>JADHEF010000001.1_pt1 | contig 705750 bp, 495 predicted proteins | sample 8952391 | NCBI WGS metagenome assembly JADHEF01 (sample SAMN16124439, study PRJNA663245) | bioreactor sludge metagenome | isolation source: sludge (nitrite) | place: India:Bengaluru | collected 2019-02-28 | reverse complement strand
CTCCCCTCGAAGTCTTCCTGGAACAGACCGGTGCACTTGATGTTTGAATTCGCGCGCCGGCACCGGCCCCCCCATTACAACGCATGAGCACAGGGGTTTTGTATACATGCACGCCGCTGGGAAGAAGGCCGCACCCGCACCGCGCCCGCCTGCGGCTTATCTAAAAATGATAATTGTACTATCAAAAAAATGCTGACAGGTGGCGCAACGGGCCATGGGGGTGATACCCTTTTACGAAAGGCGCACCATGAGCGAGAATCCGTGGCTGAAACTGCTTAAACCCTCCCAGGTGCCGTTGCCCGAAGGGGCGGCGGTGCTGTGGGCGCGTCATGCGGCGCTGGTCCGGGAGTGGAATCCAATTTACAATCTCGTGTCCGCGCGGGATGCCTCGCTCCTGGAGACGATGCATGTTCCTGATGCGGTTTCCCTGGCTCCGGTTGTGGCGCATCTCGGCCTTGCGGGCGGACGGTTGCTCGACATCGGCCCCGGCGGCGGTTATCCCGCCCTGCCTTTGAAAATCGCGCTTCCGGGCCTGCATCTGACCTTGATGGAGCGTTCAGCCCGGAAAGCCGATTTCCTGCGCCGCGTGGTCGCCCTGCTGGGCCTGACCGGGGTGGATGTTCTTGAGGGGGAATTCCCCCATCGCGCGGATGATATTGCGGTGGACGTTGTCACCGCCCGTGCGGTTGAGCGGCCCGAAAAAGTGCACAAGGCGCTGTCCCAATGGATGCGGCCGGGCATGGTGTTTCTTTGCCAGACCACACCCGGCAGGGTGTTCTCCCCGGATTTGTTCCACGTGGAACAAATTGAAGACGCTTGGACCCGGTCCGGTGCGCGCCGGGGTGAATTAATTATGATTCGCCGCAAGTAAACCCAAAAAGTTCCACGTGGAACATTTCCGCCCCCCTCCTCCTCCTTTCCAAGCACATATAGTCGCAACAACGACCATCTCCTGTTTTGGGGTGTTTGATACGATCCCCCACCCTGCTGTTGGGGCAATGCGCACTCCTTGCAGGATAGCACGGCTTTAGTGCCCCCTGCCCCCGACAACCCAACCCCATAGGTCAGGACAATAAGGGGGGCTATTGCATAGTCTTCTTGGGACACAAAGAGGAAAGTTGGCAACTGCGTAATTCAGACATTCATTTGCCAGTTGCATTCAGCCTTCATAAGGGGGGTGCTGTCGGCTGTTTCATGGTGAAGTATTCGCCGTCTGGTTCTCTTGGGATGCCAGACACACGGAAACGGTGCTGCCAATCAATAGGCGGGGTATGTTAGGGAAATTCCGCGCGTCTTCAGAATCAACCAACATGTGCCGGCCATGCCGGAAGAAAAAGACAGTCTTACCGCAATGAAGGGTGGGGACAACCACTGGGGTTATACGCATCCCGCACTGCGGAATAAGGGATCGCACAAACGGCTGACCCGCCCAAGGAATTGATTCTTGAGGCATAGGATCACGGAAAAGACATTGGCCTGGCATGGTGATGTGGCGGCACCCAATTAGTTCAGCGGGATGAATGGGCAAACGCCTCCGATTCATGATGGTCTTGCCCAAGACATTTCCAGTTCCCTAATTCGGCATGGTGGAGCTTCCTTTTCAATCTGTCCCGCCCGCCCTGCCGGTAATCCAGAGAAACATCACAACAATGAAAGACCAGCCACTATCCTCATAAAAGCCACGGGCGGGCATGCCCGTCCATGGCCGCCCTGCAAACCGCCCCGCCCGGCAGGGCGGGCCAACGATTGACGAAGCCAAACCATAATTTATTTGATAGTTTTTATATCTTACTTTATCATTCTGCCGGGCCATGCCGGGGTGGTGTTGCGGCGGCGCGGGTGCTATGCTTAAACTTCACCAACACACAGGCCCCGGCGGTGTTTTCCCGCCGGGCCGCAGCCACAAGGAGGAGGCCCCCATGAAGTTGGCCATTATCGGATGCGGCGGCATTGGCGCGCTTCACGCGCAGATGGCCGCGAACAGCGGCTGGGAGATCGTGCTTTGCGCGGACACGGTGCGCAAGGCCGCCGCGGCGCTCGCGGAACGCCATGGCGCAAAGGTGTCTTCCGACCCCCTTGCCGCTGTGTCGGCGAAGGGTATTGACGCGGTGGCGGTGACCACGCCGACGCCGACGCACCTTTCCTTTATCGAGGCGGCGGCGCGCGCGGGCCGCCACATCTTCTGCGAGAAGCCCTTCTGCCGCTCCACGGCGGAGTGCAAAAAAGCCATCGCCGCGGCGGACAAGGCGGGGGTCAGGCTGTTTGTGGGTCATGTGGTGCGCTATTTCCACGAGTTCGAGCAGATGCGCGGGCAAATCCAGTCCGGCGCCATCGGCACCCCCGGCTGGGTGAAGATTACCCGCGGCGGCATCTACCCCGGCCTTCCCACGAGCTGGTTCCGCGACTACGCCCAAAGCGGCGGCGTGACCTTTGACTGCATGATCCACGATCTGGACTGGGTCCGGTACGTCTTCGGCGAGCCTGAGCGCATCTTCTGCCAGGCCCTCATGCGGAAGGAACCGGTGCAGGCGGACTACTCGCAGGTTTCCATGCGCATGAAGAACGGGCTCATCGCCACGGTCATCGGCACCTGGGCGCACCCCGCCGGTTTCCGCGTGACGGCGGAGATTTGCGGCGACAAGGGCATGATCCAGTTCGACAGCAAGGACGCGCCGGTGACCACCCAGCCCCGCGCGGCGGAGCACGGGCCCACGATGTTCGTGCCCATGAGCCCCGTGGGCAAGAGCCCCTACCAGTGCGAATGGGAGGAGTTTGCGGCGTGGATCAACGGCGGCCCGCAGCCGCGCGTGACCGCGCGGGACGGCATGGCCGCGGTGGCCATGGCGGAGGCGGCCCTGAAGTCGGCCAAAACCGGGCAGCCCGTTGCGCTGTAAGGAGGAGCATCCCATGACGGTGAAAATCGGCATCATGAGTTTCGCGCACATGCACGGCATGAGCTACGCGGCAAGCCTGAAGAGCCTTCCCGGGGCGGAGCTGTCCGCCGTGTGGGACGACGACGCGAAGCGCGGCAGGGCGGCGGCGAAAAAATTCGGGGTCCCCTTCGCGGCGGACCTGCCGGAATTTCTGGGCCGCGGCCTGGACGGGGTGATCATCTGCTCCGAAAACGTGAAGCACCGCGCGATGGTGGAGGCGGCGGCGGCGGCGGGCAAATGGATTCTCTGCGAGAAGCCCCTGGCCACCACCGTTGAGGACGCAAAGGCGATGGTGTCGGCGTGCCGCCGGGCCGGGGTCGGCCTAGGCACCGCCTTTCCCTGCCGCCACGCCCAGCCCGTCATGGCGGCGAAGGCCCAGCTTGACGCGGGCGCCCTCGGCGAGGTCTACGCCGTGACCTGCACCAACCACGGCCAGTCGCCGGGCGGCTGGTTCGCCGACGAGGCCCTCAGCGGCGGCGGCGCCACCATGGACCACACGGTGCACGTGGCGGACCTGCTCCGGTGGATGCTCGGGCGGGAATTCAAAAAGGTCTACTGCGAACTGGGCAACCAGCTTCACAAGGGCAGCCTCGCCACGGACGACCTGGGCAGCGTGCACATGGAAATGGAGGGCGGTGTGCAGGTGAGCCATGTCGCAAGCTGGAGCCGCCCGCGCAGTTTTTACACCTGGGGCGACGTCACCATGGAGTTCATCGGTGAAAAGGGTGTGATGTGGGTGGACGCCTTCAACCAGAAGGTGACCGTGTTCAGCGACAAACTCATGCGCCCCTTCTGGGCGGGCTGGGGTGACAATCCGGACACTGGCCTGGTGGGTGATTTTGTTGACGCGGTCCGGGAAAAGCGCGCCCCCTCGGCCACGGGCGTGGACGGTCTCCGCGCCACCGAGGTGACCGCCGCCGCCTACAAATCCTTCAAGACCGGGAAAATGGTCCGGGTTTAACCCCCCCCCAGGGGACCGTCTGTTTTTCGCCGGGGAGCCGCATGCATGCGGGTTCCCGGCGTTTTTTATTCTGTCCACGGCACACCCGCAAGGGTGATCAAAAAAAGGGGCGCGGAAGACGCGTTGAAAAAGGGTTCGCTGGTCCGGTCTGGGCTCTTCATCTGGCCCTTTTCGATCCTGTTTGGGATCCTAGCAAAACCTTTTTGCCACGCAACTCCCGCGCCAAAAGTCTTTGCGGACCGTCCGGGCCGGGTTGTTACGCCCGGCATATGGGCCGCACACCGGCGTCCAGTTGTCCTGTTTGAGGACCATGGCGCACCCGGCCCGGCTTTACCGCCTCGGGTTTCGCTCAAGGTCACCGCCGCGGATTTCCGCGGTCGGCGCCGCGCGTCCCCGGGCGATGTCCCTGACGGATGCGGCCCCGAAGCTCCTCCAACTTCACGTCCGCCGCAACCGTCACGGACATCAGACCCAACAGAATTGTACCACGAAAACCGCAGAATGCAAGCGGGTTTTACGCCCGTCTTTATTGGGTGAAACAGATGCGGGGGGAGCCGGAAAAAACGGGGCGGCGGGGCCGTGAAGGTCCCGCCGCCCCGGGGAGCGCCGCGCGCGTCAGCGGTTGGCAAGAACCACCGAAATATCCGATGTGCCCTTGTTGAGGGTGATCAAATCCGCGCCGCCGTCGCCGTTCAGGTCAGCGAGGATGCTTGCGTTCGGCAGCTCGCCGGTGAGGAAATGGTTGAGCCCGTCAAACTTGCCGCCGCCCCGGCCCAGGCGCACCACGCAGTAGCCGCCCGCATGGGTGGTGAGAATGTCGCCCTTCCCGTCCGCGTTCAGGTCCGCCGTGATCACACCCACGGGGCTCTGGCCGGTGAGAATCTTCTTGCCCGCGGAAAAGTCGCCGCCCTTGGTGCCCGTGAGCAGGTAAATGCCGTCGTCCCCGGAGTGACTGGTGACCGCGTCCGCCGCGCCGCCGGTCACATCACCCACGGACATGTCGCCGGGGCCGCCGCCGGTGGCGTAGCGTTTTTCCGATTCGGGATCAAAGGTGCCGTCGCCGTTGCCGAAAAAGCGGACCACCCTCGGGGCGGCCTCGTCGCTCGGTTTTTCCGGATCGCGGGTGCTGACAAAAACCAGGTCCATCCTGCCGTCGCCGTTGATCTCGGCAAGCTCGACGCACAGGGGATAGCTCTGTTTTTCCACCACATTCGGCGCGCCGAAGGCGCCGGTGCCCGCGCCCAGCATCACGGACACGCTGTCGGCGCCGGTGTTGCCCGTCGCAAGGTCCAGGCTGCCGTCGCCGTTCACATCCGCCACCGCGAGGGAGCGCACCTGCGGCTGGTACTGGGAGCCCGCGGGCTGCACGGCCACCAGCGGCCGGGCGGTGAAGGTGCCGTTGCCCTGGCCGATGAAAATGGACACGCCCGCGCTTTCAATGCACGCCACGGCCAGGTCCGCCTTGCCGTCCTTGTTGAAGTCCGCGGCGGCCAGGTCGCGCGGCTTGCCGGGAAGCGCCAGCACCCCCGGGAGCCGGGTGAGCACGCCCGCGCCGTCGCCGGTGAAAATCATCACGTTCGAACCGTCAAGATTGCCCACCGCCAAATCGGCCTTTGAATCGCCGTTGAAGTCGGCGGCGGCGGCGCAGCGGGGCGAGGCCCCCGCGGGAAAGCGCTGATCCGTCTGGAAGCGCCCGTCCCCCCGGCCAAGGAGCAGCGAAACCGTGGCGGTGCCCGCGTCGGCCACGACAAAATCCTGGTTGCCGTCCGCGTCCACGTCCGCCATCGTCATGCCGAGGGCCTGGGCGCCCGCGCCAAAGAAGGCCATGGGTCCGAAACCGCCGGCGCCGTTGCCGTTCATCACCGCAATCACGCCGAGGGGCTCGGACTCGCCCGCCGCAAAGAGCAGCGTGGCCAGGTCCGGATTGCCGTCCTTGTTGAAGTCGCCCGCGGCAAGGCGCGCGGGGAGCTGGCCGGTGTTTGTCTTCACCTGCGCGGCAAAAGCGCCGCCGCCCAGGTTGATCAGCAGGGAGATGTCCGCTGAACCGGCGTTGGACACCGCGAGATCGGGTTTGCCGTCCTTGTTGAAGTCGGCGGCGGCCACCGCGCGGGGCGCCGCGCCCACGGCCAGCGCCACGGGGTCCTTCAGGTTCGCGCCCTCGTTGATGAACAGGGACAGGGTGTTGTCGTTGCGGTTTGCCGTGATCACGTCCGGCGTGCCGTCCGCGTTCACGTCCGCCAGGGTCACCCAGCGCGGCCCCGCGCCCGCGTCGAAGACCCGCGCGTCGTCAAAGGTGCCGTCCCCCGCGCCAAGGAGCACCGTGATTCCGTTTCTGCCGCTGTCGGCGGTCACCAGATCCGGCCTGCCGTCGCCGTTCAGGTCGCCCGCGGCCACCGCACGCGGCACCGAGTTGGCCGTCAGGGTGACGGCGGTGCCGGCCGTGAAGGTGCCGTCCCCCGCGCCAAGGAGCACGGAAACCTGGTTGTTCGTCTCGGCGGTTACGGCGAGATCCGCCGTCCCGTTCATGTCCGCGTCCAGCGTGGTGACCGCGCTCGGCGAGGCCCCAGCGTCATAATTCTCCGCACCCCCAAAGCCGCCCCCGGCCGCGCCGAGAAGCACCGACACGTTTCCCTGGTCGCGGTTGATGGCGGCGATGTCGGGCCTGCCGTCCCCGTTGAAATCGGCCACCGCCGAGTCAATGGCCTGCCCGGCCACGGCATACACCAGCCTGCTTTGGAAAAGGCGCACCGCCGCGTTGGTGTATGGACCCGGCCCCTCCCCGCTGTCAGGGCAGCCCGCCAACAACACCGCGGAGACAAGGGCCGCGCAGCACGCGCCCATTTTGGAAAAGAAAACCCGTTTCATGACCTTTGCTCCTGAACGTGCCCAAAACGGACACACGGCAAAACACCGGCCGCCGCCCTCCATCTCAAGCCATTATGGTAGCGGCATTTTCTCCATTATACAAGCCTTTATTGGAAAATGTGTCAACAATTAACCGGGGCGCGGTTTATGTTGCCACTTCCTCCGGCGCGAAGGGCCGGGGCAGGGCGGCGATGCGGGGCAGCAACGCCCGGTACCAGGCAAGGTCATGGGGCGGCCCCCCCGCAAGATAATGGCTGCCATACCGCCGCCCGGCCCATTCCCATTCGATCAGCAGCAGGCACCGCCGGGAGGCGTAGGTCCGGAGCAGGGCCGCCTGCCAGTTTTGCCCGGCGGGCACGGCAGCCACGCCTTCCGCGCACACCCCGTCCGTTTCCGCATCCACCACGCGCCACGGGACAACAACGTCGTTCCGGGTGTCGTTGCAGACCACCACGGGCTGGTGGTGCTCCCCGGCGGTGTCGCCCACAATCACGCAGACGGGCTGCTGAACCCGGTGCAGGTATTCGTAGGCCAGCTTCCTCCGGAAATAATAGTCCACCACCGCATCCGAAAACTGGGGCCACCCGTCCAGCAGGTTCCACCAGAGGACGCCGCTTGTGCGCCATTTGCGGAGGCGCGCGGACTCCACAAAATACTTCTTCGCCTCGGCCTGGGTGACCTGGCTGGCAAGGGCGAAATCCTCCAGCGTTTCCGGCACGGTACCGAACAGCTCGCGCACCTGATCGGCCATGAGTTTGATCCGGTCGCGGTCCACATCGTCATGCCGCCAGTGGTATGTGTTGTGAATTTTCCACTGCGGGTTGTCCCGCCAGGGCCACCAAAATTCCTCATCGATGAATTGCCGCACCGAGGACGCGCCCGGGCAACCGTGGTAGCCGATCTCGCCGATGAACGCCGCGCCGTGGTGAGTGTAGTAGGCCCCCTTGTAGTAGGAGCGGGGACCCCACAAGTGCTGTTCGGCCATGGCAGCCTCGTTGCCTTCCGGAATGTGGGGCGAACTGGGAATGTACACCCTGCGCGGATCGAGCCGGTGAACGGTCTGCGGCAGCACCTCCCGCGAAATCCGGTTGTGCTCGGGGTTCAGCCCGTCCCAGGCGTAGCAGTAGTCAATCTCATTGTCCCCGCACCACAACGCCAGCGAGGGATGGTTTCGCAGTCGGCGCAGCACCGCCTCGGCCTCGTCGCGCACCCGGTCCAAAAAGGCCCCGTCCTGTGGATAGCGGCAGCAGGCAAAGGCAAAGTCCTGCCAGACCATCACCCCCAGCTCGTCGCAGCGGTCAAAGAAACGGTCCGACTCGTACACGTTGCCGCCCCAGCAGCGGACCATGTTGCAGCCGGAATCGTCCAGCAGTTCGAGGGCCGCGTCCACCCGCGCCGCGTCGCGGCTGTGAAAGGCGTCCAGCGGCACCCAGTTGGTGCCCCGCACCTGAATGGGCGTGCCGTTGACGCGAAAGAGAAAACGCGCCTCCGGATCGGGCGGCTGATCATAACGGCCCTCCCCGCCGCCGCGCGGACCCGGCGTCCACGCGCCGCCCGCCTTCAGCGTCCGGTCCAGCTCCACCACCCGCAAGCCCACGCGGTCCACGCGCTCCGCCAATGAAAGGTCCCCGTCATACAAGGTGGCGGTGACACTGTACAGCGCGGCCTCCCCGTAGCCCTTCGGCCACCAGAGCTTCGGCGCGGGAACCTCAATGCGCGCGGACCCGGCGGTGAATTCCAGGGGCAGGTCGCGGGTGAATTCATGATCTCCGCACACGCCCCTGAACACCATGCGAAGCCGGCTGTCAGGCCCGAACCCCCCCACGCGCAGGGAAAACTGCGCCCCCAGCACCGCCGCCCGCTCCGACGCGGCGACCGTCCAGTAATACAGGTCCGCAATGGCGTTTTCGGGCCGCGCGCGCAGCCACACGGGCCGCCAGATGCCCGCCGACACGGCGCGGGGCATGATGTCCCAGCCCCAGACATGGGGCGCCTTGCGCAGGCGCAGCCCCTCCTCGCGGCGCTCCCAGCTCAGGGCGGTGGCGTCATGGCCCTGCCGCGCCGCGGCGCGCAGCGCCGAACCGATGCGCACCGCCACCGTGTTGACTTCCCCGAAACGCAGCAGCCGCGTCACGTCAAAGGCATGGGGGATGAGCATGTTGTCCGCGCCGCCGGCGGTCACGCCGTTCACCCACACGGCGGCCAGGGTGTCCAGCCCCTCAAAGACGAGGTCCCATTCGCCGTCCTCATCCTCCGGCAGTTCAAAGTCGCGCACATACCACCACTCGCAGAACTCCAGGGGCCGCAGCAGGCGGATGTTGCCGCCCGTGAGCGGATCCGGCAGCAGGCCCGCCCGCGCCAGGTCCAGCTCCACATTGCCGGGAACAACCGCATCCACCCACGGCGCGCCCGAGTCCGCCAGTGCGTCGGGATGCGCCACGGGGAGGGAATCCTCCGGGAAATAATAGAGACGCCAGCCGCCGTCAAGGGAAAAATCGCGCATGGGGAAATCCTTCGGTTGCGTGATTGGCCACGGCCCCCAGAATATACGGGACCGCGCCGCCCGTCAAAATCCCCGTCCCCTGCCTCAGGAATACAAAATCACCGCGCAGGTGGCCACCCAGAGCAGGACGGTGATCATGACGGGCATGTCCTTGAACAGCATGCCGCTGGGATCGCCGCCCGCGCCCTTTTCACGCACCAGCCACAGGTACCGCGCGAGCCCGTAAAAAACAAAGGGCAGGGTGAGGTACATCTTGTCCGTGCCGATGCGTTCCACCACCTCGGGCGAGCAGGTGTAAATGGTGTAGGTGATGATGGCGCCGCCCGCCACCAGCAGGAGAAGCTGGTCAATGAAGCCGATGGAATAGTGCTCCAGCACCGCACGGTGGGAGCCTGCGCCCTCTTCCAGCAGCGCGATCTCGCCGCGCCGCTTGCCAAGCGACAGGAACAGCGCGAGAAAAAAGGTGCACACCACGAGCCAGTTGGAAAACACCACGTCAATGGCGAGGGCGCCCGCGATGGCGCGGATGACAAAGCCCAGCGCCACGCAGATCACGTCCACCAGAAACACATGCTTCAGGAAAAGGCTGTAGGATATGGTGAGCAGGAAATAAATGGACAGGGCAAAAAGAAACTCCATCCCCGCCTGAACCGCCAGCGCAAAGGCCCCGCCCAGCAGCAGCACGCCAAGCAGCGCGGCCGCGCCCACGCCCACCTCGCCGCTCGCAACGGGTCTGCGCCGTTTTTCCGGATGCTCCCGGTCTTGCGCCAGATCGCGGATGTCGTTGAAAAGATAGGCCGCGCTCGACGCCAAACAGAAGGCGGCAAAGGCCAGCAGCGCGCGGATATCCGCCTCCACGCGCACCATGTCCTGCGCAAAAACCAGCGGCAGCAGCACCAGCAGGTTCTTCGGCCACTGGTAAACGCGCATCAGCCGCGGCAGCAGCAGCAGGGTGTTTGTCCGTCTCCCGGGCATGGGTTGTGTTCATTCCCAAAGTTGTGGTGGAAAAATACTATGCCCATTCCCTGGGCCGCCGCAAGACGAAACCGTCCGGCTTTTCGTAAATGTCTGGCAACTGGCTGTCCTGAAGCAACTTGCGTCCAATGCGAAAAGACGCGGACGCGACAGACTCCAATTTTTTTGACTGGCGATCAGGCGGGCACACCATTATGATCCGCCTGTCCGGATAACGCGCAAGCACGGACTCGACAGGCGCGGAAAGATCACTGTCGGCGGACACCAACAAGGCCGTGTCAAACCTGTCGTCAAACGCGTCCTGCATCAGCTCAACGGAGATGTTGACATCCGTCATCTTCTCCTCATGCGAAATCCATTCAGCACCGCACTTAAGGCATTGCCTCGGTTTTGGAAGGTAGTGGCCAAAATATATCCTCGTCAGCGGAAGGGACGCCACCGCCTCCAGGTAAATCCCCTGGCGTTTTTGTTTTTCCATGTTTGCCGGGGTTGCAGAAATCCTTGCGGTGAAATATTTGACGGCAGCCAGCTCCTGTTCTTGTCGTAAAAGATTCCGGGCCAGCAAATGCAGGTCCAGCCAGTAATACCGCCTCCAGCCCTTTGACTTGAGCCCGTAATAAAGGTTGAATCCGTCTATATAAGCAATCACGCGTCTCATTCAAGCCCATCCGCCGCTTGACAACTTGAACGTGTTTTGGGATAATTCATTCATCACCCCACCGGTGATAGCATCACCGGCCCGACGCCCCGAAAGGGGCGTTTCTTTTTTCTGGACATCCGCCCCCTAAATGCTCATGCGCTTGAAGAGGCATTCCGGAATGTGGCGGATGACCAGCATGATCACGCGCCAGTACTCCGGCACATACGCTACGGAGCGGCCTTTGAGAATTGCGTTCACCGCAAGGCGGGCGGCTTTGTCCGGCGCGGTCACCAGCCTGCGCGGCATGTCCAGCCCGTAGGTCATCTTGGTGTCGAGGAATCCCGGCTTGATCGTGGTCACCGTGACCCCCGCGCCGTGCAGCCGGTTGCGCAGCCCCTGCAGGTACACGGTGAACGCGGCCTTGGCCGCGCCGTAATGGTAGTTGCCCTTCCGTCCCCAGTCGCCCGCCACGGAGGAGACGCCCGCGATGAAGCCCCTGCGCCGCTGCTCAAACTCGGCGGCGAAGCGCTCCAGCACCGAGACCGCGCCGGCGTAATTCGTGTCGAGGCAGCGCCTCGCCAGGGCGGCGTCCCGCTGGGCCTCCGCCTGGTCGGGCAGCAGTCCGAAGCAGGCCACCACGCCCTCGGGCAGCTCGCCCAGGGTTTCACGGCACTTTTCGGCAAATCCCGCGTGCCCGTCACCGTCAAGCGCGTCAAAGGGGAGCACAAAGACGGGCCTGGCATGGCGCGTATGGATGTCGCCGGCAATGACGTTCAACTCCGCCGTGTCACGTCCGGCCAGGGCCACGGCGTAGCCGCGCGCCGCAAAGCACAGCGCCATTTCGCGCGCCAGGGTCGAGGCGCCGCCCAGCAGCAGCACCGACGGGAGGGTGCGTCCTTCCGCGTCAATCATGGGAGGCCTCCTTCATCGCTCCGGCCAGGCACAGCCGCCTTGCCATGTCCGAGTCAATCCGTCCCGCCGGGTCCAGCCGCCGCCGAATCTCCGCGAACTCGCCGAGGCGCGGGTACATGGCGGCGATGGTCTCCGGCGCCGCCGCCGCGTCCTTCGCCAGGTAGAGCCTTCCGCCGCAGCCAAGGAGCATCTGGTCCATCTCGCGGAGAAAGTCCGCCAGCCCGGAACTGTTGGGCAGGTCCAGGGTGAGCGTGTAACCGGGCATCGGGTGGGAAAGAAGCCCCCGGCCCGCCGCGCCGAATTTTTTCAGCACCGCCAGGAAGGAGGCCCGCCGGGAAAGGCTGCACCGGTCCAGCAGCGCCCGCAGCCCCTCCTTCGCCTCCAGCGGCACCGTGGCTTGGTACTGCACAAAGCCGCGCCTGCCGTACATCCGGTTCCAGTGGTGGATGCGGTCCAGCGGAAAGAAATACTTGTCGTAGTCCACCACCCGGCCCCTCACCGGATCATGGAAGCGGTAGAAAAGATCGTTGAACGCCTTGATGCTGTAGGGGTTCAGCATGAACTGCGGGAAATCCGCCGGCACCGAGAATTTCATGCGCCGGGGAATCGTGTGGGGGCGGCCCGCGGGTCCGGGGGGCAGCCGGTCCGGCGCCGCGGGGTTGCCCCGCATCAGCACCGTCCTGCCCAGATTCTCGTCCCGCGACAGGCAGTCCACCCAGCCGACGGAATATTCATACTCGTCGTCGTTTCCGTCCATCGCCTCCAGCGCGGCGTCCAGGTTCGCGCAGGGCAGGTAGTCCACCGCCACATAGGCGCTTGCCACGGCGCGCAGCCTCAGCCGCGCCGAAAGAATCACACCCGTCAGCCCGATGCCGCCCACCGTCGCCCAAAACACGTCCCCGTTTTCCTCCGGGGAACAGTGCAGCACCCCCTCCGCGGGCGTCCACAACTCAAACGACTCCACAAAATTGCCGAAGGACCCGTCGCGGTGGTGGTTCTTTCCGTGCACATCATTTGCTATGGCGCCGCCCACGGTCACAAACTTCGTGCCCGGCACCACGGGAAGAAACCAGCCCCGGGGCGCGAAAACATCGAGGATTTCCCCCAGGCCAACGCCCGCCTCGCAATCCAGCACCCCCGTTTCGGGGTCAAAGGAGCGCATCCGGTTCAGGCGGGTCATGTCCACCACCGCGCCCTCGCGGTTCACGGCGGTGTCGCCGTAACTGCGACCCAGCCCGCGCGCCAGCACAGGACCAGGCGCGCCCACCTCCAGCAGGCCCAAGAGCGCATCCTGTCTTTCCGGACGGCAACACCGGCACGGCGCGGGGTTGTACCTGCCCCAACCCGCCAAGCTTTCGGAACGGAACGGTTCAGCCACGGTTTTCTCTGCCTCCGCAGTTTTGCGCGCCTCTTGCGCACAACTGTCAATATTATACCCCTGTGGCGTCCAGGAACAAAGGTTTTTCCACCCCCCGGCCGGTCTGTTGCGGGATTTTCCCATTACTCCTATAATCAACCCCGCATCCAATGCGGTACTCATCCAGAAACAAGGAGTCATTCCCATGGCGGACAAACCGGAAAACACCTCCCAAGGCGAGCAGTTAATCAAGCAGGACCTGATCACGCGGGAGGAACTGAACGAGGCCAGGGAAAGCGCGGCGCGCAGCGGCGTGCCCTGGTACAAGCAACTGATCCAGCAGCGGAAGGTCTCCTTTGAGACGCTGGAAAACATGCTCCGCTATGAATTCCACTCCAAGGCGGCACGCGCCGCCCATGAAAATTTGGGCGATGCGCTGCTGCGGCGCGGCAGCATCACCAAAAAACAGCTTGAAACCGCGCTGAACGAGCAGACAAGGAACGGACGCCTCCTTGGAAGCATCCTGCTGGAAAAGGGTTTTGTCACCCGGCGCGACATCGCCCTCGCGCTCTGCGACCAGCACGGCATGGAATTCGCCGACATTGACCGCACGCCGAGCGACGTGGAGGCGCTTGAGGCGGTCCCCGAAAGCATGGCCCTGAAAAACGGCATGCTGCCCGTCCATCTGGAGGGTGACCGGCTCACCGTGCTTGTCACCAACCCGCAGGGCCGCGAAAGGGTGGCTCAGGCGGGGGTGCTTCTGGGCAGGCGCATCCACGCGCTGCTCACCGCCGCCGACGACCTGGACGCGGAAATCAGGGAACGGTACCTTGAACTTGCCGAGGGTGACGGCCTTGTGGAGGAGGTGCTGCCCCCGCCGCCGGCCCAGGGGCAGAAGCACCCCGCCGCGCAAAGCGCCGCCGCCGCGGAGGAGGACCGGTTTGGTGAGATCGCGCGCCAGGCAACGGGCGCCTCCATTGTGAAAACCGTTTCCACGATCATCGAGGGCGCGGTGAACGCGGGCGCGACAGACATTCATCTTGACCCGCAGGAGCCCGAAACGCGGGTGCGCTACCGAATCGACGGCGTGCTCCACGATGTCATGAGCCTGCCCCAGCACCAGCACGCCACCGTGGTTTCCCGCATTAAAATTCTTGCGGACATGGACATCACGGAAACGAGACACCCGCAGGACGGCCACTTCAGGGAGAAGGCCTGCGGAAAGGAACTGGACATACGCGTGGCCACCCTGCCCACCTTCCTGGGCGAACGGGTCGTGCTCCGGCTGCTCGATCAGGCCTCCGTCCTTTCCGGCATCCGCGATCTCGGCCTGGAGCAGGAGGATGAGGAGCGGCTCATGCGGCTGGTGCAGCAGCCCTACGGCATGATACTCGTCACGGGCCCCACCGGCAGCGGCAAAACCACCACGCTCTACGCCTCCCTGAACCAGAAAAACGTGATGACCGACAGCATTGTCACCCTGGAGGATCCGGTGGAGTACCAGCTCTCCGGCATCAACCAGGTGCAGGTGGACACCGACATCGGCCTCACCTTCGCCAGCACCCTGCGCGCCTCGCTGCGCCAAGACATCGACGTTTTGCTTGTGGGGGAAATCCGCGACCAGGAAACGGCGCACATCGCCATCCGCGCCGCCATGACCGGCCATTTGGTGTTCAGCACCCTTCACACGAACGACGCGCCGGAGGCCATCAGCACCCTGCGCAACATGGGAGTGGCCCCTTTTCTCATCTCCAGCGCGCTGACCGCCGTGGTCGGCCAGCGTCTGGTCCGGAAAATTTGCCCCCATTGCAAGCGAGCCTTTAAACCCAAACAGGAATTGCTCGCAAGTATCGGATTGCCGGAAAGCACCAAGCGTCTTCACCGTGGAACGGGATGCCAGGCATGCCACTTTACCGGCAACTCCGGACGCACCGGAATCTTTGAAGTGCTGGAAGTCACGCCGAAAGTACGGGCGCTCATCATGGGTGAGGCGGGTGCGGACAAGATCATCGAGGAATCAGGCCTTAAAACCATGGCGGACCGGTGCAGGGAGAAAATTTTGGCGGGTGTGGTGGCCCCGGAGGAATATCTGCGCATCATCCGCGCGTAATTCACCCCCTTGGTACCTAAAAATTCCCGAAATTTTGGGGACTTTAGAGTTATCCACCGGAGCTGTGGAAAAGTTGTGTATAAGTTGAACAACGGGGTCTTCACTCCGCGAACCTTTCCTCGCCATTTAACCACGCAAATTATTGCACCAATTGTAGTTATGGGTTCTTTAATAACCCTTTTTAATTTTTATTGTTTTTGTGTAAGTTGTTTTTATAAAGGTATTTACAATAAATACCGTGTTCAAGCACCATGATTGTTACCTTTGATGGAGTGACTGTTCCACGGGTTGTAGAAAATCCCCGTTTTCTACCCCGTAAGTTCAATAAGGAGTGCAGGAAAGGCTGTGGAAAAGTGCAGCCGTTCCGTGTGGAACAATGGGGAAAACTGACCTGTGGAGAAAACACGGTTAAAATTTGGAAAGCACCATCAAGTTATCCACCGTTTTCGGAAATTAGAAACTAGAAAAATTTAGACATGGCGGTTTTTGTGGACAGACGGGATGAATTGTGGGTTTGCCTCCACATTTTTCCCAGAAGGTAAGGGTTTTAGTTGAAATGGTTTGGGTAGTTTTTCCACAATATCCCCAGTCCTACTATGACGGCTTCTCTTTGCATATATAAAAAGAGACTCTTATAAACGGAAAGTTTTCAACCCAACGCCAGGAGAGCATCCATGAAGATCACCCTGCCCCGTCAGGACCTTCTCAGCGCGGTTAACAAAGTAAAGAGTGTGGTGGCGGCAAAGACTTCCCTGCCCATCCTTTCCCATGTCCTCATGGAAACGGGTGAATCCTGCGTCACCTTTTCAGGGACCGATTTAAAGGTGAGCATCGAGTGCGAGGTGGACTGCTCTGTGGAGCGTCCGGGTTCCGCCACGGTGAACTGCCAGCGGCTTGCCATGCTTCTCGCGGAACTGCCGGACATGGATGTCACACTGGACGCGGGCGAGGGCAACTTCTGCTATCTGCGCTGCGGTCAGGTGGAGACGCGTCTTTTCACGATGCCCTCCGACGAGTTTCCCCCGATTCGCTCCTTCAGCGGCGGCAACCCCCTCCAGTTGAAGCAGTCCATGCTGCGCAGGCTCTTTCTCAAGACCTCCTTCGCCATCTGCACGGATCAGGCCCGCTACAACCTCACCGGGCTGCTGTTCCAGCTTCGTGACCGGCGGCTCACGGTGGTGGCGACGGACGGGCGGCGCATGAGCGTGGCCATCTCGGAGGAGGAGGTGGACACGGATCAGGAAATCAAGGTGATCATCCCCTCGAAGATGATTCATGAGCTTGAGGCGCTGCTGGACGGCGACGGCGAGTCCCTGGTGAGCGTGCAGATCGAGGAAAGCCAGGCCGGCTTCTTCCTTGACCGCCTGAAAATAGTGACCTCGCTCATTGAGGGCAACTTCCCCAACTATGACGCGGTGCTGCCCAAGAAGCACGACCGCGAGGTGGTGCTCGACACGGAAACCTTCATGTCCTCCGTCCGCCGTGCCTTCGTCATGACGAGCGACAAGTTCCGCAATGTCCGGCTGGTGGCGAGCGACGGCGCGCTGAAAATCATCGTGAAGACACCGGAAGTGGGCGAGCAGGACGACGTCATCCCCGCCGAGTACAGCGGCGACCCCGTGGAGATTGCCTTCAACCCCGCCTTCATTCTCGACGTGCTGAAAAACATCGAGGGTGAGAAGGTGTGCCTGATGCTGAAGGACACGTCAAGCCCCGGACTCATCAAGCCCTACACCGACGCGCCCGAGGACACCTATTTGAACGTGGTGATGCCCATCCGCATCTGACGCGCACGTGACGCAAACAAAACGCCCGGCCTTGCATGCGCAGGACCGGGCGTTGTTCTTTTCCGTCAACGGTGCGGGATCACTCCCACTCGATGGTTCCGGGCGGCTTGCTGGTGATGTCATAAAGCACACGGTTGATGTGCTTCACCTCGTTGCAAATCCGGTTTGAAACGCGCTGCAGCAGTTCGGGCTCGAACCGGAACCAGTCCGCGGTCATCGCGTCCACTGAGGTGACGGCGCGCAGGCTGCACACCTCCTCATAACTGCGCTCGTCACCCTGCACCCCCACGCTCTTCACCGGCAGCAGGCACACCAGCGCCTGCCAAATCTCGTCATACAGGCCGGCCTTCCTGATTTCATCGATGAAGATGGCGTCCGCGTCGCGCAGCGTGTCCAGGCGCTCCCGGGTGATGGCCCCCACGCAACGCACGCCCAGCCCCGGTCCGGGGAAGGGGTGGCGGGTGACTATATCCTCCGGCAGCCCAAGCTCGCGGCCGAGCGCGCGCACCTCGTCCTTGAACAGCTCGCGCAGCGGTTCCAACAGCTCCATGTTCATCTTTTCGGGCAGGCCCCCCACGTTGTGGTGGCTCTTGATGGTGACCGAGGGTCCGCCCGTGGCCGACGTTGACTCGATCACATCGGGATAAAGCGTCCCCTGCGCCAGGAAGTCCAGATGGCCGAGCTTCCTGGCCTCCGCCTCGAACACGTCAATGAACACGGCCCCGATGGTCTTGCGCTTCTGCTCCGGATCGGTGATGCCCGCCAGCGCCGTGAGGAACTGATCCTCCGCGTCCGCGTAAACCAGGTTGATGTGGAAGTTGTCGCGGAACACGCGCTGCACCAGGTCCGCCTCGCCCTTGCGGAGCAGCCCGTTGTTCACAAACACGCAGGTGAGCCGGTCCCCAATGGCGCGGTGGATGAGCGCCGCCGCCACGCTTGAGTCCACGCCGCCGCTGAGGCCGCAGAGCACTTTTTTGCCGCCCACCTTTTCGCGGATTTCCGCGACGGCCACGTCCACGAAGGAACCCATGTTCCAGCCGCCGTCGCAGCCGCACACCTTGCGCAGGAAGTTTTTGAAGATGTTCATGCCCTGCGGGGTGTGCACCACCTCCGGGTGGAACTGCACGCCGTAGAAGCGGCGCGCCACGTCCGCGATGGCGGCGAACTCGGTGTTCTCGGTCCGCCCGATGGGGACGAAGCCCTCCGGGAGCTCCTCCACCCGGTCGCCGTGGCTCATCCAGACCTGCGTGCTCGCGTCCATGCCCGCGAGAAAGCCGGTGGTGTCCCGGTGCTCCAGCCGGGCGATGCCGTATTCGCGCCGGTCCGCGCGCGCCACGCGCCCGCCGAGCATGTGCGCGAAGAGCTGCACGCCGTAGCAGATGCCCATGATGGGCACGCCGAGCCCGAATATCCCCGGGTCGGGGTGGGGCGCGCCGGGCTGGTGCACGCTGGCGGGCCCGCCGCTGAAGATGATGCCCGCGGGGGCCATGGCCGCCAGGTCGGCGGCGCTGATGCTGTAGGGGACGATGACGCTGTACACGTTCGCCTCGCGCACGCGCCGCGCGATGAGCTTGCTGTACTGCGCGCCAAAGTCCAGCACGACCACGGTCTTCCGGATGTCTTGCATGCCTGTTTCCCCGGGTTGAATCCCCGCGCCTATCGCGGAATCTGGTAGTTGGGAGCGTCCTCGGTGATGGTCACGTCGTGGGGGTGGCTTTCGCGCAGCCCCGCGGCGGTCATTTCAACAAACTGCGCGCGCTGCTGCATCGCGGCGATGTCGGGGCAGCCGCAGTAGCCCATGGAGGCGCGCAGGCCGCCCACAAGCTGGTGCACGTAATTTGAAAGCTGGCCGCGGAAGGGCACCCGCGCCTCGATGCCCTCGGGCACGAGCTTGGCCGCGTCGGTGTCGAACTGCATGTAGCGCGCCTTGCTGCCGCGCTGCATCGCCTTGAGCGAGCCCATGCCGCGCACCACCTTGTAGGTGCGCCCCTCGAAGAGCACCTTGTCGCCGGGGCTTTCCTCCGTGCCGGCGAAAAGGCTGCCGATCATGACCGCGTCCGCGCCCGCCGCTATGGCCTTGGCGATGTCGCCGGAGTACTTCACGCCGCCGTCGGCGATGACGGGCACCCCGTGCTTCCTGCATTCCGAGGCCACGTCCATCACCGCCGTGAGCTGCGGCACGCCCACGCCCGCCACCACGCGGGTGGTGCAGATGGAGCCGGGGCCCACGCCCACCTTGATCGCGTCCGCGCCCGCCCCGATCAGGTCGCGCGCCGCCTCCACGGTCACCACGTTGCCCGCCACGCACTGCGCGTCCGGGAAGGCCTGCTTCACGCGGCGCACCGTTTCAATCACCATTTCGGAGTGCCCGTGCGCCGAGTCCACCACGAGCACGTCCGCGCCCGCGGCGAGGAGCGCGTCGGCCCGCTCCAGCTCCCCGGCGCCCGCGCCGATGGCCGCGCCCACCCGGAGGCGGCCCATCTCGTCCGTGCAGCGGTGCGGGAAGTCGCGCGCCTTCATGATGTCCTTGATGGTCAGCAGCCCCTCGAGGCGGCCCTGGGCGTTCACGATGGGCAGCTTCTCGATGCGGTGCTTGTGGAGCAGCCGCCGCGACTCCTCCATGGACGTGCCCGGCGGCACCGTCACCAGCCGGTCGCGGGGCGTCATCACCTCGGAGATGGGCCGGTCGAAATCCTCCTCGAAGCGGAGGTCGCGGTTGGTGAGGATGCCCACCAGCACGCCGGTCTTGTCCGTGATGGGCACGCCGGAGACGTGGTACCGCGCCATCAGCGCCTCCGCGTCGCGGAGCTTGTGCTCGGGGGTGAGCGTGAAGGGGTGCGTCACGATGCCCGCCTGGGACCGCTTCACCCGGTCCACCTCCTCCGCCTGCTCCTCCACCGTGAGGTTCTTGTGGATGATGCCGATGCCGCCCTCCTGGGCGATGGCGATGGCAAGGCGCGCCTCGGTCACCGTGTCCATGGCGGCGCTCAGCAGGGGGATGTTCAGCGTCAGCCTCCGCGTCAGCCGCGCGCGGACGTCCGTGTCTTTCGGCAGCACTCCGGACCTGGCCGGTACCAGCAGCACGTCGTCAAAAGATAGACCCCTGCGAATCGAGTCCTCGTGAGTCATGGTGCCTCTCAGCGCCGTGAATGCGGATGCAATTCTGCCGCCCGGGTGCCACGGCGTTCCCCCGGGGTCGATATTATAGACCCATCGCCGCCGCAACGCAAAAAGGCCCCGCCCATGGGGTTGCAATCCGGGGTATCCGCCCCCTCCGCCGCACGGCCCGTTGTTCCTTGCGGGGGGTGTGCGCCGGGCGGGGGGAGTTGTTCGATCTAAATTAATCACACTATTCGCATTATATTGCCCACCAACAAGTGGGTTTTGGCGCGGGGCGGGGATGATCTCACCGGGATTTGCGTGGTATCCTTGTAACCAAGGGGTCAAGGTGGAAAATCCGCAGGGGCGGCCAGGAAGCACCGGGGGCCGGAGAGTGTTGGCTGATAATATCGGCCATGATAAACCGCATTTCCACGCGGCCCGCCGCCGCGAAGGGAGTCCTATAAATGATACGGGTGACAAAATTCACGGTGGTGCCGAAGCTGCCCGGACGTCTGGAGCGTCTTGCGGACATCGCAAACAACCTGTGGTGGTGCTGGGAGCCGGAGGCGGTGGAGCTTTTTTTCCGGATGGACCGCGACCTTTGGCTGGCCACGGACCAGAACCCCCGGCGCATGCTGGGCGAGCTGAGCCAGGAGCGGCTTGAGGAACTGTCCCAGAGCGGCAGTTTCCTGGCCCAGCTGGACCGGGTGTGGTCCCGCCTTGAGGAGTACATGAAGGGCGGGGCGGACTGGCGCAAGCGGCATCCGGAGGCGCCCAAGGATCTGCTGGTGGCCTATTTTTCCGCCGAATTCGGGCTTCAGGAGTCGGTGTGCATCTATTCCGGCGGCCTGGGCATCCTTGCGGGCGACCATCTCAAGGCCGCCAGCGACCTCGGCATGCCGATGGTGGGCGTGGGGCTGCTCTACCGCGAGGGGTATTTCCGGCAGTACCTGAACGCCGACGGCTGGCAGCAGGAGCTTTACCCGCGCAACGACTTCCACAACATGGCCATCAGCCAGGTCCGGGGCGAGGACGGCCATCCCCTGGTGGTGGAGGTGCCCTATCCGGGGCGCGTGGTGCGGGCGTATGTGTGGAAATGCCAGGTGGGCCGGGTGCCGCTCTACCTGCTGGACTGCGACCACGAGGAGAACAGCCAGGCGGACCGCGCCATCACGGGCCAGCTCTACGGGGGCGACCGGGAGACGCGCATCAAGCAGGAAATCATGCTCGGCATGGGCGGGGTCACCGCGCTGCGCCTTGTTGGCCTGCATCCCACGGTGTTCCACATCAACGAGGGCCACGCGGCCTTCATGACATTCCAGCGCATCCGCGATCTGATGACCCGCGACGGCATCACGTTCAACCAGGCCTGCGAGGTGGTCAAGGTCAGCAGCCTTTTCACCACGCACACGCCGGTGCCCGCGGGCAACGACATGTTCGACCCGTCCCTTGTGGCGTCGTATTTCAACGACTACTGCGGGCAGATTGGCGTGGGCCTGAACGATCTGCTTGCCCTGGGCCGGCAGAACCCCGCCGACGGGCGCGAGCCCTTCTGCATGACGGTGCTCGCCCTGAAGCTCTGCGCCGCCGCGAACGGCGTCAGCGAGCTGCACGGCGTTGTGGCCCGCGAGATGTGGAAGCAGGTGTGGAAGGGCGTGCCCGAGGACGAGGTGCCCGTGTCCCACGTGACCAACGGCGTCCACATCCGTTCCTGGATTTCCCGCGATCTGGCCACCCTTTACGACCGGTACATCGGCCCCGACTGGGTGAACATGCCCCACAACCAGGACATCTGGAAGCGCATTGACGCCGTGCCCGACACGGAGCTCTGGCGCACCCACGAGCGCCGCCGCGAGCGGCTGGTCAACTTCGCGCGGCGCAGGATGGCCCGCCAGCTTGTGAACCGGGGCGCGCCCCTTTCCGAGCAGCGCCTGGCGAGCGAGCTGCTCGACAGCGAAACGCTCACCATCGGCTTCGCGCGCCGTTTCGCCACCTACAAGCGCGCCACCCTGCTCCTGCGCGACCCGGACCGGCTCCGCTCCATCCTGCTCAACCCGGAGCGGCCCGTCCAGCTCATCATCGCGGGCAAGGCCCACCCCCAGGACACGCAGTCCAAGGACCTCATCCGCCAGCTTGTGCACTTCGCCCACACCCCCGAGATGCGCGGCCGCATCATTTTCATCGAGGACTACGACATCAACGTCGCCCGCTACATGCTCCAGGGCGTGGACTGCTGGCTCAACACGCCGCGCAGGCCCATGGAGGCCAGCGGCACGAGCGGCATGAAGGCCGCCGTCAACGGCGCCCTGAACATCTCCATCCCCGACGGGTGGTGGTGCGAGGCCGAGATCCTCGGCGAAAACGGCTGGAGCATCGGCAAGGGCGAGATGTACGACACCACGGAGGAGCAGGACCGGGTTGAAAGCGCGGCCCTTTACGAGATCCTTGAAAAAGAGGTGGTGCCCATGTTCTACAACCGGGGCCGGGACGGCCTGCCCCGCGAGTGGATCACCCGCATGAAGACGGCCATCCGCACCATCAGCCCCGTGTTCAACACCTACCGCATGGTCGAGGAGTACGCAAACCGCTTCTACATCCCCTGCTGCCGCCGCCGCCAGACCCTCTTTGTGGAGGACCGGGCCCCGGTGTACCGGCTTGCGGACTGGAAGGAGCGGGTGCGCCGCGCCTGGGGCCAGGTGCGCGTGGTGGACATCAGCTCCGGCGTCACCGACGGCCTCGCCCACGGCTCCAGCCTGTCCGTCGCCGCGGAGGTCCATCTTGGCGAACTCACCCCCGCCGACGTGCGCGTGGAGGTGTTCTACGGCGTGATGGACCGCACCGGCCAGCTCCCCAGCGGCCTGCGCGAACAGATGGAATGCACCAAAACCCTCGGCAACGGCATGTTCCGCTTCGAGGGGATGGTTCCCTGCCGCCGCACCGGCCAGCTCGGCTTCACCGTGCGCGTGCTGCCCTGGCACACCGACATGTTCAACGAGCATGAAATGGAACTCATCATCTGGGCGTGAGGATCCTGTGCGCGACCGGGTGCTTGCCGGTGGCGGAGCGGGCGGGTATAATCACGTCATGGATACGACTGTCGAAAAGGTGATGCTCGAGGCGCTTGAACTCTCTCCCGAATTGCGCGCCTATGTGGCGGAAAAACTCATCGAGAGCTTGGACGTTCCAGGGGATGTCCCCCTGTCCGCCGCATGGAAAGCGGAGATCCGCAGGCGTTGCGCGGAAATTGACTCCGGAGCGGCCCTCCTCAAAGACGCCGAGGCGGTCTTTTCCAACGCACACGCCTCCATCACATGAAGCCTGTGAGGTTCCATGCCGAAGCGGAGGCGGAGCTGTTGGATGCCGTCGCATTTTATGAGACCCGAAGCGCCGGACTTGGGCGGAGGTTTGTTCTCTCAATTCAGGAGGCTTCCGGGCGTTTGGCGGCAAATCCAGACCTTTATCCGGTGGTGGAGGGGGATGTTCGCCGCTGCCTTGCAAAAACCTTCCCTTACGCACTTCTTTTCCGGGCCATGGACAAGTGTTTGGTGATTGTCGCGGTGATGCATCTTCACCGGGAGCCGGGTTATTGGAAAAGCCGCTGAACAAGTTGGGCAACGTCTGAATTTCCCCCTTTTTCAGGCCATAAACCTGCGCAAACGCGCCGGGGAATGGTATCCTTTTGCGCGCGAGTGAAACAGAGGGATTGTTTTCGTGGTCATAAAGACCCCAAGCAACCGCAACTTGTCAACAAGAGGAGTTTTTTCATGCGCCGGGTGCCGCTTGCCGTTATGCTTTGCCTTTCCATTTCCCTGCCGGTTTTTGCGCAGTCCGCCCAGATGGGCATCAGCCGGGCGGACCGTAACGCGCAAAAACTCCGCATTGACGGGGTGCACTACCGCGCCGCCGTCTGGGAAAAGGAAAAGATCACCGAATTTGAAAACGAATTCACCAACCAGGGCGGGCTGGTGTATGTGTATTTCACCAACACCAGCGACCAGCCGGTGAGCCTCAGGTTCTTCCGCATCAACAACAAGGACGCCTCCTACTGGCGGCTCAACCATTTCCTTGCCTGGGACCGGGTCTATGACCGCAATGTTCCGCCGGGCGCGTCCGGTGTGTGGGAGCTGAACGGGGTAACCCCCGATTTTGCCGAGGGCAAGGCCTTCAAATTCTCCATGGTGGAGCAGTCGGGCCGCACGGCGGCGCGGGTGGAAAGCACCCTTGCCCAGGACCCGGCGCGGATATCCTTCATCCGCGTGCTTCCCGGCATGGACAAACTGGAAATCCACCTGCGCAACGCCGGCAAAAAGCCCCTGAAAATCGAGGGGCTTGAGCTTTCGGGCGCCACCGCCTCGTCGGTGGAATGGACCGGCGACACGGTGGACGGTCCCGGCCACGCCATCGCCTCCGTGACCCTTTCCCAGCCCGTGGCCCCGGCCACGCTGCTCATCGCCCGCGTGGCGGTCTCCGGGGACGGGGAAAAACGGCTGGTTTGCGGCCACCGCCGCGCCTTCGCCGACGTGTTTCCCATCGGATCCTGGAACAGCGACGAGGAAAACCTGCCGGTCCTGCGCAGCCTGCACATCGACACGGGCGTGAACGGCGGCAAAAAGACCAACAAATTCTTCTCCGAGCTCGCCCCGAAGCTCGGGCACAACGCCATCGTCCACACCGAGGTGCCCACCGAGGTGGAGACGGTGCACGAGTTTAGCGGCCATCCGAACGTGCTTTGCTTCGGCCTGGCGGACGAGCCCGACTGGTCCACGCCGCCGAACATCATGCTCCAGTGCGACCAGATGGTCCGCAAATACGACAGCACCAAGCCCACCTTCCTGACGCTGTGCCGGAACATCAAGTTTTTCGAGTACGCGCCCATCGCCGACATCGCCTGCCAGGACCACTATTCCGTGACCGCGCCGTCCAGCAGCAAATGGCCCAAACCCTACGGCACGCGCCTTGAGGAGACCGCCTGGTACACCGCCGATTTGAAGGCGGCGGCGGAACCGCGCCCGATCTGGATATGGACCCAGGGCATCGCGGGCTGGGGCGAGCGCCCGAAACGGACCGTGCCCACCCCCGACGAGCTGGCGGCGCAGCTCGTGCTCAACCTTGGCCGGGGCGCGAAGGGCATCCTCTGGTTCAATTACGGGAAGGATGTGGCGGAGAAATACCCCGACGCGGTGGAGGCCATGCGCGGCTGGGGCCGGGTCATGTCGGTGCTGCGGGAGGACTTTCTCGCCTGCGAGCCCTCGGTGATGGCCGTGAAGGCGCCGGACCAGGTGGACACCGCGCTGCTTCTGGGCCGGGGCCGCGCCCTGCTCTGCCTCACCAACACGGACTACGACATCCATCCCGAGGCCTATCCCTTCCGCGAAAAAACGAACGTGAAAATTTCCGCCGACCTGCCCGCTTGGCTCAGTCCGGCCGACGCCTTCGCCGTCACGCCGGAGGGGATCCGCCCCGTGGAGCTTGACGCGGGGCGCGGCGGCGCGGCGGTGAAACTCGACCGCCTGAAGGCCTGCGAAATCATCCTGATCACCTCCGATCCAAATGATCGCGCCCGCTGTGAAAATGCGTATAATGAAGCCCTGGGCCGGGAGAAGTGACACACGGCGAAAGGCGCTTTTTATGATGACAGCGGAAGAACAGGGACGCCACCGCGCCCGCGCGGCGGCCATGCTGGCGGATGCGGGCATCGCGGCCACGGATGACGAGTTGGCGGCGATGGAACTGGCGGACTTCGGCCTGGACGAGTTTGAGACCACCGGCCTCGCCATTGTGGTGTACGAGAACAACGACCGCTACTGCGCCAAGGAACTGATCATGTTCCCCGGCATGACCTGCCCCGAGCACCGCCACCCGGAGGTGGACGGGAGGCCCGGCAAAATGGAAACCTTCCGCTGCCGCCGGGGCGAGGTCTTCCTTTACCTGGAGGGCGCGCCCGCCGCCGCGCCGCGCACCGCCCCGCCCCCCGCGCCCGCCGGGGCCTACACGGTCTTTCATGAGGTGGTGCTGCGCCCGGGCGGCCAGTTCACCCTGCCGCCCGACACCAGGCACTGGTTCAAGGCCGGTCCGGAGGGGGCGATAGTGTCGGAGTTTTCCAGCACCAGCCGGGACGATGCCGACATTTTCACCGACCCGCGCATCCAGCGCGTCCCCGACTGACCGGGAAACCACGCAGCCCCGCAAAGCGTCCAATCAAGGACAAGGCAACCACGCAAAGGGAAAACCATGCCCCAGGAAAACGCCCCCGCCCCCTTCTGGAGGGAACTGCTCCACTGCTACACCCGCGTGGAGCTGAGCCGCGACAACGGGCTCATCGCCCGGCCCGGCGCCGTCACACCCGAACGCCTCCAAGCCATACGCCGCTGGTATTTTGCCGAGGCCGCGCTCATGTTCCTGCTGGTCATGGCCGTGGTCTGGTGCGAGTACTGGCTCGACAAGCAGGCCACCCAAACCTGCCGGATGTGGCTTGCCCTGCCCACGATGGCCTGGATGTTCATCCTTTCGCCCCTTGCGCACAGCCGCCTCGACGGGGGCGCCTTTCTCCAGCCCGGCCAGGAGGGCCGCGCGGCGGGCCTGTACTTCTGGGAATTCCGCGGCTTGGGCAACCCCCTGCGCTATTACGTTGGCCGGGACGGCCAGCCGCCGCTCCTGATCAGGCACTGGCGCGCCGTGGCGCTGGTGCTGGCGGCCATGACGCTGCTGTACCTGTCCGCGGCGTGGACGTTCTCGCTGGAAATAGACAGGCGCTATGCGGAGATGTACCCGAAGTTCGGCGGCAAGGCGGGCTTCATCCTCTGCCTGGTGGCCGGGCTCGACCTGGCCTGGCTGTTTGTGGGCTTTCCCTTCATGCTGCGGCTCGACAACTTTGCAAAAGCCGCGCGGTTCATCGCGGCCTTCATCATCGGCGCATTCGTGCTGGTGATTCTCTTCAACCTGTTTTTCCAGTTCGTGCTCGAACCGATGCGCTCCGTGCTGGAGCCGTGGCACCATCTGCGGCTGCGCGGCGAGCCCGCCCGCGGCCGCCTTGCCGCGCTGCTTGATCCGCTCGCCATCGGCGGGCAGTGGTCCGGCTATGTCACCTGGGGCTTTGTGCAGCAGTTCATCTTTGCCAGCTATTTCGGTGTGATGTTCGGGCGCGCCTTCCCGGTCGAACGGTCGCGGCGCGACCTGGCCAAGGCCTGCCTTTGCACCGCCTTTGTGTTCAGCATGGTCCATCTGCCCAACGTCTGGCTCATGGCCTTCACCTTCCTCGGCGGCATCTTCGGCACCATCCTCTTCTACCAGATGTTCAACCTCTTCGCCCTGGGCTTCTCCCACGGCTTCGGCGGCTCCGTGCTGAACAAGCTCACCCCCATCAACTTCAGCGTGGGCCCCAGCCAGATGCCGGGCAGGTAGGACGCCCCGCCCCCAAAAAAGAAACGCGCCGGGAACCCTTGGGCTCCCGGCGCGTGTTTCATTTGCGCAACACCGCGCGCGCCGCGGCGGTTACTCCACCGTCACGCTCTTGGCCAGGTTGCGGGGCTGGTCCACATCGCGGCCGAGGTTGGCGGAGATGTAGTAGGCCAGCAGCTGGAGCGGCACCGCCACCAGGATCGGGCTGTACGGCTCGTAGCACTCGGGGATGTAGATCACGTCGTTGCTGTGGGCCTGGATGCTCTCGTCGCCCTCGGTGGCCACGCTGATGATGAGGCCGGAGCGCGCCTTGATTTCCTGGATGTTGGACACCATCTTCTCGTAGGTCTCGCCCTTCACGGCGACGCAGATCACGGGGAAAGTGTTGGTGACCAGGGCGATGGGGCCGTGCTTCATCTCGCCGGCGGCGTAGCCCTCGGCGTGGATGTAGGAGATTTCCTTCAGCTTCAGCGCGCCCTCAAGGGCCGACGGGAAGTTGTAGTTGCGGCCGAGGAAGAAGGCACCGACGGCGTCGCGGTACTCGGGCCGGTTTGCCAGCTCCTTCACCTTGTCCTGGTTCTTCAGGATCTCGTCCACCTTGCCGGGGACGGCGCGCAGGTGCTGGATCATTTCCTTGGCCTGGGCCTTGTCCAGGACGCCGCGCGTCTCGGCGAGCCAGATGGTGAACAGGGCGAAGCACATGCACTGCGAGGTGTAGGCCTTGGTCGAGGCCACGCCGATTTCCGGGCCGGCCTGCTGGTAGACCACGCCGTGGGACTCGCGCGCCACGGAGGAGCCCACCGCGTTCACGATGGCGGCAACCCGCGCGCCGCGGCTCTTCGCGATGCGAATGGCCTCCAGGGTGTCCGCCGTCTCGCCCGACTGGGAGACGGGGATCATGATGCTGTTCGGCGGGATGATCGGGTCGCGGTAGCGGAACTCGGAGGCGAGGTCAAGCTCGACCGACACCTTCGCGAACTTCTCGATGAGGAACTTGCCCACCATGCCGGCGTGCCACGCGGTGCCGCAGGCCACGATGAAAATCTTGTTGCAGGCCTTCAGCTCGTCCGCGGAGATGTTCATGTCCGTCAGGCGCACCGCGTCGGAGTTGTCGTCCACGCGCCCCGCCAGCGTGTTGCGGAGCACCGCACCCTGCTGGTGGATTTCCTTCAGCATGAAGTGGGGGTAGCCCTCCTTCTCGGCGGCCGCGTCGTCCCACTCCACCGTCTTCACCTCCATCTGCACGGGATTGCCGTCCACGTCCTCGATGCGCACGCCCTGGCGGGTGATTTCGCAGACCTGGCCGTTTTCGATGTAAACCACGTCGCGGGTGTACTTCATGATGGCGGGCACGTCGGAGCCGATGTAGCCCTCGTTGTCGCCCAGGCCCACGATCAGGGGGCTGCCGTGGCGCGCGGCCACGAGCACGTCCGGGTTGTCCGCGCAGATCACGCCGATGGCGTAGGCGCCCTCGCAGTCCTTCAGCGCGCGCTTGACCGCCTCGAAGAGGTTGCCCTGGTAGTACTTGTCCACGAGGTGGGCGATCACCTCCGTGTCGGTCTGGCTGCGGAACACAATGCCCGCCGCCTGGAGCTGCTCGCGCAGCTCGTAGTAGTTCTCGATGATGCCGTTGTGCACCACCGCGATGGTCTTCGCGACGTTGAAGTGCGGGTGGGAGTTCGTCTCGCTCGGCACGCCGTGCGTGGCCCAGCGGGTGTGGCCGATGCCCAGCTTCCCGATCAGCGGCGTCTCCTCCAGTTTCTTGTCCATGATCTTGAGCTTGCCGAGGCTCTTCACGCACTCGATGCCCTTGTCATTGACCACGGCGACGCCCGCCGAGTCGTAGCCGCGGTATTCAAGCCGGTGAAGGCCGGTCATGATCACTTCCGTCGGGCTCTTGTCGCCGATGTATCCCACGATTCCGCACATAACTTGCCATCCTTTCCTGGGTTGCCTTTTGGCGCCGCGCCCTTGTGGCGCGGGGGCCATGAAAACCGGGCGGCCAGGCCCCGGGGGACCGGCCGCCCGTGTTCGGGTCGTTGAAGGGGCGCGCGGACCGCACGGCCGCGCGCCCCGGGAAAATTACTTCTTGTAGAGCTTCTTCGCCGCCTCAAGGGACATCGGCCTGTAGTCGCCGGCGTGCCCGGCCTGGCCGAAGGCCTTCATGCGCTCAAGGTACACCTGCTTGGCCGCCTCGCGGGCCGGCTTCAGGTAGTCGCGCGGATCGAACTTTTCGGGCTTCTCGACGAAGACCTTGCGGATCGCGCCCGTGATGGCCAGGCGGCTGTCCGTGTCCACGTTGACCTTGCGCACGCCGTGGTCGATGCCCTCGCGGATCTTTTCCACGGGGATGCCGGCCGTGCCGGGCATGTTGCCGCCGTACTGGTTCACGATGTCCACCAGCTCCTTGGGAACCGAGGACGAGCCGTGCATGACCATGTGGCAGTTCGGCATGCGCTTGTGGATCTCGCGGATGCGGTCCATCGCGAGGGTCGGGGGCAGCACGTTGCCGTCCGCGTCCTTCTTGGAGGACTTGAAGGCGCCGTGGCTGGTGCCGATGGACACGGCCAGCGCGTCCACGCCCGTCAGGGCCACAAACTCTTCGGCCTGCTCCGGCTTGGTCAGGTGGTCCTGGAGCTGGTCGTCGGAAAGGCCGGCGCCGTGGCCGTCCTCGATGCCGCCCAGCGCGCCCAGCTCGCCCTCGACCGTCACGCCGAACATGTGGGCGATTTCGACGACGCGCCTGGTGATGTCCACGTTCTGCTCGTAGGTCGCCACGGTCTTGCCGTCGGCCAGCAGCGAGCCGTCAATCATGACGGAGGTGAAGCCGAGCGCGATGGCCTCCAGGCAGGTCTCCATGTCGCGGCCGTGGTCCAGGTGGACCGCCAGCGGAATGTGGGGGTACTCTTCGGCCGCCGCTTCCATGAGCTTCTTCAGGTAAATCATCTTGCTGTACTTGAGCGCGCCGCAGCTCGCCTGGATGATCACCGGGCTGTTCGTCTCATTGGCGGCTTCCATGATCGCCTGGATCTGCTCCATGTTGTTGACGTTGAAGGCGCCAACGCCGTAGCCGCCCTTCGCGGCCTCGTCAAGAATCTGACGCATCGGGACTAGTGGCATGACTTACGGTCTCCTTTCGCAAGGGCTTGCGATGTTTGGGGTTGCGTGGCCGAATGGTGTCCCGGCCCCTCCCGCCGGTGTGCATGGGGGAAAGGGCCGGCCGAAAGCTGCCCTGGGATGCATTGGTAACAGGACATCCCTGTTTTCACAAAGACAATCCTATTCAACACCAGCGTAATGATATCTAAAAACGGGGGGGCAATTCAAGAAAAACGTGCGGAACCATGTCCGCCGTTCACCGTGTCCGCCCCTGTTCCCCCCGGGGAAGTCACTCCGCGGGCGGGGTTGTCCTGCGCGGCGGCGCCACCACCCCCGCCGCCACCAGCGCGTCATAGGTTGCCCTGTCCACCGTGTCGCCGCTGGTCACCAGGCGCACCGAATTCCCCACCATAATCAGGTACTGGCGCAGTTCCCTGCCGCGCCGCACCACCCGCGAGCCCTTCAGCATCATCTCATAGTCAATGGTGATAAAGGGTTCGCCGTCCACCGCCGGTTTTTGCGGCGAGGACGCCGGTTCAAAGACCAGCGACGGCTGCACCTTGTCCGAGGCCACCGTTTCCCGGAGCGAATGCAGCTTTCCGGGGTGCGGCGGCCGCCTGTTTTTTCTAAACAGCACGCTTGCGCTCCTCAACCCTGCGCGGCGGCGGACACCGCCGCAACGGAACAATTATCAACCATCCGGGGGGTGTTTTGCATCCCCGGCGCGGTTCATGAGCCCGGCGCGGGCGCGGGGGCGGGTTGCGCCTCCGGCGCCGGGGCCGTTTCCGCGGGCGCGGATTCCGCGGGCGCGGCGGCCTGGCCGTCAAGGGGCGGCGGCGGGATGGCCATCACCACAATGCCCTGGTCCACCCGGGACTTCACCGCTTCCGCGGCGGCCTGGGCCATGGACTTGAGCGACGGGTCCGGCGCGTTCGCCGCGAAATCCAGCAGGGCCTCCAGCACCGTCGCGTCGCCGATGCGTCCCAGCATGTCCACGGCGCGCGACCGCGCCGCCACCGTCAGCTCCTCGTCGCGCATCGCCTTCATCACCAGGTCAAAATGGCCCAGAATGGAGGGCATGGGAATGCCCAGAATGATTTGCTCCCGCACGCGCGGGGGCGTGCCCGGTTCGACCCAGAGCGCCAGCGCCTTTTCAATGCCCTCGGCGTCCTGCGCCAACATGCGCACGAGGATGGTCGCGTTGCGCACATGCGCGTCGGGGTCCTGCATCAGTTCCCGCAGCCGTGCCGCCACGGCGGGGGTCGCCTTTCCCCGCGCCTCCAGCGCGCCCAGCAGGTGCGCCGCGCAACCCCGCGTGGCCGGGTCATGGCCGGCCCCGGACAGTTCCAGCAGCCTCGCCTCCTGAGGCGTGTCCACCACCTGGTTCAGCGCCGCCACGGCCAGCATCTGCGCCACCGGATTGGCTCCGGGGCCGGCCAGCGTGTCCACAATCGGGTTCAGCGCCTCCGGTCCGTGCTTTGCCAGCCTGAGTCCGAGCTGTTCCGCCTTGGCCGGGTCCAGGGTGGCGGCGTCGGCCTTTGCCATGGCGGCCCATTCCGCGAGCAGCGCCTCTTTGGGCTCGGGTTTCTCGCCGCCGCCGCATCCGCCCGCCAGCAGCGCCAGCGCAAACAGGGGTAGCAGAACGGGCAAAACGCGCCGCGAATAATGATGGCTCATGAAAAGACTCCACAGTTGCGGCCCGTAAACCGGACCATAGGGCAGTAGCGTACCATAAAACACCCCAAAAGGCATCCTGTCCATGGTACTGCCGGGACGGACACCCCACAATTCCCATTTTTCCCATTTTTTTCTTGACAATTTTTCCGAAACCCGTAAAATGGTTCGTTGGGTCAAATTGGCCGCACGGGGTGAAAGGATCTGCGGACATGCGCGCTCGGCTGAAACGTCCGGCGGCGGCGGCGGGGGTCTTCGCACTGTTGATCTGCGGCTTTGCCATGTGGCGGGCCGCAACCAACGGCTATGTGGGTGTGCCCGGAGACGCCCAGGCCAGCCCCCTTGCCGCCTCCCCCATGCCCCTGACCCGGCCCACAACCCTGCGCGTGGCCACCTTCAACATCCAAGCCCTCTGGGTGGTGGGGCGCGACCGGCCCGCGCGGATGCGCGCCATCGCCGAGCGGATGGCCGCCCTTAATCCGGACATTGTCGGTTTTCAGGAGGCTTTTGTGCCGGAAAGCCGCAAAATGCTGATTGACGCGCTGAACCGGCGCACGCGCCTCACCCACCACGCCTATTTCCCGAGCGGCAACGTGGGCAGCGGCCTTCTGGTGAGCAGCGCCCACCCCATCGCCGAGAGCTGGTTTCACCGTTTCACGCACCACGGCCCGCTGGCGCGGTTCTGGGAAGGCGACGGCCTGGCGGGCAAGGGGGTGGCCCTCGCGCGCATCATGCTTCCCGAGGGGGTGGTGGACTTTTTCAACACCCACGCCCAGGCCGGATACGGCAACCGGGCCTATGACATGGTGCGCAATTTCCAGATGGGCGAAGCCGCCGAATTCATCCGGAGCGCCGGGGCGAAATGGGCGCCCGCCCTGTTTGTGGGCGACCTGAACTGCCGCACCGGCGACGAGGAGTACGAAACCGCCGTGAAGGGCGCGGCGCTCGCCCGCGCCATGACCGTGGACAGCGGCATAGACCACATTCTCGCCGTGGACAACGGGGCCTACCGTTTTGAGACGCTGGAAACCGTGCGCATCGAGGAGGAATTCGAGGTGGACGGGCGCAGGCTGGAGCTGAGCGACCACCCGGGCTTCCTCTCCGTCATCCGCATCACCCCGGAGGGCGTCTGACTCCCCCCGGCCCTTTTTCCCGCCGCCACCGGTTGTGTATCATGACGCCACGGCGGCGCACCCAACCCCCGCGCCGCCACCGGAGGCGAGATGCACCAATTTCTGATTGCCGCGGCGGCTGCCGTGCTGGCCGCGGGCGCGGCGGATTCCGAACCGCGGGAAAACCTGCTGGAAGAGCGTCAGCTGACCGGCTCCGCCAAGAACCACGAGCTGGACTGCAACGACAACTTCACGGCGGACGGCCGTTTCCTCTGCTATGACACCCGTGAAATGCTCGGACCGGGCATAGACAACAGCCAGAGCATCGAGGTGCTTGAGCTTGCCACGGGCCGGGAAATCGTGATCTACCGGCCCGAACGGGCGGTTTTCGGCGAAAAGCCCGCCCCCGGCGTGGGCGCGGTTTCCTTCAACCCGTCGGGGAACGAGGCGGCCTTCATCCACGGGCCGCTGGTGGAGGAGGTGCCTGTGCGCGGACCCTACGGCAAGCCCAACCGCACCGGCGGCCGCGTGGTGCTCGATGGGGAGACAATCAAGGTAAAAAACGAATGGCACATGCTTAAGGACGGCAAATTCAACCTGTCCTGGATTGACAGGCGCGACATTGCCACGGAGCGGGACACTCTTCCCGGCGCGCACCGGGGCGGCACGCACCGCCATGAGTATTGCGTGTCCGGAAAGCGCATCGGCTTCACCTACGACGACTTCCTGCTCCCAAAATATGACCGGAACATCGGCTACATGGAGCCCCACCCGGACGCGCCCGCGCCCGCCAGCCACTGGTTTGCCGTGCTTGTGCCGGTTGCGCCCATGAACACGGCCAAGCCCGGGGAGATTGAAAAGGCCTATGGCGACAGTTGGGTTGATCATGACGGGCGCATGCGCGCCTTCATAGGCAAGACCCGCAACGCTGACGGTGTCACCTACGAGGAGTCGCTCTACGTGGTTGACATCCCCGACGGCACGGACATCACCACCGCCGACGCCGGTTCCGCCGAACGCTACCCCTCCCCGCCCAAGGGCGTGAAGGTACGGCGTCTCACCCACGACTGGGCGGGCGGCATCGTCCGGGGCGCGCCCGGCGGCGACCGCATCGCCTACTACGGAAAGGACGCCGACGGCGCGTCCCAGGTGTTCGTCATCGCGGCGAACGGTTCCGACAAGAGCGCCGATCCGGCGCTGCGGCCAATGCAGGCCACCCGCCTGCCCGGCGGCGTCAAGTCCGACATCCGCTGGCACCCCTCCGGTGAAACGCTGTTCTGCGTGAGCGACGGCTGCATCGCGGCGGTTTGCGTGAAACCCGGCCCGCGCTTCGGCGAAACGGTCTTTCTGACGCCGCGCGGCGACGGCGCGCCGCGCCATGCGCTTGTGGTGTCGCCCGACGGGAAAAGCCTGGCCTACAACCGCCTTGCGCCGACCCCCGGCCCGGACGGCAGGCCCGTCAAAAATTACGCGGGCCTCGACTGCAAGCAAATCTTCCTGATCACCCTGCCGGACGGCCTGGTTTGAAAACCGCATGGCGCAGGATGGTGCGCACGGCGCTGAGTCCGTCGCGCCAGCCGATTTTTTTGCCGCCTTTTTTGTCCCGCGCGTGGTAGCTGACGGGCACCTCGGTGACGACGCAGCGGTGCCGCGCCACAAGGGCCGTGATTTCCGGCTCGATGTTGAAGCGGTCGGCCCGCAGCGGCAGCCCGCGCAGCACCTCCGCCCGGAACATCTTGTAGCAGGTTTCCATGTCGCTGAGTTTCAGGCCCGTGCAGCGGTTTGAAAGCCAGGTGAGAAAGCGGTTGGCGAGATAGCTTTTGCGGGACATGGACGGGGGGGCGTATTTGGTGAACCGGGTGCCGTAGACCACGTCCGCCGCGCCCGCCAGCAGCGGCTCCAGCATCAGGGCGAAGTCCTCGGGGTCGTACTCCAGGTCCGCGTCCTGGAAGACCGCCGCGCCGCCGCGCATGCCCGCGATTGCCCGGCGCAGCGCGGCGCCCTTGCCCATGTTCCGCTCCTGGTGGAACACGGTCACCTCCGCCGGATGCTCCTGGGCCAGCTTGTCGCAGAGTTCGCCGCTGCCGTCCGTGGACGCGTCGTCCACCAGCACAATCTCCACGGTCACTCCCGCGGGAAGCTGGGCCGTCAGCACGCGCCCCACCACGGCGCGCAGGAGCGCGTGCTCGTTGTAGACCGGTATCAGCACCGACAGCAGCAGTGGCAGGTGCGGCCTTCTCACTGGCTTCGCCGGCCCCCCTGGAGGTTCAGACGTTGCAGATTTCAAAAGCCTCGCGCAGCGAGGTCATCGGGTCGCGCTCCGGCACGAATTCGTGCGCGAGGAAGCCCGTGAAGCCCGTCTCCGCGATGGCCTCGCAGATGGTGCGGTAGTTCAGCTCCTGGCTGTTGTCAATCTCGTGCCGCCCCGGCACGCCGCCCGTGTGGTAGTGGCCGAAGTAGGCGTGGTTCCGGCGGATCGTGTCGATCACGTCCCCCTCCATGATCTGCATGTGGTAGATGTCGTAGAGCAGGGTGAAGTTGGGCGCGCCGAGCATGTCAACCAGCTTCACGCCCCAGGCGGAGCTGTCGGCGCAGTAGTCCTTGTGGTCGCGCTTGCTGTTGAGCAGCTCCAGAATCACGGTGATGCTGTTCTTTTCCGCGAAGGGCAGGATTTCCCTCAGTCCGGCGGCGCAGTTCTTCAGCGCCTCCTCGTAGGACATGCCCTTGCGGTTGCCCGCCAGCACGATCATGTTTTTCACCCCGAGCTTCGACAGCTTCGGAATGAGGTCCTGGGACCGCTCGATCAGCCCCTTGTGCAGGTTCTGGTGGCACCAGCCGTCGGCGATGCCGCTGGGCCCGTTCGCCAGGGACACCTCGAGCCCGGCCGCGATGACCGCCGCGCAGTCCGCCTCGTCGATCAGGTCCAGCCCCTTCAGGCCGATGGCCTTCGCCTGCGCGCAGAGGTCGCCCAGCTCCATTTTGCCGTAGCACCAGCGCGAGGCCGACTGCTTGAACCGCCCCCCCGCCGCCGGGGCCGCGTCCTGGGCCCGCGCCGTTTGTGAGAGCACGCCCGCCGCGCTCACCGCCCCGGCCATCGCCCCAATCGCCGTTCTCCGAGTGATTTCAACCATTGCGCTCGTCAGCCTCCATGTTGGTGTGGGTTCATTTTGGCAAATACCGCGGGGATAAACAACAAAAAGGTCACTCCGCCGTGTCGCGCAGGATGGCGGCGAGCACTTTTGTCTCGCGCTCCCGGAGGGCGTCGCCCCCGTGGCGCAGGGAAAGGCGGTACACCCCCGCCGCCCCGGCCAGCAGCAGCAGGGTGGGCGCGAGCCCCGGCGGCAGGGTTCCGCCGCCGCCCGCCGCCGCGGTCCCCAGGCACCAGCCCGTGGGCGCGAGGAGCGCGCTGATGAGCAGCACCGACGCGAAGCCCGCCAGCATTGTCGCGGCGCGCCCGCCGTGGCCCCGCAGCGCGTTGCGCCCCATGTGGTAGGGGAAATATACCGAGGACCACACGCCCGCCGCGCAGATCAGCAGGTAGAGGTACAGCACGTGGAGCAGCGAGAGGCCGGTCAGGTAGGGGGTGGAGCCCGCCGCCGCCGCGCCGATGAGGACAAACACCGCCGCCATCCCCGCCGCGAAGGGGAACAGCGCCAGGTGCTTCGCCGCGAGGATGCGGTGGCGGGGCACCGGCAGCAGCATCAACCCCCGGAAACCGCTCCCGTCGCCGCCGAAGAGGTTGGTCAGGAAGAGCCCGAAATTCATGAAGGGCCACACGATCACGGCCACCGGCAGCCACACCCGCTCGTTGCCCAGGCGCTCCCCGTAGGCGCCGCTCCGGTACATGAACAGCACGAACAGGGCGAAGCCCAGCGGCGCCACCAGCTGGAAGCGTATGCTCGGATGGCGGAAATAGGCCAGGAAAAAGGCCCATCCCAGCCCCGCGGTGTCGTCGGACACAAGGGGCAGCCGCCGCAGCGTCGCGGGCGGGCGGAAGGGCCCCTTTGGCGCGGCCTTCGGCGCGCCCGCCGCGGCGCCCGCGCCCGTGTAATAGCGGAGCGTGGCCCGGTAGCCCAGCATCAGGCCCCACACCGTGCCGCAGAGCATCAGCACCGCGGCGCCCGCCGCCGTCCAATATTCGCCCATGCCCAGCGCCCACAATCCGTAGGAAAACCACGCGGGCGGCAGCAGCAGGTGCGCCGCCGCCGCCAGTCCGGTCACGGCCGCGCCCGCCAGCCCGCCGCCGCCGTCGTCCATGGTCCTGAGCGCCTGCCCCAGCAGCCCCGGCACCTGCCCCAGCGCCACAAAGCACACCGGGATCAGCGTCATCACCAGCCTGCGCCTGCGCCTGTTTTCCATCAGCACCGCCACGACGCCCCGCGCGTAATGGGCCCACGCGCCCAGCATCAGCAGGAAGAGGAGGCCCAGCGCCACGCCCGGCAGCGCCATGGACGGGCCGAAGGCCCGCGCCATCCCCGCCACCAGCCCGAGGCCCGGCAGCAGCGACAGGAACAGCAGCGGCCCCGCGAGCGACGCCGCGAAGTTGAGGCCGTGGGCCGCCGCGGGCGACACGGGCAGGTGCAACAGGCGGCGCATGTCGATGATGTCGCTGCGCTGCACCTCCATCAGCAGCCCCCACATCCAGAAAAAAACGTACAGGAACACGAGCCCGTCCAGCACCGCCAGCGCCGCCGCGGGCGCCTCCGCAATCTCGCCCATGCGCCCGCCCAGCACATAGAGGCCCGCCGCCAGCAGCGCCGAAACGGCCAGCCCCGCAAGGCCCAAAAAGAGGGAAAGCGCCGCGAAGGCGCTGCGGCCCGCGCCCCAGGTGCGGCGCAGCAGCAGCCACTTGAGGGCGATGAGCGCCCACACCTGGCGCGTCATCATCCGCCCCTCTCCAGCCATGAAAGGGTGCCGGGCGGCGTCTCCGCCGCGCCCGCCGCGTCCACAAAGGCCTCCTCCAGCGTGCCCCCGTTGGACACCTCCGCCAGTGTGCCCTGCCGCGCCAGCCTGCCCCGGCTGATAATGCCCCCGTGCGTGCAGAGCCGCTCCACAATCTCCAGCACGTGCGATGTCAGGAACACCGTGCCGCCCCGCGCCACCACCCGCTCCAGCACGGCCCGGATCGTGCGCGACGCGATGGCGTCCACGCCCTCGAAGGGCTCGTCCAGGAAGAGCAGCTCCGGGTCGTGGATGAGCGCCGCCGAAAGGGCCAGTTTCTTCCGCATGCCGTGGGAAAATTCAAAGACCATCGTGCCGCCGGTTCCGTCCAAACCCATCAGCGCCAGCAGCTCCTCCGTCCGCCCGAGAATCACCCGGCGCGGCAGGCCGTGCATCCGCCCCACAAAGGCCAGGTACTCCGGGCCGGTCAGGTTGTCAAAAAGGCCCAGATCCTCCGGCACAACCCCCGTGCGCCGCTTTATCGCCAGCCCGTTCCGCCGCAGGTCCAGCCCGAAAATGCGCGCCTCCCCCGAGGTCGGCGCAAGAATGCCCGTGAGCATCTTGATGGTGGTTGACTTGCCCGCCCCGTTCGGGCCCAGAAACCCGTAAAAACTGCCCCGCTCCACCCGCAGGTCCAGCGCGTCCACCGCGCGCAGCCCCGCGAATTCCTTTGTCAGCCCTTTTGTCTCAATGCACAGTTCCATGGCGCACAGCATAGCCCCCCGCCCCGCGTCATGGCAAAGAATCCCCCGCCGCGCGGCGCAGGAATTCCAGCGTCTTTTCCGCCGAGGCCGCCAGGCCGAAGCCCGCCACGGACCCGCGGCACCGCGCCGCCAGCCGCGCCCGCGCCCCCCCGTCGCGCAGCAGCCGCAGCACCCGGTCCGCCAGCCCCGGCGCGTCGCCCGGCTGTGTCATCAGGCAGTTTTTCCCGTCTTCCGCGAAGAGGCGCACGCCTCCGCTGTCAGTGAGCACGCAGGGGGTGCCGCAGGCCATGGCCTCCGCCGCGGTGCGCCCGAAACCGTGGAAATGGGAAGTGTCCAGAAAGAGGCAGGCATCCGAATATGCCTGCGGAAGCGCCGCGTTGGGCAACACCCCCAGCGCCGCCACGGGCAGCGGCAGCTTCAGCGCCGCCAGCTCCTCCGTGGCGCAGCCGAAGGCCTGGAATTCGGCCAGTTCCGCCGCGCCCGCCCCGGCCAGCACCGCCAGCGTTTCCCGGAGCGTGTCCAGCCCGCGCTGGGGCGTGGCGGGCCGCACCATCATGAGCACCACCGGCTTTTGCCCCGGCTGCCGCGACGGCGGGCGGGGGCTGAAGAGGTCCAGGTCCATCCCCGGCGGCACCAGCGCAATCTGCCCGCCCGCCTCCCGCACCCGGCCGCAAATCCAGGGGGTCTTGGCAAAGCACCACGGTGTCATGGTATAGGTGTCCAGCGCCGCCCGCCGCGTGTGCGCATCCCCCTCCGGGTAAAAGTCCGGCTCAAAGTCCTGCACGAAATAGGCCGGGGTGAAATCGGGCCGCGCCAGAAAACACTCCGCGAGCAGGTGCATGGTGGGCCAGTAGGTGGCCACCGCCGCGTCGCAGGGGGGGAAGTTCCGGATAAGGTCGCCGTCGTCCCGGAAAAAGCGCGGCGTGACGCCCCGGCACATTTCCGGGTCGTAAAAACGCGGGCTCCGCACCGCCACGGCGCACTCCGCGCCCAGCTCCGCCAGCCCCTCCGCCAGCTGCGCCACCGACAGGACGCCCCCGGAGGTGTTCAGCCCCTCCAGCAGAAAGGTGATCCGGAAGGGTCCGCCCGTTGCGGTCCGGCGCGGCCCCTCCGCCAGCCGCCGCCGGTACGCCGCCATGCGCGCCGCGTGCCCGGGCCGCCACACCACGTCCTGCACCAGCCCGTGGAGCCGCCCCTTTTCACGGGCGTATGTCCCGTCCGGCGCGGCGTTCCCCGGGAGCAGGTCATGGACGCCGTTCCATGCGGCGCGGCAAAGATCGCGCAAAAGCACGTCGGCGGCGCGCGCGCGCGGCCCCCCCAGCGCCGCGCGCCGCAGCGCGAGGACGGGGTTTGCCGCCGTGCCGCCGTGCCGTTCGTCCCGTTTCATGCCCGCTCCTTGCTCAGGTGCGCGTTTTCGTTTACACTCACAACAGTGTCAGTGTATCAAACCGGGGTGAACAGCATCATGTATGTGTTTTGGGAACCCGTCATCCGGCCCCTGCTTGAAATGGTACGGCCCCGCGTTGTCCTCGAAGTCGGCGCGGAGGAGGGCAAGCACACCGAGCGGCTCCTGGCCCACTGCGCGGAGCACGGCGCGGTGCTGCACGTGGTGGAACCCGTCCCCCGGTTTGACGCCGCGGCGCTCAAGTCCAAATACGGCGGCTGGTTCGAGCTGCACGAGGCCCCCAGCCCCGAGGCGCTGGCGGATTTGCCGCCGGTGGACGCGGCCCTGCTCGACGGCGACCACAACTGGTACAGCGTGTACAGCGAGCTCAACGCGCTGAGCGCCGCCGCCGTGAAGGCGGGCGCGCCCATGCCCCTGTTTTTCCTGCACGACATGCTCTGGCCCTACGGCCGCCGCGACCTTTATTACAGCCCCGACCGCATCCCGGAGGAATTCCGCCAGCCCTTCGGGCGCGGCGGCATCCTGCCCGGCGTTTCCGACCTGTCCGAAAAGCAGGGGCTCAACCGGGGCTACTGCAACGCCCTGCGCGAGGGCGGCCCCCGCAACGGCGTGCGCACGGGGGCGGAGGATTTCCTGCTGAAGCGGCCCGGCTGGCGGCTGGACATCATCCCCGTCATGCACGGCCTCGGCATCCTGCGCGACGATGATCACCTGCGCCGTTTCCCGGAAGTGTCCGGCCACATCACGGCGCTTCTCGACCAGGGCCGCTTCGCCGCCCTGCTCCAGTCCGTGGAGTCGGCGCGGGTGGACACCCTCGTGCGCCTGGAAAACAAGCGCTTTGACATCGAATGGCTCAAGGGAAAGGTGGAGAAGGCGGAAAAGGCGGCGGCAAACCTTCCCATGGCGGAACTGGCGAAAGAGAGGGAAAAGGCCGCCGCACAGATTAGCCTGCTGGAAAACCACGCCCGCGAGCTGGCCGAACGGCTTGCCGCGCTTGAGGACAGTGAACGCATAATGGCCGAGGACAGGCGTCGCATTGAAAAACAGGAGCGTGAGATGGCGGCGGACCGCCTCGCGGCGGCCCTGCGCGAGCGCGACGCCGCCCTGCGCCATGTGCGCATGCTCATCAACCTGATGGAGGAGGCGGGGCGGGAGCATGTGGAACTGCTGCGCTCGCCCCGGTGGCGCGCGGGCAACCGGGCGGTGCGCCTGGTGGAAAAGGCCCTGCGCAGGCCCAACCAGTCCCAGTCGCCGAAGCGGCTCATGGAAACCCTCGCCAAATACGACGGGTGGAAGCGCGACTTCCAGGACCGCGCGGAAAAGCAAACGCCGGCGAGCCGGGTGAACGCCACGGTGGCCGTGCTCCGCGCGGACAAACCCGCCCACGCCGCGCCCCTCATCAGCCAGCTCGCAAAGGAGACCAACGAGACCGCCGCCGACGCGCAGCGGCTCTGCGCGCTTTTCGAGGAGGCGCACCACCACGGCAAAATGGTGCGCGCCTCCTGGCGCTGGAAGGCGGGCACGCTGCTGGTGGGCGGCCTTTCCAAGCTGCGCCCGAAACCGGAGGAGTCGCCCCGCGCCGTCAAGATGGACGCCTACGCCCGCGCCTTCACCCTCTGGCGCAAGTGCTACGGCGCGCAGGGCGGGATTGCCGAGTCCGCGCCCTCCATCTGGGGAACGCCAAAAGGCGCCGCCGCCGGGGATGCAACGTTAAAGCCGCTCGGGCCGGACCGTGTGCGCCGGCTGCGGGTCGTCCAGTTCACGCCGCCCGCACCGCGCAACCCCTTCTACCGCGTCATCGCCGACGAGCTGCGCCGCCGCGGCTGGATGTATGATTTTTCCGTGCGTTTTGAGGAGCTGCTGGACCGGAACGCAAGCGACGGCGGACGTTGCCGCATCGTGCATTTCCACCAGTTTGACGCGCTTTACCATGACCGGGGCGGGGACCTGGCCGCCACCGAACGGAACGCCGTGGAACTGCTGGAACGGCTTGGGGCGCTGAAAAAGGCGGGCTACAAACTGGCCCACACCTTCCACAACCCCTGGCCGCACGACAGGAAGTTTTTGGAGACAGACCGGGATTTCACCGAAAAGGCGCTGCCGCTGATGGACGGCGTGGTGGTGCTCAGCGAAAACGCGCGCCCCTTTGCCGCCAAATTCGCCGCGCCGGACCGGGTCCGCGTCATTCCCCACCCCTCCCTCGCGGGGGTGTGCGGCCCGTCCCCCGCAAGGGACGCGGCGCGTGAAAAACTGGGCCTGCCGCAGGGGGGCTTTGTCTTCGGCCATCTCGGCGAACTGAAGCCCTACAAGGGCGTCGAGTCCATTCTTGCCGCCTTTGAAACGGTGCGTTCCGCCGCGCCGGACACGATGCTGGTGGTGGCGGGCAGGCCGTTGGACGCGGCCTACGCGGACCAGTTGCGCGCGCTGGCGGAAAAAACCGGCGGCGTCCGCGTTGAGGCGCGCCTGCTGGAGGACGGGGAAATCCCCCTCTGGCTCGCCGCCTTCGACATGTCGGTTTTCGCGTTCCGCGACATTTGGGTCTCCAGCTCGGTGGTGCTCTCCATGTCCCACGGTGTGCCGGTGGTCGCGCCGGATTTGGGCGGGCTCCCCGAATATGTCACAGAGGAGGACACGGGGTTCCTTTACCCGCCGGACGGCCCGGACGCCCTCGCGGCGGCCATGCTGCGCGCCCGGCGCACCCCGTACCTGGAGCATTTGCGGTACATGTGCGGCGTCCACTCCCGGAAGCGGTCCGTGGACGAAATCGCCACCGCCTACGAGCATTTTTACGCGACGGTCGAGGGGGCCGGCCCCGACGGCGCCTGATCGGCGCAAAAAGGCAGGTACTCGATGTTTGACTTGGTTGTGCCCGTGTACAACAGCATGCACCACGCGCGGTCATGCCTTTTCAGCGTGTTCCGCTGCGCCACCCGGCCCTGCCGGCTGATTGTGGTGGATGACTGCTCCGACGCCCACACCCGTGAGGGGCTGGAGGAGCTGCTCGCCGGCGCGCCCATGCCCGCCACCCTCCTGCGCAACGAGGGCAACCTGGGCTACCTCAAGTCGGTGAACCGGGGCATCGCGGCGGGCGACGCCCCCCTGGTGGTGCTGATCAACTCCGACACGGTCATGCTTCCCGGTTTTCTGGAACGGCTGGAAGCGGACTTCGCGGCGGATCCGAAGACGGGTGTGGTCAACCCCGTCTCCACCTGGGCCAACTGGACACGCGTCCCCTTCCCGAACGGCTTCAACATCCACCGCCTTTCCGTTGAGGCGCGCGCCTTTTCAAAAAACACCCTGCCTGACATCAAGAACGCCTCCGGTTTCTTCTTTGCGGCGCGCCGGGAAATGTACGACCAGATCGGCCTTTTCGACGAGGTTTACGGCTTCGGCTACTGGGAGGAGGCGGACCTGTGCATGCGCGCCATGAAGGCGGGCTGGCGCGTGGCGGTGGACGACGGGCTCTACATCTTCCACCACGGCTGGGGCAGTTTCCAGGAGGAGGGGCGCAACGAGAACATGCGCCGCAACAAGACGATTTTCATGGAGCGCTGGGGCGCGGACTTCGACCGGATGGCGGAATGGTGGAAGAAGGAGGATCCCGTGGCCCCGCTGCGGGCGCGGCTGGAGGAGGTTGCCGCGCGCGGCGGCGCGCCGGCGGGCATGGCGGGCGACGAAAAAACCACCCCGGAGCGCGCCGAGATACGGCTCAGCGCCATGATGGACGGCGTCGCCCCCAGCGAGAGGCCAGCCGCAAACCGGCCCGTGGCCGATCCGCCCCGCGTGATCTACATCCTTCCGGCGGTGCCCCTCTACGGCGGCATCATCTCCGTGCTGCAGGTGGTGAACCAGCTCGTGCTGCGCGGCTTCGACGCGAACGTCGCCACCTACGGCCCCGTGGACGAGAACATGTTCCGCCTGTTCCCCATGTTTTTCCGCCCGTATGTCTATCCCGACAAGGCGGCGATGGTGGCGGACTTCCCCGACTGCGACCTGGTCGTGGCCACCGCCTGGGAGACGGCCTATCCCGTGGCGCTGCTCCAGCGGCTGCGCCCCGGCCTGCGCGCCGCCTACTTTGTGCAGGACTATGAGCCGGACTTCTACACGGGTTCGCGCCCCGACCTCGAGGTCCGCGCCGAGCGCACCTACCACCTCGTGGACAACCAGATAGTGAAGACCCGCTGGCTGGCGCGGTTGCTCAAGCCCTTCGGAAAAGAGGTGCGCATCATTCCCCTCGGGCTCAACATGGACTTCTTTTATGACGCGGGCGGACCCCGCCCGCCCCAGATCATCAGCCTGGCCCGGCCCAGCTCGTCCCGGCGCAACTATCCCATGCTATGCGAGGTATACGCGGAAATCCACCGGCGCAGGCCCGATGTCATCCTCGCGCTCTACGGCGTGGGCTACGACCCGGACTCGCTGCCCTTCCCCGTGCGGTCCTACGGCAAGCTGACCGACATGGCCGACGTGGCCCGCGCCCTCAACGACTCCACCGTCCTGCTGGACTGCTCCACCTTCCAGGGCTTCGGCAGGCCGGGCCTGGAAGCCATGGCCTGCGGCACCGCCGCCGTGCTCACCCACGAGGGCGGCATCACCCAGTACGCAAAACACAGGCACAACTGCCTGCTCATCGATCCCATGAACCGGGACGAAATTGTGGAAAAAGCGCTTTCGCTGCTGGACGACGGGCAGGAGCGTGCGCGGCTGGTCGCGAACGGAAAGGCCACGGCGGCGGAATACTCCGTCACCGCCGAGGGCGCGCGCACCGCCGCGTTTTTCAGGGAGATTTTGGGATTGGACGACGGCGGGGCCATTCGGGGGTGATGCGATGCGGGCGAACACAAAAGCGATAACGCGGGCCTTTGCGGAATGTTTCGGGGCGGCGGGCCCCGTGGTGGAGGTGGGCGCCATGCAGGTGGACGGCCAGCACGGCTGGGGTGACCTGCGCGGCTTTTTCCCCGGCGTTCCCTACATCGGCACCGACATGCGCTCCGGCCCCGGCGTGGACCGGGTGGAGAACTTCGAGGGCCCCACCACCTTCGCCGACGGCGAGGCGGGCACCATCATCTCGCTCGACACCCTGGAGCACGTGTACGACACCTTCGCGTTTGTCCGCGAACTTGACCGCATCCTCGCGCCGGGGGGCATGATGCTCCTCACCTCGGTGATGTACTACCCCGTGCACGCCCACCCTTCCGACTACTGGCGTTTCACGCCCGAGGCCTTCCGGCGGCTCGCCGCCCCATACGGTGACTGCCGCGTGCTGGCCCAGGGGCCGGAGGATTTCCCCCACACCGTGGTCGCCGTGCTGCGCAAGGGCGCGCCCCTCGACCCGGAGGCGCTGCGGCGCTTCACGGAGGCGGTGGCGGCGGGCGACGGCGCGGATGAGGGCTGCGGCTGGGTCCACCCCCGCGAGGCGGAACTGCTGGAGGAAATGCGCGTTTTGCGCGCCTACCACGCCCAGTGGGGCCGTGTGGCCGCGTCGGGTTTCAGGGATTTCACCCCGGAGGAGTGGCTGCGCGGGGCGGAGGGTTCCGCCTTCGATCCGAACCTGTCGCGCCTGGTTTTTGCCGCGGACGGCGCGGGCGGCGCCTGCTGGGCCGGAGAGGCCACGGGCGCGACGCCGGGGGATCTGGTGGTGCTTCAGGGGATTATCGCGGAACTGCGTCCGGGCCTGGTCCTCGCGCCGGGCGTGAGGCCCGGCATGCGCCGTTTTCTGGAGGACATGCTCCGTTTGAACGGCGGGGGACGTGCGGCGGACGCGCCGCCGCCGGATGCGGCCGGGCCTGTGATGGCGGTCATCGCGCCGGAGGGCGGCGCGCGCGAAACCCTTGGAAATCTGTCGGCGCTTGCGGATGCGGTCACCCCGGGCGCGTACCTGGTGGTGTTGAACACCCTGCGCCGCTACCTTGCGGAAACGCCCGGCGGCAGGCCGGAGTGGGAGGGGGACGGCCCCCTGCAGGCGGTGCGGCAGTTCCTCACGGCCCGCCCCGAATTCACCGCCGACCGTAGCCGCGAAAGGCACATGGCCACCTTCGCGCCCCTTGGATTCCTGCGCAAACGGCAGTTGCTGGACACCGCATGGAAACCCAACAAGGCCACCCTGGAGCAGCTCCCCGGCGGGGTGCTGCGCTGTGTCACCTATGAGGGGAAGGACGGCGTCTGGGGTGGCATGCTGCTCGGTTGCGAACGCACCAACGTGTGCGATGGAAAAACCCTGCCCTGCGCCGCCGGAACGGCCATGGAACTGCGCTTCACCCTGCGCGGCGCGGCCAACCACGGCCGCGCGCGGCTGGCGCTGAACGTGATAGACGACACGGGCGCGCGCCTCGCCGAAACCGTGCTCACGCCGGGGGACGGATGGACGGAGGTGGTCTTCCCCTTCACCCCCCGCGCCGGGGCGCGCTTTCTCGGCGTGCAGCTGGTCAAGGCAAAGGACGAGACGCCGGTTGTTTTTGAGATACGCGGCGTGGAAATCACCCCCTGCTGAGGGGTTTCCGGAGGAAACCATGCACATGCGGGAACTGATGGAACTGTCCGGCCAGATCAACGCCATCGCCAACGCCTACAAGCGCTCCCAAATCCTCTTCACCGCCCTCGACGGCGGCGTCTTTTCCCTGCTGGAGGGCGCGGGCGCGCCGGCGGACGCCGTGGCCGCCGCCTGCGGCTGGAGCGCGCGCGGGGCGGCGATGCTGCTCGACGGGCTGGTGGCGCTGGAACTGGTGGAAAAGCGGGACGGCCTTTACCGCAACGGCGCGGCGGCGTCAGCCTGCCTGGTGCCGGGCGGGCCCTGCTGGCAGGGCGAGATCATCCGCCACACACGGGCGAGCTGGGACGCGTGGGCGGCCCTGCCGGAGGCCGTGCGCAAGGGTGCCTGCGCGGTGCGGCCCGAGCAGGAGCGGAGCGGCGGGGAGCTGCGCAACTTCATTCTGGGCATGGACAACATCGCCCGGTTCAGCGCCCGCGAAATGCTTGCGGCGGTGGACCTGTCGCGTTACCGGCGCATGCTTGACCTCGCGGGCGGGCCCGCCACCTATGCCATTACCTTCCTTGGCGCCCACCCGGCCCTGCACGCCACCCTCTTCGACCGTCCCGCGGTGATCGAAATCGCGCGGGAGCAGGTGGCGAGGGCGGGGCTCGAAAACCGCTTCACCTACCTTGGCGGCGACTGCCTTGTGAACGACCTCGGCGGCCCCTACGATCTGGTGCTCATGTCCAACATCATCCACAGTTTCGGGCCGGAGGAGAACGCGCTGCTTGTGCGCAAGGCCCATGCCGCGCTTGAGCGGGGCGGCACGCTGATTATCAAGGACTTCCTGGTGGAGAACGACCGGTCGGGCCCGGCCTACGGCCTGATCTTCGCGCTCCACATGCTGGTGCACACCTCTGCGGGCGGAACCTACTCCTTTGACGAGGTGCAGTCCTGGACCGATGCCGCCGGGTTCGGCCCGGGCCGGGTCGTTTCGCTGACCCCGCAGACGCGGCTGTGGATGGTTGAGAAAGTTTGAACCGGAAGGGATTGCGCGCGATGACGCTTTTGAAAGGATGCCCCGCCATGATGGTCCCGGTGATCGTGCTGTGCGCCCTTGCGGGCGCGGAGGACAAGCCACGCCTTGCGCCCCTTGCGCTGGACCCGATTCCGCTGGGGGGAATCACGGCGGACGGCTGGCTCCAGCGGCAGTTGCGCATCCAGGCCGGCGGCCTCTCGGGAAACCTGGAGAAGTTCTGGCCGGACATCAAGGACAGCGGCTGGATTGGCGGCAAAGCCGAGGGCTGGGAGCGCGCCCCCTACTGGCTCGACGGCATGGTTCCCCTGGCGTGGACCCTCGACGACCCGGAGCTGAAGGCGGTGGTCAAGCGCTGGATGGACCATATCCTGGATCACCAGCACGACGACGGCTGGCTGGGGCCGCGCAAAAGCAAGGGCTACCAGGAGCTCGACACCTGGCCCCAGTTCATCATCCTCAAGGCGCTCCGCCAGTACCACGAGGCCTCCGGCGATCCGCGCGTGATCCCGGCCATGCTGAAAAACATCCGCTGCGTTGACCGTGTGCTCGCGGAAAAGCCCCTCTTCGACTGGGGCAAATACCGCTGGATGGATCTGGTAATCACCGTCCACTGGCTTTACGCGCAGACCGGGGAGGAGTGGCTTCTTGGCGCGGCGGCGCGCGCCCACGCCCAGGGCTTTGACTGGCGCGGCCATTTTGAAAATTTCAAGTACCCAGAAAAAATGAAGGCCAAGGACTGCATCCTCGACACCCACGTGGTGAACAACGCCATGGCCGTGAAGGCGCCCGGCGTGTGGTCCCGCCAGTCCGGGGATTCGGCGGACGCGGCGGCGGTGGACACCGTCACCGGCACGCTCGATCGTTTCCACGGCCAGGTGACCGGCATCCTCACGGGCGACGAGCATTACGCGGGCAGCAGCCCCTCCCAGGGCACCGAACTCTGCGCCGTGGTGGAGTACATGTTCTCGCTGGAAAATCTGATTGCCGTGCTGGGACGTCCCGATTTGGCCGACCGGCTTGAGCGCATCGCGTTCAACGCGCTGCCCGGCACCTTCTCCCCCGACATGTGGGCCCACCAGTATGTGCAGCAGGCCAATCAGGCCGTCTGCCGCGTGTCGGAGGATCGGGTCTACACCAACAACGGCCCCGACGCGAATCTCTTCGGCCTGGAGCCGAATTACGGGTGCTGCACCGCCAACCTGCACCAGGGCTGGCCCAAGTTCGCCGCCCACCTTTGGATGGCCACGCCCGCAAAGGACGGTGTCCCCGCCGGACTCGCCGCCGTCGCCTACGCGCCCTGCCGCGTAAGCGCCACCGTGGATGGGAAGGCCGTCCGGGTGCGCGTGGAGACGGACTACCCCTTCCGCGACGAAATCCGCGTGACCGTGTCCGGTGCGGGCGACTTCCCCGTGTCCTTCCGCGTGCCCGGCTGGGCGAAGGACGCCACGGTGCGGGTCGGCGGCGACCCCGCCGTGTCCGCCGCGCCCGGCGCGTTCCACACCATTCGCCGCGCATGGGACGGCGACACCGCCGTAACCCTCCGCTTTCCCATGGCCCCGCGCGTGGAGCGCCGCTTCAACAACAGCGCCGCCTTCTCCCGCGGCCCGCTGGTTTACTCGCTCCATGTCGGCGCGGAATGGAAACCCCTGCGCGGCGAGGCCCCCCACAACGACTTTGAGGTGCTGCCCGCGACGCCGTGGAATTACGCCGTCGAGCTGGACCCCGCCGCGCCGGAATCCTCCCTGCGCTTTGAGGAGCTGCCCGTCGGCGAAAACCCCTTCGACCCCGCCACGCCGCCCCTGCGCGCCCTCGCAAGGGGCCGCCTGCTGCCCGGCTGGGTCATCGAGCACAACGCCGCAGCACCGCCGCCCCAAAGCCCTGTATCCTCCGGCGAGCCTCTGGCCGATCTTGAACTCATTCCCTATGGCTGCGCCAAACTGCGCATCACCGAATTTCCCGTGCTGGGCAGGTAGGCGATACCTTCCCGCGCAAACGCGAACGCCCCGGCGGGAGGGGTCCCGCCGGGGCGCGTGGATTGCGACTGTGGGCCGCCGTGCCTCGCTCAGGCCATGGGCTTGGGCGGTTCGGCGACGTAGTTGGTGAGGATCTTCATGTAGTTGGCGCGCTCATAGGCGGCGGGTTCGGCGCATTTCTGCTGGCTCAGGGCGCCCTGCATCTGCTTCACCGAAACGTACTCGTTCTCCTCCATCCACTTCACGAGGCCGTCGCGCAGCAGGCTGAGGTGGCCGATGCCGTGCTTCAGCAGCGCGGAGGTGCTCATCGCGACCTTCGCGCCCGCCATCATGCACTTCACCACGTCGGCGGGGGTGTGCACGCCGCCGGTGACGGCCATGTCCGCGGCAATCTTGCCGTAAAGGATGGCCACCCACCGCAGGCGCAGGCGGAGCTCGTTCGAGTTGCTGAGGTTCAGGTCCGTCTTGACCTCCAGGTTGGCGAGGTCAAAGTCGGGCTGGTAGAAGCGGTTGAACATCACCAGCGCGTCCGCGCCGGCGTCGCTGAGCCGCTGGGCCATGTTGGCCACGGAGCTGAAGTACGGGCCGATTTTCACGGCGACGGGGATCGTCACGTCCGCCTTGACCGCCTTTACGAGATCCACATACATGTCCTCAACCTGCCCGCCGGTCATGCCCGGGTTGGTGGGCAGGTAGTACACGTTCAGTTCGAGCGCGTCGGCGCCCGCCTGCTGCATTTCCTTCGCGTACTTTACCCAGCCGCCGCTGGAAACGCCGTTCAGGCTGGCGATGACCGGAATGGACACGGCGGCCTTGGCGCGCTGGATGTGCCCGAGGTAGCCCTCGGGGCCCATCTTGTAGTCCTCCAGGTCGGGGAAATAGGTCAGCGCCTCCGCAAAGCTCTGCTCGCCCTGCTGGAGGTTCGCGTTCAGCTCCTGGCTGAGAAAGGTGAGCTGCTCCTCGAAGAGCGAGTGGAGCACGATTGCCGAGGCGCCCGCCTCCTCCATGCGCTTGAGGTTGTCGATCGGCTCGCTCTGCGGCGAGGGCGAAACGACGAGGGGGTTCTTCAGCTCCATGCCGAGATAACTGGTGGTGAGATCCATGAACTGTGTCCTCCTGCCGCCGCGGCCCCGCCGCGGCGCATTGTCCTGTCGTTTCTGGTTTAGTCCGCTTCCACGGCGCCCGCGGCCTGTCCGTCGCCCGTGCCGGGCATGGAGGCCAGGTACTGGTACAGCCGCCACCGCGCCGCCACGTCGTTCTGGGCCTCCTTGAGCAGGCTGGCCGCCAGTTCGGGCGCGCTGAGCGAGAGCATCTTGTACCGCGTTTCGTTGTAGATGTACTTGTCGAGGCCGAGGCTCGGCTCCTTCGAGTCGAGCTGGAACGGGTTCATGCCCTGCGCCGCGAGGTCCGGGTTGTACCGGAACAGCGGCCAGTGGCCCGACTGCACCGCGGCCTTCTGCTGCTCCAGCCCCATGGCGAGGTTGTAGCCGTGGGCGATGCAGTGGCTGTACGCCACGATCAGCGACGGACCGTTGAAGGCCTCCGCCTCAAGGAAGGTCTTCACCGTGTGCGAGTCGTTCGCGCCCAGCGCCACCCGCGCCACATAGGCGCTTCCGTAGGTCATCGCCATCAGGGTCAGATCCTTCTTGCCCGCGGGCTTGCCGCCCGCGGCGAACTTCGCCACCGCCGCGCGGGGCGTGGACTTCGAGCACTGGCCGCCCGTGTTCGAGTACACCTCCGTGTCCAGCACGAGGATGTTCACGTTGCGCCCGGAGGCGATCACGTGGTCGAGGCCGCCGTAGCCGATGTCGTAGGCCCAGCCGTCGCCGCCCATGATCCACACGGACTTGCGCACCAGGAATTCCGCCACGCCCAGCAGCGACTTCGCCTCCGGCGTCGCGGAGCCCGACAGCTTCGCGCGCAGCGCGTCCACGCGCGCCCGCTGCGCGTCGATGCCGGCCTCGTCCGCCTGGTCGGCGTTGAGCAGCGCCTCAACAAGCTCCGTGCCCAGTTCCGCCTCAAGGCGCTTCACCAGCTCCCGAGCGTACTCGGCCTGCTTGTCCACGGTCACCCGCATGCCCAGTCCGAATTCCGCGTTGTCCTCAAACAGCGAGTTGCACCACGCCGGGCCGCGGCCCTTCGCGTCCTGCGCCCAGGGCGTCGTGGGCAGGTTGCCGCCGTAGATGGACGAGCAGCCCGTGGCGTTCGCCACGTAGGCGCGGTCGCCGAACAGCTGCGAAACCAGCTTCACGTAGGGCGTCTCGCCGCAGCCCGCGCAGGCGCCCGAGAACTCGAAGAGCGGACGCAGCAGCTGCACGTCCTTCACGATGCCGCGGTTGATCCTGTTGCGGTCCGTCTCCGGGAGGGAGAGGAAGAAGTCCCAGCACTTGCGTTCGCGCTCGCGGATCGGCTCCTGCACCGCCATGTTGATCGCCTTCAGCCGCGCCTCGCTCTTGTTCTTCGCGGGGCACGTCTGCACGCACAGCGTGCAGCCCGTGCAGTCCTCGGGCGCGATCTGCAGGATGAACTGCTGGTCGCCGAATTCCTTCCAGCGGGCCTTGGCGCTCTTGAAGCCCTCGGGCGCGCCGGCCAGGGCCTCCGGATCCACAATCTTGCCCCGGATCACGCCGTGGGGGCAGACCAGCGAGCACTTGCCGCACTGGATGCACGTCTCGGGATCCCACACCGGGATCTCAAGCGAGATGTTGCGCTTCTCCCACTGGGTCGTCGCCGTCGGGAAGGTGCCGTCCACCGGCATCAGGCTCACGGGCAGGTCGTTGCCGCAGTCGCGGATGATTTCCGCCGTGAACGCCTTCACAAAGTCGGGCGCCGCGTCGGGAACCGGCTGCGCAAGGTCGAAGGCGCTCGTCACCTCGCCGGGCACCGGCACCTCGTGCAGGTTTTCCAGCGACATGTCCACCGCCGCCCAGTTCTTCTGCACCACCGCCTCGCCGCGCTTGCCGTAGGTTTTCTTGATGGAATACTTGATCGCGTCAATCGCCTTCTCGCGGGGCAGGATGTTGCTGATGGCGAAGAAGCACACCTGCATCACCGTGTTGATGCGGTTGCCCATGCCCGCGTCCGCCGCCACCTTGTACGCGTTGATCGTGTACAGCTTGATTTTCTTCGACACGATCTGCCGCTGCATCGTCCGGCTCAGGTGGTTCCAGAGCTCCTCCGGGCCGTGCGTGCTGTTCAGCAGGAACACCGCGCCCTCCTGCGCGACCCTCAGGATGTCCACCTTTTCCATCAGCGAGAACTGGTGGCAGGCCACGAAGCTCGCCGTGGTGATGAGGTAGGTGGACTTGATCGGCTTCGGGCCGAAGCGCAGGTGCGACGTGGTCATGGAGCCGGACTTCTTCGAGTCGTACACGAAGTAGCCCTGGGCGAAGAGGCCCGCGTCCTCGCCGATGATCTTGATGGAGTTCTTGTTCGCGCCCACCGTGCCGTCCGACCCGAGGCCGAAGAACACCGCGCGCACCGTCTCCGGATCCTCCGTGGAGAACAGCGGATCGTACTCCAGGCTTGTGTGCGTCACGTCGTCGTTGATGCCCACGGTGAAGTGGTTCTTCGGCACGTCCTTTTTCAGCTCGTCGAAGACGCCCTTCACCATCGCGGGCGTGAACTCCTTGGAGGAGAGGCCGTAGCGGCCGCCGGTGATCCGCGGCACCACCGCGAAGGGCGCGTCGCCCGACGCCATCGCCTCGGCCACCGCCGTGATCACGTCCTGGTAAAGCGGCTCGCCCGCGGAGCCCGGCTCCTTCGTCCGGTCGAGCACGGCGATCTTTTTCACCGTCTTCGGCAGCGCCGCGACGAGGTGCGCGCACGAGAAGGGGCGGAACAGGCGCACCACCACGATGCCCACCTTCTCGCCCAGCTTTTCCGTCAGGTACTCCACCGTCTCGGTCGCCGCGTCCGCGCCCGAACCCATCAGCACCACCACGCGCTCCGCGTCCGGCGCGCCCACATAGTCAAAGAGGTGGTAGGCGCGGCCCGTCAGCGCCGCAAACTTGTCCATCACGCCCTGCACGATTCCGGGGCAGGCGTTGTAGTAGCGGTTGCACGCCTCGCGGCCCTGGAAAAACACGTCCGGGTTCTGCGCCGTGCCGCGCACCACCGGCCGGTCCGGGCTCAGCGCCCGCGCACGGTGCGCCAGGACCAGATCCTCGCTGATCATCGCGCGGATGTCCTCCGGCAGCAGCTCCTCAATCTTCGCCACCTCGTGGGACGTGCGGAAGCCGTCGAAGAAGTGCAGGAAGGGCACCCGCGCCTCCAGCGTCGCCGCGTGGGCGATCAGCGCCAGATCGTGCGCCTCCTGCGGCGAATTCGACGCCAGCATCGCGAAGCCGGTGCCGCGCACCGACATCACATCGCTGTGGTCGCCGAAAATCGAGAGCGCGTGCGACGCCAGCGCCCGCGCCGTCACGTGGAACACCGCCGGGGTCAGCTCGCCCGCGATCTTGTACATGTTCGGGATCATCAGCAGCAGGCCCTGCGACGCCGTGAAGGTGGTCGTCAGCGAGCCCGCCTGGAGCGCGCCGTGGACCGCGCCCGCCGCGCCGCCCTCGCTCTGCATCTCCACCACCATCGGCACCGTGCCCCAGATGTTCTTCTTGCCCTCGGAGGCCCACTGGTCCGCCCACTCGCCCATTGTTGACGAGGGCGTGATCGGGTAAATCGCCGCCACCTCGCTCACTTGGTAGGCAATCTTGGCGACTGCCTCGTTTCCGTCCAACGTACGCATTGGTCTTGCCATGGCTGTGACTCCAGTCCTTGCGGTTTTGGCGCGTTCCGGTGGAATTCGCGCCGAACGAACGGTTTCCGCCGCCGGCGGAAACCTGCCAAATAAAGAAACCCTGCGGGCGTCGGCGGGGCGCGCGGACACACAATTCCCGCGCGCTGACTGCATGAAAACAGGGGTACCCCGCCTATGCCGCAGTATTATGGGGGGCGCGCCCGCATGGGCGCAACGATCAAGGCTAACGCGGCGACATCATGCCGAACAGGCGTTAAGCATGCTTATTCGCAGTTTTGCCACCGGAAAGCGCCTGCCGCAACCCCCAAAAGGGCCGATTTTGGGCGGAATTAGTTTGACGCTTCCTAAACCGCATGGTATCATAATCTTGTGATAACAACCGGGGACTGATTTGGAGACCACCCACCATGAAGCATACCCAAAAGGCGGGTTTTACCCTTATTGAATTATTGACAGTGATCGCCATCATCGCGATTCTGGCGGCCATGATCATGGTTGTCGGGCCGCGCATGATTGAAAAGGCGAAGATTTCCCGCATGCAGTCCGCCATCCACCAGATTGACGTGGCCCTGCAGGCCTACAGCGCCGACAACAAGGGCACCTATCCGCCCGCCTACGGCTTCGTCCAGTTCGGCGAAAAGGACAACTTCACGCCCCCGGCCAACCCGGACCAGGAAGGCAGGTACTACACCCTCCGCTCCTACATGCAAATCCTCAAGTACCACGGCAACGAGGAGATGTACGACGAGTTTTCCGACGGCTATGACACGGACCGCGACGGCCGGATTAGCCCCCTTGAGTTCCTGCCCGTGGGCCGCAAGCTGCCCACCGGCTCCTGGGAATTCGCCACCCTCCCGCGCTACGCCGGGGTCAACGACCCCGTTTTCAGCGGCGAGCTGGGCCTGGCCGCCGACGCGAAGACGCGCCCCTTCGTGTACATTCCCGTCAACAAGGCCCAGTTTGGCCGCATGCAGAAATACTGGATCAACAGCGGCGCCTTCCTCGCCCAGCGCTGGGAGCCGTCCGACCCCAACTTCCCGGCCATCCAGTTCCCGCCGGCCAAGTACGACGCCTTCGTGCTGGTGGGCATGGGGCCCGCGGGCAATTCCTTCGGCATCCTGCCCGAGCCGCTCGGCGTCGCCGCCGAGCAGGCGAACAACGGCCGCGACCTCTACCACATCACGGCGCTGCGCGCCTATTTCCTGGCCACCCGCGACCTGAACGCCAACGGCCAGCTTGACTTCGAATTCACCGCGCGCACCCAGGCGGGCGAGGGCGCCGTGCCCGACTATCCGGTCACCGGCACGAACTTCACCACAAACAACGATCTGCCCTACGCCCCCGCGCCCCGCCAGGCGGGCCCCTGGATTTTCGTCGGCAAGTGATTTCCCGCGGCGCACGCGGCATCCAGGGGGCCGGACCCGGGTTCGGCCCCCTGTTTTGTTAAACCCCCGGGGTTGACCATGCACACATGAACAGCATCACCCGCATGTGGCTCACCTGGGCGCACGCGCGCAAGTTCGCGCGGCTGGGCGCCCATTGCCGCTTCCCCGTGCCCTCCCTCGAGGTCCGGGGGCATGTGGAAATCGGCGACCACTGCCGCTTCCGCGACAACGTCACCCTCCACGCCCGGCCCGGAGCGCGCATCGTCTTCGGCAACCGCTCGGGGTGCAGCTGGGGCTGCCTGCTGGACGCCTCCGCCGAAATCCGCGTCGGCAACTATGTCGGCGTCGCCGAGCATGTCATTGTCTGCGACGCCGTCCTCCCCCTCATGGGCCACGGCGCGTGCTGGCGCGGTGTCGCCGCGGAGGCGCGCCCCGTCGCGCTGGGCGACAACTGCTTCATCGGCAGCGCCTGCATCATCGGCCCCGGTGTCACCGTCGGCGAGGGCGCCGCCATCGCCCACCACAGCGTGGTGCTCCGCGACGTGCCCCCCTATGAAATCTGGGCCGGCGCGCCCGCCCGGCGCGTCAGCCACCGCACCGAGGGCCTCTCCGAGGAAAAACTGCGCGAGGCGCGGGAGATGATCGCCCGCCACGGCCTCCAGCGCGACAGGTATCTCGACGAATGATCCGCGCCTTCACCTTCGACTTCTGGGGCACCCTCTTCCGCGACGTGGACGGCGACAGGCGCCACGCCCTGCGCGCCGCGCGCCTCGCTGCCGCCGCGGGCGTGTCCGAGGCCGAGGCCTCCCGTGTGCTCGAAGACGCCATGGCCGTTTTCGCCCGCCACCACATCGAGCGGCAGAAGACCCTCGACAGCGCGCACGCCGTGCGCATGGCGGGGGAGGCGCTGGGGGTGGAATTCGACCCCGAAACCGCCGCCGGGCTGGCGGACTATTTCTCCCGGGTGATACTCGAGCACCCCCCCGCGCCCATTGACGGCGCGCTCGACGCCGTCCGCGCCGCCGCGGAGCGGCTCCCCGCCGGGCTCATCTCCGACACCGGCATCAGCCCCGGCGCCAGCCTGGCCGTGCTGCTGGAGCGCCACGGCTTCACGCCCCACCTGCGCTGCCTCACCTTTTCCGACGAGGTGGGCGTGTCCAAGCCGCGGCCCGAAATGTTCCACCGCACCGCCGCCGCGCTGGGGGTGCGGGCGGGGGAGCTCTTCCACCTGGGCGATTTGGAGCCCACCGACATCGCGGGGGTCCGCGCGCTGGGCGGCACCGCCGGCCTCTTCGCCGGGGTGAACCGCCGCCACCTCGAATCCACCGCCGCCGAGCATGTTTTCACCGACTGGCGGGAGTTCACCCGCCGGATTGACGAATTCTGCGCCGGATAGGCGCGGCCACACCGGGAGGTGCGCAGGCATGGACGATCACAGGTCGCTTGTGGGCGCGGTGGTGCTCGGCGTCATCATTCTGATGCTTTTCCTCACCCCCGAATGCGCCAAAAGCGGAAAAAAGGCCCCCAAAACGCCCCCCGCCGCCGCGCAGCCCGCCCCGGCGGCCCCTCAGGGCAGGTAGCTCTTCGGGTTCACCGGCGCGCCGTTCTTCCGCACCTCGTAGTGCAGGTGCGTGCAGGTGGCGTTGCCCGTGCTGCCCACCTCCGCGATGATCTCCCCCCGGCCCACGTGCTGCCCCGGCTTCATGTACCGCTTCGCCAGGTGCGCGTAATACGTCGAATACCCCCCGCCGTGCTCCACCACCAGCACCTGCCCGTAGGCCCCGTTGTACCCCGACTCGGTCACCACCCCGTCCGCCGTGGCGCGCACCGGCGTGCCCTTCGGCGCGATGATGTCCGCGCCCTTGTGCGTGTGGCGGCGGCGTTTCACCCCGTACCCCGAGCTGATGTACCGATCCTCATTGTCCACCGGCCAGATGCAGGGGAGGTGTCTGGGCTGTTCGTGGGTGGCGGACTGGATGGTTCCCGGACTGGAGGCCCAGGGGGCGCGCCCGTGGACGCAACCCGAACCCATCATCATCACAACCGCGCAGCCCAGCGCGACCGCAGCCCGTATTTTCCCGCAATTTCCATGCATGCCCGGAGGTGCTCCCTTCTGGCGTGTCGAACGGAAAACGCAATCTACCACAGCCCTTTCCGCCGTTGCAACCGCCCGGCGGCCCCGGCGGCCGGGGTATGGCCGCCGTGTTAAAACCGTTTTCCAGGCGTTCCGCCTACCTCCTGCGCAGGGTCCTCATGCCGCCCAGCGCGGCGGCCAGCGCCAGCGCCGCCAGGCCCAGCCCGCCCGCAACGGACGCTCCCGGTTCCACCGTCAGCGTCGCGGTGGCGGATTCAATGCTGGCGGTGTGGCTGTCGGACACCTCCACGCTGTAGTCGCCCGCATCGTCGGTGGTCACACTACTGATGACCAATATCGGCCCGTCCGTGCCGTCGGACAAATTGTCCCCGTCCTTCTTCCACTGGTAGTGAAGCGGCATGTACCCACCCATGGTCACAACTGTGAAGGTGGCCGTGAGTCTCTCCGTCACGGTCTGGTCCGCGGGCTCGTCCGTGATAGCGAGGGGGATAGGACTGATTTTCACCACGAAGGCGTCAGTATTACCACCGAGGGAGGCCTGCCAGCCGCCACCAATCCAGCCACTGGAATTGGTTTCACCCGTGGCATAACAGTCTCCGCTTCCGTCCACAGCGATGCTCCGGCCCACGTCACTCCCCGTGCCGCCCAGGTAGGTGGACCACAGGTGCGCGCCTGCCGAAGACAAATTCACCACATAGCCGTCCCATCCCCCGCCATGGAACGTGTCCCAGCCGCCTCTCACCCAGCCGGGGGAATAGGTAACCCCCGTGGCATAGCAGTCTCCGCTTCCGTACACCGCGATGCCGAAACCCCAGTCATTCCCCGTGCCGCCCAGATAGGTGGACCACAGGTGTGCGCCCGCCGGGGACAGTTTGACCACATAGCCGTCATAAGTACCATTCTGGGTTGTATCCCAGCCGCCGCTCACCCAGTCGGGGGAATCGGCACCCCCTGTGGCATAGCAGTCTCCGCTCCCGTCCACCGCGATGCCATAACCCCAGTCATTCCCCGTGCCGCCCAGATAGGTGGACCACAGGTGCGCGCCGGAGCTGTCCAGTTTCACCACATAGCCGTCATAATCGTCATTCTGGGTTGTGTCCCAGCCGCCGTTCACCCAGCCGGGGGAAGTGGTATGCCCCGTGGCGTAGCAATTCCCGCTCCCGTCCACCGCGATGCCATAACCCCAGTCATTCCCCGTGCCGCCCAGATAGGTGGACCACAGGTGCGCGCCGGAGCTGTCCAGTTTCACCACATAGCCGTCATAATCGTCATTCTGGGTTGTGTCCCAGCCGCCGTTCACCCAGCCGGGGGAAGTGGTATGCCCCGTGGCGTAGCAATTCCCGCTCCCGTCCACCGCGATGCCGTAACCCCTGTCATTCCCCGTGCCGCCCAGGTAGGTGGACCACAGGTGCGCGCCGGAGCTGTCCAGTTTCACCACATAGCCGTCATAATCGTCATTCTGGGTTGTGTCCCAGCCGCCGTTCACCCAGCCGGGGGAAGTGGTATGCCCCGTGGCGTAGCAATTCCCGCTCCCGTCCACCGCGATGCCGTAACCCCTGTCATTCCCCGTGCCGCCCAGGTAGGTGGACCACAGGTGTGCGCCGGAGCTGTCCAGTTTCACCACATAACCGTCCGCTCCCCCGGCATGGAACGTGTCCCATCCGCCGCTTACCCAGTTTGCGGAATAGGTGGTGCCGGTGACATAACAGTTGCCGCTCCCGTCCACCGCGATGCCCTCGCCGGTGTCATACCCCGTGCCACCCAGGCAGGTGGACCAGGCCATGTCCGCGGAGACCGCCGAATACACGCCCTTCCCCACGGCGGTGCCGCCTGCGGGCACGGACACCGTTTGTGTTTCCGGAGGTGCATAGCCGTACACATCCTTGAATTCCACCTCCCAGAGTCCGGCGGCAATGCCCGTATCCGTGTCCCCGCTGTCCAGCCAGGCTGTGGTGGTCACGCGCCGCCACTGGGCGCCCGCGGACACCGCGCCCGCCGGCGAAAGGGTCACCTGCAGGCTCCCGATCTGGTTTGCGCCGGAAACCTTAACCACGAAAGCGTCATTGCCGCCGCCGTGGGAACTCTGCCAGCCGCCGCCCACCCAGTCTGGAGAAGAGGTGTAACCCATCACCCAAACCGAAGATCCCGCGCCGTCCACCGCAATTCCCTGGCCATAGTCATCCCCCGCGCCGCCGAGGTAAGTGGACCACAGGTGCGCGCCCGCCGGGGACAGTTTCACCACATAGCCGTCACCATTGCCTTTCTGGGTTATGCTCCAACCTCCGCCCAGCCAGCCGGAAGAAGTCGTATGACCGGTGGCATGGCAGGTTCCGCTTCCGTCCACCGCGATGCCGTACCCAGTTTCATTCCCCGTGCCGCCCAGATAGGTGGACCACAGGTGCGCGCCCTCCGGGGACAGTTTCACCACAAAGCCGTCATCCCCCGCATTACCGCCATTCAGGGTCGTATCCCAGCCGCCGTCCGCCCAGCCGCTGGAATCGGTGATCCCCGTGGCATAGCAGTTTCCGCTTCCGTCCACCGCGATGCCGCTGCCCCGGTCATCCCCCGCGCCGCCCAGGTAGGTGGACCACAGGTGCGCACCCGCCGGGGACAGTTTCACCACATAGCCGTCAGCTTCACCATTCAAGATCGTATCCCAGCCGCCGTCCACCCAGCCGTTGGATTCGGTTTGGCCTGCGGCGCACACGTTTCCGCTTCCGTCCACCGCGATGCCATAACCAATTTCTTTCCCCGCGCCGCCCAGATAGGTGGACCACAGGTGCGCGCCCGCCGGGGACAGTTTCACCACATAGGCGTCAGTGCTGCCATTCAAGGTGGTATCCCAGCCGCCGCCCAACCAACTGCTTGAATAGGTATACCCCGTGGCATGGCAGTTTCCGCTTCCGTCCACCGCGATGCCATAGCCGTACTCAATACTCATGCCGCCAATGTAGGTGGACCACAGGCGCCCGCCCGCCGGGGACAGCTTCACCACATAGCCGTCCCCGTTGCCGCCGTAGGTCGTGTCCCATCCGCCATCCACCCAGCCGCTGGAATAGGTATACCCCATGGCGTAGCAGTTGCCGCTCCCGTCCACCGCGACGCCCCTGCCGTAGTCATCATCCGTGCCGCCCAGATAGGTGGACCACAGGTGCGCGCCCGCCGAGGACAGTTTCACCACATAACCGTCAGTGTTGCCATTCAAGGTGGTATCCCATCCGCCACCCACCCAGCCCGCGGAACCGGTGGTGCCGGTGACATAACAGTTGCCACTCCCGTCCACCGCGATGCCGGAGCCGTATTCATCCCCAATGCCGCCCAGGTAGGTGGACCAGGCCATGTCCACAGAGACCGCCGCGTAAACACCCGTCTCCAAGGCGGTGCCGCCGGAAGTCACCGACACCGTTTGCGCATCCAGATGCGCATAACCTGGCACATCCTTGAATTCCACCAACCAGAGTCCGGCGGCAATGCCCGTCTCCATGGCACCGCTGTCCAGCCAGGCTGTGGTGGTCATGCGCCGCCACTGCGCGCCTGCGGAGACCGCGCCCGCCGGTGAAAGGATCACCTGCAGGCTCCCGGTCTGGTTTGCATCGGCAAACTTCACCACGAAAGCGTCACTGCCGCCATTGGGCGTCGTGTCCCAGCCGCCGTCCACCCAGCCCACGGAATCGGTGGCGCCGGTGACATAACAGTTTTCGTTCCCGTCCACCACGACGCCGTTGCCCCGGTCATCCCCCGCGCCGCCGAGGTAAGTGGACCACTGGTACTCGCCCGCCGAAGACAGTTTCGCCACATAGCCGTCACTATTGCCATTCAGGATCATGTCCCAGCCGCCGCCCACCCAGTTGATAGAATTGGTATACCCCGTGGTGTAGCAGTTCCCGCTCCCGTCCACCGCGATGCCGTTGCCCCAGTCATCACCCGTGCCGCCCAGGTAGCTGGACCACAGGTGTGCGCCGGAGGTGTTTAGCTTCACCACGAAGGCGTCATTGACGCCGTTTTGGGTCACGTCCCAGCCGCTGCTCACCCAACCCGTGGAGCCGGTTTGGCCTGTGGCGTAGCAGTTTTCGTTCCCGTCCACCGCGATGTCGTAACCCCAGTCATCCCCCGTACCGCCCAGGTAGGTGGACCACAGGTGCGCGCCCGCCGGGGACAGTTTCACCACAAAGCCGTCCCTTCCCCCGCCATGGAAGGTATCCCAGCCGCCGTTCACCCACCCGCTGGAATTGGTTTCCCCAATGGCATAACTCCCGGTCCCGTCCACCGTGATGCCGTAACCAGAATCATCCCCCGTTCCGCCAAGATAAGTGGACCACAGGTGCGCGCCCGCCGGGGACAGTTTCACCACATAACCGTCCCGGTTGCCACCGTACGTCGTGTCCCAGCCGCCGCTCAACCAGCCGCTGGATTTGGTGACCCCCGTGGCATAGCAGTTCCCGCTCCCGTCCACCGCGATGTCGTAACCCCAGTCATCCCCCGTACCGCCCAGGTAGGTGGACCACAGGTGCGCGCCCGCCGGGGACAGTTTCACCACATAGCCGTCAGTGATTTCTTCGATTTCTTCCATTCCACCATTCAAGGTGGTATCCCAGCCGCCGCTCACCCAGTCGCTGGCTCCGGTGGTCCCCGTGGCATAGCAGTTTCCGCTCCCGTCCACTGCGATTCCATAACTCCGATCATACTCCCTGCCCAGGTAGGTGGACCACAGGTGCGCGCCCGCCGGGGACAGTTTCACCACAAAACCGCTGCCGTATGTTACCGGTCCGTATTTTATCGTGGCATCCCAGCCGCCGTTCGCCCAGTCGCTGGAATAGGTGATCCCCATGACGTACATGTTCCCGCTCCCATCCACCGCAATGCGGTAGCCCCCGTCGTAGTCCGTGCCGCCCAGGTAGGTTCCCCACTCCACGGCGGGGTCAATCACCAGCGGCAGGGTGGCGTCATAGGCGCCGGTGATCTCGAACCCGTAGGTGTGCCCGTCAATCAGGACAAATCTACCGTCCACCGACTTCTTCGCGCCGCCGATCTCCTGATAAATGTAGGGCGCGCCGTCGGTGAGCGCCTCCCAGCCGTCCCGCACCCGGATTTCCAGCGCGCCGTCGGCGCGCAGGGACAGGCCCTGGATGTTTTCATAGCGCAGGCGGATGGCCCGCCAGTCCGCGCCGGGGGTCACGTGGAAGTTGTATTTCACGCCCGAGCGGCGGCCCGTCATTTCCAGGTGCACGCCGGGATAGACGTTGTCGTACCACACCGCGTTGAAGGCGGGCACCCCTTCGCGGTGCTTTTCCGGCGCGCCCACGGTATAGTTGAAGGTGCTGTCCGACTGGCCGCGCCCCACGGGCGTTGCGACCGCCGCGCCATCGAAGACCAGCCCGAAGGCGTGCATTTCCATCGGGGGCGGGGTGTTCCCGATTCCCTTTTCCGCGTCCGGCGCTTTTTTATCTGCCGCACCGTTCTCCGCCCGCCGGAAGAGCTGGAACTTCGGCCCCCGGTCCGTCAGGCCCACATTCGCGCCCGTGCCGTCGAGGGCGAAGAGGATTTCCGGCGCGTCCCACTGGCCCAGGTTCTGGATGAACACCGACGGCCCCGCCATGTACCGCGCCACGGCGGCCTTCGCCTCCGGCGGGGTTTCGGGCGCCTGGGCCGCATCCGGTTCCGCCGCCCCAGCGGACGGCAACCATCCAAGCCCCAGCATCATTGCTGCTGTCAGCACCGCACGCATCCCCTTGCCCATGATGGCTCCCTTTCTTCCCGTGATTACCCTGCCGTCAAAAACGGATGCACCATTCCCGCCGGCATCCCGTGATGATTCATCCCCTGAAACATCCCCGCCACCGCCCCAAAGACCTTGCTGTGACATTTTGAACCCTCCCGCACTGTTCCACCGCGCAACACCCCGCATAATAAGAATAATATCAAGGTAATGTATTATCTTGTGGTTGTCAAGGAAAAACGAGGGTGCCAGCAAGGGAATCCCCTTTGTGAAGCCCCCGCATGGCGGCTGGAAACGGGGGCCTTTGTTGCCGGTGAAAGGCGGCGTCAGGTATGATTTGGCCCCAATCGGCGCAGCGGCGCGCCGAATGTTCGCAACCGGGATTTCCCCCCGCCCCGAAAGGAGCACACCATGTTTGAAAATCTTGAAATGGCCCCGCCCGACGCGATCCTCGGCCTGACCGAGGCGTTCAAGAAGGACCCGCGCCCCGGCAAGATCAACCTGGGGGTGGGGGTGTACAAGGATTCGAAGGATCAGACGCCGGTGCTGGCGTCGGTGAAGGCGGCGGAAAAGCGCCTGCTGGAGCATGAGGCCTCGAAGAATTACATGCCCATCACGGGCGACGCGGCCTACGGGCGCGTGGTGCAGGAGATGGTCTTCGGCAAGGGCGGCGCGGTGGAGCAGGCGGGCCGCGCCCGCACGGCACACACCCCCGGCGGCACGGGCGCGCTCCGGGTGGCGGCGGATTTCCTGGCGCGTTGCGGCGGAAAGCGCACCATCTGGATGAGCGACCCCACCTGGGCGAACCATCCGGCGATTTTCGAGGCGGCGGGCCACGGGGTGAAGTACTATCCCTATTACGACGCGGCCACGAAGGGGCTGAACGGCGGGGCGATGATTGACGCGCTGAACGCCGTCCCGGCGGGCGACGTGGTGCTGCTCCACGGCTGCTGCCACAACCCGAGCGGCATGGACCCCGACGGGGACCAGTGGCGCGCCATCGCGGCGGCGGCGAAGCGGCAGGGCTGGCTCGCGCTGGTGGACTTCGCCTACCAGGGCTTCGGCGACGGGCTGGAGGAGGACGCGGCGGGCGTGCGCGCCCTTGCGGCGGAACTGCCCGAGATGATCGTGTGCAGCTCCTTCTCCAAGAACTTCGGCCTCTACCGCGAGCGCTGCGGCGCCTTCACCATCGTCGCGGCGGACTCCGGCGCGGCGGACCGCGCCTTCAGCCAGGTGGAAAAGGCCATCCGCGCCAACTACTCCAACCCGCCCGCCCATGGCGGCCTGATCATCACCACCATCCTCGGCGACCCGGGCCTGCGCGCCCAGTGGGAGGCCGAGGTCACCGAAATGCGCAACCGCATCAACGGCATGCGCCGCCTCTTCGTGGACACGCTGAAGGCGAAGGGCGTGGAGCGGGACTTCTCCTTCATCACCCGCCAGAAGGGCATGTTCTCCTTCTCCGGCCTGACCAAGGACCAGGTGAACAAACTCCGCGAGGAAAACGCCCTCTACATCGTCGGCTCCGGCCGCATCAACGTGGCGGGCATGACCGAGTCCAACATGGACCAGCTCTGCTCCGCCATCGCCGCCGTGCTCAAGGGCTGAGGCGGCATTCCCCCCAAAAAGAACCCGGGGGCCGGCGCGATGTCCGGCCCCCGGATTTTTCATTTTCCGGTTAGCAGGGCAGCTCCCAGCCCTTGCGGTAGGGCTTGGTGAGCAGCTTGTTCAGTTCGGGGTTGTTGGTGACCTTCATGCTCTTCACGTCGAAGGCGACCACCTCGCCGTTGGCGTGCAGCGCCACGTTGCCCATGTTCGCCACTTCCGTCAGCGGCCCGGCGTAGTTGAAGTTCGACGCCGTGACCTTGCCGTTCCTGATGCAGTCCACGAAGTCGTAGTAGGGGCTGTTGTGGGACACGCGGGGGATGGTCGGCTCCGGCTTCGTGTAGCCCGTCATCTTCTCGTCGGGCAGGAGGCGCGCCTCGCCGCCGTACTCGCCCGCGGTGAGGATGCCCTTCGTGCCGATGAAGATGGAGCCGTTGTCGCCGTCGCCCAGCTTCTGGGACTCGGGCACGCCCTCGGGGCGGGGGGGCTTGTCGCCGCCGTCGTGCCAGTAGACCGTGACGGGGCCGACATCGGCGCGGGCGGGGAATTCAAACTTGATGACGGACTTGTTCGGCCCGGTCTGGGCGCTCATGCCCTCCTGCATCACCGTCTGCACGGTGAACGCGGGGGCCTCGATGAGCTTCAGCGACCAGAACGCGGGGTCCATGATGTGGCAGGCCATGTCGCCGATGGCGCCGCAGCCGAAGTCCCACCAGCCGCGCCAGTTGAAGGGGGCGTACTTGGAGTTGTAGGGGCGGACCGGGGCGGTGCCGAGCCAGAGATCCCAGTCCATGTCCGCGGGCACGGCCTCTTCGGGGAGGGGCTCGGTGATGCCCTGGGGCCACACGGGGCGGTTCGTCCAGATGTGGGCCTCCTTGACGTCGCCGATGACGCCCGACCACATCATTTCGCACAGTTCGCGCACGCCCACGCCGCAGTGGCCCTGGTTGCCCATCTGGGTGACCACGCCGGTCTTGTTCGCCGTCTCGCGGAGCAGCCGCGCCTCGGCGATGGTGTGGGTCAGCGGCTTCTGCACATACACGTGCTTGCCCAGGTTCATCGCCATGTAGGCGGCGGGCGCGTGGGTGTGATCCGGCGTGCTCACGGTGCAGGCGTCAATCTGGCCCGCCATCTCGTCCAGCATCTTCCGGTAGTCCTTGTACTGCTTGGCGTCCGGGCAGCGGTAAAAGGCCTCGGCGGCCCGTTTCCAGTCCGGGTCCGCGATGCAAACGACATTGGCCCCCGCCTTCTTCAGGCTCATCAGGTCGTCCATGCCCTTGCCGCCGCCGCCGATGATGCCCAGGTTGATCTTCTCGTTGGGCGACTCCTTGCCGGGAACCACCTTTGCCGTGTTCGGTTTGCCGCCCTTGGCGCAGCCCGCCAGCACCGCGGTGGTGGTGGAGGCCGCCAGGAACGCCCGCCGTGTGATCTGATGCTTGTCCATCGTTAAAACGCCTTCCAGAATGGGGTTATGGGTCCGCGCGCACCGGTTGACTCCGCCCTCCAGGGGGCGGACACCACCGCTGGACGGGGCCGCGGCGGCTCCGGACCGCCGCGGAAACAGACACCGGGGGACACACCCCGGCGCTTATTGGACAACCGGGACATTCTATCAGTTTCATGGATTCAATGGGAATCCTGAATTTCCGGGGCCGTTCTTTTCTTCCCTCCACCGCCCAAACCATGTAAAATAAGCCGCCGGGGGTTTTTGCATCCCCCTGGAACGCGACAAAACGCAATGAGGAGCGCCGCGATGAACAAGTTTCTGCTGAGACTGCTTGGCCTGCTCGCGCTGGCGGCCGGGGCGGCCCTTGCCGCCGCCGCGCTGAACCCGGCGGGGCTGTCCTTTGCGCTGTGGGAATGGCTGCGCGGCCTGATCTTCTCCTCCGACGTGCCGCGCGTGGCGTGGCGGCTGGCGCTGACGGTGTCGGGCGGCGGCCTGGCCCTGCTGGGCCTCGCGGGGCTGCTCATCGACCGGGGCGGCCGCAGGCGGCGCATCCTTTTCCGCACCGACCACGGCGAGGTGGAAATCGAGCTGGCCCCCATCCAAAAAACCCTCACCCGCGTGATTGGCATGCTGCCCGAGGTGCGCCGCATCCGCGTGCGCGTCACCCCCGACCAGGACGCGCGCCGGGTGCACATCGCCGCGTCGGTGGTGCTCCAGAACTACGCGGAGCAGGGGCTGCGCCGCAGCGCCCAGGTGGTTTCCGACTGCATCGCGGGCGCGGTGTCGCGCTCCTTCGGGCTGGAGGACGCCGTCACGGTGGAGCTGAGCATCAAGGGGCTCCACGTGGACGCCCGCGCCGCGGCGCGCCGCCTCCGCGACGAGGCGGACACCCCGCCGGAAAACGCCCCCGGCGCGGTGGGCGCGGCGCTGGCCCGCCCGCCCCTTTCGGCGCTGACCCTGGACGTGCGCGAGGAGCCGGCCCCCGCGGAGGCCAGGGAGGCGGAAACGCCGGAGACTGACGCCGCCGGGGACGGGGAGGCGCGCGCCTGACGCGCCCAACCATGACAGACGCGGATTTGCAGCCCTTTTTCAACCACCTCACGGCGGAGCGCAACTGCTCCGCCCACACGGTGCGCGCCTACCTCGGCGATCTCGGGCAGTTTTGCGACTTCCTGGCGAACGGCCCGGCGGCCATGCGCCGGGCGGAGGGCGAGGAGCGCCCCCCCGCCACCCTCGCCGCGCTGCGCGGCGCGGACAAGCGCCAGGTGCGCTCCTACCTCGCCCATGTGCAGACCGCCGGGGGGAGCGCCCGCACCGCCGCGCGCAAACTCGCCGCGATCCGCGCGGCCTACAGGTACCTCACCCGCGCCGGGGTTCTGGACGCCAACCCGGCCCTCACGGTGAAACCGCCGCGCCTGGGCCGCGACCTGCCCGACGTGCTCACCATTCCGGAGGTCACGGCGCTGGTGGAGGCGCCGGACACCTCGGAGCCTTTGGGCCTGCGGGACCGGGCGCTGCTGGAAACCCTCTACTCCAGCGGCATCCGCGCCGCCGAGCTCGCGGGGCTGCGGCTGGAGGATGTGGATTTGGGGGGCGGCGTCATCCGGGTGCTCGGCAAGCGGCGCAAGGAGCGCATGGCGCCCCTCGGTTCCCATGCGGTGCGCGCCCTGGGCGCCTACCTCGCGGCGCGCGCCTCCCTGGGGCGGCCCGCCCACGGCATCGTATTCGTGAACGCGCGCGGCGGCCCCCTCACCACGCGCAGCGTCCAGCGCGTGGTGGAGCGGCATGTGCGCGCCGTGCTGCCGCACCATGCCACCGTGTCGCCCCACACCCTCCGCCACACCTTCGCCACCCACATGCTCGACGGGGGCGCGGACCTGCGGGTGGTGCAGGAGCTTCTCGGCCATGAAAGCCTTTCAAGCACCCAGATTTACACCCATGTCAGCATCGAACGCCTCCGCCAGGTGTACCGCGAGGCGCACCCCCATGCGTGAGACGGCGGCGCGCCGCCCGGATATAAGGAAGGAATTGACAGGATGACCACCCCCGACCGCCACGGCCTGCCGCCGGTGGAGCAGCTCCGCTACCTGGTGGAAAACGGCAGCCACGAATCGGTTATAGACCACTGGCCCGACCTCGACGAGCCGCCGCCCCCGGAATACCGCGCCGTCATCGCGGAGGCCTACGCGGGCCGCGCCGCCGACCTTGCGGGCGAGCTTTGGGAAACGGAGGATCCGGAGGAGCGGGAGCGCCTCTGCGCCGCCGCCGCGGACGCCCTCATGAACGGCGTGTGCATCGATCCCGGCAACTTCGAGTGCCTGATGGAATGGGGCGCGCTCCTCGCCGACCGCGCGGAGATTGACGGGGAAAACGCCGCCGCGTGGCTCCGCGACGCCTGCGGCAAATACGCCGAGGCCGCCGGGGCCAGGCCGGGCGACCCGGACGCGCACTACGACTGGGCCGGGGCGCTCGCGGAACTGGCGGACCTGCTCACGGGCGCGGAGGCGGAGGCGCTCCGCCGGGAGGCGGTGGAGAAATACCGGCGTGTCCTTGTCCTCAACCCGGTGGACACGCACGCCATGATGAGCCTGGGCAACACCCTCTCCGACCAGGCCGAGCTCCTTGACGATGAGGCGGCCGCGGCCGCCTTCGCCGAGGCGGAGGACCTGTACACGGAGGCGCTGCGCCTCGGGCCGGGGGAGGTGCTGGTGCTGTACAACCGGGGGCTCATGCGCAGGCGCCGGGCCCTGCGCGCCGGGGGGGCCGAGGCCGGACGGCTGCTCCTGCTGGCGCAGCAGGATTTTGAGGAGGTGCTGCGCCTCTCCCCCGGACCCTTTAAAACTGACAACCCGGCGGACCAGGAGCATGCCGCCGCCGCCATCCAGGTCGCGGAAATACTCTATGCGCGGGCGGAGCTTGCGGAGGGGCCGGAGGCGGAGCCGCTCTTTGACGCCGCCGCCGCTGCTTTCGGGGCGGCAAGCCTGGCGAACGAGCCGAACGCGGCGCTCGAAAGCCACTGGGGCGACGCGCTGGACAACCTTGCCTCCTTCAAGGAGGGTGTTGAACAGTGGGAAATGCGGCGGAAGGCCCTGCTGAAATACGAATCCGCGGCGGCGCTCGATCCCGAGGACGGCATGGTCTGGTACAACTGGGGCGTGTGCCTGGCGCGGCTGGCCCATGGGGCGGAGGCGCCGGGGGAGCGCCGCCAGTGGCTCCGTGAGGCCCTGGAGAAATACCGCCGCGCCGTGGCCTGCGACGGCGAACTGGAATTTGCCCACCACAACCTGGGCGACGCCGCCGGGGAGCTGGCGGAACTCGCCGGCGACGACGGCGCGGCCGACCTGCTCCGGGAGGCGGTCGCCGCCCACCGGCGCGAGGAGGCGTTGAACCCCGGCAGCCCGGACGCGTGCGCCGCCCTGGGCGCGGCGCTGATGCGGCTGGCGCGTCTTCTCGAACCTGCGGCGGCGGAGCCGATGCTGCGCGAGGCCGAAAAATATTTCCTTGCCGCGGCAAAGGCCGGGGGCGAAAGCCCCCGCGAGCACTACAATCTGGGCCTGGTCCTCGCCGAACTGGCGGAATTTTGCGGGGACGCCGGGCGCAGGGGGCTTCTTGCCGGTGCGGCGGGGCACCTCGCCGAAGCGGCCCGCCTGGATCCCGGGGACGCCGCGGTGCTCCGCATCTGGGCCGAAATGCTCTCCGATCTGGCGGAAGAGTCGGACGACGACGAAGCCGAACAGTGCCGCCGCGACGCCGATGCGGCCTTCCGCGCGTCGGAAAAGATTGACGACCACTTTGTCACGCGCAACCTGCACGCGCGTATGCTGTACGTCTGGGCGCAAACCAGCCCGCCGGAGCGCGCGGAGTCCCTGCTGGAGCAGGCCCTGGCGCTGCTCGGCGACGCCGGGCAGGATGTCGCCGAAGGCACGGTGCTGTGCGGTCTTTCCCGGTTCAAGGGAAGGGCGGAGGCGCGGCGCCTGCTCCAGCGCGGCTGCAAATGCTTCGCGGACGCCGCCGCCCTGGCCCCCGAAGACGCGATGGCGCTTTGGCAGTGGGGCGCGGCCCTCACCACCCTGGCGGGCCTTGAGGGATCGGGCCGCGCCCGCGCCCTCCACGAACTGGCCGAGGAGAAGTTCCAGAACGCCCTGGCGCTTGAACCCGGCAGCCTCGACGCGCACTTCCTGCGGGGTGTCAATTTCCATGAATGGGCCGCCATGACCGGCGAACGCGCCCTCTTCCTCCAGGCGCGGGACGCCATGATTTGCGCCGAGGAGATTGAGCCGGGCAGCACCGCCTACAATCTCGCCTGCGTTTCCGCGCGGCTGGGGGAGGAGGACGCCTGCCGCGAATGGCTCCGCCGCGCCGCCGACGCGGGCACCCTGCCCGGGCCCGAAGTCCTCGCCGAAGACCCCGATCTCGACACCGTCAGGAAAAAACCGTGGTTCAAGGGCATGCTCAAATAGCGGCCGGCCCCGGCGCGGGGTTTCCGGGAGGATGAAATTCCGCGCCCCTTGCGGATACACTACCCCCGTTATTGGAAGCGTCGACAAACACGCCGCACCGGTAGGGAGAGAGACTTATGCAGGACAAGGGCTTGATTACCGCCTTCAACACACTATTAGGGGGAGTGGGCCGCATCCTGATCACCCCCCTCGAGCTGCTGCTTCGCATCCTTTGGCTGCCGGTTCTTGTGGTGGACGACCTGTTTGACCTGAACACGCCGTGATTTGGGGCCGCGCCCCGCGCCCGGTATAATCAGCCTCCATGGACAAGGAACGGCTTGACATGCTGGTGCAGCGCCTTTTTTCGGTGACCCGCTCGAAGGCGCAGGGGCTCATCCAGACGGGCTGCGTGCTTGCGGCGGACGGAACCGCGCTGACGAAGCCGGGCGCGCGCGTGCCCGCCGACGCCGCGCTGACGCTGCGCGAGCGCCCCAAATTTGTGAGCCGGGGCGGCGACAAGCTGGAGGCGGCGTTCCGCGCCTTTCCCATCGACGTTGCGGGCCTCACCGCGATTGACGCGGGCGCGTCCACGGGCGGCTTCACCGACTGCCTGCTCCAGCACGGCGCGGCGCGGGTCTACGCCGTGGACGTGGGCTACGGCCAGCTCGCCTGGGAACTGCGCCAGGATCCGCGCGTGGTGGTGATGGAGCGGTGCAACATCCGCCACCTCACGGCGGACCGGCTGGAAACGACGCCCTCCTTCTTCACCGTGGACTGCTCCTTCATTTCGCTGCGGCTGGTGCTGCCCGCGCTGATGCCGCTGCTCGCGCCCAACCCCTCCGGGGTGGCGCTGGTGAAGCCCCAGTTCGAGGCGGGCCGGGACCAGGTGGGCAAGGGCGGGGTGGTGCGCGACGAGTCGGTGCGCGCGCGGGTGGTGGACGACGCCCGCCTGCTGGCGCGCGCGCTGGGATTCTCCGAAATTGATGTGATACCCTCTCCCCTGCCGGGACCGGCGGGGAACCGTGAATTCCTGGCCTACCTGCACGGACACACCGGATAGCACCGCCATGCTGGAAACGCTGCGCATAGAGAATTACGCGCTCATTGACCGGCTCGAAACCGAATTTGCTCCGGGGTTCAACGCCATCACCGGCGAGACCGGCGCGGGCAAGTCCATCCTCATCGGCGCGCTCGGCCTTGTGCTGGGGGCGCGCGCGTCCGCGGACATGGTCCGGGAGGGCGCCGAATCGGCCCGCGTTGAGGCGCTTTTCCGCGTCGCGAAACCCTCGAAAGCCCTCGCGGCGCTGCTCCGGGAGCAGGAAATCCCGCTGGAGGATGACGGGGGGCTGCTGCTCTGCCGCACGGTGTCCGCCGACGGGCGCGGCAGGGCCCATGCGGGCGGACGGCTTGTGCCCGTGTCGGTGCTGGCCGCCATCGGCGACGAGCTGGTGGATCTGCACGGCCAGCACGAGCACCAGTCGCTGCTGCGGCCCGACCAGCAACGGCTGCTGCTGGACGAGTATGCGGGCGCGGCGGACGACGCCGCGCGGGTGGCGGCGCTGGCCGCCGAACTGGGGGGCATCGGCCGGGAAATTGCCACGCTGGAGACGGACGACCGCGAGCGCGCCCGGCGCATGGAGTTTCTGCGCTTTGAGGTGGACGAGATTGACGCGGCGGGGTTGCGCCCCGGCGAGGAGGAGGAGGTCCGGGCGCGCCACCGGCGCATCACCCACGCGGAAACGCTGCACACCCTCGCCAACCGCGCCCATGCCCTGCTGTACGACGGGGACACCGGCGCGGCCATTGACGCGATTGACGCCGCCGCCGCGGACCTGGAGGAGATGGCGGGCATAGACGGGGAGTTCCGCGCGCTCGCCGGGCAGCTTGCGGAGGCGCGCGCCCAGGTGGACGCGGTGGCCGCCGAGGTGCGCCGCCACACCGGCGAATTCGAGTTTGACCCGGAGGAGCTGGAGGAGCTGAACCGGCGCATCGCCCTGCTGGGCGCGCTCAAGCGCAAGTATGGCCCCGATGTGGAGGCGGTGCTCGCGTACCGGGAGCGCGCTGCGGCGGAGCTGGCTGGGTATGAAAACCGGGACGGGCGGCTTGCGGAGCTGCGCCGGGAGGAGGCGCGCGTGCGCGCGGCGGCGGAGGCGGCGGCGGAGGCCCTGTCGAAAAAGCGCCGCGCGGCGGCGGCGAAACTGGCAAAACAAATCCCCGCCGAACTGCACGGGCTGGAAATGCGCGGCGCGCGCTTTGAGGTTGAATTCACGCGGGTGGACCTCTGCGCCCACGGGATGGACCGGGTTGAATTTCTCCTTTCGGCGAACACGGGCGAAAAGCCCAAGCCCCTGCGGCAGGTGGCCTCGGGCGGCGAGATATCGCGGGTCATGCTGGCGATGAAGTGCGTCTTTGCCGGGGCCGACCGCATTCCCGTGATGATTTTTGACGAGATAGACGCGGGCGTGGGCGGCGCGGCCGCCCGGCGCGTGGCGGAGAAGATGGCGGAACTCGCCGAAACCCGGCAGGTGCTGTGCATCACGCACCTTGCCCAGATCGCCGCCGCCGCCGCCGCGCACCACACGGTGCGCAAGCAGGCCGCGGGCGGCCACACGGCGACCACCGCGGCGCGGGTGCTGGGCGGGGAGCGGGAGCGGGAGGTGGCGCGGCTGCTGGACGGATCCGAGGCGCGCGCGAGCATCGAGCACGCCCGCGCCCTGCTGGATGAAATGACCAGGAGGAACAGGTGACATGCATTGCGGCTTGATAAAAGTGGGGGTGATGGGCTCGGCGGGCGGACACATGGACCCCGCGCTGGTGGAAAGGTGCATGGAAATGGGCCGCGCCATCGCGGACGAGGGCTGCGCCATCCTCACCGGCGGCTGCCCGGGCCTGCCCCACTACGCGGTGATGGGCTGCAAGGAGCGGGGCGGCCTCACCATCGGCGTCTCCCCGGCCCTCGGCGTGAAGGAGCATGTGGAGCGCTACGGCAGCCCCACGGACAACATTGACGTGATGATCTTCACCGGCGCCGGGCTCATGGGCCGCGAGATCATCGGCGTCCGAAGCTGCGACATCGTGATCATCGTCGGCGGCCGCTCCGGCACGCTCGGCGAGTTTTCCATCGCCTACGACGAGGGCCGCCTCATCGGCGTGCTCACCGGCAGCGGCGGCGTGGCCGACCATGTGGACGACATCCTGCCCGTAATCTTGAAGCCCACCGGCTCGCGTGTTGTTTTTGACGACAACCCCAGGGAGCTGGTGCGCCGCTGCGTGGAGTCCTTCCTAAAGGACCCCACCATTCCCGGCGAGCGCGAGGCGGCGGGCTGAGCGGCGCTGTTTCCGAACGACAGGAGTGATTTTTCATGAGGACCATCGTGCTTGCGGCGCTGTTCTGCGGCGCGGCCCTCGGCGCGTTTGCCGAATTTGCCGACCACGCCTACCTGCCCCCCGCCGCCGCCAAGGCGGATGATGCGGAAGCGGCGCGCTTTCCCCTGCCCCGCGCGGCGGCGGCGGAGCTGCTGGACGCGCCCATGCCCCGACATGAGTTCGCGCGCCTGGCAGGGCGCGGCGCGGCGCTGAAGGCCGCGGCGGCGGACAGTTTTCCGGCGCGCGTGGCCGAAAACAGCCCGGTGAACCTTTTCGCCTCCGCCCTTTTCGACGCGCCCGTGAAGCAGGACGGCGCGGTCCGCTGGTGCGCCGCACTCTCGTCGCCCGGCGCGGAGGCGCTGCGGCTCCGGGTCGATCTCTCCGGCCTTTCGGAGGGCCAGCGCCTCTGGCTCCTCGACGCCTCCGGGGAGCGCACCTTCGGCCCCTATGAAAAAGGCGCCGCCCCCCGCTGGCTGCCCGTCACCCTGGGCGACACCGCCGTGCTGGCCGCCGAGTCGCGCAACGGCGCGATGCCCCCCGTCATGGTGGAGGCCCTTTCCCATTTCTTTGTTCCCCTCGCCGGCAAGGCCGAAGAACTGCCCTGCCCCATTCCCGCGGACTGCGAGACCAACCCCGCCGCGCGCGAGGTGTCCACAGCCGTCGCGCTCATCATCGTGCCGCAGGACGGCGGACAGGTGCTTTGCTCGGGCACCCTCCTCAACCGGGCGGGCGCGCCCGACTATGCCCCCCTCTTCATCACCGCCCACCACTGTTTTGAGGACGGCGGCGTCAGCGCGGAGGAGGTGGACGCCTTCTGGGACTACCGCAGCGGCTCCTGCGGGGCCGCCACGCCGGACATCGCGTGGAACACCCTGCCCCGCAGCGCCGGGACCAGCCTGATAGCCCACAGCAGCCGCCTCGACGCGCAGTTCCTCCGCCTTGACGGCGCGCCCGTGGGCGTCTACGGCAGGGCGTGGGCCGGCTGGGACACGCGCCCCGTCGCCGTCGGCGACGCGGTCCAGGGGTTCCACTGCCCCCGGGGCCTTCCCATGAAAACCTGCCGCGGCTCGGTCATCAACACTGGCGCCACACAGTGCGTGGATCTCATCTGCTCCGAGCGCTATGAACTGCAGAACGAGGTCCGCTGGGCGGAGGGCATCACCGAGGCGGGCTCCTCCGGTTCGGGGCTCTTTTTCCCCGCCGTTAATTACCGGCTCGGGGGCGTGCTCAGCAACGGAACCTCCCATGTCTGCGGCAGCCCGGAAAACAACCGGGACAACTACTCCTCCTTCGCCGATTTCTTTCCCCAGATTGCCTGCCACCTTGTGGACGGGATGGAATGCGCGGAGGGTGACGACACCGGATGCCTTGTCAACAAGTCCCTGGGCGGGCGGCATCCCGTCACAAAAATGTTCCGTGCCGTGCGCGACAACCTTCTCGCCGCGTCGCCCGAGGGCAGGGAATTCATCCAAAAATATTACGAGTGGTCCTCCCGGTTAACCCGTCCCTAACCCGTCCCGGTAGGGTTCTTTGTCCCGGCGGCGGCGGTGTTGTCCCCGTTTTATACGGCGATTATCGCTTAATTCGCATTATTATTTGTATACGCCGTAACAGTTGCAAGTTTTTTCTTGACATTCTTTGGGGGGGTGGTCTATAACACCTACGATGTATAAGAATCGGTAAATATGGGTAATCGCGTGTTTTAACGGCCTGAACGCCCATGACGGGTTATTTTTCCCGTTGCGGCTCACGGACGTTAAAAACGTGCAAAGTGCGCCGTTTTGCGGTTGTGTTTCGCGGACGGCATGTGACAAGTAATTACCCCCGGCGGATGTTGGCGTTGCAAGGCGGCGCTAAAGGTCCGGCGGGGAGGTGGCTGGAATCCTGGCGTTGCGGGACGAAAGCGTCCCGGTATGGGAGAACTGGTATGCGCGCTCAGGCAAGGACGGGTCTTGTCAACCGGATGCCGGCGTTGATGGCGTCGTGCGCCCTGCTCATTTTCAGCGTGGCCGCCGCCGCCCAGACGGCGGCTGATCCGGACGCCCTAAACGACGTGCTCCGCACGCTGCAGGCGCCCGCGTCGCTGGAACCGCCGGTGGTCCACAAAAACGACGACGGCTTCATCCGCTTCCTTGGCGCGCCGCCGGCGGGGCGTTTCCTCACGCCGCTGTCCGGGCAGAAGGCCGCGGGCGATCCCGTTGAGTCGGCGAAGTCCTTCATTGACGGCCACGGGGCCGCCTTCGGCGTGCAGAGCCCCGCGGTGGCCTTTGAGTCCCGCACCGTCACGCGCGGCGGCCAGACCTTTGTGCGCCTTTCCCAGCACTATGCGGGCCTGCCCGTGCTCGGCGCGGAAATCGTCGTGCAGGTGGACGGTGACGGCTCCGTGCGCAACATATCCAGCAGCATCCTCCGCGACACCGCCCCGCTTGACGGCGGCGATCTTTCGCTTTCGCCCTCCCTGTCCGCCGCCGAGGCGTCCGCCGCCGCGGTGCGCCTGGAGGCCGGCTTCAGCAGCACGGAGGAATCCGCCTGGACCGCGGTTGGCGCGCCCGCGCTCATGCTCTACGCGCCCTCCGTGTTCAACATGGCCGGCTGCCCCGTCCTTGTGTGGACGGTCACCCTCGATCCCGACGACCCCGCCCTCTCCGAGATGCTGGTGTACGTGGACGCGCACACCGGCGCCCTGGCCTTCCGCCAGCCGCTGCGCAAGAACGCCCTGAACCGCGAGGTTTACGACCTCAACGGGCGCAACGTCGAGACCGATGACGATCTGGACGCCGCCGTGCTGAAGCGGAAGGAGGGCGAGCCCGCCACGGGAATCAAGGCGGTGGACGACGCCTACGACTACCTCGGCGACACCTACAACTTCTACAACCTGCGCTTCGGCCGCGACGGCATTGATGACACCGGCGGCACGCTGTACGCCTATGTGGGGCTTTCCGAACTGAACGCCTTTTACATCGGCGACAACACGATGCTCTTCAACAACCTCTTCATCACCGACGACGTGACGGCCCACGAGCTCACCCACGGCGTCACGGACACCGACGTCGGCTTCGTCTACTTCGGCTTCTCCGGCGCCCTTTCGGAAATGTACTCCGACTGGGGCGGCGAACTGGTGGACCTCACCAACGGCAAGGGCAACGACTCCCCGGCCGTGCGGTGGTTCTGTGCAGAGGAGTTCACCATCAAGATCCGCGATCAGCGCGGCGGCACCGGCGACGAGGATGAGGAGGATCCCATCGACGACACCCTGCCCGGCATCCGCTACATGAAGGATCCGACGGTGTTCGGCGATCCGGACCGGCTCGGCAGCCCCCTGCTGCGCAACCCCTACTCGATGGTGGACAGCGGCGGCGTGCATTCCAACTCCGGCGTGGGCAACAAGCTCGTTTACCTCCTCACCGACGGCGACACCTTCAACGGCGAGACCGTGCGCGGTCTTGGCATTGACACGGTGGCGCAGCTTTTCTACAACGCCATGCCGCTCCTGCCCCCCTCGGCAGACTATTACGACCTCTACCTCGCCCTGGGCGCGGCGAGCGTGGACATCGGCCTCTCCTTTGACGACCGCCTCAACGTGGCCGCCGCCGGGCGCGCCGTTGAAATCGAGCCGCCCCTGCTGCAGCTTGAGGGCCTGCGCAACTTCCGCGCCGTGGCCACGACGGACGACGCGGGCGCCGGCGTCATCTCCCTCACATGGGACAACCCCCCCGGCGAGCTTTACTCGCGCCTGCTCCTGCTGCGCAGCGTGAACCGCTATGCCACCCGCGCGGGCGAGGGCGTCATCCTGCCCGTGGAGCGCGGCGACAACAGCTACCTTGACAGCGACGTGACCCCCGGCGTGGAATACTTCTACACCATCATCGCCGACCTCACCGAGGGCTTCCCGCAGCTCGCCTACGCGCGCGCCACCGCGGGCGGCGAGCCGCCCGTGCTCATGACCGAGGCCTTCGGCTACGACCCGACCCTCGGCCACCTCGGCGACATCGACCTCGCCTTCTCGCAGATTACCTTCCGCCCCGTGGGGCCGCCGCTGGGCGGGCTGGGCGGCGACGGGTTCGGCGCGCAGTACTCCGACTACGAGGCCACCTTCGCCAAGAATGTCTACGCCTTCCCCGTGCAGCGCGTGGACGCCGAAGGCGGCGCGTACCAGCTCACCTTCACCGACGACAACAGCGTGGCCGTGAACCTGCCGGTGAACTTCCCCTACTTCGGCAAGAACTACGCGCAGCTCTTCCTGGCCGCCAACGGGTACATCTCCTTCCTGAACATCGCCGCCTATCCCGGCGCGGAGCAGTTGAACTTCCCCAGCCTGGCCGCCCATTTCCTGCTGCCGCGCGTTTCCTTCTGCTTCACCGACTTTGCCCCCAACATGGGCGGCGAGGCGTGGATGCGCATGCTCGACGACCGGGTTGTCATCACCTACGAGAACATGCCCTCCTGGCCGGACAGCGTGCCCACCCTCAACGTCGGGCTCAGCTCCGTGCAGGTGGAGCTTTTCTACAACGGCAAAATCAGGATGACCTACCTTGAACTGGGCGTTTCCGAGGCGGTTGTGGGCCTTTCCGACGGCAACGGCGCGCCCCGCGATCCCTCCCTTGAGTTCGCCGGGCTGGAGCAGGTGCTGAACCTGACCGACCTCACCGGGCTGCCCCGGGTGGAGTCCCGCCTGAGCATCAACCCCGTCGCCCCGGTCATCGCGCAGGCCGGCGAGCGCGTCAGCTTCACCGTTGAAACCAACCGGCCCGCCGGGGTCGCGGGCCTTCCCGTGTACTTTGGCGAATGGACCGGCCCGGGCGCCGCGCCCTTCGCCGACCTCGGCAACGGCACGGCCCTGTTCAACTGGCAGACGGCGCTGTCCGACAAGGGCAGCTTCCTTGTGCGCGTCCGCGCGCGCTGGGGCGGCCAGGAGGCCTACCAGGACGTCCCCGTCTACATCGGCATGTCCGTGGTGAAGCCCTCCGCCCAAAAACTCGCCGTTTCCGCGAACACGCCCTTTGAGGATCCCACCCAGAGCCGGGTGGTTCCGCTTGGCCGCGCCCTCACGGGCAGCTACCAGTACGTCCATCCGCTGAAGGACCGCGATCCCGCCTTCTACGCCGAGGGCGACTCCACCATCTACTGGTTCCGCAACGGCCAGATCGTCTACCAGCTCATCAACCGCGAGTCCGTGCCCGCCGCGGGCATCCGCGCCGGTGACCGCTGGTGGTTCGGCGTCGTGCCCGTCACCGTGTCCGGCATCGTCGGCGAAATGGTCTTCTCGCCCACCGTCACCGTGTCCGGGTTCCCCGCCGTCACCTCCATCACCCCGGCCTTCGGGCTCACCATCGGCGGCGACCGCGTCACCATCCGCGGCGAGCGCCTCGGCGGAGCCTCCGCGGTCCGCTTTGGCGGTGTCGCGGGCAGCAACCTCACCCTCATCAGCGACACCGAACTCCAGGTCACCACGCCGCTCCACCCCGCCGGGGTGGTTGACGTGTCGGTTGAGTCCGTGGACGGCATCGGGCTCTCGGAGCTCGCCTTCCGCTTCATCGGCGACGGCTCCGACCTGCTCGGCGCCGACGTCAACAAGGACGGGCGGGTGGACGCCATGGACGTGCAGATCGTCACCAACGCCGTGCTCAAGGCCTTTGACGGCGCCAAGGCCGGTCTCAACACCGACGTCAACGGCGACGGACGCATCAACGCGGGCGACATTCAGGCCGTGGTGAACAGCGCCCTCAACCGCTGATCGGAAGCGGCAAGAAAAATGAATCCGGGCCGCCCTTCGGGGCGGCCCGGTTGTTTTTTTGCGTGTTTCTCAGGTTGCTTTCTTGGCGGAATTTCCCCCTCAGAAAAGCCCGTCGGGGTCCTTTTCGCCGCCTGCGATGAGCGGCAGGAATTTGAGGTTTGCCTTGGGCAGGGGCAGTGCGGTGATTTCCTGCAGGGTGGCCCAGCGCAGCTCGGTGTGGGCCCGGGCCTCCGGTTCGCCAGACACCAGTGCGCAGCGGTACACGTGCAGGGTGACCCTGAAATGGGTGTAGGCGTGGTTCACCGAAGCGATGAGCCCGCCGGGACGCACCTCCACGCCGAGCTCCTCGCGGCATTCGCGGCGGAGCGCCTGTTCGTGGGTTTCGCCGGGCTTCACCTTGCCGCCGGGGAATTCCCAGAGCCCGCCGAGCAGCCCCTCCGCGGGACGGCGGCCCACCAGGCGGGCGTCATTCCGGGCGATGACCGCAACAACGATCTGGTGGTGCGGCACGGGCTTCTTTTCGCGACGCACGGGCAGCTCCCCGGCGGTGCCCGCCTCGCGGGCGCGGCAGTGCCCCGCCACGGGACACTCGTCGCAGAGGGGCTTTCGGGGCGCGCAAATCCGCGCGCCCAGCTCCATCATGGCCTGGTTGAAATCGCCGGGGCGGCGGCTGGGCACAAGCGCGGCGGCGAGCCCCCACAGTTCCGTCTCCGTGGCGGAGTCGTCCACGCAGGCGGTGATGTCGTGGAGCCTGGCGAGCACGCGTTTCACGTTGCCGTCCAGCACGGGCACCCGCTCGCCGAAGGCGATGCTGGCGACGGCCCCGGCGGTGTACCGGCCCACGCCGGGCAGCATCTGGAGCAGGCGCGCCTCGCGGGGAAAGCGGCCGCCGTGCTGGTCGCGGAGGATGCGGGCGGCGGCGTGGAGGTTGCGGGCTCGGGTGTAGTAGCCGAGCCCCTCCCACTGTTTGAGCACCGCCTCCTCGGGCGCGTCGGCGAGGGACTTCAGATCGGGAAAGGCCGCGAGGAACCGCTCGTAGTAGGGCAGGCCCTGGTCCACCCGCGTCTGCTGGAGGATGATTTCCGAGAGCCACACCCGGTAGGGGTCGCTGGTGCGCCGCCAGGGCAAATCGCGCGCCCCCGCCCGGTACCAGCCGAGCAGCGCCGCGCGAAAGGCCGCGGTATCATTCACGGCAGGATGTCCGCGGGGAGTGCTTCCCCGAGGGGCTTCAACGGGCACGCCGCATAGAGCGCGCGCAGGTTTGCCGCGTGCTCCGGGCCCATCGCGGCGTAGTCCGCCAGGCCCGCCGCCACGTCGCGCTGTTCCACGGCGGAGAAGTTGAGCCGGTTGGCGGGGGCGCCGTCGGCGAGGACGGGCAGGTTGGACAGCGCTCCCGCGTAACGCTCCATCAGGCGCAGCAGTTTTGCGGCGTTCAGCACCGACGGGGCCGGCGCGGCCTTCTGGTAGTGCCCCACAAAGCCGTCCGGGCTGGTGGACCAGTAGTAGGTGGTGTGCCCGGCCTGGGGCGCGGGTCCGCCCTCGTCCATGTAGAACAGCGACCACTGGTGATCGGGGCTCCAGGCCCTTTCGATGTTCTTCGGTTTGCCGCCCGGAATTTTCTTCGGGTCGAGGACCATTTCGGCGGTGAATTCAAAGGCCCCCGGCTGGAGCGGCTCGGTGTGGACGAAGACCTTCTCCGGGGGCAGGCACTCCTCAAAGGTTTTCCGCGCCTTTTCGTTCACGGTGAGCTCGTCAAATCCGCGCCTGTACCCCGCCGGGAAGCGGGACAGGTCCACGGGCAGGGGCCGCGTCCGGGTCATCTGCTCCATGGGCACCAGCATGTCGCCCGTGGCCGCGGTGAGCAGCACCGGGTTGGCGATGCGGTCCAGGTAGGACACGGGGCTGAGATGGTACCAGGCGTCGTTTGCCATGTCCTTCGGGAAATACTGGTAGGCCCAGTCGGCCAGCATGGTGACCGCGCCGAGCACGGGCATGGGCGACTCCTTCAGATGGTCGGGATAGCCCGAAAGGGCGCGGTTCGCCTCGATGTAGGCGAGGTTGTAGGCCCAGTTCACCACCGGCGCGTCGGCGGTGGTGGAGGTGACGGGAAACATGTCGGCGCTCATTTCCAGGGCCATGTAGCCTCCCTGGCTGCCGCCGTCAATGTGCAGGCGCGTCCGGTCCACGAAGGGGCAGCGCCGCGCCCACTGGATCACCGCGCGGGCCAGGTTGTTGCCGTTGCCCACGGACACGTCGATGGGCGACTCGCCGTCCGCGGGGGTGTAGACGGCGGTGAACACCGCCCAGCCTTTCCGCGCCCAGTGCTTCGCGCCGCCCGCGTCCTTCTCATAGTGGACGTGGCAGAAGGCGGGCGTCTTTTTGCCCCCGAGCAGGCGGCTCTTGTGGATGACCAGCCGGGCGAGGCCCGTCTTGGCGTCGCCGCGCACCCCCTTGTAGGGCACGCGCACCGTCACCACGCCGAAGAGCCCGTCGCTTTCCTCCGACACGACGGTGACGGCGCCCTCAAAGCCCGATTCGGAGGGCACCACGCCCTGGATGAAGCATCCCTGGAGCGTGAGCAGGGCGGTGGCGCCCAGCACCACCGCGGTCATCAGCGTTATCGCCGCGGGAACGGCCAGTTTCCTGAGGCCCATGGGCTTCTCCCCGCCGCGTGAGCGGCCTTACAGTTTCTTCAGGCGGATGTTGCGGTACGCCACCCAGTTGCCGTGGTCGGTGACGCAGATGAACCCCTTGTGCAGGCGCGTTTTCATCACGGGGTCCTCGTCCAGGTTCATGTCCTGCACCACGACGCCGTTGAGCGTGGCCTTGTAGTGCTGCCCGTCCAGGACAAGCTCCACCGAGTTCCACTCGCCCTCGGGCTTGGCGGCCTTCGCCTTCGGCGGCACCACCTCGTAGATGGAGCCCGTGCTGGTGTCCGTGGGCTCGGCGATGTCGCTGTCGCCCATGATCTGGAATTCAAACCCGATTTTCGAGGAGCGGCCGCCGCGCGGCGCGCGCACCCACACGCCGCTGTTGCCGCCCTGCTTGATCTTCCAGTCAAAGCGCAGGATGAAATTGTCGTAGCGGTCGTGGGTCATGAACGCTCCGGAACCGCCGCGCACCCATTCCAGGCAGCCGTCCCTCGCCTCGAAGGAGGTCTTGCCCGGCTCGCGGGAGAACCAGCCGTTGGTGGTCTTTCCGTCAAAGAGGGCGATGAATCCCTCGGCGCGCTCCGCCTCGCTGACCGCGCTGTTGTCCGGGGTCCACGGCTCCAGCTCGGAGGGGTCGCGCAGCGCGTTGTCAATCGCCGCGTAAGCCCCGTCGGACTGGGGCACCACGAAATGGACGTCACCCCGGCCAACGGGCGGCGTCTGGCCCACCAGCAGCGCCTGCTTCGCCGGGCCGGGATCGGGCGGCGCGTCCACCGTGGCCATGTCACCGTTCTCCGGCGCGGCCACGGTCAGGTTGCGCGCGGTCTTCTTGAACAGTTTCGCCAGCGCGCCCGCGTCCGGGCCGTCAATCCAGTACACCGCGCGGCCCTCGCCCCGGAACGCCTTCGCCGCGGTGACCACCGCGTGCCTGCGCGCCGCCGGGTCCTCCACCGCGCCCAGCACCCGCACCAGCGGGGCCATGTGCTGGTCCTTGCAGCGCTGCGCGTAGGCCAGCACCGTTTCCACCGCCTTCGGGTCAAGCTCTTTCCCGTCCGCGCTGAAACCGGTGAGATCGAAGGCGACGGTGTTGCCGCCCGGATCGGCGATGCGCGCCAGCATCGGCAGGTCAAGCTCGGGGCCGGCCGCGACCACCCCGGGCACCTGCACCGCGCGGACGGTGAAATTCTTGTCGCCCTTGCGCAGCACGCCGCGCACAAAGCGGATGTCGTCCTTGCCGTATTTGATCATGGCCGTGGCGCAGCCGCCCGAAAGGGCCAGCACGGAGGACGCGATGGAAAGAACAAAAATCCGGGTGAGTGTCTTCATTGGACGGTTCCTTTTTCTTCCCGCGGATTGACGGGTGCGGGTGGGGATACTCTAGCAAAAACCGGCGCGGCGTAAAAGCGTTGGGGGAATCATTCCCGCGGCGGGCGGGCATAGCATCCCCCGCGCGCCGTCAGGGTAGCCGTGAAAGCAGCGCCAGTTCCGCGTCGGTGAGGGCGCGGGGCCAGAGGGCGGCCTCCTCCAGCTCGCCGTGGAATTTGCGGACCACCTCGCCCTTGTCCGTCTCGGCGGCGATGAGCAGCGGCTCGTCGTTGGCCATGAGCGCGCCGCCCCAGGCCTTTTCCGCCATCAGCCGGCCGTCGCAGAAGATGGCCAGTTGTTTCCCGTCGTAGCGCCCCGCCAGGTCATGCCAGGCGGCGGCGTCCACGGCTGACACGGGAAAACTCACCATGGCGAAGCCCTGATCGGTGCGCACCTCGAAGCCAATGTCACCGGTGCCGTCGTTGTCCAGGTCAACGCCGAAAAGGTTGAAGTGGAGCCTGTCATGGCCGCCGCGCTTGGCGAAGAGGCCGCCGTCCCACGCGCCCTTCGGGTCGCGGGCCCGCAGAAACACGGTGGCGGCGTCCTTTCCGGCGTGCAGGTCTTTTCCCGCGTCGAAATAGGCGCCCGCCATGACGGCCACCTTTGTGCCGGGCCGCGCGCCGCCGCCCAGGGCGAGCACGTTCAGTTCCAGCTCGTAGAAGGCGGGGATGTGGCGTATGGGCCGCGTGCCCCCGCGCCCGCCCGTGTCCAGCGGCCACCACGCCAGCGCGCCGTCCAGCAGCGCCCGCCGCGGGCGGTCCTGTTCCGCGGGCGTTTGCACCACCGGCGGCGCGGCGGGCTTCAGCACCTTCAGCCGGATGTTGCGGAACTGCGCGCGCGTGGGCGGTCCGCTGTGCAGTTGCAGGGCCAGAATGCCCTGATCCTCGCGGCGGCGCGGGTCGTTGTCCTCCACCGACGAAACAATGCGCCCGTTCACATACAGGGTGATGCTGCCGCCCGCGCAGACCAGGTGGTACTCGTGCCATTCCTCCAGTTTGAACCATGCGTCGCCCGCCGCCTCCGGGAGGGGTGTGGTGGCACGGTTGCCCTCCGCGTCAAAGACAGTGTGCTCGCCGCGCAGGGCCAAATCATGCCTCCCATACTCGTCGTATAGCCGGGCCAGCCACGGTGTGTCCAGGTTGTTGTCCATCTGGTAGCCGCACACGTCGTGGTCGGGCAGTTCGCGGCTGCGGAACTGGAAGCCGTTGTTGATGCCACCCTCGCCGCGCACCCGCGACTCCAGTTTCAGCTCGAAGTCGGCGAGTTCCCCCCCCTGCCAGATCAGATACTGGTTTGCGGTGCCGGGGTGCTTTTTGGTGATTGTTGCGGTGATGGCCCCGTCCTCAACGGTCCAGTAGGACGGGTCGGCGGCCTTCCATCCCGCCAGGGACTTTCCGTCAAAGAGGGGGACAAAGCCCTCTTCCGTGCCGTGGGCCGCCCCGGCGGCAAGCGCGGACAATGCCAGCATCCATCGGCAAAGGTGCGTCATTGCGGAATCCTCCGGTCATGGTTCATGGGGGCCGCATCATATTAGCGGGGGTGGGGGGGAAAAAGAAAGGGCCAAAAACGCGTTCCGCCGGACGAATTGCTCCCGATCCACGCAATTCGTCCGGCGGCACCTCCACCGGAGAGCCAACTGCACTGCTGCCCCATTCTCAACCGGCGCATGCTCCACAGAACCGGAGAGCCAACTGCACTGCTGCCCCATTCTCAACCGGCGCATGCTCCACAGAATCATGCCGAAGAAAACGGTCTCTCTTGGGGCAAAGGACATTATAGCATTATTTTCAAATTATTGGAACGACCATTTTTTGGCATTCGCGGACGGCGCGCCCAGCCAATTGCTATTGTGAGGCATTACCAATAAGAATTGCAAATGTTTTCAGAAGCAGGGGGTAATTCTGCAAAAGAACAGACTCAGCCCCGCAGGCTTTGGCCTTTGGTTTCCGGGGCCAGCAGAATGACCACGACCCCGAGCGCGTATATCAGTCCGGTGATGCTGCCGACCCGGGCATAGTCCCCGTCAAACCACCGGATGAGCATGCCCGCCGCCAGCACGCCCCCGGCGGTGAGGAAGCGGCCTGAGTTGTAGGAGATGCCGGTGCCGGTGGCGCGGACGCGGGTGGGGAAGATCTCCGGCAGGTAGAGGGGCAGCCAGCCGAAGAAAAGGGTGCTCACCATGCCCTGCACCAGCACCGCCGGAAGGAAGAGCGGCTCAAGGGGCTTCAGCAGGCCGAAGATGAGCAGGTTCATGGCACAGGCGCCGATGCTGATGAGGGCGTAGGAAAGCCTGCGCCCGAGCGTCTGGCCCACCCAGCCCCCGGCCAGCCCGCCCAGGGTTGCGCCGACGGACCAGCAGAGCATGGCGGTGGCCTTGTATCCGGGGTTGTCCGGCCCCGCCACCTGGTCGGCCCAGGGCAGCATCCATTTGCTTGAGGCCCACGCGCCCAGCAGGGGGATGCCGCCCAGGCAGACGCCCAGCAGCGTGGTCCGCAGCAGGGGTGTGCTGAACAGTTCGCGCAGGGGCGCGCCCGCCGCTCCGCCGCCCCCGGCATCCAGCCGGCTTTGGAGCCATTTTGGCGACTCCGGCAGCAGGAGCAGCGCCGCCACGGCGACCACCACGGGCGCGCCCGCCGCGAACATGAACACGCGCCATGTCTCGGGCGTGACGGGGTGGAGCCTGCCGAGCAGGGAAAGGAGCAGGATGCCCAGGTTGGCCCCCGCGCCCATGAGCCCCGCGATGGCCGGGCGGGACACATCGGCCCAGAATTCGGACAGCAGGGACACCCCGTTCGGCCAGGTGCCGCCCACGCCGAGGCCGGTGAGGAAGCGGAGCAGAATCAGCTGTTCCTGGGAGCGGACGAAACCGCCCGCCAGGCCGAAGCAGGTGAAAAAGAGCATGCTGACCGCGAGGCCGCGCGCGCGCCCGTACCGGTCGCCGAAATGGCCGAAAAGAATGCCGCCCGACGCCGCGCCCAGCATGGTCACCGCCGTGTAGGCCGCAAACCACGAGCCCGCCCCGGAGGGGGTGAAGGCCGCGCCCATCAGATCCCTGGAAATCGTCAGGGCCGCAAAGGGCATGAGCCCAAGCTGCGCCCCCGCGAAGAGCCACCCGAAAAAGCCGAAGCCGAGCACCAGCCATTTTTGTGCGGTTGTCACGCCCGCCGCCTGTGGTTCCGCAGCCATCCGCCGGCTCCTTTCCTGTGGGTGGTCACGCGGGCTGTCCCGCGCGCGCGGGGTCATAGTCCGGGTTCAGGGTCATTTCCTGCGCGCCCACGCGGGCGCGCCAGTCCTTCAGCTTTGCGTAAAGTTCGGCGGTCTTCCCCGGCATTGCCGCCGCGAGGTCGCGCCGCTCGCCGGGGTCGCTGTCCAGGTCGAACAGCTCCAGCGCGCCCGGTGTGTCCGGCCCGTCGATGCTTTTTTGGAACCATTCGATGAGCTTGTAACTGCCCTCGCGGATCGCGCCCGAGGGGCCGATGCCCAGGGAGTGGTAGTGGGGGTAGTGCCAGTAAATTGCGCCCCGATCGGGCGCGCCGCCCCCGCGCAGCACCGGGGCGAAACTCATTCCGTCCACGTTTTCCGCGTTTCCGCCCGTGATTTCCGCGAAGGTGGGGAAGAAGTCCACGCTGCTCACCAGGGCGTCTGTTTCGGAGCCCGGCGCGATCACGCCCGGCCACCGCACGATGAGGGGCATGCGGATGCCGCCCTCGTACAGGTCCGCCTTGGACCCGTAAAAGGGCTTCAGCCCCTCCCGCCCGTAGTAGTCGCCGTTGTCGGAGAAAAACACCACGATGGTGTTCTCCGCCAGGCCCTGTTCATCAAGCGTCCGAAGCACGCGGCCCACCTGTTCGTCCAGAGTTTCCACCATCGCGCCGAGCACCGGGTTGTTGCCCATGGTGTTGCCCGCCTCCGGCTTGCGCGCGTATTTGACGATCTTTTCGCCGTACTCCATTTCGGGGCGGTGGATCAGGTTGTGCGCGATGTGACAGAAGAAGGGCCGTTCCCGGTTCGCGCCGATGAACGCGACCGCGCGGTCGGTGATTTGCCGGGCATGGTGCGCGTCGTACTCCGGGTCCTCCCCGGCCTTCGCCGTCTCCTCCGACTCCGGCTTCGCCGTCACCAGCACGTCGGTGAATCCCTGCGTCTCCGGCGTGCCCGTGCTGCCGGGGACATACTTTGAGTCGTTGATGTCGTCCAGGTGCCATTTGCCGAAATGGCCCGACACGTAGCCCGCCGCCGCCAGCATCTCCGCCAGGGTCACCTCCTCCTGCGGCAGCTCCAGGGTCCAGTCGGGCGTTTTCAGCCGCGCGCGGGGGAAGCGGTTGCCGGGGATGTAGTCGGTGATGTGCAGGCGCGCGGGGTATTTGCCCGTCATGATGCTCGCCCGCGTGGGCGAGCACACCGGGCAGGCCGCGTAGGCGTCGCTGAACTTCACGCCCTCCGCCGCGAGACGGTCAATGTTCGGCGTCTCATAGAAGGCGTTGCCGTAGCAGCGGATTTGGTGCCGCCCCAGATCGTCCGCGAGGATGAACACGATGTTGGGCTTTTTTCCCTTTGCGCCCCGCGCCGCGCCGGAAAGGGCAAGCCCCGCGATGCCCGCGCCCATTGCGCGCAGGAAGCCTCTCCGTTCCATCCGTGCCATGAGCGTTCTCCTTTCCGGCGCGCCCCTCAGGGGCGGTAGGCCTTAAATATGGCGGCGTTGTCCAAAGCGCCCCAGCCGTCGCGCACGAGTTGTTCTATTATGGCCGCGTGGGTCTCCGAGACGGGCACGGACGCGCCCACGCTTTGCGCGTATTCGAGGATGAGGCGGACGTCCTTGGCGTGCTGGGCGAGGCGCGCCACGGCGGGCTCGTACACGCCCGACACCATTTTGGGACCCTTTGTGTCCATGGCCACGCTGTGGGTTTCGCCCGCCCTCAATATTTCGAGGATGACGCCCAGGTCAAAGCCCGCCTTGTCCGCGAGGCCCAGCGCCTCCGCAAGCACCAGCCGGTTGAGGCCGAACACCAGGTTCACGATCAGCTTGACCCGGTTGCCCCGGCCGGGCGCGCCGAAGTAATACTGTGACATGGAGACGGCCCGCAGCAGATCCGCAGGCGCGCCCTGTTCCTCCGGGCCGCCCACCAGCGCCAGCGCGCGGCCCTCCGCCACCACCTGGCTTGAGCCCGACAGGCACACGTCGGTGAGGCGCACCCCCAGCGGGGCGAGCCGTTCATGGTCCGCTTCGATGTCCTCCGGCCTGGCCGTGGTCGTGTCCAGAATCACCGTGCCCGGACGGAGCGCCCCCGCGAGGTCCTGCGCCCCCCAGCACAGCGCGCGCCGGTCCTCCGAGTTGAGCAGGCTGAAGAGCAGGAGCCGCGAGGCGGCCGCCACCGCCCGCGCGTCGGGCATGACCTCCACGCCCATGGCGCGCGCCGCCTCCCGCGCCGCCTCCGCGATGTCATAGCCGCACACGCGCCACCCCGCCCCGATCAGACGCCCGGCCATGGCCCGGCCCACCAGGCCCAGCCCGATGATTCCCACAGGCTCCGTGCCGTTATCGTTCAAGGCTGCGTCCCCGTGGTTTTAAGGAAAGATCCATACGCCTTTTCCAGATCGGGCGCGCCGTCATAAATGAACAGGCCGAAACCGAGGCGGAAGGCTGTTCCCGGGGCCACGATAGTTTTGTCCGGCGGGGCGGACTTGTCGTCCGGCGCGGTCATGGCCTTTTTGCCGAAGGGGTTCGCCACGAGCAGGCCGTAGTCCCGCGAATGGAACCAGGACTTGCGGAAATTGGAGGGGAAGGGCATGATCGCAGCCCCGGCGCGGTCTTTCCCGCCGTTGCCGTCCGCCGCACACCAGAGGGCCTGCCTGCCCCAGGTGCCCTTTTCGTTTTCCCCGCCATCACTGTTCACGATGCGGCCGCCGCCGAACTTCACCGTGAGCGGCGTGTTCAGCCGGAGGCCCAGCCCCATCTCCTCCTGGTCGCCGAAGGCGAATTCCTTTTCGGCGGTGAAGGTGCTGTCGCAGATCAGAAACCAGCCGCCGCCGCCGAGGATGATGGAGTAAACGCAGGTCTCCGTGAAGAGGGGACCGTCCGGTCCCTCGTAGCGGTTCTCCACCGCAAAGCGCGCCCTGCCCGCGCCCTCCTCAAGAGATCCGATGAAGCCCGCATGGCGCACCCGCGCCTTGTTCCGCCAGAAGTCGCAGCCCGCCGCGTCGCCAAAGGCCAGCCAGACGCCGGGGTGGAAATCGGGGTGATCATCGTTGCCCTTGTTGAGCACCGGGTCGGGGGGGTGGTTGCGCGTCACCTGCACGCCGCCCAGCGTGTTGACCCGGCAGAAGTAGGGGCGCGGCAGGGCGGGATCGTTGTGCACATACACCGCCAGCGGCTGGTCCCCGGCGCTGATTACCACCCGGTCCGCCTCCTGTTTCAGGGTTACCGTGGGCGCCGGTTCCGCCCATGCGCAGACACATGCCACGGCAGTCAGCAGCAGCGCCGCCGCAACCCTTGGAATCATGCCGTCGCCTCCCGCAGAAACGCGTCGATGTTTTCCGAGGACACCCCCGGCGGCATGCCGCCGCCGCAGGAGAGGATTACCCGGTTGTCGTCCGCCGTGCCGGCGCGGAGCGCGCGCACCGCCGCCGCCACCTCCTCCGGGGAGCCCTTCGCCAGCACGTCGCGCGGCGGGATGTTGCCCAGCAGGGCCACATCCGGACCCACCAGCCGCCGCATCTCCGCAATGGGGTGGTCGTGGCTGAAGTTGAAGAGGTTTACGCCCGCGTCCGCGAGGTGGGGCGCGCACACCAGCCCCGCCGCGTCGTTGTGGAACAGGCGCACCCGCGCGTTTACGGCGCGGAAGAGCCGCGCGAGCAGGGGCTTTGCGAACTCCAGAAAGTCGTTCTCGCCGCAGAAGCCCACCACGTCATCCAGCACCAGGATGCCGTCGATGGTGGGGAAGGCCGCCGCCTGCACCTGGAGCCAGTCGGCCAGGAAGTCGGTGATCGTGCCGAGCAGCGCGTGCGTCTCGTCCGGCTGCATCCGCATGCCCATGAGGAATTCCGTGTTGCCCAGCAGGAAGCCCGCGATGTTGAGCGGGCCCCGCGCCACGGCGAAGCGGACGCTGTGGCCCGCCGCTTCTATGCGCGGCAGGCAGTGCTCCAGCCGCTTGAGCACAAAGGGGGCCAGCCCGTCGCGCCGGGGATCGGGCGCGCGCAGGGACGCCGCCTGGTCAAGGGAATCGAAGATTTTGTCCGCGAAGGGGAATTCGTTCTCGTGCCACATGCACTTCGCGCCGAAGGCCGACGGCTCGGTGCACATGCCGAACTCCGACCAGAATCCCGGCAGGAACATCGTGTCCGGCCACCGTTCCAGCGCGCGCAGGTTCGCGTCGAGCCACTTTGCCTCGCTGGTGTAATAGTCGAGGAGCGACATGCCCGCCCAGCCCGGCAGCCAGGGGCTGTCGATGATGAAACCCGTTGGCGGCGGCCCGGAATGCCCGCCCTCCACCACCGCCACCAGTTGTTCCCATTGTTCGTTGGTCATCGTCCCGTTCTCCCGGATTCAACCACCGCAAACCATAAAGCCGCCGTCCCGGTTGCCGCCTCTTGTAGGGGCGGCCCCCCGTGGCCGCCCAACCGGGCTTCCCGTTCAACACCAATCCTCATCAAAACAGAGGGAGCTTCGGCGGCATGACGCGGGCGGACACGGGGGTCCGCCCCTACAAGAGAGGACATGGTTCCCAAACGCACCGTCATTGGGCGCATTCCCTTTGGGGGGAGATTGTTTGGGTGTTTCCTCTCCGTTCCGGCCCCCATCAGTACGCCTTCACCGGCACCGCCGCGCCGTTCTGCTCCGCCGACACATAGGCGCTGTAGATGGTGGAGATGGTGTCCGCGCCGAGCAGGCTGTCGCTCTCGGGCGCACCGCCCGTGGCGGCGCAGTGGTAGAAGGCGTCGATCTCCTGGGGGTAGCCCGTGAACCAGTCCTCGTCCGGGGGCATGGCCGTCCAGCCCTGCTTCGTGCCGATCTTCTCCACCGTGTAAATGTCGCGGAAATTCGCGTCCACCGGGTTGTACACCTGCATCGCCGTGTTCGGGTTGATGTTGCACAGCGTGCGGTGGTTGTTCGCGCACACGTCCAGCCAGTTGTGGATGCCGCCGAGCACGATGTCTGACGCGAAGACCGTGGCGAGGGTGCCGTCCTCGAAGGTGACGTGCATCACCGAAAAGTCGTCAATGTCGTGGTAGTCGCGGCGGATGTGGCCCTCGTCCCGGAAATTGGGCATCCGGGTGAGCGCGGCGGTGCGTGCCGACACCGTGGCGGGCCGGATGGGCCTGCCGTCGCGGGCGCGCCCCTCCACGCGCTTCAGGTACAGCGCCGCCGTGAGCGGGTGGCAGCCCTTGCCGATCATCACGCCGCCGCCGGAGAATTTCCATTCCGCGTAGGTCGCGTTGTGCGAGCCCGAGTGGGCCTCCTCGCCGTGGATCCAGAGCACCTGCGCGCCCGTCTTCTCGATGACCTCGCGCTCCCGCTGCACGCTCGGCGCGTACACCCAGTTCTCCGCGTAGAAGATGCGCCCCGCACTCTCCCGCTCCGCCTCCAGCATCCGCCCCACGCTCGCCAGCCCGTGCTCAAGCGCCAGCCGCTTCGGGAAGGTGTCGCCGTTGAACCCCTCCGAGCCGTCGCCGCAGTAGCCCGTCATCGGCTTTTCCACGATCACGTTCCTGCCCCGGCGCAGCGCCGCCACCGCCACCTCCTCGTGCCCCGCCACCAGCACGCAGCAGTGCACCATGTCCACCTCGTCCAGCAGCGCGTCCAGCGAGCCGAAGGCCGTGATGCCCCGCTCCTCCGCGTACTGCCGCGCCTGCGCGCCGTCCAGCGCGTACACGCCCCGCACGTCCACGTTCACGCTGTGCACCCTGCGCAGCGCCTCCCAGTGAAACCGCGCGCTGAACCCCGCGCCCACAATGCCCGTCCGAATCGTCTGTTTGCCCTTCATGCGCCGCTCCAAAACCCGGTTGTCCGACACCCAGTAACCACGCGCCGCCTATCATAAAGGGTTTTTCCCGGCGGGACAAACGGAAGGGCACGCCAACGTGTTGCGATGGAACAAGGAAAAGGATAGGCTTTTAACTAATGGTAATTAACCGGTGGAAAACAATTGCGGTTGTTTCTTAACGGTGCGACTGTTGAAACAGGAAAATGATAAATGGCTGATTACGATGAGATAATCCAAGTTGATGCTTGGTCTCTTGACGAGACCTACGATGGTGTTTTCCCCAAGGGCGCCCGTGAAAAAAACGTCTATTTCTCCCCTGAGACGCCGACCCCATCATTTTTGAGGCCCAATCACCGTTACCTCTTTAAAAAATCCAGCCATCGTTATCCTTGGCAGTTCTGGATGGAAATCATGGCGTATCGTATCGGACAGATAATGGGTGTTTCTGTGCCGCCCGCATATGCCGCAATAAGTGAAAAGGAGGGAGGCGCGGGCGGGCCTGTTTTCGGGGCATTGATCGAATGGTTCTATGAGAAAAACGACCTCTATGTTGACGGCGGCCGCTTGATGAGCGCATTGATTCCAAACTATGATACTCACAAGGGCACGCAGCACAATCTTGAGACGGTTCTTAAAGCCACACGTTCCGCGAAATATTGGGCAAGGGTGTTAACATTCGACACAATAATCGGCAATGTGGATCGTCATCAGGATAATTGGGGTATGATTTTTGTAAAAAGTGGAAAGCCAAAAATTATGATTCAAATGTCCCCGGCATTTGACAACGGGACTGCCCTAAACTATGAAATCATAGAGGATAACTTCTGTAAATTTGAAGATGAAAGTTATGCAAACCGATATTTGACAAAATCCAAACGGGCGCGCCACCACATGCGATGGAATCTTGAGGAGTCTGGGGACGTTACGTTTTATGAGTTTATGGGCCGCTTTCTTAAGAAATTTCCCGAAGAACGGGAATCTGTGGCAATGGCGCTTAATTTTGGCCGAAGATCGGTTGAAGACCGCCTTTCCGGTTTGACACATATTGCGGTGCCGGAGGATTTCAGGTTGACCCCACAGCGGTTGACCTTTACAATTGACCTGTTGATGAGGCGCAAGGAATTGTTGGAGAAAGCGATTGAGGTTCATTGAACATATTGTTGAGCCCGACAAGCTTTTACTGTCATGGCAGTCGCCAGACGGTGAGGACAAACTGCGCCGTTTTGTGGCAGAACTGACACGCCGGGGTGACGATGCAGATTTGGTGTATTTAAAGGACACAGAAGATTTTTCACAGGCAGTGAGCATGGGCTTTGAGGAGTATAAGGGGCTTCCCATCGCCCAGAAGCATCATGCCAATGTGCTCTCCTGTTTCATGAAAAGACTTCCCCCAAGAAGTCGGCGGGATTTTGACAAGTATCTGGCCTCCATCCGAATTTCTCCTGGTTCGGATATTTCTGACTTTGCATTGCTGGGTTATTCGGGTGCCAAGCTGCCGGATGACAACTTTACGATCGTGCACCCCTTTTCCAACGCGCAACCTCCCTTTGAATTACTGGTCTACTCACAGGGTTACCGCTATTGGATGCAAAGCCTTCCCCTTGAAGGTCTCCATGTGGGCATGAAGGCCCAACTTGAGGTGGAGCCCGATAATCCGTGGGACCCGAACGCGGTATGCATCACAATAAACGGACTGAAGGCCGGATATGTCTCCCGCGGACTGGCAACGCAGGTGCGCCAATGGATGCGGGAGGGGCATGTTCTTGATGCTGCTGTCGAGCGCATCAACGGCACGGTTGAGAGGCCTTCCCTTTTCCTATACCTGACCGTTCGACAAGCCGCTTCCTGAATTCGTCAAGGAATGCCGCAAGCACAATTCCGGCAGAATCGATAGGACATTCAGCTCCTCCCCCCAAAAGCGGTTTTAGGTACGTACCAAAATCCCCCCCAAAAAAATCCGCCCCCCTCGCTAATAGCACGCAAGGGGGGCGGCCTGGGTCGTCAAAAAATGGTGGGCGATATTGGTCTCGAACCAACGGTCTCCACGGCCGTCCGAGCCGCGCGCGAATCAGAGCGTCCTTGCCTCCCCATCCTCCAGTGTCTCAACTTCCACGCCGAATTGCTTGTACTGTTCGGGATGCAGGGTGTGAATGGGGAAAAGCATTCTGGGCCGCAGGATGTCCACCAGGCGCTGCAATGTGGCCACCGGGGCGTGGCCGCTGGTATGGATGATGTGTTTTTCAATGCCCATGGACTGAAGCCGGTCCACGAAAGACTTGGTCCGTTCCGCCTTCAAGTAGCCGGACCAGAGGGAATACAGCAGCACGGAGCCGCCGATGCCGCGGATCCTTTCCAGGTCATAGTCCATTGGGGGACGGACATAGAGCATGATCTTGTCCAGCTTGTCCGGCATTTCGTTGCGGCTCATTTTGAAGGACGTCCTGGAAAAGCGGTTGATCAAGTCCCACCGCCCCGCTTTCTTCCTGTTTTCCATGAGCCAGTGCGGATACCACACGCGGATGCCGTCAAGATTGCCGGGATAGGGCAGCCGGCTGCCGCCGCTGCATTGCCCCAGTTCCGCCAGCACGTGCGCCGTGTAGAAATCGAGCACCAGTTCCCGGTTCAGTTTTCGCGCCGCCCTGTAGAAAGAGACGGCACGGCTCACGTTCTGGCCGGACTGGTAGACCAGGAGCGCCTTGGGGAAATCCCTGTAGCGGACTGTCACCTCGTCGGCAAGTTCCTGTTCGGTCTGCACCTTTTCTTCGGTGCGGCCGAGCATGGTCCCCTCCATGAGCAGCGCGTCCACGCCGGGGGCGCACTTGTCCGCGATGATATCCAGGGTCTTGCCGCCAATGTGCCCGTGATCGCGGAAATCGCCGGAGTAGAAAACGCGCCTGCCCCCGGCCTCTATCTCGAAGGCAAAAGCCCCGAAGGAACTGTGGTCCACCAGATGCGGGATCACGCGAAAGGCCCCAACAGTGAAGGAACCCGGCCACGAAAACACGACCGGGTTTTCCAGGCGGAGCTTCGACGGGGTGAAATCAGTGTTAATCTCGACAAGGCGTTTGGTGCCCTCCCCGAGATACACCGGAATATCGGGATGAACATGGTTCAGGAATCCGCTGTGGTCCTGGTGCGCGTGCGAGATGAGCAGCGCGGCCACCGAAGGGGCCTGCCATTCATACAAGCCCGCGACATCGGGAAGCATTCCCTCGTCCAGCAACTCAGGCCCGGACAGGCCCTCATACCGACGAAAGTCCAATTCCGCGCCGCCCGGTTTCATCAGCGGCTTTCCCAGATCGATGATGATGCGGCTGCCGCCGCAGGCGAGTTCCACGCACGAACCGCCAATGACGTGGGTGCCGCGATGGATGGTCATGCTAAATGGTGACGGCATGTTCAGATGCTCCCCCCAAAATCATCGCAAGAATCTTCGGACAGTTCCTCCGCCGCCATTGAATAATGCTCGTCAAACCTGAAAACCGCCTCGGACGCGGCAATGCTGAACGCTTCCAGCACCATCTGCTTCTCGGCTTCATTCTTCACGAACTGCTCGGAGCCGTAGATGTGGAATTTTCCGTCCCGACGGGAGTAGATCACCCTGCCGCGGGGTATCTGCTCATACTCATAGTCTCTCAATTTGGGCACGAGCCGTTGAACCGACCGCCAGAAGTCATAATGGCTGGTTTTGCCGTTCACAAACTCCCCATATTCCTCGCCCTCGGTGTGGGGGATGCTCTCCGGAATCAGCATGCCGTCAAAAATCCAAAAAATCCCAACCTCGCCGGTCCCGGCGAGCCGGGCGGCTTTTATACGCTCTTGGCGTTGCTTAATGTGCTCGATTATCTCGTGACTCATCCTCTTTTGCCCCTTTCGGATGCTTATTGCGGGTCGTTAGTATCGGTTTGATTGCTGCAGCAATGCTAAATGGTGATGACACGATCAAGCATTCCCTTCGTATCCGCCTTATCCACAGGGCCTGCGCTTGGTACTCATGAGTCATCCTCCTAAGTGATATTGGAGGAGAGTTGTCGGCGGAATCGGTTGATAAATTCCCCGAAGGGAAAAATACCCTCATCGAACAGGCCATAGCCCAAGAAGTTCGATGCGGCGAGTTTCAGCCTACCCTTGTCCCTTTCAGGTAGAGTCTGAAGTGCGTTCATCTCTGAGTAAAGAGTCTTTGACGCCGGGTCGTGATTGATCAGTATTAGGATCACTTCGGGTTCTTCAGGAACAAACGTATGAACTTCGTTTGTGTTGTCACCTGCGCCAAAGCGCACAAGTTTAAGACGACGCTTCTGTTCGAATACATTCCGCATCTCGTGCTTTGTCTGTTCCAAGGCCTCCTGATTATTGGCCAGGGCGGACATACATTTCACATGCTCGACAAGTCCAGAAGTTCCTTTCAGTGCCATATCCCCGTATTTCACTTCTATCAGTGCTAGGCCAACTTCGCCCCGTTTGCGGGCATGCCCTTCCGACTTCCATTTGAACGCGATGAGGTCAGCCCTGCCTTCACGAAAACTGGCGTTCGGGTGTACATACTCACAATCCACAATAAAGTAATCGGTGCTGTTGGCTATGTTTGCGTAGTTATTCTCTCGAATGATCAGTTGTTGAAATTCTCGCTCGTTCTTCTCAACGGATTTCGTGTGGAAAATGTCCATTGCCTGCTTCAAGTGCGGAATACCAGCAAGCCAAGCGGAAACGTCTGATTGTGAATTGACCACCGCTGACGCTTGCGGAACTCCAGGCGGAGTGGGAGTCCCACGAAAGTAATTCTCGTCATAAGAGAAAGCAAACGCTTCCAAGGCACCCGGTGCCGGTGTTATGCCCAAGATTTTTCCGCCCCGGTAGTAGATATGAACTTCCTCGCTACGAATTTGAAAATCCAGCGTATGGTCCATCCTGACCCGCTTCACGACTTGGTCAAGAAGTTGTTCCTCGTCAAATGCCGCCATGAACTCTTTGCTTAGACCCCTCGGTTTTGCCATTGTCCCGTCTCCTTTGGTCGAGTTCTATTCGCCCAGATTCTTCCTCAACGTATCGGATACGACCCACAGCGCTTCTGCGGCTCGCGTGATGTTTCCCCCGAAGAGGCCCAGAACGTGCCTCAGACAGGATCGGTACACATTCTGTGCATGAGAGACTTCATCCCGACTGCCGGGGCAGTATAGGGACAAGGACAACAGACCCGCAAGTCCATCTTTTGCTTTTGTCGTGATGCCGAACCCCAAAGGCGGTTTTTAGGTGCGCACCCAAGCTTTTCCCCCCAAAAAAATCCGCCCCCCTCGCTAATACCACGCAAGGGGGGCGGCCTGGGTCGTCAAAAAATGGTGGGCGATATTGGGCTCGAACCAACGACCTCCACGATGTCAACGTGGCGCTCTAACCAAGCTGAGCTAATCGCCCTAAACCGGATGAATCATACCAAAAAGCGCGGCGGACTGTCAAAAGCGGCGCGGGGACGGGGAGCTTTTTGCGGCGCGGCATGATCGGTGCGGGAACGGTTTTGCCGCTGTTTTGTATAATGGATGGATGAGAGCGCAACACCCGGTGGGCGCGGCCGCCGGCCGGGACGGGAGTAGTGGATGACAAATTCCCCAAAGACGCAGGAGCCCCACCACGGCGCGCGGACCAGGTTCGCGGCGCTGATGCGCCTGCTCGACGACGCGTCGCCCGTGGTGCGCGAGGCGGTGTCGCGGGAGATCCTGGCCTACGGCGACGCCCTCGCGGAGGAGCTGCGCCTGCTGTCCTTCCCGCCGGACGGGGAGCAGTGGGCGCTGCTGCGGTCGCTGTCGATGCCCCATTACCGGGCGGCGCTGCGCCGGCACTGGGCGGAATGGCGCGACGGGCCGGACGACTGCGCCCGGCTTGAGGCGGCGCTGTCGATGCTGTCGCGCTTTGTGGACGGTCCCCGGACGCGCGCGCCGCTGGGCGCCGCGCTGGATGCGCTGGCGGCGGAGTTTGCGGCCTCGGGCGCGCCCCGCGCGGCGGAGGAGCTCGCCCTGTTCCTTTTCCAGGACAAGGGTTTTCAGGGGGTGCGCCACGACAGCGCCCTGCCGGAGCATGGCAGCCTCGCCGCCGTGCTGGAGGAGGGCCGCGGCCTGGGCGTCATGCTGGTGTGCCTGTATGTGCTGGCCGGGGCGCGGCTCGGCCTGGACATCCGCGCCTGCAACTGGCCCGGGTGCACCCTTGCCCGCTTCTTTGGCGAGGATGGGGGCATGCTCATCGTGGACTGCATGAGCGGCGGCAGGCCCATGTCCGCCGAAACCTTCCTCACCATGCAGGGCCCCTCGCGCGAGGCCGCCGGGGCCATGCTCGCCTTCGAGGCCAACACCGCCGAGTTGATCATGGAGTGCCTCTCCAGTCTTGGCCGCGCCTACACCCGCGCGGGCGGGCACGACGAGGCGCGCCTCATGGACCAGCTCCGCGACGGGCTAATCGTCCGCGCGGGGGTGAACGAGTTCTAGGCCCAAAAAATCCGCAGGCAAGAAACGCGGCAGGATGCCGCGTTCACTTGCGGAGCAGGGAGGATGGACGGGATAACGGGATGGACGGGATGGGGACTTTACCCCCGCATGCGGTGTGGGGAGTCCGTCCGCTGATTGCGTTATCCCGCGCCTTGGCGGTACCATGGGTGCCCCCGGCGGTTGTGCCGGCCAACTTTTGGAGGATTCCCGAAATGCGCGTGCTTGCTGTTATGGCAGTTTCCACCCTGCTTGCCCTTTCCGCCGCGGCGGCGGACTGGCAGGACATCACCCCCGGCGCGGACCTGGCGGGCTGGAAGGTTTTGGGCGGGCAGTGGACGGTGAAGGACGGCGTGGTCACCGGCAAGTCGGCGAAGGACGAGAACTGCTGGCTCATGCTGGACGGGTGCGAGCTTGCGGACTTCGAGGTGGAGCTGGAATTTTGCACGCCCGTCCCCACCAACGGCGGGCTCCAGTTCCGGTCGCAGTGGCTGCCGCGGGTGCCGCTGAAGGAGGGCGAGACGGCCGACACCGCGCCGAAGCAGATGTACGGCTACCAGGCGGGCATTGAAACCCGGCAACTGGAGGCCAACGGCCGGCTGGTGGATGAGAACGGCCGGGGCCCGTTGGCCCAGCCCGACATGGCCGTGCTGAAGGCAAGCAGGCTGAAGCAGAAGGACTGGAACAAGATGCGCGTGGCCGTGAACGGCCCCGACATCGAAATCTTCCTGCAGGACCAGTCCGTGGTGAAGTTCACCGACGAGGCCTTCCTGAAGGGCTTCCTCGCGCTCCAGGCCTTCGCCTTCGACCAGAAGGAGGGCGCGGCCGAGGTCCAGTACCGCAACATCCGCCTGAAGGACAACGGGCGGGGCGGCGACTGGCGCGCCCTGTTCAACGGCACCTCCTTTGACGGCTGGAAGGCGTGGGGCTCCGAGGAGTGGGCCGTGGAGAACGGCGTGATCATCGGGCGCAGCGGCCCCAAGAAGAGCGAGGGCTACCTGGCCACCGAGGAAAAGTTCAAGGACTTCCGCGTGCGCGGCTCCTTCAAGATGCTCGGCGAGGGCAACTTCGGCCTCTTCTACCATTCCACCATCACCCTGCGCGACGACGGCTACCCCGTCATCGCCGGACTCCAGGGCGAGGTGGCCCCCGAGTATCCCTCCCCCTCCGGCTGGGTCTACGAGAGCTACAAGCGCGGCTGGCTGCAGAAGCCCGACTTCAATTCCGCCGCCGCCATGGTGCTCCGCCGCAACGCATGGAACGAGATTGAAATCCGCACCGTCGGCAACAAGGTCACCACCTGGGTCAACGGCATGCGCGTCCTCGACCTGGCCGACGAGGGCCAGCAGCTTTTCGAGGGCAGCTTCGCCCTCCAGCTTCACACCGGCGGTGTGGACGGCATCCAGTGGAAGGATCTGTATGTGCTGAAATAGGCCCCGCCCCGCGCGCGGTTCCACCTTTCCGGACGCCCGGCATCCCGCCGGGCGTCTTTTTTTAGTTCCGTCATTATCAGTAATGCTTCACGACAAGGCCGGTATATATGGCACGACAGCGCTGTGATGAACACGAAAGAAAACAACCCAAAACCAAAGGAACTGTGCAATGAACGACTTTTTCTCCGGCCTGCTGGACACGCTCCTTCAGACCCTTATGACCTTCGTGACCGAATTCCTGACGGGCCTGCTCGGCGGCCTCATCGGCGGCCCCACGCCGCTCTGATTTCACACATCATCCAAAGGGGCCGGTATCCGGTTGGTTTGAACGGATGCCGGCCCCGGCTTTTTTTGGGGGGGCCCACCCAGCGGTCATTTCTCCGGCCAAAAACCTTTGACGCAATGCGGCAATTCTGATAAAGTACCGGGTGGTGTGCGCGGGCGCGCACGCGGCAAGATTGGGTGAATACAACACTGGAGGACCCGCAATGTCCGAAGTCAATGCTTTTTTCGATGGCCTCAAGGAACGGGTGGACAAGTCCAAAATCGCCGGAATGAACACCATCTACCAGTTCAACATCACCGGTGACGCCCCCAAAACCTATTCTGTCAAGATTGCCGACGGCGATGTGTGCCTGGCGGAGGGGGCCGACGCGGCCGCCAACATCGAGCTCACCATCTCCGACGCCGACTTCACCAGCCTGGTGAACGGCAGCCTGAACGGCATGAATGCCTTCCTGCAGGGCAAGCTGAAGATCAAGGGCGACATGACCCTTGCCATGAAACTCCAGAGCATCTTCAAACTTGGCTGAGCCTTGTGCCTTTGCCGAAGGGACGCATCCCCGCCCCGCGGGCCTGCGTCCCTTCTTTTTGGTTTACGCCCATGGGTGACTTTCTGAAATCAGCCGCCGCGCCGGTCCTCTGCGGCGTGCTGGCGCTTTTTCTCGCGGGATGCGGTTCCAAACCCGCCACGCGGGAAACCCTCACACTGCGCGCCGCGGACGGCGCGGCGCTGGCCGCCGATGTTTATCTGCCGGAGGCGCCCTCCCCGCCCGCCCTCATCCTCGCGCACCGTTTCGGCGGCGACCGGAGCGTCTGGGGCGGCTTTCCCGAATTCATGCGGCGCGCCGGATACATGGTGATCGTTCCGGACCTGCGCGGCCACGGCGGCAGCGCCACAGCGCCCTTCGACTCGCCGGAGGCGGCGGCGAAGGGGCCGGGGGGATGGACGGCGGCGCTGGCCGATTTGGACGCGGCGCGGAAGGCGCTGCTGGAAAAGGGCGCCTCGCCGGACAACCTGGCCGTGGCGGGCGAGGAACTGGGCGCGGCGCTGGCGCTGCTGTACGCCCGCCGCGAGCCGTCCATGCAGGCGGTGATCCTGCTGTCGCCCGGCATGAACCAGCATGGGCTGGACAGCGAGAGCGCCATCAGGGAACTGGACGACTGCCCCGTGCTGCTGGCCGTGGCGCAGAACGACGCCTACGCCGACACCTCCGCCGCGGCGCTTAAGGCCGCAGCCCCCGCCTTTGCCGAACTCCAGCGCTATTCCGGCGCGGCCCACGGCGCGGACCTCTTTGCGGCCCACCCGGACGCCATGGGCCAGGTGCTCGAATGGCTGCGCCCCATCATCGGCAAAGACGGCCCAAAACCCGGAAAGGGGGATTGACAGCCGCGCCGGGAGGGGCTAAGATAACAATTCTGTGAAACCGCTGAATGGTGCGGTGATTTGCCTGTTTTGTCATGGATGCAACAGCAAGGGCACAGGGGGTTGGGCATGGGCGCGGATGAGTCGGAGCTCGCGGGCGGCGGCGGGGCGCGTTTGGAAAACGATTCCTGCCGGGTTTTCATCAGCTACTCCCACAAGGACGTCAAGATCGTCAAGGAGCTTGTCGCCGCCCTGAGGGAAAAAGGCCTGAAACCCATGTGGGACCGCTCCTTTTCGGGGGGCACCGGATTTCACGAGCAAATCAAAACCTACATCGCCCACGCCCATGTGTTCATGCCGGTCATCACCAAGGGTTCCAGCAAGCGCGGCTGGGTGCACCAGGAAATCGGCTACGCCTCCGCCCTCAACATCCCCGTAATGCCCGTTTCCATTGGGCTGGCCCCCAAGGGCATCATTGGAATGATCCAGGCCCTGCGCCTGAAACCGAAAAAAGGCAACTTTGGGGAATGGATCAACCCGGTCCACTTTGACGAGCTGGTGGACAGGGTCACCGGCGAGCGCCCGCCGCTGTACGAGTGCGCCGCGGACAACCGGGAACGGGCAAAAATGCTCGCGGACTACGCCGACAAGGTGGCCCGGATGGGGGAATGGGGCATGGTGCGGCAGAAGGGCGGCCTCTCCTCCTTCCACATCCCCGATGTGTGGCACGGGGACCCGGCATGGGCCGGCCGGTACGACGACAAGCGCCAGGCGGAGGAAAGCTACTGCCGTTGCCTCCGCGAGGAGCACCAGGCGCTCAAGCGGCACGCCGTGAAAAAGGGGTGCCGGCTCATCGTTGACGTCAAGTTTACCTGCAAACAGTACGGCAAGCCTGTTCAAAAATGCCGTCTGGAAAGCCTGCTGGCCTTTCTTGAATCCATGGATGACACCTGCCAGATTGCCACCTACGAGGCGCAGGATCCGAAATCCACCACCCTGGTGGGGGACTGGTTTTTCGCGCAGTCCGTCTCCGCGAAAATCGGGGAGGGCTACAAGCAGACCATATTCACCCGGCACGCGCCCACGGTGAGGGCGCAAAAGAAGGATTTCGACGAGGAGTTTGAAAGCCTCCTGCGGGCGAACAAGTGGAAACCGGAAGAGTCCCGGAAGAACATGATCGAACTGCTGAAAGACACGATTAAGCGTTTGGGCTGAGTGCTTAACACCGGCCGCGGGGCGCGCGGCCTAGGAGGCGATGTGACATGCCCGCCAAAAAAACACCCATAATCCGTTCCCTTTCCGTGAAAACCATTTTGCTGAACAAGAAAGGGGAGTTCCTGCTGCTCCGGCGTTCCACCACCTCGGAAAACAACGCGGGAAGGTGGGAACTGCCGGGCGGCAAGGTCGATCCGAATGAGGATTTCACCGTTGCCCTTGCGCGCGAGTTGCAAGAGGAAACCGGGTTGGACATGGAGCTGGTGCGCCCCCTTGAAACCGCCAAGTCCGACCTGCCCGGCCGTCAGGTGGTCTATCTGGTGATGCTGGCCAGAACCATGCTCCGAAAACCCAAACTCAGCAGCGAGCACGATGACTTCAAATGGGTGTCGCCTGACAGTGAAGTGGACGAGTATGAGATTGTCCCCCAGTTCCGCGGCGCGGTGCGCCACTATCTCCAGCATCTTGAATCGTTGAAGCCGGTAAAGCCGAAAAAATTGAGCCGGGAGGAAGTGAAACCCGACGATCTTGACCGGTTTCTCACGGAGTTCTGTGATGAATCCATCTCGCTTAGGGATGGCGCGGAGTTTCTGGTGGAATACCTCAAAAAACTGGTTCATCCCTCATTTCCCATGGCCGAAATCAGCGGGAGATCCAAGGGCAAGGCCAGTTTTGCGTTGAAGATCATCAAAAAGGCCAAGTACGACGACCCCATGAGACAACTCACCGATTTAATCGGGTGCCGGGTGATAGTGCATTTGAGCTCGGAGGTGGCAGAAATCGGCAAAATCATCCGCAAACATTTTGAGATTGACGAGGAAAACACCTATGACACCCTTTCCAAGATGGGTGTCGACCAGTTCGGTTATCTTTCTGTTCACTACATAGTAAAACTGGCTGAGGGCAAACCGGCTGGAATGCCCTTGGTGCCGGAGGGACTTCGGGCAGAAATCCAGGTTCGCACCATCGTGCAGCATGCCTGGGCGGACATTGGTCACGACCGGTTGTACAAAGGCTCGTGCAATGTTTCCGACTATTGGAAACGCGAGTCCAACCGGGTGGCTGCGCTCCTTGAGGCGGCGGACGAGGAATTTCAGCGCCTTGTGGACGGAATCGCCTTCTACGAGGCCCACCAGCCGCGCTGCCCGGACCTGAAGCTTGCGCAAATTCAAATTGAACAGTTGAGAATGGTGCGCAGCCATGCCAGGGGGGATCTCAGCCTTGCCCTGCGCCACGCCCGGCTGGCCCATGGAATGGAGGACTGGAGAGAGGTTCTGAATGCGACAGAGGACGATGAATACGCCGCCCGTCACCCGGTGTTGCTGGCCCTGCGGGGGCATGCCAAATACAAACAGGCTGAAAATGACAAGGATCGCAAGGCCGCCGAGGGAATGATGGAAAAGGCCGCCGAGGCACTTCCCAACAAGGCGGAGCCACGCCTGCTGCTGGCGGAATGCATTGAGTCCAAGATGCAGGAGTCCCCGTCCTATGGGGATCCGAACATTGAAAGGGCGCTGACGCAATACCGCCTGGCTTTTGAGGCGGAACCCGACAATCCCGCCGCGCTGAGCGGCTATATCCGCCTTAAGGCCCTTTCCACAACGGACATGGAACTGGTCTCAATGGCCCGGCCCGCCATCATGAAGGCAATGGATCGCTACAAACAGCTTGTCGCCGCCGGGGTGGATTATCCCCGCAGTTATTATCAAATCGCCGAATTTCTCCAATTGCTGGGCCCCGGGGAGGAATGGGAAAGCCTGGCCATGCTTGCCCTTGCGGTTAACAAGGACCGCACCGACGAAGCGGCAAAGAAGAGGAAGGAACAAGAAGAGGAGGAGATGGAGAGAGGGGGTAAAAACCTGAAGGAAAGCAGGGAGAAAAAGAAACAGAGGGAGAAGGAAAAGAAAAAACGGCGCGAGGAGTGGTTAAAGGACTTACGGCGCGTTCTTGGCAGTGTGAATTTCCTGGTAAGCCGCATCGGCGGCCGTCCGGACATGGAATGCGCCCGCCGCTTCCTTTACGCGGCGTTCTTGACCAGGCGCCAAAAAGACATGGATCTGCCCAAAGGCTTTGCCATTCCCGTCATGAAGCCCATCAGGCATGACGGGCCTTTTGTCATCGTCGCGGGCGGCTGTGATCCCATGTACGAGGAGGAGATGAGACAGTACCGGCCCCTGTTGCGGGACGCGTTCAAGGATTTCGAGGGCGTGGTGATCTCGGGCGGCACCACCCAGGGCATCAGCGGCTTGGTGGGCGAACTCGCCGATGAAAGTGAGGGCCGCATTTACGCCGTCGGCCACCTTCCCCAAACCCTGACAAAAGACGGCACGGCCACCGTGGATCGCCGTTACAACGAACTGCGCAGGACCAGGAGGACAAACCGGTTCAGTCCGTTGGAACCCATACAGTACTGGCTCGATCTGCTGGCCACGGGGGTTGATCCCAAGGATGTGCGCCTGTTGGGCATCAACGGCGGCCGCATCGCCCATCTGGAGTATCGCTTCGCCCTGGCGCTGGGCGCGCATGTGGCCCTGCTCCACGGCAGCGGGCGCGAGGCGGAACGTTTTTTGAAAGAGTGGCCCCGGCAGGAGAATGACAAGTTGATTGTTATCCCGCCTGATGCCAAGTCCATCCGGGCCTTCCTGCATTTGGGGGTTGGTTCTTCCCGGGTGCTTTCCCCGAAGATTGTCGAGGCTGCGGCGCAACTATCACACGAGGACTTTCTCGACCAGCAGCGCTACAGCAACCCCGAACCGGTCATGCAGCCTTGGGCCAAATTGCGCGAGGACATAAAGGATTCCAACCGCAGCCAGTTCTCCTACATCGAGAGCAACCTCAAGACCAGGAATTTTGCAATCCGGCAGGTTTCTGGAACACCCAAGGATCCGAATTTCACTGAAGAGGACATCGAGGCCATGGCCGAGGTGGAACACGGCCGCTGGGTGGTGGAACGGGCGCAATCCGGATGGAGCTACGGAAAAACCAAGGACACCGCAAACAAAAAGTCCCCCCATCTTGTGGGATGGGATGGATTGAAGGATTGGGTGCGCAAATACGATCGTGACAATGTCCGACTGTGGCCTGAACTTCTCGCGAAGCACGGCTTGGAAATTTACAGGTTTCCCGGGGACGGCCCCGCGCCCAAGAAGGCCCGCCCGAAAAAGAAATAGTTTTCCCGCTACGCCCCGGGCTTGAGCGCCTTGTGAAGCGCGGCCCGCAGCCGTGCCGCCGTGTCCGGGGCGGTGTCGCCGGTGTAGCGCGCCATCGCGTAGGCGCGGTACCATGCCGCCGCGCTCGCCAGCCCCGGCTTTTCCGACGCCTCCAGCCGCAGGGCAAAACGGTGGGGCGTCTCGTGGGCCGCGCGCGCAAAACCGCGCCGCCGCATTTTTCGATCCATTCTTTTCATGAGCGCCTGAAGCGCCCGCACCTCGGCCGTCTCGGTGCGTTTGCGCCGCCGGGGACCCCGGCGCGCCAGCCTGCGGCGCAGAAGCGCCAGCAGCACCGCCGCCGCCGCAAGCCATGCCACCGGACTGCCCGCGAGCCATGCGGCGAGGCGGGGAATCATGCGCCAGTCCGGGCTCCTCAGCAGGGCCGCGCATTTGGCCCAGGTGAAGGCCGCCCAGTCCATCAGCGCGCGCATCCAGCCCTGGCGCTCCGCGCCGGGCATCCCGTCCGGCGGCGTCGCCTCCACCGTCACCCACCGGCCCGCCTCATCGTCCCACGCCTCCGCCCAGGCGTGCGCGTCCGTGTTCAGCGCGGTCCAGCAACCCGTGAGCGGGTTCTGGTTGTCCGCCACAAAGCCCGTCACATACCGGGCGGGCACCCCCGCAAGCCGCAGCAGCACCGCCGCGCCCGAGGCGAAGTATTCGCAGTGCGCCGGGGGCCGCTCCAGCAGAAAATACTCCAGCGGGTTGCGTCCGCGCGGTATTTCAATGTCCAGGCTGTACTTGTGCCGCCCGATGAAGTAATTCTCCACCGCCGCCGTCTTCTCCCGCGCGGTGCCCGCGCCTGCGAAGATCTCCGCCGCCAGCGCGCTGATTGCCGGGTTGAGGCCGGGCGGCGGCGCGAGGCATTTTTCAAGCAGTTCCGGCGCGGGCGTTTCATGGGGTGCGCCGCGCCCCGGTCCAACCTGGTAGGGCGTTCCGGAGGGCAGCCCCGTGACTATTCCGTGGGCGTTTTCTGAAACCTGCCGCGCCGGCGCGGCCAGCCATGCCGCCCCGGCGGGCAGGAACGCCGCGCCCTTCAGCGACTCCGAGGGCCAAACCGTCCATGCTTCCCCACCCGCGTCCGCCCCGGCTTTCAGGGCAAAGGCATTGCGCTGCGGCGGGGTTTCGGCGGGCCGTTGCGCCGGGGGCATGGGACTGAGGGGCCGCCCCTGCTCGGAGCTTTGCCAGTCCCGCCCCTGGAATGTGTCAAAGGCCGCGGCGCGCAGGTATCCGGGCGGCGATTCCGCCTCCACCCGCAGCGCCACCCCCCAGCCGAAGGAGCGCGACCGGCGCACGCTGTCCAGCGAACCCTGTCCGGAGAAGCCGGTCTGCTGCATGCCCAGGCTGGACGCCGCCAGCCCGAATATCTCGTCAAGTCTCCCCGAAACCCGATTGATCACCACCGCGCCGGCCGAACCACCCGCGAGCACCACCACCAGAATCAGCGCATAGAGGAGCGGCATGAGCCTGCCCGGCGCGGGCCGCAGATCCCCGCCCCGGCACAGCACAAAGAGCGTGCCCGCCAGTCCCGCAAAGAGCGCCGACGCGCCCAGCGCCAGAATGTGCTCCCGCATGGTGTTTGCGGCAAAGCCCAGCGCACAGCCCATGGCCAGCGCGCCCAGGCCCATTGGCAGCGACGGGGTCGGCGCGTTCCGCCCCGGCAGGGCCAGCGCGGGGGGAGGCAGGTGCAGCACCGCCGCCTGAAGCACCAGCAGGCATTCGGCCAGCGCGTTCAGCAGGGCATAGTCCACCGTGAAGGTGGAGGTGCGCACGCCGGGGTCCAGCGGCATGGCCAGCCATTTGATCAGGAAAACCACCGGTGTCAGAAACAGGATCGGCCACCATCTGCGCGCCAGTGCGGCGCGGTTTTCCGGCGGCACCGCGAACCCGGCGGCGGCCAGCGCCACCGCAAACACCGGCACGGCGTAGGATTTTGCGGCCGCCCCCGCCACCACCGCCGAAACGGCCGTCATCGCCACGGCGCACAGGGCGTATCCCGGCGGGTTGGGGCTTGGCGCGGCGGTGTCAGAGCGCATCGAAGGCCCCCTTCGCCACGTCCGCCGGGGTCATGCGGACAAACTCGTCCACGCATCCGGCCATGTCCGCCTCCGGCAGCGACGCCGCCCCGTCGCGCACCAGGAACACCTTCACCCGGCAGCCCGCCTCCGCCGCCATCCGCACCAGCGCGCGGCGGCTCTCGTCCCAGTCCAGCAGCACGCAGACCAGCGTGGACACCGTGGCAAACTCCTGGGCGAGCGCGGGCGTCAGGGTGTCGAAGGGGTTGCTTCGGCACGGTTCCAGGGCCGCCAGAATATCGAGCACGCTGTCGAAGGACGAGGTGTTCCGGCCCGTGCGGAACCGGTACAACTGCGGGCCCGCCGCGAAGATGTCGATCACATACTCGCCCCGTGACAGCGCGTCCGCAAGCGTGGCGGCCAGGCTCACCGCAGCCTCCAAGCCGGGGAAGCCCTCCGGGCCGGGCCTGCGCCCCCGGGGGATGTGCGTGTCCACCACCAGCGCCAGCCGCAGGAAAAATTCCTCCTGGAATTCGCGCACCACCGGCCTTGCCAGCCGCGCCCAGGCCCGCGTGTCCAGCCGCCGGGGCGAATCGCCGTCCCGGTACTCGCGGTTGCCGATGTACTCCGGGCTCTCGCCCACCTCCGACGTGAGGGTGACCCCGCCCGGCTGGTACCGGGCCGTAGCGGGCAGGCGCACCGCCGAAGCCGGGGTGAACCGGGGCAGCACCGTCAGGGGCGGCACCCCCGTCCGGGCCGCGCCGGAGCGGAGCAGGTTGAAGGGGAAGGTGGTGAAGGCGCGCAGCGGCGGCAGGGTGTACACGCCGCGCTTCATGGCGCGCATGCGCAGCGGCAGCTCCGTCTCCTCCCCGGCGCGCAGCAGCCCCGCCATCACCTCCACGCCCTCCGGGCGCAGCCAGCGCGGCAGCCCGGTGAACGCCGCCCGCACCTCAAGCGCCGGGCCCCGCCCCCGGTTGGACACCCGTACCGCGCCGTGGATTTCGGCACCCGCCACCACGCGGCGGGGCAGCGCGCATTCCGCATGGAGCCTGGGCCTGTGGAGCAGGTTGATCACAAAGGCGGCAAGGCCCAGCGCGAACAGCGTGAAAAGCACGGTGTAGATCGGGGCGAGCGTCGATGCCGAGGCCATCGAGGACAGCGCCAGTCCGGCGGCCACGAGCCCCCGGCCGTTGGGCGTCAGCTTGAACGCCCACAGCCAGGCCAGCAGCGGAAACTTTGCGCCCCCGCCCCCGCTCATACCGGCACCCGCACCTCCCGCAGCAGCTCCGCCACCACCGCCTGCCGGGTCACCCCGCCGTAGCGCGCCTGGGTGGTGAGCAGCAGCCGGTGCGGCAGCACGTGCGGCGCCACCCGCTGCACATCGTCGGGAAGGGTGTTGTCCCGGCCCGCCAGCCACGCCGCCGCCTGCGCCGCGCGGAAGAGCATCATGCTGCCGCGCGGGCTCACGCCCAGGCGCAGCCGCCCGTCCGTGCGGGTCCGGCCCGCCAGCGCCACCAGGTAGTCCGCCACGGGCGCGCCCACCCGCACACGGGTGACCTGCCGCTGCATGTCCTCCACCTGCCCCCGTGTCACCACCGCGCCCAGTGCGTCCAGCGGGTGGGATTCCGCCGTCGCGAAGAGCATCCGCGCCTCCGCCTCCGCGTCCGGGTAGCCCAGCCCGAGCTGCACCATGAACCGGTCCAGTTGCGCCTCCGGCAGGGGATAGGTCCCCTGAAACTCCACCGGATTCTCCGTGGCAATCACCATGAAGGGCCGGGGCAGCGCGCGGGTGCGGCCCTCGACGGTCGCCTGCCCCTCGCTCATCGCCTCCAGCAGCGCCGACTGGGTGCGCGGCGAGGCGCGGTTGATTTCATCCGCCAGCAGCACGTTGCAGAACACCGGCCCCTCGCGGAAGGTGAATTCACCCGTCACGGGGTTGTAGACGGACGAGCCGAGGATGTCGGCGGGGAGCAGGTCGGGGGTGAACTGCACCCGCCGGAACGAGGCGTCAATGCTTTTGGCGAGCGCCTTGGCCAGCGTGGTCTTGCCCACGCCCGGCATGTCCTCCATCAGGACCGAGCCGCCGCCCAGCAGGGCGGTCAGCAGAATGTCCAGCGCCTCCGGTTTTCCCTGGATCACCCGCGCCAGGTTTGCGCGGATCGCCTCCGCCGTTTCCCGTCCCGCGACCGCATTCTGGTTCATCAGATCATGCTCCCTGCCCTTGGGTTGTTCCGGAGCCGCCTCCGGCCCGTCGAGTATACCCAAAGCGCCCCGCCGCGGCACAGCCGCCCCCGGCCCCCGCCCTCACTCCGGGGCGCCGCCCCCCGCGCCGGTGTGGGAGAAGATGTTGATGCCGCGCCAGCGCTCGCCCTCGAAGCGCCGCCACAGCGCGGCGCTCAGCACCATGATGAACAGCGTCGCCGCCGCCCACGCGCCCAGCGTCCGCCCGTCCAGCACCACCGCGAAGAGCCACGCCAGCGGCAGGCTGAACCCGTAGGCCAGCACCACCGTCATCCACATCATCCAGCGCGTGTCGCCCGCGCCGCGCAGCGCGCCCATCACCGAGATGTTCACCGCGTCGAAGGCCTGGAACAGCGCCGCAATCATCAGCGCCCGGTGCGCCAGCGTGACCACCCCCGGATCCTCCGGCTGGAAAATATGCCGCGCCAGCACCCCGCCGAACACGGCGAAAACCGTGCCCATGCACACCATGTACGCCATGCTCAGCTTGATCGTCGTGCGGGTGCGCGCCTTCGCGCGGGGGATGTCGCCCCGGCCAATCCACTGGCCCGTGATTGCCGCTATCCCCTGGTGCAGGCCGATCACCGGCATGAAGGTGATGTGGTTGAAGCTCAGCGCGATGGTGTTCGCCGCCAGGTGCGCCGCGCCGAAGCGCCCGATGATGAAGGACATCCAAATCCACCAGTTCGCCACGTCGAGGAACATGCTCATCGCCGCGGGCACCCCCACCGCCGTCAGCTCGCGCATCCGCCCGAAATGGGGCCGCCACCCCCGCAGCGTGCCGTACTCCGCGCGCAGCCGGGGCGCCAAAAACCATGCGAACATCAGCCCGCTCTGCACGCCCATGCCCATCACCGTCGCAACCGCCGCGCCCGCTATCTCCAGCCGGGGAAAGCCGAACTTCCCGTAAATCAGCAAATAGTTGAACACCAGGTTCGTCACATTCCCCGCAATCGCCGCGTACATGGGCACGCGGGGCTGGTTCACCCCCTGGAAAAAGCCGCCCAGCGCCGCCATCACCCCCACAAAGAAATACCCCGTCAGCCGGATGCGGAAATACAGAATCTCCTGCCGCGTCACCTCCGCCGTGTGGTCCATGCTCCGGAAGAGGGGGCCCGCCAGCGGCCACAGCACCAGCGCGAACACAATGCCCGCCAGGGAGAGGTACAGCCCCTGCCAGGCGTAGCGCGCGCAGTTCTCCCGCTCGCCCCGCCCCTCGCACTGCGCCGCAAAGGTGGCCACCACGCTCACAATGCCCATGAACAGCGTGCTCAGCGTGTACGATCCGATGTCCGCCGAGCCCACCGCCGCCAGCGCGTCCACCCCCACCCGCGCCACCATCACCCGGTCCGCAAACCCCATCACCGTGTACGACAGCGAACCGAGGATGATCGGGCCGGACATGGCCATCACCTCGCGGACACCCTCCCAGCGGGGCTCCTCTTCCAAAGGCACAGGGGCGTTCATGGTTCCCTCAAAAATGAAAACAGCCGGGGATCCGGCCGGGTTGACGGGGTTGACTGGCCCCCACTATACCAAAAAACCGCCCATTGCCGCCCCATTACCCCCCCGTGCGGGACCGAAAAAACCGTTTTACCCCCCTTTGCGGCGCCTCTCCCCCCCAAAAAAGATTGCGCCGGGGTATTGACATTCAGACTGGTTTGTGGTACAAACTAGTTGTGGCTGGTGAGTGCACCGGCTGGCAGATGGTCATTTGAAGTGCTGTGGACAGCCCGCAGGGCTGTGGGGCGAAAGCCCGGTTGCAGGATTTCACAACAAGAGGAGGTGAAAAATCAATGAAGAAAGTTAGCGTGCTTGTGGCAATGGTGGTCCTTGGTGGCATCGCTTTCGCGAGCTCCATCTCCATCCCTTGGTTCGTGGACAATTCCCCGGCTGAGGCTGGTTGGCCGCCCCGTGACTCATCTCAGGGCGTGACGACGCTGGTGTTCCTGAAAAACAACACCGACGATGTGGTGACCTGCGAGGTTGCGTACTACACCCAGGGTGGTAACTTCGTCGGCCCGATCTATCCGAACAATACGTTCACGATCGCGGCGAAGTCCTCCGTGGCGTTCCGTCCGGCCATTAATGACCCCGACGGCTCCGTCGTCGCGGGCAAGAAGGGCCAGGAAGGTTCCCAGGGTAATGCCGTCCCGGATCGTCCCCTGACCACCCTCCCGGGTGCCCAGGAGAACGACGGCAAAAAGAACGGCTCCATTTCGGTCACGTGGCAGGGTGGTGACAAAGACGTGCAGGGCATGGTCGCGACCTGCTCCTCCGTCATGTCCTACGCTCACCTGCTGCCGCCGGGATTCTGATCCCAGCGCAGTGGCTCGAACGTCCTAATACAAGATTCGAGGCGGGAATGTCGGAAGACATGCCCGCCTTAATTTTTTTTTTGCCATTATCACCGAGTCTTCTCTTTTGTCATGCGCCCCTTTTCCAAGGCGGGCGACCGCACACCAACCCCAGTATGCACATGACAAATCCGGTGAGCGATATGAGCACCCCCCGGTTGACACTTTTCGACACCATCCGAAATTCAACCTCATGAATTCCGGATGACAGGGTTATCCACTGGAAAACACCGGCCGTGGGAACAATGTCGGCAGATATGCCGTCAACCGACAACTTCCAGCCCGGATATGCAAAACTTGTAAACAGCAGGCGTTTTTCCCCGTCCAATGGACCAACCTTCACCTTTGTGCGGCGGGAGTTATGTTCGATCACGGTTATCAAAGAATCATAATCCGCCGTGTCTTCCAATAGAATTGCCTTGGCGGGAACTATTCCATCCGCACCGGCACCTGAAAAAACAACGTCCAAACCGGAGAAATTGTCCGGCAGGGGCGCTTGGAGGAGGGCATCCATGGATTGATCCGGAAAATCGGCAGATGCAACCAGGAATTTGGGTGTTCGGGTGAACACCCGGACAGACACAGGGGCGAATGTGTTGAAAGTTATTTTTACGAATGTGTGAGTGCCTTTTGAGAGGAAAGAGTCAAAACCAAACGTCCTCTCCTCCTGTTTTTCATTGACAACCCTCCATTTTTCACCCATAACCTCAATGGATTCTGTGGGCTTGTTCATCATCACCCCCAGGATGCCCGCATTGCTGCCCGGATCCATCACCCACTGTTTCAGGACGGTGTCCAGTCCGGGCGAATCAACAAGCCAAAAGGGCCTTTTAAACAGGCCATAGGCGGATGACAGGTTGAGCGTGCCAGTTGATGGCGTGATTTCACTCACATATTGGTCATGTGAGGTGCATAACAGTTTGTCGGCAAGAGCCAGACGTGCGGGCTCATACCCGTTGACAAGCATACCGCCAACGCTAGCGGGACAGTTCGGATGTTCATCCACGCTGCGTTTGTTCACCGGCACTGCGCGGGCCTGTTCAAGCCATCCGGTATCATACGGGAAAGTCCGGAGTTTGACGCCTGTCTCATGCCTGCAGAAGGAATCCCAGAGCGCGATGTCCACGCAGACCACCAAGGCAAAAAAAACAAGAGCCCTCCGGGGCGCAAGAATAAAAAAAGCGCACAAGGCACCACCGGCCAAAATGGGTGAGGCTAGTTTGAACAGCCATGAATTGGGCATCAACAGGAATGGGGAAAAGGCAAACCCCAATGCCGCAACCATGCAAAACACACAGAAAGCCGCCATGCGCGCATGGCGGGGCAAGCCCGCAGGAAAGGCGCAAAGGCGGTCGTACCCGGCCCCGGCCAGCATGCCCAGGGGCAGGGCCAGAAATGCCGAGGCCCTGAGGGGGGAACCCAGCTTGAATGGGGCAAGAGCGCGCAGCACATGCTCGGCGGGCCCGCCGAGCAAAAAGTCCAAAAACAGGGCCAGCAGCACGGCAAAAATCCGCAGTTCCCTTTTCCAAATTACAGGCAAGGCCAGAACTGCCAGTCCGACCAGCGAGGGACGGAGTATGTAAGGCAGGGAATGAGTGGCATCCCGCCAATAGCGCACTTGGACACCGCCCGTTCCGCCGCGCAGCGCATATCCGGCCAGTTCCATGGCGGGCACCCAGACCGCCGCTCCTGCAAGGAGGCCCAGTACGCACACAGCAGCCAGTTCTGGAAATTGCCGCCGTGTCGCGCAAATGCACCACCCGCGCATACCCACCCCGCGGGCATGTGACAACCACAACGCATACAACCCCATGATCACAAGGGTGTACAAGGTGTGCTGGGGATATCCCCCCAAAAAACCCAGCCCGAGCAGACCGCCCGCCCCCGCCACCGCAGCAATACGGCCCCGGTGGCCGTCTGACATGGCGGCGCGGCGCATCAGCAATAAAATTCCGGGAAGAAACGCCGGGACAATCACCAAAATCCATGCCCCAATAGCATGGGCGGTCATCTCAATGGAAAAGGCGTAAGCACAGGCCGCAATCACCGCTCCCCAAGCGGACAAGCCGTGTCTTAATGCAAAACAACGGCACAAAAAAAAGGCTAAGGTCACATGCGCCAGCGCAAGGACTCGAAGGGATATCAACGTCCAGAGCGGGCCAGCATCCCCAACAAAAAAAGCGCGAAACAGATTGGGCGGATAAAATACAGCAGCCTGCGGGTTGGCCGCAAAGGGCGTACCCCCCAGAATCAAATGGTTCCACAGCGGAAACCGCCCCTGAGACAGTTCGTTGTCCAACAGCGCGGCATTGGGTAGAAAATATGCCCAACAGTCGTAGTAGCCAAACAAAAAAAACCGCATATTACCAAGATAAATGAGTACTATAAATATTACTAATGTAATTGATAAAGCCACCGCTTTTTTAACACTAATAGTTTTCATTACCATGATCCTTATTAGTAATGTCGCCCATTTATATTTTTGTTGACATAGATAAAGATCTGTGCTAACACAGCTCTAGTTTACCCAACCAAGAGGAGGATTTCCAATGGGTACATGCAGATTCGGTAAGTTGTTGGTTCTTGTGTCTTTGGTGATGGCCTTTTTGGCTCCAATGGTCGCCGCCACTGAACTGGTGGCATGGTTGCCCTATGTCAACTGCAACAACCGGGAGAATGTGTTTGGTCCACCGTGGGGTGCTAGCTCGTCTGCGCTTTACAAAATGATTAACTAACCGTCATCCCCCAATCCTGTGTGGAACACGACTCGAGTGTTCATTTCTGGAACAAACCCTCAGCAATCATATTATGACACAGGAAATTCTGAAAAAACTTGGCTTGTGTTCATTCATAACAATTCAAATGTCCCATTTAGCGGAAGCAATAAAATTAAAATAGAAGTTCTTCTGAGCAACGGACAATTAGCCACTGGAGCTACCAAGTATTATAACAGCACGGATGATTTAATCAAAGAGAATACATCTCCCAATGTTGAATGGGATGCAACGAAAAATTGTTTTTGGGCGACTATAGACTCCCATTGTAGTTTGCTCATTCCTAGTTATGGCACAAATAATGCCTTATTTAATAATCCACCTACCGATTCGTATATGTCTGCCGCATTGCGAATATCGCAACCGAATGGCTATGACTTTTTAACAAATATTCGGGGACAGGTTCTTGGAAAGTATCGCACTGGAACTGGAACTTTTAGTGATAAGCGATTTATTCAGTGTTCCTTTGGCTATCCAGCATTTTATGAGACATCGTTTAACCCCAATTTAACAACACATAAAATTCGCCTTCCCCATTTTCGTGAGTCATATAACACAACAGAGACTGGAATGGGCTGGGCAACTTGGTGTACTTTAATTAACGGAGACGGCTCCGACGAAACAAGTGATGATTATGTCATTAGAGTATACGATATGAGTAATTATCCAATTGACTCGAAGACAGTTACTCTTTCGAAATATCAATCATTAGATTTTACACCTAGTCAATTTTTTCCAAATGAATCCTATTCTGAGGGTTATATAGAAATTGAAGGAAAAAAGCCAATTGCTTCTGCCCTTCAATTTAGATTTCCTGCCGCATCGTCAAGCAACTTTAACTATCGCATGGATACCTATCAAGCGGCCACATTCTTCGCAGATTAGTCGCCGATCTTGCTAAATTTCGCAAGCCATCTGCATTATTTGCAGATGGCTTTTTTTTTAGGATGTTGATTGCGCCCCCGCCCGGCCCCGTGCAAGAATGGCGGCTTCACGGCAAAGGAATCATGATGTTGGATTATACGGCATATCTCGCCCTCGCGGTCCGCGAGTCAAAAGCGCCCGGAGCGGTGGCCTATGCGGGCCGGGGCGGCGAGACGCTGTTCCACGGGGCGGTTGGGCTGCGCCAGCAGTCGCCCGCGCCGGAGGCGGCGACCACGGACACCCTCTATGATCTGGCCTCGCTGACCAAGGTCATTTCCACCACCACGGCGGTGATGCTGCTGCGGGAGGAGGGAAAACTGGACCTTGACCAGAAGGTGTCGGAGTTTCTTCCCCTGCCCGGACTGGACCAGTTCACCCTGCGCCACTGCATCACCCACACCACGGGGCTGCCCCCCTTCAAGGTGTGGTACAGGGAGATCGCGGGCGCGGAGGACATGGTGCGGCGCATCGCGGAGCTGGGGCTGGACGCGCCGCCGGGAACGCGGCGGGTCTATTCCGATCTGGGCTTCATCCTGCTGGGGCAGTGCGCGGCGCAGGCGGCGCGGGAGCCGCTGGACGCCTTTGTGAAACGGCGCGTCTTCGCGCCGCTGAAAATGGAACGCACGACATTCCGCCCGGACGCGGCGCTGCGCGCGGAATGCGCGCCCACGGAACAGTGCCCCTGGCGGGGGCGCATGGTGCGGGGCGAGGTGCATGACGAGAACGCCTTCGCCATGGGCGGCGTTTCGGGCCATGCGGGGCTTTTTTCCACGGCGGGCGATTTGGCGATCTTCTGCCGCGCGCTGCTCGGCGGCAGGATTGTGAAGCCCGCCACGCTGGATGAGATGCTGCGGCCCGGCCAGGTGTCCGGCTACGCGTGGCAGGGGCTTGGCTGGTGGCTGGACCCGTGGATGTCGGGCGCGAACGGCTACCTGCCCTCGCGGACGGCCTTCGGCCACACGGGCTGGACCGGCACGGCGCTCTGGATTGACCGGGAGACGGGGATCTTCACCATTCTGCTGTCCAACACCTGCCACCCCACCCGGGCGCACCGCGACAACACGAGCCTGCGCAAGACCTTCTTCGACGGCGCGGCCCTGCCCCTCTATCCGGACCGCACGAACGCGCACACCGCGCTGGACTATCTGGTGCGCGATGACTTTTCCGGGCTGAAGGAAAAAGGGCTGGGCGTGCTGACCAACAACGCGGCCACGGATCAGACGGGCCGTCCCGCGGCGGAGGTGCTCCGGCAGGAGCCGGGCCTGCGCCTGACGCGCTATTTCTCGCCGGAGCACGGCCTGCGGCTTCAGGCCGAGGCGGGCGCCGCCGTGGCCGGGGACAATGTGAACGGTGTGCCCGTGGTAAGCCTGTACGGCGACAAGAAAGGCCCGTCGCCGGAGGACCTCCGGGGTGTGGACCTCTTCGTCGCCGACCTGCCCGACGTGGGGGCGCGGTATTACACCTACCTGGCCACGCTTTTGGAATGCATGACTGCCTGCGCCGCCGCGGGGGTGCCGTTGAAGGTGCTGGACCGGCCCAACCCGCTGGGCGGCGTGGTGCTGGAGGGGGCCGTCGCAACCGTGGCCAATTCCCCCGTCTGCCGCGCGCCGGTGCCCGCGCGCCACGGCATGACCCTGGGCGAGGCTGCGATGTTCCTGCAGCAGACCCGCCCGGAATTGAAAAAACTGGATCTGTCGGTGCAGCCCGCGGAAAACTGGCGGCGCGAACTGATGCACCATCAGTGCGCCCTGCCCTGGTCGCCGCCGTCGCCCAACCTGCCCACGGCGGACGCGGCGCTGGCCTACGCGGGAACCTGCCTTTTCGAGGGGGTGAACCTCAACGAGGGCCGGGGCACGGACACGCCCTTCCTGCTCTTTGGCGCGCCGTGGGTGGACAACCTTTCGGTGGCGGAAATGATTGCGCCGGAGGACAGCCCCGGCATGCGCCTGGTGACGGCGCTCTACACCCCTAAGTCCCTTCCCGGCAGGGCGGCGGACCCCGCGTTCCGGGACAAGGTGTGCAAAGGATTCCGGGTGGAGTTCACCGACAGAACCGCAGCGCGGCCCTTCCGGCTGGCGGTGGCGCTGCTCTGCGCGCTGCACCACCGCCACAAGGACCGGCTGGAGTGGAAACCCTTCTTCGACACCCTCGCGGGCGGACCTAACCTGCGGGAGTTGATCCAGCGCGGCGCAAGCGCCGCCGACATCACCGCCGGGGCGGAGCCCGGCCTCGCCGCCTTCGACGCGGCGCGGCCCAAACTCTACTCCACCACCACGGAACTGCTGGACAGTTACGAAAAACTGGCGGCGGCGCGGCCGTTGTCCGGAAAGCCCGGCGCGTCCGCATCATGAAGATCGTCATGGACCGGGGGTAAGGGCGGGCTGTGGTATGCTTTTGCCATGAACGGCGAGGACACAACCACACCCCCGAAGGGGGGGCCGGACCCGTCCCGGGCGCCGGCGCAGCCGGGCTGTTACCTGATGAAGGACGGCGCGGGGAAGATTATTTATGTGGGGAAGGCGAAAAACCTGCGGGCGCGGGTGCGCAGTTACTTCAACCTGACGGACGGACGGCCGACGGTGAAGTTTTTAATGGGGCGGGTGGCGGCGGTGGACTATCTGGTGGTGGGGACGGAGAAGGAGGCGCTGCTGCTGGAGAACAGCCTGATCAAGCAGCACCGCCCGAAGTACAACGTGCGCCTGAAGGACGACAAAACCTACCTGAGCCTGCGCATTGATCCGCGCGAGGAGTTTCCCCGGCTGACGGTGGTGCGCAGGACGCGGCAGGACGGGGCGCGCTATTTCGGCCCGTACCATGACGCGCAGGCGGCGCGGAAGACGCTGCGCCAAATCCAGCGGCTTTTCCCGCTGCGTACCTGCTCCGACGCGGTGCTGCGGAACCGGACGCGCCCGTGTCTGTACCACCAGATGGGCCAGTGCCTCGCGCCGTGCGTGGGGCTGGCCGGGCGCGAAGCGTACCATGCGGTGGTGTCGGAGGTGCTGCTGGTGCTGGAGGGGCGCAGCGGCGAGCTGGAGCGGCGGCTGCTGGAGAACATCCGGACACTGGCGGAGGGGCTGCGTTTTGAGGAGGCGGCGGCGCTGCGCGACCGGCTCCGCGACCTCGGTAGCACCTTTGAGCGGCAGCGGTCGGTGGTGGGCGGTCCCGTGGAGGACCGGGACGTGTTCGGCGCGTTCACGGAGGGCCGTTACACGGAGGTGCAGGCGCTGTTTTACCGGGGCGGCAGGCTGCTGGGCGGGAAGTCGCACTCCTTCGAGGCGCACGATCTGCCGCTGGGGGAGGTGCTGGGCTCGTTTCTGCTCCAGTTCTACGACACGGCGGCGGTGATTCCGCGCGAGGTGCTGCTGCCGGTGGAGATTGAGGATGCGGGGGTGCTGGGGGAGGTGCTGGCGGAGAAGCGCGGGGGCCGGGTGGATGTGCTGTGCCCGCAGCGGGGCGAGAAGACGAAGCTGGTGGAACTGGCGGCGGGCAACGCGAAGCGCGCCTTCGCGGAGAAGCGGCTTGCGGAGAAGGCGGCGGGGGACACGCTGGAACTGGTGCGGGACACGCTGAAGCTGCCGCGCCTTCCGCGGCGCATAGAATGCTTTGACATTTCCACGATGCAGGGCGACAAGACGGTGGCGTCGATGGCGGTGTTCGAGGGGGGGCGTCCGGCGAAGCAGCGGTACCGGCGCTACATCATCGGCACGGTGGCGGGGCAGGACGATTTCGCCTCGCTGCGGGAGGCGCTGACGCGGCGGTACACGCGGGCGATTGCGGAGGATGACCTGCCGGATTTGGTGCTGATTGACGGCGGGCGGGGGCAGTTGGGCGTGGCCACGGCGGTGCTGAAGGATTTGGGGCTGGATGATCTGCCGCATGCGGGCATTGCGAAGTCGCGGCTGGAGGAGGAGGGGAAGATGGACGGTATGGACGGAATGGACGATATGGACGGGGAGGAACATCCCCCTAAATCCCCCTTCAAAGGGGGACTTAAGAGCGCGGCGCGGACGCCGGAGCGGTTTTTCCTGCCAAACCGGGTGAACCCGGTGGTGCCGCCGCAGAACGGTCCGGTGGTGCGGATGCTGGCGGCGCTGCGGGACGAGGCGCACCGCTTTGCGATCACGCTGCACCGGAAGCGGCGGGGCAAGGCGACGCTGACGAGCGCGCTGCTCGGCATACCGGGGGTGGGCCCGACGCGGGCGAAGGCGCTGCTGGCGGCGGTGGGTTCGGTGGCGCGGCTGCGCGCGGCGACGGCGGCGGAAATCGCGGCGGTGCCGGGTTTCAGCATGAAACTTGCGCGGGTGGTGCTGGGTCATTTACAAACTGACGGCGCGGACGCCGGGGAACAGCCCCCCGCGCCGATTGACGGAGAATAAAACCCGAGGACGCCCGCCCCCCCGCGCAGGGGGGCGGCAACACCGCAGCAAAGGAAGAATGACCCATGGGCAACACGCTGAACCGCCGCGACTTCATCGCCCGCAGCCTGGCCGCCGCGCCCGCCGCCGCCGTGGCGGCGCGCATGGTTTCCGCCGGGGCCGCCGAAACGGCAAAGTCCCCGGAGGTGCTGATATTTTCGAAATACCTCCAGTTCCTCGACTACAAGGCGCTGGCGAAAACCTGCCGCGAGGTGGGGGTGGACGGCGTGGACCTGACGGTGCGGCCGGGGGGGCATGTGGAGCCGGAGAACGTGGACCGGGACCTGCCGGCGGCGGTGGAGGCGATCCGGGCGGAGGGGCTGTCGGTGCCGATGATCACCACGAAATACACCGACGTGAGGGGGCCGAACGTGAAGGGGGTCTTCGCGGCGGCGGCGAAACTGGGGATACCCTTTGTGCGGGTGGGCAGCCACCAGTACGACGACAGGGGCGAGATTGCGCCGCAGATAGCGAATTTCACGGAGGACATGCGCGGGCTGGCGGCAGAGGCGGAGGCGGCGGGGGTGACGCTGGGCTACCATGTCCACTCGGGCGGGAACAATTTCGGGGCGGCGGTGTGGGATCTGCTTCAGGCCGTGGAGGCGGTGGACAGTCCGCGCCTCGGCTTCAACTTCGACACGGGCCACACGCGGGTGGAGGGCGGTTATTACGCCTGGAACCTGCACGCACGGCGGCTCGCGTCGCGGGTGAAGATGCTCGCGGTGAAGGATTTCGTTTGGGACGGCGGCCAGCCGAAGTGGGTGCCGCTGGGCGAGGGCATTGTGGAGAGCGCGGAGGCCATCGGCATCCTGCGCACCCTGGGCGGCTACGCCGGGCCGGTGTCCCTGCAAATTGAGTACAAGGTGGCCTCGGACGGGGCGATGATCGAGGAAATCCGCAAGTCGGTGCCGGTGCTGCGGAAAATCCTCAGGCAGGCGGGCTATCCGGCGTGACGGGAACGGCTGCGGCGGCGCGTATCTCCGCCGCCGCGAGCACACAGCCGTCGTCATCGTAAAACGCGGCCCACTGGCCGGGGGTGACCGCCTTTTGCGGGTCGGTGAGGGTGACGCGCGCGCCGAGCCGGTTTGGGAAGACGGTGGCGCGGCCCGGATCATGGCGCGAGCGGAGCTGGGCGCGGCAGTCAAAAGGCTCCCCGGACGGGGCCATGCCGCCCCAGAAAAGGGGGCCGGTGGTGAATTCCCGGCAGTATCCCTCCTCCTCATACCCCACGATGACGGCGTTGCGCGCCGGATCCAGGGCGATGACGTAGAGGGGGCGGTCCGCGCCGATGCCCAGCCCCTTCCGCTGGCCGATGGTGTGGCGGATGAGTCCCCGGTGGGTGCCGAGGCGCCGCCCCGCCGCGTCGAGGATGGGTCCGGGCAGGGCGAGCCCCGCGCGGCTTTCCACGAAGTGGGCGTGGTCGCGGTCGGCGACGAAGCATATTTCCTGGCTTTCCGCCTTGCGCGAGGAGCGGAGGTCAACGCGCGCGGCGACGGCGCGGGAGGCCTCCTTGTCAAGGCAGCCGAGGGGGAAGCAGGAGCGGCGGAGCTGGGCCTGGGTGAGCGGGGCGAGGACGTAACTCTGGTCCTTGGCGCGGTGCACGGCGCGGCGCAGGGCCACCCGGCCGCCGAAAGACACCAGCCGCACGTAATGGCCCATGGCCACATGGGAGCAGCCCAGCGCGGCGGCGCGGCGGTGCAGCGCGCCGAATTTGATCATGCGGTTGCAGCGGATGCAGGGGTTGGGCGTGCGCCCGGCGGCGTATTCGCGCACGAAACGGGTGATGATGCCGCGGTCGAAGGGCTCCACGGCGTGGAGAATTTCATGGGGGATGCCGATCTTCTCGCAGACCCGCGCCGCGTCATGGACGGCCTCAAGCCCGCAGCAGGGCTCAAAGACGGACTTGCCCTCCGGTTCGGGCACGAGGCGCAGGGTGACCCCGACGCAGTCGCAGCCCCGTTCGGCAAGGAGCACGGCGGCGGCGGCGCTGTCCACCCCGCCGCTCATGGCGACGAGCACGCGCGCGCCGGGGGGGGGCATGAGGTTTTCTCCGGGGGGGATGATCATGACGCGGGAAAAATCCGGGGGAAGTTTTGGGGAAAGGGAATCACCCAACGGGCACCGGGACGGCCTTCATGGTGCAGCGGCCCTCGAAGACGACGCCCTCGTGGATGCTGATGCGCGGGGCGGTCAAATCGCCCACCACGCGGCCGCCCGCGGTGATTTCGACCCGCTCCACGGCGGAGACGTTGCCCTCGACCTCGCCGCCGACGATGATCTGGCCCGCGAAGACGCTGCCGCGCACGCGGCCCGACTCCAGGAGCACCACGCTGTCCTCGCTGATGACATTGCCGCCCACAAAGCCCTCGATGCGGATGGTGCCCTTGCAGTGGATGTCGCCGTTGACCACGGTGCCGGGGCCAAGGATGGTGACCACCTTGTTCTCGTTGAAGTTCTTTGACCTGCGTGAGTCTGCCATGGCCGCGCCGCTACTTTGTCAGGTACTTGGAGGGGTTGACCGGGCGGCCCTGGACGTGCACCTCATAGTGGAGGTGGTTGCCGGTGCTTCGTCCGGTGCTGCCCATTTTGCCCACCACCTGGCCGCGGGTGACCTTTTCACCGGGGGACACGGAGATGGCGGAAAGGTGCGCGTAAAGCGTCTGAATGCCGCCGCCGTGGTCCACCACGACCATGTTGCCGTAGTAACTGGCGTATCCCGCCTCCCTGACAACGCCGCCCGCGGTGGAGACAACGGGGGTGCCGTGGCGGGCGGAGATGTCGAGGCCGTCATGGTGGCGCAGGCGGCGGGTAAAGGGATCAAGGCGGTACCCGAAGGGCGAGGACAGCTTGCCCGCGCCGCGCGCCACCGGCCAGCCGGCGGGCATGCGTTCCACTTTCTCCTTTTGGGCCTCCATGTCGCGGACCAGATCACCCAAGCTCTGGGTGCGCAGGCGGATTTCCTGCACTATCAGGTCGGCGGAGGGCCGGGACATGCCGTAAATCACATGGGGGGGCCGCTTCACGTCAACAGATTTCGCCAGCACCACCTCGGCGAACCCGGCGGGGCCGCCGCCCTTGCCGCCGCGAACGGCGGAGGGGGGCTCGGCGGGCTGGGGGGTGCGCGGGGCCAGGCCGGTGATGTTGCGCGCCTTGGTTTCCATCTCGTAGAGGTCGTTCAGCTCGGAGGTGATGGCCGAGATGCTGGCCTCGTATTCCGCGCGCAGCCGGGTTTCAAGCTGGCGGAGCTCGTCACGGGAGGCCCCGGCGGGTTTGGGCTCCTCGGGGATGCGGGCGTTTTCCAGCTCCAGCGCGCGGTTGGCCTGCTTGAGCAGCTCGGCGCGCTGTAACAGTTCGTTGTTTCGCTGGTAGAAGAAGGTGGAACTGAACGAGAGGGCGACCATTACGGCCGCAACCGCCCAAAAATGGACATTCCACACGGTTACCGTGCGGGTGCCGCCCCGATCATGCGGGATCAGCATCACTGTCCATTTCTTCATTCCGGGCGTCTCTCCTGATCTGCGTTCTTGCCGCAGGTCCCATCCGGCGCGTCCGGATGGCCTTGTTTGCTCAACCCTGTAATACGCGCACTGCCCAGTCGGTTCCCGTCCCAAATCACAGGGCTGAATATAGCACGGGGGGTGAAATTTGTCAACGCCCCGGCTGGGCGAATCCTAAAATTTTGCGCTTTTCAAGGGGCAATCATACCCCGCCCGTAGGGGTGATTTCCAATCGGCTTCCCGAAAAAGAGCCCGTTTTTCCGCCTTTTTCCCTGGGAAGCGGCCTAACCCACCCGCTGACAACTATTTACAAAACAGGCAAAATTATCATATTGAACAACCGGGAGAGGGAAAAATTAACGCCCTACCCGGCGGTTATTTTGGCTCGCCAGTCCTCGGCGAGGCGGGTGAGCCGGGCGGTGCGGTCGGGTTCGTCGTTGGCAAGGTTCCGCTGTTCGCCGGGGTCATGGGCGAGGTTTGCGAGGAAGGGCCCCTCCTCCACAGCGTCGCCAAAACTGGCGCGCCCTTTCAAAACCAGTTTCCAGTCCCCCTCGCGCACGGCGGTCTGGGGGCCGTATTCCCAGAAGAGGCGGCGTTCGGGCCATGGGGCTGTTCCGGTCAGGGCGGGAGTCAGATCGCAGCCGTCCGGCTCATATGCGGCGGGGTCGCCCCCGGCGGCCCGGAGCAGGGTGGGGAACAGGTCCATGACGGCGGCGGGCCGGTCCTCGACCGTTCCGACGGGCAGCCGCCCCGGCCAGCGCATGAGTCCGGGCACGCGGATGCCTCCCTCGAAAAGGGAGAATTTACCCTCGCGCAGGGGCCCCGCCGATCCGCCGGTGAAGGCTTCCCGTCGGCCGTCCATCCAGTTGCGGGTTTCCCGCGAGGGGCCGTTGTCACTCGAAAAGACAACGATGGTGTTGTCTTCCACGCCCTGCCGGCGCACCTCGTCCAGCACCCGGCCCGCCCCATCGTCCACCGCGGCGAGCATGGCGGCCATGATGCGCCGTTCCCAGGGCATGGAGGCGGGGAAACGGTCGAGGTATTCCTCCGGGGCATGGAGGGGGTAGTGGGGCGCGTTGAAGGGCACGTAGAGGAAAAAAGGCCCCTGGGGCGCATTGCGCCGGACAAATTCCACCGCCCGCTCCGCGATGAGTTCGGTGATGTAACGGCCGTCCTCCCAGACCTCGCGTCCGTTTTCCCACAGGTCGTGGACGGCGTCCAGCCTGCTGTTGCCCATGCCCCCCCAGTAAAAGATGTGGGAATAGCAGTCCACGCAGCCGGACAGGAGCCCGAAGGACTCGTCAAAACCGCGATGGTGGGGGCGGAAGGGTTCGGCGGCGCCCAGGTGCCATTTGCCGAAGAGGCCGGTGCGGTAGCCGAGGGGCCGGAGTGCCTCCGCGAGGGTGGGCGTCGACGCGGGCAGGCCGGGGGTGTCGCGGTGGCCGCCGAGAATATTGCGTACCCCGGCATGGGCGGGATAGCGCCCCGAAAGCAGGGCGGCGCGCGAGGGGGAGCACACGGGGGAGTTGGAGTACCAGGAGGTGAACCGGACCCCCTCCCGCGCCACCCGGTCCAGATGCGGTGTTTTCAGGTCCGCCGCGCCCATGCAGCCGAGGTCGGCATACCCGTGGTCGTCGGTGAAAAAGACGATGATGTTGGGCCGTGCGGCGGTCCGGTCCGCTGCCGCGGTGGCGCAGCCGCCAACGCCCGCAGCCGCAACGGCTGCTGCGGCCGCCCGGCCCAGAAAGGAACGGCGTGTGATGGCCATCTCGAAACTCCCGGCATGAATCAGTGTTCGGACAGTTTGCGCGCGCCGCACGCCGCCAGCGCTGACGCCAGCAGGGCAAGCAGGACGAACCCGGAGGCGGGCATTTCACCGCCCACCTCCAGGCGCATCCGCGAGGACTGGACGGTCTCGTGGTCGTCATCCACCTCGCAATAATACAGGCCCGCGTCGGCGGGCTCCACCCAGGGGATCTCCAGCAGGGCCTGTTCTGCGCCGGGCACGGGGGTGAAAACCTTGCCGAAACCCTCATGGTACCACTGGAACCGGCGCGGACCCGCGCCGCCCGCCACGGTGACGGCGGCGGTGCAGGATTCGCCCGCCATGACGCGCAGTTCCGCCGGGGGTTGCCCGGTGACGCGCAGGTGGGCCAGGGTGTAGTCGAGCAGGCTGGCGGCGTCCGCCGCAAGGGGCCAGCCCACGCGGTCAACCGCGCCGCAGGCGATGGTCAGCCGCAGGCCCAGCGTCCCGTCGTTCGGACCGGTGGAAAGGGTGAGTTCATAATCCGCGCCGCTTCCCGTCACGGAAACCACCGCCGTGCCCGCGGTTCCGGTGGTTTCCACGCCCGTGAAGGGCGGCGCGGCGGCCAGACCGGACACGTTTTCACTGAAAACCACGCGGTAACGCACCTGCGGCGCGTTGGTAAGCAGGCCGTCCAGGGGCACCATGGCCAGCACCTGCGGCGGCGTGAAATCCTCCTCATAGGCCGCCGCCCCCGTCCAGTCGCCCGCCATGCCCTGGCCGTGCTGGTCCGTGATGCCGCCGCCAGCCAGCACCTTCAGCCCCAGCATTCCGGAAACACCGCCCGTGGACAGGGTCACGGTGTATTCCCGCCCCGCGCCCGATACAGCGGTGACCGCCGCCCCCGCAACGGCGGGGTCCGGGACAAAATCGTCGAAGGGCGGCGACAGGTTCACACCGGAAACTTCCTCAGTGAAGCGCACGGCGAAACGCACCGCGTTAAGCCGGTTGACGGGCGCGTCCAGGAGCGACACCGCCTCCACGGCGGGGGGCGTGCCGTCCTGCAACGATTGGACCGTGTTGGACCAGGGCCCCGACACCGCCCGGTCGGGCTGTCCGTGCCAGGACAGGCCCCAGGAATTCAGCACGGGGGTCCGGGAGGTGTCCGTCGTTTCCAGACGCGCCCGCAGGCGCACCGTGGGCTCGGCAAGACCGGACAGGTCCGCGCCGTTTGCCAGATTTTGCCAGCCTATCAGGGGCAGCCCCGCGCCGTCGAGCAGGTCCACCGCCAGGGTGGTTCCGGCGGGCAGGGCTGTGTCAAAGGACAGCCTGTCCCACCGCACCAGGGGCGCGGGGGTTATGGGCTGGGAAAGTATTGTGCCCGTGGCCGCATGGGCGGCGGTGGTCTTCCGGCTGATGCGCATGTAATAGGCCAGGACGGGCGTGCCCGCAAAATCTAGCGACACCCCGCCGTCGGCGGGCCATCCGCTTATCAGCGCGCGGGTCGTCACCTGCGCCCAGGGGAAGACGGTGTTTGCCGAACTCTTGTAGGTCTTCACGGGGCCGTCCCATGAAAAACCGATGATGTAGTGGCGGTTCGCGGCCAGGGTCAGCGAGACCGGTCCCGAAGACACAAAGCCCATGCCCGCCGGAACCGTGCCCAGTGGCGAGGAAAGCAGAAGGGTGTAGGGGTCGGCCTCGTTCGCGCCGCCCGCATACACGCGGAACTGCATGGACACGTCCGCGGCGCGGGAAAGAAAGATTTCCACCTCCGTGACCACCGCCGGGGCCGCGCCGGTCTTGATCACGTTGCCGCGTCCCTGGCCGCCCGTGGTGAGCCAGGACTCCACGGTGCCGCCGGTGGTGTCCAGCCCCCATACCGGCCCGTCGAGCACGGCGTGGCTGTCGGCGTCCAGCCGGGCGGCGCTGAAGGTGTGCGCGGCGAATCCCGCAGAGGCATTCCAGGAATCGGCGCCCTGGGGAACCATGCGCGCCGCGCGCGCCCGGTAGTACAGATTGCCGTCGGGCAGGCCGGTGAAGGTGTGGGATGTTCCCGCCAGCCATCCGCTCTCCGCTCCGGGCGGGGAAAAGGACGGCGCGGCGGCATACTGCGCCGCGTAGGCCTCCGCGCCCGTGACGGGGGTCCAGGAAAGGGTGTTTTCCGCGCCGAGGGTGACGGGCGGCGGGTCCTGCATCACCGGGGCGGCGGGCACGATGTCAAGGCGGTAATCCTCCACCTCGCCGTCCGGCGCGGAGCCGGTCAGGCCCAGTCCGGGCGCGCCGGCGACCCGGAACCGCGCATAGGCGTTTTCACCGATGACCGCGCCCGCCGGCACGGTGAGGGAAAAGAGGTTCACCCCCGCCGCCAGCGGGTGATCGGTTGCCACCCGCTCCCCCGTGTCCGACCAGTCGCCGTCCTGGTTGAAGTCAATCCAGCCGTTGAGGAAGCAGAACGCGGAGGCGTTCACCAGAAACTGTCCCGGCTGTCCGGGGATCAGCGGCACGGTCTGGGTTGCGCCGTCCTCCGCCGTGTCGGCGGATGCGGCCGTGTTCCGCGCCGCGTCCCATTCCATGCCCGGCGCGGCGCCCAGCCATACCGCGCCCCCGGGGGCGTGGCGCGCCCCGTCCTCGGCAACGGAGGTGGGGTACGGCGCGGGCGCGTCGCCGAAGTCGCGGGCCGCCCCCGCGAAAACGCCGTCAATCCCGATGCCGTCCGGGTCGGTGGGATGGTCTGCGCGGTTGTCGTCGTAATGGCTGAAGCGGATGCGGAAGTCGGAGGAATAGGAAATGCCCCATGAGGCAATGATTGCGTCCAGGGAGAAGGTAAACTTCTGGTAGGCGCTGGTGAGCCCGCCCGCGGCGGTGAGGTTCATCACCGGATACCACGTCACCCCGTCCGGGCTGATCGCCACGCCGTCGCAGTCGGGCGTGCCCGTGAAAGAGGCCCACGCGGGGAATGGGTGGGGCTCGTCCGAATAGGAGCGCGCCCAAAAGGAAAACTCCACCGCCTGCTGCCCCGCGAGATCAAGGCTGAGGGTGAAGTCCGCGCGCTTGTATTTCGTGGTGAAAAAGTCCGAGTACGACTCCAGCAGGAGGTGCCAATTCCCCTCGGCGGGCCCCTGGGTGTTGAGCACGCGGTAGCAGCAGTTCGCGTCGCACGAGGCGAGGGAGCTGGTCACCGTCCACCACGGCCCGTCGGCGCCCAGCTCAAAGCCGTCGTAAAAGGGGAGGGATTCCGCCGCGCGCGCCGCGCCGCAGCAGGCGGCGGCCGCCAAAAGAAGAAACAAAACCGCCGCCCGCCGTCCCGCCGGACGGCGCTCCCAAAACCGCTGGACCATGCCCGCAACCTCCCTTTACAGCGCGGGCACGAACCCCCGCAACCTCCTGGCATCGCGCTCCGGTGCGCCATATTATCCTATCGGTCCCCGGCGCGGGATGCAACTGCGGCGCGGGGTCAGGCTTTGCGAATGTTGAAAAAGGCGGCGTAGAGCACGGGCACAACGAGCAGGGTGAGCAGGGTGGCGAAGGAGAGGCCGAAGATGATGGTGACGGCCATGCTCCTGAAGAAGGGGTCGGCCAGCAGCGGCAGCATGCCCAGGGCGGTGGTGAGCGCGCCCATGGACACGGGCCGCACGCGGCTGGCGGCGGACTCCACCACGGCCTGGAAGCGCTCCTTGCCCCCGCGTATCTCCAGGTCAATCTGGTCCACGAGTACGATGGCGTTCTTGATGAGCATGCCCACCAGGCTCAGGAAGCCGAGGATGGCCATGAATTCAAAGGGCGCCTGGAAAAGGAGCAGCCCGATGGTGACGCCGATGATCGCCAGGGGCACGGCGAGCCAGATGATCAGCACCTGCCGGATGCCGTTGAACAGCATGAGCACCGTGAGGACCATGGCGAGGAAGCCGAAGGGCAGCATCGAGGCGAGCCCCTTCTGCGCCTCCGTGGAGTCGCCGTACTCGCCCTCCCATTTGAGTTCGTAGCCGGGCGGCAGGGGGATGGCCTCCACCTTCGGGCGCACCTCGTTGAAGACCGAGCTGGCCAGCACGCCCGCGCGCGGATCGCACATGGCGGTGATGGTCGGAAAGCGGTTCTTGCGCCGGATGATGGGATCCTCAAAGTCCGTCCGGATTTCGGACACAAGCTGGGCCAGGGGCACATAGGCGCCCGCCTGCGGGCTGTGCACCTGCACGGCGCTGATGTTGTCCAGATCCGCCCTCTCCCCGGCCGGGGCGCGGGAGATGATGGGGATTATCTTGTCGCCCTCGCGGTACACCCCCACCTGCGTGCCGGAAAAGGCGGTCTGGAGCGCCTTCCGCAGATCGGCCAGGCTGACCCCCGCGCGCCGCGCCTGCTCCTCGGAGAAAACGGGCCGGGCCACCTTCACGCGCCCGCGCCAGTCGTCTTTCACGGCAATGGCGTCGGGATTGGCATGGAATATTTCCTTGGCCTTTCCGGACAATTCGCGGAGCACCGCCGGGTCCGGCCCACGGAACGCGGCCTGTATCTTGCTCCCGCCGCCGGGCCCGAGGATGAACTTCCAGGCCTTCGCCTGCGCGTCCGGATACTCGGCGTCGAGCCGCTTCTGGATCGTGGAGACCAGCTCCGGTATCTTCCGGTAGTCATCCACATCCACCAGCAACTGGCCGTAGCTGGCGGCGGGCGATTCGGGGCCGTAGGTGAGCATGAAACGCAGCGCCCCCTGCCCCACGATGGTGGTCACGTTGGTTATGCCACCCATTTCCCCCACCCATTTTTCGATGTCCGCGAGATCCTTGTCCACGGTTCGGATGTCCGTCCCCTCCGGCAGCCAGTAATCCACCACAAACTGGTTGCGCGTGGAGTCGGGAAAGAAGCCCGTCGGCACGCGCCCGAAACCGGCGGCGGCCGCGGCCAGCATCAAAATCATCGCCGCAAGGGTGAGCCAGCGGTGGCCGATGAGGCCCCTCAGCAGAGACGTGTACGCGCGGAAAAAGCGGTTGCCGTAGGGGTCGCCGCCCTCCGCGGCCTTTTTGCCGGGGCGCAGCAGCGCCACGCAGAAAAAGGGCGTGAAGGTCACCGCGAAAAGCCAGCTCAGGAACAGGGAAAAACAGATGACCCAGAAAAGGGAGCCCGCGTACTCGCCCGTGCTGTCCGGGGAGAAACCGATGGCGCTGAAGGCCAGGACCCCCACAATGGTGCCGCCCAGCAGCGGCCAGATGGTCTGGCCCACAATATCCCGCGCCGCCTTCCGCCCGTCGCCGCCCCCCTGCACGCGGATGAGGATGCCCTCCGTGACCACGATGGCGTTGTCCACCAGCATGCCCAGCGCGATGATGAGCGCGCCCAGGGAGATGCGCTGCATCGCGATGCCGTCCATGTGCATCATCATCAGCGTGCCGCACACGGTGAGCAGCAGCACCGCGCCCATGATCAGGCCCGAGCGCAGCCCCATGAACACAAGAAGGGTCACCACCACAATCGCCACCGACTCCAGCAGGTTCACCATGAACCCCTTCACCGCCAGTTCCACCGAGCCTCCCTGGTCGGAAATGGTGTGCAGCTCCATGCCCACGGGCCGCAGCGCCTCAAGCTCCGCGAGGCGGCGTGCCACGGCCTTGGAAGTCTCCACCACGTTGCCGCCGCTGATGTTGGAAATACCGATGCCCAGCGCGGGCTTTCCGCCGTAGCGGAGGATGCACGAGGGCGGCTCCTGGTAGCCCCGCGTCACCTCCGCCACATCGCTCAGCAGGATTTGCCTGCCGCCGTCGCCGCCGGCGATGCGCAGGTTTTTCACCGCCTCCACGGATCCAATCCGCCCCTCCGGGGAAATTTCAATGCGTTCCGGCCCCACCCGCACGCTTCCGGCTGGGCCCGCCATGTTCTGCTTGTCGAGGGTGGCGAAAATCGCGTCCGGGGAGATTCCAAGCCGGGCGGCGCGCTCGCGCGAGATCTCTATGAAAATGGATTCTTTCTGCCCGCCCAAAAAGGCCACGCGCGCCACGCCGGGCACCACCACCAGCTCCCGGCGCAGTGTTTCGGCGTAGTCAGCCAGTTCGGCGGGGGTGTATCCGTCCCCCGTCAGGGCGAAAAAAACACCGTACACGTCGCCATAGTCGTCGTTCACCATGATCGGCCCGGCGCCCGGCGGGAGCTGCGCCTCCGCGTCCCGCATCTTGTTGCGCAGCTTGGACCAGAGCCCCTGCAACTCCTCCTTGGTGGGGCTGAAGGCGATCTGCATCTCCACCATCACCTCCGACCGGCCCGCCCGGGACACGGAGGTGATCTCCTTCACCTCCTGCATCTGCTGGGCGGCGCTTTCCACCGCGTCGGTCACCTCCTCCTCCACCTCCGCGGGCCGCGCGCCCGGATAGGGCGTCACGATCATGGCCGAGCGTATGGTGAACTCCGGATCCTCAAAGCGGGACAGCTTTGTGTAGGAGTACCAGCCGCCCCCCAGCAGCAACAGCGCCAGCACCGTGCTGATGACCCGTTTTTCAACGAAGTATTCCGCAAGCTTCATGATTGTCCCCTCATTCGCCCATGAATGTGACGGCCATGCCCTCGCGCACCTGCGAGACGCCCGCGGTCACCACGGTTTCCCCGTCCTTCAGCCCCTCCGTCACCTCAATCATGTCCCCGGAGATGGCCCCTGTTTTGACCTCCCGGCGCGCCGTGCGCATGGCGGCGGTGTCCACAACCCAGACGTGGGCGCCGCCCTGATCGCTTCCCGCAACCGCCTGCACAGGCAGCAGGACCGGGCCGTTCTCCGCGCCCTCCGCCAGCCTGCTGACAATGCGCACCTGCGCCGTCATGCCGGCAAGCAGGTTCATGCCCTCCGGCGCGTCCATGGCGAGGGTCAGCTCGTAGGTCTGCGTCTGGGGATCGGCCACGGTGCTGTAGGACTTGAACACGGCCTCATGCGCCTTGTCGGGCTGATCGGGAAAGGAGACGAGGAACTTCGTCTCGGCGCCCTTGTTTGAACGGCGCGCAAGCGACTCCGGAACGTCCAGCTTCAGCTCAAACCCGCTGTTGTTTTGCAGTGTCAGCACCGCCTGCTTGGCCTGCACCTCCTGGAAGGCGTCCGCCTGGGTGAAGGCCACCACCCCGTCGAAGGGCGCCTTCAGCACTGCGTCCCCCAGTTGCGCCCGCGCCTGCTCCACCTTCACCAGCAACCCGGCCACACGCGCCTCCTCGCCCTGGATTTCCTCCGGCCGCGCGCCCGCCCGCGCCCTGGCGAGCGTCTGGGAGATGCTGTCCACGTTGGAGCCGACCACATTGCGCTGGGTGGAGGAGCGGTCAAAGTCGTTTTTGGAGATCAGGCCCGAATCAAACAGCTCTTTTGCGCGTTCATATTCGGTCTGCGCCTGCTTCCGTTGCGCCGCCGCCGCCGCCACCTGCGCCTCCAGCTCGGCGATTTCTTCCGGGCGCGCCCCTTTTTTGAGCACCTCCAAATCTTTCAGGCCCACATTGTACGCCGCCTGCGCGCTGGCAAGGGCGTTTTCAAGATCACGGGTGTCGAGCCGGGCGAGCACATCCCCGGCCTTCACCGGCTGGCCCGATTTCACCGGTATTTCGGCGATTTTCCCAGAAACACTGAAAGAGAGCTCCGCCTGCCCCGCAGGGTTTACCCTCGCCGGGAAACTGCGGTCAAACACCTTTTCTTGGCGCTGCACCACAATCGTTTTGACTGGTCGTGACGGTTCGGCCACCTCCCGGACCGGTTCCTTGCCGCACCCCGCCCCCACAAGCGTCAAAACAACGGGCATCCCCAGAAAGCCCACGATTTTTGAGAGTTTGGACACCCCGCCCATAAACATGCTCCTCTGAAAGGTTAGGCTGTTTTAATATTTACCAAATCAATCAAAAAACAAAAGCGCTGGATTTTCTCATTCCCGGCTAAAACACCATTTTTATTGAACTTAGCCACAAAATCCCCTTAGCCCGCCCAGTCCTCCTCATCCCCCTTTTTCACGCCGTCCATGTCCGCCGGTTTGTCCTTCTTTCCAAGCCGCAACACCAGCCAGCCGCCCGTGACGGCCAGCAGGAAAAGTCCGCCCAGCATTTCGCGCTGCGTGATCCAGGCGCGCCGTGCATGCAGCACCGCGGTGCGCGCGGCGTCAAGATTGTCCCCCGCGATGGAAAAGCGCCAGCCATGAAAGGTTTTCATCTCCCCGGGCCGCAGTTCAAAACTGTCTCCGCCGTCCTTCGATTCAAGGGTGTATTTCACCCTGGGCGGCTGCGGCAGGCGGCGGTAGCGCAGGGTGGCGCCCTCCGCCTGAACGGCAAGCCCCTCCCGGAGTCGGTGGGTGGTTTCCCCCATGCGCACGGCGGCCACCCGCACCGGTGCGCCCCGCGCGCCCACGGCCACCCCCCGCGTCATGACCTGATCCAGCCGCAGTTCCACCCCTCCGGGCAGCGCCATGGTCTCCCCCTCCGCGAGAAGGGCCGGTTCGGCGGCGCGTTTTCCACCGGCGTACACCGCCGCGAGGGCCGCCCCGTCGCGCCATGCGTTCAGGCGCACCACGGCGGGCATGGCGGCGGGGCATTCAAAAAGCACCCCCTCCACGGCCTCAGCGGCGTTTGCCGTGACGGCCACGGGCCGGGTGGCCCCCTTTTCGGTGATTTCCACGCCGAGCGCGGGGAGTTCCCGTTCCCCCGCCCGCTTTTTGCCCATTGCCGCCAGGGTGTACTCCGCCCCTGAATCCAGCCGCACCCCGGTGCCGGGCGCAAAGTTGGTGAACCAGTGAATCCGGCGGGTGTCTTTCACCCCCCAGCGGGCATGGTCCAGGGGGGCGAGCGTTTCGGGCAGGCCGTCGGCCTCTTCCCTGTTTTCCTTCCACTCCAGCAACAGCGCCGCCGCCGGTTGCAGAAAAAACCACGCGCCCGGCTCCAAAAAGACACCCTGCTCCCATTCCGCGCCGGGGGAGGGCCGCCAGGACAGGGCCGCCCGCCGCGCGCCCGCAGGATCGCGGATGAGCCCCGCCCAGGGTGACACAGACTCCACCCGGCACGGGCGGCCCTGCCAGTCAAAAGTTGCACCCGGCCTTGCGTCCACGGAGAGAAACTGCGCGCCCCTGCGCGCCTCCACCACCTCCCGGTCGGGTGGCTGCTCGATGACTTCTGCGGCGGCCAGTTTAAGGTGGAAGCCCAGCGGCACGGCGTCATAATCCTGTGATCCGTCCAGGAGCCGTTTCGCGGCGGCGGGGTTGTCCAGGGGCAGCACCTCCAGCGGCATCGCACGGTGGGCCGCCATGCCGCCCGGCGCGGCGGGGCGCAGCGCGAGGGATTCGCTCCGGCCCCGCTCCACCACCACCATGCCCTCAAAGGCGGTGATTTTGCGGTGGACTGCCGCGCCAACAAGCAGCACCGCCGCCGCATAAAACACCAGCCAGAAAGGTTTCAACAAAAAGGAGCCCTGTTTCATGGGGACCAGTATGTCACGCCGCCTTCTTTCCGGCAAGAACGGCGCGAAGTTGCGGAGTTTGTGTTTTGCCGCCGCCGGACGGTGTTTAGTATACTTAACTTGCGTGTGTGCCGCCGCCGCGGCGGTGCCAGCCAATGTTGTGTGTTCACCGGAAAGCACCGGACATGGAAGAAAAGCATTATTCCCTGGCTGAAGAAATAGCGAACAGCCTGACCCACGGCATCGGCGCGATGCTGAGCGTTGCCGGGCTGGTGGTGATGGTCATGGTGGCGGCGGCCACGGGTGATCCCTGGAAAATCACGGCGGTGAGCATTTTTGGCGCCTCCCTGATTTTGATGTACCTTGCATCCACCCTTTACCACGCCATCCCGGCGGCGTCGGTGAAAAAGCTCTTCCGCACCTTTGACCACTGCGCGATTTACCTCCTCATCGCGGGCACCTACACTCCCTTCCTGCTGGTTTCCATGCGGGGCGCGTGGGGCTGGAGCCTTTTCGGGCTGGTCTGGGGCATCGCCGTGGTCGGCTGCGGGTTCAAGGCCTTCCACACGGGCAAGTTCGACAGGCTGTCCACCGCCCTCTATGTGGGCATGGGCTGGATTGTGCTGGTGGCCATCAAGCCCGCCGTCGCCATGGTGCCCACGGGCGGGCTGGTGCTCATGCTGCTCGGCGGGCTGGCCTACACGGCGGGCGTTTTCTTCTATGTCTGCAACCGCATCCCCTTCAACCATGCCATCTGGCACGGTTTTGTCATGGCGGGCAGCGCCTTCCATTTTTTCGGGGTGCTCTTTTATGTCGTGCTGGCGTCCCCCGTTGTGTGAAACACGTCCGTGGAATGGGATATGCTTCCGCGGTGAAAACAAGGGAGCCTTTGGGTTGCTAGGAATGACAGGGACATGCTTCAGGATGGTGCTGGCCGCGGCGCTGATGGTGCTGCTGGCCCCCTGCCTTCATGACAACCGTCCCGCCGCCGAAACCCACACCCACGGGGATGCGGACTGCGCCGCCGGCTGCCTGACCCCCGCGGCGGCGGCTCTTGCCGCCGAAGGCGCCGATTCCTGTGAATGCGCCGGGGAAACCCACTGCCACGGCCACAGCCACAGCCACGACACAACGCATCACCACCCGAGGGTGAGCGCCCTGCCCGGCGGTCATAAAACAGCCAAAAACCATGCCTGCCCTGCGGTTGCGCCCGCCGCCGCCGCATCCAATCCGGTCTTTTCGTGCGACTCCCGGCCCGCCGGGGCTTTCGTCGCCCCCCCATTCCGCATCGTCCCCTCCGTGTCCCTTCCTCTTCTGGCCTGAGAACCGCCTCTCCGGCGCCGGCCCGTGCGCCGCGCCGGACAAACGGCGGTTTTCAACAAGCCATAAAGAGGAGACTTCCCGTGTCATATTCCTTTTCCCCGGGGAAACACGCCCCCTTGGCGCGCATCCTTGCGCCCTGCCTTCTGCTGTCCGCCTGTTTGGCCCTGCCTGCGGGGTGCAAACCGGTTCCATCCCCTTCCGCCCACGGCCACAGCCACGGCGTCGCCGTTAATGACGACCATGCCGGACATGAGGAGCACGACGAGGACGGCCACGGGGTGGTCAAAACCACCCTGTGGGGGGAGACCCACGAGCTGTTTGTGGAGTACGAGCCGCCGCTGGCGGGGGGCGCGTCCGGTTTCTCCTTTCATGTGACGGACATTGCCACGGGCCTGCCCATGACGGAGGGGCCCTTCGCGGTGACGGCGTCCAGGGAGGGCGCCGAACCCGTGCGGGCCGTGGCGGAATCGCCGGAGCGTCCCGGTATTTTTGCAATTTCGCTGGCATTTCCCTCGGCGGGGGAGTGGTCGCTGTCCTGCGAACTGCCCGTGCCGGTGGTGATGTCCCCCGTTGTGGTGTGGGCCGGCGACGAGGCGCTCCATGCCGCATCCCATGACGGCCATGATGACGGGCACGGGGGGCATGATGCCGGGGAAATCACCTTTTTGAAGGAGCAGCAGTGGGTGGTGCCGCTGGTCACCGTGCCGGTGGTTGCGGCGGCGCTCACCGAAACCCATCCCGTCCCCGCGACGGTGGTGCCCACGCCGGAAACGCGCGGGGTGGCCGCCGCGCCGCTGGGCGGGCTGGTTTCGCCGCCGGAGGGCGGCGCGCTGCCTGTGCCCGGCGACCGGGTCGGGGCGGGCGTCGTGCTGGCGCGGGTGACGCCGGTGGCGCTGAGCGCCGAGGGCATCGCGCTGGACGCCAACCTGCAGCAGGCGAAAAGCGCGGGCGCGGAGCTGCGCGTGCGCATGGCGGAGGCGGCGGGCGGCGCGGAAAGCGCGCGCGCCCTGGTGCGGCGGGGCGAGCTCGGGCTGGCGCGCGCCCGGGAACTGCTGGAAATCAAGGCGGGGTCGCGGCGCGGCGTGGAGGAGGCGGAGGCGGAGCTGGCCTCGGCCCGGGCGCAGCTTCGGGCCTTTGAGCAGGCGGAACAGGCGGCGCGCGCCGCGCTGGAAAGCCTTGCCGGACTTCCCGGCGCGGGCGGGCCGGGGGTTGCGGAGGTCCGCGCCCCCATCGCGGGCCGTGTCACGGAAAGCACGGCGGCGTCGGGCGTCCGGGTGGAGGCGGGCGATCCCCTCTATGTCGTGGTGAACACGGACAGGGTGGTGGTGGAGGCGCTCGCGCCGGTTTCACTGCTGCCGCGACTGGCGTCGCCGCCCTCGGCGCGGGCCGAACTGCCCGGCGGCGCATCCCTTCCCCTTGGCGCGTCGTGGATAGTGCCCGAGCTTCAGTCCGGCGGCAACAGCGCGCGCATCCGCTTCGACGCGGAAAACGCGGCGGGCCTGCTTCGCCTCGGCATGCCGCTCACGGTGCGCCTGGACGGCGCGGCGGCGGAGGAGGGGCCCTGCGTCCCCCTGTCGGCGGTGGTTGACGTGGACGGGCAGCCGGTGGTGTACGAGATGGTCTCCGGCGAGTCCTTCGCGCGCCGCGCCGTGCGCCTTGGCGCGGGCGACGGGGCGCGGGTGCGGGTGCTTTCGGGCGTGTCCGCGGGCGCGCGGGTGGTTTCCTCGGGCGCGTACGCCGTGCGCCTCGCGGCGGCGGCGGGCGCGGGCATCGCGTCCGCGCACGTGCACTAGGGGGGCCGCGCCATGATGGACAAAATCATCCAGTTTTCCATTGACAACCGGCTCATGGTCACCCTGGCCGCGCTCGCCTTCGCCTGCGCGGGCGGTTATGTGTGCACCACGGTGCCGGTGGACGTGTTTCCCGATCTCACCGCGCCCACGGTGGTGGTGCTCACCGAGGCGGCGGGCATGGTTCCGGCGGAGGTGGAGAATCTCGCAACCTTTCCGCTGGAGACCGCGTTGAACGGCGCGCCGGGCGTGCGCCGGGTGCGCTCGGCGAGCATGCCCGGATTTTCCGTGGTATGGGCCGAATTCGACTGGGGCGCCGGCATGAACGAGGCGCGCCAGGTGGTGGCCGAGCGTGTGGCCGCTGCGGCGGCGGACCTCCCCCCGGAGGTGTCGCGCCCCGTGCTGGCGCCGCCCTCCTCAATCATGGGCGAGATACAGCTCGTGGCGCTCCAGTCTGAAACGCACAGCCGCGCGGCGCTGCGGGACCACGCGGACACGGTGCTGCGCCGCCGCCTGCAGGCGGTGCCCGGCGTGGCGCAGGTGGGCGTGGTCGGCGGCGACGTGCGCCAGTTCCAGGCGGTGGCGGATCCGGCGCGGCTCGCCGCGCTGGACATGACCCTGGGCGAGGTGGCGGAGGCGCTGCGCGCGGAAAACCGCAACGCCGCGGCGGGGGTGATTCCCGGCGGCGGGGTGGAATACCAGGTCACCGGCCTGGGCCGGGTGCGGGGCGTGGAAGACATCGCCGGGGTGGTGGCGGGCGTGCGCGGCGGCGTGCCGGTGCGCGTGGGCGACGTGGCGGAGGTGCGCGAGGGCGCGGAGCCGGTGCGCGGCGACGGCTCGGCGAACGGCCGGCCCGCCGTCCTGATGTACATACAGCGCCAGCCCGACGCGAACACCCTTGCGCTGGACGGGCTGCTCCGTGTTGTTCTGGCGGAGGAGTCGGCCCGCCTGCCGGAGGGGATGATCCTGGACACGAGCCTGTTCCGCCAGGCCGACTTCATCCGCACCGCCGTGCGCAACGTGGCCGTGGCCCTGCGCGACGGCAGCCTGCTGGTGGCGCTGATCATGGTGGCGTTTCTGGCGAACGCGCGCGCGCTGCTGGTCACGCTGGTGGCGCTGCCCCTGTCAATGATCGCCGCCGTGCTGGTCATCCACAGGACCGGGGGCACGCTCAACACGATGACCCTGGGCGGCCTGGCCGTGGCGGTGGGCTCGCTGGTGGACGACGCGGTCATTGACGTGGAGAACATCGTGCGCCGGCTGCGCGAAAACGGGGCGCGCCCCCCGGCGGAGCGGCTTTCCGCGCTGCGGGTGGTCTACCTGGCCAGCGCCGAGGTGCGCGCGCCGATTGTCTTCGCCACCTGCATCATCGCCGTGGTGTTCCTGCCGGTGTACACCCTCTCGGGCGTGGAGGGGCGGCTGCTGCGCCCCCTCAGCACCGCCTACATCGTGTCGGTCTTCGCGTCGCTGGCCGTGGCCATCGTGCTCACGCCCGCCCTTTCGGCCTGGCTGCTGCCGGGCGCGCGCTCCGCGCGGGAGGGGCGCGAGCCGCGCCTCGCCGGATGGGTGCGGCGCGGCTACACCGCCCTGCTGCGGCCCACCATGAACCGGCCCTGGCTGGTGTGCGCGCCCGCGGCGCTTCTCACGGCGGGGGCCTGCGCCCTGCTGCCCCTGATGGGCCGCTCCTTCCTGCCCGAATTCAACGAGGGCGCGCTCAACGTGGTGATGAGTACCCTGCCCGGCACCTCGCTGGAGGAGTCCTCGCGGCTGGCGCTGCTGGCGGAAAAGACGCTGCTGGCGCAGCCGGGTGTCGTGTCCGTGGCGCGCAAGACGGGGCGGGGCGAGCTGGACGAGCACGCCCAGGGCGCGGAGGGCTCCGAATTCGAGGCCACCTTCGTGCTGCCGGAGGGCATGGGAAAGGAGGCGCTGCTTTCCTCGCTGCGGCGGGATCTGTCCAAAATCCCCGGCGCGGTTTTCGGCATGGGCGGCCCCATCAGCCACCGCATCGACCACATCCTCTCCGGGGCGCGCGCCGCCATCGCGGTGAAGATCAGCGGCCCCGATTTGCACACCCTGCGGAACCTCGCCAGTCGCGCCCGCGCCGCCATGGAGGCGGTGCCGGGCGTGGCGGATTTGGCCGTGGAGCCCCAGGCGGACGTGCCGCTGGTGGAGGTGAAATTCCGGCGCGACGCGCTGGCCCGGAATGGGGTCGCCTTTTCCGAGGCGGAGACGGCGCTGCGCGCGGCCGTCCACGGCGCGGAGGTGTCCCGGGTGCACGAGGGCGCCAACACCTACGGGCTCGCGGTGCGCCTGGACACGCCCGCCGCGCGGGATCCCGCGGCGCTGGCGGCGCTGCCGCTGCGCTCGTCCGGGGGCGCCACGGTGCCCCTGGGGGACGTGGCGGACATCGTGCGCGCCACCGGCCCGAACATCATCACCCGCGACCAGGTGCAGCGAAAGATATTCATCACCTGCAACACGGCGGGGCGCGACGTGGCCTCCCTCGCCGCGGAGATACGGGAAAGGGTGGACCCGCTCCTTGCCGGGGCGCCGGGCTACACCGTGTCCTACGGCGGCCAGTTTGAAAGCGCGGCGCGGGCCTCGCGCATGCTGCTGCTCGCGGGCGCGGCCACGCTGGCGGGCGTGTTCCTGCTGTTGTGCGCGGCGTTCCGCTCGGTGCGCGACGCCCTCTTCGTGCTGCTCGGCCTGCCCCTGGCGGTCGTGGGCGGCGTGGCGGGGGTGTACGGCACCGGCGGCGTGCTCTCGCTGGCCTCCATCATCGGGTTCATCAGCGTCTTCGGCGTGGCGGCGCGCAACGGGATTATGCTGATCCGGCACATACGCCACCTTCAGGAGGAGGAGGGCGTGGCCGACTTCCGGGAGGCCGTGCTGCGCGGCGCCGGGGAGCGGGTGGTGCCCATCCTCATGACCGCCCTGTCCACCGGCCTCGCGCTGGTGCCCCTCGCCCTGCACGGCGACCTGCCCGGCAACGAGCTGCAAACGCCCATGGCCGTGGTCATCCTCTCCGGCCTGTTTTCCGCAACCCTGCTCAACCTGGCCGTCGCGCCCGCGCTTTACGCCCGCTTTGGGCGTCCCGCGCGCCGCGCCGCCGAGGGAGTCTAACCATGAAACCCCTGTTCATTCTGTTGTGCATGGCGGCGGCCCTGCCCGCCGCCGCCATGGACGGGCCCGAGCTGTCCCTGGAGGACGCGTTCCGCATGGTGGCCGCCGGGCATCCCGCCGCCGCCGCCGCGGGGCTGGCGGTGGAGGAGGCGCGCGGCATGGCCGTCCAGGCGGGCCTCCCGCCCAACCCAGCCGTGGAGCTTGGCGTGGAGGGCGCCGGCGGCGGCGACGACCAGACGCTGCTGTCCCTGTCCCAGACCGTGCCCCTGTCGGGGGCGCGGACGGCGGCGCGGCGGGCCGCGCAAAGCGGTGTGGAGGCGGCGGGCCACGAGGCCGACGCCGCCCGTGCGCGCCTGCGCGCCGGCACGGCCCGCGCCTTCTTCGCCGTGGTGCGCGCCCAGGAGCTGCTGGCCCTCGCGGAGGAGTCCCGGGCCGGCGCGGCGGAGCTGGCCGCGCTGGCGGAGGGCCGGGTGGCCCGGGGGGATCTGCCCGAGGTGGAGCGGCTCCGCGCCGCGTCCGGTTTGGAGCTGGCGGAGGCGCGGCTGGAACTGGCGTGGGGCGCGCTTGCCGCGGCCCGGGAATCGCTCGCCGCCATGGCCGGGTCCGGCGCGCCCTCCTTCGGCCGCTGCGCCGGGGAGCTCGCCCCCCCCGCGCCGCCGCCGCGGGAAGAACTGCTGGCGCGGCTCGGAACGCGGCCCGGCGAGCTGGCGCGGGGCGCGCGGCTGCGCCAGGCGGAGCTGGAGGGCCGCAGGGCGGCCAGGGAGGCCCTGCCCAATCCGGAACTGCGGGCGGGGCTGCGCCGGTTCAACGCGACGGACGAAAGCGCGCTCGACGTGGGCGTGGGCCTTGAGATACCGCTCTTCAACCGGAACCAGGGCGCCGTTGCCGCCGCCCGCGCCGCGGCGCGCAGGACGGAGGCGGAGTCCAGCGCGGCCCGCCGCGACGAGAGGGCCCGCGCCGCGTCGCTGCACGCCATGCTCATTGCCTCCCTGGCGGCGGTGGAAAAACTGGAGAAGAACGCCCTTCCCCGTCTCGACGGGGTCGGGGAGGTGGCCCGCAAAGCCCTTGAGCTTGGCTCGGGCACCATGTTCGAGGTGCTCGCCGCCCGCGCGGACGCGCTGGAATGCCGCACCGCGCTGGTGGAGGAAAAGGCGGCCGCCCGCGCCGCCGCCATAGACCTGGACGAGCTCGCCGGAACCTGAGGCCCGCGCGGCGACACGGCGGCCCCGCCGGTGGTATCATGTGCGCCCCCGGCCCCGCGCCGGGGGCGCACGGACCGGTTTGAACCGCAGAAGGAACCGACCCCATGACGAAGGTGCTTTTTGTCTGCCTGGGCAACATCTGCCGCAGCCCCACCGCCGAGGGCGTGTTCCGCGGGCTGGTGGAGCGGCGCGGGCTGGGCGGCCGCATCGAGATTGACTCTGCGGGCACCAGCGGATGGCACATCGGCGTGCCGCCGGACACGCGCGCCCAGGCGGAGGCGAAGCGGCGCGGGCTGGACATCAGCGGCCTGCGCTCGCGCAAGGTGGCCGCGGACGACTTTGTGCGCTTCGACTACATCATCGCCATGGACCGGGAGAACCTCGCCGATCTGGCCGAGCAGTGCCCGCCCCTGTTCAGGGACCGGCTTCACCTGTTCACGGAGTTCGCGGCGAACCCCGGCGGTCCCGACGTTCCCGATCCCTACTACGGCGGTCCCTCGGGGTTTATGAAGGTGTTCGATCTGGTCACGGAGTGCTCGGAGGGGCTGCTCGCGCACATCCTCGCGGAGCGGGAAAAGGACTGAACCGTGGACGGGGCGCTGGCGCGGATGCTGCGGGAGCGCGCGGGGATTGAGCCGCGCGCCTGCGCGCCCCTCGCGGGCGGCTGCGTGGGCGAGGTCTACCGCGTGTCGGCGGCGGACCGCGACGTGGTGGTGAAGGTGGACCGGCGGTCCAGGCCCCTGCTCGACATCGAGGGCCGCATGCTTCGGTGCCTCGCGGAGCATAGTTCCCTGCCCGTGCCGGGGGTGCTGCTGGCCGAGCCGGACCTGCTGGTGATGGAATTTGTGGAGGGGGAAAGCCGCTTCAACCGTGCCGCGCAGGAGCACGCCGCGCGCCTGCTGGCCGCGCTGCACGGTGTTGAAGCCCCCGCCTTCGGCCTCGGCTGGGAAACGCTCATCGGGGGACTGCCCCAGCCCAACCCCTGGACCCCCTCATGGATTGACTTCTTCCGCGACGCGCGGCTGCTGCACATGGCGGACCGCGCCCTCGCGGAGGGGGTGATGCCCGCACCGCTGCACCGGCGGCTGCGGGCCTTTGCGGAGCGGCTGGGCGACTGGCTGGAGGAGCCCGAGCGGCCCGCGCTGCTCCACGGCGACGTGTGGACCACCAACGTGCTGGCGCGGGACGGGCGCGTCACCGCGTTCATCGACCCGGCGGTGTATTACGGGCATCCGGAAACCGAGCTGGCCTTCATCACCCTCTTCAACACCTTCGGCGATCCCTTCTTCGACGCCTACCACGCCCTGCGGCCCATCCGCCCCGGCTTCTTCGAACTGCGCCGCGACATCCACAACCTCTACCCGCTCCTCGTGCACGCCCGCCTCTTCGGCGCCTCCTACCTCGACGGCGTCGAGCGCGTCATCGCCCGCCTGGGGTTCTAACCTGCCTGTTTGCCCGCGCACGAGCGGATTGTCCAGCCGTCCGCCCGCATCTGTGGGGACAGTCCTGACGCCCGCTCATTCTTGTAGGGGCGGACCCCCGTGTCCGCCCGGCCTCAATCCGCCTTGATGACATCCAGCTCCGCCACCGTGGCGAAGGGCTCGGGCTTGATGCCCGATGTTGCCACAAGGCGCAGGAACCGGCCCGTCCTTGGCTTGGCAAAGCGCACGGTCTGGGTGCGGCCGTTGTTGCCGAAGGTTCCCGACGCGGCGGGCGCGCCCCAGTCCTTGCCGTCCCCGGACACATACACCTCGTAGCCGGCAATCCAGCCGTTGGGCACGTCCTGCCGGGGCACGTAGGTCATGCCCGCCAGCCGCTGCGCGCGGTCCAGCTCCACCACGATCTCATGGGGAAAACCGGGCACGCTGTCGCCCTCATAGGGAGTGTGCCAGCAGGTCTGGGGGTCGCCGTCCACGGCGTTGCCGCCCTCATACCCCCGCGCCGCGCCGTCGGTGCCCGCCACGGTCAGGCGGGGTTTCGCAAAGCACGCCCGGATTGTGTCCAGTTCCACCGCGGTCTCCGGGTTGAAGGCGTCGCTGTTCATGTACGCCAGCAGGCTGTGCCGCAGCTGCCGCGCCGCCGGGCGCCCCTCCAGTTTGTCGCTGATGTTCAGCGTGCAAATCATCAGCCGTCCCCGGCCCGCGCGCATTTCCACCAGTGCGCCCAGCTTCCGGTTGGTGTTCCAGTCGTCCACCAGCTGCGCCAGCGGCTTCAGCGCCGGCGGAAAGTCGTCCAGCACAACGGCCCTGCCGCCGGTGAGCAGCTCAAACCACTGCCAGTCGCTGTGGCCCGCTGTGGGGAACTGTGCGAATGCCGGATGGGCCGGGTCGCAGATCAGCCCGAGCTGGCGGTGCTGTGCGGGGAACCATTGCATGTTCCAGAAGATCGGCTCGAAGGAGGTTTTCACCGCCTTCTTCGGCGCGAAGGTTTTCGGCATGAGCAGCACCGTGCCGCCCCGGGCCAGCCTGCGCTCCGCCCTCCTGTCCAGCGTGTCCGTGATCAGGATTTCCCCGCCGTCCTCCTCCGGAAGCCGCGCGGGATAGACCCAGAAGTTCCAGTGGTTGCGGAAGGGCGTGCCCTCGATGGTGACGGTGAGGGTGAACTGTCCCGGCGCGGCGCAGTCTTTCAGCTCCCAGTCCAGCGCGCCCACCGGGTTTGCGTTGCCGAGCGGAATGGTCAGGCCCGTCCACGCGCGGCACGCCAGCTCCGTTCCCCGCGCATCGGTGACCACGGCGCGCACCGTGACGTTCTCCAGCGGCGCGGGGCCGAAATGGGCCGTCTCCAGCGCGGCATGGAAGGTCTGGTCCGTGGTCCAGGCCAGCCGCTCCATCCGCGCCAGCGGCACGGTCTGCCCGCAAAATTCGGCAATTTCTTTTGGAGTTATGACATCGCTCTTCCCGTCCCAGAAGGCGTCCAGCAGGCCCACCAGCGCCGTGCCCTGGCCGGGGAAGTCCTGCAGGGAAAGAAGCTGGTAGCCCCCCATGCCGGGGGTGCGCAGCACCGCCTCCACGTCCGCCTTGTACAGGAGCAGTTGCAGCGCCGCGGAGGCGCGGGTGAAGTCCCGGTTTTGGGGAAGCATGCCGCGCGCCTCCAGCGAGGCGCGGAACACGGACAGGTTGTCGGGCCGCAGCACGCCCGTGTATTTCTTAATCTCGCGGTAGTCCGGGTAGACGCACCACTGCCCCAGCTCGTGGGCCACCACCGGCACCCTGGCGGTTTCCAGCGCCTTCGCGTAGTCCAGGTCGGTGCGCGGCGCGATCACGCCGCCGTGCAGGCGCAGCGGGATGCGGCGGTTGTCCGTGTCGCGCTCTGGCCGCACCATGTAGTCGTCCGCCTCCACCTCGGGCCAGCCCGACGCGCCCGTGTAGAGCCTGCGCGAATCCTTCGCCTTCCATTCCGTCACGATGTCCTGCAGGAAGGCCTGCTGGTTCTTTCCGGCGGGCTCGTTGCCCACGCAGAGCATGGTGAAGGAGGGGTGGTTGCCGTAGGCCGCCAGGATGCGGTCCGCCTCGCGGTGGATGAAGTCGTCCACCACGGGGTCGCCGCCGAGCATGGTCCACACCGGCGTCTCCACCTGCAGGGTGACGCCCGCGTTGTCCGCCGCCGTGAAGGCCGCCTCGGGCGGGCACCAGGAATGGAAGCGGATGTGGTTCAGGCCGCAGGCCTTCAAAATGCCCATCATCCGGTCCCACGGCGGGGTGCCCATGGCCGGATAGCCCGTGAGCGGGAAGATGCAGCATTCCAGGTTGCCCCGCACCAGGTGGGGCCGCCCGTTCATGTAAAAGCGCCCGTCCTTCGACTCCAGCGCGCGCATGCCGAACACGGTTTCATGGGAGGACCGACGCCCCGCCGCCTCCACCCGCGCCGTCAGCCGGTACCAGGCGGGGTTGAACTCGTCCCACAACACCATGGCGTCGCCCAGTTCTAGGACCGCCTCCACCCCGCCCGGCGCGCCCTCCGGCGCGGTGAAATCTGCGGCGGCGGCGGCGGAAACCGTGCCGGTCCCGTTTTGCACCGCCTCAAACACCACCCGGCCCCGCGCCGCCATGCCCGTGTCGTTGGCGATTTCCGCCCGGACGGCGGCGCGTTTTCCGGCGGGGTCCGGCCAAACCTGCATTGAGGAAATACGCACCGGCTCCTCGCCGCGCAGCTCAATCCGGCCGATGATCCCGTTCCAGTTCGTCTGGGTGTGGTTCGCCACGGAATGGGCGTGGACGCCCACGTTGCACAGCATGCGGTTGTCCACCCGCACCGCCAGAAGGTGTTTGCCGGGCGCGACCGTGCCCAGCGTGTGCGCATGGGGTGCGCACAGGCTGTCGCACACGCCCATCTCCCGCCCGTCCAGCCACACCCGGCTTTCCCAGTGGGGCCGCTCCAGAAACAGGGAAACGGTCATGCCCTCCCAGCCGGCGGGAATCTCCACCTCCCGCTGGTACCATGCCGCCCCGGCGTACTCCCGGGGCCGGTGCAGCCAGGACACCTCCACCTTGTCCGAGGGAACGCCCTTGCCCGCCTCGTCCATGGTGCCGGGGAGTCGAATGTCCTCCGGCAGCGGCGATTCGAACCATTTTGCCGCCACCCCGCAGTCTTCGGGGTCGGCCGCAAAGCGCCATTCCCCGGACAGGTCCAGCACCACGGCGTGGGCGGCCATGTATGGAACGGCCGCCGCCGCCGCCAGAATCAACAGGAAAGTGCGTGTCATGGATGCCTCCCTCCGGCGGTCCTGGCCGCCGCAATGGCCGATGATGCGGGTGTTTTCACAGTTTCACCAGTGTAGACAAGTGGTTGGGAATACGCAAGACCGTTTTGCCTGATGGGGCGGGAACCGTTTACCTTCCTGGTTAACCGGTGGGCATCCGGATTTAGGAGGGAACAATTGGTCCCATCAGCGTCAGACATTGGAAAGACCAAAATAAAAAAAGAGATTGACATACGGCGAGCTGTGTGCTAAATTGGTCTTACCAAGCGCGTGTTTGGTGGTATTTAATTGAGGCAACAGGCATTCAAGGAGATTTTGTCATGCGTAAAAAAGGGTTCACTCTTATTGAACTGCTGGTAGTTATCGCCATCATCGGCATCTTGGCGGCGATTCTGCTCCCGGCGCTGGCCCGCGCCCGCGAGGCGGCCCGGCGCTCCTCCTGCCAGAACAATCTGAAGCAGTGGGGCCTGGTCTTCAAGATGTACAGCAACGAGGCCAAGGGCATGTTCCCGATTATTCAGGGCGGCATGTTCCCCACCAAGAGCCGTCTGGGCCAGCCGGACCCGACTTGGACCTCCTTTGACTTTGGTCCCAACCTCTTTTCACTTTACCCTGAATACCTCACCGACCCGAACCTGCTGATGTGCCCCTCCGATTCCGAACTGGGCGAAATCAAGCAGAGCATTGTGGACGAGAACGGCCAGTCCTGCCTGGGCTACACGGACCCGCAGGACAAGTGCGCCAGCGCGGTGGATGCCAGCTACGGTTACGGCGGCTGGGTGTTTGACCAGCTTGGTTACACCACCGAAGTCTACCCGATAGACGCCATCGTTGACCTGCTGACCCAGTTCTCCTCCGCCGACACCAGCGACCTGCCCGCCGACCTGTCCGAGGGCGGCATTCCCCAGATTTGCAACGCCCTGGAGCAATTGCTGGTAAATGGTCTTGCTGGGGCGTTTTTACAGCCTGACAAGGCACTTATTGCCAAAATCTTGGATTCGGACATTGAAGCGAGTCCCGGCTACGGCAACGGCGGCGGCACGACCATTTACCGCCTGCGCGAGGGCATCGAGCGCTTCCTGATCACCGACATCAACAACCCCGCCGCGAGCAGCCAGGCCCAGAGCGAAGTCGTGCTCATGTTCGACTTCTTCGCCACCAACACGACGGCGTTCAACCACATCCCCGGCGGCGCGAACGTGCTTTACATGGACGGCCATGTGGAATTCCTGAAGTACGTGCCGACCAGTGACACCCCCTGCAACAAGAAGGTCGCGAACACGCTCGGCGTGCTCTCCGTGGTCCTTTAAGCCTTTGCATGACCCAGACTCCCAGGCGTGCCCGGACTCCGGTCCGGGCGCGCCGCTTTTTTGTTGATCCGCCGCGGACGTTTCCCCATCATCTTCCCCCATGACAAGAAACACACCGCGCCTGTCCCTTTTGAAGAAGACCCTTGCCGCCCTCGTTCTGCTGGCCGCCCTGTTGTACGCCCTGCTGACGGGCGGGGTCTGGTGGTTCCAGGAGGACCTGATGTTCAACGGCCGCACGGCGGAGATTGTGGAAACGCCCGCGGCGGAGGGGTGGACCTTTCAGGACATCTGGCTGGACACGCCGGGGGGCCGCACCCATGGCTGGTGGATTCCCCTCGAAAACGCCCGGCGCGTGGTGATGTTCTCCCACGGCAGCGGCAGGAACATCTCCCATTATCTGGACGACGCGGCCATTTACCGGGAACTGGGCTGCTCGGTGCTGCTCTATGACTACGGCGGTTACGGGCAAAGCGGGGGGGAGCCCTCCGAGGCCCGGTGCTGCGCCGACGCGCGCGCCATGTGGAACCACCTCACCGGCCCCCTCGGCATCCCGCCGGAGCGGATTCTGCTCATTGGCGCGTCCATGGGCGGCGGCGTCACCGCTGATCTCGCCACCGCCGTCACCCCCGGCGCGATCATGCTGGAGTGCACCTTCACCTCCGTGCCGGATGTTTTTGCCGACACCTACGGATGGGTGCCCATCCACTGGATCTCCCGGATTAATTACAAGAACATTGAAAAGGTGGGGAAATATCAGCGGCCCGTGCTGGTGGCCCACAGCCGCGATGACACGGTGGTCCCCTTCGCCCATGCGGAGCGGCTGTATGAAAAAATCACCGCTCCGAAGATGTTTGTGGAGCTGCGCGGCGGGCACGGCGGCTGCAAGTTTGAGTCAAAGGACGCCTACACGGCGGCGCTGAAGGCCTTTTTGGAAAAGCACATGCCCGAAAAATGAGGGGTTACCCCCCGTCTTCGCCTTCCACCACGGGAAAGACCATGCGCCTGGCAAGCCAGCCCACGCCGATGAGGTCGTAAATGCCGCGCCAGAGCCGGTTGTTGATGCCGTACTTCGACACGCCGTGGCGGCGCGGATGGTGGGTGACCGGGCATTCCACAATCGTCATGCCCGCGCGGCGCATCACCACCGCGAAAAAGCGGTGCGCGCCGTTGAAGGGCACGATGTGCCGGAGGCATTTGCGGCGGAACCCCTTCGACCCGCAGCCGGAGTCCCGGATGCCGTCATGCAGCACGGCGTTGCGCACGGCGTTGCCCACTTTGCTGGACAGCTTGCGCACCCAGGAGTCGTTGCGCCGCGCCCGGTAGCCGCAGACGCAGTCGTATTCCCTGAGCAGTTCAAGAAACCTTGGAAAATCCTGCGGATCGTTCTGCAGATCGCCGTCCAGCGTGAGCACATACTCCCCCCGCGCCTGCCGCATCCCCGCCACCAGCGCCGCCGACTGGCCCGCGTTGCGCGCAAGATGCACCGGACGCAGCTCCGGAAACTGCGCCGCCAGCCCGTCCAGCACCTCGCGGGTGCCGTCGGTGCTGCCGTCGTTCACAAACAGGCACTCGCATTCATAGTCCGGCAGGGAGAGGAACACCGTGCGCACCTGCTCCAGGAGCACGGGCACGTTTTCCTTTTCGTTGTAACACGGCACGATGACCGAAACGAGCTGCATGGCGGACGGTTCCCCAAAAAACAACCGGTTGATCAAAACACGGGGCCATGATACCACATGCGCGCGCCGGCGCGCCGGTTTTGCCTTGGCGGCGGGGGTCTGGCATGATTAAACGACAACAGCAAGGAGGACACATCATCATGGCGGACGCGCCGCGCGCTTTAATCACGGGAATCACGGGCCAGGACGGCTCTTATTTGGCGGAATGGCTGCTCGAAAAGGGCTACGAGGTGTGGGGGCTGGTGCGCCGGTCCAGCACGGAGACCTTCGAGCGCATCCGTTCCGTGAAGGACCGGATCACGCTGGTCCAGGCGGATCTGACCGACCAGGTGTCCCTTGTGGATGTTCTCGGCGAGGTGCGCCCCCGCGAGGTGTACAACCTGGCGGCCCAGTCCTTTGTGCCCACGTCGTGGAAACAGCCCATCCTCACCGGCGACGTCACCGCGCTGGGGGTTACCCGCATGCTGGAGGCCGTCCGTGTGGTGGACAAGTCCATCCGCTTCTACCAGGCCTCGTCCAGCGAGATGTTCGGCAAGGTGCAGGAGACGCCCCAGACCGAGCGCACGCCCTTCTACCCCCGCAGCCCCTACGGCGTGGCCAAGGTCTACGGCCATTGGATTACCGTGAACTACCGGGAAAGCTACGGCATGTTCGCCGTCTCGGGCATCCTGTTCAACCACGAGTCGCCCCGGCGCGGGCTGGAATTCGTGACGCGCAAGGTGACCGACGGCGTCGCCCGCATCAGGCACGGGCTCATGCGCGAGCTGCGCCTGGGCAACCTGGAGGCGCGCCGCGACTGGGGCTTCGCGGGCGACTATGTCCGCGCCATGTGGCTCATGCTCCAGCAGGACGCGCCGGACGACTACGTCATCTCCACCGGCGAAACCCACACGGTCCGCGAGATGTGCGAGATCGCCTTCGCCCGCGCCGGGCTGGACTGGCGCGCGCACGTGGTGGAGGACCCCGCCTTTTACCGGCCCGCCGAGGTGCAGCTGCTGCTGGGCGACGCGTCCAAGGCGGCCCAAAAGCTGGGCTGGCGGCCTGAGGTGAGCTTCCGGGGGCTGGTGGAAATGATGGTGGACGCCGACCTGGAGCGGGTGCGCATGGAAATCGCGCACGGCAGGGCGGACGGCTGATGGGCCGCACCGCGCTGGTCACCGGGGCGGAGGGTTTTGTGGGCCGCGTGCTCTGCGCCCGGCTGTCGGACGACGGCTGGCGGGTGCTGCGCACCGACCGGCGCGCGCCGGAAACACCGGAGGCGGACTATCTGGCCTGTGATCTCACCGATCCCGCGCCGGTGCGGACCCTGGCGGAATGGGCCGCGGACGCGGCGGTGGTGTTCCATCTGGCGGCGGCGGCCTCCGTGGCGGAAAGCTTTGCGGCGGCGGCGGCCTACCTCCGCATCAACACGGGGGGGGTGATCCACCTTGCCGGCGCCATGCGCGCGGCCATGCCCCATGCGCGGCTCCTGTATGTGGGCAGCGCCGAGGCCTATGGTCCCCCGCGCGCCCTTCCGGTTTCCGAGGACCATCCCCTGTGTCCTGAAAACCCCTACGCCGTTTCCAAGGCGGCGGCGGATCATTACTGCGCCTGCCTGTCCCGCGCGGGCATGCTGGACGTGGTGCGCCTGCGCCCCTTCAACCATTCCGGCCCCGGCCAGACGGACCGTTTCGCGCTGCCCGCCTTCGCGCGGCAGGTGGCGGCCATCGAGGCGGGGAAACAGCCGCCCGTGCTGCGCACGGGCAACCTGGAGGCGCGCCGCGACTTTCTCCATGTGCGCGACGTGGTGCGGGCCTACGCGCTCGCGGCGGAAAAGGGCGTGTCCGGCGGCGTGTACAACATCTGCTCGGGCCGGGCCGAATCCATGGGCGCGCTGCTCGAAATGATGCGCCGCGCCGCGCGGGTGCCCTTCGAAATCACGCCCGATCCGGCGCGGATGCGCCCCGTGGACATCCCCGAACTGCGCGGCGACAACAGCCGCCTGCGCAACGACACCGGCTGGACGCCGCGGGTCACCCCGGAGGAACTGGTCGGGGAACTCCTCGACCACTGGCGCGCGCGGGCCTGACACGCCCCGGCCTAAAACAGCACCTTCAGCGTCTTGATTTCGAAGGGGGTGAGGCGCAGTTCGACGGAGAAGGGCGTCTTCAGCGCGAGGGGAACGTCATTCTCCTCCATCAGGTCGCATTCGCACACGGACTTCGGCGGCGCGCAGAAGAGCAGCTCCGCGGCGCCCCGGCGGCCGTGGGCCTCGTGGAGCCGCACGATGAGCGCGGCGCCGTCCTCGGCCTTTTTGACGGTGTCCACGAGCACATGCCCCGCGTCCACCGCGGCCAGCGCGCCCGCGGGCGGCAGGGCGGCCCCCGCCTTCGCGGGGCGGACCTCCGGCGCGGCGATCACGCGGAGCGGGCAGTTCAGCATCAGCCCCTCCTCCACGGTCTCCTCGCGCCAGGAGCCGCCGTGGGGCAGCAGCGAATAGGTGAACTCGTGGGCGCCCTCGTCGGCGCGCGGATCGGGGTCCACCGCGCCGCGCAGCAGCGAGAGGCGCAGCACGCTGCCCCGCACGTCGTAGCCGTACTTGCAGTCGTTGAGCAGGCTCACGCCGAAGCCCTCCTCGGAGAGGTCGGCCCAGTTGTGGCCGGTCACCTCGAAGCGCGCCCGGTCGAAGGCGGTGTTGTCGTGGGTGGCCCGCTCCACGGCGGCGAACTGGATGTCGAAGGCGGCGCGCGCGCTGAGCACCTCCACCGGGAAGGCCACCTTCAGCAGCGTCCGCTTCTCATGCCAGTCCACGCGGCAGCGCACGTCGATGCGGGGCGTGGACGCGTGCATCGTGATGTCCTGGGTGAACACGCTCTTTTCGGTGCGGCGCACCACGCGCACCACGGCCCGGACCGGGCCGTTTTCCACCAGCGTCATGGACTCCGCCGGACCCGGCTCCCAGGCGATGTCCGCGAAATTGTGGTCGAAGTCCCACGCGTCGTGCTCGGCGGGGCGGTCGTCGAAAAGCTGGAGCACGTTCGCCGGACTCCCCTCCGGGAGCACCTCGCGCTCGCCAATCTTGTCAAAGAGCCGGGTGAAGCGGCCCCGGTTGTCCAGTTCCAGCAGGAAGAAGTCGTTCTCCATGCGCCTGCGCGAGGCCCTGAGCACGCCGCTCCTTTCCGCCCGTTTCGCGCCGGGCAGGAGCCGGTACACCGCATGGCCCAGCGGAGGCAGCACGTCGGTCTCGAAGAGCAGCGCGCCGTCCTCCGCCACCTGGTGCGGCACCGGGGCGCCCCCCTGGTCCGCCACATGGAAGGGCGTCTCCGGCAGGGCCGCCTCCACCCGCGCCACGTCGTAGCGGGGGAAGGAGAGCGTGTTCCACACCACCAGCGGCGCGCCCGGCCCCGACAGGTCCATCCGCGCGAGCAGGTGCGCCTGGGCGCGCCCCAGCAGCGCCTCCGCGCGCGCCCGCAGCTCCGCGTAGTTGCGGTCCGCGTCCTGGTAGACCTCGTTGATGGACGAGCCGGGCAGGATGTCGTGGAACTGGTGGGTGAGCAGGACGCGCCAGATCGCCGCCAGCTCCTCCTGCGGATAGGCTGCGCCGTGCAGCAGCGCCCACGACCACAGCAGCTCCGTGTCGTGCAGCAGCCATTCCATCTTGCGGTTGTTGCGCTTGGTCCGCGCCTGGGTGGTCTGGCAGGCGCGGTGCAGCTCCAGGTACAGCTCGCCGTTCCACACGGGCAGGTCGGCGTCGTCGGCCTGCGCGCGCATCCGGTCCAGGCAGTCCTCGGTGCGGCTGAAGGCGCAGCGCGGCATGCCCGTGAGGTTGTTCAGGCGTTTTCCGTACTCAAGCATGCGCGGGGACGGGCCGCCGCCGCCGTCGCCCCAGCCGAAGGAGAAGGGGACCTCGTTCACCAGATCCTTCTGGGCGAAGCCGTCCCACTGTCCCAGCAGCTCCTCCGGCACGGGGTTGCCGTTGTAGTTCAGCGGCGGGATGACCGCGCGGATGCGCGTGCCGTCCGCGCCCTGCCACAGGAAATAGCTGTGGGGGAATTTCGTGAAACGGTTCCATGACAGCTTGATGGTGTGGAAGGTGTCAATCTGCGCCTTTTTCATGATCTGCGGCAGCGACCACGGAAAGCCGAAGGCGTCGGGCAGCCACGCGGTGCGCGAGCGCATCCCGAATTCCTTTTCCAGAAAGCGGTTCCCGTAAAGGAACTGGCGCACGAGCGCCTCGCCGCAGGGCATCTGGCTGTCCTGCTCCACCCAGGTCGCGCCGCAGGGCTCCCAGCGCCCCTCTTTCACGCGCCGCTTGAGCCCCCGCCAGATCTCCGGGTGGTTCTCCTTCACGAACATGAACAGCTCGGGCTGGCTCATGGAAAAAATGTATTCGGGGTACTGCTCCATCAGCCGCAGCACCGTGGAATAGGTGCGCCCCACCTTGCGCCGCGTCTCGCGCAGCGGCCACAGCCATGCCACGTCGATGTGGGAATGGCCGATGAGCGCGAGCTTCCCCGCGTCCGGCCCGGCGGGGAAGGCCTTCAGGCCCTTTTGCAGCAGCGCCCGCGCACGCGCGATGGATTCGGCGAATTCCGGCCCGTCCCTGTGCTGCAAATCCACCCGGCGCACCGCGTCAAAGACCAGCTTGAAAAGGCGCTTCCGCGCCGCGCCGCCCTCCGGCAGGTGCTCCACCACGTCCATGAGCACCGCGCCGTCCCAGTAAAAGTCCCACACGTCCCGGTTCATCACCGCCAGGTCCGCCCACGCGAAAACGTGGGTGGCGTCGTAGCGGATGCCGGGGCAGGCCTCCAGCGCGATGTCGAAGACCTCGCCCGCCTTCGCCTTTTCCGTGAGCACCATGAAGTCATGGTGGCGGTCAATGCCCTGGAAGGGCTTGCCGTTCACATAGGCCAGCGCCTCGCCCGACTCGTCATGGCGGCCCATGCCGGGGATGTCCGTGTGCGCGCAGGGGTTGATAAGCGCCACCACGCGCCGCCCCGCGAATTCCTTCGGCACCACCGCCCGCATCCGGAACCAGGTGGTCTGGTCGTGGCGGCCCCAGCGCTCCATCACCTTGAAGGGTTGCCAGCCCGCCTTCGGTATGGCCTCCGGTCCGCGGCCGGGCCCGGTCACGCACCGCCACAGATCGCCCACGGGCCGGCGCGGCGAGAAAATTGCGCCCCGGATTTCGTTCAGCCGCACCCGCAGCTGCATCAGTTCGGTGCGCCAGTCGGCTTCAAAAAATGGGGGCATGACGGGGGTTCCTTGGGGGTTGCTTTTCGCATGCTTCCTGACGGCGGCAGATTATACCGCCGTGCCCGCGTTCCCGTCCAGAGGCGTCCCGTCCGGTTGCCGGTTTGCTCCCGGTTCCGGCTATACTGCGGCGGAACAACCCAGGAGGCCCGCCATGACGCATGCTGCCGCGCGGTTTTTGTGCCTGATGCTGACGGTTGCAGGAGGGACGCTTTCCATGAACCCCATGACGCACGCGGAGGGGCCGGACCGGGCCGCCGCACTGAAGGCCGTTGACGACGGTGTCGCCCGGGGGCCCTTTGCGGCGGACTGGGCGTCGCTGGAAGCGTACACCGTGCCGGACTGGTACCTCGACGGCAAGTTTGGCATCTTCATCCACTGGGGCGTGTATTCCGTGCCCGCCTTCGGCAGCGAGTGGTATCCCCGCAACATGTACCGGGAGGGCTCGCCCGAATACAAGCACCATGTGAAGACCCACGGGCCCCAAAACCGGTTCGGCTACAAGGATTTCATCCCCGGACTCACGGCGGAAAAGTTCGATCCGGACCACTGGGCGGAGGTGTTCCGGAAATCGGGCGCGAAATACGTGGTGCCCGTGGCGGAGCACCATGACGGTTTCCCCATGTACGACTGCTCCTATTCGGAGTGGACGGCGGCGAAGATGGGGCCGAAGCGGGACATCATCGGCGAGCTTTCCAGGGCGGTGCGCGAAAAGGGGCTGGTCTTTGGCCTGTCCAGCCACCGCGCCGAGCACTGGTGGTTTTTTGACGGCGGCATGAAATTCGACTCGGATGTGAAGGATCCCGCCTTCGCGGGGCTCTACGGCCCGGCGCAGCCGGAAAAGGAGTCCACGCCGGACGCGGCCTTTCTGGACGACTGGCTGCTGCGCACCTGCGAGCTGGTGGACAAGTACCAGCCGCAGCTTGTCTGGTTCGACTGGTGGATTGAGCAGCCCTGCTTCCAGCCCTACCTCCAGCGCTTCGCCGCCTACTATTACAACCAGGGCGCGGCGTGGGGAAAGGGCGTGGCCGTCAACTACAAGAACAAGTCCTTTCCGCTCAAGGCGGCGGTGTGGGACATCGAGCGCGGGCAGCTTGCGGAGATTCGCCAACCCTTCTGGCAGACCGACACCTCCGTGTCAAAGAACTCCTGGGGTTATGTTGAAAAGCAGCACTACAAAACTGTGGCCTCCCTCGTGGGCGATCTTGTGGACATCGTGAGCAAAAACGGCGCGCTCCTGCTCAACATTGGCCCCAGGCCCAACGGCGTCATCCCTGAAGAGGAGGAGCGGATGCTGCTGGAGATGGGGCAGTGGCTTGCCGTGAACGGCGACGCCGTCTATGGCACCCGCCCGTGGAAAGTCTTCGGCGAGGGCCCCACCAGGGTGGCTGACGGCTCCTTCTCCGACACCAAGCGCAAGCCCTTCACGGCGGAGGACGTGCGCTTCACCACGAAGGACGGCACGCTCTACGCGGTGCTGCTGGCGTGGCCGGAAAACGGCAGGGTGGCCGTGAAATCCCTGGGCGCCAAGGCCGGACTGGCCGACGGGGAAATCACCGCCGTTTCACTGCTGGGTTCCCGGGACGCGCTGCAATGGAAACAGAAGGCGCGCGCCCTGGAGGTGAGACTGCCGAAGACCAGGCCCTGCGAACATGCCTTCACGCTGAAGATCGAGTTCGCGCGGTAAAGCCTCCGGCTATCCGGCGATTTCGGTGTTCCAGTAGGCGAGGTCCACGAATTTCTGCCAGGTCATAAGCTCCTCGCGGGGGATCTGCGCGCCGAACCGGGGCAGCCAGCGCGGGGCGGCGGGGCGGCGCAGCAGGGGCATGCCCGCCTCTTCGGGGAGTTTGCTGCCCTTTTTCAAGTTGCAGGCCATGCACGCGAGCACCAGGTTGTCCCACGTGTCGCGCCCGCCGCGCGAACGCGGCACCACATGGTCAATGGTCAACTCGGGCTTGCCAAAGCGGCGGCCGCAGTACTGGCAGACGTGCCGGTCGCGCAGGAAGATGTTGCGCCGGGACAGGCGCACCTCCCGCTTGACGTAGCCGTTGAACTCGGACAGGACGATCACCTCCGGCACGCGGATGTCCATCTTGGGCGTGTGGATTACCCGGCGCGGATCCGCGGGGACGCCGCCGTAGGCGGACAGGGCGCACCATGAGGGGAAATCGTAGAGGGTATAGTCGGAGGGGTGCACCACGCGCGCGTGGTTGTGAAAGAGGAGCATGATCGCCCGCTTGAGTGGCGTTACGTTCACCGCCACCCAGGACTTGTTCAGCACGAGCACCTGTGCGTCGATCATGGGCGGTCTCCAGGCCGCATAGGGGCCTGTCTTCGCTTTCCGAGTATACGCCCCGCCGGAGTTCCCGCGCAAAAAGCCGCCCCGGCCTACTTTTGCGGGGAATCAAGCGCCTTTGTGATCGCCGCGGCGACGGCATGCGCCTGGAGGGCGATGCCTTCGGGGGCGAAATGAACGCCGTCCTTGGAGAAGTGCTCCGGATGATCCGCGGACAGGGCGTGCAGATCGTTCACGGGAATGCCCTCGCGCGCTGTTTTTTCGGCGGCGATGGCGTTGCGCGCGGCCACGCGGTCACGGTCCTTTCCCATGCCGGAGCCGGGCTGGACGGGGGTGGTGCTGGCCCACACAAGCCGCGCACCGCGCCCCTCCGCGCGCAGCACGGCCAGCAGTTTGTCGAAAGCGGCGGCGTATTGCTCCTCGGTGTAATCCCACCCGTGCAGGCCGTGGTTGAAGTGGATGACGCCGTATTCGTACTGGCCAAGCACCAGCGACAGCTCCTGAAAGAACACGGGGTCGCAGATGCTGCGCGAGGTGGTGTAGCGGCTGCAGTGGGCCTTTCCCCCCAGTTCCTCCTCCGCCTGCGAGAAATAGCCGCGCGTGATGGAGTCGCCGATCATCAGCACCCGGGGCTTGCCGGTCTTGTCCGCGTCGGTATGCCACACGTCGCACCATTCGATGCGCTCGCGCTTCAATGCCGGGGCCGCATCCTCCGCCGCCGACAGGGGTGCGGCGGCAAACACGCACAGGACAAGGCACACGAAGGAAACGATGCTGCGGATCATGGCGGGTTCTCCTTGACGGGGCGCGGAATGCGCCGCACGGGGGTATTATTGCCATACTCCCGACCACACACAACCCGCACACCGGGGAATTAGCCGGCGAAAACGCGCCGCCGGACGACACCGAGCACGGTGACCGTCGCGCCCAGCAGGGTCAGTCCCGGAATCCCCGCCGCGGGCACCTGGGGCAGCACGGTCAGCGTGACCGGTGCGGTGTCCACCGTCTTCCAGTCATCGGAAACGGCGCAGTAATAGACGCCCGAGTCCCCCTCGCAGGCGGCCTCAAGGCACAGGGTTTCCCCGTTCTCCCCGGCAAGAACGGCCATGCCGCCGCCGGTGTCCGCGTGCCACTGGAAGGAAACCGGCCCGCCCGCGCCGCTGTATCCCACGTCAAAGGTCCGGGTGCTGTTCCCCCCGATGGTGACCTGGGAATCGCCCTCAATCCAGGCGCTCAAATTGCTGTGCGCGGCATGAAAGACAACCGAAACAACAAGATTGCCGCGCACACCGGAGACGGTGTAGGCGGTTTGCCCGTCGCCGGTGACGCCCGGACCCTCCACCGCGGCGGCGCGGTCCAGTCCCGCCACGGAGTCCACATGCCCGCCCGCCGCCGGGGTGAGGGTGATCTCCGTGACGCCGCCATGCTCCACCAGGGGGGGATTGGCCCCGCAGACACCCCCGCCGGTGACCACAAAGGTGACGGTGTACACGTCCTTTTCAAACACGGCCCGGACGGTGCGGTCCTCAAACACCTGGCCCGTGGTGTATCCGCCCCCCTTCTCCCCTTCGATGCTGTCCGTGACACCCGCCACGTGCCAGCCCTCGCCGGGAATCACGGTTATCTCGCTGGTTTCCCCCACGATCACCGTTTCGGGGCTTGCCGAGCAGGTTCCCTCCCCCTCGGCAATGCAGGTGATTTGATGGGTGTTCACCGCAAAAGAGGCGGTGATAATCCGGTTTTCATGAACGGGTCCGGTGGTGTACGAGCCGGATTTCGCACCCTCGGCGCTGTCCGTCACGCCCGCCACATGCCAGCCGTAAGCCGGGGTCACGGTGATTTCGCTGACCCCGCCGTGGGGAACCTCCGGGGGGGAGGCGGTACATGTTCCCGCCCCCTCCACCGCGCAGGAAAGGGTGTATACGCCCAGTTCCGCCTTTGCGGTTTGCAGCGCGGCGAGTTTCATCAGGCCGCCGCCGGGAAATTCAGCGGGTGCGGCTTGTGCCGGGGCATGCCCGTGGAACAGCAGCAGGGTGAGAATAAAACAGGGGGGGATTGCCGGATGGACGCATGCAACGCACTTCATCAGGGGCACTCCTTACTGCAAATGCCCCCAACAGGTTCACATGTTACCAGCAAGCACGGGATTCCGCATCCGGTGTTTTTACTTAGAGGCCGCCGCTCGTCGGAGCGCGTCCATCAACGCCTGACTGCCCGGGAAGGCGCCGCCGTTGGACGCGAAGCCTCCGATGGCGGCCTCAAGCGCCGCCGGATCATGCCGGTCATAGGCGGCCGCCACCAGGGGAATGAAGGCGTTGTCCGCGCCGGGAAAATCGCGGCACAGGGCGCGGAGCTGGTTCTCCAATGCGGCATCGTCGCCCATGCCCGCAAGGGCGAAGGCGCCCATCATGCGTATCTGGGCGTTTCCGGGATTTTCAGCGGAAAGGGCGTCGTAGAGTTTTTTTGCCTCCCCGAATTCACCCAGGCGCAGCCGTGCCTCCGCCATCAATTCCCTCAGGGACGTGTTGCCGGGATGGGCTGCCAGTTCCCGCTCCAGCAGCCGCGCCGCTTCCGCGGGCTGGTTGCAGTCAAGGAAGGCCGTGGCGCGGGTTTGGAGATAAGAATCATTGCCAGGCTCTTTTTCAAGCGCCTGATCCGCCATGGCGCCGGCCTCGGCGGGGCGTCCCGCCGCCAGCAGCGCCTTGGCCAGATCGTGCTTGACGTGGGTGAACTGGTCCGGGTTGAGCGCCACGGCCCGTTCCAGCAGCGGGAGCGCCCCGGCGAAATCATCGCGGGCCAGCAGCAGCATGCCGTGGTAGGCGTAACCCTCCGACCAGTCCGGCAGCGCCTCCACGGCGCGGTTGCAGGCACGCACCAGCAGGTCGTCGTCCCGGATGTCCCAAAGCCCCTGGAGCACCAGCCGCAGCCTGGGGAGCAGTTCGGGGTTTTCCGCCGCCGCCGCGAGGGCTGTTTCGTGCATTGGATCAAAGGGGATGGGCGCGCCCAGTTCCCGCGAGAGGATGAGCAGGTCCACCAGGTTCGCGGGGTACATCCGCACGGCCACGCGCCACAGCAGGGCGGCGTCCCGCCCGCGCCCGCGGAGGGCCAGCTCCATGCCCAGCCGCATGTGCGCGCCGCCGTCCGGGTCGGGATGGGCGCGCATGCGCCGCGACCATTCCTCAAGGGGCGCGTTGCTTCCGGCGGCGGCCAGGGTGTTCGCAAAGGCCTCCAGCACCGGGAGAACCCCCGTGCCGTCCGTGGGGGGCGCGGCGCGCCCGCCCTCCGGCGTGATGCGGCATGCCGTAAGGACGCGCTCCCCCGGAAACCGGTGCTGTTCGACCGCGAGCCCGCGCGTCTTCAGTGCCTCCGCAAGGCGGCCGTCCTGACCGTGGATTACATCCACCAGCACCGCCCAGCAGGCCTCCGGCCCCCCCTCCGCCAGGAGCAGCGCCGCCGTGTCCGCCATGGTTTCCGGCTCCTGCACGGCGGCGTTTGCCGGACCCGCCCCCTCCAGGTTGAAGCGGAATATGGGAAGCCAGAACACACCCTGCACCATCACCGGCGCGGCGTCGCCGTCGCGTCCGCTGACGAGCTGCCGCGCCGCGCGCCATGCGGTGCGGGTCTGCGGCGGCAGCGACAGGCAAAGCTGGTAGCAGAACAGCAGCGCCATGGCTGAGGCGGCAAGCCGCCGCAGCGAGGCGGAGTTCAACCCGGCCAGCATGAAACCCAGCATGAGAAAGGCGGCCAGCGAGGTGTGCACCAGGTAACGCGACGCGTACAGGGGCTTCCAAAGCAGGGAAACCATCACTATCCCCGCCATCGGCACCACAAACCACAGGAGCAGCGGCGCCGCAAAGGCGGCGGGCTTCCCCCGAAAGCCCCGCGCCAGCGCCAGCGCGGCCCACAGGAACGCCCCGGCAAAGGCGGCAAACAGGGCCCAGTCGGCGGCGGGATGGATCGCCCTCACCGTTCCGCGCCACGCCTCCGGCAGCCAGCCCAGGGCCGCCGCCGAGGGGAACCAGCCCGAGGTGGTCCAGTTCACCCCCTCCCCCGCGAACCAGTTCAGCACCAGATAACGCCAGTCCGGGGAGGTGTAGTATTCGTGCAGCTCGTCCGGCTGCGCCGCGATGCCCGCTATCCACAGGGCCACGGGCGCGCACAGCAGGGCGTGCGCCGCGCACCACGCGAGGCAGCCCCGCCAGGTCATGCCGCGCGCGGCAAGCAGGTAAAGGGCCTGCGCGGGCCAGACAAACGCGGCAAGATAATGGGACCACACCAAGGCGGCATTGGCAAGAAGATGGCCAATCCACCACGTTGCGCCGCCCCCCCGGACGGCGCGGAGCAGCGTCCACCACGAGAGCGCGGCGAACAGGGCCACAAAGGCGTACATGCGCGCCTCGTTTGCCTGGAACAGGTGCACCGGCGAGAGGGCCGCCAGCAGCGCGGCGGTCCATCCGGCGCGGCGCGCCGTCTCGGGGCTGTCCGGGCGCAATGCCCGCGCCAGCGGGGGCATCATGAACACCACTGCCATGCCCGCCAGCATGCTCAGCGCCCGCGCCGCCTCCGCGCCCGTGCCGAAAAATTTCGCCCAGAGGTGGAAAAACAGGGGGACCAGCGGCGCGCCGTAGGGGTACAATTCGCGCTGCCGCGTCAGGAATGTTTTCAAGTCCGGCGCGTCCAGCCGCGCCAGGCAGGCGTACTCCTCCAGATCCACCGACTCGGCGTTGAGCCATGCCAGGCGCAGCAGCAGCGCCGCCGCCGCGAGGGCAAGCCACGGCGCGGCGTTCCATGCCATGCGCGCGCGCGGGCTCATGGCCCGCCCCCCCCCGCCAGCCACCGCTCCAGGGCCATGCGCTTGTGCGTGGACGGGCCGCCCTCCGGGCAGGTCATGAAGAAAAGCAGGGGAAAGGACTCCGCCCCGGCGACCCGGTGCAGCCCGGTGACCAGCGCCGCGTCCTTTTCCGGCACGGACACGCCCAGGAATTTGCCGCGCACCCACGGCGCCGGACCGATGTAGGACGTGTATCCGCCGGTCACCGGCGGCAGCGCGGATATTTCATACACGGGAAAGAAAAAGCGGACCGGACCGGGTTTCCCCCCGCCGGGCCGCACCTCAAACTTGCGGGTGAAGTCGTTGCCGCCCACTCCCTGCTGGTAGTCTACGGAGACCTCCACGGGATGGTCGAGCCCCGCCGTGCCCTCCCCGCCCAGCTCAAGCATGAGGAATTCCCAGGAGGACTCAAACTCTTTTTTGGACGCCGAATCCGCAAGATTTTTTGGCCGTTCGGTGAGGCGCACACAGTGCCGCCCGCCCTCGGCAACGTCGGTGCAGGCCAGCTTTTCCAGCGGCGCGCCCCGGTAGGAGGCCGCCACGGCGGCCATGGTCCGGTCCTGCCACGCCCTCGCTGCGGCCAGGCCCAGCGCGCACAGCGCCAGCAATGCCGCGACCGTGCCCGCCCCCCGCAGCGCGCCCAGGGTTGCGGCGCGCCTGTCCAGACCGCGCGCCCGCACGGCGGCCCATGCCTTCGGCGCGGCGGCCGACAGGAGGAACAGCACCGCCCACCAGGGGACAAAGGCGAGGTGGAAGGCGTGGCGGTAATGGAAGAGCACGCTCACATAGCCGCCGAACCACATCAGCAGCCCCGCCGCGACCAGGCCCGCCCACAGGCTGCGCGTCGCGATGGCGGCGGCGGCGGCAAGGACATACACCATGCCGAACCGGGCAAAGTGCTCCGCCGCCGGGCCGTGGATCCGCGCCAGGAGGCGCACCCAGCCGTTTTCGCCCTGCTTCACATAGGCCATGCGCCGGGGGAGTTCGTCGCCGATGCGCGCGGTGGCGAGCACCGCCGCGCAGGCGCGGGTGAGAATGTCCCCCGGCAGGGTGCCCGCAACCTCCCGGAACATGCGGCGTCCCGCCGCGCCGTAGGCGGGGCTGAGATAGAGGTCCATGGGGGCGTCATCTCCGGTGCGGCGGGCGTAACTGTTGATGATTGAATGGATCAGGTTGTCCGTGCCGTCCGGGGAAATTTCATAGTCCCCGCCCCACAGCTCCAGGTTGTCCTGCGCCTCCTTGGAGAGCCCCTGAAACAGGGAATGGCTGGACACCGCGCCCTGGTCCCGGCCGAGGGCGTCCAGCACGGGCCTGCCCGCGAGCAGGAACGCGGCCAGCAGGACCGCCGGGAGGACGGGCCGCCACAGCCACGCGCGCCGCCCCGCCTGAAGCCGGGCGCACAGCGCCGCCACCAGCGCGGGCGGCACGGCGATGAGCGTGTCCTGCCGGAAGCCGATGCCCACGCCGAGCAGCAGGCCGGTGAAGGCCGCAAAGGCCAGCGCGCGCCACGGCTTCATGGGCCGCAGCGCCAGCCACGCGATGCAAAACATGCCGCCCAGGATGAAGGGCGCCTTGGAAAAGTCGCGGATGGAGGTCATCATCGTGGTCATCGGCGGGGCCGCCATGACCAGCAGCGCCCCCAGCGCCGAGGGAATCCGCCCCATCCCGAAGCGGAACAGGCCGTACAGGAAGCCCGCCGCCGCCACAAACAACAGCCACGGCAGCACCTTGATGCTGTGCCATGACACGCCGAAAATCCGCCAAACCCAGCCCACCGCCAGCATGGAGTAGTGGTGGGTCCGGTTGAAGGGGCTCAAGTCCCAGCGCCCGAAATAGCCGGGGATGGCCTCCGGCGGCAGGGAATCGCGCTTCATGAGCAGGAATTCCGAAAGGGCCGGGATGTCCGGTTCGTGGGGCGTGACCATGCCGTGGCCCAGCGCGAACATCGCCGAAGGCGCGTACCAGGCCAGCTCATAGGTGTAATCGGTGCCCAGCGGACCGATGGCCAGGGTCAGGTACAGGCCCGCGTACAGGCCCGCGGCGGCGAGCACTAGGGTGAGCGCGGCGGTTTCGGGCGCGCGCAGGACGGGAAGGACGCGCCGCGCCGCAACATCTTTCAGCCTTTTCCACATGGGCCTATTGTTGATCCTGCGGCATGGCGATTCCCAGTTCCGCGCACCAGCGGCGTTGTTCCTCCGCCCCGGCCCCGTACCCGGCGTCCGCAAAGAGCGCGGCCAGTTCGCCGCAGGCATGGCCCGCGAACTGCGGACTCATCCTGATGGCGCGGCGCATGGCCTCCGCCGCGCCGGGGCGGTCGCCCGCGCGCGCCAGCGCCCGGCCCAGTTGCAGCGGAATCAGGTGGTCGAAGGGGTTGCGCTGTTCCGCCTGCCGGTAGGACTCCGCCGCCTCCGCCCATTGTTCCCCGTCTGCGAGCGCCTCGCCGTGCTGGAACCATGCGGGCGCGGGCTTGTCGTCCCTGTCCAGCACCGCACGCCACCGTTGCGCGCGTTCCGCCGGGCCGAAGGTCTTTTTCCACAGCGCGTCCAGCGCGCGGAACGCCGGGGCGAATCCCGGATCCCGCCGCATGGCGGTGGCGAGCGCCTCCCCGGCCTCCCCGTCCCGGCCCTGCCCCTCCAGCGCCGCGGCCAGTCCGCAGAGGGATTCGGTCTCCATCGGGTCCGCCTGCACGCGCCGCGCGTAGAGCGCCTCCGCCCCCGCCCACTTTTTCGCGGCGAGCAGGCGTGCCGCCTCCTCGCGGACACCCGCCGGATCATCCGGATACAGGGAAAGCAGTGTGCCGAAGGCCGCGTCCGCCTCCCCGTCCCGGCCCAGCCGGGCCAGGGCCTGCGCCCGCAGGCGCAGGGGCGTGCGGGCCGCGGGGCAGGCCGCCGCCATGGCGTCCGCCCCGGCCAGAACCTCTTCAAAACGCCCCGACTCCAGCAGCGAAGCGGCGTGGCGGCGGCGCAGCATCATGTCGTCCGGGGTCAGCGCGCAGGCCTCCGCATAGCCCGCGCAGAGCAGGTTTCTCCAGTCGCCGCCCACTTTCGCGGCCAGCGCGTCATGGCGCTCCTTGATCAGCCTGGCGGGATAATCTTCAAAACGCGCCTGCACCTGGTACTGGAGCAGCTCGTACTCCGCGGCCTCCGTCCAGCCCAGCCGCCGGGCGCACTCCCCCTTTTCCAGGGGGGGCGCGTCCTGAAAGCGCCGCGCGGTTTCGGGGGGCAGCGCCCGCCGGACCGACTCGAACATGGCCCGCGCCGCGAGCCATGCGCCGTCAAACTTGAAGTGGACCACGTCGTCGAAAAATTCGTAGCCCGGCAGCCCCTCCGGGTCGGCCTCCGCCAGCGCCTTTTCCACATCGCAGAACGCCGCGCCCCGCGCCGCGTTTTGTTCCGCCGCGGAACGGATCACCCGGTTCAGTGTCAGCACGCCCTCCGGCGGCGGCGGGTCTGTTTGGGGGACGCCGCCGACACGCTTGTTGTGGGCGAGGGAGCAGAGCACAACCGGAACACCCGCGCCGCGCGCCGCGCGGCACATGGCCGAGAGGTTCGCCCCGAATATCTCCAGCGCGCGCCGGTTTTGCGTCGGGCCGGGAGCCATGGCGGCGAGGGCGTCCCTGTCCGGCGCCTGCCAGGGTTTCACGCCGGGGCCCGCGGCCCACTGCGCCAGCCGCAGGTTGTTCGCGGCCACCAGCGCCTGTATCACCGCGGGCCGCCACAGCAGGGGGTGCGCCGCCAGGGCCGTGGTCGGGCCGTAGGGGCCCACGGCCTCGTTGTTGCCCATGTACACCAGGAAGAGGTCCGGCTCAAGGGACGCGCAGGCGCGCGCGGCGGCGCGCATGGTGTTGGAGTTCATGCCGGGGCAGGCGGCGTTGTAAATCTCCCAGCGCACGCCCGGCGCGGCGGCGCGCAGCATCACCTCAAGGATGCGCGGCGCGCTCCGGGGCCCGTGCACGGCGGAACTGCCGAAGACAAACACGCGCACCGCCCCCGGCGCCTTCACCTCCGGAACCTGGAAGTCCAGATCGTCCCAGCCCATGATGCGGTCGAGGGGCAACGCGGAGAACTGCTGGTAGAAGGCGCGGTTGGTCACGCGCCACGCGGCGTCCCCCGCCCGCTTCACGGTGAAAAACCGGGTGCTTTCGCCGAAGCCGCGCCACCGCAGCAGCGCCTCCGCGCCGCCGAGGATGAGGGCTGCGCCGAGCACCGCGGCGGCCAGCGTCGCGGCGGCGCTTTTCAGGGCGGCCCGCGCGCGGCCGCCGCTCACGGCGCCGGGTCCTCCCCGCCGCGCCGCAGCGTCTCGCGGACTATGTAGGCGGGTTCGCCCCGGAGGATCACAAAGCTGCGGATGGCGAATTCGCCCACCAGCGCAAGCACGGCAAGCAGCACCAGCAGGGTGATCACCACCGCGTTGAGCAGCAGCCCGTTGGTGACCTCCGACATGACGTTGAAGTCCAGGAAAAAGCCGAGCGCGATGCGCAGGGCGAAGAGGGCGCCCGCCGCCGCCGCGCCCCCGGCGATGATCTGGAAGGGGAGCTGGGAGAGCTTCACCAGATTCTCCATGTTGTACTGCCACAGCTTGCGGAAGGTCCAGCCGGACCTGCCGTAGCGGCGCGGGTTGTGCGACACGGGGATTTCCGACCAGCGCTGGATTTTGGCGATGAGGTCCACGTTGCTGAAAATGCGGCGCGGCCCCAGCCCAAAGGCGCGCACCAGGTCCGCGTTGTAGATTTTGAAGGTGCACCCGAAGTCGCTCACGGTGCTTCTGGAGGCGCGGCGCATGATGATGTTCGCCAGTTTCGACGGGATGATGCGGAAAAAGGAGTCCCGGCGGTTTTTGCGGTAGCCCGTGACCAGGTCGTAGCCCTTGTCGTATTCGGCCACCAGCAGGGGAAGCTCCTCGGGGAGCAGCTGCAGGTCGCTGTCCATCAGGATGAGCGCGCGCCCCCGCGCCTCGCGGATGCACGCCGTGATTGCCGCCTGCTGCCCCGCGTTCTTGAAAAGGTCCATGGCCACCCGGACCTTCGTGTCTTTCGCGAAAATATTCCGGATCCGGTCCCAGGTGCCGTCGGTGGACCCGTCGTTCACCATGATGATCTCGTAGCTGCGGCCCAGCGATTCGAGCGCGGCGGAAAGGCGCGCGTGAAACTCCTCGATGCTGCTCTCCTCGAAATGGCAGGTGATCAGCGCGGAGAATTCCGGGCCGTCATGGGGCGCGGGCGTCAGCGGAAGGGGTGGCAGGGGTCCGGCCATCAGCGCGGTCCCCGGTCCGCGCCGCCGCGTGGTGTGTCAAACGCGTTGCTCATGCCGTCGCCTCTTCGGTTGGTGCCCTGCCATGATTATGGAAGATGGGCCGCGCGGGTGCAACCGCCGCGCGCTAATAAAGCCGGTCCGCGCCGGGGGGGGCGGGGGCCGTGGGGCTGATGCCCAGCTCGATTTCCTCCTTGCCGGACTCGAACTCCTCCACGGAAATGCTGCCCACCACGGTGACGCGCAGGCGCGTGCCCGCGCCCGTGAAGGTGACGCCGTTCCCGTTGGGCAGCACCTGCGGCTCGCCCTCCGTTTTCCACTTCTTGGCGGGCCGGCCGCCGGACCACATGGTCACCACATACACGGTCTTCATCGGGGCAATCCTCCACGGGGCGGGATCACAGCCATTCCATGGCCGCCTCCGCCGCCTGCTCAGGGGTGGTTTGGGTCATGCACCGGTGGTCGGTGGCGCACACCGGCTTCTGGCAGGGGCCGCAGTCCACGTCCACCCGCAGCACCCGCCCCCGCTCCCAGGGGCCCTCCGTGTGCCGGGGCGAGGTGGGGCCCATCACGCAGATTACCGGCCTGCCCAGCGCCACCGCAATGTGGCGCGGGCCGCTGTCGTTGCCCAGCAGCAGGTCGGAAACGGCGATGACCGCCTTGAGCCGGGCGATGCCGCCCCCCGGAAATTCACGCAGGGGGTGCTGCGCCGCGGCAAGCACCGCCGCGCGCGTGTCCTCCTCGCCGGGGCCGGTGACCAGCACGCACCGCGCGCCGCGCCGTTCCGCCAGCAGGTCCGCCGCGCGGGCGAAGCGCTCGGCGGGCCAGCGCTTGCTCGGGCCGAAGGCCGCCCCCGGCGCCACCACCACCACCGGCCCGCCCCCGCCGAGCTCCCCCCGGATGCGCTCGCATTCGCCGGGGTCCGCGGCCAGTTCGGGGCCGCGTCCGTCACCGGAACAGCCCAGCGGGGCGATCAGCTCAAGATATTCTTTGACCATGTACACCGGGGTGATCACGCCGTTCTCGCGGTGCGGCGCGGGCCGGTCCGTCAGCAGCCAGCGGCGGCCGCCCCGGTCGTAGCCGATTCGCCGCCGCGCCCCGGTCAGCCGGGCCAGCAGCGCCGCGCGGAACGAGTGGGGAAACACCACCGCCAGATCACGGGAAAAGGGGGCCAGTTCGCGGGCGGCGCGGAGCAGCGCAGGCGCGGGCGCGCGGTGGGGCAGTGGGTAAAGCCGGTCAATCCAGGCCGGCCCCGCCAGCGTGTCGCACACCGAAGGCGGGCCGGTGACGGTGAGTTCGGCGTCGGGAAAGCGGTTTTTTAGCGCGCGCAGCGCGGGGGTGCACATCACGGCGTCGCCCAGCCAGTTCGGCGCAACCGCCAAAATTCGGCGCGGCGTGTCGGTGCGGGTCATGGGCGGCTTCAGTTCCCGTCCGGCTGCGGGGCTTCAGGTTCCGTCCCGGCGGTGTCAATCCCGGCGGCGTTTTCCTGCGCCGGGGGTTCAGCCGTCTCTTCGGCGGCCCTGGCCGCCGCGGCGGCCTCCTCGGCGGCCTTTGCCGCGGCCGCCCTGGCCGCCGCCTCGTCCCGCGCCCGCGCGGCCTCCTCGGCCCGGCGGCGGCGCTCCTCGATGCGGCGCGCCCGCGCCTCGTTGGCCACGGGCTCCCACTCTTCGCGGGTCTCCTCCAGATACGAGGCCAGCGCGCCGCGCACCACCTCGCGGGTGTGCTGCACGCCCCCCGCGGCAAAGGTGTCCTTCCATGTGCGCTGCCGCACAATCCCGTAGAAGGAGGGGCGCTGCCGCACATATTCCGACACGCACTGCCCGGGGTCGGGCACGTCAAAGGCGGCCATGAAATCCGCCGGGCCCATGCCCGGCATGTAGGTGTTCCAGAAATCTTTCGGTTCCATGCCGCCATTGTAGCAGAAACCCGGCGGGGCATACACGGACCGGAAACGGGTTCGCTTAATGCCATACGCGCAAACTGGCGTGCCGGCGATTAGAACACTGAGGTGGGTTTGCAAAATATGAGCTGCTGTTCTTTTGCGTAAACAAACCAGTTATTGTCAAACCAGGTTTGCACACTCACCCTTTTGGTGTTAACCTGCGCGTCAACCAGTTTTATCCCCCCACTTTTTGTGCTGTACAAATACAGGTCTTTTATGTCCCCGCGCTCTCCGTCAGGTCCGTCGGACAAGTACAACGAAAGCCAATCTCCATCGACGGAATAACAGGCATGGCAATAACTTCGAAATCCGGGATAAACACCCAGTTCCGTTAAAAAAATTTTCCTGCCTGTCTTAACGTCCAAAACATAGATGTCCGTGTAAGTGCCGATAACTTTGCTGGACCCGTCCGGAGAGCTCTCCAAGACCATTTCCGGACCTTCCGGACCGTTACGGTTGGAAATTTCGGAAAGCAACCGTTCCTTGTATTGTTGAACGGCGGCGGCAGCCTTCCGCCAATCCAGATCAACTGTTATGACGCAGTGCTCCCTGATGGCAAAGCCCTTTTTAAGGCAGGTAAACGGTGAAAAGACACAGGTACCGTCATTGTTGGTATACCAAGTCGGGAGATCTAGCGTCATCAGGCGATTTACATTGATTTCCTCGTTGTTAATGTGGCGTATGCATCCCAAATCCACCCAAAAGTCACGATCCGGAAAGTGCTTGTAAAAACAGGTCTTTTCAACAAACCTCAAGGCAAGAAGTGGCTCGCAGGGTGAGGCATGGACGTCAGCGTAACCAAGGGATGGGTCAAGATTGAACGTCTGTTTCTTGAGCGTGACGGGCTCGGAAAAAGCAGACCATGCGAGCAGGATTGCAAGCGTAAAAATATGAGGGCTTTTGCGCATTGCGGCCATTCCCATCAGATTATGAACCAATCGCAATTTTAGGATGTAATCTCCCGTTTGGATGAACTGGTTCCAGCATATCGGTTCAATATGCATTCATCATTATTTTAATCGCTCCATTCGGAAGAAAAATAATGTGAAGCACACCATACTGTAGGGCCATTCATCGGAATTATGTTACCTCTATGATCAATATACGAAGCGTCATAATTTTTCTCTCCCGCATACAAATAGCAACCATATGCGGGAGGATGCATCCTCTTTATTTTATGGGGCTCTTCATAGTCAAAAAAAGGCCAAAAAGTGCCCAAGCGCGGCGCGATATTTTCCTGCGGATATTTTGTCCAGTGGACAAGCAGGCCGTCATCCACCCACGCATAAAGCCCCTTTTTGTTTGGTCCCGAATACACAAGATTCAGGCCGCCCCCCTCCCGTGGTGTCACCCAAAGGACATCCCCCACCGTTGGCAGGCCCTCGTTCCCCCTGCCCAGTATTCCGCCGTGCGAATAATAGTCTCCCCATTCCACCTTGTTCCGCATGGGGCGGAAGTCCCGTTCCTTGCCGGACGTAAAAAGAGGATAGGCCCATCCAAGCGCATTCCCGGGGGCCGCCGGGGCGGGCGTCTCCGTTTTTGACAGCACAACATCCCCCTTTTCGAACAGTGCGTGTTCCGGAAATGTTGGCGTCTTGTTTTGATCAAAAAACGGCCATTTCTCCGGAAACTGGGGCAGATCGGCTTCCTTGAGCATCCCCTTCTCCCTGCCAATCCCACCCTGCGCGTCAACCCATGCGAGATGGTGGATCAACAACCCTTGGAAATACACCATCTCCAGCGTGTTGTCCGGTCCGGCTATCACATCATACTTTCCAGTCTCTTTATCGACGTTATGCAGTAGTATCCGGCCGTCCTCGATGATGCTGGCCTTCCCCAATGAGTTTCCTTCGGCCCTTAAAGTCTCCGCAAGACGCCGACGCACAGACCATAACTCCTCGTCGGTCATGCGCGCCCCCTTTTCATATTTTTCCAAGTCCTCCCCAGGAGTCCTTGCCAAATATGACCAACAGAGCAATTCAAACCGTAGCAGCTCAGGCAGGGGAAGGGATTCTTGGAGTAATAGATCAACCTTTTGCTGGTTTGGGTTTTGACGGGGTTTCGCCGGGTCATTGGGCTCAAAGATTGTCGTTGCAGGAAGCCATCCGCATGACAGCAAAAACACACCCGCGGCACAAGCAATCCCCCGCAAACCATTCATGCCAAATACCCTTCCTTTCTGCCGGTGTTCCATGGCAACCCTCCGGTTGCATTGCTAGAATAACCTGTTATGGCCCCGCGAAAGTATTAATACCCCGTTCTTTCCAAGTGGTTGCAATCCAAGATTGTACGGAACCCCACGTCCGCAAGGGACGGCTGAAACCGGGTGCCGTTCTAAAGTATCGTTACAGCCGCGCCCCGGACGGACCGGGCGCAAAACGGAGGCATGCCATGACACGCCGTGATTTTATGGGCGCCGCGCTGGGCGGCCTGTGCGCCGGGATGCTCGCGCGGGCGGGCCTTGTGGCCGGCGCGCCGCGCCGCCCCAACCTGCTGCTGTTCCTTGTGGACGACATGGGCTGGCAGGACACGTCGGTGCCCTTCTGGACGGAGGCCACGCCCTTCAACCGGCATTACCGCACGCCGAACATGGAACGGCTGGCGCGGACGGGCATCCGTTTCACCAACGCCCATGCCCATCCGGTGTGCAGCCCCACGCGCACCTCCCTCATGACGGGACAGAACCCCGCGCGGCACCACGTGACCAACTGGACCCTTTTCCCGGACGAGGACCCCTCGGCGGCGCGGGGGCGCACGGCGTCGCCGAAGGGCTGGCGCATGGGGGGCCTCCAGCCTTCGGACACGACCCTCCCGGCGCTGCTGCGGCGGGCGGGCTACCACACCATCCACTGCGGCAAGGCGCACTGGGGCGCGTGGCACACGGAGGGGTCGGACCCGCGCAACCTCGGCTTTGACGTGAACATCGCGGGCCATTCCACGGGCGCGCCGGGCTCGTACCAGGGGGAGGACTGCTTCACCAGGAAGGAGGACAAGGATCGGACGGACCCGTGGAAGGTGCCGGGCCTGGACCAGTACTGCGGCACGGAGACCCACCTCACCGACGCGCTCACGGAGGAGGCGAAAAAGGCGCTGGACCACGCGGTAACAACGGGAAAGCCCTTTTTCCTGTACATAGCGCACTATGCGGTGCACACGCCCATCCAGCCGCATGAACGGTTCATGGGCAGCTACCGGAACCGGAACTATGACGGCACCGAAATTGACATCCCGCCGGAGGAGGAGAAGTACGCCTCCATGGTGGAGGGCATGGACGCCAGCCTGGGCGCGCTGCTCGACCACCTGGAAAAACTGGGCGAGGCGGAGAACACCCTGGTCGTCTTCACCTCCGACAACGGCGGGCTGAGCGCGGTGGCGCGGGGGACCACACCGCGCGGCACCGGGCGGGACACCCACAACTGGCCGCTCAAGGCGGGCAAGGGCTCGGCCTACGAGGGCGGCACGCGGGTGCCCTTCATCGCCGCGTGGGCCAAACCCTCGGCGGACAACCCGGTCCAGCGCGAACTGCCCATCCGGGCGGACTCCGTGTCGGGCCAGACCATCATCTCCGAGGATCTGTTCCCCACCCTGCTCGCGCTGGCGGGCGGCGCGAACCCGGAGGGGCACACCGTGGACGGGCGCGACCTGCGCCCCTGCCTCGCGGGGGAAACACCGGACCCGGAACGGCCCCTCGTCTTCCATTACCCCCACATGTGGGGCCCGGAGGGGCTTGGCTACGAACCCCACAGCGCGCTCCACACCGGCGACTGGCGGCTGGCCTATTTCTACAATCCGCGCCGCTGGGAGCTGCACAACCTGGCCAATGACATTGGCGAGGAGCATGACCTGGCCGGTGAACAGCCGGAGAAACTGCTTGCGCTGGCGGCGCAACTGCGGGATGAACTCGTCCGCATGGGCGCGCAGTGGCCCGTGGACCGCGCCACCGGCGCGGAAGAGCCGCCGGTCATGCCGCCGAACCCAAAAGGTTGAGATTCCATGCTTTCTTCCATTTCCGCGCTGCTCATGATCTCCTGCCTCTCCCTGGGCGCGGAGCCCACCGTGGAGGAGATGCACGCGGCCTTTGCCGCGCCGCCCGCCGACTGCAAACCCCACACGCGGTGGTGGTGGATGGGCAACGCCCTGCGGGAGGAGGACATCGTCCGGCAACTGGACCAGATGAGGGGGCAGGGCATCGGCGGCGTGGAGCAGGTCTCCATGGAGCCGGTGTACGAAAAGGGCAATCATGAGTACCTGTCGCCGGAGTATTTCGCGCTGCTCCGCTTCGCCGTGGAGCAGGCCGCCGCGCGCGGCATGGAATTTTCCGTCAACTTCGGCGGGCCGGGCTGGATTTGGGGCGGCGAATGGGTGCCGAAAGAAGACCAGAGCGGGGTGATGCTCTCCAGCGCGCTGACCCTTGAGGGGCCCCGGTCCTTTTCGGGGCCGTTGTCGGAGGAGGCCACGCCCAACCCCAACGATCTGCCCCGCTCCACGCCGGTCATCGGCCCGGAGGACGCGCTGCTGAAGGTGGTGGCGGGGCGGCTGGAGAATGGCAGGCTGGTTCCGGACTCGCTGGTGGAACTCCCGACACCGCAAACAGGGCGGGAACTGCAATGGCGCGTGCCGAAGGGGCAGTGGCGGGTGATGGCCTTCTGGCGCACACAGCGGGACAATGCGAACGCGGTGGACCACCTGAACAAGGCCGCCATGACCCGCTACTGCGAGACGCTGGGCGCGCGGTACACCGCCGCCATCGGCGACCATTACGGGAAGACGGTGGAGTCCTTCTTCAGCGACAGTTTCGAGGTGCCCATCCAGCGCAACGGCCTTTACTGGACGGACGGGCTCTTCGGGGTGTTCCAGAAGGAATACGGCTACGATCTGGTTCCCCTGTTGCCCGCCCTGTGGTGGGACGTGGGCGGCATTTCCCCCAAAGTCCGGTATGACGTGAACGAATTTCTCCACCGGCGGGGAATGGACGCCTTCTTCAACACCTTTCTTGGCTGGTGCGAAAAGCACGGCGTGCGCGGACGCATCCAGCCCTACGGCTTTGTCACCGACATCATGGAGGGCGCGGGCGCGGCCCACCTCCCCGAAATGGAAATCACCGCGGGCGAGAAGGACGCCGTGCCCTGGTTTGACACACGCATCGGCCCGCGCGAGTACACCGCCTCCGGCGCGCACCTGTACGGGCGCGGCGTGGTGAGCGCCGAGGCCTTCACCTACCTGCACTGGGAGCCCTACCGGGAAACCCTTTCGGAGCTGAAGATCGCCACGGACGGGTACCTGCGCGCGGGCGCCAACAAGCTCTACAACCACGGGATCATCGCGTCCCCGGAGACGGGCATCCTTCCCGTGCGCGGCTTTTTCGCGGCGCTCCGGGTGAGCCCGGAGAACATCTGGTGGCCCCACTACCACCATCTGGCCGAATACACCGCCCACTGCTGCGCGCTGCTGCGGCAGGGCGTGTTCACGGCCGACGTGGCGGTGTACTCCCCGCTGGCGAACCAGTGGACCCAAAGCGTGCTGAACGCGCGCAAGTGGACCCGCGAATTCGAATGGGGCGGACTGGGCCGCCTGTTCGCCGCCAACGGGTACGGCTTCGACATCGTCAACGACGACGTGCTGCAAAACCACTGCGCCATGGACGGCGACCGGCTGCGGCTGGGGGCGATGACCTACCGCGCCCTGATCCTCCCGGACATCGCCGCGATGCCGGCGGGGAGCCTCCGCCGCGTTGCGGACTATGTCCGGCAGGGCGGCACGGTCATCGCGCTTGAGCGCGTTCCGGAGGCATCCACGGGCATGCGGGACCATGAGGCCGGTGACGCCGAGGTGCGGCGCATCAGCGGAGAACTGTTTGAAGCGCCCTCCGGCGCAAACGATCCAATACCGCGATCTGTTGGAAAGGGCCGCACGTACAGCCTCGCAGATGTCATGCGCCGTGAGGATCCCCTTGACTTTCACAGCGCGCCCTTTGATCCCTTTCTCAAAGCGCTGCGCGCCACCGTGCCGCCGGATCTCGACATTGATCTGGTCCGCGCCGGTAAACGCGAAAATGGCGGACTCACTTTCCTCCACCGGCGCGCCGCCGCGGCGGACATCTATTTTGTGGCGAACATTCAGGAGGTTCCTTTTCATGACACGGCGGGCTTCCGCATGGAGAAGGGTGTTCCCTGGGCGTGGGATCCCCGGACCGGGGAGCGAAACCGGATACACGCTTACAACCAAAAAGACGGATATATGCGGATGAGCCTGTCACTCGCCCCCTATGAGTCCCGGTTCATCGTTTTTGAGCACACGGACAGCGCCAAAGAGCCGCCCCGCATGCTGTGGAGTGATTTCCTGGAAGTAATCGTGGCCGGGACGGATCAATTCACCGCGCTGGCGGCGCGCAACGGCGCGCATGGTTACCATTATTTTGACGGAGCATCCCCCCGCACCGGCGTTGAAACCGTGTCCGGCCTGTCCGCCGTGTTTGAGGTGGGCGGTGTGTGGGAGGTTCGGTTTGACGGTGAAGGCGCTCTGGGGAGGGACCATTATCTTCGGACAGGGGAGTCATGGACCGATTTGCCGGAGCTGCGCCATTTCAGTGGCACCGCCCGATACACAATCAACTTTGACCTGCCCGAAGAGTATTGTTCCGACACGGCACAACTCCGCCTGTCCCTTGGCAGGGTGTGCAATGTGGCTGAAATCGTGCTCAACGGCAGGCCGGTGGGGGTTCACTGGATGGACGGCCAGGAATTCGCCATAGAGGGCCTGGTCAGGCCGGGGAAAAACCGGCTGGAAGTGGCTGTGACCAACACGCTTATCAACCGGATTTCGGGGATGGACTCGTTTCCCGGCGTGCCGGAGGCACTCCGGCCCCACTTTGGCGGAAGCGCCGTCCGCTCCTCCGCGGAGGCGAAGCGGCTGCTGGGCTTTGAGCCCCTGCCCCCCTCCGGACTTTTGGGGCCGGTCCGCGTCACCCCGCTGCGCGTGGTGACGGTGAACACGGCAAAGCCCCGGTGAAAAAATTAACCGCAGGCTCCCCGGTTTCGTCGTTGACGTTGAGGCAGACGGAAGGGAAGGGAGCCTGCGGTTTGTTTAACTGTGCCGGGGGGTCAGTCCCGGTGGGGGGTCATATCTTCACATTCTTGGACAAGTCCCAGCCCGTGGTCCTTTCACCGGCGGGCGCTCCGTTGTCGTCATAGAGGAAATACGTCCATTTTATCTTTGTGAAGTTCAGCGAAAGGCTTTCCACCAGTTCGCCGCCTGAGGCGCTGATGGACACACCGGTCACGGCGTAATTCTCAAGGGAAGTCTTGTGCAATTCCACCGGCGGATCGCCCTCAAAACCCTGAAGCGGACCGAAGGAGCGGATCAAAAGGGGTGCGGTGGTGGTGAGTTTGCCGTTTGAGATCAGCGAAAGCATCAGGGCGGTCGCGGTGTCAACCCGCCGTGAAATGGTGAACTCGGAGAAGCTCGATTTTCCGGTGGTGCCGCCCGCGCCGCCCGGTGAATAGGTCACAGGGTTGAAAATCCCCTGTGAATAATAGTCAACAAGATACTGCCCCTTGGCCGGTTTCAGGTGGCTTGTTTCTCCGCAGAGGTATTCCGACGGCGGCGCGGCAGGACCAGCGGCCGGCTTGGCCTTGGCCACGTCATACCCACCCTTGATCGGGCTGCCTGCAAGGTCTCCAGGGTTCGCAATGGTCCATTCGATCAGGCTGAAGGTGAGTTCGAGGTTCTCCATGGGGACGCTTCCCTCGCCTCCGATGCTGTTTGCGGACACAATCACACCCTTCAGCACCAGGGTAACCTGTGGTTTGCCGGTGACATCCCCGGTTTTTGGATTAAGGTCCAGGCCTGTTCCCAGAAACAGGGATACGTTGTTGGCGAGGGGTTTGCCGGAGCTGACCGAGTCCAGCAGAAGGGAACTGTTTTCTGTGCCCAGTTTTTGGACCATAATACCGCTGAACTGAGGCAGGCTGATTGAGGGAATACTGCCTCCCAAGTTGTATTGCGCCGCCACGCCGAAAGAAACGGAATACACCGGATCGGGGAAGATTTTGGTGTCATTGTAATCAAGGTAGCCGATGATCTGCGGGGGTTGGGGTTCGGTCACGCCGCCGCCTGCCGGTCCCGGAGGGCCCTGCGGACCCTGTGGGCCCTGTGGGCCCGTCGCGCCCGTGTCACCTTTGTCCCCTTTGTCGCCCTTGGGGCCCTGGGCTCCGGTTGCGCCCTGAGGGCCTGTAGCGCCGTCCAGTCCTGCCGGACCTTGTTCACCCTGTGGACCTTCCGGGCCGGGCTCGCCCTGCGGGCCCGGCAAACCGTCCAGTCCTGCCGGACCTTGCGGTCCCTGCGGTCCGGGTTCGCCCTTGTCGCCTTTGTCTCCTTTGTCACCCTGGGGGCCCTGGATACCGGGCTCACCCTGCGGACCGGCGGGACCGGGTTCACCCTGTGGACCCATCAAACCGTCCAATCCCGCCGGACCTTGCGGCCCCTGCGGTCCGGGTTCGCCCTGCGGACCAACGGGGCCTGTTTCGCCCTGTGGGCCTTGGATGCCTGGCTCACCCTGCGGACCGGCGGGGCCGATTGGACCCGCAGGCCCCGCTGGCCCAGCCGGACCCATCGGGCCGGGCACCGGCCGGAGCAAGGCGATTAACCGCGCCAGTGCGGCCGTCTGTGCATTGTTGTTTTGGGCTTCGGCAGACCTTGCGGCCAGGCCAAAGATGAGTCCCGCCGCAACCATTACTCCGAGTAAGGAGCGGCTTGCACCTGAAAATTTCATTCTACTCTCTCCTGCCACCCACGCGGGGTGCGTCGGTAATGTCGGACAATAAGTTAAGCATGCTTAACATTAGTTAATAAACATTATCACAACTCCAAGCATTCTGCAATCTTTTTTTCGGTTAGCTGCCGCCACTGTGGAGTTGCGCCGCCGTGTTCACTTGCCCCGCGCTTTTTTTCCGGGTATATTCATGGTTCGGCGTTTTCCGGCGGTGAGCGGACCACAAGGAGAGGCATGCATGCGGGCAGGGATCATGGCGGCTGTGGGGGTTATGGTGCTTTCGGGGACGGGCGGCGCGCAGGACTACCCCATCACCCCGGTGAAATTCACCGCCGTGAAGGTCACCGACGCCTTCTGGGGGAAGCGCATGGAGACGAACCGCACGGTGACGCTGCCCGCCAACTTCCAAAAATCGGAGGAGACGGGGCGCATCAGCAACTTTGCCAAGGCCGCCGGACTGATGGAGGGGAAGCACGAGGGCATCTTTTTCAACGACTCGGACGTGTTCAAGGTGGTGGAGGGCGCGGCGTACACCCTGGCGCTCAAGCCGGACCCGGAACTGGACAAGAAACTGGACGAACTGGTGGCGCTTTTCGCGGGGGCGCAGGAGGATGACGGTTACCTCTACACGGCGCGCACCATTGACCCGGGGCATCCCGCGCCCGGATCGGGTTCGGAGCGGTGGGCCGACATCAAGAACGCCCACGAACTCTACAACATGGGCCACATGATGGAGGCCGCCGTGGCGCATTACGAGGCCACGGGGAAACGGAGCTTCCTGGACGTGGCCGTGAAATGCGCCGATCTCATTGACCGCACCTTCGGCCCGGACAAAAAACACGCCGCCACGGGCCATCCGGAACTGGAGCTGGCGCTGGTGAAGCTGAGCCGGGCCACGGGCGAGCGGCGCTACCTGGAACTGGCCAAATTTTTCGTGGACGAGCGGGGCAACAGCGCGCGCCGGGAGCTGTACGGCCCCTATTATTTCGACCACAAGCCCCTGCTGGAGGCGGACGAGGCCGTGGGCCACGCCGTGCGCACGGCCTATTTCCTCTGCGGCGTCGCCGACGTGGCGGCGCTCACGGGCAACGCCGCGTACATCAGCGCCGTTGACCGCATCTGGGAAAACGCGGTGCTTAAAAAACTCTACCTCACCGGCGGCATCGGCGCGCGCCGCGAGGGCGAGGCCTTCGGCGACAATTACGAGCTGCCGAACCTGACGGCCTACTGCGAGACCTGCGCCGCCATCGCCAACGCGCTGTGGAACCACCGCATGTTCCTGCTGCACGGCGACGGCAAATACATGGACGTGTTCGAGCGCACCGTCTACAACGGTTTTTTGGCGGGCGTTTCCATGGAGGGCGACACCTTCTTCTACCCGAACCCCCTCTCCTCCGACGGCAAGTTCCCCTTCAACCACGGCGCGCTGAAGCGCTCCCCCTGGTTTGACTGTTCCTGCTGCCCCACCAACGTGGTCCGGTTTATCCCCTCGCTGCCGGGCTTCGCCTACGCGTCGGAAGGCGACAAAGTCTACGTGAACCTGTACATGGCCGGGGAGGCCAAAATTCCGACCCCGCGCGGCGCAGTCACCGTGGCCCAGCAGGGCAATTACCCGTGGGACGGCAACATTACCCTGACCGTCACCCCGGAGGCGGCGGGCGAGTTTGAGCTGCGCCTGCGGGTGCCGGGCTGGGCGCTGGCCCACCCCGTGCCGGGCGACCTCTACTACTACCTCAACGGCGACTGCGATCCCGTAACGGTGGCGGTCAACGGCGCGCCGGAGGAGCTGCGGCTCGACAAGGGCTACGCGGTGCTGCGCCGCGTATGGAATGCGGGCGACACGGTTTCGCTGGTCCTGCCCATGCCGGTGCGGCGCGTGCTGTGCCATGAGAACGTGGTGGAAAACCGGGGCCACGCCGCGCTGGAGCGGGGACCGCTGGTGTACTGCGCCGAGTGGGTTGACAACGGCGGGCGCGTGCTGGATTTGTATCTGGACGACAAAACACCCCTGGCCGCCGAGGCCCGCCCCGACCTGCTGGGCGGGGTGACGGTCATCACCGGCGCGGCCCATGCGCTGAAACGGCTGGAGGACGGCACAGTCGCCGACACGGCGCAGCCCCTGACCGCAATCCCCTATTACGCCTGGGCGCACCGGGGTGAAGGCGAGATGGCGGTGTGGCTGGCGCGTTCTGCGAACCATGCGTCCCCCGCGCCGCCGCCCACGCTGGCCTCGGAAAGCAGGCCCGCCGCGTCCCACACGAACCCCGGCGACTCGCTGGCGGCGCTGTCCGACGGCACGGAGCCGAAGGACTCCAACGACCACACCATCCCCCGCTTCACCTGGTGGCCGCGCAGGGGCGGCACGGAGTGGGTGGAATACCGTTTTCCCCAAGAGGCGGTGGTGTCGGGGTGCGCCGTGTACTGGTTCGACGATGAGGCCTCCGGCGGCGGCTGCCGCACGCCGAAGTCATGGCGGCTTCTGTATCTTGACGGCGAAAAGTGGAAACCCATTGGCCCGCTGGCGCGGCATGGGGTGAAAAAAGACCGTTTCAACGAGTGCGGTTTCCCGGCTGTCAGGACAACCGGGCTGCGCATCGAGGCAAAACTGAAAAAGGATTTTTCCGGCGGTCTGCTGGAGTGGCGCGTGAACGAGGAAAAATGAACGTCCGGCCCGTGAAGGGAACCGGCGCAACAGGAGGAGACAAGGAATGCGGCAACTCACGGTGACACTCTGCTCGGCGCTGCTGTTTTGCGGCGCGGCGGGCGCGCTCGACATCCCCAGGGCGGAGCATCCCCGGCCCGACATGGAACGCGCGCAGTGGCTGAACCTGAACGGCGAATGGGAATTCGCGGAGACGGACGACAATGCCGTTGACCTGTCCGTTGCGGACGCGAAGTTTCCCGACAAGATCACCGTGCCCTTCTGCCGCGAAAGCGCCCTTTCCGGGCTCGGCCGCAAGGGTTTTGTGAACAACGTCTGGTACCGCCGCTCCGTGGAAACGCCCGCGGACTGGGCGGGCAAACGGGTGCTGCTGCACCTGGGTGCCTGCGACTGGAAGACCACCGTGTGGGTGAACGGGACGGTTGTTGGCGCGCACACCGGCGGCAGCGCGCCCGTGACCTGCGACATCACCGCCGCGCTCGTGCCCGGCGCGAACACCGTGGTGGTCCACGCCTTTGACGACGTGCGCTCCGGCGCGCAGGCGGGCGGCAAGCAGTCGCCGAAACCGGAGAGCTTCGGCTGCATGTACACCCGCACCACCGGCATCTGGCAGACCGTGTGGATGGAGGCGGTGGGTCAGGCCTATGTGGAGACATTGCGCCTGACGCCGGACCCCGCAGGCAAGCGGGTCCGCGTGCTGGCGGGTGTCAAGGACGCCTTCCCCGGGATGCGCCTGCGCGCCGCCGCATCCCTTGACGGCAGGGAGGCCGGCAAGGCCGACGTGGTGGTCACGGGCGGACAGGCCGCCTTTGATCTGGCCCTGTCGCCGGTGAAGCTGTGGGAGCCCGGCAAACCCGTGCTTTACGATTTGGCGCTGACCCTGGCCCGGGACGGCGAAGCCATGGACGCGGTGAAGTCCTACTTCGGCATGCGCACCGTGTCGGTGCAGGGCCGCGCTATCCTCATCAACGGCAAGGCCGTGTTCCAGCGGACGGTGCTCGACCAGGGCTTCTATCCGGACGGCATCTGGACCGCGCCCACCGAAGAGGCGCTCAAACGCGACATCGAACTCTCGATGGAGGCCGGGTTCAACGGCGCGCGGCTGCACCAGAAGGTCTTCGAGCCGCGCTTCCTGTACTGGGCCGACAAACTCGGCTACCTGGTGTGGGGCGAATTCCCCAACTGGGGCCTGGACTACAAGAACCCCGCCGTGGACAACCCTGTGGTCAACGAGTGGCGCGAGATTGTCGGGCGCGACTTCAACCACCCCGCCATCATCGGCTGGTGCCCCTTCAACGAGACGCCGCCCGACGCGGCCCCGCTGCAGAACACCATGGTGGATCTGACCATCGCCCTCGACCCGACCCGCCCGGTGATTGACTCCAGCGGCTGGCACCACGGCCACCCCGATCCGATGGTGCTCGACGCGCACGACTACGACCAGAACCCCGAATCCTTCAAGGCCCGCTGGGACGCGCAGTGCGGCCCGCTGGGCGGCATCCCGGGGCATTACACGGGCGGCGCGGACAAGGCGGTTCCCTTCTTCGTGAGCGAGTACGGCGGCATCGGCTGGACCGACGATCCCAACGGCTGGGGCTACGGCAACAACCCCAAGAGCCTGGACGAGTTTTACGCCCGTTACGAGGGGCTGACCGCCGCCCTGCTGGGCAACCGCTTCATGTTCGGCTTCTGCTACACCCAGCTCACCAACGTGGAGCAGGAGCAGAACGGCGTCTACACCTACGACCGCAGGCCGAAGTTCGACACGGCGCGCATCCGCGCCGTCAACCAGCGCGCCGCAGCCTATGAAAACAACCCGCCCCTTGAGCCGGCCACCGACGCCCCCGCCTGGAAGGTGCTGGTGGGCGCGAACGGGGACGAGGGGGCCGCCCCCTGGAAGTATGCGAAGCAGGCCCCCGTGGACGGCTGGGAAAAGCCGGGCTTTGACGACTCGAAATGGAAGGAGGGCCCGGGCGGCTTCGGCGCGAAGGAGGGCTGGAACAAGCGCATCCGCACCCCGTGGCGCGACAAGGACATCCTGCTGCGCCAGTCCTTCACTTTTGACGGCGCGGACTTCGCGCGGGCGCAGCTTGTCATCCATTACGACAACGCCGCCGAGGTTTACCTCAACGGCGTGGAAATCTGGCGCGGCGAGGGGTGGAGCGACACCTACCGCGGCATGGACGTGACAGAAAAGGTGAAACAGGCCCTCAAACCCGGTGAAAACCTGCTGGCCGCGCACTGCCACCAGGACGACGGCGGGCAGTTCATCGACATGGCACTGCTCACCGCGGCGCGGCCCGCCGGGGAGACCGCCGCCAAAACCGAACCCAAAAAGGAGCCCGCAGTGGAAAAGACCCCCTATGGAAAAATGCCCGACGGGCGCGAGGTGAGCCTGTACACCCTGACCAACGGCAACGGAATGGTGATGCGCGTGACGGACTACGGCGCCATCATCACCGAGCTTTGGGTGCCGGACAAAAACGGCGCGGCGGCCGACGTGGCCCTGGGCTATGACAACCTGGACAAGTACATGGAGGCGACCCCCTACTTCGGCTCCGTCATAGGCCGCGTGGGCAACCGCATCGCGCGGGGCAAGTTCACCCTTGACGGCAAGCCGTACACCCTTGCGGTGAACAACGACCTGAACCACCTGCACGGCGGCCTGACCGGATTTGACAAGGTGCTGTGGAACAGCGAACCGGCAAAACGCGACGGCGCCGTGGGCGTGAAATTCGCCTACCGCAGCGTTGACGGCGAGGAGGGCTATCCCGGCAACCTCGACTGCGTGGTGACCTACTGGCTCACCGAAAAGAACGAATTCGAGCTGGAATACTCGGCGAAGACGGACAAGGCCACGCCGATCAACCTCACCAACCACTGCTACTTCAACCTGCGCGGCCACAACGGCGGCGACATCTTGGGCCACGAGATGATGCTCAACGCGTCGCGCTTCACCCCCGTGGACGAGACGCTCATCCCCACCGGTGAGTTGCGGCCCGTGAAGGGCACGCCCATGGACTTCACCACCCCGGCGCCCATCGGCGCGCGGGTCAACGCCGACGACGAGCAAATCAAATTCGGCCTTGGCTACGACCACAACTGGGTGCTGGACAAGGAAAAACCCGGCGAAATGTCGCTCTGCGCGCGGGTTCGCGAGCCCGAATCGGGCCGTGTCATGGAGGTTTGGACCACCGAGCCCGGCGTGCAGTTCTACTGCGGCAACTTCCTTGACGGCACCAACATCGGCAAGGGCAACGCCGTCTACCACCACCGCAACGGGTTCTGCCTGGAAACCCAGCATTTCCCCGACTCCATCAACAAGCAGGGCCGCGAGGGCTGGCCTTCCGCCGTGCTGAAGCCCGGGGAGACCTACCGCCACCACACCATCTACCGGTTCTCCGCCGAATAGTTGGCTGAAAACACGACCGGCGGGGACGGCATAATGACCGCCCCGCCGGTTTCTGTTTTATGGGGGTCGCCGCCACCTCCCTGCGTGTCTGTTCCCTTCCGGAACTATGATAAGATTTGCCCATGAAAAAATTGATGGTTGTGTTGGCATGGTCGCTTTTTGCAGGCATGGCCGGAGCCGAGGGCCAGCCGCCCCCATTGCTTCAAAACACAGGGCGGGAATCTGCATCCAGGCCGAACATCATCTGGATCGTTCTCGATGCCTGCCGCCCGGATCATTTGTCCTGTTACGGGTATAAGAGACTGACATCCCCGGTGATGGACGGCATTGCGAGGCGGGGTGTCCTTTTTGAAAACCATTTTGCCCAAGGCTTGTGGACGCCCGTATCAGTTCCCTCCTATATGACTGGACGGTACTTTCCCAATTCATGCGTCCATGGTGGAGATATGGTCGATCCCCGTGAGTCCCCAGCTTATGAAAAACTATTTCCTGATATTTTAAGATCAAACGGATACGAGACATGTTGTTTTTCCACACAACCATTTATTGGCAAAGGAACCGCGATTTGCAATTCATTTGACACATTCATATATATCCCGGCGGCAAAGGGGGGAAGCAAAGTATATTTGGATGAGTTTTTTCCACTAGTTCTTGAAAAAATAAACACGTTGAGACAGCCATACTTCATATATTTACATCTTATGGACACACATCTTCCGCATTTGCTAAATCCACCGTACAATCACTGGCTTGAGAAAGAAGATGTTGGGAGAGTTAAAGGGGGAACTGTGGAGGATGGTGAGAATAAAGAATTTACCGACGAAGAAAAAAGACATTTGGTAAATCTATATGATGGCAGTATTCGGCGCGCGGATGTGGCCATGGAAAACATAATAGGAAACCTTTCCAGAACAGGAATGAACAAAAATACGATACTGCTGATTAATGCAGATCATGGGGAGGTGTTGGGGGAAGATGGTCATTTCTTGGGGCATGGGAGTTCTTTTGACGAGGTAATGAAAGTTCCATTCATACTGGCAGGTCCAGGCATTCCAGCCAAAAAGAAATTGGACTGCCTGACAGAAAATGTGGATATTGTGCCAACACTATGCGAATTGGCAAATATCCAGACAGAAGCAAAATTTGATGGAAAAAGCCTCGTTTCCGTGATGAATGGCAGATCCCGGAAAGTGAAGAATTATGTGTTAAGTCATAGTGGATTAAACGAGCGCTCCTACTTTATAATCACTCGTGACTTTAAATATAAGTTTTCCTATGAGTTGAACAAACAAGAAATGGCGCTTTGGACATGCCCGGACAATGTGGAAAATAGAAAAGAAATAGCGATACCAAAGAAACTAGAAAAAAAGTACATGAAAATTATTATAGAGGATATTTTTCCGAAATATGAGGCGCTTGCGAACCTAAAAAAGAAATATATTGATATATATCTAAATGACAAAAAATCCACGGAGCAATTGAAATTACAGATTGAAATGGCAGAAGGCTCCGCCGCGCATGCCAGCGGAAACAACTGGAGGCAAACAGATGACGGCATATATGGTGTCCCTTGGGAAGGCGAGCTGGATCCAATTCAATTAGTCTATGATGTGCCTCCAAACAAGTATGCTGTTTATGTAAAACCTGGAACACAAAAAATATATGCGGAAAAGGAAAAAGGTTCTTTCGGCATAGAGCTTGACAATGCAGAGGGTGTTCAGGTTATTTCGTATTCTACCAAAGCCAATCCAGTTGAAAACTCCGGATTTTATAGGGTGGGGGCGGTTGATGCCAATGATGGAAAGTTCCGGGTTCTTATCACGCCCCAGGACAAAGACGCAATGATTGGGATCCGACAGTTCAGACTGGTTATAAACGACAGCACTGTGGAAACAAATGAAGGCGAGGCAACCGAACAACTAAGGGCGCTGGGATATTTGTAATCCCCCCGGCCTGTTGTTATACGGTTATTATTTTAGGGATGTGTTCCGTGCAGCGCCGCCTATAAGTCGTCCACGTTCAGCATTTCGTCGTAGAACTGGCTGAAGCTGCTGCCGTGCACGCCCTTCAGGAAGGCCATGGCGGCGCGGGGATGCTTGTTCAGGATGCCCGTGATGGCGTAGGGGATCTCATAGCCCCAGCGGAGTTCCTTTTTAAGTTCGATGAAGTGCTTCTCAATCAGGTCGAGCACGGGGCGCACGTCGAACTTGGGGTTCTTCAGGAAGGACATGAGCAGCTCAAGCTGGCAGTTGCCCGCGGCGCGGCCGATGCCGAAGATGGTGGCGTCGAGCCGGTTGATTCCCTTGATGATGCCCTCGATGGTGTTGGCGAAGGCCAGGTTCCGGTTGTCGTGGCAGTGGATGCCCACCTGCTTGCCCTTGAGCCGGGACAGGTATTTCTCCGCAAGGTAGTGGATCTGCTCGCTGTAGAAGTAGCCGAAGCTGTCCACCAGGTAAATCATGTCAAAGTTGGTCGCCGCCAGCTCGTCCAGCGCCTCGTCGAGATCCGGCTCCAGCGCATGGGACACGGCCATGATGTTCACCGCCACCTCGTAGCCCATGCTTTTCACGTGGTTGCCCAGGTGGATGGCCTTGTCCACGTCCTTCACATAGGTGGCCACGCGCACCAGTTTCACCAGGGACTCGCTGGCGGGCAGGAAGGCGTCGTAGTCCGTGCGGCCCACGTCCACCATGATGGAGAGCTTGGTGTCGCACTCGTAGGCGACGTCGCGCAGGTCCTCCTCGTCGCAAAAACGCCACGGGCCGAAATCCTTCGGGCTGAACTGTTTCTTGTCCGCGCGGTACCCCAGCTCCACATAGTCCACGCCGGCCCTGGCCAGCCCGTCAAAGACGTCCCTCACCAGCTCCTTGCTGAATTTCCACTCGTTCATCAGTCCGCCGTCGCGGATGGTGCAGTCCAACACTTTGATTTCCGGCCTGAACATGGCATGTCTCCAATGGGTTGCCGCCGCGAATCACCCCCGGCGGAAAATAAGCCGTGAATTTATCATAATTCCGGAAAATGGTTCAAATGATTTCGCATTATTATTGAATCCTGGAGGGCTCAAAAAGATGGAATCATGCCAGGGGTGAGCGGCGCGGACCTGGTGGTGTAAAATGGCTGACCGTTCCTTAACCATGCGGCGCGCGCCGCCCCCGGAGCACCCCGAAATGGACGAACTCACTGCCGCCGTCCCCGCCGCCCCCTGGGGCGCGGTGTTCGATGTGGACGGCACCATGGTGGACAACCACCCCTACCACCAGCGGGGCTGGATGGAGCTGGGCCGCCGCCGGGGCCTGCCCATTGACGCGGACTATTACAAGAACCATATCCATTCCCGCGACAATTCAGTCATCATGGAGAACATGCGGCGCAATTTCAGCCGGGCCGATCTCGGCCAGGACATCGCCGAGGAGAAGGAGGGGATTTACCGGGAGATATACCGGCCCCACGTGGCGGAGATGCCCGGCCTGCTCCGTTTTCTCGCCGAACTCAGGGACGCGGGGGTGCCCTGCGCCATCGCGTCCAACGCGCCGGAACCCAACGCGCGCATGGTGGTGGAGGAGCTGGGCGTGGCGGCGCAGTTTGCGTGCCTGCTCACCCCCGCGCCCGGCCTGGCGGGAAAGCCCGCGCCCGACCTGTTTTTGGAGGCGGCGCGGCGCATGGGCCTGCCGCCGGGGCGGTGCGTTGTCTTTGAGGACAGTTTTTCCGGCTTCCACGCCGCCGAGGCGGCGGGCATGCCCTGCGTGGCGATACTGAAGGGCGCCTCACCGGTGAGCCTGCCCCACGCGGAGCGCGCCGCCGCGCGCCATGCTGATTTCACGGGAATCACACGGGAATATGTTGAACGGGAGGTGCTGGGGCTGTAAGCCCAAAACGCGCCGCGCGCACAGGAGATCCCTCCATGTCACTGATGGCCGCCATGTTGATTTGTCTTGCCGCGTCCGATGCGCCCGCCGCGCCCGCGCCCGATCCCGGCGCGCCGCCGCTGGTGTGCTTTGACCTGAAGGGCTGGCTGGAGGCGCAGCCCGGCGACTCGGTGCTCAAGTATGACGCGGTGAAGCTGGTGGCCTCGTTCCAGGGCCTGGTGAACCGGGACGCGCCGCGGCTGGTCATCCGCTTCCTGGACGGCGAGGGCGCCTCCGGTCCGATCAACGTGGATGACTACTGGAACAACCTGCTGCTGCAGGGCTGGTGGAAGGGCCGGGCGGTGGAGGAGGAAAAGGACCTTGCGGCGCTGCTGCGCCGGTTCCCGGAGCAGGCGGCGGGGCTGGTGTTGTGGGATCCGGCGGTGCCCGCCACGGCGAACGTGGCGGCGACGGTGTGCGGCGTGGACGGCTGGCTGCCGGTGCGCGCGGACAGTCCCCTGCTGCCCCTGCTGGGGCAGGCGGGCGCGGCGCTTCCGGTGAAGTTAGATCTGACGGGCAAATTCACCGGCGCGGTGTCGGGCAGCGCCAAGTGCGACGCCTACCTCTGGGCCATGGACAACTACATGAAAATGGGGGGCTGCCTGCTCGGGAACCTGGCGGAGGGCTGCGCGGGAACGGACAAACCCAAAAACGAGGGGTGCAACACCACGCTGCTGGCCTATTTCATCGACGGCTACACCCAGGAGCCGGGCAAGCCGGGTTTCTCCTACCCGGATTTGCGCAATGCCACGCTGGCGAACCACGACTACTACATCGCGCGGCGCGCCTTCTTCTTTGATCTGAGCCCCTGGGGCGACGAAACACCGGTGGACGATCCCAATCAACCCCCGGGCACGGACAGGAAAACCTTCGAGTCCATCCTGAAAGTACAGTATGCGCGGAACAAGGGCGCGGCCTTCACCACCGTGGGCGGATTCACGCCTTGGAACCTGAAATACACCAACCACGGCCCGGCGGGGGGAAAGCACGAGCCGGTGCCCACGGAATGGGAGCATGCGGCGCTGCTGTCCAGCCACAACGCCCTGATGGACGCCGACGCCCTCGGCCTCGGGTGCATGGCAAACGCCTCGGCGTGGGGCCACCACCCGCTGAAGGAGCGTTATGAACAGAACCCCAGGCCGCAAAAGCGCGGCCTGCAGGACAAAACCTACGTGCTGGTGTACATGGGCGACTACGACTCCGCCGCGTGGCTTTCCTACACGATCCCCCGCGTCTGGGATGACCCGGCGCGGGGTTCCATCCCCATTGCCTGGGCCTTCAACCCCAACCTGGCGGACCGCGCCCCCCATGTGTTCGACCACATATACGCCACCAAGACGCCCAACGACTGGTTCATCGGCGGCGACAGCGGCGCGGGCTACATCAACCCCAACCTGCTCATCGGCGACCGTCTCGGCAGCGGCCTGCCCGACGCGCTGAACCTGTGGGTGTCCCACAACCGCAGCTATTACACGCGCTTCGACTACAGCATCACGGGCTTTGTGATCAACGGCTTCCACGGCAAAATGCCGGAGCGCATCCAGCGCGCCTATGCGACCTTCTCCCCGGACGGCGTGGGCATGCAGCTCGGCTTTGACAAGCCGCTCGTGGGGGAGACGCCCTTTCTGCGCCATGCGGGCGACATCTACCCCGGGGACAACCTGATCAGGGCGGCAGACCAGATGTCCGCCTTTGCGAGGCCCAAAAAGCCGCAGTTTCTCATCTTCCGGTGGATACTCCAGTCGCCCGGCACGCTCAAGACCGTGCGCGACCTGATGGTGCAGCGCCACGGCGACGCCAACTGGGAGTTCTGCGATCCCCACACCTTCTTCGATTTGTACCGGCAGTCGCTGAAAAAATAACCGCGATTTCGCGGGGAGGTTTCCCATGACAAGGCAGGTTGGCATGATGTTGCTGGCCGGGGCGGCCCTTTGGTCCGCCGCGGCATGGACGGAACCGGCAAAACCCGCGCCGGAGCATGTCCTGGTGTGCGCGGACGCGGGGGCGGGCGCGTATGAGGCCTTTCCGGACGTGTGCCGCCTCCGGGACGGGCGGCTCATGTGCGTGTTCTACGCGGGCTACGGCCATGTCGCCATGCCCAATGACAGCCTGCCCAGGGGCGGAAGGGTTTCCTACTGCCTGTCGGGCGACGAGGGGCGCACGTGGACGCCCGCGCAAACCCTGTACGACGGGCCGGACGACGACCGTGATCCCTCCATCGTCCAGCTCAAGAGCGGGCGGATCATCTGCAACTACTTCACCCTGCGCAAGGCGGAGGGCAAAAACCCGCCCTGGGACGGCCTCGGCACGTGGATGGTTTACTCGGACGACAACCTGGCCACCTGGTCCGAACCGATACAGATTTCCACCGACTATTATTGCAGCTCCCCCGTGCGCCAGCTTGCCGACGGCTCCCTGATTTTGGGGTTGTACGCGGAGAAGGACGGAAAGGGATGGGGTGCGGTGTCGCTCTCGGCGGATGACGGGAAGACCTGGAGCCCCGTGATTGACATCGACAACGGCGGCATGCGGCTGGACGCCGAGACGGACATCATCCAGTTGAGGGACGGTTCGTTGTACGCCGCCGAACGGGGCCGGAACGAGACCATGGGCTGGTCCGTGTCCGGGGACGGCGGGAAAACCTGGAGCGTTTCCAAGCCAACGGGATTCCAGGGGCACTGCCCCTATCTGCACCGCGCGCCCGGCGACGTCATCCTCATGGCGCAGCGCCTTCCGGAAACCAGCCTCCGGTACAGCCTCGACGAATGCCGCACCTGGAGTGAAAGCATCCTTGTGGACCATGTCGGCGGGGCGTACCCCTCGATGGTGACATTGAAGGACGGGACCATCCTGATCGTTTACTACGAGGAGGGCGAAGGGTCCAGCATCCGCGCCAAACGGTTCATGGCGACCCCGAAGGGGGTCGAGTGGAGGCCGATGGACTGAGGCGCGGGGTCACTTTCTGAGCCAGCGGTCCAGCCAGGCGAAGGCGTCCTCCTGCGCGGGCACCTTGAAGGAGTGCGGTTCGTCGTAGAAACGGCAGTCGAACCGGTCCGCCGCGCCCATCTTCCCGTACACTGCGGCGAGTTTCTCCCCGGCGGCGCGCATCCCCTCCATGGTGAACAGCGTGTCCTTCGCGCAGTTGACAACCATCAGCGGCCCGGGCGCGTTCAAGGACGCCGCGTCGGGCAGATCCAGCCAGGCGCACTGGCCGGGCACGTAAATCATCCAGGTGTGGTTGAGCACATGGTTGCGCAGCAGCGACGGGTAGGTGGTCATCCAGCCCGCCACCACGGCCGCCGCAATCCTGCCGTCCAGCCCGAAGAGGTGGGCCGAGCGGAACCCGCCGATGGACAGGCCGGCGCAGCCCACCCGTCCGCCGTCCACCTCGGGCCGGGTGAGCAGGTAGTCCAGGCCAGCCCGGTCGCCCTGGAAAAGCACGCCCGGCCAGGTGGCCCCCGCGAGAAACAGTGTTTTCGCCATGAGCTGCTCGCTCCGGGAGGCGATGCGGTCAAAGGCGCGGATGTAACCGTCCGTGCCCGGTTCCAGCCCCTTCAGTTCCGGCGCGGCGCTTTCCGGCATCAGCGCGGGGTCCAGGCGCTGTGATCCGAAGTAAAAGGCGTCGGGCGCGAGCACCACATAGCCCCGCCGCGCCAGCGCGTCGGCGGGCGGGCGGCCGCCGTAGTTGTTCTCCCACAATTCCCGGAGCACCGGCGGCGGGTTCCCGATGGAGGTCACCTTTTCCTTGCCAAACCAGTACTCGCCGCTGTGGCAGTGCAGCATCATCACCGCCGGGGCGGGGCCGGAAAGGTTGTCCGGAATGAGCAGATAGGCCTCGGTGCGCCGGTCCGCAGCCACCTGGTAGCGGACCAGATGGCGCGTGTACCCGTCCATCCGCGCGCTTTCCAGCACCTCCGGCGCCAGCGGCGCGGGTGCCGGATCGTAGCGGAGCAGCTCCCGCATCTTGTCCCGGCCCAGGCGCCGCCATTCCTCCGTGTCCTTCCAGTCCCCGTTGAGGTGGGACAGGGCGAAGGCGCATTGTCCGGACAGTTCGCGCAGGAAGGGGTAATGGTTTCCCAGATCCGGCGGCGCTTCGGCGGGGGCGCATTGCGCCAGCATCGGCAGCGCCAGGAGCATGGACAGAATCACGGGCGGGCCTCCTTGATTGGGCGGGTGCGGTCACCTATTATTTCCCCCGCCGGACGGTTCCAGCGCGGGCGCGGAAACAGGCTTCCAGCCCGCGGGAAATAATAGGCGGCGGCCCCGGCGCAATCAACCCACCAGGAGGATTCGGGATGGACGGCAACGGAACGGACGCGGGACGGATTCCAACACTGCATGTCGTGGGCGACTCCATACCGCAGGCGTATTTCCGCGCCATCAAGGCGGTGTGGGAGCAGGGCCACGCCATCCGCACGGAATACGACCGGAAGAACAGCGCCGGGGAATTCATCGACCCGCCGAGCCGCGACGCGCGCGTGCTCATCGAGGTGAGGGACCCCTTCGCGCAGCCCCGCTTCCCCCCCATTTCCTTCTGCGAGATCGGCGCGTACATCGCCGAGATCATGGGCGCAAAGGACTACCGGGTGGTGCCGTTCGACCAGTTGCAGGAGGCGGTGCACGGCGAGCTGTCCTCGCAGCAGTGGCCCTACACCTACCACCAGCGCCTCTTCGCCCATCCCGACGCGGGCGGCTCCGTGGTGGACCAGATGGCGCTGGCCGTGGAGCGCGTGGCCGCCACGCCCCATTCCCGCCGCGCCGTGGCCACCACCGCCGTGCCCAATCTTGACCCCTACCTGAAGGAGGACATCCCCTGCCTGCGCGAGGTGCAGCTCCGCTGCCCCGAGGACGCCGACGGCAACCTTGTGCTCAACATGAACACGGTGTGGCGCTCCCGCGACCTGTACAAGGCATGGGGCGACAATCTTATCGCCATCACCTTTATGCAGCAGGTGCTCGCCCGGCAAATCTCGGAGAAGACCGGGCGGCCCGTGCGCGTGGGCAGCTACGCCGACTACAGCTGCTCCCTGCACATCTACGGGCAGGACTTCGGCGCGGTGGGCGGCGACGCGGAGCGGGGGCTGAGGAGCTTCTTCGACTCCTTTGACGAGGAGGCCTTCATCGCCCGGTCGCTGCCGAGCGACATCGCGAAGGAGATGCTGGTGCTGCCGCAGCTCCAGAACCTGCTCAGCGACCGCGAGATCGAGCAGTGGGGCTTCCCGCCGGAAAGCGTTGACCTCATCAAGTCACTCATCAGCGACATTGAGGCGGACGTCTACACCGTCTGACCGGGAGCGGATGAAAAACGGGGCGGGCGGGGACGCCCGCCCCCGCGGCTTATCTGCCCGGCGCGAGGTCCTTGTACACCGTCGCCCCCGCGGCGTCCTTCGCCAGTTCAAAGGCGTCCACCAGCTCGCCGCCGACGGACCATGACTCGTAGCGGAGGCGGTCGTTGTTCACGTCAATGACCTGGTAGAGCTGGGTGCCGCCCAGCGTGATCGCCATGAGCGCGTCAAAGCGGTCATTCTTCTCGTACATCTTCGGGCAGGCCACGGAAACCACGTAGACGGGGCCCTTTGCGGCGGGGTCGGCCGTCTTTTCACCGGCCACCTTGTGGGTGCGCCCGTAGTAGTGGTCATGCCCCTGCATCACAAAATCCACGCCGTACTTCTCGTACAGCGGCGCGAGCGCCTTGCGCATTTCCTTGTTGTCCCGGCTGCCGCCGGTGGAATAGACCGGCTGGTGCTGCACCACCATCGTCCAGCGGTTGGGGTTGTCCCTCAGCACGCCCTCCAGCCACTGGTGTGTCTTTTCACGCGCCTCCACAGCCTCGCGGTGGTCGGAAAATAGGTTCCCGTCGATTGAGATCAGCCGTGTTCCCTGGAAGTCGAGATAATAGGAGGTTTCCTCCTGGGAGGCGAGCCCCTCCGGGCCGTTCAGCGGCGCGGCAAACTGGGCGCGCCACACCGGCTTCACCCCGGAGGCCCCCTCGGGGTCCTCGTCGGTGCGGTGCACGTCATGGTTGCCGGGCGTGGCCATGCTGGGCAGCGACGCGCCGATGAAGCCCACCATGGCGCACCACTCGTTCCACAGGCCGTCGTCGTAGCCGTGGTTCACCAGGTCGCCCGCAAACACCATGAACCGCGCGTCCGGCGCGCGGCGCCACCCCTCCCGTATCACCCGGGAGGTTTTGGAGAGAATCTCGCTCTGGGTGTCGCCGAAATAGAGGAAGCGGAAGGGTTCAGGCGCGGCCGAGGCGGTCTGGAACCGGTGCCACTCGCCCCACACCGTGCCGTCACCCACGCGGTAGCCGTAGGCCGTGCCCGGCTCAAGACCGCGCAGCACCGCCTCATGGGTGTGGGCCTTTTCCCCCCGGCCCAAATCCGTCACGGCGGACACGGCCTGCACGGTGGCCGCGTCATCGGAAAACTTGGCCAGCCCCGACCAGCGGACCACCTGCGCTTGCGCCGCGGCGCAGGGCGCGCCCGTGCGCCAGGTCACGGTCTGGGTGGTCGCGGGATCCTCCGACCAGCCCAGCAGCACCCGCTGGGGCACCAGTTCCGGCGCGGGGAGGGTGGTGTACGAAGTCTCCCCAAGGGCCGGAAGGGCGGCCAGCAAGGCCAATGACAGGGAAAGGGCAAGCGCTTTACGCATGGATGTGAACCGCATGAAAGGTCTCCTTGTTTTACTCGGACACAGAAACCATTAATTGTAGGGATAGACCACCCCGCAGACAACTTGGATTTGCCTGTTCCTTCCCCGCCGTTTTCCCGCATTTCAAAAATAAAAATTTAATGACTACAATCTATTGTCTTTTTACGCATAATAATTTATAATCCGATTCGTTATTTTGTCCATATTTGTCAGTATTAGGTAGTTTGTTGCCCATTTTATGGATTAAAGTTGGGTTAATGGCAAGCATAACGACTACACAATTTAGTCATCATGAAACAGCAAAGGATCTGTCCCTGCTGTTTTCCTCCAACGCGCGGACCGCCGTGCTGTTGGCGGTGCTGCCCGATCCCATGCCCTCCTATTACCAACGGCAGCTTGAAAGCGCCACCGGCATGCCCCTGCGTGCGGTGCAGCGCGAGGTGGAGCGCTTGTGCGGGGCGGGCCTGCTTTTCCGTCGCGCCGAGGGCAACCGTGTGTACTACCAGGTCAACCGGGACCATCCCCTTTTCCCGGAACTGCGGGGGATGGTGATGAAGGGCGCGCCGCCCGCGCTTCGGCTGCGGGGCGGCGCGGCGATGGACCCGGCGGTGCGGCTGTGCCTGCTGTCGCCGGAGCGCGACCGCGCGCTGGTGGTTTGCCATCCGGGGGCGCGCCCGGTGTTTGACGCGCCGGGAATCGCGCTGGAAGTGACGGGTTCGGAGAAATTTTTAAGGGGCCTTTCCGAGGGCCATGCGGGGGTGCTCGCCTGGCTTGGGGGGGGCACGGACGTGCTTGGCCGCCGGGACGACGTGATATGGCGGCACATAGAGGCCGCGGGCCACGCGGTCAAGAAGGAGCCGGGGGTGCCATGAAAGACACATCGCTCGACATCATGAAACTGTGCGAATCCTGGTGGGGCAGGCTTGCGGACGCGACGCGCGTGGAGCAGCAGGCCTTTGTGCGCCGGCTGCTGGACCTGCTGGGCTGGGAGGAGCCGCTGCCCTTCAGCCCGAGGCAGGGGGCGGCGGCGATGGGCGCGGCCACCTACCTGCTCCAGGCGGGGAACGGCGCGACGACGGCGGCGTTCTTCCTGCCGCCGGGCGCGCTGGAGCCGCCGACGCCGCTGGTGGACCGGGGGCTGGACTTCTGCCCGGCCACGCGGGTGCTGGTGGAGGAGACGCGCTCTCCGGGGGTCCAGTACCTGCTGGCCACGGACCTGTTCCGCTCCTACCTGTACGACCTGCGCACGGACGAGCTGCTGCTTTTCGCGGACGAGCCGCGCACCTTCAACCTGGAGCTTGCGCCGGTGCTGCAGCGGCCGCGGGTGCTGGAGGGGTCGCTGGAGGATCTGCGCCGCCAGCCGCGCAGCATGGCGGCGCGCCGCCTGCGCGAGTGGTCGCAGCGCTGGATTGACACCCTCTGCATGCGCGGGCGCATCGGCGAGGAGACGGCGAGCCTGGCGCTGGACCGCCTTTTTGTGATGCGCTTCCTCTTCGGGCACGACGTGATGCGCCGCACGCGCGCCCGGCTGCAGCAGCGCTACGAGGCGCTGGCCGCGCGCGCCGCCGCGCCGGGCGGCGTCCCAGCGGGCGTCGGCGCGGACCTGGTGCGGCTTTTCCACGACATGTGGCTGGACTGGGGCATCGACCTGTTCGCGCCCTCGGCGGATCTCGACGCCGCGCTCGGGCGGGACGACATCGCCGGGCCCTGGCTTGCGGAGTCGGTGCTGCTGTCGCGGGGCAAGCTCACCATCGCCACGGCGCTGGAGAGCTTCAACCACGGCGATCCCTCGGAAAAGATGCGGGTCCGGATGGTGCCCGACGAGAACGAGGAGCGCGACCAGTTCCTGGCGCGGCAGAGCCTTGAGACCATCGACTCGGCGCGCATCGTGGTGGACGTGACCGAGGAGGGCTACCGCGCGGTGCTTCACTGGTTCGACAAGATGGTGGCCCTTTACGACCGGCTCAACCTGGACTTTGACCGGCACGCGCGGCAGATCACGCCGCCCGCGCGCGAGGTGGACCTCTTTGCGTGGTCCGAGATTGACGCGCGGCGGCCCGCGGCCTGCACGGACCGGATCGCCCACGCGGCGGCGCACGGGCTAGGCGTGTACCACAGCGACGCGCGGCAGCACCGCATCGTGCGGCTGCTGCTCACGATGCACCTCATCAGCCTGTACCACCAGCGGCGCGAACCCGTGGACCGCCTTCCCGGCCTGGGGTCCGTGCTCCAGCGGCGCCCGCGCGTGCTCACGCCGGGCAGCATCATGCACGGCGGACCCGCCGGAAACGCCGAAGAGTAGACAGCGACCCCGCGCGGGCGGGTAGAATGAGGCGTCTTTCCGCGGGACGGGGAGACACGGGACACCGCAACCATGAGCATGAGCCCCGGCACGGCCCCCGCGCCGCACATCATCATCCCCTGCTACAACGCCGGGGACCGTCTCGGCCGCGTGGTGGCGGCGGCGCTGCCGCTGGCGGCGCGGGTGCTGGTGGTGGACGACGGGAGCACGGACGGCTGCGCCGCGCCGGCGTGGGTGCCGGGCGCGGAGGTGCTTATCTTTCCAAAAAACCGGGGCAAGGGCCACGCGCTGCTGGCGGGGATTGAACGGGCGCTGGCGGACGGCGCGGGGGTGGTGTGCCTGATGGACGCCGACGGCCAGCATGATCCGGCGGAGCTGCCCGGCATGCTGGCGGCGTTCCGGGAGGGCCGGGCGGACCTGCTCATCGGCGAGCGTCAGTTCGGCGGCGCGCAGGTGCCCTGGCGCAGCCGCTTCGGCAACCAGACCACGGCGATCATCAGCCGGCTGCTGCTTGGCCGGGCCCTGCCCGACACGCAGTGCGGCTACCGGCTGCTCTCGCCGGAATTCGCGCGGGCGGTGCTGCGGCACGTGCCGGGCGGCCGCTACGAGACGGAGATGGACATGCTGGTGCTGGCGGTGCGCGGCGGTTTCCGCCTCGCCTACGCGCCCATCCGCACGGTCTACGAGCCGGGCAACAAAAGCTCCCACTTCCGGAAGGTGCGCGACTCGGTCCGCATCTACGCGCGGCTGCTTCGTGCGGTGCTTCGCCGCGGGCCGCAGACGGGGCCGCCGCGGTAAATGCGGGCGGTGGTCAAGGGCTCTGGCCGTGAAGAGTCGTTCGGGGGAATGATGTGCCCAGGGGGAGGACGGGTGGACAGGAGTGGACTTTTGTGGACGGGGGTGGAAGACGGGCGGACACGGGGGTCCGCCCCTACAAGAGGAGGGCGGGTGACGGGGTTGTCCTGCCGGGTTTGGCGGGATTGCCGCGCGGCCGCAAGTTGATTGACAATTTTAAGAAATACGGTTAGCATAAGCCTGCGTCCGGCCACAGGGGGCGGCGGCGCGAAACGCGGAAGGAATGACGTTGGCAGTGTTGCGGAAGACAACAGGCGCGGCGCAAAACGGTTTCACCCTGGTGGAGCTGATCACGGCCCTCAGTGTCATGGCCGTGGCGGTGGCCGTGTTCACCTCCTTCTTCAGCGCCAGCCTTGACCTTTCCCGCCAGAGCCGCAACCAGTCGGTGGCCGCCTCCCTTGCCGGGGAGAAGCTCGGCGAAATCCAGCGCAACCCGGAGCTGTTCCAGTGGGGCCGCCGGGAAGGCGTGGTGAACGGAGCGGTGGCCCCGCGCGCGGAGAAGGAGCGTCCGGACGGGTATCCCTTTGATCCGCCGGAGGCGCTTCCCCAGTCCGACAAGGCGCGCACCCGTGTCATGGCGGATTATGAGGCCTTCCGCTGGAGCGCGCAGGCGCGGACCCTGGAGGGCGGCGACGCGGTGGAGGTGACGGTGGTGGTGCGGTGGCTGGAGTCGGGCCGTCCGCGGTCGCTCTGCCTCACCTCGGCGGTGGAGTCGCCGACGGTGGAGGCCGCCGCCGCGGCGCAGGGGGGCGCGCAATGAACCGGCGCGGATTCACCCTTTTGGAACTGCTTGTCGTGATGACGGTGCTTTCCGTGGTGACCACCATCGGCGTGACCGCATTCATCCGCGTCACCGGCTACTGGAACGGGGCGTCGGCGCTGGCGCGGCTGGAAAACGGCGCGGCGGCGGCGTTTGAGAGCATGGGGGACGACTTTGCGGCGGTGCTTTCGTCGCGCACCGCGCCGGGGGCCTTCACGGGCGTGCGGGGCGGGGTGAACGGGGGCGGTGCGGCGGAGCTCGCGGACGACCGGGTGACGCTGCCGGTGGAGCAGGTGAACGCCGCCACGGGCGGCCGGGAGCGGGTGCTGGTGACCTATGTGATTGACCGGGAGGGCGCGGGCGCGGCGCGGCTGCTGCGCCGTTCGGTGCCGAGCACCGGCGTGGCGGGCGGCACGGACACCGAGGTGGCGAAGGGCGTCGCCGGGATGCGGGTTTCCTATTTTGACGGCGCGGCCTGGCGGCCGGAGTGGCGCGAAAACACGCCGCCGCGCGCGGTGCGGGTGAGCCTGCTCATGGCGGACCCCGCCGGGACGGACAGGCAGGCGGCGCGCAAGGCTGCGTTCAGCATCAACGTGAGATGAGGACCATGCGCAACCGGACACGGAAAGAAAAGGCGGGACGGCGCGGCGCGGCGCTCTTCATGGCGCTGGGCCTGCTGGCCGTGTTTTCCGTGCTGGGCGCGGCGTGGCTGAAACACATGATGATCGAGGCGGACGCCGCCGACTACCGGCTGCTTCAGACGCGGGCGGGCCTCGCGGCGGAGGGCGGCGCGCGGGCGGGCCTCGGCGCGCTGCTGCGGGCGCGTGCAGCGGGCGACCCGGCGAAGGCGGCGGGGGAACGTGAATACCCGTTCAACACATACGGTCCGGTGCGCGGCGCGGCGCCGGACCCGGCGGCGGTGCTGACGGACCGCTTTGCCCGGGCGAAGGTGACCATAACGCCCGTGTCCGACCCGGCGCTGCTGCCGCCCCTGGCGGCGGAGGCGGCGGGCGCGGCGGACGGGCTGGTGTTCAGAATCACGAGCGCGGCGGTGGCGGGCCGCACGGCGAAGGGCGTCGAGTACGGCCGCTGCCATGCGGGGGTGGACACGGTTGTCCGGCTGCTCCCGGACGGCGGCCATGAGATTGTCTGGTGGAACGGAACGGCTCCGCCGGGTGACGCCCGGTAGGGGCGGCCCGGCGGTCCTTTTGGAGGATGGCGGACATGACAGGCGAATCGGAAAACCCCGGCGGCAAAAAGAAGGTGCGGCGCGTGGCGCGCAGGGACAACACAACCCCCGGCGAGGCCCGCGCCGGGGGCGCGCCGGAGCAGCAGGAGGACGGGGCGAAGGCCGCCGGTCTCTTCAGCGGAGGCGGCGTGCGCCAGTCCGACATCACCGTGTTCCTGCGCCAGCTTATCATGATGCTCGACTCGGGGACGCCCATCCTCAAGTCGCTCAAGACCCTGGCGCAGCGCGGCGACCGCGCGGCGGCGCGGGCGGTGGTGGCGGACATCGCGGAATTTGTGGAGGGCGGCAACCCGCTTTGGACCGCCTTTGACCGCCATCCGCGCCAGTTCGACACGGTGTTTGTGAGCCTGATCAAGGCGAGCGAGGCGAGCGGCACGCTCACGACGGTGCTGCGGCGGCTGGTGGACTACCGCGAGGAGCGGGAGCTGCTGCGCAAGCGGGTGCGGGGCGCGATGGTGTACCCGGTGCTGCTGGTCATCGCCTGCTGCATCGCGCTGTTTGTCATCTCCTCCTTCGTGGTGCCCGTGTTCGCCGACTTCTTCGGCCGTTCCGGCCTTGCGGTGCCCGCGCCCACGCGCTTCCTCATCGCCATGTCCGCCGTCGTGCGCGTGTGGTGGTGGCTGCCCGTCGCGCTGGCGCTGGTTCTCGTCGCGGCCTACAAGCTGTGGTACGTGAACAACCCGCTCCGGCGGCTCGCCTCGGACCGCGCCAAGCTGCGTGTGCCGATCATCGGCCCGATCATTCACAAGAACGCCATCGTCGAGATGTGCCGCACCATGGGGCTGCTGCTCCGGAGCGGCCTGTCCATGATGGCCACCCTTGACCTGACGCGGAACGCGATCCACAACCGGGCGGTGGCGGAGTCGCTCCAGGCCATGCGCAACTCGGTGGAGCAGGGCGGCGGCCTGGAGGCGCCGATGCGCCAAAGCGCCGTCATCCCGCCCGTCGTGGCCGACATGTTTGTGACCGGCGAGGAGTCCGGGCGGGTGGACGCGGTGGCGGAGCAGATTGCGGAGGTGTACGAGGAGGAGGTGAAAATCGCCGTGTCCGGACTCGGCGAGGCGCTCCAGCCCGTGTTCACCATCATCGTCGGCGTGGCGGTGCTCATCCTCTTCGTGTCCCTCTTCCTGCCGATGATCAACATGATTGACCAGTTGGGCCAGACCGGCGTGTGAGGCGGCCCGCGCGGGCGCGGGGGGGACGGGGGCCGCGGCGCGCATGGGGGATTGGGCGGGTGCGCGCCCCGTCCGTCACGGAAGCGTTTTTTTCAGCATGAGCAAAAACACCAAAAACAGCCGGTCTTCCGGCGGGGACAAGGGTCCGCCGCTCTTTCTTTTCTGGTGCCGCGAGGACAGCGGCAGCGGGCGGGGGGGGCGTCTGGCGCGGGATCTGGGCGCGGTGCCGTTCCACGCGTGGCGGCCCGGATGGGACCGGGGCGGCACGCCCGCGCCGGTGCGCTACCTCTTCCAGGCGCTGGACACGGCGCGGGCGCTGCGGCGCCTGCGGCCCTCCGCCGTGTATGTGCAGGTGCCGCCGGTCTTCGCGCTGGTCCAGGCCTGGTGGTACGGCGTCCGCACGGGCGCGCCCGTGGCGGCGGACAACCATTCGTCCTTCCTTGACGGGAAATGGCGGCTGTTCCACTGGCTCCAGCGCCCCCTTGCGCGGCGGATTCGCCTGAACCTTGCGCACAACGAGGCCAACCTGGAAATGCTGCGCCGCTGGCGCGGGGACACGGCGCTGCTGCTGAAGTCGCCCGCCGTCACGCGGGATGAGCTGCTGGCGGAGCCGGGGGACCTGGGCCCGCTGCGGGCGGCGCTGGACGCGCCCGGCGCGCCGCGCGTGTTCATGGTGAACCGCTTCGCCGTGGACGACGCGTGGCGGGAGGTGTTCGCCGCCGCGCGGCTCATGCCGGGGGCGCGCTTCTTTGTCACCGGCGACCCCGCGAAGGCGGGGCTCTCACCGGGGGACGCGCCGGGGAACGTGGTGCTCACCGGTTTCCTGTCCAAGCCGGTGTTCGCCGCGCTCATGGACGCGTGCGACGTGACCCTCTCCCTCACGCTGCGGCGGGACACGCTGCTCTGGTCCATCCGCGAGAGCGTCGCGCTGGGCAAGCCCTTTGTCACCTCGGACAGCCCCGTCATCCGCGCGGAGTTTGAGGGGCTGGGCCTGTTCACCGACCACAGCGCCGAATCGCTCCGCGACCGCATCCTGGAGGCCGTTGAAAACCGGGACCTCTGGGCGGAGGCCATGGCCGGGTACATCACCCGCGACCGGGCACGCTGGGCGGGGCAGATCACGGAAATCCGGAAACGGATGGGATAAAGAGGCTCACGCGGAGGCGCGAAGGGGGAAGAGGGGAAGAGAAGAAGATAACCACGGAACACACGGAGCACACGGAAAGGGAAGGGGAGAAGAGATTAGCCACAAAAGGCACAAGGAACACAAAAAAGAGGGGCAAGGGGAGAGGGAAAAGAAGCAACCTAACGCAAAGGCGCGAAGGGGAAGAGGGGAGAAGAACGAAGCACAACTTCGAAGACATGCCCGTCACCCAGTGCAACTGGGTGACGGGAACGTAATGGTTTACAGGGGAGCGTTTGCCAGGCAGGCGCGCCTCAGCCGGGGTATATGGCCCTTTTTTCGCGGTCGTATTTCATGCGCTGCCCCGTGTCGAGGGCGGTGGCGGCCATGATGGTGGCCACGGCGTGCTGGTGCCCGTATTCGATGTCGGCGTTGGGTTTTTCACGGCTGCGGATGCAGTCGAGCCAGTTGCCCATGTGGTGGACGTCCGTGCCGGGGTCGAGTTTGCCGGGGGCGCATTCTTTGCCCTTTTCGCCGCCCTCGCCGGACCAGGCGAGTTTTTCCATGTCGAGCGTGCCGTAGCGGCCGTGCAGGTTGTAGCGGGTGGGCGCGCCGTTGGTGAGGCTCATTTCCCAGTCGAAGAGGAAGCCTTCGGGATAGTCCAGAATCGCGTGGAACTGGTCGCCGTGCTCGCGTCCGTCCTTCCACAGGTAGAGTCCGCCGAGGGCCACCGCGCTGGCGGGGTAGGCGGCGCCGGTGATGATGTGGGCGGCGTCAATGAGATGGGCCATCCACAGCCCGGAGAGGCCGTTGGTGCACATGCGGAAATGGTGCCAGCGCCGGAGCAGGCGCGGATCGAAGGGCACGGCGGGGCGGTTGAAGAGGTAGGCCTGCCAGTCCACGTCCTCCTCCCGGCAGTCGCTGAAGTCGCGGGCCCAGCGGGGGTGGTTGAAGCAGTTGGCCGTGGAGATGCGGGTCATGGGGCCGATGGTTCCGCCCGCCAGGAATTCGCGGGCGGATTTCCAGCGTCCCTCGCTGCGGCGCTGGGTGCCGGCCTGGATCACTCGGTTGTTGGCGCGGGCGAGATCGAGGGCCTCGCCCGCCTCCTCCACGGTGAGGGACATGGGTTTTTCCACGTACACGTCCTTCCCGGCCTTCAGCGACTCGATCATGATGGGCGTGTGCCCGAAGTCGGGCGTCGCGATGACCACGGCGTCCACGTCCGCGCGGGCGAGCACCTCGTGGAAGCGGCTGGTGCTGAAGGGGGCGCGTCCCGAGTCCTTTTCCACCTTCGCGGCGGCGCGTTCGCGGTTCGGTTTCCACACGTCGCAGACGGCGGTGATGTCCACCTTGTGGCTGTCGCGGAGTTTCAGGAGCTCGCCGAGATGGTAGGAGCCGCGCTCGCCCACGCCGATGAGCCCCACGGAGACGCGTTCGTTCGCGCCGTGGGCGGTGCGGCCCAGGAGGACGCCCGCGCCCGCCGCCGCGCCGGAGGATGCCAGAAAAGACCTTCTTGAGATGGGGTGGTTGTTCATGGCCGCGCCTTTCCGTGTTGGTTGGTTCACTGCGGACATGATAGCCCCGCCGCCGCCAAAGGGCAAGACGCCGCCGCCCCTCAGGGCGCTAACCAGTCCAGGGGGGGCACGGGCAGGTTGCGCAGCACCGCGAAGGCCAGCGCGACGACGCCGAGCAGGAGCAGGCCCCGGTTTCCGGGCTGCGGCGGGCGGACGCGCGCAAGGCCGAGGCTGTTCAGCACATGGGCCGCCGCCGCGGCAAAGACCGCCGGAAACACCAGCAGCACCGCGAGGGCGTTTGCCGAGAGCGCCGCCGTGACGCGGCCGTGGAGCAGCTCATGGAGCGCGCGCTGGCCGCCGCAGCCGGGACAGTGCAGGCCGGTGATTTTATGGAAGGGGCAGGCCCAGAACAGGCCCGAGCCGGCGGCGGGATCCACCAGATAGTACAGCGCGCCCAGCGCACCCGCCGCCAGCAGCAGCAGCGCCAGCGGTTCCCGGCGTTCCGGCGCGGGGGGAGGCCCCCCCGGCGTTTCCCCCCGCAGTTTTTCAGGCGTCGGCGTGTCCATTGGAAAATGACTATACCCGCCCCGGGGCCGCGTTTCCACCGGCGGCCCGTATCCGCCGCGGCCGCCGCAAAGAAGATGCGCGGGGCGCGGCGAAAGCCGTATGATTTGGACCGGTCAAGCAACCCATTCGGAGGAGCGCACATGGGCAGGTCTGTGTTGTCTGTTTTGATGCTGGCGCTGGCGTGCGCCGCCCTTCCGGCGGCGGGCGAGCTGCAAAACGTGGAGCTGGGCGGCTCGCTGAGCATCACCGGCTGGTATTACAACTACGACTCCATTCCCACAACCGCCTACATTGACCAGTTCACGCGCCTTTCGGTGAGGGGCGACTTCACGGACAACGTGACGGCCTTTGTGGAGGCGGCCTCCTACGACGCGTGGGGTGAGGATTTCCGCTCCGGTTTCCTGGGGGGCGGCGACTTCCGGGCGGACAGCACCGATGATGTGGAAATTTACCAGGCCTATGTGGAGGCGCGGGAGCTGTGGGGCGCGCCCCTGACGCTGCGGGCGGGCCGGCAGGAGCTCGCCTTCGGCAGCGAGTGGCTGGTGGGCGACAACAGCGACTCCTCCCCGGTCTTCGGCCTGTCCTTTGACGCCCTCCGGCTGACGCTGGCGCAGGACACCTTCAGCCTGGACCTTGTGGCGGCGAAGCTGGCCGAGGGGATGAGCGGCTTCGGCGGGGACGACACGGACTTTTACATGGTCTATTTCAGCCACACCGGCGTCGAGGATCATGTGTTCGACGCGTACTGGATGTTTGTGCGGGATGACGCCGCGACGGCCGCCTTTGAAACCGACCTGCACACGCTGGGCCTGCGCGCGGCGGGCGCATTCGGCGCGCTGGACTACGAGGTGGAGGCGGCGTGGCAGACGGGCGGCGTGGAGGGGCTGTTCAGCGCCTGCCCGGCGGGCTTCGGCACCGCCGACACGGACTACGGCGCGCCCGCCGCGGCCGCGACCGTCGGCTACACCCTTGAGTGCCCGTGGACACCCCGGATTTTCGCCTCCTTCGCGTACCTTGGCGGCGGCGACCCGGACAGGAGCCCCTTTTCCAACGACCGCACCCTGCCCTTCAACCGGCTCTTTTCCGATGTGGAATACACCGAATTCCTGGCCTTCACCGACATGACCAACATCCTCTTCTACGGCGTCGGCGTCGAGGCGGCGCCCACGGAAACCGTGGCCCTTTCGCTGCTGGTCTCCCACCTTGAGGCGGACGAGGCCATGCTGGGGCCGGGCGGCTGGCTCACCCGCGACGAGATTCCCACCAACCTGGGCTGGGAGGCGGCACTGTCGGCGGAATACCAGTACAGCGATGACCTGGGCTTCTACTTCACCTACGCCCATTTCTTCGGCGCGGACGGACTCGGCGGGAGTTATGTCATCTACAACGGGCTGTTCCCCTGGCAGGGCGACGGCGATGACGACTACGACGTGGTGTATCTCGGGTCCACCATCTCGTTTTAACATTGCGCAGGCACGGTTCCCCCGGAACGGGACTCCGTTCCGGGGTGTTTTTTGCGGGTCGCATTTGGGAGAAAGGGCGGGAGCATGAGAGCGTTTCTTGCGATGGCGGCATTGTTGTTCGCCCTGTCGGTTTCGGCGGGTGATTTGGAATTCAGCGACCCCGCGAACCTGCCGCCGCCGCCCCCGGACGCGCCGGGCTTCCCCGCGTCGGACGCCGGGCTGGACGCGCTGGAGGGCTTCGCCAGCCCGCCGCCGGGCTACGGCGAGGTGCCCTTCTGGTGGTGGACGGGCGACCCCCTCGACAAGGAGCGGCTGCTGTGGCAGCTGGACAAACTGCACGCCGCGGGGATTCCCGGGGTGCAGATCAACTACGCCCATGACCCCGCGATGGTGACCTATCCGGCGGAGCCGCCCATCTTCTCGGAGCCGTGGTGGGAAATTTGGCGGTGGATGGCGGGGGAATGCCGCAAGCGGGGCATGGGCATCGGCCTGAGCGGCTACACCATTGACTGGCCGGGCCATGACAACCTGTTCCGGAAGATTGGCGTCAACGACGGCTCACTGCGGGGCGCGCATCTCCGGGTGAAAACCGCCGGGGCGAAGGGCAGGACGCCCTTTTCCATGGAGCTGCCCGGCGGCGTGGTCAGCGCCACGGCGCGGCGCATGGAGGGGAAAAAACCCGAACCCGGCCCCGGCACGGACCTGCTGGACAAGATCACCGGAAACCGCCTCGAATGGACGCCGCCCAAGGGGCTGTGGCAGGTGGCCGTGGTCTACGCGGAGTCCCCGGAGTGGTCGGTGGACCCGATGAACCCCGCCTCGGGCGCGAAAGTGATCGAGCGCTTTTTCCAGCCCTTCGCCGACCACTGCCCCGGTGATCTTTCCAAGGCGCTCAATTATTTCTTCCACGACGAGCTCACCTTCGGCGTGGACGGCTGGCTGTGGAACGGCCAATTCGCGGCGGAGTTCAAAAAGCGCAAGGGCTACGACATCCTGCCGCTGCTCCCCGCGCTGTTCATTGACATCGGCCCGGAAACCCCGAAGGTGCGGCTGGACTGCGCGGACGTGATGGTGTCGCTGGAGGAGGAGAATTTTTTCCGCCCCATTTTCGAGTGGCACTGGAGCCGGGGCATCATGTACGCGTGCGATCCCGGCAGCCGCGGCAAGAACCCGTCGGAATTCGGCGACTATTTCCGGTGCGTGCGCTGGTACGCCGCGCCGGGCCACGACACGCCGGGCGGCAAAGCCGACCTGATCAAGGACAAGGTGTCCAGCTCCATGGCGCACCTGTACCGCCGCCCGAGGGTGTGGCTGGAGGGGTACCACAGCCTGGGCTGGGGCGCGACGCCCGCCACCATCTTCGACTCGTCGTGCAAGAATTTCCTCTACGGCGCGAGCCTGCTCAACCTGCACGGGCTCTACTACACCACCCACGGCGGCCACTGGGAATGGGCGCCGCCCTGCTTCCATTTCCGCATGCCCTACTGGGAGCACATGGGCTCCTTCATGAAGTACTTCGAGCGGCTCGGCTACCTGCTCAGCCAGGGGGCGCACCGCTGCGACGTGGCGGTGATGTACCCCGTGGCGCCGCTGGAGGCGGGCATGGGCGGTGAAAAGACGGTGGCCGCCGCCTTTGAGACGGGCACGCGCCTGTACATGGACCACGGCATCGACTTCGACTTCATGGACTTCGAGTCGCTGGCGCGGGCGGAGATAAGGGACCGGCAACTGCTCGTGTCGGGCGAGGCCTACCGCGTGCTTGTGCTGCCGGGCATGGCGGCGGCGCGCTGGTCCACGGTGGAGAAGGCGCTGGCCTTCTACCGGGCGGGCGGCGTGGTCATCGCCACGGGCGCGCTGCCCGCCGCGTCGGACCGCGCGGGCCGGGAGGACGCCGAACTCGACAAGGCGGTGCGGGAAATTTTCGGCGTGACCGCCGCCGGGGCGCGGAACGAAAAAAAGACCGCGCCGCAGCGCAATGACGCGGGCGGCACGGGCGCGGCCGCGGATTCGGACGCGGCGGTGGCGGCGCTCATATCCGCGTCCGTCCCGCGCGACTTCATTCCCGGCGGCGGCGGCCAGGTGCTGCACCGCAAAATCGGGGAACGGGACGTGTACATGGTGATGGGCGCGCCGAAAAACTCGGAGTGCTTTTTCCGGGCGCGGGGCACGGTGGAACTGTGGGATCCCTGGACCGGCACGGCCCGCCCGGTGCGCACCTTCACGGCGGAGGGGGACGGCACGCGGGTGCGGATGCCGCTGGGCGCGGACGAGGCGCAGGTGATTGTGTTCAGCCCCGGCGACGCCGGAACCGCGGTAACCCGGACGGATTTGGACGAGGTGGCGGGGGTTGAAACGCGGGACGGGAAACCCGAAGTCACCGGCTATGCCGCCGCCGGGGGCGAAAAAACCGCCACCGTGCTGGCGGGCGGCGTGGAGACCACGGTGCGGGGTGTCGCCGCCGACCCGGCTCTGCCCGTCGCGCTCGACGGCGACTGGGAGGTGGAACTGGAGCCGAAGCTGGACAACCGCTGGGGCGACTTCCGGCTGCCCGTCGCGGAGCGGATGATCGGCGCGGAGGCGCGGCGCTTCGCCCATGCCGAGGAAACCGCGCCCAACCCCGGATGGGAGAAGGCCGATCTGGACGATTCGTCCTGGAAGACGGTGGCCTGCTCCTTTGGCACCCGCTTCTGGAAACTCGGCCCGATGCCGGAAACCACGCCCGAGGACGGGCGGGTGGCCGCGCTCACCCGCGTCAACCCCGGCGAACCCGTCACGGTGGGCGGCGCGGAGCACCGCTGGCAGCCCTACGACTACTCGACCCGCTGGGGCGTGGAGGGCGATCCCGGCCCGCAGGGCCACCACGGCCTGAAGAAGCTCATCTCCGACGACTTCATCGTTTTGGGCGCGCCGAAGTACAACGGCATCTCCATTGACTACCAAAAGGAGGAGGCGGGGGGGCGCCATTACCTGTGGACCACGGCGCTGGCCCCGCGCGACGGCGCCGCGGTGATGCGCACCGGCGCGATGAAGCCCGCCGCTGTCTGGATCAACGGCGTCAGGGTGGAGGATTTGGCGGCGGCGGTTCCCCTCCATGCGGGGGCCAATCCGGTGCTGCTCCGCTACGACACGCCGGGCCGCACCCATTTCATCCTGGAACTGGAGGGCGCGCCCGCCGCGGCGGCCCCGGCCGTCCCCCTGTCCATGCGCTGGCACAACAACCCCGCCGTGCTGCCCTTTGACCCGAAGCCGGATGCGGCAAACCCCGCCGGCTGGTACCGATTCCTGTCGCCGCCGGGCCTGCGGTCCATGAGGATCACGGCGCGGGGGGCGGTGTCCGCATGGGCCGACGGCGTGCCGGTGGAAATGTCCCCCGGCGCGGCGCGCGCCGACGGCGCGGTGGAATACACGGCCACGGTGGCAAAACCCGCGGCGGGGGCGGTGCGGGTGGCGCTGCGGGTGGCGCAGGAGCGCGGCTGCCTGGGCGGCGCGGCCCTGCCCGAGCCGGTGGCGCTGGACTGCGGCCCCGGCGTGATGCCCGCGGGCGACTGGTCGAAGATGGGCGCGCTCGCGGACTACTCCGGCGGCATGTGGTACCGCAGGACCGTCACACTCACGAAAGAGCGGGTGGCCGGCCGCGTGGTGCTTGACCTGGGCGCGGCGGCCGCGTCCGCCGAGGTGCGCGTGAACGGCAAGCCCGCCGGGATCAAAATCACGCCGCCGTGGCGGGTGGACCTTTCCGGGCTGGTGAAACCCGGCAAAAACAAAATCGAAATCCTGGTGTGCAACACCCTGGCCAACCATTACGGCGCCATCCCCACCCACTACCGGGGCGACCCGGTGTCGGGGCTGCTCGGGCCGGTGGTCTTGCGGACGGAGCAGCCGGTGGTGCTGCGCTGAGCGCCGGGGTGCTTGTGCGTTTCGGCGTCTTGCGGCATAATGGCGGGCAGGGACGGACCGCGCTTTTTCCGCCCCGGCAACGGCAGGGAGTTGTTCCGTGGTTTTTTATCTGACAATACGCCGCGGCGAGGGCCGGGGCATGGCATGGCCCATCAGCGGCGCGCCGCTGGTGCTGGGCCGCGACCCCTCCTGCGCGATCAGTCTGAACGATCCCACGGTGTCGCGGCACCACTGCCAGATTCTGATGGAGGGCGACCGGCCCCGGGTCACGGATCTGGGCAGCCGCAACGCCACCTTCCTGAACGGGTCGCCCGTGCGGGACGCGGTGCTCGCGCCGGGGGACGAGCTGGCGGTGGGGGCGACGGTGTTCGGCGTCATCCGGGCGCTGGACACGGGGCCCCTGGCGCGGACCCGCACCATCGCCGCGGTGGCCGCCACGTCGGCGCTGCAGATGGGCAAGCCGGTCTACTCCAACGAGAGCGGCGACAGCCTGCTGCGCAAGGGGCGGCCCAGCTCGTCGGAGGACTTGGTGGAGCTGTTCAACCTGGGCCGGGTCATGAGCCAGGCCGACACGGTGGCCGGGCTGGGGGAAACCCTGCTGGCGGCGGTGCGGCGGCGGCTTTCCCCGCTCTGGTGCTGCATGGTGCTGCGCGGCGACGGCGACGGGGGCCTTTCGGTGCTTCCCGCGGAGGCCGCCGCCGATTTTGACCGGGACAAGCCGCTGGTGGAGCTGGCCGTGTCGTCCATGGGCAAGCAGAAGGGCGTGCTGCTGCCGGAGCATTTGCAGAAGGGCGCGGGCCAGCGCATCCGCAGCACGCTGGTGGCGCCGGTGGTGCTGGGCCGCGAGCCGGTGGGCGCCATCATCGCCCGGGGGGAGACCCCGGCCAGCCTCTACGACGAGGGCGACCTGGAGCACCTCATCGCGCTGGGCCACGCCGCCGCGCCCTACCTGCGCGCCATCGAGCGGCTGGAGCGGCTCGAGGTGGAGAACCGCCGGCTGGTGGCGGGCATCGCCCACGCCGCGCCCATCATCGGCGACAGCCCCGCCGTGCGCGAGGTGCGCGAGCTTGCCCGGAGCTGCGCGCGGTCGCGCCTGAACATCCTCATCCTCGGCGAGACGGGCACCGGCAAGGAGCTCATGGCGCGGATGATCCACGAGCTGTCCGACCTGGCGGCAAAGCCGCTGGTGGTGGTGAACTGCGCCGCCATCCCGGACGACCTGTTTGAGAGCGAGGTCTTCGGCCACGAGCGCGGCGCGTTCACCGGCGCGCACGCGGCGCGGCGCGGGCTCATGGAGGAGGCCGACGGCGGCACCCTCTTCCTCGACGAGGTGGGCGACCTCAGCGCGCCCAACCAGGCGCGCCTGCTCCGCGCCATCGAAACCGGCCTGTTCCGGCGGCTCGGCGGCTCCGCCAACATCCAGGTCTCGGTGCGCGTGCTCGCCGCCACAAACAGGGATTTGCGCCGCGCCGTGGCCGAGAACACCTTCCGCCGCGACCTGTACCACCGGCTCAACGCCTTTGAGATCCGCATCCCGCCGCTGCGTGAGCGGATTGACGACGTGCCCGAACTGGCGGCGCGCTTCCTGCAGAACGCCGCCCGCGACAGCGGCGGCCGTCCGCCGCGCCGCCTGTCGGAGGAGGCGCTGGAGGCGCTGCGCCGCCATCCCTGGCCCGGCAACGTGCGCGAGCTGCGCAACGTCATCGAGCGGGCCGCCGTGGTGGCGCGGGGGGCCAAGATCACCCCGGAGGACCTGTGGCTCGGCGACGCCGCGCCGGAGGAGGAGACGCCCTTCCCCACGCTGGACGAGCTGGAGAAGGGGCACATCCGCGAGGCGCTGCACCGCTGCGGCGGCAACACCAAAGAGGCCGCCGAACTGCTCAACATCGCCCGGAGCACCCTCTACCGCAAAATCACGGAGTACAACCTTGAATCCTGACCGGCCCGGCGGCCCCCAAAAAGGCCCCGCCGGGCGGGATGAGATCCTGCCGCCGTCGGTGTACGACGCGGACTACTACCTCAGCGAGGCGGTGGAGGGCCACGCGCTCTGGCTGCGCGGGGAAATGTCCGCCCTGCGCGGGAAGCACCTGGCCCTGCTCGCGCCCGCGCCGGGCATGGACCTGCTGGAAATCGGCTTCGCCCGGGGCGAGCTGCTCCGGGAATGCGCCCTGGCGGGCGCGCGCTGCACGGGTCTGGACTACTCGCCCGACGCCTGCGCCATCGCGCGCGGCACCCTGGACGCCGCCGGGGCCGCCGCCGTCCTCGTGCGCGGCGACTGCCGCGCGCTGCCCTTTCCCGACGCCTCCTTCGACCGCGTCTTCGCCGGGGACGTGATCGAGCATCTGGCCTGGACCGGCGGCGTGCGGCTGCTGGCCGAAATGGGGCGCGTGCTGCGGCCCGGCGGGTTCCTGCTGCTCCACACCACGCCCAACCGCACCTTCCACCGGCGCGTCTGGCCCGCGCTGCGGCCCCTGCTGCGGCTGTGGAACCCCGGACTCGTCCGGGGCATGGACGGACAGTTCGCCGTGATGGACCGGGTGCACCTCTGCGAGCACACCCCCGCCATGCTGCGCCGCGCCGCCCGCGCCGCGGGGCTCCCCCCCCGGCGCACCCGCGTGTGGACCGACCCGGACCTGCTCCGGAGCGGCGAGCACCGGCTCACGGAATCCCTGGGCAAATCGCCCCTGTTCCGCGCCGCCGCCGCCGTGGCGGCGCTGCCGCCCCTGCTCCCCCTCCTGGGCAACGACCTCTACCTCCGCCACGACAAGCCCTGACGGGGGAATCTTCAACGCGGATGGACGGAATGGACGGGATGGACGGGATGGACGGATGCCGCGCGGCGGGCGTTTTTCCGCAAATTTCCACGCAATCCGCAGGCCAACTTTTCCGGTTTCGCCCGCCCCGCACCGCCCGCCGCTTGCATCCGAATTCCCGCCCGTGTCATTATATTCACGCGCGGTTGCGCGCGTTCCCGGGCCGTAAAGGCCGTCCAAACATCCTAGAACACAAGGAGAACTGCAATGTCCCGACTGGAAGGCAAGGCCCTCGTGGCCCAGGGCGGCGGCCCCACCGCGGTCATCAACCAGAGCGTCGTCGGCGTCGTGCTTGAGGCCCGCAAATACCCGCAGGTCACCCATGTCTACGGCGCGCTCCACGGCGTCCGCGGCATCATCGACGAGAATTTCCTCGACCTGACCGAGGCCACCACCCACAACCTCGAGGCCGTCGCGGCCACCCCCTCCGCCGGCCTCCTCTCCACCCGCGACAAACCGGACGTGGACTACTGCAAGAACATCTTTGAGATGTGCAAGGTCCACAACATCCGCTACTTCTTCTACTGCGGCGGCAACGACAGCGCCGACACCTGCCGCATCGTCAACGAGCAGGCCCGCGAGGCCGGCTACGAGCTGCGCGTGGTGCACGTGCCCAAGACCATCGACAACGACCTCAAGGTCACCGACCACTGCCCCGGCTACGGCTCCGCCGCCAAATTCGTCGCCCAGGCCTTCGCCGGCGCCAACCTCGACAACCGCGCCATCCCCGGCGTCTACATCGCCGTCGTCATGGGCCGCCACGCCGGCTTCCTCACCGCCGCCAGCGCCCTCGCCAAGAAGTTCCCCGACGACGGCCCGCACCTCGTCTACCTGCCCGAGCGCGCCTTCGTCCCCGCCAAGTTCACCGCCGACGTAAAGGCCGTCTACGAAAAGTACGGCCGCTGCGTCATCGCCGTGTCCGAGGGCGTCTGCGACGAGAACGGCACCCCCATGATCGCCGCCTTCACCGGCGGTGAAAAGGACGCCCACGGCAACGTCCAGCTCTCCGGCACCGGCGCCCTCGGCGACCTCCTCGCCGCCCAGGTCAAGGCCATGGGCATCAAGCGCGTCCGCTCCGACACGTTCGGCTACCTCCAGCGCTCCTTCCTCGGCTGCGTCTCCGAGGTCGACCAGTTCGAGGCCCGCGAGGTCGGCGAAAAGGCCGCCCAGTACGCCGTCTGGCACAACATCGACGGCTCCGTCGCCATCAAGCGCGAGGGCGACTACGCCGTCTCCTACTTCCTCACCCCCCTTGAGACCGTCGCGCGCCACTCCACCGAGATGCCCGACAATTTCATCAACGCCGAGGGCAACCACGTCACCGAAGACTTCATCAAGTACGCACGGCCCCTCGCCGGTTCCATGCCCATGATGGACCGCATCCAGGCCCCCCGCGTCGCCAAGATCAAAAACGTCTAAGGCGCCGCCCCCCGGCCCCCACGGCATCCCCCGCCCCCGCCACGGCATCCACCGCGGCGGGTGCGGTTTTTTTTGCGCCCATCCACACCCATTCCTCTGGTTGCTACTCATGGAGTGTAGACCCAAAGTGTTCATCCCCGCCTATCATTTCCGCATGAAAAATCCCTTACTAATCACCTTCGGAAACAACGTTCGTACCCGTCGTTTAGCTTTGAGAATTTCCCAAGAAGAACTGGCCGAAAGGGCGGATCTCCACCGCACTTATGTGGGTGGGATTGAGCGGGGTGAGCGCAACGTCGCCGTCCTCAACATCGTTGCCCTCGCCAAGGCTTTGGAGTGTCCCCCTGAGCAGTTGTTTAAGGGGGTTGTGGGTAAGTAGTTTCTACAAGGCTACAGTTCAGACAAGGTTTACCGATGAACAGAGCATACTATAGTGATAAAATTTCATCATTCCTAAAGGCATCAACAGATGAAATCCTTGGAAAACTCGCAATAAAAAACCCTTTTAAACTTGAAAATACGCAACGCGATGCTTGGCAAGAAGAAATCCATATTCTGAAAGATGTTTTGTCGGGATTTGAAGGAATGATTTATTTCGAGTTTTCAATACCGAGGATGGGGAAGCGCATTGATGTGCTTCTTTTGATTGACTCAGTAATATTTGTCCTCGAATTCAAGATAGGGGAATCCGAGTTTAAGTCCCACGCACTTGACCAAGTATGGGATTATGCACTTGATCTTAAAAATTTTCATGAAACTAGTTATGATAATTTTATCGCCCCTATATTAGTTGCCACTAACGCGCCTCCTACTACCTCTACCATCTGTATGACTCCACAAAATGACCGAATATTTTTCCCTATTAAGAGCAATTCATCATTACTTCGTAAAGTACTACAGGACGTTGGAAATTTTTGTACTAGCACATCCATTGATTTTGATTTGTGGGAGAGCGGGCGTTACAGTCCAACCCCGACAATTATCGAAGCGGCAACTGCTTTATACAATGGGCATTCAGTCAAAGAGATTTCACGAACAGATGCTGGAGCAATCAATCTACAAGAAACCACAAATGCTGTTTCGAAAATAATCCAGGTTTCCAAAAAAGAAGGCAAAAAATCGATTTGTTTTGTAACCGGTGTCCCTGGAGCAGGCAAAACCTTAGTTGGACTTAATATAGCTACAGAAAACCTAGATAAATCACAAGATTTATACAGTGTGTTTCTCTCTGGAAATGGTCCTCTCGTTAGTGTCCTGAGGGAGGCCTTGACTAGGAACAAAGTACTTCAACATAAAGAAAATGGTGAAAGAATAAAAAAAAGTACTGTATTGTCTGAAGTAAAAGCGTTTATTCAAAATGTTCATCATTTTCGTGACGAATGTCTTATTGATTTTGCTGCCCCCCCGGAGCATGTAGTGCTTTTTGATGAAGCTCAAAGAGCCTGGAATCGTGAGCAAACATCAATTTTCATGCAAAAGAAAAAGGGAATACCCTTTTTTAATAAATCCGAGCCCGAATTCTTAATTTCATGTCTTGACCGCCATAAAGATTGGGCAGTAATAGTTTGTCTGGTTGGTGGAGGGCAAGAAATTAATACTGGCGAAGCTGGAATCGCTGAATGGATAGACTCACTAAATCGTTCTTTTCCTGATTGGAATATCTATATATCACCACGGCTAGCAGATAGTGAGTATGCTACGGTACATACATTAGAGTCACTAAAAACGCATCAAAATGTGGAATACAAGGACGAACTACATCTGAGTGTATCTATGAGGTCATTTAGAGCCGAACATGTTTCTACCCTAGTAAAAAATATCCTTGATCGCGATGTGGAAAGCTCACGTAACATTTTACAGAATATTAATAACTATCCTATATTACTCACACGCGATTTGTCGCACGCAAAAGCGTGGCTACGAAAACAGGCACGTGGTTCTGAGCGCTATGGAATCGTAGTTTCATCAGAAGCGGAGAGGTTAAAACCGTATGCAATTGATATAAAATCGCCGGTAGATCCCATTCATTGGTTTTTGGATTCAAAGGAAGATGTCCGTTCCTCGTATTATTTAGAAGATGTGGCTACAGAATTTCACATTCAAGGACTAGAGCTTGATTGGGCCTGTGTCACATGGGATGCGGACTTTAGGTTTTCCAAAAACGGTTGGGGACACTGGTCATTCTGTGGCAATCGATGGAACCGTATTAAAAAGGAAGAGCGAAAGATATTCCAAAAAAATGCCTATCGCGTATTACTCACGCGCGCACGTCAAGGCATGATTATTGTCGTACCCCATGGTGATCCAGAGGACCATACGCGAGCTCCAGATTTTTATGACCCAACCTTTACATATCTGTCCTCTATTGGAATTCCCGTGATTTAATGGGTATCTGCGACATAGTTATATTTTTTCCTTGAATTGCACTTCGGGACGGGCTTGTCTTGGAAGCTGTGTTTCCCTGAGTTTTTTGTTTTTGTGGGTACGGAGGGCGAAGTACAACTTCGAAGACAGGGGCGTCACCCAGTACAACTGGGTGACGAGAGGCAGGGGGAATTTGGACAGGATTGACAGGATTGACAGGATTGACAGGATTTTCCGCGCCGCCCTCTCTTTCATCCCCGTCCATTTTTGTCCATTCCCGTCCACTCCCGTCCATCCCTCCCCCGTGGCTGATCTATTCGGGGTCTTCCCATCCTTTTGCGCGGGCGAGTGCCTTGTTCCATGCGGCGCGGCGCGCGGCGCGCTCGCCGGGGGGGAAGGCGGGGGTGAAGCGGCGCTCCTCGGCCCATTGGTGGGCGATTTCATCGGGGGACTGCCAGAAGCCGACGGCGAGTCCGGCGAGGTAGGCGGCGCCGAGGGCGGTTGTTTCGATGACCCTGGGCCGGGCGACGGGGAGTCCGAGCAGGTCGGCCTGGAACTGCATGAGCAGGTTGTTTGCGGCGGCTCCGCCGTCCACGCGCAGCTCCGTGGCGTCGGCGCCGGCGTCGGCGGCCATGGCGTCGAGCACGTCGGCGACCTGGAATGCGATGCCCTCCAGGGCGGCGCGTGCGATGTGCGCGGCGGTGGTGCCGCGGGTGATGCCGGCGATGACGCCGCGGGCGTAGGGGTCCCAGTGGGGCGCGCCGAGTCCGGCGAAGGCGGGCACGAGGCAGACGCCGCCGGTGTCGGGCACGGAGGCGGCGAGGGCCTCGATTTCGGCGGCGCCGCGCACGATGCCGAGCCCGTCGCGGAGCCACTGGACGACGGCCCCGGCGATGAAGACGCTGCCCTCGAGGGCGTATTCGAGTTTTCCGCCGCGCCGCCAGGCGACGGTGGTGAGGAGGTTGTTCCGTGAGGGCACGGGGCGGCCGCCGGTGTGGAGGAGCATGAAGCATCCGGTGCCGTAGGTGTTTTTGACCATGCCGGGGCGGAGGCACATCTGGCCGAAGAGGGCGGCCTGCTGGTCGCCCGCCATGCCCGCCACGGGCACGGGCGAGGGGAAGACGCCGGGGGCGGTTTGGCCGCAGACGCCGCAGGAGTCCACGACCGCGGGCAGCATGGCGCGGGGCACGCCGAGGGCGTTGAGGAGTTCGTCGTCCCATTCGCCGGTGTGGATGTTGAACATGAGGGTGCGCGCGGCGTTTGACCCGTCGGTGACGTGGCATTTGCCGCCGGTGAGGTTCCATGCGAGCCAGGAGTCCACGGTGCCGAAGGCGAGTTCGCCGCGCGCGGCGCGGTCCCGCGCGCCGGGGATGTTGTCGAGGATCCAGCGGACCTTGGTGCCGGAGAAATAGGCGTCGAGGAGAAGGCCGGTCCGCTCGCGGAAAAGGGGCTCCATTCCTTCGGCGCGCATCCGGTCGCAGAGGGGTGCGGTGCGCCGGTCCTGCCAGACGATGGCGTTGCACAGGGGCGCGCCGGTGGCCCGGTCCCAGACGAGGGTGGTTTCGCGCTGGTTGGTGATACCGAGGGCTGCGATGTCGGCGGGGGCCGCGCCCGCGCGGGAGAGTGCCTCGGCGGCGACGCCGGCCTGGGTGGCCCAGAGATCCTCGGGGCGGTGCTCCACCCAGCCGGGGCGGGGGAAGAGCTGTTCGAATTCCCGCTGGGCGGAGGCCACGGGGAGGCCCCGGCGGTCGAAAACGATGGCCCGGGAGCTTGTGGTTCCCTGGTCGAGCGCGAGCACGTACTTTGACATGGCCGGTCCTCCTTGGGGTTGCGCCGCCCATTGTACGGGAAGGGGGCGCGGAAGGGAAAGGGGGGGCCGGGGGAGGTTTTGGCTTTGGCGGCGCTGGGGGGTAGAATGCCTTTTTGGCCGGGCGACGCCCGGAAAACACGGGAGATCCTTCAATGGGACGTTTCATGATGGTTGCCGCAGGGGCGGTGCTGTGCGCGGGTGCGGCGGTGGCCGCCGGGCTGACACCTGCGGAGTTGAAGTGCGAGTACAGGACCGATCCCATGGGGATTGACGTGACAGTGCCGCGCCTCACCTGGATACTCACGGGCGACGGGCGCGGCCTGGCGCAGACGGCCTACCAGATTGTGGCGTCATCGTCGCCGGAGGCGCTGGCGAAGGACCAGGGCGACCTGTGGGATTCGGGAAAGGTGGCCTCGGACGAGTCGGTGCTGATTCCCTGGGCGGGTGCGCCGCTCACATCGCGGACGGTCTGCCACTGGAAGGTGCGCGTGTGGGATCAGGACGGGAAGCCCTCGGCATGGAGCGCCCCGGCGCGCTTTTCCATGGGCCTGCTGACGCCGGCGGACTGGACGGCGGAGTGGATTGGCTATGACGGCGCGCTGCCCGGAGACGAGGAGCTGCTGCGGGAACCGATGAAGGGCGCGTCGTGGATTTGGTTCCCGGAGGGGGTGCCCGCGAAGGACATCCCGGCGTGCAAGCGCTGGTTCCGGAAGGAATTCACGCTGCCCAAGGACGATCCGATGGTGAAGGCGGTGCTCTACGCCTCGGCGGACAACGGCGCGAAGGTGAGCTTCAACGGCAAGCGCGCGGGCAAGGGCAAGGATCCCATCCAGGGGTACAAGCGCTGCTATGAGTATGACGTGACTGATCTGCTCGCGCCGGGCGCGAACGTGATGGGCGTGGAGGGCCAGAACAACGCGGGGAACGCGGGGTTCATCGCAACGCTGGAGGTCACGCTGAAGAGCGGCGCCCTGTTCGCGCTCAACACCGACGGCTTTTGGAAGTGCCTGAAGGACCGGCCCGAAAAGGGCTGGGACACGGCGAAGTTCAAGGGGAGGGGCTGGGTGGACGCGGAGGCGGTGGCCCCGTACGGGGCGAAGCCCTGGGGCAAGCCGCTGGGCGAGGCGCTCTACCTGCCGCCGCCGCCCCAGCTCCGCCGTGAATTCGCGGTGGACAAGCCGGTGCGCCGCGCCACGGTGCACGCGTCGGCATTCGGCATTTACGAGATGCGCATCAACGGCGCGCGGGTGGGCGACGCCCTGTTCACGCCCGGCTGGACCGACTACAGCAAGCGCGTCTACTACAACACTTACGACGTGACCGCCCTGCTCAAGCCCGGCGCGCCCAACGCGGCGGCGGTGATCCTGGCCGACGGCTGGTACGCGGGGCATGTGGGCCTGAAGGGGCGCAACGTGTACGGCGAGAGCCCGCGCGTCCTGGCCCAGCTGGAGATCGAGTACGAGGATGGGACCACGGCGCGGGTGGTGACGGACGGCTCCTGGAAGGCGGCCTACGGTGAAATCCGCGAGGCGGACCTGCTCATGGGCGAGACCCGCGACTTCGCCAAGGCGACGCCCGGCTGGGAACTGGCCGGCTTTGACGACAGCGCGTGGTTCCCGGCGGAGGTGACGCCGCGCGCGGAGGTGACGGTCCCCGTGCAGGCCCATCCGGGCAACCCCGTGCGCCGCATGGAAACCTTTGCCGCACAGAAGATGACAGAACCGAAACCGGGCGTGTTTGTGTACGACCTTGGCCAGAACATGGTGGGCTGGGCGAAGGTGGCTGTCGAGGGGAAGGCGGGGGACACGGTGGTGCTGCGTTTTGCGGAGATGCTCCAGCCCGAGGACGGCATGCTGTACACCATCGCCCTGCGGGCCGCCCGCGCCACCGACACCTTCCGCCTCGCGGTGGACGGGCGTGCGGTGCTGGAGCCGGGCTTCACCTTCCACGGCTTCCGCTACGTCGAGGTGTCGGGTGTGAAAACACCGCCCGCCCTTTCGGACGTGACGGGCGTCGTGATGAATTCGGAGATTCCGCAGACGGCGCGCTTCGAGGCGTCCAGCCCGCTGCTGACCCAGCTCGCGCACAACATCGTCTGGGGGCAGAAGGGCAACTACCTGGAGGCGCCCACGGACTGCCCGCAGCGCGACGAGCGCCTCGGCTGGACCGGCGACGCCCAGTTCTTCATGCCCACGGCGCTTTACACGGCGGACATCGGCGCGTTCCACACGAAGTGGCTGGTGGATCTCATCGAGGACGGCCAGCTCGCGGACGGCTCCTTCCCCCATGTCGCGCCCGACGTGCTCAACGAGGGCGGCGCGGTGGCCTGGGGCGACGCGGCGTTCATCTGCCCGTACCTGATGCACCGCTTCTACGGTGACACGCGGGTCATCGAGCGGCACTACGCGAACATGGTCAGGGGCATGGAGTACCTTGAAAAGACCAGCAGGGAGTTCATCCGCAGGGACCTGGGCTTCGGCGACTGGCTGAACCTCGGCGGCGGCGCGAAGGATGAGGTCATCTGCACGGCGTATTACGCCTATCTGGCGCGGCTCATGTCGGAAATGGCGGGGATCATCGGCAGAACAGACGACGCGGCGCGCTACACCGCCCTTCACGAAAACATCCGCAACGCCTTCATCAAGGCGTTTGTCGGGCCCGACGGCAAAATTCTTGAGAGCAGCCAGACCGGCTACGCCCTTGCCTTCGCCTTTGACCTGATTCCGGAGGAGCTGAGGGCGGCGGCGGCGGAACAGTTCGCGGCGGAGATTGCCCGCTTTGACAACCACCTTGCCACGGGCTTCATCGGCACGCCGCGCCTGCTGCCCTCGCTGGTGCGGGCGGGCCGGAGCGACCTGGCCTACACGCTGCTCATGAACGAGACCTTCCCCTCCTGGCTCTACCAGGTGAAACTCGGGTCCACCACCATGTGGGAGCGCTGGAACGGGTGGAGCCCGGAAAAGGGCTTCGCCGATCCCGGCATGAACTCCTTCAACCACTACGCCTTCGGCGCGGTGGGCGAGTTCATGTACACCGACGTGGCGGGCATCCAGCCCGGCGCGGACGGGTTCAGGAAGATCATTATCCGGCCCAGGCCGGGCGGCGGCCTCAGCTCCGCCAAACTCGCCTACCGCTCCATCCGGGGCGAGATCGTGAGTGACTGGAAGATCGAGAACGGCAAGATTCGCGTGGCCGTGGCCGTTCCGGCGAACACCACCGCCGTGGTCTGCCTGCCGGCGGCCACCGCGGAGGGTGTGACCGAGGGTGGCGCGCCCGTGGCCGCCGCGAAGGGGGTCACCAACCCGCGCGTGGAGGAGGGCGAGTTCCGCTGCGACGCCGCGTCCGGCGGGTATGTCTTTGAGGCCCCGTATACCGCCGCAAAATAACCGTCCGCAAACCGGAACGCCGCCGGGGCCCCGCGCTCCGGCGGCTTTTTTATTCGTCCATGCGGAAGGCGTCGGGATGGTGGGTCACCTGCGCCTTGCCGCGCGGGGGAAGGATGACGCCGACGACGTCGAAACGGTAGGACATGCCGTCGGGCTGGGGGGTGGCGGCGAGCCATCGGCGGGCGGCGGCGCGGAGGTGCTGCCGCTTGGGGAAGGTGACCGTGTCCTCCGGGGGCACAGGGTCGGCAACGGCGCGGGTGCGCACCTCGACAAAGGCGGTCACGCCGCCCCTGCGGGCGATGATGTCTATTTCGCCGTGGCCGCAGCGGACATTGCGGGCGAGGATGCGGTAGCCGCGCAGGCGCAGCCGCCATGCGGCGAGGGATTCCCCCCGCCGCCAGAAGGGGGTCTCAGACCGCCACATCATCGGCGGGCGGTTCTTCCGCGCCGGGGTCATCGTCCTTGCGGGCGAAGAGGCGGATTTCGCCGTAGGCGGCGTGCTGGTGGGCGCGGATGCGGCGCATGCGGCAGAGTTCGAGGATGGCGAGGAGGAAGCAGACCAGCTCGACGCGGCTGTGGCATTCGCCGAGCAGGTCGGTCCAGCAGACGCTTTCGCGCTCGGCCAGCATGGTCTCGATGCGCCCGATCTTCTCGTCCACGGAGGCGGCCTCCATGGTGATCTGGTGGAAGAGGTCGCCCGCGACGAAGCGGAGGATGCCCCGGACGGCCTTGAGCAGGTCGTAGAGGCTGACCTCGATGAAGCCGTCGTCGTCGCTTTCCACGGGCTCGAAGAGGGGCTTCACACGGCGTCCGTGGCGGTCGGCGTGTCGCTGCCCGCGGTCGCCGAGCGCCTGGGCGAGATCGCGGAATTTCCGGTATTCGAGGAGTTTTTCCACGAGTTCGAGGCGCGGATCCTCCTCCTCGATTTCCTCGTCCTCGCCGTCTTCGGGTTCCACGGGGAGGAGCATGCGCGACTTGATTTGGATGAGCGTGGCGGCCATCACCAGGAATTCACCGGCCACGTCGAGGTTTTCATCGCGGAGGATGTCCAGAAAACGGAGGTACTGCTCGGTCACCTGGACGATGGGAATGTCGAAGATGTCAATTTCCTGGGTGCGGATGAGGTAAAGGAGCACCTCGAAGGGGCCCTCGAACTGGTCCAACTGGAGGCGCAACACCTCGTCGGACAGGGCGTCGGCGGCGGTTTCACCGGTTTCGGGCGTCACTGCGGGTTCAAGCTCCGCCGGAGGCGGTGGTGTCTGGTTGTCTTTTTTCACGAATACTCCCCGGAATGGGCTGTTTACGGGGGTGATCGTACCGTTCCGGGCGCGGTTAAAGCAAACAGGGGAAACGCCCCGAATCGCCGGATAAAATCATGCAGGCAGACGGGCTTGGTGATGTGGCGTCACAACGGCACTGTCTTGGAGTGCGGCGGCAACGACGCCGCTTTCCTGTTTACGGAAAGGCCCGGTCTCCGGGTAACCACCAGCCCGCCAGCAAAAGCGGTGTCGCCGCTGCGCTCCGCCACCGCACTCCACACCGGACAGGTGCGCCCCGCTACCGTCCATCCCTACGCACATCCGGAAGACCTAACCGGCGCTTAGGACTCCCGCCCAAAACGAGTTCATACTGCGCGGCAGGGCACGGCGTGACGGACAGGAAAAAACTATGGCCCCTGTAAAACATCGAGGCGGCCTCTTGCCCTTCCGGACGCGTATACCCTCAAAATGATACTTCCCCGTATTAGTCTGTCCTTGTTCGCCGTTGAGGGGAATGGAATGTGGTAAAACTTTGAAGATAAGAAGTGTCACCCAGTACAACTGGGTGACGAGAGTTAGTAGAGATTCCTTTCATTAGTTATATGAATGATCTGGTACTTTTTTAAGCATATAAATCAAAACAGAAAGCCAATATTTGGATCGCAATATTCTATTAAGCATTCATGTGTTGGCGGATATACTCCTGTCTGCATGTCATAATATGGATAATGCCCAGTGTTTTTTATAACACCGTTAAAAGAATTAAAATATTTATCACAAAGAAAATAAATTATCGCCTTGTTTTTTAACGAGCATATTTTTAGTATTGTTGAATTCGTGCTATTATGAGAAATAAGCAATAACTCATCTTTGCTTTTTCTTATTAGCCACAGAGGGGACGGAGAGCATACTTCTGATGGTCCAAAGTATACATTTCCGCCTAGTAGCGCATACGCAATTGCCACACAATTATCTGGCATTTCTGGAACGCTATATTTTTTGTTATAGTATATTTCTGAATATTGATTATTGTATCCAAATGTATTCTTTATCCATTCATCATGAATACTGCTTATTTCCATATTTGAGTATTTTGGCCATTTTTCTATTCCGTAAAATAAGTCATCCTTAAACTTTTCTTTAATCAGATCGTTTGAGTATATGACATCATTGTTTTTATTAACATAGGCATAATCTCGAAATGTTTTGTTTTCAACTATAATTAAACGTATTCTTATATCATCTGCTTGGCATGGGATCGCCAATATATGAATAGCATCGTTTGATATATATTTTTTTGGCATTATATTTATTAACTCGCCATGAATACCAACATAAAACACGCCCAGCGAGATATCATAATAATGTGAATATAGATCGTTGTATTTTTCGCAATTATCTAAATCAACATATTTTCTTCCATAGGCATCAAGGCTATAAAATAATATAATTATGATAATAAAGTTGCATACGCTTCTGAAATATATAATAAAACATAGATTTATTTCTTCTTGCTTGTGAATTTTGTTGTTCATTTGTTTTGCCTTTTTTTAAAATATCCATTCATTGAATGCCAAAGATCTCCCGGTGTCGGCATCTTATCTGCACAATATTCCTCCGCACACCCTTCCGGTTCTGTCGTTGTCTATACTCCAGCGTCATCAGGAGCACCGACACCGACGGCTGGCGGTCGTTGGGGCACAGCACCAACTGGGCGGTGGCTTTGGCGCCGTAACCCCCCACGTTCCGGACATCCGCAAAAACACCCTCCCTCCCCGCCTGGTTCCCGTTATTGCGGCCCAACGCCATGCCGGCCTCCTCCTTGGTCACGACTTGACAGTAAACTATCAGGGCTGTTGTGATTTGTCAATGCCTTTGGTTCGCCCCGAATCGCCGGATAAAATCATGCAGGCAGACGGGCTTGGTGATGTGGCGTCACAACGGCACTGTCTTGGAGTGCGGCGGCAACGACGCCGCTTTCCTGTTTACGGAAAGGCCCGGTCTCCGGGTAACCACCAACCCGCCAGCAAAAGCGGTGTCGCCGCTGCGCTCCGCCACCGCACTCCATACCGGACAGGCGCCGCCCGGTTACCGTACATCCCCACGGATAGGGAAGACCTACCCGGCGACTGGGGAAACGGGCGGACACGGGGGTCCGCCCCTACAGGCGCGGGGTGGCGGATTTTCAAAATCTCGATGTTGTCCATGAGCATGGTCCGCCCCTACAGGCGCGGGGTGACGGTAGGTAATGTGCTCGTAATGGTCAAACAGTTCGGTCCGCTTTTACAGGCGCGGGGTGACGGGCATGGCAAAGGGGGACGGGGCAACTTCGGCGAGGGCGAGGAGCAGCGCGGCGGCTCCGGGCTGTTTGGAGACGGCGGCGGGGGACCAGCGCCCGTCGGCGGTGTATTTGCCCCGGTGGTAATGGTTTGTGAAGCTCCATAGGTAGGGCGAGGGCGTTTCGGGATGGTAACGGCGGTATCCCCAGCCGTTGTATCCCTCCAGGGCGTGGAGGAGCACGGGCAGTGTCCATTCGGGAAGATGGCACAGGCCCCGGAACTGGAGGGCGTCGCGGGTGCTTTCCTCCCAGGCAAAGGGCGGGTTGCCTTGGGGTGGGCGGCCCGCCGGAACCCGGACGGTGCGCGCGGTGAGGGGGTCGCCGTTGTGGAGGTGGCGGTCAAAGCGGAGGCCTGTTTCCAGGTGGTGCAGGATGCCGGTCACCTGCCAGGGCACGGCTTCCGTGACGGATTCGTAGCGGGCGCGCCGGGCGGCGATGGCGTCGGCGGCGCGGCGGAGGGCGGGCAGGTGCCGGGGCAGGATGCGGCATTCGTTGAAAAAGCGGGTGTATTCGGCGGCGAGGGCACGGGTGAGGCGCATGTGATGGGTCTCCTTTGGGTGATGACGGCCGGGGGAATGGAAAACACCCCCTATAAGATCAGCGCGGGTTGTTGCGTTTTAGTGGGAATGGATCTTGATATTTAACATTTTCCACCCTGTTGTATTTTTCCGGTGGTATAATGTGGGGAAGGAGACCGGTTCCGATGAAGTACGGAGTTTTTGCCATGATGGCGGCCCTGCTGGCGGGGTGCGGTGTGGAAATGCTGACGGCCACGGCGACGCAGAGCGTGGTGCAGGCGCAGCAGGCGCAGGCCGTGCGCGGCCAGGTCCGCAACGCCTCCGAGCAGATGGGCCGGGTCAACCTTGAGAAGGCGATTCAAACCTACCGCGCGGAGAAGGGGGTGAACCCGCCCACGCTGGATGTGCTCGCGCCCGATTACATTCCGGCGGTGCCGGTGCACGCGGACGGGACGCCCTACGGCTACAACGCCGCAACGGGCGCGCTTTTGGACGGCCCCGCCGCGCCGGACACAACGGCGAAGGACGCGCAGACGCTAAAGGCAATCCAGGACGCGATTCAGCGCTACGGCACGGCGGTGGGCTATTACCCGCCCACGCTGGACGCATTGTATCCGGTCTATCTGGCGCAGTTGCCGCGCACGGCGGCGGGCGAGGCGTTCCTCTACAACAACCAGAACGGGGAGGTACGCCATCCGCGCGGAACGGCGGCTCCGGCGGCAGCGCCCGCGCAGGCTGCGGGCGCGGCGGTTCCCATGGGCGGGGGCGCGGGCCCGATGGGCGAGGTGATGACGGGGGTGGGTATGCAGCAGCAGTTGAACGGGATGAGTTCGGCGGGCAGTTCGGCGGCGCAGGGCCACATGAACCGCCAGACGGGTTCGATAACCGGCGGCCACAACGACCAGCAGAACCAAGTGATGGACAACCTGGGGTTGTGACGGCGGGCTGACAAAACAAGGGTCAAGGGTTTTCAAGGGTTCGGGATGGCGGGCGGAATTTCATTCCGACGCCGGGAGCAAGGGTCATGTTCAGGAATCGGGCGGTGCGGGTGTGTTCTGTCTTTTCGCTGGCCGTAATGCTAGCGCTGGCGTGCGGGGGCTGCAAAAAGGACAAGACCCCGCCGGGAAACCCGATGGGCTTCACCGCGACGGCGGGCGACAGCCAGGCCGCGCTGGCCTGGACCAACCCCACGGATGTTGACCTGGCGAAGGTGCGGGTGATGAAGGGGACCGGGGGGTATCCGGCCACGCCGGACGAGGGCAACCTCGTTTACGAGGGGCTTGACCAGGCCTTCACGGACACGGGCCTGCAAAACGGCACCCTGTATTACTACACCGCCTTTGCGGCTGATCAGAAGGGAAACTGGTCGAGCGGCGTCCAGGCGACGGCCACGCCGGTGTACGCCCCGGCGCTGACGGGCGACTTCACCGAAGTGGGCACGGAGGTCACCGGATCGGGGGTGTTCGACACGGCGCAGCAGGAGGCCCTGCTGGGGCTTCTGGCCGAGGCGAACGGGCTGCTGGACGGCGGCGACGCCTGCGGCGCGGGGGACAAACTGCTGGAATTCGCGGCTAAACTCCAGGAATTCCGGGGCGGCGCGGCGGTGCCCGTGTGCGAGGAGCTGTACGCGCGGGCGCGGATGCTGCGGCGGACGCTGGCGGTGGAGTCGCCCGCAAAGGCGGACTGCCCCGGCTTTGACCGGATAGACGTTCCGGCTGAGGTGGTGCCGGATCCGCTGGGCACGGACCTGGACCGGCTGGCGGAGTCGGTGGAGTTCGGCGAGCCGGTGCTGCTGCCCCAGGAGGAGGGCGGCGCGGTGTTCACCAAGGTGGGGCTGCCCGGCGTGGAGCCGGAGCACGGCGCGCCGGGGCTGCCGCTGGTGCCCGCGTCACGGAGCCTGTTTGCGGTGCCGGAGGGCGCGGAGGTTTCGGTGGAGTTCGACGTGGAGGAGGCGGAGACCATCGCGATGAACCTGTGGCCCGGACAGGAGGACGTGAAGGACGCGGTGGATCCCTTTGCGAAGCCGCCGTTCACAATCAATTCGGAGGCGTACCAGTCGGACGCGCCCTTCCCGGCGGAGCCGGTGCGGATACGCGACCTGGGGAAATCGCGCGACGTGCGCATCTTCCAGCTGGACGTGGCGGGGGGCCAGTACACGCCCGCGCAACAGCAGATGACCCTGTTCAAAAAGGTGAACGTGAAACTGGTTTTCCAGGGCGGCGCGGGATACGGGTCCGGCCACACCCTGGGCGAAATTGAGGCACTGCGTCCCGGCGCGGTGCTTTCCACCACAAACTGGGGGCTGATCAAGGACAAAATCCCGCCGGGCCCGATAATAGTGTCGGGCATCGGCGAGGAGCTGATGATTCTGACCCATCCCGATTTCCTCTCCGCCGCAAACCGGCTTGCGGAGTGGAAAAACGACCACGGCGTGATGAGTGAGGTGTTCGTGGTGAACGACGGCCCCGACGGCAACGGCCCGGACACGGCGGCGGAGATAGACGCGCTGGTGGAGGAGGAGTACGCCGAGGCCGCGCCGCGCCCGCGCTATGTGCTGCTGCTGGGCGACTCCGAGTTCATCCCTCCGGCCTACCTGGACGGGCTGGCCGCGGCGGTTGACCTCGGGAGCGACTTCATCGGTACCGACCGGCCCCTGGAAATCGTGGGCGGCGATCCCAACAACGATCTGCTGAGCGACATCGCGGTGGGCCGCCTGCCGATAGACACGATAGAGGAGGCGGACCGGGTGGTGGACCGGATCATCGCCTACGAGGGCAGCCCGCCCACCGATCCGAATTTCTACTCGCGCGCGGCCATCGCGGCGCAGTTCCAGTGCTGCAACCTGAACACGCAGACGGCGGGCGTGGACCAGCGCACCTTCATTTGGGTGAGCGAGTTTGCCCGGAACGTGATGAACAACAACGGCAAGACGGTGGACCGCATCTACGCGGAGACGGTGGACTGGGCCTACTCGAAGGACTCCAAGCCGCGCTACTACGACAACGGCACGGCGCTTCCCGCGGCGCTGACAAGCAATTTCACCTGGGACGGCAGCACGCAGCGCATTGTGGACGCGATCAACGCGGGCCGCTTCATCGTGATTCACCGCGACCACGGGTCGCCGGGGAGCTGGGAGACGCCGTGGTTCTCCTGGCGCAACATTTACGGATCAGACGTCCCCAACACGCCCCAGATATCGAACGGCGCGCTGCTGCCGCTGGTGTTCAGCGTGAACTGCGCGAGCGGGCTTTTTGATGATGAAAGCTCAAACGGCGCGATGGGCACCGTAAAGGACTTTGAACTGCTGATGGAGCGGTTCATCCGCGATTCCGACGGCGGCGCCATCGGCGTGATCGGCGACGTGCGGAACAGCCCCAGCACGGCCAATTCGCTGCTGCTGCGCGGCTATTTCGACGCGATGTGGCCCGCCGCGCTCCCCGCCTACGGCGCCAACGCCTCCGAGTTGCGCCTGGGCGACATCCTGCTCCACGGCAAGGCCTACCTGGTGTCGCAGATGGGCCTGTGGGACTGGGTGAACTTCCTGGAGGTGCACGACGAGATTCTGATGTGGCACACCTTCGGCGATCCCACCCTCGCGGTGTGGACCGAAAACCCGTGGACGCGCCAGGTCCCGGTGGCCGGCTTCAACTCATGGGTCAACGGCAAGGTCCGGGTGAACTACGGGTACCCGATCAACGGCATCACCGTGACGGCGACACAGCGCGGCCCCTTCAGCAACCTGGTGAGCTACGGACGCGGGAACGTGGTCAACGGCGTGGCGCTGCTCACCATGTACGGCACGGTGACGCCGCAGTATGACACGCTGCTGGCCTTCTCGCGGGACAACTCCATGACGGTCACGGCCGTGCTGCCGGAGATTCAGCCGCCCGCGAATGTGACCTTCAAGCCCGCCGTGGTGAACAAGAACTACATCACCCTGGAATGGACAAACCCCGGCGGCGACTTCAGTTATGTGCGCGGCGTGCGCAAGACGGGCGGCCATCCCACGGGCCCCGACGACGGGACCATGGTGGTGAACGGCAACGGCACCTCCTTCACCGACGGCCCGCTCGCGCTGAACACGACCTACTATTACACCTTCTTCAGCTACGATGTGAACGGGAACATGTCCTCCGGCGCGCACGCGAGCGCGACCACCTGGGCGGACATCACCCCCCCGCCGGACGTGACCGGGTTCACGGCGACGCCCTCGAACACACGGGTGCAGCTGGCGTGGAACATACCCGCCTCCCCGGACATCGCGGCGGTGGTGATTGTGCGCAAGGCGGGCAGCGCCCCCCTCTCCAACACGGACGGCACGGTGGTGTACGCGGGCACCACCAAGACTTACCTGGACACGTTGCTCACGAACGGCACGACCTACTACTACCGCGCCTTCACACGGGACGCCATGCCGAACTATTCGCCGGGCACGGGCGCGGTCTCCGCGACGCCCGCGATGCCGGACGCCTCCGGGCTGACCGGCGTCCCCGACAACGGCATGGCCCACCTGTCGTGGACCAACCCCGCGCTTCAGGATTTCACGGGCGCGCTGGTGGTGCGCAGGGAGGGGGCCGCGCCCGCGTCGCGGACCGACGGCACGCCGGTGTATGACGGGCCGGCTTCGGCCTTCCTGGACACGGGCCTGACCAACGGCACGATCTACCACTACCGTGTCTACGCCCACGACGGCGCGGGCAACTACGGCGCGGGCTCGGACGCGGTGGCCGTCACACCGTCTGAGGACAGCACCACGCCGCCCAGCCCGCCGCCCACCTTCACGGCGACGCCGGGCCCCGGCTCTATCACGCTGGCGTGGAGCGCGCCGCCGGAGACGGACTTTGCGGGGGTCAAAATCCGCTGGTCCAAGAATGCATTCCCCATGACGCCCGCGGAGGGACAGGGCGGGCGATCCTGCGACGCCGTCACGTTCGAGACGCTGTACTCGCCGGTGACGGCTGGTGTCACCTATTATTACACCATCTTCTCCCGCGACACGGAGGGCAATTTCTCGGTGACGGGCATGCAGGCCGCCGCCGTGCCGCTGGAGGTCAACGACACCACGCCGCCCGGCGAGGTGACGGGCTTTGACGCGGCCCTCGGCATCGCCGCGGCGATGGTGGAGCTGACCTGGACCAACCCCGCGGACGCGGACTTTGCGGGGGTGAAAATCCAGCGCGACGAGGGGCTCGCGCCCACCACGCCCACCACGGGGCTGACGGTGTACGAGGGATCGGGCACCCTGCACCAGGACATGGACGACCTCGACTATTGCAGCGGGAAGACCTATTACTACACCTGCTTCACCCGGGATTTGACGGGCAACTATTCCACCGGCGTTTCCACGGAGATCACCATGCCCATGTGCAAGTGACGGCATGAAAAACGGCTGCCGCCGTGAAAACAAAACCGCCGGGGATCCGTGGCGCGGATCCCCGGCGGTATTTTTTCGGCAAGCCTACTTCTTCACGAGCGGGGCCTCGAAGAGGTACTGTCCGGAACCGGCCTTGTAGACGGCGGCGCCGTCCGCCATTTCAACGAATTCCAGGCCGGGGGCCTGCGCGGCGGGCATGCCCGACTCGGTCACCTGCGCGGCGTCGGCGGCGGGCACATGCACCGTCGCCGTGGTGTTGGCCGGAATGGCCAGCCGCCAGCGCAGTTTGCCGTCCGCCTTTTCCCAGCGGCTGAAGATCTGGCCGTGGGGGCTCTGGTGCGACGCGGCCACATGGTCCAGTCCGTCCGGCACGACGGGCTTCGCAAGGATTTCCCTGAAGCCGGGGGCGGCGGCGCGGATGCCGCCGAGGTAGCCGTAGAGCCAGAGGTTGAGGTCACCCACGAGCATGACGTGGTTGTGGGAGTTCATCGCGGGGTCCGCGGTGTCGCCGTTCCAGAGTTCCCAGATCGTGGTGGCGCCCTTGCCGAGCATGTAGCCCCAGCTTGGGTAGCTGTCCTGCGCGGCGAGGGTGAGGGCGATGTCGGGCCGCCCGTTGTCGGAGAGGGTGCGCATGAGCCACTGGCCGCCGATGAGGCCGGTGGAGAGGTGGCCGTTGCCCTTCACCATGATGCTGTCGGCGAGGCGCTGGAAGAGGCGGGGGCGCACGTCTTCGGGAACGAGCCCGAAGGCGATGGGCAGCACGCAGGTGGTCTCGGCGCCGTTGGCGTATTTGGCCTCCTTCTCATCCAGGAATTTTTTGTTGAAGGCGGTCTTGAGGCGTTCGGCGAGGGCGAGGAACTCCTCCGCGTCCTGTGGCTTGCCGAGGAGATTCGCGTAGCGCGCCATGAGCTTGAGGTCGAAGTGGAAGTAGGCCGTGCCGAGGAAGTCGCCGGGCGTCTGGCGCATGGGGTCCTTGGAGTGGATGAGGTGCTGCTCCTCGGGCGGCACGCACCAGTCCCCGTAGTTGTCGCGGGGCATGATGTCGTCCTTGAGGTACTGGGTCATGTGGGTGATCCACTTTTTCATGCCGTCGTAGTGGCGTTCCAGCGTGCGGGTGTCGCCGTACTGGTCGTAGAGCATGCCCGGCACGATGATGAAGCTGCTGGGCCAGGTGACGTTGTCGTTGTAAAGCGGCCAGTAGGCGGGGGACACGTCGGAGACGGAGCCGGTGTCCTTCTGGGAGTCCTCCATGTCGCAGACCCACTTGGCGTAGAGGGCGGAGATGTTGTAGAGGTAGGTTTCGCCGCGGCACTCCTCGGAGCGGTCGCCGAGCCAGCCCTGGCGCTCGTCGCGCTGGGGGCAGTCGGTGGGCATGCTGCGGTAGTTGCCGCGCACGCCCCAGCGGATGTTCTTGGCGATGCGGTTGATGAGCTGGTTGGAGCACTCAAAGGCGCCGGCGTTCTCCACATCGTCGTGGACCACGCGCCCCTCGATGGTGTCCAGGGCGGGCTCGCCGGGGAATCCGGTCATTTCCACATAGCGGAAGCCGAAGTAGGTGAATCGGGGCTCGTAAACCTCCTCCGCGCCGCCCTTCAGGGTGTAGTCGATGGTCACCTTCGCGCCGCGGATGTTGGCGAGGTAGATCGAGCCGTCGGCCTGGAGCGTTTCGGCGTGGCGCAGGCGCACCACCGTTCCGGCGGGGCCGCGCACGCGGAGCCTGCACCAGCCCACCATGTTCTGGCCCATGTCGTAGACGTACACGCCGGGGGCGGGGTTGGAGAGGGCCGCGGGGTGGATGGTCTCGGTGACGCGGATGGGCTCGGCGGGCTCGGCGGAGACCACGCCGCCGGGGGACTCCACCACCTGCGCGGCACCCCATGCGGCGTCGTCAAAGCCGGGGGAGGCCCATCCGGGCATCTCCATGCGGGCATCGTAGGTTTCGCCGTCATACTCGTTGTTCGCGCGGATGGGCCCCTTGTCGGTGATCCTCCAGGATTCGTCGCTGACGATGTTCCGCACGGAGCCGTCGGCCATTTCAAGGCGGGCCACCAGGAGCAGCTTGGGGAAGTGGAAGGTGCGCGTCGTGGTGGGCTCGTTGAGGCGTGGCGCGTAGTAGCGGCCGTTGCCGAGCCAGACGCCGAGGGCGTTTTCACCGGGCTTGATCCGGTCCGTCACGTCGCGGGTCACGCAGAAGGACCGCTTGTTGTAGTCGGTGCATCCCGGGGAGAGGACCTCGTCGCCGATTTTTTCGCCGTTGAGGTGCAGTTCCGAAAGGCCGAGGCCGGACATGGTGACCGTGGCGCGGCGCACGGGGCCCTCAACGGAGAAGCCCCGGCGCAGCATGCGCGCGGGCAGCACGCGGGCGGCGGCTGTTTTGATTTCCTTCCAGGGCTCCATGCCGTTCGGGCCGAGATCCTGCGCGGCGGCCCACGCGGTGTCGTCAAAGCCGGGCTTTTCCCAGCCTGCGGGGGCGTTTTCCGCCGTCTTCCATGAGCCGTCGGCGTGGAGGGTGACGGGATCCCCCGCGGCGTATTCGGCGCGGAGCACCAGCATCAGCCCGCCGGGATTGGGCGTGTCGCCCATGTTTTCCACCTGGACGGCGATGATGTTTTTCCCGGGACGGAGGAGGGGCGTGGCGTCAAACTCGCCGGCAATCTGGAACTGGGACCAGTCGCCCGCGCGCTCGCCGTTGACAAACAGCTTGGCCTGGTTGTCGCAGGCCATGAGGCAGAAGGCCCGGACGGGCTTGGATTCGGGGAGGGTGATCACGCCGCGGAAGCTGCACACGCCCGGTTTCGCGCCGGACTGGGGCTGGTCGCCCGGCCCCCAAATCCAGCGGGCGTTTTTGACGAGTTCATCCTTCGGGTTTGCGGCCTCGCCGCCGTCCATGCCGATCCATTTGGCGCCGGCCCAGTCCTCGGGGGCCAGCGGGCCCATGGACCAGAAGGCGGTCTCGCTCCAGGGGCTCTCCCTCCCGTCCTGATCCCACACGCGCACGCGCCACCAGCAGGGCTGGTGGGCCGCCAGGGGCGCGCCGTTATAGGCCACCTGGATGGCGTCGGAGGATTCTGTTTTGCCCGAGTCCCACAGGTTGCCCTCGCCGCGCGCGGCGGCCTCCGCCGAGGAGGCCACGATGATTTGGCGCGCGGTCTGGCGCTGGGCGCGCTCGCCGGAGCGCGTGTTCCAGGAGAGGCGCGGCCGGGTGGCGTCAATGCCCTGCGGGTTGACGCGGTATTCGCAGCGGAGGTTGAAGGGCGCGGAAAGGTCCGCGGATGCGGGGAGGGCCGCCGCGCACAGCAGCGCGGCCAGAACGAGCCGGAACGGTGTGATCATGAGGGGGACTCCTTCGTGGTTTTGAGGGGGCATGGTACGGGACGCGGGGCGGGGTTGACAAGTTCCGGGCCGGGCGCGGCGCGGAAAAAAGACCGCACCGGCTCCGGAAACGGTCCGGAACCGGCGCGGGGAAGGAGTGCGGGCGCCCGCATGAGGGAGCGGGGCGCGGGCTACCCGCCAATGGTGCTTCTGTAGGTTTCTATGCGCTGGAGCCAGGTGTCCTTGAGGGTGAGCTCCGCCGTGGAGCGGGGGCTGACCGTGGGGCGCGTGTTGAGCAGGCCGCGCACGTTTTCAGGCAGGGCGCGGTAACTCAGCGCGGGCGCTTCGGCCTTTTCCGGGCCCCGGCGTATGGAGGGCGTGCCGCGCCCGGCCCGGTCGCGGACCGCGCCGTTCGCGCTCTTTTTGCCCGCCAGCAGCTCGTTGGGGTCGGTGCCGTACTCGTAGAGATAGACCGGCCCGTATTCACCGGTGCCGAGGTCCAGCTCCTCAATGTAGACATCGTTGCCCTCACGGTAGTACATCATGGCGTCGAGCCAGTCATATGGGAGGCCCTGGGCATAGTCGGTGGCGCCAAGGACGCGGCCCTCGGAGAAGCCGTCGTTGTAGCCGTCCGTGAATCCGCCGTCGTAGTATTCAACATGCTGATCGGAGTGCAGAAAATCGGGCCAGTCCGGACGGTAGCCGATGTCGTAGCCCTCGGAGAAGCCGACGGTGAAGGCGTAGTCGTAGGCCACGAAATAGCCGTCGTTGTAGGCGTACCAGACGCCGTCCCAGTAGCCCGCGTCGTATTCCGGCGCCTCCACATAGGGGATGCCCGCGCCCGCGTAGTAGATGGGGCCGGCGTCGCGGGTGTAGAAGCTGTCGTCAAAGCCCTTCCAGTACTGCTCGTCCACCAGGAACCCTTCATCGAAGCCGCGGTCGTATTCCGCCTGGTTCCATTCCGGGGGTGTTTCGCCCTCGCCCTCCCCTTCGCCGTTGTCAACGGGCGGGACGGGGGGCGCCGGGCATCCGGCGAGCAGCGCGGACGCGGTGAGGACAAGGGCCGCGCAGAAAAGTTTCATGGTTCCGTGTGTCATGCCGTTCATGGCGTTTGCCTCCTGTGTGGGGCGTTTCTTGCTGCGGTTCAATTGTGTTGCGGCCGGGCGCGGTGCTTAGCGGCCGTTTTGGCTGCGCACGCCGCCGCGCATGCGGGTTTCACCGGAGACGCTGACCGAGGGCCGCGGCGGGGCGCTCGGCGCGCCGCCCATGGACCGTCCCGGCGCGCTGGGGGAGGAGCCGCGCTGGGGCGCGGAAACCTTCGGCGCGGAGGGCTGGAAGGAGGGCGCGCTCATCCTGCTCCGGGGCGCGGGCTGGGGCCTGGGTGCCTCGATGCGGGGCTGCTGCCTCACGGACGACGGGGCCTGGGGCCTGGGCGCCTGCACGCGGGGCGCTTCAACACGCGGCGTGCTTCTGATTTCCGTGCGCGGCGCGGCGGGCTGGGGCCTGGGCGCCTCGAACCGGGGCGTCTCCTGCTTCTGGGGGGCGGTGCGGATTTGGGTCCGGCTGCCGCTCCCGGTGGAGACGCCGGAATTCACGCGGGTGGGCGGGGCCGACGGCGCGAAGCCGCTGCCGAGCCCGGAACCGCCCTCGACGCGGGGGGTGGTCCCGCGCGGCGGGGTCTTCTGGGGCGTCGCGGAGGGCCTGTCAAAGCCGGGCGCGGGCGCGCCGGGTTCCATGTCGCGCAGGGCCATGCGGTTTTGCGTGGGCGCGGCGGGTGCGGCGGGTGCGGCCGAAGTGGCGCGGTTGGTTGTGCGGTTTTCAGGCTGCGTGCGCAGGGTGCGTCCCCCCCGCATGGGGGTGCCGGCGCCCGCGGACGGCGTAGACAGGGTTTCGGTTTTCACCGGCCGCCCTGCGGGCGCGGTCCGGCCGGCCGTTGTTCCGCGCGTTGCGGCGGCGTCGCGGGGCTGGGTGCGCGTGATGCGCCCGCCGGGGGCTTCCATTTTCCCCGGGGCGGAGGCTGCCGCGCCGCCGCGGATTTCACCGCGTCCGGGCCTGGCTTCCGCCGGTGCGGAGGGGTTTTCAGTTTTCACCGGGCGTTCCATGCCCCGTCCGGAGACGGCCGGGGGCGTGGCGGCGCGCTGGTTGCGCCCCTCCGCCGGGCGGGCCTGGGGCGTGTTCCCGGCGGGCGCCGTTTCGCGCACACCGAGACGGCGGATGTCGGCCACCTTGTCGGGCTGGAGCGCGGAGGCGCGGTCCATGCGCACGCTGCGCATGGCGGCGCCGGTGCGCGCGTTTTCAACGGGGGAGCGCTCGGGGCGCACCTTGCCGGCGGCGGCGAACTGGGAGCGTCCCAGCCGCGCCTCAAGGGCCTGGGCGCGCTCGGCGGGAACGCCGCCCTTGTAGAGGTCCTGGGGCACGCCGCGGATGCTGCGCTGGGGGTTGTAGTCGCGCGTGTTGAAGACGCTGCCGTCATAGGGCGTGGGCACGGGGGGGCGCGGACGCCCGCCGCCGTGGCCGCCGCCGGAACCGCAGTTGATGTTCCAGATGTTGATCTGGGTGACGGGCGCGGCGCAGACGTTCCGCATGATCACGGGGGTCATGGGGTTGACGACGGCCCAGCCGGTGGTGACGTAGGTTGCGGGCATGTAGCTGGCGCAGCCGACGCTGAAGTTCACGCCGCCGAGGGAGAACACGGCGGAGGAGGAGACGAGCACGGGCCGGTAGTAGTAGTCCATGGGCGCCCAGACGAAGGTGTCGCCCACGCAGACCGTGGTCGCCCATGCGGGGCTCCACACGGGATCGTAGGACCAGATCCAGCCGTAGCTCACGTTGTGGGTCCAGCGGCCGTAGTGGGAGGTGACGTAGCAGAAGGGGTACTCGCCCACCCAGACGTGGCCGACGGCGGGCATGTAGTTCCAGCAGCCATAGCGGTAGGGGACATAATCCACCACCACGGTGGGCCGCCAGTAGGGGCGGCGGTCAACGTAGACCCATTCGCCGTAGGAGCCGAGATCGGAGGCGCCGATGACGGGCTCGGCGATGACCACCTCGCGGGGCGTTGTTTTCACGCCCCCGGCGAGCACCTGGGCGCGGTCGTTGTTCCACTGGTCAAAAGAGTCCGCCTGGGCGCGGTCAAAGGCGGCGGGGTCGGAGGGGAGCATGCCGGGATCGGCCCAGACACGCATGCCGCCCGCCACGGTGACCTGGCCGCCGCCGTCGGCGGCGCGGACCGCGGCGGAACCCCAGCGCACGGTGACCGTGGCGCCGCCGCCGTTTGTGATGTCAACGCGCGCGGAGGTGTCCGGGGCCACTTCCACCACGCAGGCCGGGGTGGTGAACAGGACCGTTCCCGTGCTGCGGCTGGAGCGCTGGATGTAGAAGGAGCCGACCCAGCCGCGCAGTTCGGCGGCGGGGGGCAGGGAGGCAAGCTCCACCTTGCTGTCGTCGGCAAGGCGCAGGAAGGTGCCGCCCGCCAGTTCGATTTCCGTGGCGCCGCCGTTGTCCACCCAGACGGTGTCGCCGGGCATGAGCAGGGTGTTCACGCCCGCGCGGCCCCAGTCGGCGTCGGCTTGGCCGCGCACCACCACGCCGCCGCCGTCAAAGCTGACACGACCATGCATTTGCAGGTCGGCGAAGGCCGTGGCGGCCAGGGTCAGCGCGGCGGCAAGCAGGACGCTTGTGCTGGTTCGTTTTGTCATGGTGTTCATTGTTTCAACCTCCAATTCATTGTAACGTCATCCAACCAGACGAAATCTCCGGCGGGACATTCAATTATTACATGCTGCAAGGGGCCGGGTACCGGTTGTGCCCGGTTGAAGACCGTGCCAAAACCGCTTATATTGTGTCTGGTCCGCAAATTTGGGCGGCCAAACCACAATATGTATTGCTTGTAATCCTCCCTTGTGTTAAAATGGCCCTTTGGAGGTGTTAAAGGTGCGATTCGGAAGACGGAACAAAACCTGGGCGGCTGTCGGCCGCCGGTTGTTTGGCGACGGCAATCCATCCCGGGAGGAGGAGGTTCCCCCGGAGGAAACGGAGGAGACCGTCGCGCAGGCGCCAATGGAGGATGAGGAAATGGCCGCACCCGTTGAAGAACCCCCTTCCGGTCCGCCCGTGTCTGATCCCAGGCAGGCCATACCGAGCGCGATAAACCGTTTCCGCCGCGTTTTGGAGCGGGCCGAACCGGCTCCCGAGGACGCGCACTGGCCGGATGAATGCCTCCACGAGCTGGTGTCCGCCCTTGAAATGGTGAACATGGTGAACAGCCCGGATCTGCGCCAGGCAATCATTGACACGGCGCGGGTGCTTTCAAGCTACAAGACGGCAGGCCGCGCCCGGGAATGCCTCCCCTTCCTTATGGAAAGCCACAATATTTTGTCGCTGATGGCGGGGGATTTGATTGTCGGCAACGACGGCCCGATGGTGGGATACACCTGGCGCGGGATGTACCGCGACATGCTGGTGCGGATGAAGGAGGAGGGGGTGGCCCTCATAGACGACAACGGCAGGGCGCGCGTGCCCGAGCCGGGGCCGCCGCAGGCGCCGCCCGTGTTCACGGCGGCCGCGCCCGAACCGGCCCCCGAACCGGAGCCCGCGCAGGAACCGCCGACGGTTGCCGCGGCGGCGGCGCTGCTGCCGCCGGAGACCCCGCTGGAGGCCGGCGGGGACACGATGCTCCACATGATTGACGAGGAACCGCCCGCGCGGGAGGAATCCGCGGTGGTGGCGGGGAATGCCGCCCCGGCGGGGGATCCCTTCGGGGACAGTCTTCCCGCCCCCGAAGAGCCGTTGTTTGCCGCCTCCGGCCCGGCCCTTGCCGACGGGCTGGATTTGGGCGCGGAGGCGCTGGCGCGGGAGGAGTCCGCCGAGGAACCGGCGGAGGAATCCGCCCAGTTCCCGGCTGCGGCGGAGGAGGCGGAAAGCTCCCCGGATGCGGCGGAGGAAAGTTTCGCGGAGGATGCCGCGGCCGGCGATGGGATGAACCCTGGGGAAGAGACCCCGGCGGACGGCGCGCCGGAAGAGGCGGAGGTAGCGGAGGCTGCGGCGGAGATCGTGGAGCCGGGGCAGGAATCCGTGCAGGAGGAGACGGCGGCGGAAATGGAAGAGGAAGACGCCGGGGAACCCGCCGAGGAGGCGGAGGCCCCGCAGACGCTGGAGACGGTGCAGGGCGAGTTGCAGCAGGCGATCATGACGGGAAATGTGCGCGCGGCGAAGGAGCTGGCCATCCGGCTGGCGGGCATGCTGGCGCGCCGCGAGGTGGACAACGCCAACGACGCCCTGGCGGCGGCGCGGGAGCGGCTGGCGAAGAACGGCGCGGCCATCGGGGAGGGCTGCCAGCGCGTGTCCGACGCGGAGGCGCGGGTGCGCCACGCGGAGGAGGAGATTACGGCGCGGCAGGAGGAGCATGCGGCGTGCCGGGAGCGGATTAACGGCCTGGACGGGGACATCCACCGGCGGCGCGGCGAGCTGGAGGAGCTGGAGCGGCAGATTGAGGAGCTTCAGCAGGCGCGGTCCGCGGCGCTGGCGGAGCTGCACGGGCTGGAGTCGGAGCGCGCGGCGGCGCTTACCGGGGAAAGCCTGATCCAGACGGAGATCACCTCCCTTGAGGAGGAGGAGGAGGCGGGCCGGGAGTTCCTTGAGGAGGCGCGCGGGAGGCTTGCGGCGATGCGGGCCGAGAAGGAGCGGATTGAGGGGGAGATGATTCGGATTCAGCAGGAGCTGGAGCGGCGGCAGCGCGCGGTCGTGGAGATTGAGCGGCCGCTTGCGGAGGAGGCCGAACCGGCCCGGGGCGGCCAGGAGATGCTTTTCTAGCGGAGTTGCGGGCCCGCGGCGGGGCCGCGGAAGATCAGGCGGAAGGAGCGGCAGGTCAGTGGCTAAAAAGGGAGACATAGTGGCGGGCGTCGACTTCGGCGGCCGCGAGGTGCGCGTGATGATCGTGCAGCAGCAGCCCAACGGCATGGTGCGGCTGCTGGGCCACGGGACGGCCCCGTCGAAGGGGTGCGTGCGGCAGGGGTTCATCCAGAATTCGCAGGCGGCGCAGGCGGCCTTCAGCGCGGCGATGGAGGCGGCGGGCCGCAACGCGCAGCTGCGGGTGCAGAGCGTGTTCTGCGGGGTGAACGCGCCCTCGGCGGTGTCGAGCATCCGCGAGGGCAAGGTGGCCACGACGGGCGGCGTGGTGGAGCTGGAAAACATAGACGAGGCGCGCTCCCACGCGGAGCAGGGCATGATGGCGCCCGCGATGCGCGCGCTGTCGTCCGTCACCTCGCAGGAGTGGCTGGTGGACGGGCTCCAGGTGGCCGATCCGCTGGGCATCCGGGGCGGCGTGCTCCACACGCGCATGCACTTCGCGCAGGTGCCCGAGGTGGTGCTGGACAACCTGCGCTCCTGCATCGAGGCGCAGGACTGCGTCGTGGAGGACATGGTGTACATGCCCATCGCGTCGGCGCTGGGGTGCATGACGCCCGAGGACATGCAGCTGGGCACGGCGGTGGTGGACTTCGGCGACGCGAGCACCAGCGTGGCGGTCTACCGCAACGGGTGCATCATGGGCACGAAGACTTTCGAGTTTGGCGCGGCGCTCATCATCAACGATCTCGCGGGCATCCTGAAGGTGCCCTTCGACGAGGCCTTCGCCCTGCTTGAGGAGTACGGCGTGGGCATGCAGCAGATACGCGGGCTGCGCCAGGACGCCGCCGACGGCGAGGTGGCGGCGCTGCTGGAGAAGCACGGCGCGGGCGCGGAGCGCGGCCAGAAGATGGTGAAGCTCAACAAGACCGTGGGCGGCGCGCCCGACCACGTGCCCCTCACCACGGTGGAGGGCATCATCTTCGCGCGGGCGAAGCAGCTCATGGAGAAGGTGTCGCGCTTCCTCATCCAGCACCAGCTTCGCACGCACCTTGTGCGCGGCCTCGTCCTCACCGGCGGCGGCGCGGGCATCCGCAACATCGCCGCGCTCGCCGAGGCGGTCTGCGACACCAACGTGCGCATCGGCCTGCCCGAGGGCGTGGAGATGATTCCGCAAAGCCTCAACATTCCATCCGTCACGCCGGTGGCCGGGGTGGTGCGCCACGGCCTGGCCTACCGCGCCGCCCTCCACAGCGGCCGCATTGACCGCCGCGCCGGACGCAAAAAGGGGCTGCTCGACAAGATAATCAAGTTCCTGAAAAAGTGGTTTTTCTGAGCCGTCCCGAAGGCCGGGACGGGCCGGGTGCCCCCGGCGGGCGCATGCCCTGGGGAGGGCGCCGCAGGCGCCAAAGGCGGTGCGGATGACCCTTCATGGGGGGAGATCCCTTTTCCGGCGGTCAATCTCCCGTTCTTCGCTGAATGATGCGCAAAATTCCTGTGACTCGCGGAACAACCCGGGGGATCATGTAAATTTTCTCGTGATGGTCCGCCTTCAACGCCAGATCACCCGCTCTTTCGGTAGAGAAAATAATGAAAGCCGTGCTTCAGCGGCGCATGATGTGTCGGCTCCGCTCCCGAAAGGTCCGGTTGGCGGGTTGTTTTGGCGGGTAACTGACCGCGAGAAGATACACCACCGTGGATGCGGCGTAACCCTTTTTCACATCCTTTTCCAGCCAGGAGACCTGGGCGCTTGAAACGGTCTTCATCTCGACGACAACGAGCTTGTTGTCCCTGATGAAACTCAGATCAGGCTTCAGTCCGTCCCGGCATTTCTGGCCGACCGTGACTTGAGAGATTTGAAGCGCTTCCTGGTTTTCAAGCGTGTGCCTGCCCAACGCGGTGTTCACCAGTCACTCAAAGCCGTAACCAACATCAGTCCTGGCGCGTCTCCTCTTGTCAGACACACTTTTTACCACAGGAAGGGACGTGGTGAACCAGTTGTTTTCTGAAAGGGCCTCCGAAAGAAGTCCTTTGACGAACTCATCCAAATCATTCATGCCGATTGTCTCCCACTGGCGCATCCGGATGACTTTTGACGGCGGAAAGCATGGCAGACGCGGGTGCTTTGCGACGTGTTTGCCGCCGCCGCGATTTGTTGAGTGGCTGCGGGATGCCCGAACACCCCGGTTTGCCTTGGGCGGGGCGGTGGCCTACAATGCCATGACCCGCCCGTGAAGGCGGGAAAATTTCGGGAAGGACGCCCTTGCGCAAGGCCCCGCTCATCATCCCGGCGTTGCCGGTGCTGCTGGTGCTGGCCCACCTGGCGGTGAACGCCTGGTGGCTGGCGGCGGACAACCATGTCTACTGGCTGGACGAGCAGGTGCACCTGGAGCAGGCGCGGGCGCTGCACAAGGAACTGTTTCTCAGCCCGGAAAAGCCGCTTGCCGCGCGTGTTGCCGCCGCATGGGGGCTGCCGCCGGGCAATCCCGCCCATCCCCCCCTGCTCTATTTCACGGGCACGTTGCTCATGGGCATGTTCGGCTACGGCCCGGACGTGATGACCTTCGCCAATTCCCTGTTTTTCGCCGCCCTGCTTGCGGCGGTTTACCTGCTTGCGCGGCAACTGCTCCCGGACCGGGGGTTGGCGCTGGCGGCCATGGCGCTGGCGGGCCTGACGCCGGGGCTGTATGTGTCGTCGCGCTATTTCATGACTGACGTGCCCGCCGCGTCCATGGCGGCGTGGGCGGCGGCGGCGCTGGCGCGGAGCCGGGGCTTCCGGGACTGGCGCTGGTCGCTGGCCTTTGGCGTGTTCACCGGGCTGGCCCTGTGCTCGCGCACGGTGGTGGTGGTGTATCTTTTCGCCCCGGCCTGCGCGGCCGCGCTTTGGTGGCGCGGTGAAGGCGGGGAGGCGGAACCCTCCGCGCCGCGACTGATCCTGCGCAAGGCGCTCTGCCTCGCGCTGGCGGGGCTTGTCTGCCTGGCGGTGGCCGCGCCGTGGCATCTGCGGCACCGCGACGCGTTCCTTGGTTACTGGCTGGGCTACCGCGCCTCTTTCGAGCCGCCCTTTGCGCTGCTTCCCGGCGGCGTTGCGCCGAAGCCCAAGGCGGCGGTGAAACCCGCGCCCGTGCGGGAGGACGGGGGGCGGCCGTCCGCCGCCAAGCCCGCGCCCGCCGCCGGGAGGGGTGTGGTTTCCCGGATAATCCATCCTTCAATTCCATGGCAGCGCTATCCGGTGATGCTGTGCAACAACGGCGTGTTTCTGCTGACCTGGTGCCTTGGGCTGGCGGGGCTGGCCGCGGCGCTGCGCCGCGCGCGGCGCAGCCTGCCCCACGCCCTGCTCGCCGCCTGGGTAATCGGCTCCTGGGTGCTGCTCACGGTGCTGTTCCGTTTCGCCACACCGCGCTACCTGCTGCCTGTGCTGGCGCCGTGGGCGCTGCTGGCCGCATGGTTCCTGCTCTCGCGCAGGCGCGCCGCGGCGCGGTGGCTGGCCCTGCCCTACGGGCTGGCGCTGCTGCTCTGCCATGCGGGACTGACTTTTGCCGCCCCGCCGGGGGCGTTGCGCGTGCCGGTGCGGGCGGACGGGGCCATGCTGGACCATTACGGCGAGACCGGGCTGTATGCCTTTCAGCCCCGCCTGAGCTTCGGTTTCGCCTATTCCTGGATGGGCGCGCCCGTTCCCGCAGTGGAAAACTACCAGGAACGGATACAGGGGAGGATGCGGGAGGCCGAAAAGGGGCGCGCCCGCGTTCCCGGCGAATATGCCCGCTACGGGGTGGTCAACCTGCGGGGCATGGGCTTCACGGACGCCCATTACTGGCGCGATTTGCCCGGCCAGCCCAACCCCTACAGGGACCGGACCATCCCGGTGGAGTCGCTTCCCCAAAGCCGGCTCATACTGGCGGCGCACCGCGCCGCGCCGGAGGAACTGGAGGACTTTCTGGGGGATCTGGATTATGTGGTTTGCGCGGTTGAATCCGCACAGGCTGCGCTGGAACCGGCCTGGCGGGCCTGGTTTGACGGCAGGGGCTGCCTGCTGATGGACGAATTCGCGGAACCGCGCCGCGCCACGATTGCGGCGCAGAAGTTTCTGCTCTATGCCACGCCGAAGGGTCTTGCCGCCGCCGGGACCGCCGCCATCACGGCGGAGGCCGTTGCGGAACTGCCCGCCGCGCGGCTTTTTGCGGCCATGGGTGAAGCCAATGCTTTTGCGGACGGGCGGGCGGCGCAGACGGCGCAGGACCGCCTTGGGCGGTTGCTTCTTGCGGCGGGAACGGGCCAGCCCCTTCCGGGCACCGGTCTTTCAATGGTATTGCCGGAAATTATTGGAAATCCGGATTCCCCGGAAGCATTGATAATTTTCAATGTGGCCCAGGACCCTGGACAGGATCTCACGTTTATCATCAGGGGCGACTACAGTGCGATTTCCCCGGAATCCCGCCCTGAACAAGCGCGGGATGCGGGATATGTGGAATGGCAGGTGGGGCCTGTGCCGCCCACGGGCACGTGGCGGGCGGGGGAATACCAGCTTATCCGCCAGGCGTTGCCGCCGGGTCCGGCCCCCAAACTGCTGATTGCCGCCGCGGGAAAAAGCGGTGTCACCGGATTTGTGCCCGTTCCCCTGCCCTAATCCGTCGTATGTTGCGTAACGGTAACAACTTGACATGGATTGGGGCGGTATGGCATCATTCTGCCGATTGTAAAGCGCAAGAGGCACCCCGCGAAGCGTGCCGGGGGGGAGTGGACGGCTCCCAAACCAAGGTTGGACATCCCCACACTGCGCGCCCGACAGGCACGGGCGGACTTCCCCCGGGAAGAAGGCCCTCCGCACAGGGGCGTCATCCTGCGCAACCGGCGAATCCCAGGCTGTTCCGTTGAATGCGGCGCGTCCGCGCGAAAAGGACCATCCTGATTTTCTGCGAAGTTCCAAGGAATACGGTTAGTCAACCACACCCAATGAAAGGAGTTGCACAATGGCAACAAAGATCGGAATCAATGGTTTTGGACGCATCGGACGCAACGTTTTCAAGCTGCTCATGGCGAACCCCAATTTTGAGGTGGTTGCCATCAACGACCTGACCGACCCCAAGACGCTTGCCCACCTGCTGAAGTACGACAGCGTGTTCGGCGTGTACAACGCCGAAGTGTCCCACACCGAGGACGCGATTGTCGTGAACGGCAAGGAAGTCAAGATTTCCGCGATCAAGAACCCGGCCGAGATCGGCTGGGGCGCCAAGGGCGTCGACATGGTGCTTGAGTCCACCGGCCGCTTCTCCTCGAAGGCGGACTGCACCCTCCACCTGGACGGCGGCGCCAAGAAGGTGCTCCTTTCCGTCCCGCCGAAGGACGCGATTGACGCGATCATCGTGGTCGGCGTGAACTGCGAAACCCTGAAGGCCGAGGACAAGATCGTCTCCAACGCCTCCTGCACCACGAACTGCCTGGCCCCGGTCGCCAAGGTTCTCCACGAGAACTTCGGCATCAAGCGCGGCCTGATGAACACCATCCACGCCTACACCAACGACCAGATGGTGCTGGACATGCCGCACAAGGACCTGCGCCGCGGCCGCGCCGCCGCCAACGCGATCATCCCCACCACCACCGGTGCCGCGCGCGCCGTGGGCAAGGTGCTCCCCGCGCTGGCCGGCAAGCTGGACGGCTTCGCGATGCGCGTGCCGGTCATCGACGCCTCCGTGGTTGACCTGTCGGTCGAGCTTGAGAAGAACGTGACGAAGGACGACATCAACGCGGCGGTCAAGGCCGCGGCCGAAGGCCCGCTGAAGGGCATCCTGCAGTACTGCACCGACCCGATCGTGTCCTGCGACGTGATCTGCAACCCGCACTCCAGCGTGTTCGACAGCCTGCTCACCATGGTCATGGACGGCAACTTCGCCAAGGTCGTGTCCTGGTACGACAACGAGTTCGGCTACTCCAACCGCTGCGTGTCCCTGTTCGAGAAGATGTCCGTCGGCCTGTAATCCGGCCCTGTTTGAAGTATCCGGGGGCCGCGCCGGGCGGCGCGGCCCCCGTTCACAAAAGTCCGCACGAGGATTTATGCCATGAAAAAACTGAGCATCACCGACCTTGAGATTCAGGGGAAGACCGTGCTGATGCGCGTTGACTTCAACGTGCCCCAGAACGCCGACGGCACCGTGCGCGACGACACGCGCATCCGCGCCGCGCTGAAAAGCATCAACCACGTCCGCGAGCACGGCGGCAAACTGGTCCTCATGTCGCATCTTGGCCGCCCGAAAAAGGTCAAGGACGATCCGGCAAAGCTGGCCCTGCTGAGGATGGACCCCGTCGCGGATCACCTGCGCGGGCTCATCGGCGGCAACGTGACGAAGGTGGACCAGGTGGTGGGGCCCGAAGTGGAGGCCGCCGTGGCCGCCATGCAGCCCGGCGACATCGTGCTGCTGGAGAACACGCGCTTCCACGCCGGCGAGGAGAAGAACGATCCGGAACTGTCGCAGCAGCTCGCGAAGCTCGGCGACGTGTACGTTTCGGACGCCTTCGGCACCGTCCACCGCGCGCACTCCTCCACGGAGGGCGTGGCCCATTATGTCGCGCAGAGCGCGGCGGGCTTCCTTGTGGAGAAGGAGATGGACTATTTCGGCCGGGTGCTGAACAGCCCGGACCGCCCGCTGGCGGCGATTCTCGGCGGCGCCAAGGTGTCCGACAAGATCCAGGTGATCGACAACCTGCTGAACCTGGTGGACACGCTGATCATCGGCGGCGGCATGGCCTACACCTTCATGAAGGCGAAGGGCATGGAAATCGGCAAGTCGCTGCTGGACAAGGACGGCATCGAGGTGGCGCGCAGCGCCATGGAGAAGGCCGCGAAGCAGGGCGTGAAGCTGCTGCTGCCGCTGGATTTCACCGTGGCCGACGCCTTCTCGAACGACGCGAACACGCAGGTCGTCAAGGCCGACGCCATTCCCGCCGACTGGGAGGGGCTTGACATCGGCCCGGCGACGATTGACCTGTTCGTCAACGAGATCAACAATTCCGCGATGGTCGTCTGGAACGGCCCCGTGGGCGTGTTTGAGATGGAGAAATTCGCGAAGGGCACGCGCGCCCTCGCCGACGCGATGGCCGCGGCCTCCGCGACCACCATCATCGGCGGCGGCGACACCGCGGCGGCGGTCGTCCAGTTCGGACTGGCCGGCAAAATGTCGCACGTGTCCACCGGCGGCGGCGCCTCCCTCGAAATGCTCGAGGGCAAGGTGCTTCCGGGCCTTGCGGCCCTCACGGACAAACCGGGCGGCTGCGGCTGCTGCTGCTGCGGCGGCTGATCCCGCCCCCAACTTACCCGCGCCCGGCCGCGCGCGGCACCTGCGGCGGACTGGGCACGGGCGGACAACAACGAAAGGTGTGAAGACATGTCAATGACGAAGGAAGCCAAACTGGAGGTCATCAAGGAGCACGGCAAGAACGAGGCGGACACGGGTTCGCCGGAGGTTCAGGTGGCCCTGCTGACCAAACGCGTGAACCACCTCACGGAGCACGCCAAGACGCACCCCAAGGACCATGCGGGGCGCCGCGGCCTGCTGAAGCTGGTGGGCAAGCGCCGCAACCTGCTCAACTACATCAAGAAAAACGACATTGAGCGGTACCGCGCGCTGATTAAGACGCTGGGCATCCGCAAGTAAGAACGGGTTCCGGGGCGGCCGCACGGCCGCCCCGGACTTGCTTTTACGCGCGCGCCCGGCCCCCGGCGGCCCCGGAACAGTTGAAGAAGTGCGAAGCCCGCGTGGCCGTCCACGCCGCCGCGTCCGTGATCGGGCGCGGCCGCCCCGCCCCCGGCGCATGTGCGCCCCGGGAAGAAGAAGAGGAAAGAAGAGCAGAACAGAAGAGAAAGCGCATGAAAAAAACACGCATTCCGAAGTCAGTGGGAGGCGTTCCTGCGCGCAAGGAGCAAAAGAAACAATGGTAGAACGTCTCTCCGTAGCGGTCGGAACCGAGGAAATCGAGTTTGAGACCGGCCGCATCGCAAAACAGGCGCACGGCGCCGTCATCTGCCGGGCGGGTGAGACCATGGTGCTCTCCGCCGTGGTCACCGCGCCCGAATCCAAGCCCGGGCAGGACTTTTTCCCGCTCACCGTGGACTACCGCGAGAAGTTTTACTCGGTGGGCCAGATTCCGGGCAATTTCTTCCGCCGCGAGTCGCGCCCGTCGGAGCGCGAAATCCTTGTGTGCCGCCTGACGGACCGCCCCCTGCGGCCGTTGTTCGCCAAGGGCTTCACCAACGAGACGCTCGTCTGCCAGACGGTGCTCTCGGCCGACAACATCCACAACCCCGACGTGCTTTCCATCAATGCCGCGTCGGCGGCGCTGCACATCTCCAAGATACCCCTCTCCGAGCCGATTGGCGCGGTGCGCGTGGGTTGCATTGACGGCGTGCTCACGGCGAACCCGGCGATGGACCGGATGGGCGAAAGCGCGCTGGACATCATCGTGGCGGGCACGGCGGACGCCCTCTGCATGGTGGAGGGGCAGGCGAAGGAGGTGTCCGAGGATTTCATGGTCGAGGCGCTTGAGTTCGCCCACGGCGAGATCAAAAAGATTGTGGCGGGCATCGAGGCGCTGCGCGCCCGGTGCGGCCAGCCCAAGATGGAATTCGCCGCCCCCGCGACAGACGCGGAGGTGGTGGCCGACGTGGAGGCCTTCGCCGCCGCGCGCATCCGGGAGGCGCAGGCCATCCGGGAGAAGCAGGCCCGCTACGAGGCCATCGACGCGCTCAAGGCCGAAATGACGGCGGCGCTCGCCGGGAAGTACGGTCCGGAGCTTTATGAGGCCCGCGCCGCCATGATCGCCGACGCCTATTCGGCGCTGAAAAAGAGCATCATGCGCCAGGCCGTCGTTGAGACGAACATCCGCATGGACGGGCGCGCGCTGGACGAGGTGCGCCAAATCTCCATCGAGGTCGGCGTGCTCCCGCGCGCCCACGGTTCGGCCCTGTTCACCCGCGGCGAGACCCAGGTGATAGTCGCGGCGACCCTGGGCACCAGCCGGGACGAGATGCGGCTGGACGAGCTGACCGGGGACGAATTCCGCAGGTTCTTCCTGCACTACAACTTCCCGCCCTGGTCCGTGGGCGAGGTGCGCCGCATCACCGGCCCCGGCCGCCGCGAGGTGGGCCACGGCAAGCTCGCGGAGCGCGCGCTCGAGCCCATGATGATCTTCCTTGACGACTCCGCCAAGGACAGCGAGGACTATCCCAACTTCCCGTACACGGTGCGCCTCGTCTCCGAGGTGACCGAGAGCAACGGGTCCAGCTCGATGGCGACGGTGTGCGGCGGCTCGCTGAGCATGATGGACGCGGGCATTCCGCTCAAGTCGCCGGTGGCGGGCATCGCGATGGGCCTGATCAAGGAGGGCGACGAGGTTCGCATCCTTTCCGACATCCTTGGCGACGAGGATCACCTCGGTGACATGGACTTCAAAGTCTGCGGCACGGCGAACGGCATCACCGCCTTCCAGATGGACACGAAGGTGAAGGGCCTTTCCCGCGATGTGATGAGCAGGGCGCTGGGCCAGGCCCGCGCGGGCCGCGACCACATCCTGGGCAAGATGAACGCGGTGCTGGCGCAGTCCCGCCCGGACATCTCCCCCTACGCGCCGCGCATCTACACCATCAAGATCGATCCGGACAAGATCCGCGAGGTGATTGGACCGGGCGGAAAGGTGATCCGCGAGATCCAGAGCGCCACCGGCGCCGAGATCGAGATCGAGGACGACGGCAGCGTCAATGTCGCCGCGGTCAACCAGGAGGACGCCGAGGCGGCCATCGCGATGATCCGCGAGATCGTCGCCGACGTCGAGGTCGGCCGGATCTACCACGGCACCATCACGCGCATCATGAATTTCGGCGCCTTCTGCTCCGTCGTGGGCAACAAGGAGGGCCTCATCCACATCTCCGAGCTGGCCCCCGGCCGGGTCAACGAGGTCACCGACGTGGTCAACGTCGGCGACGAGGTGGACATCAAGGTCATCGAAATTGACAAGATGGGCCGTGTGAACCTGTCCAAGGTCCAGGCCGACGTCGAGCTGGGCCGCGTTGATCCGTCCGAAGTGGCGCCGCGCGGCGACGGCGGCGGACGGCGCGAGGACCGGGGCGGCGACCGCGGCGGGCGCGGCGGCGACCGCGGCGGACGCGGCGGTGATCGCGGCGGACGCGGCGGTGACCGAGGGCGCGGCGGCGACCGCGGCGGGCGTGACCGCCGCTGAGGCAAAACGCATCAACCGGGGTGGCGCCGTCCCAGCGCGGACAGCGCCACCCCTTTTCTTGAGACAGTGGAAAGAGGCCCATGAACGAATCATGCACCGTGCCGGAGGGCGTGCTGCTGCGCCGCCTCGACAACGGCTTCACCATAGCCATGGAGCATTTGCCCCACCTGCATTCGGCGGCCTTCGGCCTCTGGATCAGGACGGGTTCGGCGGACGAGCTGCCGGACGAGTCCGGTGTCGCCCATTTCCTCGAGCACCTGTTCTTCAAGGGCACCGCCACCCGCTCGGTGCGCCAAATCATGGAGGCGATTGAGAGCCGGGGCGGCTACATCAACGCGTCCACCTCGCGGGAGTACACCAACCTGTACGCGCGCATGCTCACGCGCCACGTGCCCGCGGGCATCGAAATCATCGCGGACATCGCCAAAAACTCCCTCTTCTGCGAAATGGAAAAGGAGCGGGGCGTGATTCTGGAGGAAATCGCCTCCACCGAGGACAACCCGGACGAGCTGATCCACGACCTGATCACCGAATATCACTGGCCGGATCACCCCCTGGGCCGCCCCATTGCGGGGTCGGCGGAGTCGGTTTCCGCGCTGACCCGCGACGATGTGGCCGCGTTTTTCCAGCGCTGGTACAAGCCCGAGAACATGGTCTTTTCCATCGCCGGCAATTTTGACGGGGACGCCGTGCTGGAGCAGATTGCACGCGAATTCGGCGGGCTGCCCCCCGCCGCGCCGCCGCCGCCCTGCGCGGGGCCCCGCTTTCAGGCGGGCGTGTCCGCCGTGGTCCGTCCCGTGTCCCAGGCCCATGTGTGCCTGGCCTTTTCCGGCGTGCCCGTGAACGACGAGCGGCGGTATGTGTCCGGGCTCATGGCCAACGTGCTCGGCGGCGGCTCCACCTCGCGGCTTTTCGAGAAGATCCGCGAGGACGAGGGCCTCGCCTACAGCATCTACGCCTACCATTACAACCACATCGCCACGGGCATGATCGGCGTTTACCAGGGCGTCGCGCCGGGCAACTGCGCCCTGGCCACGGGGCTCGTGTTTGACGAAATCAGGCGCCTGTGCGACGAGGAGGTGCCCGCGGAAGAGCTGGAGATGAACCGGGAGCAGATCAAGGGCTCCCTGCTCATGTCCCTGGAAAGCCCCGGCACGCGCGCGTCGCGCATCGCCAAGGGCCTGCTTTTCCTTGGGCGGGTTCCCGCCGTGGAGGAAATCACCGCAAAGTTCGACGCCGTCACCGCGGGGGAGGTGCGGGACTTCGCGCGCGGCGTGTTCCGGCGCGAAAACTGCGCCCTCATGACACTCGGCCCCGACGGCGGCGCGCCCTTTGCGGAGGTGCCCCTGCCATGAGCGGCCCGCAGAACCTCGTTTCCGTGGAAATCCGCCGCGAGCCGGGTGCCTCGGACATTCCCCTGCCCGCCTATGAGACGCCCCACGCCGCGGGCATGGACCTGCGCGCCGCGGTCGGGGAGCCCGTCACCATCGTGCCGGGCGCGCGCGCCCTCATCCCCACGGGCCTGCGCATCGCCGTGCCCCCCGGTTTTGAGGCCCAGGTGCGTCCGCGCAGCGGGCTCGCCCTGCGCCACGGAATCACCCTGCCCAACAGTCCCGGCACCATAGACGCGGACTACCGGGGCGAGGTGAAGATCATCGTGATGAACGCCGGGGACGCCCCATTCACGGTCAACCGGGGCGACCGCATCGCCCAGCTGGTCGTTGCGCCCGTGGTCCGCGCCGAGTGGCGCGAAACGGCCGAACTCGGGGAAACCGAGCGCGGCGAGGGCGGCTTCGGCCACACCGGCGTGTGAAGCGACGATTCGACTACACAATGTAGTCTTTTTGGGCGGGTGCGCCCTTTGCCCGGCACGATGCTCCATGGTAAGGTGTGTTGCGGATTATTTTCGGGAAACCGGCGCGCCGCGCCGCCGCACACGGGACAAGGGTGCCACATGAGATATTGCGCAGTGATTTATGGCTGTTTGGTGACGGCGCTGTTTTCAGCGGCGGCCTGGGCGCAGCCCTCCGCCTTTGACCCCAATCCCGCCCCCGCCAAGAAGGCCCCCGCTTCCCCGGCGGAAAAAAAGGCGGAAGCCCCGCCCGTCCCCTCCCCCGCTCCCCCTGCCGATCCGGTGGACGCATGGATTGCGTCGGCCCCCCTGCCCGCAAAGCTCGGCCAGCTCATGATGGTGACGCTGGATGCGACGGACGGCGGCCTTTCGCTGGACGAGGCGGCCTTTTTGAAGTCCGCCACGCCCGGCGCGGTGCTTGTGCGCCATGCGGCGAAGCCCGCGCTGGCCTTGTCCCGGGTGGCGGAACTGCGGCAGCTTGAGCGCGGCTCGGGGGCGCCGCTGCTGGTGGGCGCCGACTTGTACGAGCTGGGCGCGCCGGTGCGCGCGGGATTGCCGGGTTTTGTGTCGCTGCCCAGCATGATGGCGGTGGCGGCGGCCTCTGATGCCGCGACCGCGGAGAAACTGGGAAGGGTCATCGCGCTGCAGATGCGCGGCATGGGCTTCGACTTGTATTACGGCCCCCAACTGGCCCTCGCGCCGACCCTTCCCGGCGCGCGCGCGTCGCTGCGCGGCCTCGGGGGCGACCCGAAATTTGTGGCCGCCGCCGGCCGCGCCGTCTGCGGGGCGCTGGCCGCCCAGGGGGTGATGCCCCTGCCGCTCGGTTTCCCCGGGGGTGTTTTCAACCGCGCCGGCCGCGAGGCGGCGGTGCTCACCACACCCACCCCCGCGCTGCGGGAAACTGATTTGCTGCCCTACCTGGACGCCGTGAGGGGCAACACGCCCATGCTTCAGGCGGACAATGTGCTGGCGCCCATGCTTGACCCCTCCGGCGCCCCGGCGAGCCTTTCCGAACCGGTGCTGCGGGGTCTCTTGCGGCGCGAACTGGGCTACGGCGGGCTGGTGGTGGCGGGGCCGGTTGACGCGGCGGAGCTGGAGGGGCGCGATGACGCGGCGGAGCGCGCGCTGAAGGCGCTCCAGGCGGGTGCGGACATGGTGCTTTGGCGCGGGTCGGTGGGCCAGGCGCAGCGCGCCCATGAGCGGCTGATGCAGGCCGTGGTGCGCGGGGAGCTGGACGCGGCCACGGTGGACACCCTGGCGCGGCGGGTGGTTGCCGCCAAGGTGGAGTGGCGCGCGAAGTCGGCGGCGCTGGCCGGTGAAAAGCCGAAAATGCCGTCGGCGGAGGAGCTGGCCCAGTTGTCCGGGGAGGTGGAGCGCCGGGCGGTGACCCTGCTGCACCACCGGGCCGGCGCGCTGCCGCTGCTGCGCGACGCATCCACGCCCGTGGGGGTCACCGGCACCGCCGGGGTTGAGGAGCTCCAGCTCGCGCTCAAGGACCGGCTCAAGCAGGTGGTGGAGCAGCCGATCACCTCGGCGCGCCACCTGGGCGACATCCAGCGTTTTGAGATTGAGCGGCTCACCACGCACATGCGCGGGCTGAGGACCGTCGTGGTTGTGCTCACCGAGGGGGAGCGCCCCGAGGGGCAGGTGGAACTGGTGCGTGAAATCAAAAAGCGGGCCCCGCGCGTGGTGGTGGTTTACCTCGGCCATCCGGCCCAGGCGGCGCTCCTCGGCGAGGCCGACGCCATACTGGCAACCTATTCCAATCCGGCGGGCCCCGGCCCGCTCATGGGGGTTGTGGCGGAGATACTGGCCGGGGAGGGCCCCCTCGCCTTCACGGACCTGCCCGACCGCGTTACCGTGAAGGCCGGGGAGGAGCGCACCTTCAGCATCACGGACACGGTGCGCACCCCGGCGGGGCGGCTGCCCATGGCGTTAGGCGAGCGCATGCCCCCGGGTCATGCGGCGCGCTTTGATCCCGCCACCGCCGTGCGCAGGGCGGTGTGGGAATTTCCGGGCAAAAAGGTCACCGGTCCTTCGGCGGTGTGGCGTTTCAAGGAACCCGGGGAATACCCCGTCACCCTCACGGTGACCGACACGCGGGGGGACACGCGCAGCCGCACTTTCACCATGGTGGCGGCGCCATGAGACGCGTTTCCTCCGTGCTGACGCCGCTGCTGCTTGCGGTTGTGCTTGCCGCGGGGGCGTGGTTCCGTTTTGCGGAGCTGGAAAAGCGCCCCCCCCACGGCGACGAGGCCAACCAGATGGTGAAGACGGGCCGCCTGCTGGAGCGGGGGGAATACCGCTACGATCCCCATGAGCACCACGGCCCGACCCTTTACTACATGGCGCTGGCGGTGCTCAGGGCGTCGGGGGTCAACGCCTTTGCGGATTCCCGCGTGGCCCACTACCGGATTGCGCCCGCCCTGTGCGGGCTGCTGCTGGTGCTGGCGGCGTGGTGGGTGGTGCGCCCCGCCGGGGCGTGGGCGGCATGGTGGGCGGCGCTGTTCACCGCCGTGTCCCACGCCATGACCTTTTACAGCCGCTATTTCATCCAGGAAATCTCGCTGGTTCTGTTCACTTTCCTGCTGGCGGGCTGCCTGTGGCGCTGGTGGCGCAGGCCGGGTTTTGGCTGGGCGGCCTGCGCGGGCCTGTGCCTGGGGCTCATCCACGCCACCAAGGAAACGGGCGCGCCGATTGTGGCGGCGCTGGCCGCCGCACTGGCGGCGGCGGCGCTGTGGGGCCGCCTGCGCGATGGGGTGTGGCCCGCGCCCCCCGTGCTGAACAGGCGCGCCGCGCCGCTCCAGTGCCTGCTTGCCGCGGCGGTGGCGGTGGTGGTGGCGGTGCTGTTCTTCACGTCCTTTTTCACCCACGCACGGGGTCCGCTGGACTCGCTGCTCACCTACGGCACCTACCTGGGCCGGTCGGCGGGCGCGGGCAGTTCCGCCCTGCATGACAAGCCCTGGTATTACTATCTCGCGCTCATCACGCACACACAGCGGTCCGCGGGGCCGCACTGGAGCGAGGCTCCCGTGCTGCTGCTGGCGGTGGCGGGCCTGGCGGCGGGGCTGTTTGCAAGGGGGGATGGCGGCGGCGGGACCCTGCTGCGCCGGATGCTCTGTTTTTTCACCCTGTTTCTCACGGTTCTGTTCACCCTGATCCCCTACAAGACCCCCTGGAACATGCTGGTCTTTTTCGAGGGGCTGATCCTTTTGGCGGGCATCGGCGCCGCCGCAATCATCCGCGCGGGACGGTGGCTGCCCCTGCGGGCCGCGCTGGCCCTGCTGGTGCTCGCAGGCGCGGGATGGGAGGCGCGCCAGGCCTGGCAGGGCAATTTCATGTACCCCGCCGACGCGCGCAACCCCTACGCCTACGCCCACACCAGCACGGCGGTCAACCGGCTGGTCGCGCGGGTCCATGACATCCGCGCCCTCGATCCGGCGGGCAGGGGGATGATGGTGCAAATCATCCGCCCTGGCGGGGACTACTGGCCCCTGCCGTGGTATTTCCGCGACATGCCGAATGTGGGCTATTACAGCCAGATGCCGGAAAAACTCGCCGCGCCCGTCATCATCGCGGGCATGGAACTGGGCGCGCAGCTCCATGAGAAGCTCGGTGACGCATACTTCACCGAGACCCACGCGCTCCGGCCCGGCGTCCTACTTCAGGCGCACATCCGGCGTGATCTGTGGGACAAATTCATCGCCATGCGAGGTGGCAAGGGGGGCGGCGGGTAAGCGGGGGCGGGAGGTGTCAAACGGGCCGCGAGACACGCCCCATTCTCCCAGGATCGGCAAGCGTTTTTCCGGTATTTTCCGCCCCGCAATAACCGCATGCGCCCCTGTGTTTTCCCTGATTTTGGGGGGTGGCGCGTACTGGGGGAGGGCGCGGCCAAAAAACCACAAGATAAGGCGGGAAAGGCCCTGTTTTTCCGCAAAATATTGCGGTTTTATGTTGTTTTGATCCGCCAATTTTGCTATACTTTTCGCATCCCCACGGCGGCCATTTCAGGCGGGGGCACCACACGAGGTAAGTGCAATGGCGAAAAACGGTTACACAGGCGATTCGATCACCATTCTTGAGGGGTTGCAGGCGGTTCGAAAACGGCCCGCCATGTACATCGGCGACACGAGCGTGCGGGGCCTGCACCATCTCGTCTATGAAGTGGTGGACAACAGCATTGACGAGGCCCTCGCCGGGCACTGCGACTACGTCAAGGTGACCATCCACATTGACAACAGCGTCACTGTGGAGGACAACGGCCGGGGCATTCCGGTGGACAAGGTCCACGACCCCAAGTACCGCAACAAGTCGGCCCTCGAAGTGGTGCTGACGGTGCTGCACGCGGGCGGCAAATTCGACAACTCCAACTACAAGGTGTCGGGCGGCCTGCACGGCGTGGGCGTGTCCTGCGTGAACGCCCTTTCAAAATGGCTTGAGGTGGAGGTGAAGCGCGACGGGGTGATGTGGTTCATGTCCTTCGAGCGCGGCGTCCCCAAGGGGCCGCTGGAGGAGAAGGGCCGCGCGAAGACCACGGGCACGAAGATCACCTTCCTTCCCGACGCGGACATTTTCGAGGAGACGGTGTACAACGCGGAGACGCTGCTGACGCGGCTCCGCGAGCTCGCGTTCCTGAACAAGGGCGTTAAGATCATCTTCGAGGACGAGCGCAACGACGACGAGGCGGTGGTGCTCCAGTACCGGGGCGGCATCGCGGAGTATGTGAAGTGGCTGAACCGGAACAAGGAGCCGCTGCACCGCGCGCCGATCTACATGGAGCTGGCGCGCGAGGACCTGGAGGTGGAGGTGGCGCTCCAGTACACGGGCGCCTACAACGAGACGGTGGCGAGCTTCGCGAACAACATCAACACCCACGAGGGCGGCACGCACCTTAGCGGCTTCCGCGCGGCGCTGACCAAAAGCCTGAACGACTACGGCAAGAAGAGCAACGCCTTCAAGAAGAACAACTACTCCATCTCGGGCGACGACGCGCGCGAGGGCCTCACGGCCATCGTGTCGGTGCGTGTGCGGGAGCCCCAGTTCGAGGGGCAGACGAAGATGAAGCTGGGCAACAGCGAGGTGCACGGCATCGTGAGCTCGCTGGTTTACGAGGGGCTCCAGACCTATTTCGAGGAGAACCCCAGCATCGCAAACCGCATCATCGGCAAGTCCATCGACGCGGCGCGGGCGCGCGAGGCGGCGCGCAAGGCGCGCGACCTGACGCGGCGCAAGGGCGCGCTGGACTCCTTCGGCCAGGCGGCCAAGCTGGCGGACTGCTCCGAGCGCGATCCCGCGGTGTGCGAGCTGTTCATCGTCGAGGGCGACAGCGCGGGCGGCTCGGCCAAGCAGGGCCGCGACCGCCGCTTCCAGGCCATCCTTCCGCTGCGGGGCAAGGTGCTGAACGTCGAAAAGGCCCGCGTGGACAAGATGCTCAGCAACAACGAAATCCGCTCGCTCATCACCTGCCTCGGCATCGGCTTCGGGCAGGACGAGTTTGACCTTTCCAAACTGCGCTACCACAAGGTCATCATCATGACCGACGCCGACGTGGACGGCGCGCACATCCGCACCCTGCTGCTGACCTTCTTCTTCCGGCAGATGACGGACCTGATCCGCCGCGGCCACCTCTACATCGCGCAGCCGCCCCTTTACCAGATTCGCAAGGGCAAAAAGTCGCGCTACGTCAACACCGAGGCGGAGTTCGAGGACTTCATCTTCGAGTCGGTGCTGGAGCAGCACACGGTGCTGAACGGCTCCGGCGCCGCGCTGGACCAGAAAACGCTGCTGCGCGCCATCCGCGCGGCGCAGGAGCGGGAGAAGATGATCCTCCGGGTTCACCGGGTCTACGGGGTTTCGCGGGACGCGCTGGGGCGGTGCATGGCGCTGCCCCGCGAGAAGTACACGCACCCCGAGGACATCTCGCTTTCCGAACTGCACGACATTTTCGGCCCCGACGCCGACTTCATCAACACCGCGGAGGTGCAGACCGAACTGGCCCCCGGCGACGGGAACGGAAACGGAAACGGGAACGGCAAGCCCCGCGCCCACGCGGCGCGCGTGAAGGGGCAGGTGGACACCGCCTTCTTCAAGAGCCACGAGTTTTCGGCGCTGCTGGCGCACAACGAGCCCATCGCCCTCGCGGGCGACGCGCCGTTCCGCCTTGTCCCCGGGGCCGAGCCCGGCGCGGCGCCGGTGTTCGCAACGGACGAGCTTCTGGAGCTGCGCGGCTTCATCATGGAGGCCGGGCGCAAGGGCCTTTTCGTGCAGCGCTACAAGGGGCTCGGCGAAATGAACCCCGAGCAGCTCCAGGAGACCACCATGGACCCCAAGAGCCGGGTGCTGCTCCAGGTGAGCGCGGAGGACGAGGCGGCGGCGGACGACCTGTTCACGGTGCTGATGGGCGACCTCGTGGAGCCGCGCAAGGAGTTCATCGAGCGCCACGCCCCCGAGGTGCAGAATCTTGACATCTGACGCGCCGCGCGGGCGGCGCCGGCCAACACAAGGGCAGAGCCATGAGCAATGAAAAAACGGACATGCCGGAGCGCATAAAACCGATTGCCATCGAGCACGAGATGAAGACCTCGTTCCTCGACTACTCGATGAGCGTGATCGTCAGCCGCGCGCTGCCGGACGTGCGCGACGGCCTGAAGCCGGTGCACCGGCGCATCCTTTTCGCCATGCACGAGCTCGGCCTCACGAAGGGGCGCGCCTTCCGCAAGTCCGCGGCCATCGTCGGCGAGACGATGGGAAAATACCACCCCCACGGCGACTCGGCCATCTACGACACGCTCGTGCGCATGGCGCAGCCGTGGAACATGCGCTACCCGCTGGTGGACGGCCAGGGCAACTTCGGCTCCATCGACGGCGACAGCCCCGCGGCCATGCGCTACACCGAGTCCCGGATGGAGGCCATCACCGCCGAGATGCTCGGGGGCATCGAAAAAGAGACGGTGGACATGACGGACAACTACGACGGCAGCGTCAAGGAGCCGGTGGTGCTGCCGTCGGCGATCCCGAACCTGCTCGTCAACGGCTCCTACGGCATCGCCGTGGGCATGGCCACGAGCTGCCCGCCCCACAACCTCACCGAGGTCTGCAACGCGGTGGTCCACCTCATCGACAACCCGGACTGCACCGCGAGGGACCTGATGCGCTTCGTGAAGGGCCCCGACTTTCCGACGGGCGGCATCATCTGCGGCACCACCGGCATCCGCGACGCCTACCTCACGGGCCGGGGCCGGGTGACGGTGCGCGCAAAGGTCGCGGTGGAGAGCATGCGCGACGGGGGCGGCAAGGAAAAGCTCATCATCCAGGAGATCCCCTACCAGGTCAACAAGTCCAAGCTCATCGAGGACATCGCCGAGCTGGTGCGGTCGAAGACGGTGGAGGGCATCACCGACCTGCGCGACGAGTCGGACAAGGACGGGATGCGCGTGGTCATCGAGATCCGCAAGGGCGACGAGCCCGAGGTCATCCTGAACCAGCTCTACAAGCACACGCAGCTCCAGGCCACGGCGAGCATCATCATGCTCGCCCTGGTAAACACGGTGCCGCGCGTGCTCAACCTGCGCGAGCTCATTTACTACTACGTCCAGCACCGCGCCGAGATCATCGAGCGGCGCACCCGCTTCGAGCTGCGCCAGGCGGAGGACCGCGCCCACATCCTGGAGGGCCTGCTCAAGGCGATAGACCACATAGACGAGATCATCGCCATCATCCGGGGCAGCGCCGACACGGACGAGGCCCGCGCCAACCTGATCGCGCGCTTCGGCTTCAGCGAGGTCCAGGCCAACGCCATCCTCGCCATGCGCCTGCGCCGCCTCACCGGCCTGGAGCGCGAGGAGCTCGTGAACGAGTACCGCGACCTGCTCAAGGAGATCGAGCGGCTGCGCCACATCCTGTCGAGCGAGAAGACGATCCTGGCCGAGGTGCGCCGCGAAATCCTGATCGTCCGGGAAAAGTACGGCGACGAGCGCCGCACGGAGCTGCTCGACGAGCTGGGCGAGTTCCGCGTGGAGGACCTCATCGCCGACGAGAACATGGTGGTGACCGTCTCCAACGAGGGCTACATCAAGCGCCTGCCCGTCAGCACGTACCGCAAGCAGCGGCGCGGCGGCCGCGGCATCGCAGGCATGGATACCAAGGAGGAGGACTTCGTCAAGGACCTCTTCATCGCCTCGGCGCACCAGTACATGCTCTTCTTCACCAACCGGGGCCGGGTCCACTGGCGCAAGGTGCACGAGCTGCCCAAGGCGGGGCGCACCGCGCGGGGGCGCGCCATCGTGAACGTGCTCAACCTCGGCGACGGCGAGCGCGCCACGGCCTTCCTGCCCGTGCGCGACCTGGACGAGGACGGGCTCTTCGTCTTCATGGTCACCAGCCGGGGCGTGGTCAAGAAGACCGCGCTGAAGGCCTTCAGCAACCCGCGCGCCGCCGGCATCATCGCGCTGGAGCTGGACGAGGGCGACGAGCTCATCGACACGCAGATCACCTCCGGCGGCGACAACATCCTCATCGCCACCCACGAGGGCCTGGCCATCCGCTTCCCCGAAAAGGACGTGCGCCCCATGGGCCGCACCGCGCGGGGCGTCATCGGTATCCGCCTCAACGAGGGGGACTACGTGGTGGGCGTGTCCCTCGCCCAGGACGACCGCACCGTGCTCAGCGTGACCGAGAACGGCTTCGGCAAGCGCACGCTGGTGGAGGAGTACCGGCTCCAGCACCGCGGCGGCCAGGGCATCATCAACATGAAGACCACCGACCGGAACGGCAACGTTGTCGCCATGCTCACCGTGGACGACGACGACGAGATCGTGCTCGTGGCCACCGACGGCGTGGTCATCCGCACCTCGGTGAAGGACATCCGCACCATCGGGCGCAACACCCAGGGCGTCAAGGTGATGACGCCGCAGCCGGGCGCGAAGGTCACCGCCGTCGCCCGCGCGCTGGGCGAAAAGAAGGAGGAGGAGGCCACCGAGTCGGCGCCCGCCCATGTGGACGGCTCCGCCGGGCAGAACGGAAAGGCCGCCGGGGGTGACGACGCCGCATACGACGAAGACGACGAAGGCGAAGAATAACAACCGCCGGGGAAACGCGACATGAACAGACGCGGACGGGCCGTTTTGCTGGCCGCCGCGTCTGTTTTTTTCGCGGCGCTGCCGGTGGAGTTCGGCTCGTGGCTGTACCGCGCCTGGCGCCTGCCCAAAATCGAAAACCAGTGGGGCGCGCTCAACACGCCCGATTCGCGCCTGGGCAACCGTCCCATGCCGGACGGACGCGTCCGCGATGTTTACACCGTCAACGGCACGCCCGCCTACACCGCCGAATACACCACCACCCCGGAGGGCTGGCGGAACACCTGCGCCGGGCCGGGTCCCTTTGGCGAATTCCTGGCCTTCTTCGGCTGTTCCTACACTTTTGGCATCGGCGTGGACGACTGCGACACCATCCCGGCCCTTGTTGGCAAAGCCATGCCGGGGAGGCGTCCCTATAATTTCGCCTACCAGGGCTGGGGCCCCCAGCACGCGCTGGAGCTCGCGGACCGCGAGATAAAAGACCATATAAGGGAGAAGACCGGCGCGGCGGTGTACCTTTTCATTTACGGCCATGTTTACCGCGCCGCGGGTGGGCTTCAATGCGCGGGCGGCTGGGGGCGGGACTATCCGTGCTATGAGCTGGAGGCGGGGGAGCCGCGGTACAGGGGCAGTTTCACGGAGGCGCACCCCTGGCGCGCGCTGCTGTACCGGGGCCTGCTCGCCACCAACACGGTGGCCGTGTTCAAGCCCGCCTGGCCCCTCCCGTCACGCTCCGCCGCGGGTGTGGAACTCACCGCCGCCCTACTGGCCAAAACGCGCGACCGGGTGCTGGAACAGTTTCCCGGAAGCCGCTTCGTTGTGGTGATGTACCCCGTGAACTACACCCTCGCCTATGAGGAGCAGTGCCGCCGCGCCTTCACGGAAAAAGGCCTCGACACGCTGGCCTTTCCGGAGCCGCTTCTGGAGACGGTGCCGCCGGACAGGCGTTTCGCCGAGGGGGACTTCGGCCACCCCTCCGCCGAGTCCAACAGGGTGTTCGCCGCGTGGCTTGCCCGGGAGCTTTCCCCCATGCCGGAGGCTGCGCGGTGAGCGCCGTGTTCGACCGGGGCGCGCGGAAAACCCTCCGCGCCCTGGCGGCGCGGCTTGCGGAGCGCGCCGCGCGCCCGGAGGAGGATGAAAAACGCCGCGAATGGCTCCGGCACAACGCCCTGCTGCCCGGACGCCCCATGGTCTTTTGCGATCCCGAAAACGGATGGAATGAAATCATCACCCCGCAATCCCTGGAATGCGCCCATCCGCTGGCGCGGGAGTGGGAGGCGGCGCTGCGCCGCGAACTGTTCTGGGCGGAGGAAATGGGCGACGACCGCGTGGTTTCGGCCGTTTTCATCCTGCGCCCCGTCCACACGAGCACGGGCTGGGGCTTGGAGGAGCGCGTGGTCGGCGGGGAGGGGGGCGGCTCCTGCCGCTGGGAGCCGCCCATCACGGATCTGGAGGATCTTTCCGGGCTGCACACCCCCGTGGTCACCGTGGATCACAATGCCACCGGGCAGTTGGCCGCCATGGCCGGCGAACTTTTTGACGGCATGCTTGCGGTGGAGGTGAAGGGGGCGTGGTGGTGGAGCCTCGGCATGACCCAGCGCCTCGCCAAACTGCGCGGCCTTGAGCGCATGATGCTCGACATGATTGAAAACCCGGCGGGGCTGCACCGGCTCATGGCGTTTTTCAGGGACGCTCAACTGGAGCGGCTTGATCAACTGGAACGGGACGGACTGCTGTGCCTGAACAACGGCAACGACTATGTGGGCTCCGGCGGCTTCGGCTGGACGGATGAACTGCCGTCCCCGGACTTCGATGGCGCCCGTGTGCGCACCCGTGATCTGTGGGGTTTTTGCGAAAGCCAGGAAACAGGGGCCGTCTCCCCGGCAATGTTCGAGGAGTTTGTGTTCCAGTACCAATTGCCCATCCTGGAGCGTTTCGGCCTCAACTGCTACGGTTGCTGCGAGGCGTTGGACACCCGCTGGCATGTGGTGCGCCGCACACCCCGGCTGCGCCGGGTGTCCGTGTCAGCCTGGGCCGACCCGGAGCGTATGGCCGAGCATCTCGGTGACCGGCACATCTACTCCGCCAAGCCCAACCCCGCGCGGCTTGCCGCGCCGGAATTTGACGAGGAGCCGGTCCGCCGCGACGCGCGCCGCTTTCTGGAGGCCGCGCGGGGGTGCCGCCTGGAACTGATCATGAAGGACAACCACACCCTGCGCGGCGAACCTGGCCGGGTCCGCCGCTGGGTCGAGATTGTGCGGGGCGAAATTGACCGCGTCTGGGGGTGAACCGCGCCCCGTCCCCGTGCTATTTTTGGCGCGGACGCCGGAACCGCGGCCAAGGAGGTCTTTATGAGCGCATTGTCCGCCGCATGCCTGTTGCTGCACGCCCTTTGCGCGGGCGGCGCGGCCCCGCTGGAACTGTGGGAGGAAGACGCCCTCGTCAAAGTTTTCCATGACGCCGCCCCCCCCGGAGCCGCGGGCTTTCCCGTGGAGGCGGCGCGGGGCGAACAGGCCACCATCCAGGTGGTCATCCGCGCGGGGGAGCCGCTGACGGGGCTGCGCGTGGAAATGACGCCGCTCACCGCGGGACAGGGCGCCCCCATAACGGCGCGTCCGCCCCGTTTTGTGGGGTATGTGCACGTGGACCGGCCCACGCAGACCCCGTCGCCCCACCAGTTGCGCAAGCCCCCCGCCGACTATCCGGACGTGCTCTGGGAGCAGCCCCCCGCGGGGCTGCCCGCGGGGACGGCCCTTCCCGTGTGGTTCACGGTGGATGTGCCCGCCGATGCCGCGCCGGGGGTGTATCATGCCACGGTGCGCGTGGACGCGCGGACGGGGGCGGCCGGGGTGCAGGCGGCGCTGCCTGTGGCGCTTGAGGTTTTTCCCGTCACGGTGGGCCGGGCGCGGCTGTGGGTGACCAACTGGTTCACCATGGGCAATCCCCGCATGAAAACACCGCCCAAGCAGGGCTCGGAGGAGTTCCACGCGCTGCTCCGCCGCTACGCGCGGAACATGGCCGAACACCGCCAGAATGTGGCGCTCATCTCCCCCCTGTCCCTCGCGAAAATCACGTCCGACGGGAAGGGCGGCCTGTCCGCGGACTTTTCCGAGTTTGACCGGTGGGTGGAAATCTTCCAGGAGGAGGGGGTGATCGGCCTCATCGAGGGCGGCCACATCGGCGGGCGCGAGGGCGGCTGGGACTCCAACTTCGTGGCCTCCATCCGCACGGTGGACGATGCGGGCGGGGTGCGGTCTGTGTCGGTGCCGCCCGGCGGCGCGGAGGCGGACGCGTTCTATGCGTGGTACTTCCCCGCGCTCATGGCGCACCTGCGCGAAAAGGGGTGGACGGACAAATACGTGCAGCACCTTGCGGACGAGCCCACGAAATCAAACCTGGACTCCTACCGGGCGCTCGCCGCGCTGGCGCGGCGGCACGCGCCGGGGCTCAGGATCATCGAGGCCTGCCACACCCGGGACCTCGCCGGCTCCATGGACGTGTGGGTGCCCCAGCTTAACTACCTGCACCAGGACTTCGCCCACTACCAGGAGCGGCAGCGCGCGGGCGAGGAGGTCTGGTTCTACACCTGCGTGTTCCCGCAGGGGAGATACGCCAACCGCTTTATCGAGCAGCCGCTCATGCTCACGCGCCTGCTGCACTGGCTGAATTTTTACAGCGGCACCACGGGCTACCTGCACTGGGGCTACAATTCCTGGACGGAGGACGACCCGGTCACCCACACCACCCGCCCCCATGGCGGCCCGCCCTACCTGCCCGCGGGCGATCCGTGGATTGTGTATCCGGCGGAGGACGGGGGGCCGGTGGACTCCATCCGCTTCGAGGCCATGCGCGACGGTGTCGCCGATCATGAGCTTCTTTCCATGCTGGCGGAGAAGGACCCCGCCGCCGCGCGGGAAATCACGGCGCGGATGATTCGCGGGTTTGACGAGTATTCGGTGGATGCGGCCCAATTCCGCGCGGCGCGCCGGGCCCTGCTGGGCGCGCTTGGCGGCGGTTGAACACGCCGGATGGCGGACGCCCCGCCGGTTTCACTATAATGGGGCGCGCACATGAAAGGATCGGACCCGGATTTGATGAACAGGCAGCCTCCCCGTTGCGGGACACATCATGGAAGACGCGGCCCCGTTGCGGGGCTTGCGGCGGTCCTTTGCCTTGCCGCCGCCCTCGCCCACGGCGGCGCGCCCGATGGTTCCGCCAAAACCTCCCCCGATTTTGCCGCGCCCTCGGCCAATGCCCTGCTGCCGCCGGGGGGTGATCCGGGTCCGCTGCGGCTGCTCGGGATCGACCTGCTCCAGGACGGCGCGCCCCTGACGGGGGACACGCCGGCGGTTGACGCCAACAAGCCGCTGGAGATTGTGGCCTACTGGGTGCCCTATGTCCGCCTGCCGGCGCGGCTGCCCCTTTCGGCGCGGTTTTGGGCGCACCGGTTCATGGTGTCCGGCGGCGATACGCTCGAGGCCGGCCCCGAGGCGGGCGCGCCCCCCTGGGAGGCGGGCGGCGTTTACCGGCAGCCGCACACCGTCAACCTTCCCGCCGTCCTCGTCTCGGTGAGCGGCGAGGCCCGCCTCTTAATCGGGCTGGAGAGCGTCCAGCGCGACAAGGGAAGAAAGACGCTGCCCCTCATGGATTTGGCCGTGACGGTGGCCCCGCGCGTGGGCGGGGGGAAAATCCCGCGAAAGCTGCTGGAGGCGCGCGCCCCCGGCGGCATGGTGCTTTCCAAAAGTTTCCGCCTGTGCCGGGGTGCGTCGGTGGTGCTGCCTGTGACGCCGTCCGTGGGGGGGCGTGTCGTTTCGGTGCTGGTCTGCTCGGCCTTTTCCTACGGGGACGTGCCGCAGGACAAGCCCGTGTTTGAGATGGTCCCGCAGACCGCCGGGGGCGCGGCCATGGCGGCGGTTCCGGTGCTGAGCGGTGCGCACACGGCCCGGACCGATTATGATTTTTACCCCGCCCGGAGCATGGGCCACGGCAAGGCGGAGATCATAGACTCGCAGGAGGCCGACACCACCGACAGCGGCGGGCTGCCCATGCGCAGGCACCGTTACGCGGCCCAGTTTGACCTGCCCGCCCCGGCGGCGCTGACCGGCCTCGCCTTCAGGCCGGTCTCGAATGTGGTGGTGGATGTTTTTGACGTGGTGCTGCTTCTTGAGGCCCCCGCGCCGGAGCCGTCCGGCCCGCCCCCTGCGGCGGAGCCGCCCCAATGAGCCTGGTTCGCGGCGCGGTGCTGGCGGTGCTGCTGCCGCTGGCCGGGGCCTGGTGCGATGGCGGCCGGACCTTCATCCCCATTCCCGCGCGGCCCCTTTCGCTGGAAATGGAGGCGCCCGCGGCGCCGGTGGAGCTGCGCGGCCTTTGCGTGGAGGACGAAGCGGGCGTCCCGGCCGGGCGGCCCCTGTCCCTTTCCGAGGGCGGGACATACCGCTGGTTCTTTCAGATGGAGCCCGCCGAACCCGCTCCGGAGGCGCTGCGCCTTTCTGCGCGCATCGAATCATCGGGCGCGGTCAGGACCATGACGGTTCCGTTGTCATCCATGGAGGGCGGCGTGCTCTCGCGGGAATGGCGGCTTGAGCCCGTGTTCGGCAGCGGCGACTCGGTGCTGCGCGTGGCCCTGGAGCGCAGCGCGGCGGACGGCGGCGTGGAGAAATCCTGGCCCCTGGCGGTCATGCCGCTTTTTGTCTCGCCTGTTGCGGAAAGTTCGGCGGTAAAAGCGGAAAAAATCACCGGCGCTTTCGGCGCGGACGCCATCCGGCTGGACAGGCGTTTCCGCATCGGGCCGGGCGCGGGGATGACGCTGCCGGTGGACGAAAAGGCGGCGGGCCGAAAAATCCGCGCGGTGGCGGTGGTGTCTTCTGTGGCCTGGCTGCCCTGGCGTTCCCTGGCGGGATGGGGTCGTCCGATGGCCACCCTGTCCGTGGCCGGGGAACAGGGGTTCAAGCAGGAATTTCCCCTGCGGCTCGGTCCCGACACCCTTCCCAACGAGGAACCGCTTGTGGACCAGATGGGTCTCGACCGGCGGGGCCGGGCGGCCCTGTTCGAAGCGTGGAAGACCGGGGGCGGCCAGCCGCGCCAGCGCTACCGGACGGTGATTGCGCTGGACAGGCCCGCCGCGCTCCATGAAATCACCCTCACCCACGCGTGGACCCGCGGGATGGTGCTGGTGGACGAGGTGGTGCTGCTGCCTGAAAAGTCTTGACAAAACCTGTCGCGTTCCCGGAGAAAAGTGTGTATTATAGAGAACGGGTGAACAGGCTCCGGGCGCAAAACCGGCATTCTCTTTTTTGGAGCACAAGACAGGCATGACAAACGACGAAGCAAAGGCCCTGTATGACCAGTCTGTTGCGCTGATGGGCGCCGGTGATCACGCGGGCGCGCTCGAAATCCTCGACACCCTGGACCGGGAACGGCCCAACAGCAGGCACGTGAATTTTCACCGCGCCCTGTGCCTTGCGGGCATAGGCAACGTGGACGAGGCCGAAAAATGCCTGTTCCGCCTTGAGGGCAAGATAGACGAGGCCTCCGCCGCGCGGGTGCGCGAGGCCATCACCGCCGCGCGCGCGGCGCAGCGTCCCGCGGCCCCCGCTGGGGATCCCTTCGGCGACGACGAGGGGGACGCCGGGGCGCGCAAGTCCGATCCGGGCGCGGTGAACCTGCTCACCATCCAGACGGTTTTTCCCGTGTCCATGGAGGAATGCTCCATCACGGGGCATGTGCGCTCCGGGGTTTTTCATCCCGGCGACGAGCTTGTGGTGGTGACCCCCGGCGGCGGCTCCATCACCGCGCCGATCCTGCGCATCGGCACGGCGGAGATGCCCCTGCAGATGGTGCGCGCGGGGCAGAAGGTTTCCATGCTGCTCAAGGCGGATCCCGCCGCGGTGCTTCCCGGCGCCTCCGCCACCTGCACCGCCCACGAGGAATACTACGGCGCGACCATGGTGGTGTCCTCCGAGGCCCCCGCGGCGGCGGCCACGTCCAGGATGACGCCGGAGCTGGTCAACATCGAGAAGATGATGAAGCGCGGCGAGTACGGCGACGCGGAGCGGCTGCTCAACATGCACCTGCTCCAGCATCCCGGCCATTACGCGGCGCACCGCATCATCGCCCAGCTTTACCTTGACGCGCCCGCTCCCTTTGGCAGCGCCGAGCGCGCGGCGCGGCACATCCAGTCCGCGTATGAGAAGGGCGGCTCCTCCGACCCGATGGTGATCCACCTCCTCGCCGAGGCCCTCGGCCGCACCGGCAAGCCCGACCAGGGGCTGAGTTTTCTCGAGCGCCTGTACTCGGCCACCCGCGAGCCCGACGGGCGCAACGCCCTGGCGCAGCGCGTCTACGACTACCGCAACCGCTTCAAGCTGGGGCATGTGTGGCAGTTTGCCGACGCCACCGGCGAGGTCATGTACGAATCCTCCGATCCGGCGGAGCTGGTCAAGGCGGTGGCCAGGGAGGTGGTGCCCCGCGACGCACGGTGCCGCCGCGACCGCGTGGGCGAGTGGCAGTCCATTCCCCTGCTGCTGGGCCCCGAGTTCCCGGAAATCGCGAAACTCTACGGCGGCGCGGCCCCGGCCGGCGGGAAGAACTACGTCCTGCCCGCCCTCATTGCCGCGCTTGCGGTGGCGCTCGTTGCGGCCCTCATCAACCTGATGCGCTAGCCCCCCCTTTTCGGCGGCGGCCGCGGGTAAAAAGGGACACCCATGATCACCCAGGCGCTTTTCTCATGCCTTGCCGTGCTGGGCGCGGCCGCCCTGACCACAACCAATCCGGTGGAGACGGGAAGGACGGCGGAGTTTCTCATTGAAAACGCGCCGGACACGGGTGGAGCCAACCCTTATGACCCCGGCGCGGTCGCTTTGGATGTGGAATTCACCCCGCCGTCGGGGCCGCCGCTCACCATGCCGGCCTTTTGGGCGCAGGAGTACGCGCGCGCTTTTGCCGACGGAAGGGAAACCCTTGGGAAAACCGGCGCGCCCGGCTGGCGCGTCCGCCACACCGCCGCCGTTCCAGGCAGGCACGCCTGGCGGCTCATGGTTTCCCTCGGCGGGGGCGGGTTTGCCGAGGCCGGGCGGGGCGAATTTGAGGCCTTGCCGCCACGGCGGCCGTGGCACGGGTATGGGCGCGCAAAAAAGGGGGCGCGCTATTTCTCGCTGGACGACGGCACCCCCCTTCCGCTGCTGGGCTCGAACCTCTGCTGGCACGGCGCGGCGGGCACCCGCGACTATGACCAATGGCTGGGGGCCTTTGCGGACGCGGGGATGAACTACACCCGGCTCTGGATGAGCCCCTACGCCTTTGCCGTCGAGGTCGCGCCGGGCGAGCGGCTCAACTACAACCAGGAGGGCGCCTGGCGGCTGGACTATGTGATGCGCCTGGCGGAGGAAAAGGGTGTCCGGGTGATGCTCTGCCTCGACTTCCACGGCATCTTCCAGGACAAGCCCGACGTGTGGGGCGGCAACAACTTCTGGCCGGATCACCCCTACAACGCGGCGCGGGGCGGTCCCTGCGCCACGCAGAACGAGTTCTTCACCAGCCCCGGGGCGGAGGAACTGCACAGGAAGCGCATGCGCTACCTCGTCGCCCGCTACACCGCCTTCCCGTCGCTGCTCTCCTGGCAGTTTTTCAACGAGATCAACAACGTCTACGGCGTGCTGAACCGGGGGGATGTGACGCGGTGGCACGGTGCCGCGGCGCGGGCATTGCGCGCCATGGACCCCTGCGCCCACCCAATCACCACCAGTTTCAGCGGCTGGCATGAGGAGGCGGACATGTGGTCCATGCCGGAGATGGACTACTGCCAGCTGCACCTGTACCACGATCCGAGCCAAAAGCCGCTGGGCGGAATCATATCGGCGGCGGCGGAGCGTTTTGCAAAGCGGTTTGACAAGCCCGTGTTTGTCGGTGAATTCGGCGCGACATGGCGGAATCCCGGCGCGGAGCTGGACCCGCACCGCCGCGCCATGCGCCAGGCGGTGTGGACCGGGCTGCTGGGGGGCATGGCGGGCACGGCCATGCCCTGGTGGTGGGAGGATCTGCATGCCGCCGGCTGCTACGGCGTCTGGAAGTCCCTCGCGGATTTCGTCGGGACCACGGGGCTTGGCGGCCCCGGATGGGGGCCCGTGAAGGCGGAGGGCGGCGAAAACGCCGATGTTTACGCCCTTTCGGACGGCGCGCGGGCGCTGGCTTATGTGATTGACCGGCGCTGCCATTATCCCCGGGGGCGGGACAAGGACGCGCCCGAAGCCCGGCGCGCGGTGGTGACCCTGCGGGGCCTTGCGGACGGCCCCCGCACGGTGGAATGGTGGGACACCGCCGCCGGACGGGTGGTTCACACGGGGGAGGGGAAAACCGTCGGGGGCAAAATGGTCCTGACTTCGCCCCCCTTCTCCGGGGACACGGCCCTGCGCGTCCTGCCCGTGGCGGAAAAATAGGCGCGGGGGGTCACTGCTTTGTGGATTCGGCCAGCACCGCCAGCGCGGCGTCCATGAGGGGATCCCGGCCCTGGTGGAACTGGGCGTCCAGCAGCTCGATGTTGGCCGGTATGGTCACGTCCGGCATGACCCCGCCCTCAAGCTCGGCGTTGGCGCTGATCAGCACCCGGCCTTCGCCGTCCACGATCCTGCCAACGGGATAATGAATGACATGGCCGCCGGGCATCTTGACTTTGCCGCCCACCTTTGCCAGGGAGCCCTCGGTTCCCAGCACGCCCACCACCCGCACGTTGGGCAGCCCCTGCAGCGCGGCGGCGATCACCTGTCCGGTGTCGCGGGTGGTGCGGTGCACCAGCACGACCACCCTGCCCTCGTAGCGGGGCTGCTGCGGCTCCACCAGAATGCGCCCGTCCCGGTCCAGGGCGAAGCCGCCCTTTTTCGGGTCGTAGGCGACCATTTCACCGAGGAGCCTCGGTTCCGCCAGGAAATGCCCCGCAAACTTTGCGGCCAGTTCCATGTCCCCGCCCGTGTTGCCCCGCAGATCAAGCACCACCCCCGGCGTCTTGTCGCGGTTGAGCGCCTCGACGGCCTTGGTGAAGGCCCGGTCGGGGAAGGGGGTCATGAGCGTGGTGGACTGGGAGAAGATGGTGACCACCGCCGTGCCGTCCGGCCGGCGCTTCACCTCGAAGGGGGATTCAAGCTCGCTGAAGTCGCGGGCGTAGGTGACCACCTCCTCGACCCCCTGGTAGCCGTCGCTGCGGGCCGTGAGGGTGGCCTTGAGCGGGGCCGCCGCCTTCGGGTTGAGGAAAGTCACCGTCACCTGCTCGCCGTCGGCGGCGCGGGGCAGGTACTTGCTCTGGTCCAGCATGCGCCCCACCCAGGTTGCGGAGGGGGTGTCGTTCCAATAGGCCGGGGCGGCCTTGAGCGCGTCCCGGACGGGTTTCCCGTTCCATTCAAGGATCTGCGCGCCCCACTGGATGCCCGCGCGGTCCGCCTCGCCGCCCGGCGTGACGCCGTAGGCCACCACCATGTTGCCGTCGAGCGGCACCACCTGCAGGCCCACGCCGCCGCCCACGGCCGCGTCGCGGTACCCGTCGTCGTTGCTGATGAAAATATAGCCGTCCGGGATCGAATGGGTGTACTGGCGCAGCGCGGTGTAGAAGGCGCGCCCGTCCTCGCGCGCCTCCGCGTCGGCGATGCGCACCGCGAAGGTGTCGTGAAGCGACTCCCAGTCCACCGCCTTCCATTCGGTGAAGGGGTACTCGCGGGAGAGCTTGGCGTGCATCTGCTCGAAGGCCGCGGACCATCCCAGGGTCTGGAAGTCACCCTCCTCGTAGCCCAGGGTCTGCATGCCCTGCATCAGGGGGTTCTTCGGAAAGGGGACCGTGATGCCCACTATCGGCAGCCGTGTGTGGACGCAGCCCGCCAGCAGCAGGACGCAGAGCACCGCAGCAGCAGTTGCAACCCTTTTGTGTCCGCCGCCAAACATGGCAAGCCCCTTCTTAACCGGCGTTAAAACCGCGATTGCGCGCCGTCCGCGCGGTTGCGCGCGGCGTTTGGGAATAATGCCATAAATTCAGCCGCCGCCGCATCTTTTGAGCCTTTCAGGCGCTGGTTTCCGGCCCCGCGGCCCGGATCGCCCGGTCAATCGCCTCGCCGCCGACGGCGTTGTGGGACGCGTGCCACAGCACCCGCCCACCCCGGATCAGCATCGCCTGGGGGGATTGGTGGGCCACGCCCGTCCGCTCCGCGATGAGGTTGGACAGGGGCCGTTGTTCAATGACTCTGACCATCCACACCGGGGGCGCATCCGCGCCCGCGCCGCGCTCCCATTCCTCCACCCGGCGCAGCGCCGCCGCCGAAATCGGGCAGCGCGTGCTGTGCTTGAACACAAGCGCCGAGGGAGCCTCGTCATCCAGGAGGATTTCCAGGACGTCCGTTGTTGTTATCTCACGCATGACCGTCTCCGCGCCGGAGGCGGTCCGGCGTCTTTTGCCCCGTTTTCGCACGGGTGGTATACTTTGCGCTCACATCATCAGAATCGGCGACGCGCCGCCGCACCGGGGATTCATGAACCCAAAAGTCTACATCAAAACCTTTGGCTGCCAGATGAACGAGCACGACAGCTTCCGCATGCTCGACATGCTGGCGGCCAAGGGCTACGATCCCGCCGAATCACCGGAGGACGCGTCCGTCATTTTGGTGAACACGTGCTCTGTTCGTCATAATCCGGAAAACAAGGTGTTTAGTTTCCTGGGAACCCTCAGAAAACAAAAAAAACTCCGTCCGGAGGTGGTCATCGGCGTGGCGGGCTGCGTGGCCCAGCAGGAGGGCGAGCGCATTCTGCAGCGGGAAAAGGTGGTGGATCTCGTCTTCGGCCCGGACAACCTTTTCCGGCTGCCGGAAATGCTCGAAGCCGTGCGGCGCGGGGAGCGGGTCTGCGCCACCGGATGGATGCCCCGCGACGGGCGCATCCAGAATTTCGTGCCCGAGGAGTGGGTGGAAAAGGGCTATGTGGACGGCATCAAGGCCCACATCGCCATCACCAAGGGCTGCAACAACATGTGCGCCTTCTGCATCGTGCCGCACACGCGCGGGCGCGAGGTGTCCCGCGAGGCGGAGAACATCCTGCGCGACGCGCGCAGCCTCGTGGCGCGGGGAGCCAGGGAAATCTGGCTGCTCGGCCAGAACGTCAACTCCTACCGCGCCTCGAAGGACTACCGCTTTTACCAGTTGCTCGACGACATTTCGCGGATTGAGGGGCTCTGCCGGGTGCGCTTCACCTCGCCCCACCCCAAGGACTGGAACAACGACCTTTCCGACCTGATGGCGTCGAGGAAGACGGTCTGCAGGCAGCTTCATCTGCCCTTCCAGGCGGGTTCGGACCGCATCCTGAGGGAAATGCGCCGCAACCACACGCTGGAGGAGTACCTCGAAAAAACCCGCTACCTCCGGAAGGTTGCGCCGGGCGTGGAAATCAGCACGGACCTGATTGTCGGCTTTCCCGGCGAAACCGAGGAGGATTTCCAGGAGACGCTGCGCTGCCTGCGCGAGGTGCGCTTCAGCCAGGTCTTCCCCTTCAAGTACTCCGTCCGCCCCGGCACCGAGGCGGCCTCCCGCCCCGACGACGTGCCCAGGGAGGAAAAGGATGACCGGCTCGCCCGGGTCATCGCCCTGCAGGAGGAGATAAACGCCGAATGCCAGCGCGCCCTGGCGGGCACGGAGCAGGAGGTGCTGATTGACGCCGCCCACCCGCGCAGGCGCGGCTGGATGAACGGCCGCACCGACGGCTACCGCGCCATCACCGTGAAGGGCGACAGCCTGGAGATTGGCGATCTCGTGCGGGTGCGCGTCACCGGCGCGTCGGGCCACTGGCTTGAGGCGGTCCCCGCCGGGGACGCATGACACGCGGGCGCGGAGGCGCGCCCGCCAAACAGGCTTTTAACCGTGAAAGGAAACACGATGGAAATCAGCGCATTGGAACAGTCCGGCGCTTCCGCCGGCGCGGCGGACGCCTGCCTTGTGGTGCCCGCCTACGAGAATGAATTCCCGCTGAAAAGCCTGGCCATGCCGGAGGGCGCCGCCGCGGTGCTCCAGTCGCTGGCGGACCAGCAGGTGCTCACGGGCAAGGCCCAGTCCTGCTATTACCTGCCCACCCCGCTCGACCAGGTCAAGGGTGTGCTGGTGCTGGGCCTGGGGGCCAGGGAAAAATGCGCCGCGGAGACGGTGCGCCGCGCCGCGGGCGTCGCCGCCGGGCTGCTCAAGCAGCACAAAATGCAAAAAGTCTGCCTGGACCTGGTCCAGTTCCCGGAACTGCCGCCCGCCGCCTTCGTGGAGGGGGTCATGCTGGGCCAGTACACCTTTGACGTCTACAAGAAAAACGGCGACGAACCCAGGCCGGACGGCGCGGTGCGGGAGCTGGTGCTGCTCCTCGGGCAGGGCCGCGACACCGAAGCCGCCGTGTCCGGCGCGCGGCGCGCGGCCATGATCGCCGTGGGCGTGAACAGCGCCCGGCAGCTTGCCAACACCGCCGCCAACGATCTCACCCCCGCCGTGCTGGCGGAGATGGCGGAGCGCATGCTCGGCGAAAACGGCTGCGCCTGCACGGTGCTCGACGAGAACGAAATGGCCGGACTGGGCATGAACGCCCTCCTCGGCGTGGCGAAGGGCGCGGACAACCCGCCCCGGCTCATCCTGGCCGAATACCGCCACCCGGAGGCGTCCCGCACCGTGGTCGTGGCGGGCAAGGGCGTCTGCTTCGACAGCGGCGGCCTCAGCATCAAGCCCGCGCAGAACATGCACGAGATGAAGTTTGACATGTGCGGCGCGGCGGCGGCGCTCGCCGCGCTCATGACGGCGGCGCGGCTCGCACCGAAGCTCAACATCATCGCCGTGGTGCCCGCCGTGGAGAACAAAACCGGCTCGCGCGCCCAGACGCCCGGAGACATTGTCCGCGCCTGCAACGGCAAGACCATCGAGGTGCAGAACACCGACGCCGAGGGCCGCCTCATCCTTGCCGACGCCATGGCCTATGCGGCCGAAAAGTACAAGCCCGACATGATGGTGGACCTGGCCACGCTCACCGGCGCGTGCGTGGTGGCGCTGGGCCACACCGCCGCCGGTGTCATGGGCACCGACGACGCCCTGGTGGACGCGCTGATCCAGGCGGGCGAGGAGACGGGCGACCGCCTCTGGAAATTCCCCCTCTGGGAGGACTACCAGAAGATGATCGAGGGCGAGCACGCCGACCTGTGCAACATCGGCCCCGGCCGCGAGGCGGGTGCCATCATGGGCGGCGTGTTCCTGAGGCATTTCACCGGCGGCGTCCCCTGGGCGCACATTGACATCGCGGGCGTCTCCTACGGCGTGAAAAACGCGCCCCATCTGCCCGCGAAATACGCCACGGGCTTCGGCGTGCGCCTGCTGCTGCGCTGGTTCGACGCGGTGGCCGGGGAGACCGCCTGATCGCCCCTTTTGCGGTTCCGGACCGGTTTTCACGGGCCGCGCCGGATGTGCTAGTGTGTTGGGCACGGCAGCCGGGCTGCGGGGGGCGCGGCCCGGCAAACAGGAGAAGACGGATGCGAATGATTGCTTTCCGGCGGTGTCTGGCCGCCGTTGCGGCGGTGCTGGCGGCGGGTCAGGCGGCGGCACAGGCGCCCGACCTGTCCAAAATGGACGTGGTGGAGCGCTCCACCCCGGCGGGGCCGGTCGCCCTGGTCGACGGCGAGCCCATCGACCGCGAGGACTTTCTGCGCACCTACCAGAAGCATCTGGCCGACGTGGTGCAGATGACCGGCAGGACCGACATGGACAACGAGTTCCGCGTCCGCGCGGGGCTGAGCACGCTGGGCGAGCTCATCCGCAGGAGCCTGCTGGTGCGGGAGGCCGCCAGCCGCGGCCTGAAGGCGGCGGATCCCGAGGTGATTAAGGTCTACCAGGAAAAACTGGCCCGTTTCCAGAAGGAGATGGAGAAGGCGGGCAAGGCCGCGCCCACGGAGGCCGACGTGCTCAAGGCCGCCGGGCAGACCCGCGAGGAGGCGCTGGACAGCATCCGCAGGCAGCTGCTGGAGTCCAAGGCCGCGGAGGCCATCGCCAAGGCCACGAACATCAAGGTGAAGGAGGGGGACGTCACCGAGTTCTACAACAACAATCCGGAACTGTTCAAGCAGTCCGGCCAGATCCACCTCAACCAGATACTGGTGCGGCCCAAGCCCGACCCCCAGAAGGCGGATGAAAACGCCTGGAAGGCCGCCGAGTCCGCCGTCGCCAAGGCCCGGGCGCGCATCCTGGCGGGCGAGAGCTTTGGCGCCGTCGCGCGGGCCGTGTCCGAGGCGCCCGATGCCGCCAAGGACGGCGACATGGGCATGCTGCCCGTGGCGCAGCTTCCCCCCTTCTTCGTCGAGCCCGCCAAGGCCATGAAGCCCGGCGACATCAGCGGCGTCTTCCGCAGCCCCTTCGGCGCCCACCTGATCCGGCTGGTGGAGGTGGCCGACAGCAAGGACGTCTCCCTGGAGGAGGCCAAACCCCGAATCCGCGCCATGCTCGAAAACGTCAAGGCCGAGGAGGCGGTGGACAAGTTTCTGGAACCCATCGTCAACGACCAGTCGCGGGTGCGCATTTTCCTCCAGATTGAGCGCACCATCGCCGCGCTGACCTTCAAGGGCGGCAAACTGGAGGCGCAAACCGCGGGGGACGCCGCCAAACCCGCCGCAAAAACCGGATCCAAACAGCCGGCCAAACCCGCCCCGGCGGCCAAGAACGGCGGGAAAAAGGGCAAGTGACGTGCGCTTTCCGCCGGTGACGGGCTGGGCCCTGCTGCTTGCCTGGGCGGTTTCGGCGGGGGCCGAGCCGCCCGCATGGCCCCTTGAGTCCCCGCCCGAACTGTCCTCCAGCTTCGGTGAATACCGCACCGGCCGCTTCCACATGGGCATAGACCTGCGCACCGGCGGGGTGACGGGAAAGCCCGTCCACGCCGCCGCCGACGGCCATGTCTCCCGTGTCCGCTGCTCCCCCTGGGGCTACGGCAGGGCGCTGTACCTCCAGTTCAACGACGGCACCTCGGCGGTCTACGGCCATCTGGAGGGCTTTGCCGACGACATCCGTGATTATGTGCGCGCCGAGCAGCACCGGCGCAGGGAATACACCGTGGATTTGTCGCCCCCGGCGGACCGCTTTCCCGTCAGGCGCGGCCAGTTGATTGCGCGCTCCGGCGACACGGGCGCGGGGCCGCCGCACCTGCACTGGGAGCTGCGCGACGCCTCGGCCAGCCCCGTCAACCCGCGCCTGCTCGGCCTGGCCTGGAACGACGCCACCGCGCCCGTGCCGAAGCGGATTCTTGTCACGCCCGCCGGGCCGCGCGACCGGGTGAACGGCGACGTGATGCCCGTGGTGCTTGAGCTGAAGCGCCGTCCCGACGGTGTTTACGAGTGCCCGCCCGTGTCGGTGGCGGGCCGCGCCGGGGTGGGCGTGGACTTTTCCGATCCCAACGGCGCGGGCGGCCAGTTGGGCGCGTATTCCATGAGGCTGTTTGACGGCGAAACGCTGATCTTTGAGGTGCGCCACGACCGCCTTTCCTATGCGGACCAGGAAGGCGCGAAGGTGGCCTACCATCCCGCCCTCGCGGACAAGGGAAAATTTCTCCTGCTCTGGCGCTGGCCCGGCAACAAGACCCCCAGTTACGCCGTGACCCCCGGCGACGGCCTGTGGGAGGCCCCCGGAACCGGCGCGGAACTGCGCGTCGAACTGGCCGACTTCATGGGCAACACCGCCCGGGTGGTCATCCCCGTCACCCCGCCGGGACCGCCTGTTGAGCCGCCCGCCCCGGCGGCCCCCGGGGGCGCGGGCAAACTGGAGCTCGACTGGGCGGGCGGATTTCTGGTGCTGAGCGCGCGCTTCCCCGACACCGAGGCGGAAACGCCGGAACTGCTGGTGGACGGCGCGCCCGTGCCGGAGGACCGGGGTTTTTTCCGCGTCGGCAGGCGCACCTTCCGCGCCGCATGGGCGGGTGACGACTCCCGCGGGCACAGCCTGGGCGCGCGCCACCCCCGGCTGCCCGAAACCGCCCACGGCGTCGAGGTGGTGTTGCCCGGAAAGGGGCGCGCCCTCGCCTGCGGCGGCGCGCGGCTGGAGGTGCCCGGCGACGCGCCCCTCGGCCCCCTGCACCTGCGCCTGGAGGAGCCCGCCGGGGGGGCCTCCCCGGCACTGGCCCTGTGGCCCGAAAACGCGCCCCTGGCCAGGCCCGCCATCCTGTCGCTGCCCGTGCCGCCGGGGCTGAAAAACCCCGCGCGCGCGGGGCTGCGCCGGGGCGACGCCTGGGTCGGCGGCACCCTGCGGGACGGGCGGATCACCGCGAAAATCGGCGGCGCGGGCCTTTACCGCGTCGCGGAGGACGACAGCCCCCCCCGCATCACCGAACTGGTTCCGGGCGAGCTCAGCCCCGTCGGGTCGCGCAGGCCCGTCATCCGCGCCTCCGTGGCGGATTCGGACAGCGGCGTGGCCTCCTGGAGCCTCACCTGCGGCGGCCAGTGGCTTCTCTCCGCCTACGACCCCGAGGCGGGCCGCGTCACCTGGGAGCGCGACGCGGATTTGCCCCCCGGCGAGCAGGAACTGATCCTCACCGTCACCGACGGCGTCGGCAACCGCGCCGGGTTGAAACGCACCGTCATGGTGCCCTGAGCCGCCGCGGCCTTCCCCCGGCGGGCGTCGGCAAGTTGCGCCGGAAGGGGGTCATCCACTACCTTTCTGGGGTGGATAAACGCAGGAGCCCAGCCATGAAAAAACAGATTATCCTTTCCCTGGCCGTCCTACTGGCGGCGGCGGCCCTCGCCGCCTGCTCTCCCCCGGCACCCCCCGCCGGTGACACCGCCAAGTCCGCGCCCGCGGCGCCCGCGGCGAAAACCGGGCCCTACCGCATCGCGCTGGTGATGAAGTCGCTGGCGAACGAGTTCTTCCTGACCATGGAAAACGGGGCGCGGGATCACCAGAAGGCGCACGCCGCCGACTATGAGCTCATCGCCAACGGCATCAAGGACGAGCAGGACGTGGCCCGCCAGATTGACCTGGTCGAGCAGATGGCCGCCCAGGGGGTGGACGCCATCATCATCGCCCCGGCGGACTCCAAGGCGCTCGTGGGCGTGTGCAGGCGCGCCATGGACGCGGGCATCGTGGTCATCAACATCGACAACAAGTTCGACGACGCCGTGCTCAAGGAAAAGGGAATCACCATCCCCTTCGTCGGCCCGGACAACCGCAAGGGCGCCCGGCTCGCGGGCGAATATTTGGCCGCGAAGCTGGAGCCCGGCGCGCCCGTGGCCGTGCTCGAGGGCATTCCCAGCGCCTTCAACGGCCAGCAGCGCAAGCTCGGCTTTGACGACGCCATCGCCGCCGCCGGGCTGAAGCTGGTCACGTCCCAGTCCGGCTCATGGGAGATGGAAAAGGCGAACCAGGTGGCCGCGTCCATGCTCACCGAGCACCCGGAACTGAAGGCGCTCTTCTGCGCCAACGACAACATGGCGCTGGGCGCCGCCGCCGCCGTGCGCACCGCCGGCAGGACCGGCCAGGTGCTGATCTGCGGCTACGACGGCATCTCCGCCGTGGAGCAGCTCATCCGCGACGGGCAGATCGTGTGCACCGTGCAGCAGTACGCCGACAAGCTCGCCGTGTTCGGCATCGAGTACGCGCTCCAGGTGCTGCGCGAAAAGGCCGCGCCGCAGGACCGGGAAACGGCGGTGGACCTGGTCACGGCGGAAACGCTGGCCGCCCCGAAATGAGCGCCGCCGCCGGGAACGCCGGGGCCGCGCCGCCGCTGCTGGCCGCCTCCGGCATGGTGAAGGCCTATCCGGGCGTGCGCGCCCTCGACGGCGTGGACTTTGACCTGCGCCCCGGCGAGGTGCACGCCCTCGTGGGCGAAAACGGCGCGGGCAAGAGCACCCTCATGCGCCTGCTGGCGGGCATCGCCCCGCCCACGGCGGGGGCCATGACCCTGGAGGGCCGCCCCTACGTACCCCGCTCCCGCCGCGCCGCCGAGTCGCTCGGCGTGCGCATCGTGCTCCAGGAGCTCAACCTCATCCCCACCCTGTCCGTGGCGGAAAACCTCTTCTTCGACCGCCTGCCGTCGCGCTGGGGCTGGGTGCGCCGGGGCATCCTCAACGCCACCGCCCGCGAGATGCTCCAGCTCGTCGGCCTGGAGTCCCTCGACCCGCGCACGCCTGTCGGGCGGCTCGGCGTGGGACGGCGGCAGCTCGTGGAAATCGCGCGCGGCCTCGCGGGGCGCTGCCGCGTGCTCATCCTCGACGAGCCCACCGCCTCAATCACCGGGCGCGACGCGGACCTGCTCTTCGATCAGATTGACCGGATGCGCCGCAAGGGCATCGCCATGGTCTACATCTCCCACCGCATGGAGGAGATCCTGCGCGTGGCCGACCGGGTCACCGTGCTGCGCGACGGGAAGCTCGTGTCCACCGAGCCCGCCGCCGGGCTCACCGTGGACGCCATCGTCCGGCGCATGGTGGGCCGCGACCTGGGCGAAACGGCGGCGGAGTCCTCCGCGCAGCCCGGGCCGCCCGCGTTGCGCGTGGAAAACCTGCGCCGGGGACGGTGGGTGCGCGGCGTGGACTTCCAGGCCCAGCCGGGGGAAATCCTCGGCTTCGCCGGGCTCATGGGCGCCGGCCGCACCGAGACCATGCGCCTCATCTTCGGCGCGGACCGCGCCGAAAGCGGCGCGGTGTACCTCGGCGGCTCGGACACGCCGGAAAAAATCCGCAGCCCCCGCGACGCCGTGCGGCGCGGCATCGCCCTGCTCACCGAGGACCGCAAGCACCAGGGGCTCCTCCTCGCCCGGCCCGTCTTCGAAAACATCACCCTCGCCCACATGCGCCCCGTCACCGGGCCGCTGGGGTGGATTCGCGCCGCCGCCGAGCGCGCCGTGTCGCGGCGCTGGGTCGAACAGCTCGACGTGCGCTGCGCGGGCGACGGACAGGCCGCGGGCGAACTCAGCGGCGGCAACCAGCAGAAGGTCGTGCTCGGCCGGTGGCTCCACCGCGACAGCCGCATCCTCATCTTCGACGAGCCCACCCGCGGCATTGACGTGGGCGCCAAATTCGAGCTCTACCGGCTCATGCGGCGGCTCGCCGCCGGGGGCCGCACCCTGCTCGTGGTCTCCTCCGACATGAAGGAGCTCACCGGTCTCTGCGACCGGATTATCGTCATGTCCGCCGGGCGCGTCGCCGCCGAATTCCGGCGCGGCGAATGGACCGAGGACGGCATCATGGCCGCCGCCCTCAGCGGGCACCTCCGGGGCGCGGCGGAGGGTTTCTGAGCCCCGCCAAAGCATGAACAACACGCCAGGCCGGCCTCTCAAATCCCCCTTTGAAAGGGGAATTTAGGGGGATGTCGGGGCGCGGCCCTTGGCCTTATTGCTTCGCCCCGCTCTTCCGGTTCTCAATGTTTTTTGTCCAGCTTTCAAGGAAACTGATGTCGCCGGTGGTGAGATCCTTCCGTTTCAGCAGCTCCCGGATGCCCTCCTGGGCCAGGGTGTACTGCGCGTCCCGCTCCACCAGCATGATTTTGGAGTTATGAAACGTCGCGTAATTGTTGATGGTCCGCGCCAGTTGTGCGTGGCTCTCAATCACGTTGATCTCGGTGGGCGGATAGTTGGTGAAGATTTCCTCAAAGAGGGTTCTGAGCCAGTCCAGCGGCACCCGCGCCTGGCAGGCCCCGTCCACCAGCCCGCGCCGTATCATGAGCGCGTCCGGCTCCCCCGGATGCTCCTGTATCCACCGCCGCCCCTCCTCCACCGCCAGGCGCGTGTCCTTGCGCGCCAGTATGCGCAGCCGGGTAAACTGCGCCTTGTGCCGCACATCGAAACTGATCGACGGATCGGCCAAAACCCGGGCGCATGTCTCAAGTGATGCCGCATCCTTCCCCGGGTCCGCAGTGTATGACACCTCCTCAAGCAATTGTCTTGTTGCCATATCCCGGGCCGATTGGGCCGAAATCCCGGCGAAACTAAGCGAGGTTAAGTCGTATGGTTTGGGAAGGGTCCTTGAATTTGGATTGGGGAGATCGGGTGGCAGGGTTTTAATGGGCAGTTGTTCCTGCGCAGAAAGCACGCCCGAAACCAGCAACAGGCAAAAAGCGAACACAGTCAGGCGGAATCCCATGGCAAAGCCTCCACTTTCCTGTGTCAAGTGTGCTGGATGCCGCTTTGTTTGTCAATCCCCCCGCCAACGAATAATCTGAAGAATGAACAACACGCCAGGCCGCGCGGCCTCTCAAATCCCCTTTTGAAAGGGGAATTTAGGGGGATGTTACGCCTCTCCTTCCCCGTCCACCCCGTCCATTCCGTCCATCTCGTCCATTCTCCCACACCCCCCCTTGTGAAGGGGGATGTCGGGGCGCGGCCCTTGGCCTTATTGCTTCGCCCCGTCCTCCCCCTCGCCCTCCGAGGTCAGCGGGTAGGACTTGCGGAACTCCTCCATGTTGAACGGTTTGGGTTTCTGCACCTGGCCGTTGATTACCACCTCGTGCTCCACCGTGCCGTCCGGGCGTTTCACCTCCCGCAGGAGCCCCGAAGCCACCGCCTCCTCCACCCGCTTCCGCTGCTCCTCCAGCATTTCGTCCTTCCGCTTCTCCGCCTCCTGCGGGCTCACCACGGTCTGCTGCGCGCCGCTTTTCCGGTTCTCAATGCCTTGCATCATGCTTTCCAAGTAGTGGATGTCGCCGGAGGTGAGATCCTTCCGTTTCAGCAGCTCCCGGATGCCCTCCTGGGCCAGGGTGTACTGCGCGTCCCGCTCCACCAGCATGATTTTGGAGTTATGAAACGTCGCGTAATTGTTGATGGTCCGCGCCAGTTGTGCGTGGCTCTCAATCACGTTGATCTCGGTGGGCGGATAGTTGGTGAAGATTTCCTCAAAGAGGGTTCTGAGCCAGTCCAGCGGCACCCGCGCCTGGCAGGCCCCGTCCACCAGCCCGCGCCGTATCATGAGCGCGTCCGGCTCCCCCGGATGCTCCTGTATCCACCGCCGCCCCTCCTCCACCGCCAGGCGCGTGTCCTTGCGCGCCAGTATGCGCAGCCGGGTAAACTGCGCCTTGTGCCGCACATCGAAACTGATCGACGGATCGGCCAAAACCCGGGCGCATGTCTCAAGTGATGCCGCATCCTTCCCCGGGTCCGCAGTGTATGACACCTCCTCAAGCAATTGTCTTGTTGCCATATCCCGGGCCGATTGGGCCGAAATCCCGGCGAAACTAAGCGAGGTTAAGTCGTATGGTTTGGGAAGGGTCCTTGAATTTGGATTGGGGAGATCGGGTGGCAGGGTTTTAATGGGCAGTTGTTCCTGCGCAGAAAGCACGCCCGAAACCAGCAACAGGCAAAAAGCGAACACAGTCAGGCGGAATCCCATGGCAAAACCTCCACTTTCCTGTGTCAAGTGTGCTGGATGCCGCTTTGTTTGTCAACCCCCCCGCCAACGAATAATCTGAAGAATGAACAACACGCCAGGCCGCGCGGCCCTTGGCCTTATTGTTTCGCCCCGTCCTCCCCCTCGCCCTCCGAGGTCAGCGGGTAGGACTTGCGGAACTCCTCCATGTTGAACGGTTTGGGTTTCTGCACCTGGCCGTTGATTACCACCTCGTGCTCCACCGTGCCGTCCGGGCGCTTCACCTCCCGTAACACCCCCGCCGCCACCGCCTCCTCCACCCGCTTCCGCTGCTCCTCCAGTATTTCGGCCTTCCGCTTCTCCGCCTCCTGCGGGTTCACCATGGTCTGCTGTGCGCCGCTTTTCCGGTTCTCAAGGTTATTTGCCCAGCTTTCAAGGAAGCCGGTGTCGCCGGAAGTGAGATCCTTCCGTTTCAGCAGCTCCCGGATGCCCTCCTGGGCCAGGGTGTACTGCGCGTCCCGCTCCACCAGCATGATTTTGGAGTTATGAAACGTCGCGTAATTGTTGATGGTCCGCGCCAGTTGTGCGTGGCTCTCAATCACGTTGATCTCGGTGGGCGGATAGTTGGTGAAGATTTCCTCAAAGAGGGTTCTGAGCCAGTCCAGCGGCACCCGCGCCTGGCAGGCCCCGTCCACCAGCCCGCGCCGTATCATGAGCGCGTCCGGCTCCCCCGGATGCTCCTGTATCCACCGCCGCCCCTCCTCCACCGCCAGGCGCGTGTCCTTGCGCGCCAGTGTGCGCAACCGGGTGAATTGCGCCTTGCGCCGCACCTCGAAGCGGACCGACGGATCCGACAGAATCCGGGCGCACGTTGCAAGCATCTCCTCATTTCTGGTCCGGTCGTTTACGTAGGACACAGATTCAATCATTCGCCGCTCGGCTTCATCCCGCGCCTCTTTGGCCGTGGGTTTATGCAGCTTCAACGAGTCCAAATCATACGGTCTGGGCAACGTTCGGGAGTTTGGGTTTGGAGGGGTCGGAAAATTAAAAGACTGCCGGTCCTGCGCCGAGAGCATGCCTGAAACCAGCAACAGGCAAAAAACGAACACAGTCAGGCGGAATCTCATGGCAAAGCCTCCACTTTCCTGCGTCAAGTGTGGGCCATGCCGTCCGCTTTGTCAAGCCCCCTGTCGAACTCAGGTCTTTTCGACTTTGAACTCCGGCAGTTCCTTCACCTTCTCGTCGGGCGCGCGCATGGGGTCGTCCTGCTCGATGAGCCAGGAGAGCCCGTCCTTCAGCACCTGCTTGGTGTCCTCCAGGTTGATGCCCACATGGTCCGACTCGTACCAGGTGATTTTCTTGGGTTCGCCGATCACGGCCTGCAGCGCCTCGCCCGCCGCCGCGGGCACGAGCACGTCATACTTTCCGTTCTGGATGTAGACCGGCGTGGGCGAGATCCTGGACGCGTAATGGATGGGATCCGCCACGCCCATGAAATAGCGCGCGACGGGCGTGAACCCCGCGATCACCAGGCCGGTGATGCGCTGCTGCGACGGGGTGAGCTTGGGCAGGGGCGGCTTCTCGGGGTTGAAGGTCTTCCCGTCAATCATGCCGAAGCCCGCCGCCACGCCCAGGTGGGTCGCCGTGGAGTCGAGCAGTTTGCCCAGGTCGCCGCCGCCGTAGACGAGCACGCCCGCGCGGAGCCGCTTGTCCTTCGCCAGCACGGTGCTGCCCGTGATTGCGCCGTAGCTCGCGCCCACCAGGTAAATGCGGTCCGACGCCACGTCGGGGTGGGTGGAGAGGTAGTCAATGAGGCGGCGCGTCTCGTTGATGGTCTTCGCCGGCCGCTGCAGAAAGGCCTTCGCGCTGGCCATGCCCGAAGACTCCTTCGGCAGCTTGCGCTCGCCCTGCATGTACTGGTCGAAGGAGGCCAGGATGAAGCCCGTCTGGTTGAAGGGCGCGGTGATTTCCTTCAAAAAGCCCTTGTGCTGGCCGATGCCGTGCAGGAAAATCACCGCGGGCAGCTTCTTGCCCGTCCGGTTCATCGGCACGGACATCAGCGTGGGCACCTTCTCGCCCTTGTACCCGTCAAAGGTGAACTTGGTGATGGTGTAGCCCTTCTCCGGCGTCTCCTTCATCACCTCCTCCGTCTCCAGCACGGTGATGTTCAGCGGCGCCTTCGCGTCGTAGTTGTCAAAATAATGCGCGTCCACGTAGGCCTTGCGCGCAAACAACAGCACGATCAGCGCCAGCAGCACGCCCGCCGCAATCTTCAAGCCCTTCTTCAGCATCGCGTCATTCCTTTGTTTATGCCGTTCCATGCCCGCGCTTTTGCGGCGCGTTCAGGCGGTTGTTCCCCCCCGTACTATAGCATTTTCCGGGGCGGGAAACCCACCGTCCGTCGCGGGCGGGATTGGCCGTGGACAGGGGGGGATTTGGTGTTTTTTGCGGGATGGGTTGGTTACAATGTCGGTGCGCGGTGAGCGAGTTGAAAGTTGTGACCAACCCGGGAGTGCAAAAAATCATGCAGAAAGAGAACTGTCAGGCGGATCGCGGCTTTTTGAGGAGTGTCGGGGCGATAGTGCTGGGCGGCGGCCGGGGCACGCGGCTGTACCCGCTGACCAAGGTGCGCTCGAAGCCCGCCGTGCCGCTGTGCGGCCGGTACCGGCTGATCGACATCCCGCTGAGCAACTGCATCCATTCCGACATCAACCGCATCCTGGTGCTGACGCAGTTCAACAGCCACTCGCTGAACCGGCACATCAAGAACACCTACAAGTTCGACGAGTTCAGCGGCGGCTCGGTGGAGATTCTGGCGGCGGAGCAGACGAACGAGACGGGCGACTGGTTCCAGGGCACGGCGGACGCGGTGCGCAAGCACATGCTGCACATCCGCCAGCGCGGCCTCAAGTATTTCATCATCCTTTCCGGCGACCAGCTCTACCGGATGGACTACCGGCAGATGCTGGACACGCTGCTGAAGAAGGACGCGGACATCGTGGTGTCGGCGCTGCCGGTGGACCGGCGGTCGGCGAAGTCCTTCGGCATCATGAAGGTGTCGGCGTCGGGGGCCATCCGCGAGTTCGTGGAAAAGCCGCGGGACGAGCAGGTGCTGGACGCGCTGGTGACGCCGAAGAAGGTCTTCGCGGACTTCGGGCTCCAGGCCGGGGGCGGCAAGGACTACCTCGCCTCCATGGGCGTGTACGCCTTCAAGGCGGAGGTGCTCGAGGAGGTGCTGATGCGCAACCTGGAGTGGATCGACTTCGGCAAGGAGGTGATCCCGAACTCGCTGCGCGGCTACAGGGTGAGCGCCCACATGTTCAGCGGCTTCTGGGAGGACATCGGAACGGTGCGCTCCTACTTCGACGTGAGCATGGCCATGACCTCGCCGGAGCCGCCCTTCGAGCTCCACGACCCCGGCCACATGATCTACACCCACGCGCGCATGCTGCCGGGCGTGAAGATCATGAACGCGAAGGTGGACAACGCCATCATCTGCGGCGGCACGCGCATCGAAAACGCCACGGTCCGCGACAGCATCATCGGCATCCGCTCCCGCATCAGCCCCGGAACGGTGATTGAGCGGAGCATCATCCTCGGCGCGGACTACTACGAGGACGCCGCCCCTGCGGGCGTCCCGCCGCTGGGCATCGGCCGGAACGTGAAAATCAGCCAGGCCATCGTGGACCACAACGCCCGCATCGGCGACAACGTGGTGATCCGGGGCTCGGACAAGATGAAGGACTTTGACGGGGACGGCTACGCGGTGCGCGACGGGATTGTGGTGGTGTTCAAGGACGCCGTCATCCCCTCCGGCACGCGCATCGGCTGATTCCGCCGCGAAACGCAAACCGCCGTCCAAACAGGAGGAGTCCGTCAGTATGCGGTCCCCGGACAGGGAATTTTCATGGGTGGAGGGGCTGGCGATCTGCCTCGCCATGATCGGCGTGCAGCTCTGCAGCGAGGTGATCAACCAGTGGGGCCTCTATTTCTACTCGCCCTCGGGCGGCGTGGGCCGCACCATCTACGTGTCCGTGGGGCTGGTGGGGATCATCTTCATCTGCGGCACCATCGTGGACGCGGCGGGAAGCCCGCTCATCGGCATGCTTTCCGACAAGACGCCCACCCGGCCGGGCCGCCTCCGCCTCGTCCCGATTCCCGGCCGGCGCCTCCCCTACATTTTCTGGGGAAGCCTCCTGATGATCGTCACCATGATCGGCTTCTGGTTCCCCCCCGTGGAGGGCACCTCCGTTCTGAACCTGGTGTACGGCACCGTGCTGCTCTGCGCCCACTGGGTGCTCTTTTCGCTGGCCGTGGTGCCGCTCAACGCGCTCGGCCCCGAAATCGCCCGTTCGGAGCGGGCGCGCGTCGCCATTGGCACCTGGACCGCCGTGGGGCTCATTCTCGGGCTCGCCCTCGCCAACGCGCTGCCCGGGGTGCTCATCGCAAAACTGGACCCGGGGCGCGTGGAGGGCAGCCTCAGCCTGGAGCTGGCGGGGCCGGAGGCCGAGTCCGGCGCGGAGCGGGCGGTGCGCCGGATGCTGCCGCCGGAGGAGGCCGGAGCCTTCCGGCTGGCGGGCGCGCCGGATGTTGAACTGTCCCGTCCGGGCGGGGACCGCCTCGTGGTGGCCCTCCGGGGCGCCCTGGGCGGCCGGGTTGCCGCGCAGGCCGAGGCGGCGGCCCTCGGGGACGCATTCCCCCCGTCCCTGGCGGGCGCATACGCACCCGTGTCGCGCAAGGCGTGGTCCGGCGCGGAATTCTCCGGGGCGGGCCCGGACGCGGCGGCGGTGGAGGGCATCCTCGCCGGGCTGGTTCCCGCGGTGCGGCGGGTGCTGGAGCCGGCCGCGCAGACGGAGGCGGACAGCAACGTGTTTTCCGTTTCCTGGCCCACCGCGCTGGCGGAGCGGATGGATGCGGCGCGCCTGGGGGCGGCGCTCGCCGCGGTGCCCGGCGTGTCCGGCACCATGCGCGCGGAGTGCGGCGGCGGCGGGGTGCGCGTGGAGCCGCCCATGGGCGTGCGCCCGGCGGGGGAGGTTGGCGCGGCCATCCTCGACGCGGTGGCGGCGGAGGCCGTGCGGGCGAACGTGATTCTCATGGACGGGACGCCCCCCCGGACCGTGGCGTTCACCAAGGCGCTGCGCGCCGCGCTCACCCACGCGCGGCTGATGGAGTGGGCGGGTCCGGGCGTGCGGGTGGACCGGGTGGAGGAGTCCTTCTCCCCGGCGGGCTACCGGCGCGTGGCGGTGATCTTCGCCTTCCTCTCCTTCGCGCTGTTCCTGCTGCCCGTGCTGCTCATCCGCGAGCGCTACGACAGCGAGGCGGTGCAAAGCGAGCCCGTCCCCCACGGGCGCGCCCTGCTCGACGCGCTGCGCAACAAGCCCTTCATCATCTACGCGGCGTCCTTCTTCTTCTTCACCATCGGCTTTCTCGCGGTGCAGCGCGCCCTGCCCTACTGGGCCGAACTCGGCCTCGACGGCGACGAGGGCACCATCACCATGCTGCTCGTGCCCTTCATCGTCGTGGCGATCGCCTCCTACGCCGTCATCCCCTTTGTTGCGCGCTTCGTGCACATGAAATGGCTCATGTTCACCGCCCTGCTGATCATCGCCACGGGCATGCCCTGCATGTGGCTGATTGGCGTGTCGGACGCGGATTTCGCGACCCGGCAGTTGTGGGGCATGATCCTCTTCGGCTACTGCGGCGTGGGCCAGGCGCTGATCTACGTGATGATGGTGCCCATGATGGGCGACATCATCGACCATGACGAGCGCCTTTCCGGGGAGCGCCGCGAGGCGCTCTACAACGGGCTGAGCGCGTTTATCTGGAAGGCGTCCATGGCGGGCTCCATCCTGCTCGCCTCCCAGTCCATGAGCATCTGGGGCAACTCGGTGGAGCGCCACACCGGCGTGCTGCTCGTGGGGCCCTTTGCGGGGCTCTTCGGCCTCCTCGGCATGGGCATCATCGCCCTCTATCCGGTCAACAGGAAGGCCCCCCGCGCGACGGCGGGAGAATGAGACCGCGCCGCACCGGGAGTGTTGAATGATGGCGGACGGGCTTCCCAGAAGCATCTATGACCCGGACGCGGGGCCCCCGCAGCGCCCCGCGGCCTGCGTGGTCCTGCGCCGCGGGGACGGTTCGCTGCTGCTCGTGCGGCGGGGCGACACGCTTTCCTTCATGCCGGGGCACCACGTGTTTCCCGGCGGGCGGGTGGACCCGGAGGACGCGCTGGTTCCCGTGGACAACGCGCCGGACCCGGAGGACGCGCGCCACATCGCCGCCGCGGCGCGGGAGCTTTTCGAGGAGGCGGGGGTGCTGCCGGCGGCCTGCGCGCCGCCGCCGCCGGGGCAACTGCGCCGGATGCGCGCGGACCTGACGGCGGGCAGGCTGGGCTTCGCCGCGATGCTGGCACAACTGGGCGCGCGGATTGACGCCGCCCAATTCCGGCCCGCGGGCCGCTGGATCACCCCCGTGTTCATGCCCGTGCGCTATGACACGCGGCACTATCTCGTGGAGGACCGGGGCTGGCCGCGCGATCCGACCCCGCCCGATCCCGGCGGCGAGACGGCCGCGGCGGACTGGATGACGCCGGGGGAGGCCCTGCGCCGCTGGCGCGCCGGGCGCGTGAAAATGGCCACGCCGACCGCCTTCACGCTCCGCAGCATGGACCGTCTTCCGCCGGGGGACGCGCTCGCGCGCATGCTGCGCGTGCCCGGCACGGACGATGCGGCGGCCTTCATGGAGCCCCGCGCGGGCATCGTGATCATGCCCCTGCGCACCGAAACCCTGCCCCCCGCAACGCACACAAACTGCGCCGTTGTCGGCTGGGACGACCTCTGCGTGGTGGACCCCGGCCCGTCGGACCCGGAGGAGCGGGCGCGGCTCGTGGCGCGGCTGGACGACTTCGTCGCGCTGGGCGGGCGCGTGGCGGCGGTGGCGCTGAGCCACGGCCACCGCGATCATGCGGACGCGGCGCGGCTCATCCGGGACCGCTACGGCGCGGCGGTGTGGGCCCATCCGGCGGCGGCGCTGCCCGATGGGCTGCGGGCGGACCGGCTGATGGCGGACGGGGAGGCGGTTGAGCTTGGCGGCGACCCGCCATGGCGGCTGCGGGCGCTGCACACGCCCGGCCATGATCCGGGCCACCTCTGTTTTTTCGAGGAGGGCGGGTCCACGCTGTTTTGCGGCGACCTTTTCGCCAACCCCGGCACCATTGTCGTCTCGCCGGAGCACGGCGGCGACATGACGGCCTATCTGGCGAGCCTGGAGCGTGTCGCGGCGGTGGACGCCGGCATGATCGTGCCCGGCCACGGGATGAACATGACCGGGCCGGTGGCGCGGGAGCGCCTGCTCTGGCTCATCCGGCACCGGATGGAACGGGAGCGCCGCATCCTGGAGGCCTGGGAGGCCGGGGCGCGCACCGTGGCGGAGCTGACCGCCCGGGCCTATGCGGACACGCCCGGCGCGCCCGCGCGCCTCGCCGGCATGCAGGTGCGCGCCCATCTGGCCCGGCTCGGGCTCACCCCGGAGGACGGGGCATTGTGAAAAAAACCGGGGGCCGGAGGGAAGACTCCGGTCCCCGGTGCCGTTTCCGGCGTGTCACAGGGCCTCAGAAACCGTTGCCGATTGTGCCGTACAGGTTGGCCCAGGGGCCGTTGGCCGGGAAGCGCCCTTCCTTCTCGTAGCGGATGAACTCCACATGCCCGTCCAGGTAAAGCGTGTTCGCGCCGCCGGGAATGTGGTTGAACGCCGCGCCCCCGCCGGGGACGCTGCTCACGCTGTCCCAGTAAATGGGCAGCGCGGACTGGGCCTTCGAGCTGGCGGCGGGGTTGTTGATGTCGGTGATGAGGAACCGCTCGATGCCCTCGCGCAGGCGGTACACAATTTCGCCTCCGCCGTTGCCGGAATTGGCGGCATCAACGATGATGGAGGCCAGCGGGCTGTCCGTCACGTTGATGTCACTGTCCAGCAGCTCCCGCACCGCCGCGCCATTGGGAACCGGCCCGGTGCCGAGCGCGCCGCCCTGGTAGAGCGGCAGCGCCACCGCCATCACCTGCGACGGTCCCGTGCTGCCCGCGGGCAGCGTGATGCCGATAATCGAGGAGATCAGATCCAGGGGTGTCTGGGGAAAGCTCGCATCGCCCCGGTCCACCATCCAGCCAAGGTAGTGGTAATGGTCCGAAGGGTTGTCCGCGAGGCCCTTGTACTGGCTCTGGCAGACCGCGCCCTCCTCGTCCGTGATGATGGCCAGCGCGTCCGCCGCGGGGCCCGCGTCCGGCGCCGACGGGCACACCAGCACCTGCCAGTCGCTCAGGTATTCCGGGTAGATGGCCGTCACCAGCGGCGACAGCTCCGGCTCCGCCTGGCTGGTGCAGCCCGCCGGGAGCCCGCCCGATCCGTCCGTGTTGTACGGGGTGATGCCCTGCATCGGCGGCATCATCTGCCCCTTCGACTCGTTGCTGTACATCTTCAGGATGACACCCATCTGCTTGAGGTTGTTCTGGCAGCTTGAGCGCCGCGCCGCCTCGCGCGCCCGCGCCAGCGCGGGCAGCAGAATCGCCGCCAAAATGCCGATGATCGCGATGACCACCAGCAGTTCAATCAACGTGAAACCCGTGCGTCGCTTCATGGTATGCAGCCTCCATTGGTTGTACCGTTTCCGCCAACCGGGACCATGCGGTCCCTTACTGTTTAACATTATACACCTAAAACGTTACAAGAAAGTGAAAATTTTGTTAAAAATTACCCCTCCCGCCGGATGACGGGCGTCATCCGGCCCCTTGTGCGCACGGATTGCGCACATGAAAAGGCCGGGGAGCTCTGGTATAGTGCAACCGGCGCGGGCGGTATTCCGTCCAATGTTCCAAAAGCTGCCGCGAGGCATGAAAGGGGCCAAGGCCATGGAAGACATCAGCCGGCGGGGGTTTATTGCAAAGTCGGCCAAAAGCATGCTCACCGTGGCGGGCGGGGTGGCGGTGGCGGTGCTTCCCGGAAAGGCCAGGGCGGTTTCAGCCAATGAAAAGGTCATCATGGCGGTGATAGGCACGGGAGGCCGCGGCCGTGACGTGTCGCGCCAGTTTGTGAACCGCAGGGACGTGGAGATGGCCTATGTCTGCGACGCCGACGAGGAGCGCATCGGCAGTTACCCCCGCCAGTTGGAGCGCATCCAGGGGCGCGCCCCCCGCGCCGTCCAGGACATGCGGCGCGTCTTTGACGACAAGGACGTGGACGCGGTCCTCATCGCCACATGCGACCACTGGCACGGTCTGGCCACCATTTGGGCCTGCCAGGCGGGCAAGGACGTGTATGTGGAAAAGCCGCCCTGCCACAACATCTGGGAGGGGATGCGCATGGTCGAGGCGGCGCGGAAATACAACCGCGTCGTCCAGTGCGGCCTGCAGAACCGCAGCGCCGAATTCGCGCACAGCGCCCGTGAGTACATCCAAAGCGGCAAACTCGGGGACATACCCCTCGTCAAGGTGTACAACATGAAGGGCGGCGGGGTCTTCACATGCCCGCCCGACTCGGAGCGGCCGAAGTCGGTGGACTACGACCTGTATCTCGGGCCCGCGCCGTCGCGCCCCTTCAACAGGGGCCATTTCCACGACGGATGGAAGATGTGGTGGGCCTACGGAGGGGGCGACATGGGCGACGACGGCATCCACCAGCTGGACCTTGCCCGGTTTGTGCTGGGTGACAAGCCCGTCCCGAAGGTGGTCACCGCAAGCGGCGGCCGCCTTGCCTTCCAGGACGACCGGGAGGTGCCGGACACCCAGGTCGTCTCCTTTGAGTACGACCGCCAGCTCATGACCTTTGAGCTCACCGAATACGCGCCCTACATGATCAAGGAGTCCGACGAGGTGCGCAACGGCGACAAGTTCCCCTTCTGGCCCACCAACGCCACCCGCATCGAGCTGTACGGAACACAGGGCCTCATGTATCTGGGCCGCCACGGCGGCGGCTGGCAGGTCATCACCGCCGACGGCAAGGAGACGGACAAATTTTACGGCCGCCAGGCGAACGACGAGCACCGCGCCAATTTCCTCGACTGCGTCCGGACACGGAACAGGCCCGCCGCCGACATTGAGATTGGCGTCACCAGCAACCTGCTGGTCCATTACGGCAACATGGGCGTGCGCGCGGGCGGATGCCGCATGGTCATTGACCCGCAGACCCTGGCCGTGTCCGGCGACGACGGGGCCAACAAGTTCTTCAAGCGCGACTACCGCGAAGCCTACGCCGTTCCAGAACAGGTTTGAGGGTGAAAAGCCCCCGGAGATCCGCCATGAGACAGTTTTGCGCCTGCCTTGCCGTCCTGTGCCTGTGCGTTTCCGCCGCCCCCGCGCAGGCGGCCCCGCTCAGGGTGTGCCTCGTGTCCGGCTCCTTTGAGTATGACTCCGACAAGTCGCTGGGCATGCTCAAGACCTATCTCGAGGAGAACTTCGAGGCTGAGTGCGTCCTGCTGCGCGCCGCCGGATGGGACAACATTCCCGGCCTTGAGGCGCTTGACGCCTGCGACACGGCGTTGTTTTTCACCCGGCGGCTGGAACTGGCGGGGGAGCAGCTAGACCGCGTCAGGAAATACTGCGATTCCGGCAGGCCCCTGGTGGGGGTGCGCACCGCCAGCCACGGCTTCCAGAACTGGCTCGCCTTTGACCGGCGGGTGCTGGGCGGCAATTACAAGGGGCACTTCGGCGAAGGCCCCACCACGGAAACCTTTGTGATGCCCCCCGGGAAGGGTCATCCCGTTCTTGAGGGCGTGGAACCGCTGCGGTCCCGGTGCAGCCTGTACAAAAACAAGGGTGTCGCGGGGGACGCCTCCGTGCTCATGACGGGCCGCACCCCCGAATCCGGCGGGCGGCAGCCCCTGGCCTGGACGCGCATGCACAACGGGGGGCGGATCTTTTACACCTCCCTTGGCGGGGCGGGCGATTTTGAGGGCCGCGCCTTTTGCCGCATGATCGCCAACGCCCTTTTCTGGACCGCCAACCGCACCCCGGTCCCGAAGGCGCTTCCGGCCCCCGTGCCGGTGGAAAAGCGCGGCGGTGTGCTCCGTCTTTCCCTGCGCTCACGCGCCGTTGGCGGCGCGGGGGAGCAAACCGCCGCCCATGAATGGTCCGCCGACGAAACGGCGGTCATTGTCTGCGACATGTGGGACAAGCACTGGTGCGATTTCGCCACCGCCGGAGTGGACGCCCTCGCCCCGAAGGTGGACGCACTGCTGGGGAAACTCCGCGCGGCGGGCGTCCGGGTGATTCATTGCCCCTCCGAAACCCTCGGGTTTTACCAGGACAGCGCGCAGCGCCGCCGCATTGCCGCCGTCCCCGCCGCGGAATTGCCCGAAGCGAGGGAAATTCAGGATCCGCCCCTGCCGATAGACGACTCGGACGGCGGATGCCCCGGCGATGAGGCGTTTTACCCGGCCTGGACGCGCCAGCACCCCGCCATCACCATCGCGGCGGAGGACGGCATCTCCGACAAAGGCCGCGAGATTTACAATTACCTGCGGCAGCAGGGCGTTAAAAACATTCTTTACACCGGCGTGCACACCAACATGTGCGTGCTCAACCGGCCCTTCGGCATCCGCCAGATGACCCGCTGGGGCTTCAACTGCGCGCTGGTCCGCGATCTCACCGACACCATGTACAATCCCGCGCGGGCCCCGCGGGTGCCCCACGACGAGGGCACCGAGCTTGTGGTGCGCCACATTGAAACCCACTGGTGCCCCTCCGTGACCAGCGGCGGCATTGAAGTTCTTTTTGGGGGTTAAGCCGAATATGGGCGGGGTTGGTCCGGTCCGGTCATGCGGAGCGTGAAACCGCGCGCAGCAGGGCGTCAAGCCGGTCAAGAAACCGGGACCGGTCCTTCGGGCCGAAGGGGGCCGGGCCGCCGCCGGCCAGCCCCTGATCGCGCAGTTGGGCGAGCACCTCGCGGGTGGCCAGCGCGTCGCCGATGGCCTCCTCGGTGAATTCCCTCCCCCGCGTGCCGACGACCCGCGCGCCCTTTTTCAGGCAGCGCGCCGCCAGGGGGATGTCATCCGACACCACCACGTCGCCGGGCCCCGCGTTTTCCACGATCCAGTCGTCCGCCGCGTCAAATCCGTTCCCCACAACAACCAGATCCACCCGGCCTTCGGGGACGGCCATGGGGGAGTTCGCCACAATCCTCACGGCCACGCCGTGGCGCGCCGCCACGCGGCAGGCCTCTTTTTTCACCGGACAGGCGTCGGCGTCTATGAAGACTGTGGACATGCGATTCCCCAAAGTGTCTGGACCGTTGCGCAATTCTACCGGATGCGGGGCGGCCGGCTCACACCGCCCATGGCCGTTTCGGGCCGTGGGCGCGCAAAAGGTTGCTCTTTTCCCGTGTCCGGGCGTAGATTGTGGGAACGGTCCGGCACCCAACAAGGAGAATCACACATGGCTGACAAGGGAAAAGGGGACAAGGGGCAGAAGGAAACGAAGAAAAAGCCCCTGCTCACTCCGAAGGAAAAGCGGAAACAGAAGAACGAAAAGAAGAAGGAGAAGGGCAAGTAGTTCCGCGCCCTCCGGGCCTTGCTACTTCGGCGGAGGGAGAGCGTGCCCCCCGGTTCCATCCGTCCCGTCACCGCCCGCCGCCGCGCCGTGGCGGGATTCCGCGGCCACCTGCTCGCACAGGGCCACCCACGCCTTGTCGCTCAGCGAATCATACGCCCCGGACTCAAGCGCCCGGCGGCAAAAGTCATATTCTTCCCTGACCGAATCGCTGCGGTTTTCGCTGGCTGGCTGGTTTTCATCCGGAGTACCCACGCGCCATTATAGCACGGATCGTCTCCCTGCGGGTTTTCGGCGTGATTCTGCTATCCTTGTCACCGCCGGGCGGCAACGGGCGCCGGCGCAACCACGAGGAGGCCGTCATGATTGAACTGGGCATGCACACGGACAACTGGCGCACACTGAGCGGCGGATTCAGGCAGGCGGCGGAGACGGCGGTCAAGTACGGGCTGCGGCACCTGGAGTTCTCCGCCATCCACGGCCAGTACTTCATCCAGGCCATGGGCTACGAGCCGGGCATTTCGCTCCAGTCGAACCCGCGCGCGCTCAAGCGCTACTGCGACGCGATGGGCCTCGTCGTCTCGCAGGTGGACGGCTCCTACCCCTTCATGGGGCCCGAGGGCTCCGCCTTCGGCGTGCAGTACGTGCAGCAGTCCATCCGTTTCGCCGCCGAACTGGACTGCCCCATGGTGGACACCGTGGACGGCGCGCGCGAGATCGAGGGCTACACCCGCGACGAGGTCTTCCGCATCACCTGCGACAACTACCGGCAGGTCCTCCCCTGGGCCGAGGACTACGGCGTCATCATCAACGTGGAGCCCCACGGCCCCTACACGAACGACATCGAATTCATGCGGCGGCTTTTCAGCCACTTCGACTCGGAGCACCTGCGCTGCAACTTCGACACGGGCAACACCTTCATCGCCGGGCACGACCCGCTCGAATACCTCAAGGCGCTGCGCCCCTGGGTCTCCCACTGCCACATCAAGGACGTGAGCGCGGGCCTGGCCGCCGCCGTGCGCGGCGAGGACACGGGCATCGCCTGCAGCGAGGTGCCCATCGGCGGCGGCGTCAACGCCGAAAACATCCGAAACTGCCTCAATTATCTCCGTGACACCAACTGGGACGGTGTCGTCTCACTCGAATGCCACGGCGCCGACGACAACATCCGCCAAAGCGTGGAATTCCTGCGCGGGGTGGTCGGCTAGGGATTGACTGCGCCCCCGCCCTCAGACCGTTTCCCAGATGGTGCTCATGCCCATGCCGCCGCCAGCGCAGAGTGTGGCGAGGCCGAGGCTGTTGCCGCGCCGCCGCATCTCGTTGAGCAGCGAGATGATGATGCGCGCGCCGGTGCAGCCCACGGGGTGGCCCAGGGCGATGCCGGAACCGTTCACGTTGCAGATGTCGCGGCGGAAGCCCATGAGCTTCTCGCACGCGAGGTACTGGGCGGCGAAGGCCTCGTTCAGCTCGATCAGCTCGATGTCGGAAAGTTTCAGGCCGGTGCGCTCCAGCGCCTGCTTTGTCGCGGGGACCGGCCCGTAGCCCATCAGCTCCGGCTCCACGCCCGCCAGCCCGTAGCCGCGCAGCACGGCCAGCGGCGTCACGCCAAGCTCCCGCGCCTTGTCCTCGCCCATGAGCACCATGGCCGCCGCGCCGTCGTTGATGCCCGCGGCGTTGCCCGCCGTCACCGTGCCGTCGGGCTTGAAGGAGGGCTTCAGCCGCGCAAGCTGGTCAATGGTCAGGCCGGGCCGGAAATGCTCGTCCTTGTCGAACATGACCGGTTCGCCCCGCCGCTGCGGGATGGGCACGGGCACAATCTCCTCGGCGAATTTGCCCGAGGTGGTGGCCGCCTCGGCGTTGTTGTGCGAGCGCAGGGCGATTTCGTCCTGCTCCTCCCGGGAAATGCCGTATTTTTCCGCCAGGTTTTCCGCTGTGAGGCCCATGATCAGGCCGCAGGCCGGATCGGTGAGCCCCTCCAGGATGCCGTCCGAAAGTGTGGTGTGCTGGAGTTTCGCGCCCCAGCGCGCCTGGTGCACCGTGTGCGGCGTGCGGCTCATCACCTCCACGCCCCCCGCCACCACGACGTCCTGGTCGCCCAGCATGATCTGCTGCGCCCCGTAGATCACCGACTGCATCGCTGACGCGCAGTTGCGGTGAATCGTCGCGCCCGGCACGGTGATCGGCAGCCCCGCCTTCAGCGCCGAAAGCCTGCCCGTCACCACCTCGTCCAGCCGCTGCATGCACTGGCCCACAATCACCTCGCCCACGGTCTCCGGCGCGATGCCCGCGCGGGCAATCGCCTTCCGGATGACCAGCCCCATCAGTTCCGGGGCGGGGGTGTCCTTCAGCGTTCCCCCGAAAGTGCCAATCGCCGTCCTTACACCCGAAACCACGACAACCTTGCGCATGCCCGTGTCTCCCTGGTTGGTCCAATCAAATTTGGCGTGCCGCCCACCGGGTTCGCCCCGGCGGCAATGCCATACACAACACGCGGGACGGCGAAATTATGGCACAGGCAAAAATAAAAATGCGAAAAGCCAAAGTGTTTTTATCAGTATAATCATTTGCGCACGGATTTGGGCATGGCGGATGTGCGGTGGAAACATCGATGAAGGGGTTACGGAGGCCATAAAAAAGGCTCCCCGTCCCTGTTCAGGGGCCGGGGAGCCGTGTCGTTCCGTAACAGGAGCGGCTATCTTCCGCGCCGCCGCGCGCCGGCAAGGGCCAGCGCCGCCGCCAGAGCGAAGAGCGCCGCGCCGCCCGCCGCAGGCAGGTTTGCGCTGTCGATGACGGTGAGGTTCGCCGCCTTTGTCTCCACCGTGGCGGGACTCTCGTCGGTAATCACGCAGGTATAGGCACCCGCGTTGAGGGGGCCCACCTTGCTGACGGTGAGGGTGGGTTCCGTCGCGCCGTCAATCACCGCGCCGTCCTTCTTCCATTGGTAGCCCACGTTGCCGTGGGTGTACCGCGCCTCCACGCGCAGGATGTAGTTCCAGCCCTCGCGGAGTATTGCGGTCTGGGGGGAGGGACCGGTGTAGTTGATCTGCCCCGTTTCCGTCTCCACCAGGCAGTAATGGACCCGGGTCACGTTCAGGTCGTTCCACTTGCCCGTGCCGGTGTAAATCATTCCGGCATCCTCGCCGCTGGAGTCGTTCGGTTCGCCGCCGTTCCAGTTCACATAATTCGGAGGCACTGCCGTGCCCGTCTGGTAGTTGCCGTTCCAGAAGTTCGCGCCGTTCTCCGCCCAGACCCAGCGGCCCTCCTGGGCGATGTCGTTGGCCCCGGTGTAGAGGATGTCGGTGGCCATGCCGAAGGTGGTCAGAATCCATTGGTTCTCCGCCGCGTCGTTCACCGTGGTCAGGTAGCCTCCCCACTGCCCGGCAATCTCGTTCCCGTCCGTCCAGGTCGTCGGCCCGGCCATCTTGTAAAAGTGCCCGTTCGCGGGGTTGCGTATCCAGGTCAGCGCGCGGTCGCCGATACCCTTGCCCGGTGTGAGGTTCATCTCATAAATGGCCTTGCGCGTCTGACTGGCGCTTTCCCATCCGAGCCATGCCACGGCGTCGCCGCCCTTCTCGTAGAAGTCCATGCGGATGGGGTAGGGCTGGCCCGCCGTCAGCACCGTGGAGGTGGTGCCGCTGTAGGTGGTCGCCCCGTGGTCGGACCACTCGTTCACGAGCAGCTCATTGTTCACCCACAGGCGCACGCCGTCGTCCGTGCGCACGGAGAAGGTGTACGCCTCACTATATTCCGGGGTGACAAAGCCGGTCCAGCAGACGGAAAAGTCATTGGCGGCAATGTCCGGATGGGGCTGGCCGCCGCCCCAGTCAAAGGACACCTGCGGGTCAATCCGCTCCGCCACCAGGTTGGTCATGAAGCGCGTGCCGAAATACTCGCCCAGAAGGCCGCCCGTGCCGTCGCAGATCCGGTCGCCCGAGCAGCCCGGGGGCGTCTGGGCAGGGTCCATCGCCGCCGCGATGTAGGCGTTGCGCCCGCCCAGCGGCTTGAAATGCAGGTATTCGTTCAGGTTCGAGCAGCCGTCGCCGTCGGCGTCGCCGCACCAGCCCAGGTAGGGGTAAAGGAGCTGGTACGCCCCCGGATCGGGCACGCGCAGGTTCGGGTCGCCGATGATGGCGCGGACCGTGTTGTCGTTCACCACCAGATCCATGATCAGCATGGGGAAGGCCATCGTGTCCTGGTCGCCGATGGTCATAAGGACAGTGAAGAAGTACTCGATGTCGGGAATCATCGTGCCCGGGGGCAGGAGCACCTCGGGTCCGCCGACGCCGCCGCCCAGGTCGCGCCAGGCCTGCGCGAAATTCTGCGTCCAGGCGGCGTGCACCAGCTCGTGGGACGTGCCGCCGGTGGCCGTCGCGTCGAAGGACGGACTGGCCAGGATGGCCGAGACCAGGGCGTACTCGTCACTGTCCAGCATTTCATTCGGGAAAAGGATGATGGGCGTCTGGGAAATGTCGAAGCCGCCGTTGATGTCGCACGTGGCCGGTGCGAGGGAGAAGCCCGCAGGCAGCACCTCGTACTGCTCCACCACCGGCCAGATTGCGCTGCCCGCGACGTTGTTCACCACCGTGTCAAAGTTGATGTTGTAGGCGTCGGCCCCGGCGGTTGCGGGAATAACAAACCCCGTGACGGCGGCCAGCAGAATGAATCCGAAAAATGACACACGCACAGCTCGCGCCTCCTTTTGTGTTGTACCCGCTTCATGATAGGGCACCACACCAAAACTTGCAAGCGTGAAATCAGGGAAATTCACGGACCAAAGGGCCGTTTCACCCCAAACAGGACGCCTGGTTTCCCCGCGCCCTGCTAAAACTGCTTAACCCGCACAAATTTGCCGGTTTCCCCGGAGCGGGCGATGGCCTCGCAGAGGGCTATCGCCTCGCGGCCCAGCGTGCCGGGCGTGGGCGACGGGGCAATGCCGGTGACCGCCTCGTAAAAGCACTGCTGGCTGTTCTTCGCCCTTGCGGGCACTTTCGGCCAGGTGGTTTTCGGCGTTCCGCCCCTCCTGCCGGGGCGGATCAGCTCGATGGGGTGCTTCCCGTCAAAGCCCATGCGCAGCGTGCCCGTCTCCCCGTAGACCTCCAGGAACATGCCGCCGCAGGGGATGGTCCAGCTTAGTTCGAGCACGCCGGTGGCCCCGCTCTCGAATCGCATCAGCGCCGAGGCGTTGTCGGGCACGTCGATGCCCGCCTTGCGCGTGCCGGTGATCGCGGCGATTTCCCGCACCGGGCCCGCGGCCCAGCGCATCATCTCCGCCATGTGCACGCCGATGTCGAGAATGATGCCGCCCTGCCACGCACGGCTCACAAACCAGGACGCGCCGGGCGACCAGCCCACGTCGGGCGTCTCGCCGCCCGCGCGCAGGCAGCGCACATGGATGATGCGGCCCACCGCGCCGCCGCCCGCCAGCGCGGCCAGTGTCTGGAACGCGGGGTAGTAGTGCATGGTGTGGTTGATCTGGAGCACCCGCCCGGCCTTCGCGGCGGCGGCCACCATGCGCGAGGCTTCGGCGGAGGTGGCCGCCATGGGCTTCTCGCAGAGCACATGCAGCCCCGCGCGCAGGGCGGCCAGCGTCTGCGGCAAATGCAGCCTGTTCGGCGTGCACACCACCACCGCGTCAATGTCGGCGTCGAAAAAAGCCTTCTCATCGGCGTAGCGCGCGGCGTCCAGGTTGAAGGCCCGCGCCAGTTTTTCCGCCTGCGCCGGGTCCGGGTCGCACAGCGCCGTGATTTTCATCCCTTTCACGCCCAGCAGTCCGGGCACATGGTCCATGTGCGCGATTTTCCCGCAGCCAAGCATGCCAATCTTCACCGTCCGGCCCATGACACATCCTCCGTTGTGAAACAAAAGAGCAACAAAAGCATCCTCATAGCGTACCCCGAAGACCCGCCGGGGAATCAATCCCCGTCGGCGCTTTACTTGAGCAGCGGCGCGAGGGGGCAGCCCCGGCACTGGGGACGGGAGCGGCAGAAGTCCTTGCCGGTCCACACAATGAGGCCGTGGAATTCCCTGAACAGCTCCGTGTCCGGACCAAGATTGACCTCGAACATCGCGCGGAGTGTCTCGTAGGGCGTTTCAAAGGGCGCGACGCCGTGGCGGCTGAGGATGCGCCGTGTGTAGGCGTCCACCACGAAGACCGGCCTGCCGCAGGCGTAGAGCAGGATGTCGTCCGCCGTTTCCGGGCCGATGCCGTTGAGGGCGAGCAGCTCGGCGCGGAGCGTCTCCGTGGGTGTCACCGCCATGCCCTCCATGACGCCGTTGTGGCGGTCCCTCAGGTACTCGCAGAAGAGCCGCACCCGCTGCGCCTTCTGGCGGTAATAGCCGGAGGGCCGCATCGCCGCCTCCAATTCCTCCGGCGTCGCGGCCAGCAGCGCGGCCGGATCGAGCAGCCCCGCCCTGTCGAGGTTGGCGATGGCCTTTTCCACGTTTGTCCAGGCGGTGTTCTGGGTGAGGATCGCGCCCACGGCGATCTCAAAGGCGCTGTCGCCGGGCCACCAGCCGGTGGGGCCGTAGCGCGCCGCCATCAAGCCGAACATGCGCCGGAGCGCCGCCTCCATGCGTTTCGATTTTCTGGGCTTTGTGTTCATGCCAGCGTCTTTCCCTCCCGCAGCAGCCGGTCCGCCGTGAGGATGGCGATGATGCTCATGGCGTCCCGGATTTCCCCGTCCATCACCATGCGCACCGCCTCCGGAAAGGGCACCCTGCGCAGCGCCAGCACCTCGGTGCCGTCGGGCGCGGCGGGCACATGCCGCAGTCCCGCGGCGGCGAAAAGCCAGCCCCGCTCCGAGGAGTGGCAGTTGCTCAGGTGCAGTTCGCCGCCGAGGGGCACCCAGCGCTCCGCCTCCAGCCCCGCCTCCTCGCGCAGCTCGCGCTGGATTGCGGCAAGGGGCGTTTCGCCGGGGTCGGTGCCGCCCTCGATGATCTCCCAGGAGTAGGCCTCCATCGGGTATCGGTACTGGCCCACCAGCCACACCTCCATCTCTTCGGTCAGCGCCAGCACGCCCGTGGCGCCGCGCGTCTCCACCACGCCGTAGATGCCGGGCCGCCCGTCGGGCCGGACGACCCGGTCCTCGCGCACGCGAATCCACGGGTTTTCATAAACCGTTTTTGAGTCCAGCGTTTTCCAGGGGTTTTCGGGGTTCATGTTTTGTTGTCCGCAACGGCGCGCGGTTTTTCGGCGCGCACGGTCATCAGGTCAAGGGTGTTCACGGGAAAGGAAAAATTGAGCAGCCCCGCGCCCTTCAGCATCCGGTACAGTGCGGGGAGGCGGCCCTCCGGACCCGCAAGCAGGCGGAAGACCACGGCGTCGGCGCTGCGCCAGAAGGCGTGGTGCCGGATGGTGATGTTCGTGAAGCCGAGCCGCCCCAGCAGCGCGCGCATGGAGCGCGCGGTGAAATAGTGCAGGTGTGTGGGGGGATGGATCAGCCGCCAGCGCCGTCCCTGGAGCCGGGGCAGCAGCGCGCCCATGTCGCCCGTGCTGAGCATCAGCGTGCCGCCGGGGCGCAAATCGTCGAAGACTTTTGCCAGGCAGGCGGCGGGGTCGGCAAGGTGCTCCACCGTGTCCCACAGGCACACCACCTCCGGTGGTTCGGGCGGCGTCAGGTCCAGGTAGTCCCCCGCCGTTACCGGCGCGTTCAGCCGCGCGCGCGCGGTCTGCGCGGCGTGCTCCGAGATGTCGCAGCCCGCCACCCTGAAATGGTCCGAGGCTGCCTCCAGGAAAAAGCCGTAGGCGCAGCCTATCTCGAAGAGCGCCGCGCCTTTGGGGTGCGTCCGCGCCAGTTCCCCCAGCCGCGCCCGGAAATTGCGGCGCAGCGCGGGCGCCTCCAGCGCGTAGTCGGCGTATTCCATCCCCTCGTAGTAGCCGCGCCCGTAGAGTTTGCGGAGTTCCCCCGCGCCGAGGGCGAGGTCCGCGCGGGAGTGGCCGCATGCGGCGCAGCGCAGCAGGCCCGGCAGCCCCGGGCCCGTCTCCCCCCCGCAGCAAACACAGGGATCACTCATCCCGGCCCCGTCCGTTCTTTCCGCGCAGCACGTAGACCGGGCGGCCCTTCTGCTCGTCGTAGAGGCGCGCCAGGTACTCGCTGATCACACCGATGGCCAGCAGCTCCATCGTGTGGAGCACGAGGATGCACAGGATCAGGCTCGCCCAGCCGGGGCTGAGCGGCGACCCCGCCAGCCAGCAGGCGAGCACGTAGACGGCATAGGCCACCGACGCGAGGGCGACCAGCGCCGCGCAGAAGAAGGACAGGCGCAGGGGCCGGGTGGAAAAGCTGGTGATGCCGTTCAGCGCGAAGCGCAGCATGCGCCAGTAGTCATACTTGCTCTCCCCCGCCAGCCGCGCCGCCTGATCATAGGGCAGGGTCTCCACGCGGAAGCCCACCCAGTAGATGAGCCCGCGCAGGAAACGGTCCCGCTCGGGCAGGGCGTTAATCACCGCCACCACCCGCCGGTCCATCAGCCGGAAGTCGGCCGCCCCCTGCGGTATTTGCAGATCGGACAGATAGTTGATGGCCCGGTAGAAGAGCGACGAGGTGGCGCGCTTCAGCCACGGCGCGCCGCCGTACTCGCGGCGCAGCGCCTGCACGATGTCCGCGCCGCCGCGCCATTTTTCCACCATGGCGGCGATCATCTCCGGCGGGTGCTGGCCGTCCGCGTCAAGGCAGATTACCGCGCCCGTTGCGCGGGCGTGCTCCAGTCCCGCCGTCAGCGCCGCCATGTGCCCGAAATTGCGGGACAGGTGCAGCACGGACACCCGCCCGTCCCCGGCGGCCAGCCCGTCCAGCAGCGCGTCCGTGCCGTCGGTGCTCCCGTCGTCGGCGTAGATGATTTCAAAGGGTTCGCCAAGCGCCCCGCCCGCCGCCGCCAGCCGCGCGTGCACCGCCCCCAGCGACACCGCCTCGTTGTACACGGGCAGCACAAAGGAGAACACCGGGGCCGGGTTTCCCGCCGCCGCTTTTTCCGTGGTGATTTCCAAGGCCGTTTCTCCCGGGGGTGTTGGTTTGCGGAAATCATTATCCGGTGCGGCGGCCCGCGGTTCAAGAGGGGCGGGGACCGCCCCGCGCGTCGCGGGCTTCCGCCGGACTGCGATTGACTCCGGCGCGCGTGTGCGCGATACTTGACGGCGCTTGCGGCGCGGAACCGGTCCGAAAAAGGAGCAAACACCATGAAACTCAACCATTTCTGCCTTGGCCTAGCGGTGCTGGCGGGTGCGGCCCTCGGGGCCGCCGCCGACGAGATCGCCCCCCTGTGGGCCTACCACCCCGGCGCGGACCAGTTTGACGCCTCCGTGGGCGTGGCCGACCTGGACGGCGACAATGTCCGCGAAATCATCGCCGCGTCCATCCAGGGCGCGGTGGTGGCGCTGGACGAGGCGGGCAACGAGCGCTGGGTCTGGCGTCAGGGCGACCCCGTAAGCGTCGCGCCGACCATTGCGGAGCTTACGGACGCGCCGGGGCCGGAAATCATCATCCTCACCAACACCGGCAAACTGTTCTGCCTGTCCTCCAAGGACGGGGCGCTGCTTTGGGAGCGCACGCTTTCGGGCCAGATTAAGTGGGGATCCTCCGGCGTGGCGGCGGCGGACCTGGACGGCGACGGGAAGGTTGAACTGGTGACGGCGGATTCTGTGGGGCAGGTGGTGGCGCTGCGCGCCGACGGCGCGGACTGGTGGAAGCATGAGGAGGAGGGGGGGCTGCAAAGCGCCCCGGCCATCGGCGATCTGGACGGCGACGGCGCGCCCGAGGTGGTGCTGGGCGGGCGGAAGACGCCGCTCATCTGCCTGGACGCGTCGGGCCGCGAGCGCTGGCGCGCCGCCGACACCTCCGAGGCGGGCGGTTCGCCCATACTGGCCGACCTGAGCGGCGACGGAAAACCGGAAATCATGATCGGCGTGAACTACGGCCTGTGCGCCTATGACGGCGACGGCACGCTCCGCTGGTGCGCGCCCATGCCCGGTGGCGTGGACAGCGCCCTCTCCGCGGCCGATCTCGACGGCGACGGCAGGCCCGAGGTGATCGCCGCCGACCTGAAGGGCACGCTGGCGGTGTTCTCCGCCGACGGCACGCCGGGGTGGACCGCCAATGTGGAGGCGCGCACACGCCGCTCCCCGGCGGTGGCCGATCTGGACGGCGACGGCAGGCCCGAGGTGCTGTCCGCCGGGTACAGCGGGGCCATGCATGTTTTCGACGCGGCGGGCGCGCTGGTGCAGCGGGTGGACCTGGGCGGCGCGTGCAACGCCTCCCCGGCGGTGGCCGACCTGCGGGGCGACGGCGTGCTCACGGTGACCTGCCCGTCGGTGACGGGGTCCGTCACCTGCTTCCGGCGGGGCAACGGCGCGGGCGGGCTGGTGCAATGGCCCGAATACCGGTACAACGCGGCGCGCACCGCACTGGCCGCGCCGCCCGCGGCGGACAACAAGCCCAAAATAACCAAGTTTGAAACCGGCAGCGCCCATGTGGGCCGCAACGAGTGCTCCGTTTCGGTGGACAATCCGGAGGGCGGCGAGCTGACCGTGAAGATTGAGGCGCGCCAGGGCGAACAGCGCGCCACCAAGGAGAGCACGCTCTCCGGCAGAAAAATCCGGGTCTCCCTGCCCTATGTGGTTTCCGGACGGGCCGAAACACAGCTTTCTTTTGAGGCGTCGGTCACATGGGACGGCGCTGAAATCGCGCGGCAGTCCCGCGCCCTGCGGGCCGTGCCCTATGCCGCCGAACTGGCCGAGCTCGGCGCGGCGGCGGCGCGGCTGGACCGGGCGGCGGACGACGCCGACGCGGCCACGCGCCAGGCCTTCGCCCGCGAGGCCGCCTGGCTCCGCGTGATGCTTCCGGAATGGCGCGACAAGGCCTCCTCCTCCGCGCTTCTTCCGGCGCAGGATTTGGCGGACCTCTCGCGGGATCTCGGCGCGGCGCGCATGTCGGCGCGGCGTCTTTCGGCCGCCGCCGAATTCGGCAAAAAAGAGGGGCTTCTCCTCCTTTCCGCGGCCAACCCCTGGGCCACCTTCGGCGGCATGGACGAACTGGCCGAGGGGCGGCTCGCCGGAAAAACCATGGAGGTTGCCGCCTTTGCCGGGGAGATTGAATCCGCCGCGCTCAACGTGTTCAACCTCGGCGCGGAACCCCTCACGGTGCGGGTTGTGCCGGGCGCGCCGAAGGGGCCCGAAGGGGCCGCCGCCCCCGCCGCGCCGCTGAGGCTGCGCGAGGCCGTGGCGTCGCGCACCCAGCAGGGCGACACGGTGGCGGACGCCATCCCCCTGCTCAACCAGGCGGACACGCTGCTCATCCCGGGCCTCGACGCCCGCCAGCTTTATTTGGAGATTGACACCGCCGGGTTCGCGCCGGGCGAATGGGTTATCCCCGTCACCCTTTACGGACTCGACGCGGCCTCAACGGAGGCGGAGGCCGAACTGCGCCTGACCGTGTGGCCCCAGACGCAGCCGGAGACAAACACCCTGGGCCTGTGCCACTGGGGCTATGTCCACTCCTCCCTGATCAAGGACCAGCCGGAGGCCGCGCTGGCCGACCAGATCCGCCACGGCAGCAGCATATTCGTCTGCGTCTTCGCCCCCAAGGCCTCCTTCGACGCCAACGGCACATTGACCGGCGAGCCGGACTACGCCCAGGTGGACGAGTACATGGCGCAGCACGGCCCGCACGGGCTGGTGCTCTTCTGCGGCTACCAGGGAACGCTCACCGGGCCGGAGAAGATGTTCGGCGACGCGTGGAAAAAGGCGCATGTGGACTACCTGCGCCGCTGGGCCGCACACATGGTGGAAAAGGGCCACGGCTATGATGACTGGGCCCTCTACCCCGTGGACGAGCCGGGGCTCACCGAGGGGCTGGTGGAGCTGCACATCAACCTGGCCACCCTCGCCCGCGAGGCCGACCCCAAAATCCGGGTCTACACCGACCCCGTGGGCGACGCGTCGCTGGAGGATCTCAAGGCCATGGCCCCCGTCACCGACATTTGGTGCCCCAACCGCACCGGCATCGTCAACAAGGAGGACACCGCAAAGCTGGACTTCCTCCTCGGCACCGGCAACCCCGTCTTCACCTACGAGTGCCTCGACAACGTGAAGCACCGCTCCCCGCTGGGCTATTACCGCGGCCAGTCCTGGCTCGCCTGGGCGCGCGGGCTGAAGGGCATCGGCTTCTGGACCTACTGCACCTCCCAGTTCGACCCCTGGCTCAACAAGGGCGAGGCCGAATACATGCTCATTTACCCCGGCAAAGACATCGTGCCGAGCAAGCGCTGGCACGCAGTCCGCGACGGCAAGGAGGACCATGCCGTGCTCTCCCTGCTCAAAGAACGGGCCGACGCCGCCGAAAAGGCGGGACGCGCCCCGGAGGCCTCGGCGGAGGCACGCACCCTGCTTTCGCGGGACGCGGAGGAAATCGCCCGGTTCTGCGGCCTGGACGACGACGGCGAGACGCCCGGCCCCGGCGGGATCGCGGAGCAGCGCCGCACCGAGGACCGCCGCTGGGAGATGGTGCGCGCCGCGCGCGCCACCGCCGCCCGGCTGCTGGCCGCGCTGGAGCCCCCCAAGGAATAAGCCCCGCACGGCGCGGGTTGACACCAAGCCCTGGAATGTGGATAATTAAGGAAATATTTCTCGAATACAAGGAGAACGAGACATGCCAGTCGGAAAACGCTTCAAGATCGCATCCATCGGCGCGGGCAACGTGGGCGCCACCGCCGCGCAGTACTGCCTTGAGCTGGAACTGGGCGACGTGGTGCTCACGGACATCGTGGAGGGGCTGCCCCAGGGAAAGGCCCTCGACCTGACCGAGGCGGGCCCCATCCGCAACTACAGCTGCGCCTGCACCGGCACCAACGACTACGCGGACATCGCCGGGGCGGACGTGGTCATCGTCACCGCGGGCCTGCCGCGCAAGCCCGGCATGACCCGCCTCGATCTGCTCGGCAAGAACGGCCAGATCATCAGCGGCATCTGCGAAAGCATCAAGCAGCACGCGCCCGACGCGGTGGTGATCATCGTCACCAACCCCCTCGACGTGATGGTCTACCTCGCGCAGAAAAAGCTGGGCTTCCCCGCCAACCGCGTCATCGGCATGGCCGGGTGCCTCGACAGCGCGCGCATGCGCGCCTTCGTCGCCATGGAACTCGGCGTGAGCATGAAGAACGTGGACACCATGGTCCTCGGCTCCCACGGCGACGACATGGTGCCCCTGCCCCACTACACCACGGTTTCCGGCATCCCCATCACCAGGCTGATGCCGCAGGAGCGCATTGACGCCATCGTGGAGCGCACCCGCAAGGGCGGCGGCGAAATCGTCCAGCTCCTCAAGACCGGCAGCGCCTATTACGCCCCCGCCGCCAGCGCCGTGCGCATGGCCCAGGCCGTGCTCCGCGACGAGAAGCAGCTCCTCCCCTGCGCCGCCCTGCTCAACGGCGAATACGGTCTCTCCGATATCTACATGGGCGTCCCCTGCATCCTCGGCGCAAACGGCGTTGAAAAGGTGCTTGAGCTTGAAATCTCCGACGCCGACCGCGCCTCCCTGCACCGCTCCGCAGCCGAGGTCCGCACCGGCATCGACGGCCTCCGCGAGCTCGGCATCCTTTAACCAAGGCGCGTCCGGGGGGGGGGGTGCCCCCCCGCGGCTCTGTTGTCCCCACCGGGGCGGCCCCGCGGCCGCCCCGGTTTTTTTCCGGCCCGCCGGGGCAGGCGCGGGCAGTTGCGCTTTTTGGCGGGAAGGGGATAGGATTGCGGGTTGTTTACCCTCTTTGGACCCCCACTTTGCAGCAGGAAAGAAGCGCATATGCCACCGCATGAACCGGCGCCGCACCCGCACAACCACATTGTTGTGCGCGGCGCGCGCGAGCACAACCTGAAAAACCTGAACATTGACCTGCCCCGCGACCGGCTGATTGTGGTCACCGGACTGAGCGGTTCGGGCAAGTCAAGCCTTGCCTTTGACACGATTTACGCCGAGGGGCAGCGCCGCTACGTGGAGAGCCTTTCGGCCTACGCGCGGCAGTTTCTGGAGCAGATGGACAAGCCGGACGTGGACCACATCGGGGGCCTGAGCCCGGCGATTTCCATCGAGCAGAAGACGACGCACCGCAACCCGCGCTCGACGGTGGGCACGGTGACGGAGATATACGACTACCTGCGCCTGCTCTTCGCGCGGGTTGGCAGGCCGCACTGCTACGGGTGCGGCAGGCCGGTGGAGTCACAGACGCCCCAGACCATCGTGGACGGGATCATGGCGCTTGCCGGGGGGACGCGGGTGCAGCTGATGGCGCCGCTGGTGCGCCAGCGCAAGGGCACGTACCAGAAGGTCTTCGAGGACGTGAAGCGCCAGGGCTTTGTGCGGGTGCGCGTGGACGGGCGCTTCTGCCATGTGGACGACGAGATCGTGCTGGAGCGCTACGTGAAGCACGACATTGACGCGGTGGTGGACCGGGTGGTGGTGAGGGAGGGTGCGGCGCGGCGGATCACGGACTCTGTGGAGACGTGCCTGCGCATGGGAAGCGGGTTGATCCGGCTTTGGATTGAGGAGCCGGGCGCGCCGGCGCGGGAGGCGCTGCAGAGCGAGCGCCTCGCCTGCCCGGACTGCGGCATTGTTTTCGAGGAGCTGGAGCCGCGCAGTTTTTCCTTCAACAACCCGCACGGGGCGTGCCCCAAATGCACGGGGCTGGGTTCGGTGCTGGAGATTGACCCGGCGCTGGTGGTGCCGGACACGACGCTTTCCATCCTGGACGGGGCGATACGGCCCTGGAGCATGCGCAGGATGCTGGACGGCTGGTACCGGAAGGCGCTCCAGTCGCTTTGCGAACATTACCGCCAGGACGCGCACACGCCGTGGCGGCATTTGCCCGAATGGTTCCGGCAGGTTGTGCTGCACGGTTCCGGGGACGAGGTGATCGACTTTTCCTTCACGAGCGAAACCTCGTCCTACGAGACGCGCCGCCCCTTCGAGGGCGTGATCCCCAACCTTGAACGGCGGCACCGCGAGACGGACTCGGCCCGCTCGCGCGAGATGATCGGCGAGTTCATGTCGTCCCAGCCCTGCCCGGACTGCGGCGGCGCGCGGCTGCGCCCCGAGGCGCGCGCGGTGCGCGTGGGCGGCAGGACGATCCTCGACGTGACGGCGATGTCCATCGGCGACTGCCTGGCCCATTTCGAGGCGCTGCGCCTGGAGAAGTCGCAGGCGGTGATTGCCGCGCGGGTGATCAAGGAGATCCGGGAGCGGCTGGGGTTCCTGAACAGCGTGGGCCTGAACTACCTGAACCTGAACCGGCAGGCGGGGTCGCTCTCGGGCGGCGAGTCGCAGCGCATCCGGCTGGCGACGCAGATCGGCTCGGGGCTGGTGGGCGTGCTGTACATCCTCGACGAGCCGAGCATCGGCCTGCACCAGCGCGACAACGCGCGGCTCCTGGCCACGCTGGAGCGGCTGCGCGACCTGGGCAACACGGTCATCGTGGTGGAGCACGACGAGGACACGATCCGCGCGGCCGACTGGGTGGTGGATCTGGGGCCCGGCGCGGGGGTGCACGGGGGGCGCGTGGTGGCGGCGGGCACGCCCGCGGAGGTGGCGGCGAACCCGGAATCGCTCACCGGGAAATTCCTGAGCGGCGCGCTGTCGGTGGCCGTGCCCGAAAGGCGGCGCGCCGGAAACGGCCTTTCCGTGGCGGTGCGGGGCGCGCGCCACAACAACCTGAAGAACGTGGACGCGGTGTTTCCGCTGGGGCGCTTCGTTTGCGTCACCGGCGTTTCGGGCTCGGGCAAGTCGAGCCTGGTGAACGAGACGCTCTACCCTGCGGCGGCGCGGCGGCTGTACCCGCTCTTCGACGGGCGCCCCGGCGCGCACGACCGGGTGGAGGGGCTGGAGCACATCGACAAGATCATCGACATAGACCAGTCGCCCATCGGGCGCACGCCGCGGTCAAATCCGGCGACGTACACGGGCCTTTTCTCGCCGATCCGCGAGCTGTTCTGCAGGACGGTGGAGGCGCGGGCGCGCGGCTACGAGCCTGGCCGCTTCAGCTTCAACGTGAAGGGCGGGCGATGCGAGGCCTGCGAGGGCAACGGGCTGATCACCATCGCAATGCACTTCCTTCCCGACGTGTACGTGCCCTGCGACGCGTGCCACGGCGCGCGTTACAACCGCGACACGCTTGAGATCCGCTACAAGGGGAGGAACATCGCGGAGGTGCTGGACATGACGGTGGAGGAGGGCTGCGAATTTTTCCGGAACATACCGGCCCTCGCGCCGAAACTGCAGACGCTGCGGGACGTGGGGCTGGACTACATCCGCCTCGGCCAGGCGGCGACCACACTTTCCGGCGGCGAGGCGCAGCGGGTGAAGCTCGCCACGGAGCTGTCGAAGCGCCAGACGGGGCGCACGCTCTACATTCTCGACGAGCCGACCACGGGCCTGCACGCGGCGGACGTGGACAAGCTGCTCGGCGTGCTCCACCGGCTTGTGGACTACGGCAACACGGTGGTGGTGATCGAGCACAACCTCGACGTGATCAAGACGGCGGACTGGCTTGTTGATCTGGGCCCCGAGGGCGGCGACAAGGGCGGCGAGGTGATCGCGGAGGGAACGCCTGAGGAGGTTTGCCGCGTTGAGCGCTCGCACACGGGCCGCTTCCTGCGGGACAAGCTGCCCGGATGGCGCGCCGCGGGCGGCGCGAAGAAGCCCACAAAAGGCGAGAAAAAGCCCGCACCGAAGCCCCCCGCGCGCGGGGTGAAAAAAGGCGGGGCAAAAAAGCCATAAGGCCCATGCTTCACCCGGATCCGCCGCGTTTTTCTCGCGGCCCGTTCCAGGGTGAAGACACAGGCCTTATGTTTGCCGCTTCCGCGCCTCACGGCGCGGTTGCGCTGTCTTTCGGGACTACTTCTTCGCCGGGGCCTTCTTCACGGCCGGCTTCTTGGCGGCGGCGGGCTTCTTCGCCGCAGCGGGCTTCTTCACCGCGGGCTTCTTGGCGGCGGCCGGCTTCTTCACGGCCGGCTTCTTGGCGGCGGCGGGCTTCTTCGCCGCAGGCTTCTTCACCGCGGGCTTCTTCGCGGCAGCCGGCTTCTTCGCCGCAGCGGGCTTCTTGGCGGCGGGCTTCTTCACCGCGGGCTTCTTGGCGGCGGCGGGCTTCTTCGCCGCAGCGGGCTTCTTCGCCGCGGGCTTCGCGGCAGCTTTCTTCACGTCGGCCATCTGTGTCTCCTCCAGTTGTGACCTCACTTCCGCACACTTGGCGCCATGCGCGGCAACACACCGCGCTTCTCGCGCCCGCCGCCACGCACGAGCGTGGGCGGCGCACTTCCACAGGCAACATGCCCGCAAAAGGCAGGGGGGGCAAAATGGGTCCGGTCCGGCGCGCGCCGCCGTGATCGCGATCATCAAACCGCCGATCACGGACGCCGCATCGAGCGTCCCGCACAACGTGATCAGCGCCGCCGCGCGGCGTTGATCACGGCGCGCGAAATCATCACCGCGCCGCGGACCCCGTCAAGATTCAACTGTCATGTACTAAGCCATAGCAAACAAATAAAAAAAAATCAAGCATTTTTTCATCTAATTTTAAAAATTTTTTCGGGGGATGATCTTGTGGCGCGCCCGCAAATGAATTTTCCGGCGCGCCCCCGGGCGTGGTTTCATCATCCGCGCGCCGCGCGCGGGCGTGAACCGGCGTCCCGGATTCCGTGCGCGCCCCCTGATCATCATGCGCGCGCCGCGCCGCGCGCGCGTTCCCACAAACAGGAAAAGGGCCGTGTTTACGGCCCTTTTCGCATTCCGGCGCAACGGCGCGCGCTATTTTTTCCTGTTCAAATTCCTCGCGCGCAGCCCGTCCATTTTTTTGCGCAGCCCGTTCCAGTACCGGTTGTCCGGCGACCCCGCGTTGTCGTCAACCACCACGGAGGCCTTTTGCGTGCGGTCTTCAACGCGCACCTTTCCGGTCATCATGTTGCCGGTGACCACGGCGCGCTCCACCATTTCGCCGAGCCTGATCTGCGGCTTGTTCTCGATGAACTCGCATCCGCGCACGAGCAGCGAGCCGCCGACCGCGTCTATGGAGGGCATGTCCTCCTCCGCGATCGCGGCATCCTTCGGCGCGTGTCCCCACTGCATGAAGGTGCAGTCGCTGAATCCGACGGTGCCCGTGCCGTCCACCACGGCGTTGCGCCTGCTCGGCCCCCAGAAGGCGCAGTTCACGAAGCGCACCGTGCCCGTGTGCGATTTCTCAACGCGTATCATGGTGGGATCGGGGCCGTGGAACGAGACGAATTCGCCGTTGGTGATCAGGATGCCCATGGGCGCGGACTCCTCGACCGCAAGGGACGTCTGGCAGTCGTCCGCGCCGATGCCGAGGAAGTTTCCGTTGGTGCCGCCGGCCTTGGTCTTGATGAATTTGTAGCCCGTGTTGTAGCCGAAGCAGAAGGTGTTGAGCACGTAGTGCCAGTCGGTCCTGCCGAAGAGGAAGCCGGTGCCGTGGTCCATCTGCCACTGGAAGATTTTGGTGTTGTGCGACCACCAGGGGTTCCAGTGCACGTTCTCGATGCGGCCGATGTCGTAGATCGCGTCCACGTAAACGCCGATGTGGATCGGCTGGCCGTGTATGTTCCGGACGAGGGCGCGCTGGTTGTGCGACGCGTCCACGGCGTTGTAGGGGTTGAGGAGCTGCATGTCCGTGAGCGCGGGGTTGTTGCCGCGCATGGCGACGGTGTAGGGGTAGGGCGTGGGCGCGTCGGCCCTGGGATCCTGCGCCGGGTAGTGGACGGTGAAGCCCTGGAGCGTGGCGTTCGCGGAAAGGGTGATGAAGGGCGCGCCCTCCTCGGAGCCCGCGCCGCCGTACGGTTCGAGCACGCTGCCGTAGACGGGCATCTGCTGGTTTTCCGCGCCGTCCCGGATGCCCGCGTGGGCGGGCGAATAGGTGAAGACGCCGCGCAGCGTCACGTTGGGGGGCACGGTGAGCGCGCCGTCGAAGCGGTAGCGGCCCGGGGGCGCCTCCACAATGCCGCCGTTCGCGGCGGCGGCCCCGTCAAGGGCGCGCTGGAACGCGGCCGTGTTGTCGCCGGTGCCGTCGGCCGTGGCGCCGTAGTCCATGACGGACCGGAGCACGGGGCTTCCGGTGACGGGCGTGGGCGCGGTTTCGGCGGCGGCGTGCAGTGAGATCGCGGCAAGCAGTATGAGCGCGGTCATGGGTGTGTCCTCCTGGTTTGGGTGTGGGTTTCGCGCCGGGTCACGGGGCGGTTTCAAACACGGCCTGGACCTCCTCGCCGACCGGTTTGGTCAGGGTGAAGCCGGTGTTTTTGCAGAGCCGTATCATGGCGTTGTTTTCGGGGTGTATCACGCCGACGACGCGTCGGACGCCCTCGGCGCGGGCGACGTCGAGCAGGTTGCGCAGCATGGCGCCGCCGAGGCCGCGGCCCTGCCAGCGGTCGCCCACCACGAGCGCGAAGTCCGCGTCGCCGGTGCCGTGCAGCTTCACAAGGCGGCTGATGGCCGCTATTTCCTCGACGCCGTTGTTGTCGCGCACGGCGACCATGCCGATCTGGCGGTCGTAGTCGATGAAGCAGAGCTGGGTGAGCCGGTCGTGGCGGATGCGCTGGTCGAGGGAGAGCAGGCGCAGGTACCGGAAGTAGATGGTCTCGCTGGAGAGGGTCTCGTGGAAGCGCACCATGGCGCCCTCGTCCTCGGGGCGGATGGGGCGCATCACAATCTCCGTGCCGTCGCGCAGCACGGCGGAGGAGACGAGCGCCGCGGGATAGGGGCGTATGACGGGCTGCGGCAGGGCATCGTCCGGGGTTTCCGGGCCGTGCAGCACCACGCGCGCGTCGAGCGCGCGGGGCGGCGCGCCGTCGGTGGCCGCGAAGAGGGGGTTGATTTCGATTTCGCGTATGCGCGGCATGCCGGCCACGAGATCGCCGAAGCAGACCAGCAGCCGCTCAAGGGGCGCGGTGTCCACCGCGACGGAACCCGCGGCGCCCCGCATCGCCCGGTGGATGCGGGTGCGCTCCATGGTGCGGCGCGCCAGGGTCGAGTTGATCGGGGGCAGCGCGATGGCGCGGTCGCGCAGCACGGCGGCCATGGAGCCGCCCGCGCCAAACCAGAGGTATGGGCCGAACTGGGGGTCCACGCCGCTGCCGAGCACGGCCTGGTAACCGCGGCCGCGCATTTCCACGCGCATGCTCACGCCGTCGGCGTAGCCTGGGGGCGCGCCCGCCATGAGCGACGCAAAGGCGGCTCGCACCTCCGCCGCGTTCATGCGGCCTTTCTCGCGCATGGCGGCGGGGCGCAGTTCGCAGGAGCGGGGCGCGCCGTTGAGCCTCATCGCCACGGGATAGCCGAGCGCCTCGGCGCAGCGCACCGCCTCAGCGGCGTCATGCGCGACGAGCGTTTCCGCCACGGGGATGCCGTGGCACGCGAGCAGCTCCTTGCTTTCCGCGTCGGTCAGCGTGACCCGGCCCTCCCGCAGCGCCCGCGCGATCAGATCGTTCGCCCGCGCCGCGCCCCCGGGTTCCCCGGGCGCGCGCACCGCCTGGGGGGTCTCGTAAAGGCCGCGCAGGGCGTAGCTGTGGCGCCACATGGCGGCGAAGATGCGCGCGGCGGCGTCCGGATAGGCGAATGTGGGCACCTGCCTGTCGTTGAGCGCGCGCACGCCGCCCGCCACGGTGGCGCCGCCCATCCAGCTCGCGAGCAGCGGCTTGCCCGCGGCGCAGCGCAGATCGCCCACGGCCTCCGCGGTGCCCGCCGGATCGGCGAGAGCCTGGGGGGTCAGGATGACAAGCACCCCGTCCGTGTTGGGATCCTCCGCCGCGGCCTCCACGGCGCGGGCGTACCGGTCCGGCCCGGCGTCCGCCACAATGTCCACGGGGTTCGCACGGTTCCAGTAGCCGGGCAGGATGCCGTTGAGTTTCCGCATTGTCTCCGGCGCGAGCACGGCCAGATCGCCGCCTGCGTTGACGAGGGCGTCGGTGGCGAGCACGCCCGGCCCCGCCGCGTTGCTCACGATGGCCAGGCGCGGGCCGGCGGGCCGGGGCTGCTTGCCCAGCGCGTCCGCCATGGAAAAGAGGGTCTCCACGTCGTCCACCCGCACCACGCCGCAGCGCTGCAGCGCCGCGCTCAGCACGGCGTCGCTGCACGTGTCGGCGCTGGAGTATCCCGAGGTGGCCGCGGCGCGCGCGCCCGCCTCGGTCTGCCCCGCCTTGTAAACGATGATCGGCTTGGTCTGCGCCACCTCGCGCGCGGCGGAAAGGAAGGAGCGCGCGTCGCCGAGGGACTCCATGTAAAGCATGATGCTTTTCGTGCTGGGGTCGCTGCCGAGGTAGTGGATCAGGTCGCTCCAGCGCACGTCCACCATCGCGCCGCACGAGACGAAGGCGCTGAAGCCCGTGTTCACAGCGCGGCTCCAGTCGAGCACGGCGGCGGAGATGGCGCCGCTCTGGCTGATGAAGCCCACGCTGCCCCGCAGCGCCGCGCCCGCCGCGTAGGCCGCGTTCAGGCCCGTCACGGGGTTCATCACGCCCAGGCTGTTCGGGCCGATGACACGGATGCCGCTTTCGCGGACGCGCGCGCGGATCTGATCCTCCAGCGCGCGGCCCGGCTCGCCGCGCTCGGTGAAGCCCGCCGACACGATGACCACCCCGCGCACGCCCGCCGCGATGCAGTCGTCCAGCACGCCGGGCACCGTGTCCGCCGGGGTGATGACCACCGCGAGATCGAGCGGCTCGCCCGCATCGCATATTTTCGGGATGGTGCGGATGCCGAGCACCTGCCGGTGCCTCGGGTTCACGGGGAAAACCGTGCCGCCGAAGGGGCTGTTCAGCAGGTTCCAGAACACGGTGCGGCCCACGGAGCCCGGCTTTCCCGACGCGCCCACCACCGCCACGGAGCTGGGACGGAAAAACATGTCCAGCGGATGGTGCTGCGCCCCGCCCCGGCTTTCCCCGTAGGCAACATGGCCGCCCTGTGTCATGCCTTCTCCTCCGGTTGCCGGGGCATGCTCCCGCCCCGGCGTGTTGCCCGTGATTCTAGCACAGGGAAAGGGACTCCCGCCCGCGCGGCAGGGGGGCGGCCGCGGACGGGCTCAGGGCTCGCAGATTACCCGGAGGCCGATGCGCGCGCCGGGCTTGTCCGCGGGCCGGCCCAGCCGGGCGCCGGGGCGCGTGAACACCGCGGGCTGGTTCACCGCGCCGCCGCGGATGACCCGGATGTTCACCCCCTCGATGGCGGGGTCATAGGCGCTGTCGCACCATTCCCAGACGTTGCCGAGCATGTCAAAGAGGCCCCAGGCGTTCGGCTGGAGGCCGCCCGCCGGGCGCACCCTGCCGTCCTGGGCGTTGCCCCGGAACCAGCCGTGCTCCAGCAGCGGGGAGGCGTCGTCGCCGAAGGGGAAAACCGTCGCCGCGCCCGCGCGGCACGCATGCTCCCACTCGTCCTCGGAGGGCAGGCGGAAGGTGGCCTCGTCCCCCTCGCCCAGGCTTTTCGCAAAGGCCGCGGCCTCCTCAAACCCCATCCATGCCGCGGGCAGGTCCGGGTTGTCCTCCGCGTCATGCTCTTTCCAGGGCGTGGTGTCCATGACCCGCTGCCACTGCCGCCGCGTGATTTCCGTGCGCGTCATCCAGAATCCCCCCGGGATTTTCACCGCGGGGCGCGGGGCCGAGTCGGCGAGCCATTCGGGCCGTCCGCCCGTGGCCGCCGCCACCCGGGCGGGCTCGTCGCCGGGCGTGATTTCGCCCGCGGGCACCCAGACGAATTCAATGTCGTGTATCACCCGCATCTCGCCGGGCTTTGCGGGCTCCAGCGGCGGCTGCGCCCAGAGCATGCCCGCGCAGAGCGCCGCCAGCGCCGCCGGGATGATGAACCGCACCGTCCCGCCCATCATGCGCCCCCCTCGCGCGTCAAGCGCCAGTAGCGCCACAGCGCGGCGGCCCCCTCCCGCGCGCCGGGCAGCGCCCGCGACGCCACCACCACCGCGCCCTTTTCCTTCAGCGTGAATTCCGCCGCGTACCGTTTCACCGTCCCCCCGCCCGGCAGCAGGTGAATCAAGTCCTCCGCAACCGGCCGGAGTGTGTCCCCCTCCCTGAGCCACACCCCAAGGGTGATTCCGCCGCCGCCCGTGTTCTCCGCCGCCGCCTCCAGCCGGTACACGCCGGGTGCGACGGCCGCCGTCTCGGCGCGCATGCACTGCGCCGCCGCGCCGGCATCCTCCGCCTTGGCCCACACCTGCACCACGCCGCCGCCGCCGCCCTTGTTCCGCTCCAGCCGCGACACCGCCGCGTCCGGCGCGAGGATTCCCTGCGGCGCGGGCGCGCCCGCCCACCAGGACTTGAAGCCGCCCCCCGCGAGCAGGTTGCCCCCTCCGGCCACGGCCTTTTGCGTCACCACCGGGGCCACCGACACCAGCCGCATCGTTCCGGGCTTGGGCAGGCCCGCCTGCGCGGGCGTGGCGGTGTCCCCGCCGCCGCAGCCGCTGAAAAGCACCGGCAGCAGCAGAAAAAGCCGGAATATCCGGGGAATGTCGTGCAGAGGCTGTTTTTTCATGCTGATCATAGAACGTTTCCGGGCGAACTCCGGCAGACAGCCTACCGGACAGGGGAAAAACATTGCAACAATGCCCGGGTTCTCACGCCTACGCCGCATCCCGCACGATTGAAATCCTGCTCAAAATCAGCCATGTGAGCACCCGGTAAAAACTGACCACCACCAGGGTGACGCGCAGCCCCTCCATGCCCAGCAGCGTGTACAGGGAAATCAGCAGCGTCATCGTGAACAACCGCCCGAAGGCCAGCGGAAACTCCCACGCGCACAGGTACTCAATCCGCTGCCCCGGCGGCGCGGTCCGCTGCATCACGTCAAAGCGCACCCCCGTGTGCGGTATCCCGAAGAGCGGCTCCGACACGCTCCGCAGAAAGCCGAAGGCGATGAGCGTGGCCAGGTCCAGCCGCCACGCCACCATCAGCCCCGCCGCGATGAGCGTCACCACGCCCCAGGACATAAACGCCCGCCGCGTGCGCGGCGTCACATGCCGCCCCACCAGCCACGCCGCCACCACGCCCACCAGCCCCTGCGCCGACACAAAGCCGCCCGCCTTCAGCTCGCTCCCGGTGCCCATGAACATCATGAGGGCCAGCACGAAGGAAAAAATGTGGAACGATCCCGCCAGCGTGGCCGAGGCCAGCATGATCAGACGCCAGTCCCGGTGCTCCCTCGGCGGGAAAAGCGCCCGGCGCAGCGCAAACCCGCCCCGGCCCGTGTCATGCGGTATCCGCGCGCTCAGCGCAAACGCCGCCAGGTACAGCGCCAGCGCCAGCGTGAACACCGCCTGGTAGCCCTGCTCCGCCGCGGGCGCGAGGCGGATGACCAGTCCGCTCACCACCGGCCCCGCCAGCCGCGCCGCGCCGCTCACCGACGACATGATGCCCAGGAAGTAGTCACGCCTCCCCGATGTGCTGAAGTCATACTGGTAGGTGTTGTTCCCCGCCCAGAAGAAACCCCACGTCACGCCCAGCAGGATGCCCAGCGGCACCGCATAATGCGCCGAATCCCCCTTCAGCCAGATCAGGCTCCCGTAATACACCGCGTGCAGCGCCAGCCCGATGCGGAACACCAGCGTCCGGTCCCGCGTCTTCGCAATCCGCCCCGCCGCCGCGAACACCACCGGCGTCACCAGGTACAGCGCCAGGTAATGGGCGCACACCACCCGGAAGTCCAGGCTGTTCACGTAGAAGTACATGCTCACAAACACCGAGCACAGCGCCTCGGCGATGTTGTACAGCGCGTTCAGCGAAATCACCAGCCACGCCTTCGGGTGAAGGCGGCCGTTCTCTTCGGTCCCTGTGTTCAACAAACCGCTCCAATGTGCCGGGGGATGACTTTTCGGGGGAAACAGGGTATATTCTACCTGCGACAACCGTCAGGGAGCACACCCATGAACATGACCAAGGTCCGCGAAAAAATCGCCGCAATCGTCACGGTCCTCTTCATCATTATACTGTTCTGCGTCATGGCGGTCGCCTTCGGCTGGAACATCCCCATTGTCAGCGACATCGCGGCCAAATTCGGCTACTGACCCCCCGGAAGACGGGCTCTGGTTGACACGCCCGGCGGCCATCCCCTACAATAGAACCACGGTGGCGGCATAGCCAAGTGGTAAGGCAGAGGCCTGCAAAGCCTTTATACCCCGGTTCAAATCCGGGTGCCGCCTCCATCTTTTTTTCTCCCACCCACGCGGCTCAGTCCTGGCTCTGCATCCCCTCCAGATAGCCCAGCATCCCGGTCTTCACGCCCGCGCCGTTGGCCTCGTCCGTGTCGATGTGCATCGCCAGTTTGAAATTCGGGTCCACCCGGACGCGCACGTCGCCGAAGATCAGCTCGCGGTCACCGTGAATCCGCACGCGCACCGTGGATTTGTCCTTCACCCCGTAGCGGAGCGCGTCCCCGGGCGTCATGTGGACATGGCGCAGCGCGCAGATCACGCCCTGGTCAAGGGCCACGCTCCCCGCCGGACCCTCAAGCGTGCAGCCGGGCGTCCCCTGAAGGTCGCCCGACTCGCGGATCGGCGGATGTATCCCGAGTTTGAACTGCTCGGTCATGGAAATCTCCACCTGCGTCGCCCGGCGCGCGAGCCCCAGCACACGCGTGAGGTACGAGCGCCCCGGCGCGCGCAGCGTCTCGCGCCGGGTTTGGACGCCGCTGAACTTGCCGTCCGCCTCGCTTCCGCGACGACAGGCACTTCCGGGGCCGACCTCGAACACCTGTGTCTGACCGCCGCGCGTGTCTGTGTCAAGGAGACGGTCGCCCAAGCCGCCAACTCCGTTCCCGTCATCCGCGAAGGGCATTTCCGGCAGCGTTGCACGAGTGTTTCCCCCGCGCCAGGAGCCGGGCATCCCTGCTTCGGTCATAGGCCGCCAGTCTCCGTTCCATCCGGCCAGCGCCGCTCCGGTGCCATGATCATGCGCGTGTCGTGCCCCTCCGCATGCCGAAAATTCGCATGGGCAGTCTTGCGTGTTTTTCCATGAAAATGAGCGTGGATCACGCAGACTCATGCAGCGTAAGCCCTTTTTTTCCAAGGCCTCCACCGTTTTGACCGTTGTGCCCGGCGAGTGCGGCGCGGGAGGCACAATCAGCGGACGAACCGCCCAGGGTCCACTTTCAGCATACCGTCCTTGTCGAAGATCATGGGCACGATGGCGGGTTTCTGCACAATTGGCGCGGTCTTGTCGGCGCCGAAGAAGGTGGACCACCACCCGCCCTTCTTGTCCTGGAAGAAGGTTACGTGGCCGCCGTCGGGAACGGTGATGTCTCGCGTGCCATAGGGACAGCCAGACCGCCCGTGTGGAGATGTCCGAACAGGTCGATCGCTTGACAGAAGAAGCTCATAGGCGTAGACTAATCGTGTAATAGGTAGTGCGAAGTGTCGTGGAAGTGCTTCATTTTATTTTTTTCTGTATTCCCTGAGAATTTCCAATGCATAGGCGGATTCAATCGAAAGGGTACGATGATGGATAAGCGAAAGATCTTGATAATAATAGCTTGTGTATTTTGCGCGGTGGCAGTTATCTTTGTTTCTGCAGCAGAATTCGGCGGATACTATATTAATGGCCCATCAAGAGCTGACATAGAGAGCGCAGTGAAGAATTTCTACGCTGATCGTAGGGGACCACGCCTGGACACAACAGGACCGAACAACATATTTCCAAGTGTTGCCACCTATCCGGCTCTTGGTGGCGATGTAACGGAAGTAAGAATTGTCAAACGTGAAAAACGTTATAATGATCCTTTGACCGGCTTGTTACTTTACCCTGTCCGTCTCTTTGTTCTGGGAACTAATGGTCAAGGTGAATGTGATTTTCACTTGCTCTTAGATGATAAGGGCCGTTGGATAGTAAGACAGTAGACGTTATCTCTACAATGGGTTTCATTCCCCATAGGTACCGTTCGTACCTGCCCCCGACCCGCATCTATTTCGCCGGTGTGTCGACCACTATTTCGTCGCGAACCTTGCCCTCGGTGTCGTAGGCGCGGTAGGTGAGTTTGGCGCCGCCATTGGAGTCGATGCTGACGACCTGATGGGTGGAGACGTTGGTGAAACCGACGGCCGTGTAGTCGTGCCGCTCCTGTTTGTAGTACTTGGTGTCGGTGTCGGCGACGACATCGATGGCGCCTTCGGTCGGGGAAGACACTATCTTCTCTCCGTGAAACACTTTCAATATATTATATATCAAACTATAACACATATAAAATAACGGATATGAGGTTCATAAGGCATAAAAGGGCAATCTCAATGATGCCGATTCTCGAAATGGCCTGACGGCAAGATGGCATTTCGAGGTTTCTTATTCCTACCGATCCTCACTAGGCAATAAGGACTGGTTGAGCCACCAAGAGGTGATAATGGTCCAGTTACGCAACGGCGAATGGAAACTTGGATTCAACTGCGGCGACATGCAATGATCAAGCAGATTGTTCTGAATCAGACGATTAGCCAGGAATATCCACCAAGGTATTAAGCGCTCACCGAAACAGTGGAGGAACAACATCATGTCACAGATATCCCAGCAGGTCCGATTCATAAGCTCCAGAGCTCCAGTCGAGATCATGGGAATAGCCGAACAGGTCCTTTCAAAGCTCGGGGGTAAACTGTCGCGACAGCAAGACTGCGTCTTCACGGACCTCGGATCACAGCTCAAGATGCGACTTTTGGGTGGCATGTTTCTCTCGAATGAATCCCTGCCGACGCGCGTTAAGGTGGAGGTTTTAGATGGAGGCGAAGAGCGACGAATCTTCGTGTCGGCTGAGGACCTCACTGGATTCGGCACCACTGCTGGCCTTGGAAGCCGCTATCAGGCATGGTGCACACAGCTTGCGGAGCGTGTGCATGACGACCTTGCGTATCAGTTGGAGAACTTGCGCAAGAATGCTCGATAGACATTTACACTGGTTCCCAAAAAGACTTTTCGAACAGAGAAGTGGCCTGAAAAAGACCACTATTTTCAGTAGTGCAGCCCGCGATATTTGGGGGATCCTTCCCCGAAACAAGATGTATCTCCCGCGCCGCACTCGCTGGGCGCAACGGTGAAAACGGTGGGGCCATTAGAACTAAAGGACTTGCGCATGGCACATATGGGCAAAATCGCCAAATTTAGATGAAAAGGTGTGCGGATCTACGATCACGTCTTACGCGCGAAATAAGCAGCTGTGCCGATTGCTGTACCGATTCACACCGCCCGAACGGTGGCGCGCGGAAGGGAACGGAGTTGGCGACCCGGGCGACCTTCTCCTTGACACAGACACGCGCGGCGGTCAGACACAAGTGTTCGAGGTCCGCCCCGGAGGCGCCTGTCGTCGCGAAAGCGAGGCCGACGGTAATTTCAGCGGTGTCCCGATTCGGCGCGAGCCGCAAAGGTTGGAGATAGTGCGCGAGTATGGTGATTCGGCCCCGCTTGTTCGGACGCTTCATCCAGACCACGCGGTCAAATCGTCCTGGTCACCGCAGCGCGTGCCCATGATCAGGCCCTCGCACGGCGAGAAGCCCATGGTCGTGTCCACCGACCGGCCGTGGTCCACCGCGCAGAGCGACGCGCCGTTACCCAGGTGGCAGCTCACAATCTCCAGCTCGTTCACCCGCCGCCCCAGGTGCTGCGCGGCGCGCAGGCACGCATACCCGTGCGACGTCCCGTGGAAGCCGTAGCGGCGCACGCCCCGCTCCTCGTAGAGGGCGTAGGGCAGCCCGTACAGGTACGCGAAGGATGCCAGCATGTGGTGGAACGCCGTGTCAAAAACCGCCACGCGCGGCGCCGACGGGAACACCCGCCGCGCCTCCCGGATGCCCGCCGCGTTCACCGGGTTGTGCAACGGCGCGAGCGGGCTCAGCGCCTCGATCTGCCCGAGCACCCCGTCGTCCACCACCACCGCCTCGCTGAAAAGCTCGCCCCCGTGCACCACCCGGTGCCCCACAACGCTGATCTCCGACGCCTCGCGGCTCACCCCCGCGTCCTCCGCCGACAGCTCGCCCTCCAGCAACACGCCCAAAAAGTCGGCGTCCTCGCCAAACTCGACCACCGCCTCGTTCGGCTCGTGGGTCGTCACCCGCGCGTCCGCCGCCAGCGCCGCCAGATGCTCCTCCGACAGGTGCCGGAAAAGCCCCGTCTCCTCCCGCAAAAACCGGTGAATCTGTTCCGGCGACGGCGCGCCGATCCCGTTTTGCCGCCCGTCGGAACCTGGGGAATGCTTCGTGTCCATCTTTGTTGAACGCTCCGGTCGTTGGTTTCGCCCAAACCATACAGCAGCGGTTTGCGCCGGATCCAACATCCCGGCGGCGGTCCGGATTGGGCGGAAAAGACACACCTCCCCCCATGTCAAATACAGGATTGCACGAATTGTCTGCGGTGAGGGCTACTCGGCCTTGCCGTCGAGGATTTCGAAGGCGGCCTTCATGAGCAGCGGCCAGACGACGGTGGCGTCGCTGAGCACCTCGGCGAAGCGGCCGCCCTGCTGGGGCGGGATGAACTTGCCCCAGCTCACGCCCTCGGAGTAGGTGCAGCCGGAAAGGCCGCCCCACTGGACGGGCTCGGGGCAGAGGCGGACGCCGTACTTGAAGCGGGGCGCGGGCAGGCCGATGCCCAGCCGGTCGGCGGTGATGTCGTAGTAGGGCGCGACCTGCTGGGCCCAGTTGCGGGGCACGCCGCCGCCGACGGTGAAAATGCCGACGGATTCGGCCCGGCCGATGAAGCGCGCGTACTCCTGCAGGTCAAGGAAGGGGTTGTAGGCGGGAATGGCGGCGAACACCTCGTCGGGGTCGCAGTCCTTTCCGGAATCCACCGCGGCCAGCGCGTGGCGCATGGCCCAGGTGGAGAAGTCGAGGCCCATCTCGCTGTCCGTGAAGGCGGGGATGAACACGGGCACCTTTTGCCGCCACGCGCTGCGCAGGATGCCGGGGCCCTGGTCCAGCCGCTCCAGCTCCGCGCCCACGGCGCGGCAGAACCGCGCCGACGACCACACGCCGTCCTCGGGCGTGGTCGTTTCCAAAACGCGGGCCACCAGCTCGCACACGTCGTTGAGGTTGGACTCCATCTCAAGCGTGTCGTAGATGCGGTTGTAGCCCTTTTCAAAAAGCTCCGTGTCGTCCGCGTCGGGGCTGACCGCGTAGTGGGCCAGGCCGATGGACTCGGTGAGCCCGTGCGCCATGAGCGCGCCCGTGGCCACCACGGCGTGGACCATGCCCCGGTCGATCATCTCGCAGATGATGCGGCCCTGCTTGGCCACGGTCATGGCCCCGGAGAGGGTCAGCACCACCCGGCACCCCGGGTCGCGGCGCATCGCCAGCAGCACGTCAAGGGCGTCGCCGAGCTGGCGCCCGCCAAAGGCCGTCTTGGCCATGGCGCGCACCAGCCCGGCGAATGAATTCACCTTGCCGAGATCGAGGCTTTCCAGCGGCATCAAGCCGTCGGAACGGCCGTCGTGTAGTTCACGGTGGTTCATGGGGGGGACAAGTCTCCTGGGAGGGTGGGGATCAGCAGGCCAGGGCCGGCTCCGCCTCGACAGGCGACTCGATGAAGGAGGCGTCGCCCGTGGTGAAGCGCGGTTCTTCTTTCACCCGCACGTCACCAAGGTTGATTTCTTCCCGGATGTACCGCAGCACGTCCTTGGGCTCGGTGGAGCCGCACGTGAAGACGTCAAGCGCGATGAGCCCGAGGTCCGCATAGGTGTGCGCGGAGACGTGGCTCTCGTCCAGCATGACGACGCAGGTGAATCCTGGGGGGGAGTCTTGGCCGAATTTGTACCGGATCTGGGAGACCACGGTTGCCCCGGCCCGGGTGGCTGCACGCGCCATCGCGTCCAGCATGCCTTTGTCATCGAGACAAACGGCGCGGGCCACATTCCGACAGTCGATCAGTAGATGCTTACCCTTGTGCAACTCATAAACCCTCCTGCATGTTGTCACTCGTGCTTGCCGGACGGACGCCCCGGCTGAACCTACAACCGGAACTTCACCCGCCCGGAGGGGGTAAACGATTTGCGGGATGGATACACCTATCCCGCAAAGGGGCGTAATGTTATAGAAAGTTTACCTCAAAATCAAGAGAAATTTTTGTCTTTTTTGAAAAATTTCTGCGGCCAAAAAATATTGCATGCAAGCCATTGCGCATCAATGGGTTACGCAAAGGAAAAGCAGCCGGTTTTTTCCGGCCAAAACGCGAAAATCACGAATCGCCGGGCCAGGACCTGTTTTTGCGCCGTTTTCGCGGGGAACTTTTTGCACGGATGCGGCAATTCACCGGCGCATCTTTTGGTGCGTGTGAAGACCCTCTGTTGAGACATGCGGCCCCCGTGACGGGCCGCTCTTTTTTTGTCCGCCCTGTTTCAGGCCCGTTTTGCGCGGCCCTGTTCCCCCCGCCGCGCGGGCATGATATACTACTGAAAGCGCCCCAACGTAAAAGGAGAAAGACTATGCGCCGAGTATGGACGGTAGCGGCCGCCCTTGCCGCCGCGGCCCTGGTGGTTTCCGGTCTGGCCGGCTGCGGCAAGGCCGCCGAGAAGGTCACGGAAAAGGCGGCGGAGAAGGCCGCGGAAAAAGCGATGGAACAGTCCGGCGGCAACGCCAAGGTGGACATAGACAGCGCCTCGGGCACGGTGAAGGTCGAGGGAACGGACGAGAAGGGCAACAGCTACGCAATGACCACCGGCGCGGACGGCGACGGTTCCATGAACCTGACCTCCTCCGACGGCTCCACGGTGCAAACCGGCGAAAACGTGAAAATTCCCGATGCCTTCCCGAAGGACGTGCCCGTGCTGGACGGTTTGGTGGTGAAGGTGGCCCAGGCCAACCCCGCCGAGAAGCAGTTCTCGCTGCAGGGCACCACCAAGGCCACCCCCGCCGAGGTGGTTTCCTTCTACAAGGACAAAACCACCGCCGGCGGCTGGACGGAAACCATGAGCATGAATTCGGGCGAGCTCCAGTCGCTGATGTACTCCAAGGGCGACCAGGCGCTCTCCGTCATGGTGGCCAAGGACGGCGACGGCACCTCCGTGTCCATCGCGGTCACCCCCCAATGACCGGGCATCCCCGTTGACTTTTACGGGGGACACGCCGCGAACTGCGGGTGTCCCCTTTATTTTCGCCCCGCCGGATCAGTAAACTAATCAAATGTATCCATCCCTTGTGGGCTTGGCGTGAATTATGCGGATTGTTTTTGTCATACCGCCCTTTGACTATGCGCGCTCCGTGGGCAACGCGTGCCGCAGGGTCAAAAACGGCATCCTGCCCCCGCTGGGCGTGGGTTTCCTGGCCGCCGCCGTCGAGGCGGACGGCCATGAGGCGCGCCTGGTGGACGCCATGGCCGAGCAGTTCGACCTGGACCAGACCGTACGGGCCGTGCTGGACCACGCGCCGGATGCGGTGGGCGTTTCCATCGTCACCTCGCTCAACGTGTCCGCCTGCGTGCCGCTGGTGCGGGAACTGCGGGAACGCCTGCCCGAAACCTGCCCGATCATCCTCGGCGGGGCCCACATCACCACCGCCGGGGCGCGGGCGCTGGACGAATTCCCCGGCGCGGCGGCGGTCGTCGAGGGCGACGGGGAAACACCGCTGCGGATACTGCTCGAACGCATGGGCCGCGCGGCGGATCTGTCGGGCATCCCCGGCGCGCATTACCGGGACGCGGACGGAACGGTCCGCCCCGGCCCGCCGCCGGCATGGCCCAAGGACCTGGATCAGTTCGCGCCCCCGGCGCGCCATATATACAAGGCGGAGCTCTACCGCCCCCTGCCCAGCCTGAACCTGGGGCGCAAAGTAACCACGGTCATCACTGCGCGGGGCTGCCCGTGGGCGCGCTGTGCCTTCTGCCACCAGGGCAGCGGCTGCTCCGTGCCCTTCCGCCGCCGCTCCCCGGAGCATGTGGCGGACGAGCTGGAGGGGTTGGTCCGGGATTACGGCATCAAAAGCATCGTCTTTTGGGACGACAGCTTCTGCGTGATGCCCGGCTGGATCAACCGCTTCTGCGATCTGCTGGACGGGCGGCGGCTGAACCTCGCGTGGTCCGTGCTGGCCCGCGCCGACACGGTGACCCCGGACATGCTGAGGCGCATGGCCGCCTCCGGCTGCTACAGCATCCAGTTCGGCTTCGAGTCCGGGGTGCCGGAAATCCTTGAACTGGTCCGCAAGGGCACGACCCTGGAGCAGTACCGCAGCGCCGTGGCCTGGTCGCGCGCGGCGGGGCTGGAAATCCGGGGCTCCTTCATGCTCGGCTTCCCCACGGAAACCCCGGCCATGTCGGAGCAGACCATTGAATTCGCCTGCTCGCTGAACGCGGACTACATGCTCTTCTTCGCGTACCATGTGCTGCCCGGCACCGCGCTGGAGCCTGCGGCCCTGCGGGAGGGCCGGGTGGTGAACCCGCCCGGCGAGGGGTTCAACATCCACCAGCCGAGCTACGTGCCGAACACCTACGACAGTCCGGAACAGCTCGCCGCCATGGTGCGGCGCGCCTACCGGCGCTATTACCTGCGCCCGGCCTATGCGGCGCGGCTGCTCGGCCGCACCCTGCGCCGGCCGTCACTCGCGCGGAACCACGCCGTTGCGCTGGCCTACTGGACGGGCACGGCGTTCCGGCGGAACGGAGGCGGTTGATCATGAGTGTTTTGTTGATATCCGTGCAGCGGGACCTGGACGTGCTCGGCCTGAAATACCTGCACCAGTACCTGCTGGAACGGGACGTGGAGTCAAGCCTGGTCTTCATGCCGGGCATGGCCCGGCGGCGGGACGCGCTCGTCGCGGCGCTGGAGCGCTTTGCCGCCGAAACGCGCCCAAAACTTGCCGCGCTCAGCCTCATGTCCCTGGAATTCGAGGATGCCCGCGCGGTGACGCGCATGCTCCGCGCGCGCTTTCCGGAAATGCCCGTGGTCTGGGGCGGCATCCACCCCACCAGCGACCCGGAGGCCTGCCTGAAGGAGGCGGACTGGATCTGCGTGGGCGAGGGGGAGCTGACCATGCTCGACCTGGCCCGCGCCGCGGAAAACGGCGGGGACTTCAAGGCCATCCCCAACGTGGGGTTCATGGAGGACGGGGTTTACAGGCAGAACGCGCCCTATCCGCTGATTGAGGATCTGGACACGCTGCCGCTGCTGCGCCGCGTCGCCCCGCGCAGCTTCATCGCGCTGCCGGACGGCGTGCGGCCCCTCGACGAGCGGCTTTTCCGCCGCCACGCGCGCCACGCGGGCAAGAACTACATCACCATCGCGTCGCGCGGATGCCCCTTCGGCTGCGCCTACTGCTGCAACAACCGCTACCGCCGCCTCTACGACAACTGGAACGTGCGCCGCCGCAGCGTGGGCCACATCATCCGCGAGCTGGAGCAGGCCCTCGCCGACTTCCCCGGCACGGAGTACATGAACTTCCACGACGACTGCTTCCTCGCCTGCACCATGGAATTCCTGGAGGAGTTCTGCCGCGAGTACAAAGCGCGGGTAAACCGGCCCCTCATCGCGAAAAGCACGCCCACCTACATCAAGGACGAGCGCCTGCGCCTGCTCAAGGACGCGGGCCTGTCGTGGATCAGCCTGGGCCTCCAGTCCGGCAGCGAGCGCGTGTGCCAGGACATCTACAACCGGCGCTCCCTGCCGAAGCACTTTGTGGAGGCGGCAAAGACCATCCACAAGCACAAGATCGCCGCGTTCTACGATGTGATTCTCGACAACCCCTTCGAGACCGAGGCGGAGCAGCTTGACACGGTGCGGGCGCTCATCGAAACGCCCAAGCCCTTCTATCCGGAAATCTTCTCGCTGGTCTTCTACGCGGGCACCGCCCTCCGCGAGCGCGCGGAGAAGGAATGCCCCGAGGCCATCGAGGATCCCACGGGCAAGGACTACCGCATCCGCCACAAGCGGCTGCTCAACGACATGGTCGAAACCGCGACCACCATGCCCGCCCCCGTCATGCGGTGGCTCGTCGCGCGCTATGAGAAAAGCCCGCGCGGCATCGGCACAAAAACCGCGGTGACCCTCTCCAAATGGTTCGCCCGCGTCGTGCTCACGCCAATCGCCTACCTGCAGGTCATCCGCATCTCGCAGGGCGGCTCGTGGCTCAAGACGCTGCGCGTCCTCCCCAACTACTTCAAGGTCGGCTTCACCTACTACTGGCACCTTTTCCAGAGCATTTGAGCCGGGCGGGCGCGCGGCTGCGGAAAAACGCGGCATGGGAGACGGATGATGATGCCATTCGGACGGGTGTTCCTTGTGTGCGCTTTGGTTTTCTGCGGCAGCGCGGTGGCGGGGGAGGGGGAGGCGCGGTCCGTCCCCCACAAGCCCGACCCGCCCATCGCGGTGGACGGCGATTTGGGCGACTGGGGCGCGGTGCCCAACGCATGGCCCCTGGGGGAGGGCGTGACGGCGCGGGCCGCATGGCGCGAGGGTTTTTTGTTTGCCGCCGTGGAGGGGAAGGGCCCGGCCCGGGGGGTGCTGCTGCGGGCGGAGGCGGGCGACCCCGCAAAGCGCCTCACGGCGTGGATCACGCCGCAGGGCGCGGAGGGCGTCCAGTCGGTGTGGAGGGAGACGGGGGCGGGATGGGTGATGGAGGCGGCGGCGCCCTTTGCGGCGCTGGGGGTGGGGACGGCAAGGGAGGGCATGGCGCTGGGCTTTGAACTGGCCCTGGCGGAAAGCCCCAACGACGGCATGCCCCTTTTCCCGGCGCTGCTGACCGGCACCGACGGCAAGGCGCCCGCCGGGCCCCCGGCGGCGGAGATCTTTCCGGAACTGCGGCTCGCCCCCGGCGAAAAGCGGGAATTCACCTTTGACGCGCCGCCCTGTCCGGAGGGGAAGCTGGCGGTGCTGTCGCTGCTGGCGCGGCAGGAGTTTGACCAGGTGGCGGGCTACGCGGCGGTGCTGCGGCTGACGGTGAACGGCAAGCCCGCCGGGGGGGAGCGGATGATCAACAGGCCGCAGCGCATCAAGGCGCGGAGCGGCGACCTGTACTCCATGACGGCGGGGGACGTGCTTTCGGTTTATTACAGCCCCGACTACACCAGCCCCGACAGCCACCCCTATTACGGGCCGGTGGACCCGATCCGTGTGTGCCTGATTGAGGTGGACGTGACGGGGCTGATCGCGGAGGGGAAAAACACGCTGGTGGTGGAGCAGACGGCCCCAACGAACCCCTGCGCGCTGGTCATGGCGGAGGGGCGGCTCCGGTTCATGCCGCCGCCGCCCCCGCCGAAGCCCAAGGCGGGCGCGCCCACGGGGCCGCTGCCGCGCATCGCGCCGCAGGCCGCGCCGAAGACGGCCTTCCAGGCCGCGGCCAGGGGCGACAGCGCGGTGGAGGTGGCCGTGGGCGGCGAAACCTTCACGGTGGAGAGCCGCTTTTCCACGCCGGCGCCGGAATGGGTGGCGGGGGAGAACCGGTGGTTCAAACGGGAGCGCGCCGTTGAGGTGACGGACGAGGCGGTGGTGGTGCGCGACACCCTCACGAACCTGACGGGGGAGAACCTGCCGCTGATGCGGCGCAACGAGATTGCCCTGGGCGGGCGGCTGGCCGGGCTGTGGCTGGCGGGGCTGGAGCGGGCGGGCCTTTCGGGGTCGAGCGCGAACCCGGCCAACCCCACCACCTACGCCGCCACCGCCGGGGCGGGCGTCGGCCTGCTGCCGCTGGACGACGTGGCGCGGGTGCACACGGCGAACCACGCCGCCGACGGGACCGCCGGCCTTTCCGACAACATGCTGGTGCTGGCGCCCGGCGCGGCGTACCGCGCGGAGTGGGCAATCATCCCCACGGAGAGGGCGGACTACTGGGCCTTCATCAACGCGGCGCGGCGGCTCTGCGACGCCAACTTCACCATGGACGGCGGCTTCGCCTTCCTCCGCGCCGACCCGCTCACGGAGGCGTGGACGGACGGACAGGTGGCGGACTTCCTGCGCTTCAAGGGGGTGAAATACGCCTGCGCCACCATCAGTTACCCCCTCTACAAGGGGCGTTACCCCCACGGCACGGCCTTCCAGCAGATTTCCCTCGACGGCTACCGGAACAATTTTGCCCGCTGGAAGGGGCTTGTGCCGGACATCAAGACCCTTGTGTACTTCCACTGCTTCATTGACGTGATGGACGAGTCGCCGGAGCGGTACGCCGACGCGCGGCTCATCCAGTCCGACGGCACCCACGCGGACTACGGCGTGCCCCACGACCGGATTTACACGCCCACGCGGGAGAACAGCTACGGCCGGGAGGTGGCCAAAAACGTGGACCTCATCCTCGACGACATCCGCGCCGACGGCGTGTACTGGGACGAGCACGAGTACAGCCGGGTCCAGTACCATTACGGGCCGCCCTGGGACGGCTGGTCGGGCGACATTGACCCGAAAAGCATGACCGTGGCGCGGCTGAAGTCGTCCGTCACGCTGCTGTCCGAGCCGTGGCGGCTCGACCTGGCGAAAAGGATTCTGGCGCGGGGGCCGCTCATCGGCAACGGCCCGCCCTTCACCCGCGCCATGGCGGCGCTGAAGTTCCCCTGCTTCGTGGAGACGGGCAGCATCACCAACTGCGCCCAGGCGCACCTCTATTCGCCCATCGCGCTGGGCGACCACCTCACCGAGCACTCCGAGATTGACGCCCACAAAATCATGCTCGGCGCGCTGGACCATGGCTGCGTTTACCACTGGTACAACGACATGACGGTGATCCCCACCCACCCGCACATCACCAGCCACATGTTCCCCATCACGCCGCTGGAGATCCACGCCGGGTATGTCATCGGCAGGGAGCGGATCATCACCAAAACCAGCGGTCTCTTCGGCTGGGGCGACATGTCGGGGCACGAGGTGCACGTGTACGACGACACGGGGCGCGAGGTGCCGGACTTCAACGCGCCGCGCGTGGTGGAGGACAACGCCGCCTGGACCGAGCTGCGCATCGCCGAGGACTGGTCCGCCGCGATTGTGCGGGGGACGCCCTAGCGGGCCGCATTCACATTACAGTTTTCCGCAGAGGGCGACGATTTCGTCAAAGCGGCGGGAGGTGAGCAGTCCGGGGTAGGGGTTGAGGACGCCCCCGCCGATGTTCCGCCAGGCGGTCCAGATGGAGGCGGGGGGCGCGGCGAGTTCGAGCTGGCGGGAGACGAGCGCCTTTTCGGCGCGGAGGAACCCGGCGCGGGTGTCCGGGTCCCATGCGGGCATGTCCTTTGCCAGCACGGCGAGGCGGCTGATGATGGCGTCGCAGAAGCGTTTGCCGTCGGCGGCGTTGGCGAAATTTTTCGGGTCGCGCCCGCCGACGCCCTGGTGGGGCTCCTCGCCGAGCCTGTCCAGGGCCACGGTGTCCGGGAAAAGGTGCATCATGATGGAGGTTTCGAAGAAGGCGGCATGATCGCCGTGGTAGCCCTCGTCGAGGGCGAGGAAGTATTCGGGTGTGCCTAGGACGGGGATGCCGAGCCGTTCGGACATGTCCACGGCGGCCTTGCGCACGGCAATCTGCTGTCCCGCGCCGTAGTGGCCGGTGAGCATGACGACGGCCTTGAAGCCCTGGCGGGCGGCCTCGGAGCAGAGCGCCTCCAGCCAGGGGCGTAGCAGGCCGGAGCTGCGGGAGTCCTCGGGTTCTAGCACGAAGGTGTGGGGCTCGTCGAGGCCGCCCACGCCGCCGTAGACCGCCGGGTGGACCAGCCCGCCGGACTGGCGCGCGGCGCGGACGCAGAGCTCGTGCGCTTTTAGGGCGTCCACGCCGGTGACGTTGTGGACGCCGTGCCATTCCACGGTGCCGAGGGGGATGAAGAGGGTGGGGCATTTGGCCATGGCGGCCTCCACCTCGCGGGGTTTCAGGTGTTCGATGCGCACTTCCATGGGATCCCCTTTCGTTTCCGCCGGGGCTGACCAGGCCAGCAATGCGATGAATGCCGCCAATGGAACGGCCAGATGTCTGATAGTCATGGCGTGTCTCCCGTGCCCGGTGAAGCGGGGCTGGTTGTCCGGCAAAAGTGTAGCGGTTTTGCGGGTGCGAATGTCTCATTCTGAAGCGGGGCGTTTCAGGATGGGACAGGGAAAACACATGAGACGGGGACTGCCCGGAGAAATGAAAACCGGGGCGAATTTTACAAGTCTTTTTCCGGCAATTGGTTAAGAGACGGCGTGGATTTCGGCGCGGCGATGGCACGGGGGTTGCAAAGATATTGGCATGAGACACGGCGGCTCCGGGAGCCGCGGGAAAAATTGAAAAAGCACCCGCCGCCGGAGGGCGGCGGCGAAAGAAAAGGAGGACAACGACCATGGCAACCTTTTATTGGGAACCCTTCCAGGGCCTTGACGCGGTGCGCCGCGAGATGGAGCGCGTTTTTGACCAGTTCGATCCGCAGCGGAAGCTGTGGAACCGGGTTCCGTTCCTTCCCGGGGCGGCTGGGCGCATCAGCCCGCTGATCAACCTGTCGGAGGACAAGGACAGCATCCGCGTGGAGATGCTCGCCCCCGGACTGGACCCCGGCAGCATTGACGTGTCGGTGCTGCGCGACCAGTTGCGCGTGTCCGGCGTGAAGAGCCCGCTAACGAAGGAGATCAAGCCCGAGGCCTTCCACCGCAGCGAGCGCGGCTCCGGCAGCTTCACCCGCGTGATTGCGCTGCCGGCCGAAGTGGACGGCGACAAGGTGAAGGCGGAGTACAAGAACGGCCTGCTGCTGCTGACGCTTCCGAAGCACGAGCAGGCGAAGCCCCGGCAGATCACGGTGAGCGTGGACTGACGGGCGGAACGGCAATGAACCAGGGAAACAGCAACAACCCATCCAGAATGGAGGATGCGAAAATGAAAGAGAACACAATTCCGGCGAACACCGAGCAGAAGGCCCCCGACACCCGGGAGGATTCGCGGACGATCACCCCGCCGGTGGACATCTTTGAGACGGGCGACGCCCTGGTGGTTGTGGCGGACCTGCCCGGCGTGGAGAAGGAGGGCATCGAGGTGGGGGTGGACAAGAACGTGCTCACCCTCAAGGCGACGCCCCGGCACCAGTTGACCGAGGGGCTGTCCTCGCAGGAGTTCCGGCTGCTGCCCTACTTCCGCCAGTTCCAGCTGAGCGACGAGGTGGATCAGGAAAAGATCCGCGCGGAGATGAAGTACGGCGTGCTGACCATCCATCTGCCGAAGGTGGCGGCAAAGCAGCCCAGGAAGATCGAGGTGGCCGTTTCGTAGCGGTGCCGGTTCCCATAGACTGCCGGGGCGGGCGCATGGCGCGTCCGCCCCGCCGTTATTTTCTGGGGGCGGCGCGGCGCACCGGACGGGAATAGGCCAGCCGCCAGCCCAGGAATCCGAGAACAACAAGGGCCGCGACCAATCCCGCCGCCAGCAGCAACCCCTTGGCGGAAGGTGCGGCGGACTTGGCGGGGTCGTGGCGCTCTGTGCCGATGGCGGGGGCGTTCCCGCCGGATTCGGGGGTGGTTTTGTCCGCTGGGGACGTAACCGGCATGGCCGGGTCGGGGGCGCTGGAAAGGGTGTTTACGCCAGAGGTGGTTGGACCAACAGGGCTTTCGGCGGCGTTGGCTGTTGCCCCAGGCGGAGTCATCGGTTTCCCTGCTTTGCCCGGCGCTGAAGGGGTGAGGTCGGGGCGGTGGCCGGACAGGTCGGGCATGTCCGGGCGATCAAAGGGCGTTTTTGCCGTGTTTGCGGCGGAAACCGCCGTTTCGGCGGGTTTTTCGGTGCCCGCCGTGGATGCGATGGCGTTGGATTGGGGACGGTTTGAGCCTGTGGCACCGCCGGGGGGGGCGATTGAGGTTCCCGTGGAGGGGGAGACGGTCTTTTTTGGGGTCACTATCACGGTGCGCGTGACGGTCATGGTCTGGTTGCCGTCAACACTGTCAGCGGCGTAGGTGACGGTGTAGGTGCCGGGGGTGGCGGTGTCCACCGTCCCGGTGACGCGCACCTTGGCGCTCACATCGTTGTTGGCCCCGTCCAGGGCGGTGTAGCCCGGTTCCACCCAGGGCTGGCCCTCTTCAATGCGCATGGGGTTGCCGCCGGACAGGGTGATTTGCGGTGGTTTCGGCGCGGGACCGCGCAGTTCGGTGACCACGGGCGGGGCGTAATTGGCGCCGCCCATGAGCCGGTATTCCAGCGCGCCGTGTATATATTGTGCGCCGCCCGCGTCCTCCGGGGGCAGCAGCGTGTAGGAAAAACTGTATGGAAAGCGGTCGGGCGGGGTGACCCAGGCGAATTCGAGGCGGCCCTGGGTGCCGGGGCCGGGGGCGATGTCGGGGGGGGCGCCGCTCAGTCCGCCCACCGATTCCATGGACCAGCCGGAGGGGATGGTCTCGCGCAGGCCCATGGCGAGCAGTTGGCCGGAACCCGCAGCCTGGACAACCACAACCACCTCCAGCGTCTGGCCGGGCTCAAAGGAGGGGGGATGCTCCCGGGACATGGACAAGCCGAGGGGGTTGACCCCCCCCGTGGCATCCTGGGCTTGGGCGGAATGGGTCAAAAAAAGCAGTGCCACCCCGGAAAGCAGGACCAGAAGGCCCGTTTTTCGGAAAACAGAAGGGGTTCGACTGTTTGCTGAAGGGCGCATAACATCCTTTCCATGGGCGTTTTCCCAGTATAACGCATAAACCGGCGTCCTTGTATACTCCCATTTTTTTGATGCCTGGGCGATTTTTCCGGGGGGGTAATCGGTGGAACCAAAGCGTAAAAAAGGCTTGACAGGGGGGGGAGTTGGTGCTATTGTATAAAAAGAGTGCAGGCAATGGTACGTTGTGATGATTCCGTGTGTTCACCCAAAACACAGGATTTTTTCATCACATAAGTGTTTAAAGGTACGCTATGACCGTCGTGAACGCCATAGGAATTGGTTGTGTCCCCAGGCAACATGCCTTCGCTATAGATACCCCTTCCTGTTTTCCCCGGTTTCAACCAGTACAAGGTGACAAGCAATGAAAACCAGGCATTTGATCCCCACACTTTTGGTGCTTGGCGCGGCGCTCATGGCCGCGACCATGGCATCGGCCACAGTCTTTGTGGACCCCACGGCCCCCGGCAGCCAGGACGGCTCGTCATGGGTGAACGCGTTCCATACGCTTCAGCCCGCCATTAACGCATCCGCCGCGGGCGGCGGTGATGTCTGGGTCGCGGGCGGTCCGGCGGGCAGCCCGATTGTGTACGGTGAAAACCGCGCTGAATCATGGGGCAATCCGGCCAGCGTCACCGGCTCGCTGGTGATGAAGGACAACGTTGCCATGTACGGCGGCTTTGAGGGCTACCGGAGCGGCGCGGGAAAACAGGAAACGGCGCTCAACCAGCGCGCGCTTGCGTTGAACGTGGCCGTCATCAGCGGCGCCACATCACGCGGCGGCAGCGCGGCGTACCATGTGGTGGTGTTTGGCCGGAACGGCATGCCCACCTTCGGCGCGACCCTTGACGGCTTCACCATCACGGGCGGCAACGCGGCGGGCGTTTCGGGCGACTACCACACCTGGCGCGGCGGCGGCATCTACAACTGGGGATCCCAGCCGAACATTCAGAACTGCGTCATCATCGGCAACACGGCGGCGGTGAGCGGCGGCGGCATTGCGAACGAGACCGGTGCGGGCCAGGAGGCCAACGCCAGCATCGCGAACTGCGTTGTGGTGAACAACACCGCGGGCCGCGCGGCGGACGACTATCTTGCCGGCAACCCGGTTCCGGTGCGCGGCGGCGGCGGCATCTTCAATGACATGGCCACGCCGAACCTGTGGCATGTGACCGTGCTGTCCAACGCCATCGGCAACCCCGCCTACACGACTTTCGGCGCCGCCAGCGGCGGTGTCTACACTTGGGACCACAATCTGGCCCTGGTTTCTTCCATTGTTTGGAGCAACGGCACCAGCGGCCAGCTTGACCAGCCCGCCGGCGGCAGTTCCGTTTATGCCATTAGTTACAGCGATGTTGAAGGCGGCGCGCCCGGCACCGGCAACATCAACGTGAACCCGAATCTTGCGGGCGACTACTCGCCGAACGCGGGTTCCCCGGTCATCAACACGGCCCAGCCCGGCCTGAACCCGCCGGTGGATTGCCGGCTGGTGACCCGCCCGGTGGGCGCGGTGGCGGACATGGGCGCGGCGGAGTTCACCGCGAACGGCCCGAACGCGGTGTGCAAGGCGTACACGGTGGTTCTTGACGGTTCCGGCGCCGGTTCCCTGACGGCGGCGGACATCAACAACGGCAGCACGGCGGAAGCGGGCATTTTGTCGCTTGCGGCCGGGCAGACCTCCTTTGACTGCGGCGATCTCGGCGCGAACACGGTCAGCCTGACGGTGACGGACATGCTCGGCCGCACGGCGTCCTGCGACGCCGCGGTGACGGTGGAAGACAACGAGGATCCGGTCATCACGGTTTGCGCGACGGATCAGAGCATTGACATGGACGCCGCCTGCGCGGCGCTTGTGCCGGACTTCACGGCGGGCGTGACCGCCACGGACAACTGCGGCGCGACGATCAGCCAGAGCCCGGTTGCGGGCGGCGCGGCGGTGCTCGGCGACACGACCATCACCATCACGGCGACGGACGCGGCGGGCAACACGGACACGTGCACGGCGACGCTCACGGTGCTTGACGTGACGGATCCGGTAATCAACGCCTGCGCGCCGGACCAGGTCATCGGTTCGGATGTGAACTGCCAGGCGCAGGTCCCGGACTTCACGGCGACGATAGACGCGGTTGACACGTGCGATGCGACGCCGACGGTGACCCAGTCCCCGGTTGCGGGCACGGTTGTCGGCCTTGGCGACACGACCGTCACCATCACGGTGGCGGACGACGCGGGCAACAGCGCCACGTGCGACGCGACGCTGACGGTGAACGCGACGCCGCCCGCGGCGCCTGCGCTGGCGGCGATCAGCCCCGACACGGGCGCGTCGGCCACGGACTTCATCACGAGCGGCACAGACTTCCAGCTGCTGGGCACCTGCCCGGTGGGTGTGGTGCTTAACGTGCGCCTGGGCCTCGCGCCGGGCGTCTACATCCAGAACTACGATGACATCCCGACGGCGGGCGGCAATTTCCTGATTCCGCTGAACGGCGTGGCGCCCTTCACCTACTACATGCAGTTCCAGTCCGAGAACGCCTGCGGCACCCAGGGCGCGTGGTCGACCGAATATTCGGTGACCATTGACACTGCGGTTCCGACGATCACCGAGTGCGCCCCGGCGCAGACGGTTGAGGCGGACGACGTGACCTGCCTGGGCACCATCCCCGACCTGACCGGCGGCGTGGTCGCCACGGACAACGTGCCCGGCACGCTCACGGTGACGCAGTCCCCGCTTGCGGGTTCGACGGCCGCCATCGGCGACACGACGGTGACCCTGACGGTGGCGGATGTCGCGGGCAACACGGCGACGTGCGACACCATCGTGACGGTCGCCGACACGCCGCCCGCGGCCCCGGCGCTTGTGGCGATGAATCCCGACACGGGCGCGTCCCCGACGGACTTCATCACGAACGCGACGACGTTCCAGCTGCTGGGCACCTGCCCGGCGGATGTGACGCTGAACGCGCAGATCGGCCTCGCGCCGGGCGTGTACATCCAGAACTACAGCGACCTGCCCACGGTGGGCGGCCAGTTCCTGATCCCGCTGAACGGCGTGGCGCCCTTCACCTACTACATGCACTTCCAGGTGAAGAACAACTGCGGCACGCTGAGCGACTGGTCGACCGAGTATGCGGTCACGGTTGACACGGCGCTGCCGACGATTGACACCTGCGCCGCCGACCAGACGGTCGCCGCCGACGCCACCTGCACGGAGGGCATCGTGCCCGACTTCACGGCCGGCGTGGTTGCGACGGACAACGTGCCCGGCACGCTCACGGTGGCCCAGTCGCCGCTTGCGGGCACGACGGCGCCGCTTGGCGACACGACGGTGACCATTACGGTGACGGACGTTGCGGGCAACGAGGCGACCTGCACGGCGACGCTGACCGTCGCGGACCAGACCGGCCCCGTGTTCAGCGTCTGCGCGGCTGACCAGCAGCTTGTGCCCGGCCCCGGCTGCACCGGCATCGTGCCCGACATGCAGGCCGAGCCGGTCGCGGCGGACGCCTGCGGCGGCAACGTGGTCATCACGCAGAGCCCGGCCCCCGGCACCAGCTTCACCGGCGCGGTGACGGTGACCTTCACCGCCGAGGACGAGCGCGGCAACACCAGCACCTGCGAGGCGACGGTGTCCCTGGTTGACACCGAAGACCCGGTTGCGGTTTGCCAGGACATCACCATCGGCCTGAGCGACGGCGTGCTTGAGGGTTCCGACATCGACGGCGGCAGCACGGACAACTGCATCGTTGACGAGCTGCTGGTGGACGGTGTTGAGAGCATCACCTACACCTGCGCCGACCTGGGCGATCACACGGTCACCCTGACAGTGCTCGACGCGAACGGCAACAGCGCCACCTGCACCGCCACGGTCACCGTGGAGGACGACGTGGAGCCGGTTGTGACGCTCGTGGGCGACGCGGCGGTCGTGCTTGACAACGGCGACACCTACACCGAGCTTGGCGCGACGGCCGAGGACAACTGCGACGGCACGCTGACCCCGGTCACCGGCGGCGACACGGTCAATGACCGCGTGCCCGGCGTGTACACCGTCACCTACACCGCCACCGACGCCGACGGCAACGTCGGCACCGCGACGCGCACGGTCACCGTGCAGCGCGTGGCCTGCGCCCTGGTGGTCGAGGCGGTCGCCTCCGAGGTGAGCGCGCTGCCCGAAGAGACGGTCACCCTTGAGGTGGCCCTGGGCGCGGCGAACTGCGCCATCGGCGACGTGCACTACGCCTGGAAGAAGGACGACGGGTCCAAGGCCCTCGTTGACGTGCCCGGCTCCGCCGACGCGCCCACCCTGGTCTTCCCGTCGGTCGCGGTCAGCGACTCCGGCGTGTACCAGTGCGAGGTGTCCGACGACATGTACGCGGTGCTCTCCCCCGAGATCACCCTTACGGTTGACCCGGGCGTGCCCGCCGCGGGCATCGCCGGCCTTGGCCTCGCGGCCCTCGCCGCCGCCCTCACGGGCGCGCGCGCGCTGCGCCGCCGCAAATAAGTTCCCCCTTGCCCGGGGGTGCCGCAGCCAACGCGGCACCCCCGGTCATACCTGACAGATGGCGGCTGCCGGCCACACACCGGCAGCCGTCTCAAATTTGTGCGGGCGTGTTGTGGACGGTATGGACGGTATGGACGGTATGGACGGTATGGACGGGGTGGACGGGGTGGACGGGGTGGACGGGCGAACACCCCTCCAAATCCCTCTTCAAGAGGGGGGCTGAAACGGGGGTGTTGTGGATGTCGCGGGCAGGATGGATGCCCGTGAAACCCGCGCCAAACGGGCCTGTCTTTGACTTTTCACCGGTCCGCGCGGTAGAATACATCTTCTGCACGGGGCGGCCCTGGCCGCCCATTCCCTCCAGTGGACGGGTAGCTCAGTTGGTAGAGCATCGGACTTTTAATCCGGTGGTCGCGGGTTCGAGCCCCGCCCCGTTCACCATTTCTCTTCTTTGCCTGCGGGGTCGCGGACGGCCTCATTTTGTCCGGGGGGCGGGTTGTCTGTCCTCGGGGGAGGCCGAAGGGCGGCGGACCGGCGCGAGGCCGAAGGCAACTTTCGCGCCGTCTTTGAGGTCGCGCGTCCATGCGCCGAACCGTTCGCCGAAGGTGGTCGGGTCGTTGCGGGTGTTCCCCAATATGATCCAGGGGACGGTGTCGAGAAGGAAGTGCCTCAGCGGCTGGCGGCCGGGGTCGCCATAGTTGTAACTTGCCTTGTTGGCGTCGTCCGTGACGAGTTTCCCCGCCGCGTCGAAGACCGCCTCCTGGTGCCCGTCCACATGGATGCAGACGACATTTCCAGACGCGCCGCGCATGTTGTGCTGGGCCGTTTCGCAGGAATATTTGAGAATCCAGGAGAAGAGGAGGAGAGAAGAAACGGACAAAAAGGCCACCGCCGCGCCGGCCAGCAGGAGCCGCTTTTTTCTTCCCGTCATGGGGAATCCCCCCGGCCGCAGGGACCGCGTTTTTGCCGCGCGCCTGTCAGTAAATGAAGGGGGTTTCTATGCTCACCGGCTCGAGGCCGAAGGAGTAGCAGAACCAGTTGACGGGCATGAGCACGACTTCGACGACGATTTTCATGAGCCACATGTAGGGGAAGGAAAGGAAACCAAACACGCCCTTCTCACTGTAATTCACGGCGCATTCCTCCAGTTTTCATTGTTGCCGTCACCGGGGCAAGTATACGTCACGCGTCCAAAACCAATCAAAGGGGTGTATCCGAAAACGCGGCGCGGAGTTCCCGGCGCAACGCGTCCAGACGCCCGGAGGGGCGTTGAAAAATGAAAAGGCCGGAACCCCATGGGGGTTCCGGCCGTCATTCCGGGGGAACGCGGTCCGGGGCTACACCTGCTCGGGCACCTCGAATCCCTTGCGGTATTCGCGGGTGAGGAGCTTGTTGGCCTCGTCGTCGTTTTTGACCAGTTCCGTTTCGGTGTCGATTTCAAGGACGCGGTTGACCCGCGCGGCGGTCAGCGCGTAGTGCGACAGGGCGGAGGAGTGGTGCCCCTCGATGGGCGGCGCGTTGACCTTGCCCGCGTCGCGGGTGCGCACGCAGTCGAGGAAGTTCTTGTAGTGGTTGACGTCGTTGCCGTCGTCGCCCTGCTGCGCGGGCTTCCTGTCCTTGCCGAGGAAGACCTTGTAGCTGCCATAGCCGGGGAAGGACATGTAACCCTCGGAGCCGTAGAAGAGCACGCCGAAGGCGGTGCCGCCCTCCTCCTCGTTGGTGCACCAGGGGCGCACCTCGAGGGTCATCATCTTGTCCTTGCCGTCGGGGCCCTTGAACATGAAGGAGGAGGAGGAGACGTTGAACACCTCCTTGGCGTCGTCCCAGAGGAACATGCCGCCCATGGAGGCGACGCGGTAGGGCGTGGTGACGCCGAGGCCCCAGCGCGCGGCGTCGAGCTGGTGCACGCCCTGGTTGCCGATGTCGCCGTTGCCGTACTCCCAGACCCAGTGCCAGAAGTAGGGGACGTAAATGCCCTCCTTCTCGTTGTTTTCCTTCACCATGAAGGGTTTTTCCTGGGCCGGCCCCTGCCAGAGGTTCCAGTCAAGGGTTGCGGGCGGCGTGCCGGGCTTGGCCTTGCCGATGCTTGGCCGCCATTTGTAGCAGACGCAGCGGGCCATGTAGACCTCGCCGATGACCCCCTCCTTCAGCAGGCGGATGCCCTCCTGGAATCCGGGGTTGCTGCGGAGCTGGGTGCCGTGCTGCACGATGCGCTGGTATTTCTCGCCTGCGGCCACGACCTTGCGGCCCTCGTAGACGTTGTGCGTCATGGGCTTTTCGACGTAGACGTCCTTGCCGGCCTGGCAGGCCCAGATGGCGCCGAGGGAGTGCCAGTGGTTCGGCGTGGCCATGCTCACCGCGTCAATATCCTTGTCCTCAAGGACCCTGCGAATGTCGGTTTCGGTCTTGGGCTCGGGCTTTCCCCTGAAGAAGGCGCCGATGGTCGGCTTGAAGAGGGCGGAGTCCACGTCGCAGAGGGTGGCCACTTCCACGTTGTCGAGCTTGGTGTAGGCGCCCAGGTGGCTCTTGCCGCGGCCGTTGAGGCCCATGACGCATACGCGGACGCGCTCATTGGCGCCGAAAACGCGGCCCTTGGCGCGCGTGCCCGCCACCAGGACGGCGGCGGCGGTGGCGCCGAGGAATTTTCTTCTTGAAATGCCCATGTTCAATGCTCCTTGTCTTTATGGCTGCCGTTTTGCCGGCGCGGCGCGGGCCGCCCCGCATTTCGGGGGGGCCGCGGAACCGGCGCGGATGATCGTACCCGTTTGCGGGGCCGGATGACAAACCCGGCGCGGGGCTCAGCGCCCCGCGTACCAGTATGCGGCGCTGCGGTAGTCGGCGATGTGGCGGTTGGCCTCGCCGTGCTCGATGACGCAGTCAATGCTGTTTTCAAAGGGCACGCAGTCGCTGAAATGCCAGCGGTACGCGGCGGCGCGCATGGTGTTGACCGTGGTGCCGTAGACCGGGAACCCGTGGGAGGGGAGCGCCGCGGGGCCGTTCAGCCGTCCGGGCAGGGCGTACCAGCCGCAGTTGAAATAATCCTCCGAACCGGTGCCGTGGATGCGCAGGTCCCCGTCGATTGTCCAGCGGTCGTCGCCCTCCAGCCAGAAGGGGAGGCCGTGGGGCCCCTCGGTGGCGAGGAGCACCCCGGCAAGGTGGCCGCCGCCCGAGGCGCGCAGCAGGGGGTGGTGCGCCCCCGGCGCGGCGGGCAGGCTTTCATTGCACTGGACCGCCAGCGCGCCGTAGGCCTCCGGCGGCTCCGGCGCGGGCGACTGGAACAGGGTGAGCACCGCCCCCACCGGCAGAATGCCGTGCAGGCGGAGGCTGCATTCGCCGGTGAACACAAAGGGCACCCGGTTGTAGCAGACGCCCCCCGTCTCGCCGCAGAGGAGCGACACAAAGGGTCCGGCGTTCAGGGGCTGGCCGAAGAACCAGTCCAGGGGCAGGCTGACGGGCCCGGTTTTCGCGCCGCAGTCAATCTCAATCCGGGTGCGCCTGAGCGCCTCCGCGTCCGCGCCCACGAGCGTCATGCCGTGGACGAGCATGGGCCGGTCCGTCCTGAGCGTGTGGGAGAAGGGGGCGGGTTCCTTGCCCGCGGGCTGGTGCGCCACGGGGATTTCCACGGGTGTCCCCGTGTTTTTCAGCGCGCCCGGGGGATCGTTCCAGAGCGCCACCGCCCTGCCGAGCATTTCACGCTCGCCGCCGGTCATCCCCATCCGGAAGGTTTCAACGCCCGCATCGGTTGGAAAGGTCGCATAGTTCAGCTGGTAGAAGCGCACCCCCAGCCCTTCGATGACAACCTTGCAGGATTTCCGGTAGGGGATGGGGATGTAGGAGTAGAATCCGCCGATGCCGCGCCCCGCCAGGGGCTTGGGGAAGCGCTCCAGCGAGTTGTCGAAGAGGCTTTGCAGCGGAACGTCGAGCGCGGGCTCCGCGGAACCGTCGAGATAAACCCGGATGTGCTCGCCCCTGCGGTCCAGCAGGCCGTCCTCCTCGCCGACGGCGTGGGTGGTCCAGAGGCGGTAAATGCAGCCCGGCCCCGCCATCTCCGCGATGACGCTGTCGCCGTTTTCCTCCCGCAGCTTGGAGTACTCGCCGGAAAAACCGTCGTTGTTGCCGCCGGTGCGGTCATAACTGGAAAAGGAGGCCATCCTGACGCCGGGCCGCAGCAGGGGCAGGAGCCCGTCGTCGTAAAGTTCGCGGAGGCTGCCCGTGGGCTGCCAGGCGCGGGCGTCGCATGCGGCGGCCAGCAGCGCCGCCGCAAGGGCCATGAAACGGAGCATTCCTGTCATTGCATGTCCTCCTGTGGCGGTCCGCCGCCGATAAGCGCCCGTTTGGGCGGAACACGCCGCCTGTCAGCCGGCCGGGGGCGCGTCCAGGCAGCGGAACGTGTAGTTCATTTCCAGCGACTCGCCGGGTTGCAGCTCGCGCTCCCGTGAGAAGATCTCCAGGTTCACCTGGTTGTACTGGGGCCGCCACCGGAGCTGGGGATACTTGACGCATTCGGGGTCGTAGTCAATGCGCACGCCCGCCTTCGCCTCCCGGTTGAAGTAGGCGAAGCCGCCGCCCCGCGCCGCAATCATTTTGTCCTTGTCCGGGCCGGTGTTGTCCTTCCACTCCCGGTTGAATTTCTCCCACGCCGCGCCCCTGATGTACACGCCCAGGACGTCCGCGTCTGCGGAGCCGGTGAAGGCGTCGAACTCGGGGCGCGCGCGGAACTGGAACATCTTGGGAGCGGGGCCGTGGTTGGTCACCCGCGAGGTGAACTCCACTGCGTCCCCGTTCAGGGTGATGGTGCGCTCCACGATGGAGCCGTCGTCCAGGGTGCGCGTCAGCGTGACCGTGTTGTCCCGGGTTTCGGCCTTGAACGGCGAGAAGGCGTTTGACGCAAAGCCGAGCACGCCGGTTTCGTCCAGCGCGCCCTGGAGGACGTTTTCACGGGTGATGGCGGGCAGGAAAAAAGTGCCCCCCGGCTTGTGGAACATTTCGATCAGCTTGCCGTTTTGTTCAGGCAGGATGGTGAGCTGCCATGTGCCGTTTTCCAGGCGCAGGGCGGGCATGGCCTCCATCTTTTCCAGGCGTTCGAAGTAGTCCGCCGCGGGAAGCTGCTCCGAGACCATGGTCATGTTGTATTTTTTGCACAGCGCAATGTATCCGGGCACCAGGTTTTCGTAGTCCGGGGGAAGGTCGCGCCTGCAGAGCCCGTCTTCGACCTTCCAGGGGAAGCCGTTGACGAGGAGCATCGCCCTGTACGCCGGGATGGACGCCTTTTCGACCCGCGCGCGGACGGTGTCGTCCTTCGCGGCCGCGAGGGCCTCCCTGAACAGGTCGAAGGCTTTCCGGGTCACCGCGGGCGTGAGGCCCAGCTCCACCGGTTCTGCGCCGCAGTTCGGGTGGCACTGTTTCTCCAGGGCGTTGTCCCGGATGAACCGGATGTATTCAAGGATGGCGGGCGCCGCCTCCCTGTAATGGAGACGGCAGAATTCCTCCACGAGCGCGCCGCTGTCGAGGGAGGGGTCCCAGAGGGTGCGGGACAGGACATAATTGCGCAGGTCGCAGAACTCGCCGCTGTTGCCGTTGCCGTTGGCCTGCATGAACACGCCCCGGGCGTTGTTGTCCCGGAAAAAGCGCAGGTTGGGCCCGATCACCTGAAGGTTGGGGAAGGGCAGGTCGTAGTAGGAGAAGTTGGTGTTGTAGTTCCACACCCACACGTTGTCGCAGACGGCCTTCCACGCGCGCATGTCCCCGCAGAAGGCGCGGTTCTTCGGGCAGTCCGGATCGTCAATGGCGTGGAGTTCGCAGCATTCGATGCTGCAGAGCTGGATTTGGACGTTTTTGCGGGGGACGATGGTCTTCGGCGCCTTGCGCGTGTACCAGTAGGCGAGGGTGCCTATCTTGACGTTGGGGTGCGTCTTTTCCACCCGCTCGGCCACGGCGTTGACCAGGGCCAGATTGGCCCCCATGGGCGTGCCCTCGCGCTGGTTGATCGCCTCGCATTGCGGGCAGCGGCAGTAGGCGTCGTTGTCGTTCTGGCTGACGGTGATGTTCTCGAGGTCCGGGTTCGCCTCCAGATCGGCGAGCACCCCCTGCGTGATGATGTCAATCACCTCGGGGTTGGTGACGCAGGGCTCGGTGGCGGCGGTGGCCGCAGTGCAGCGGCGCTCGCCGTCCACAAGGGAGAAATACTCGGGGTGGGTCTTGCCGTATTTTTCGGTGGATATCCAGCGGTAATAACTGTGGCCGATGAGCGTCTGGCGGGTGGAGCCGCCCAGTTTCTCGTCCTTCACCACGGTGTTGACCCGCATCCGGGCGGCGAAATCCTGCCGGTCCGAGTTTTCCTTGTAATAGCTCCAGCGGAACGAGAAGGGCGGGGTGTGGGAAAAATCCTGCGTCTTGAGGGGCTTCAGCTCGTCCTTGGGGGGGAAATGGGTGTGATCCGCCGTGAGAAAGCGGACGCCACAGCAACGCTCGAAAAACTCATACACCCCGTAGAGGGTGCCGCGCGGGCGGCCCCCCGCGATGGTGATGCCCTTCCGGGTGATGCGGATGCGCAGCGACTCTTCGCCCATGCCCGCCGCGTCAAAGCCCGCCCGGCCCGCCATGGCTGCGGCGCCGGGCCCGATGAAGATGTTTTTCGAACGGCCCAGGGGCTTGTCCGCCATCGGCAGATCCAGTCCGGTCAGTTCCCGGAAAAGGGCCTGGAATTCCTCCGCCGCGTGCCGTTCGGCGGGGGCTGCGTCCGCCGCCGCCACAATGGTCCAGTCCCCCATCTTTTCGGGCCGGAGCCCGCCCGCAAGGGCCGTGCCGCCCAGCAGCACCGCGCAACAGGCAACCGTGAATATGCGCATGAATCCGCCTTTCCAAATCCGGTCATAATTGTGTTCCAAAATGTGCCTGGCCATTATTCACGGGCGCGTCGCGGCGGTCAAGGCGGGCTGTGCGCGGCTGCGCGGGATGCGGTGAACGCGCAAGGCTGCCCCGCACACCAGCCGAAAAGCCCCCCGCCGCATGGCGGCCTAGCGCAGCCAGCTTTCAAGGCGCTTGAGGAGCAGTTTTTCGCAGCCTTCTTTTGAGGCGGGCTTGACGCTCTGGTAGTCGGGATGGTCCGAATTCTGCATGTCCACCAACACCCATTCTCCCCGCCGGTCGCAGAGGACAAAATGCACCATCCCCCGTTCCCAGTGGTCCGGCGTGAAGAGGAAGTCCGCATAGAGGGCGTAGTCGGCGTCCGGGGGGTTCTGTTTCACATATTCGCTGAATTCCCGCGCCATGCCCAGCAGCATGTTCATCTCGTTGGGGTCGTTCAGGGGGGCCTTGAGCAGCGGGGACTGCTTCGCGGGCGCCGCCTTGCAAAGCCCCGCCCGGCTGATCATTTCCGCAAGTTCGGCGGCGCACGCGGCGTCCACCTCTTTGCCCCATATTCGCGCCGGAAAAACGGTGAGGGTGGCCTTAGGCCCGAGATATTTCAAGACTTTGATCCGCCTCAATTGATCCGGCGGGACGCCGACCGGTGAGGATTGATCGGCGATTTCCACAAGGTCCACCTGTTTCAACTGATTGGGTGTGAGCCCGGCCTCCGCCGTTTGGGTCGTGTCAACAAGTTTTCCCCTGCACGCCAAGGGCAGCACCAGAAACGCCGCCAGCAGCAATCCGCCCCCCAACTTCCGCCCTGTTTTGCTCATTGCATGTTCCCTCTGTTGTGTCGCCCCATTGTGTGAAGCGGTTTCTTCCCCGGCGTCCGGCCGGGGCAAACATGCCGGCATGCATAATCCAGTGTAGGCCCAATTGTGCTGTGCGTCAAGGGGAAACGCGCCTGATGGCAACCCGCCGTTCCTCGTGCCCATGGGCCTCAACAGTCACGACAGACGGGAATGCGGCACATTCGGCCCCTCCGCCTGATCGTGTGGCCCGCCGCATGCGCGGTTGCAAGGCCGTGTAGTATGATGGCCCGGTGGTTTCCGCGGCGGATGCCCCGCCCGGAACGGCCGGCTGGAAAGGGAACGGGATGCGGTTGCTGGATTTTTTCAGGACGGGCCCGGACAGGCCGATCCTCGCGGACAAGCTGGAGATCCGGGACCTCTATGAGCGGAAGCGCCTGACGGTTTTCTCCGGGCTTGTCTTCGGGTACAGTTTTTTTTATGTGTGCCGGCTGACGCTTTCGGTGGCGAAAAAGCCGATTGTGGACAGCGGTGTGCTCAACCCGGAGCAGCTTGGGACCATCGGCTTCGCCTTTTTCCTGGTGTACGCCTTCGGCAAGCTGACAAACGGCTTTCTTGCGGACCGGAGCAACATCGGGCGCTTCATGTCCACGGGTCTGCTGGTTTCGGCGGTGCTGCTGGTGCTGTTCGGCTTCACGAGCACCTTTTACGTTTTTGTGATCCTCTGGGGCGTGAGCGGATGGTTTCAGGCCATGGGTTCGGCGCCGAGCGGCGCGTCGATCTCGCAGTGGTTCAGCAACAAAGAGCGCGGCACGCGGTACAGCGTCTGGAGTTCGGCCCACCCCCTCGGCGAGGGCATCAGCATGGTGGCCACGGCGACGATCATTTCCTACCTGGGCTGGCGCTGGGGCTTCTGGATTGCGGGGTCCGCGTCCATTCTTGTGGCGCTGCTCCTCTTTAAGATGCTCGCCGACCGGCCACGCGCCTATGGACTGCCGACGGTGGCCGACTACAAGAACGACCACACCACGGAATCGGTCCGGGAGGACAACGACGTCAACCGGGCGCAGTATGAGGTGCTGAAGAACCCGTATGTCTGGATTCTGGGCCTGTCCTGCGCGACGACGTACATCACCCGCTACGGGGTGAGCAGCTGGGGCCCGATGTACCTGCAGGAGTCCAAGGACTACACGCTGATCACGGCGGGGCTGGTTCTGGGCTGGTCCAAGATCTTCGAACTGACCGGCGCCGTCACCTCCGGGTTTGTGTCGGACTATTTCTTCCACGCGCGGCGCAACATCACCACGCTGCTTTACGGACTGATCATGATTTCGGGGCTGCTGGTTCTTTACGCGAGCCCGTCCACGCACCTTGCGAGCCTGGACCTTTCGGCGAAGCCTGTCCTTGCGGACGGTCCGGTGGGCGGACCGCTGCGCGAACTGTTCGGGGAACAGCACATTGCGCTGCCCGCGCGGGCGACGGTGGAGGCCCAGGCGCACAAGGAGGGGGAGAACCCGGTGTGGCTGGTGAAAAACGACAACCGGTACCTGTTCTGGACGGGCTACGCGGTGGAGGAGACGCCGGAGCGGCTGAAGGTGACGGCGAAGTACCACCTTTCCCACCTGGCGGGCATCGCGCTGTTCGGACTGGGGCTGGGCGGCCTCCTGGTGTTTGTGGGCGGGCTCATCGCCATCGACATCTGCTCGAAGCGGGCGAGCGGCGCGGCGATGGGGATGGTGGGCATGTTCAGCTACCTCGGGGCGGCGGTGCAGGACTGGATCAGCGGCAGGCTGATTCAGGCGGGCGCGGTGACGGTGGACGGACGAATCACCCACGACTTCAACAACGCATTTCTTTTCTGGCTGGGATCCGCGGCGGCGGCGGTGCTGCTGGCGTGCATGCTCTGGAACGTGAAGGCGAAGGACTGACCATGGCGCATCATGATTTGCTGGTTTTCGGCGCCCTTTCCAAGGACATCATCATCACCCCCGAAGGAGTGGAGCATTCCACGGGCGGCGCGGTGGCGTACTCCTCCGTGGCGCTGAAATACCTCGGGGCGGACATCCTGGCGGTGACCAAGCTGCACCCCGACGACGTGCGGATGCTGGAGGTGTTTGAGCGCAACGGCGTGCCCCACCTGCACCGGTTCTCCTCCCGGACCACGTCCATCCGGAACACCTACCACACGGCGGACCGGGACCGGCGCACCTGCGAGGCCCTGGGCATGGTGGACCGTTTCACGCTGTGCGACGTGCCGGTTGACGAGACCGCCGACGTCTATTACCTCGGGGGGCTGATGAAGGGCGAGTTTCCCGAACCCTTCGTGCTTGCGATGTGCCAGCGCAACAGGGTCGCGATTGACGCGCAGGGGTTCATGCGGGTGAACGAGAAAGGCCCCATGGTTTTCCGCGACTGGCCGAACAAGCGCAGGGTGATCGCGGCGGTGCACTACCTCAAGACCGACCACGCGGAGGCGGAAACCCTGACGGGCGAAAGCGACCGCAGGCGCGCGGCGGAGATTCTCGCGTCCTGGGGCGCGAAGGAGGTCATGCTCACCCACAGCAGCGAGGTGCTGGTGTGGGCGGAGGGCAAGATTCACGCGGCGCCCTTCACGGCGCGGAACCTTTCGGGGCGGACGGGACGCGGGGACACGTGCTTTGCATCCTACTGTTACTGGCGGCGGCGCCATTCGGCGGCGGAGGCTTGCCGTTTCGCGGCGGCGGTGACCTCGATAAAAATGGAACAGCCGGGGCCCTTCATGGGGCATCTTGAGGATGTTTTCGCCCGGATGTGAAAGGGAGGCGGCCGTGCCGATGAAACGACGTGACTTTCTCATGACGGCGGCGGGCGCGGGGGCGGCGGGGGTTGCGCTTCCGGGAAGCGCCGCCGCCGGGCCATCCGCTCCCCGGAACCCCGGCGCGGGCGCGCCGCCGGTGCTGAAATCGCACACGGCGGAGGAGCACCGCCGCCGGCTGGAGAACATCCGCCGCTGCGAACAGTCCATCCGCAAATGCATGCGCGGGCACCTTGTCACGGATTATCTGCCCGCCCACGCCACCTACAACCTCGGCGAATACCCTTCGCGGGTGCGGTGGGAGCCCAATGACTATGACGAGGAGGAGCTTGACCGGCTCCGGGACCACGGCATCCAGATCATCCAGGTGTTCGACGACTGGAACGACTCGCTGCGCCTGTTTGGCGGGGACAAATACAGCCCGGTCAACCCGGAGGGTTTCCGCAGGTTCGTGGACATGGTGCACCGGCGCGGCATGAAGCTGCTGCCCTACATCTCCACCGGTTTTCTGCAGCGGACAGACCCTGATTTCCGGCAGGAATGGTCACGCGAGGGCGACTTCCTTGTGCTGGGCTACTGGAACATGGCGCGCTGCTCCCCGGCCAGCGCCGGGTGGCGCGCCTACATGCTGCCGAAGGTGCTGTCGGTGCTGGACGAGTACGGCGCGGACGGCCTCTACAATGACGGCGGCTACCTTGCCAACCGGCACAACGGCCGGGGCGCGCCCACGGCGGACGAGGTGGCGGACGCCTTTGAGGAGACGCCGGAGCACGACGGGGCCTTCACGGACCTGCTGGGGTTGCTGTATTCGGAGGTGAAGCGGCGCGGGGGGATTGTGAAGCTCCATGTCAACGGCGCGGAGGAGCCGATGACGCGGGGGCTGCGGACCTATGACTACCTCTGGGTTGGGGAGGGCGTCGGCAGCCTGGACAAGATGCGGGAGACGGTGAGGGATTACCGGCCCTATGTGACGCCCTGCCCCGATGTGACCTTTGCCCAGTACACGGATCCGGACGAGCCTTACCTGCACGGCATCCCCTACATGCAGTTTCCCCTGCTCCAGGCGGGCCGTCCGTTCACGGGGGAGCGCGCGATGGTGCCGGGGGTGGCCTACAATCCCGATCCGAATGACTTCTGGATGCGCATCTGCCGGGACGCGTGGAAGTTTTACCAGGAGCACCCCGGGGGGCCCCACGCCTACGGCGCGTGGGACGCGATTCCGGGAAGAAGCGACACGCGGCCAACCCATCTGCGCCGGCTCCGGCAGTACCTGCCGCTGGTGGAGGAGGGGACGCGGGCCTGGCTGGAGGTGTCGGACAGCGACCTGTTCATGGAGGCGCCGCCGCAGGGCGTTGTCGCGTCGGTCTTCGCCAACCGGCGGGTGCACCTTGTGCTCGCCAACTACGGGGACAAGCCCGTGGAGGTGGCCACCCGCGCCAAGTATGCGTCCCTGTCCGGCCCGGAGGGCGCGCCGCGCGACAAATGGCCGCTGAAGGCGCGGGGTTTGGAGATTTTACGGCTGTGGGACGCGGAGGGGTAGGGGCGGCGAATGGCCGCCCTCTCATTACCGGATGTTTATGACGTCGTCAGATTTCGTTTCCAGGAGTCAGGGTGCCGGTGAAGATGCATGACGGAAACCACGATGAGCACATCCTCCCGTTGTTGATAAACGATCCCGTATGGGAAACGACGCGTCACACACCGCCGGGTTCTCCTGGACAGTTTTGGCCATGCTTCCGGCATTGCTGAAACCCGCTCGATTGTGCGGAACACTTCTGCGGCAAATTCGTAACCAAGCCCCGGACATTCCCCATTGTAATAAGCGACCGCTGCGGCGAATTCCCCCAATGCCGGTTCAAGTATGACGGTTTTCATTGACGGTTTATTTTTTCAGCGGCCTCTTCCAGCGTGTGCGCCGCCACTTCCCCCCTGTCGTAGGCATCAAGGCGCGCTTCCGACTCCGCTGCCCAAAGAGCGTCAACGGCAACCCGGGTTTTCCCGTCAAAACTTGCCAGCAGTTCCTCAATAAGCGCCGCACGTTCCACGGGGGGAAGGGCAAGCGCCTCGTTGAACAGCGCATGTGTCGCGTCCGTCATGGTCCGAGTCTCCTCTCCCATTATTATATCAGACACCCGCCCCGGCCGACATGCCGCTGTTGATATGCGGGGGGTGCTTTGTTAGACTCCGGCGAGGCGGGGTTGTTGACGTTTTCCGCCCCGCAAAGGAGCCAAAACCATGCCTGCTGCCGATCATGCGACGTATGTGCGGATGCTGGACCGGGCCCTTTCCGGGGGCTTTGCGTATCCGGCGATCAACGTGCTGGAGCTGACGAGCCTGAACGCCGCCATCGAGGGTTTTGAGGCGGCGGGAAGCGACGGCATCATCCAGATTTCCGTGGCGGCGGGGCTGCATTCGTCGGGCCCGGCGAAGGATCCGGTGCTGGGGGCGATCACGCTGGCGGAGCACGCGCGGCGGATGGCGGAGAGGGCGGGGGTGTATGTGGCGGTGCACACGGATCACTGCCCGACATCCAGGGTGGACACTTTTCTGAAGCCGCTGATTGCGGAGACTGCGCGGCGGCGCGCGGCGGGCCTGCCGAACCTGTTCCAGAGCCACATGTACGACGGCAGCGATCTGCCGATGGGCGAAAACCTGCGGGTGGCGGGGGAGCTGCTGGCGCTGTGCCGGGACAACGAGATTATCCTGGAGGTGGAGGCGGGCGTGGTGGGCGGCGAGGAGGACGGGATTTCGGGCGCGGCGGACGCGAAACTGTACACCACGCCGGAGGACATGCTGCTGGTTTACGAGACGCTCAGCCGCGTGGCGGGGGGGCGTTTCATGCTCGCGGCCACCTTCGGCAACGTGCACGGCGTGTACAAGCCGGGGCAGGTGAAGCTGATGCCGAAGATTCTGAAGGCGGGCCAGGACGCGGTGGCGGCGAAGCACGGCGAGGCGGCGCGGATGTGGCTGGTGTTCCACGGCGGGTCGGGCACGGAGACGGCGGAAATCCACGAGACGCTGGACTACGGCGTGGTCAAGATGAACATCCACACGGACACGCAGTACGCCCTGACCCGCGCGGTGGCGGACCACATGTTCACGCATTACGCCGGGGTGCTGAAGGTGGACGGGGAGGTGGGGGTGAAGCAGGACTACCTTGCCAGCACCTGGCTCGACAAGGGCCGCGCGGGCATGGCGGAGCGGGTGGTCCAAGCCTGCGGGGAGTTGAAGTCGGCGGGGAGGAGCATGGGGAGGGTATAGGGTTTAGGAGGGAACCGTGTGAAGAATTACAGGGAATTGGAGGTGTGGAAAAAAGCCATGGACATGGTGGTGGCGGTGTATGGGTTGACGGCGGAGTTTCCAGCGCAGGAAAGGTATGGGCTGGCCAGCCAGATGCAGCGGGCGGCAGTATCGGTTCCCTAAAATATTGCGGAAGGCTATGGCCGTGTCCATCGCGGTGATTATCTTCACCATTTAAGCATCGCGCGGGGTTCTTTGGCGGAGCTGGAGACGCACCTGACCCTTGCGGTGCGTTTGGAGTTTGTTGAGCGTGAAAAAGCGACTGTGGTGTGGAATATGACGCAGGAAGTGGGCAAAATGCTCTCAAGCATGCTTAAAAACCTGAAGGAAAAGACCATTAACCTTTTTGTGCGAAACAACCGTGCCTGCGGCTTCACTAAACCCTAAACCCCAAACCCTATACCCTGGTACCAAGAGCCATGAAACAATACACCGCCGAAAACCTCCTCATCCCCCCCGCCGCGGACCCCGCCGATCCGGGGCTGCTGCTTTCCATCACGCCGGAGAGCGCCGGGTGGGAGTTGATCTCTTTTCAAGTGCGGCGGCTGGCGGCGGGGGCGGCGTGGTCCTTTGAAACCGGCCAGAACGAGCTTGCGCTGGTGAACCTCAGCGGCCGGTACACGGTGGAATCCAACAGGGGCGTGTGGACCGGGATTGGCGGGCGGTGTTCGCCTTTTGAGGGCGCGGCGCACGCACTGTACCTGCCCCGGCGCACGGGGTTCACCGTGACGGCGGAGGAGGCGGGGGAATTCGCCGTGACGTGGTGCCCCACGGACGGGGACCACGCGCCGTGGCTGATCACGCCGGACACGGTGCGGACGTCGCTGCGCGGCGGCGACAATGTGACCCGGCAAATCAACGATCTGCTGCCGCCGGGGTCGCCGGTGGGCCGGCTGGTGCTGGTGGAGGTGTACACGCCGGGGGGCAACTGGAGCAGCTACCCGCCGCACAAGCACGATGTGCACGCGGTGGACGAATCGGGCAGACTGCTGGAGGCGGATTTGGAGGAGGTGTATTATTACCGGATTAACCCGCCGGAGGGCTATGCCTTTCAGCGGGTCTACACCGACGAGGGCTGCCCCCTGCACCGGGCGGGTTTCCCGATTGACGCGGTGGTGACGGCGCGGGACGGCTGCGCGGTGCTGGTGCCGGAGGGCTATCATCCGGTGGTGAGCGCGCCGGGTTACACCACCTATTACCTGAACGTGCTGGCGGGCAGCGCGCAGAGCCTCATGGCGCGGGACGATCCGCGTTATGGCTGGGTGAAGGACACCTACCGGGGCGGCGACGACCGCCTGCCGCTGTATTAGGCGGGTCCAAAGAGGGTCCGTGCTATAATTTCAGAAAACGGGTGTGTTTTTATGCTTCCGCAGATTCAATCAGAAATAGAAAAGGCTGTTGGCATCCTGTTGCGCAACGGGGCGCGGGAGGTGTACCTGTTCGGCTCCCACGCGCGCAACGAAGCCGCTCCGGGATCAGATCTGGACCTGGCCGTGCGCGGCATGCCTCCCGAGTATTTTTACCGTGCCGTGGGGGAAGTATGCTCGGCGCTGTCCGTTCCCGCGGACATTGTGGATCTGGACGAGTCCAGCCCCACCCTGGACTACCTTAAGAAGCATGGAGATTTTTTGCGTGTCGCATGACATGAATCTCCTAATTGCCTCTGAATTAGAGCAACTCAACATGCTTGTCGAAACCCGGCGTCCGCTTGTCGAGCGAAGCATCCGCGGAGATGTGTCTCTGGAAAGCCTTGACGCACTGTCGGCGCTTTTGCACTCCGCCTACACCGCGATGGAGCGGATCATGACGCATGTCGCCAAAAAAGAGGGCATTTATGAAGAGCTGCGGTCCAGGGCATATATGTGGCACACCGCCCTTCTCAACGCTCTTTCGCCGCCGGATGCAGACCAACCGGGCATCATCAGCGAAGCGCTGCGCGGCCATCTGAGTGAATATCTGGGGTTTCGGCATGTGTTTCGACATGCTTATTTGCACGAACTACAATGGGGAAAAATGCGTCCCCTTGTGGAAAATTTGGAGCCGGTGGTTCGGATGTTTGAATCCGAAATCAACGATTACCTGCGCAAACACCCGTGAGGCATCCATGACGCATCAAGGGGCGCCGGAGAGGATTTCATGACGCAGGAGAAGTTTTACGATTCCGTCCACATGGGCCGGTCGTCCATCGACCTGTACAGCAACGATGTGGGCGCGCCCTTTGCGGAGATCACCAGCTTTGCGGCGTATGTGGGCGGGTCGCCGCTGAACATCAGCGTGGGCGGGCGGCGGCTGGGCATGAACACGGCGGTGGTCACGGCGCTGGGCGCGGACCCCGTGGGGGATTTCATCCTGCACTTTTTGGAAAAGGAGGGCGTGGAAACGGCCTTCATCCCCCGCAAGCCGGGACACCGGACGAGCGCGGTGGTGCTGGGCATCGAGCCGCCCGACCGTTTTCCGCTGGTCTACTACCGCGACAACTGCGCGGACATCGAGCTGACGATTGACGACGTGCTGGCATCGCCGGTGACACGGTGCAAAATCTTCCAGTTCGCGGGGACCAACCTTTCCAAGGAGCCAAGCCGCAGCGCCACCTTCTTCGCGGCGGAGCAGGCGCGGGCGGCGGGGGCCGAGGTGGTCTTCGACATCGACTTCCGGCCCGACCAGTGGCACGACCCGCGCGCCTTCGGCGTGATGGCGCGGGCGATCCTGCCGCTGGTGGACATCGTGCTGGGAACGGACGACGAGATTAACGCGGCGATGCTGCGCGACCCGGCCCAAATTACGCTGACCCATTCGCAGGTGTCGGACACGAAGGTCGCGGGCGACGTGGACGCGGGGATTGCGGCGCTGCTGGCGCGGGGGCCGAAGGCGCTGGTGCACAAGCGCGGCGTTCACGGCGCAAGGGTCCATGTGCGGCGGGGGGACGGCGGCGTGGACCAGATTGACGCGCCGGGCTATCCCGTGGAGGTGTACAACATTCTGGGCGCGGGCGACGCCTTTGCGGCGGGGTTCATCTGCGGGCGCATCCGCGGCATGGGCTGGCGCGAGGCGGGGCGGCTTGGCGCGGCGTGCGGCGCGATTGTGGTGACCAAGCACGGCTGCGCGAACTTCATGCCGACATGGGACGAGGTGATGGCCTTCACCGGGGAGCGCGGGGGCATTTAGGGGGCGTCCGGCGGAGGGGAAACATCCCCCTAAATCCCCCTTCAAAGGGGGACTTAAGAGGATGGACGGGTGCGCTTTTTTTCAGGCGTCGAGGGCGGCGCGCAGCTTTGCGAGCATTGGCGGGACGGCGGTCATGGGGTCCTCTTTTTCCTCGTACTCCAGCGCCACGCAGCCGCGGTAGTTGGCGGCGCGCAGCACCGCCGCGATGCGGGTGAAGTCGGCCGCCTCCTTTTTGCCGTCCACGGTCACGGCGGCCTTGACCTGCACGTTGAGCGCCTTCGGGGCGAGTTTCGCCATCTCCCCGTAGGGGTCCGCGTCGAAGTTGCCCGTGTCGAGGTTCACGGCGAGCCATTCATGGTTGACGGTCTCCAGAATGCGCAGCACGTCGACGGCGGTCTCCGTGAGGTAGCCGTGGTTTTCAACGGCGAGGAAGACGCCGCGCGACCCGGCGTAGTCGCAGGCCTCCTTCACGGCCTCCACGACCCGGCTGAAGGCGGTTTCGCGGTCCGTCTTCTTGTCCTCGCGGCCCGCGAAGATGCGGATGACCGGCGCGCCGATTTCGACGGCGTTGCCAATCCAGCGCTTCATGGCGGCCATTTCCCGGTCGCGCTCCGCGCCGGGGGGCAGGCAGAAGTTGTTGCCCACGGCGGTGCCCGAAATGTCCAGCCCCAGGCGGAAGGCCTTCGCCTTCAGCGAGTGGAGGTATTCGGGCTCCTCGGAGCTGAAATAGTAGGAGGTGGGCTCAAAGGCGTCCAGCCCCCACCCCGGACAGAGGTCCAGCAGGTCATGGAGGGTCATGGAGCCCTTCTTGTCGCCGCGCGGGAGCAGGTCGCGGAAGGAATAGGCCGCCAGGCTGAGGGGGGTGCGGCGCGGGGCCGCGCCGCCGCTTTCCGCCGCCCGGGCCGGGGAGTGAGCGCCCGCGAGGGCGCCCGCCGCCAGTGCCGCGCCTCCGGCCAGCAGTTGTCTGCGCGTTGTTTTCATCGGGGGATCTCCCTGTGTTTTCCGGCGAGCCGGGGGTTGCCTCTTTGCGTTTCCATTCTGCTATCATGCCCCCGTCCTTTTCAACGCCGTTTCTGAGTACCTTTTTGCCGGGAAACCATTGGGAGGCCGTACAATGCGAATGACGATGGCACAGGCGGTGATTGCGTTTCTGAAGCAGCAGCACACGGAGCGGGACGGGGTGGAGCAGCCGCTCTTCGCGGGGTGCTTCGGCATCTTCGGCCACGGCTGCGTGGCGGGCATCGGCCAGGCGCTCCAGCAGAACCCAGACTTCCGCTACTACCAGATCCGCAACGAGCAGGCGATGGTGCACGCCGCGGCGGGCTACGCGAAGACGAAGAACCGCATGCAGACCTTCGCGTGCGTGTCCTCCATCGGCCCGGGCGCGACGAACATGGTGACGGGCGCGGCGGGCGCGACGGTGAACCGGCTGCCGGTGCTGCTGATGCCGGGCGACATCTTCGCGCGGCGCAACGTGGCCCCGGTGCTCCAGCAGCTTGAGTCGGAGCACAGCCAGGACATTTCGGTGAACGACTGCTTCAAGCCGGTGAGCCGCTACTGGGACCGCATCAACCGGCCCGACCAGATTCTGTGCGCGCTGCCCGAGGCGGTGCGGGTGCTGACGAGCCCGTCCGACACGGGCGCGGTGACCCTGGCGCTGCCGCAGGACGTGCAGGCCGAGGCGTACGACTACCCGGAGGAGTTCTTCCGCAAACGGGTGTGGCACATTCCCCGCGTCCGCGCGGACAAGGCGGCGCTGGCGCGGGCGGCGGAGTGGATCCGCGCGTCGAAGCGCCCGATGATCGTGGCGGGCGGCGGCGTGATTTACAGCGACGCCTGCGCCGCGCTGAAGGCCTTCGTGGACGCCACGGGCATCCCCGTGGGCGAGACGATGGCGGGCAAGGGCAGCCTGCGCTACGACCACCCGCTGAACCTGGGCGCCATTGGTGTGACCGGCACCAGCGCGGCCAACACCGTGGCACTCGAAGCCGACTTGGTTATCGGCATCGGCACGCGCTACAGCGACTTCACCACGGCCAGCAAGACCCAGTTCCAGAACCCGAATGTGCGCTTTATCAACATCAACGTGGCGGAGTTCGATGCGAACAAGCACTGCGCCATGCCGCTGCTGGGCGATGCGCGCGCCGTGCTTGAAGAACTGGGCGGGGCGCTGGCCGGCTGCCAGACGGACGCCGCGTACCAGGCAAACGCGCGCGCGCTGCACGATGCGTGGGAGTCTGAGGTGGACCGCATCTACGCCATCCGCAACACGCCGCTGACGAGCCAGGGCGAACTGGTGGGCGCTGTGAACGAGATCGGCAAGCCCGAGAGCATCATGGTGTGCGCGTCGGGCTCGCTGCCGGGCGACCTGCACAAGCTGTGGCGCTCGCGGCACCCGAAGAACTACCACCTCGAATACGGCTACAGTTGCATGGGCTACGAGATTGCGGGCGGGCTGGGCGTCAAGATGGCCGCACCCGACCGGGACGTGTACATCATGCAGGGCGACGGCGGCTATCTCATGATGAACTCGGAGATTGTCACCTCCATCCAGGAGGGGTTCAAGCTGACGATCATCATCTTCGACAACTTTGGCTACAAGAGCATCGGCGGGCTCAGCCGCTCGCTCGGCCAGGAAGGCTTCGCCACACGCTACGTTTATCCGCAGGACAACGTGCTGCCCGGTGATACGGTTGGCGAAAATGTCGAGGTGCTGCCGGTGGACCTCGCTGCCAATGCCCGCAGCCTCGGCGCCCACGTCATCGAGTGCAAGACCTACGACGATTTCGCCGCGGCCATCAAGACGGCCGAGACAATCGACAAGACCACAGTCATCTACATACAGAACGATCGCTACGTGAACGTGCCCGGCTATAACAGTTGGTGGGATGTGCATGTGGCCGAGGTCAGCGAGATGGAGACCGTGCAGGAGGCCCGCAAGGGTTGGGAAAAAATGCGCGCCAAGGAGCGGTATTTTTTTTGAGGGTATAAGGGTTTAGGGTCTGGTAAGACAATGGGAACGAGACGCCGGCTGACGCGCGGTGTGCGGGAAAGAATGCCATGGCCATGCGCTTGAAGAACTATGTGAACGGGCAGTGGGTGGAGTCGAAGGCGGCGGAATGCGTTCCGGTGGTCAACCCCGGCACGGGGGAGCGCATCGCGGACGCGCCGCTCTCCCCGGCGGAGGAGGTGGACGGGGCGGCCCGCGCGGCGGCGGCGGCGTTCAGGGAGTGGCGGCGCGTGCCCGCGCCCGACCGCATCCAGTTCCTGTTCAAGCTCAAGGCGCTGCTGGAGGACAACCTGGACGCGCTGGCGCGGTCCTGCACGGAGGAGTGCGGCAAGACGCGGGGCGAGAGCGTGGGCGAGCTGCGCCGGGCCATCGAGAACGTGGAGGTGGCCTGCGGCATCCCGCTGATGATGCAGGGGCGCAACAACGAGGACATCGCGCGGGGCATCGACGAGCACATGTTCCGCCAGCCTTTGGGCACGGGCGCGATGATCGCCCCCTTCAACTTCCCGGCGATGATCCCCTTCTGGTTCCTGCCCTACGCGCTGGCGACGGGCAACTGCTTCATCGTGAAGCCGAGCGAGAAGTGCCCCGTGACCCAGCAGCTTGTCTTTGAACTGGTGGACCGGCTCGGCCTGCCGCCGGGGGTGCTGCAGCTGGTGAACGGCGCGAAGGGCACGGTGGAGGCGATTCTGGACCACCCGGACATCCGGACGATCAGCATGGTGGGGTCCACCCCCGCCGCGCGGGCCATCTACGCGCGGGCGGCGGCCAACGGCAAGCGGGCCCAGTGCCAGGGCGGCGCGAAGAACCCGGTGCTGATCATGCCCGACGCGGACATGGAGACGGCCACGCGCATCCTGGCGGACTCGGCCTACGGCTGCGCGGGCCAGCGCTGCCTGGCGCTTTCCACGGGCATCACCGTCGGCGCGGCGCGGGACAAATTCCGCGCATGCTTCGCGGAGGCCGCCGCCGCGCGGCGCGTGGGCTACGGGCTCGACGAGGGCGTGGAGACGGGCGCGGTGATCAGCGCGGAGAGCAAGGCTCGCATCGAGGGGCTGATAGGCGCGGCGGAGGCCGAGGGCGCGCGGGTGCTGGTGGACGGGCGCGGCAGGACGGTGCCGGGGCATGAGGGGGGCAGTTACGTCTTCCCCACGCTGCTGGACGGGGTGCCGCCGCGGGGCGGGACCGCGAAGACGGAGATTTTCGGGCCCGTGTTCGGCCTGATGCACGCGGAGACGCTGGAGGAGGGCATCGCCATGGTGAACGACCGGGCCTTCGGCAACATGGCCTGCATCTTCACCGCCAGCGGCGCCGCCGCGCGGCAGTTCCGCACCGAGGCCCATGCCGGTAACATCGGCGTGAACATCGGCATCGCCGCGCCCATGGCCTTCTTCCCCTTCAGCGGCTGGGCCGACAGCTTCTTCGGCGACCTCCACGGGCAGGCGGAGCACGCGGTGGAGTTCTTCACCGAGACGAAGGTGGTGGTGGAGCGGTGGCCGAAGGAATGGAGCAGGAAGTTCTGAGGAGTGGACGGCAAACTATCAAGCGAGGGATGGAGTTTATGGCATTGATTCGTGTTGGAAACGCGCCGTGCTCGTGGGGCAGCCTGGAGTTTGAGGGGCTGGGCGGCCAGCCGCTCACCTGCGAACGGATGCTGGACGAGCTGGCGGAAACGGGCTACTGCGGCACGGAACTGGGCGACTGGGGTTTCATGCCCACGGAGCCCGCCGCGCTGCGGGCCGTGCTGGAGGCGCGGGGAATCACCCTGGTGGGCGCCTTCGTGCCGGTGCGCTTCGCCGACGCGGGCGCGCATGGGGCGGGCGCGGAGGCGGCGGTGCGCGTGGCGCGGCTGCTGGCGGGCGCGGCGTCGCCGGACCACGCGCCCATGATCATCCTCGCCGACGACAACGGCAGCGTGGCGGAGCGCACGGCCAACGCGGGGCGGGTGACCCCGGCGATGGGGCTGGACGACGCGGGCTGGGCCGTGTTCGCGCGGGGCGTGGAGGCGGTGGCGCGGGCGGTGCGGGAGGCCACGGGCCTGCCCGCGGGCTTCCACCACCACTGCGCGGGCTATGTGGAGACGCCCGAGGAGATCGGCGCGCTGCTGCAACGGACCAGCGCGGAACTGCTGGGCCTTGTCTTCGACACGGGGCACTACGCCTTCGGCGCGGGCGACCGCGACGGCTCCCTGACCCGCGCGGGGCTGGATCGCTTCGCCGGGCGCGTCACCCACATGCACTACAAGGACTGCGAGCCGGAGGTGGCGGCCCGCGCCGCCGCCGAGGGATGGGACTATTTCCAGTCCGTGGGGCAGGGTGTCTTCTGCGAACTGGGCCGGGGCTGCGTGGACTTCCCCGGAACCACGGAATGGCTTCGCGGGCGGGACTACAACGGATTTATCACGGTCGAGCAGGATGTGCTGCCTGGCATGGGCGCGCCCAGGGAAAGCGCCCAAAGAAACCGGGATTACCTGAAAACACTGGGATTGTGAAGGACGGGGAACATGGCGGCACCCGCGCTTTGTGGTATCATTCAGGCGGTACCGGTGGGCACCGGCCGGAAAGAAGAGTGCGGCATGGGTAAAATGCTTGAGGAACTGGAAAAATTATCGGTGGCGGAGCGCATGCAACTCGTGGAGGATCTGTGGGACGGCATCGCCCGCAGCAACGCCGGAACCCCCATCCCCCAGTGGCAAAAGGACGCGCTGGAAGAGCGGCAAAAAAGGCATCTTGAGCACCCCGATTCGGTTCGGACGTGGGACAGCGTCAAACAGGACATACTGCGCCCGCAATGAACAGAGAAAACACAGTATATAATTATCATTTAAGATGTACGTATGCTTTTGCAGGTCAAAAACCAAGCTGAGCAACGATAATGAAATCAAAAAATACAAACGATATACTTAATAAATACTTTGAGTTAGACAAGAAAATGCGTTCGCTAACAAATACAAATCCGCATTTGGCTATTAAAAAGGCACAGCAACTTACTTGTGATGATTTTCTTAATGAAAAAAATATCATGAGCATTAAAGCCGGTGTGTTTATTGATGCGGGGGCAATTACTAAAAATATTAAAGTAATTGATGAGGGAATTGCGTTGTTAGAAAAGTTATTGGAGGAACACCCTGATAGGTTTGACATCCAATATTCACTAGCTAATGGATTAGCGGAAAAAGCGAATCTTGTAGAATATTCAGATATTTCATGGTACATGACTACACATGATTTGCGGCAAAGATCCCGAAGTCTCTATTATCAGGCGCATAAAAAATGCGGAGATCCAAAAATTAATACGAAAATTACAACAAATCTTGGAAACAATCTAATTAGATCTTACAGATTTATTGAAGCGTATGATTATTATTTGCTTGCCATTAAATATGATTCATCTAATGGAGTGGCCTTAACTGGTGCAGCCAGAATACTTCTAACATATGCCGAAAGAAATATAAGCAATAAAGACATATTGCTGGGAATTGCAGCGAAATACCTTAAAAGCGCGAAAATTAACCGTAATAGAATATATGAGTTGGCAGGAAAGCATGCCTGTCGCGAGTTGTATAAATTATTAAACGCTAAAATAGAAGACGGGAAGATTCCAAATTATCTTGGTGCAAATGATTACCAGAAATTTATTATTGAGAACCGTTTGGCATTAACTCCTTCTATTGAAGAGATTGACTTGGCATCTTCACATTGGGACTCATTGCATATACAAAGCATCACTGAGTCTATTGAGGCAGGATTTAATGTTCCGCCAATCTTTGCCATGTTCAATATATTAAAATCGGATTATTTAGCGGCAAGATTATTTGCCTATAAGGCGATTAAAGATGATGTTGCTGATAGCGGAAAATATTACGATACATTAGATTATGCAAGATATGGTGTTCAGTCTTCAATTTTAACAATCTCGCAAAAAATATGTGTAGATATTTTAGATAAAATTGCGGTTGCAGTAAGTGCTTATCTTGGTCTAACAAATAATTATGAAAGAATATATTTTAGTAATTTTTGGAAAGAAAAAAACAGCAATAATTTAAAAAATACAATATATGAAGAAATGTTAAACAATACTTCTTTAATTGCGCTATATGAAGTTGCGACTGACATAGAAGAAAAAGGGTTTCTTCAAGAGAAAAAGAAATTACGCCATACATCTACGCACCGGTTTGCAGTTCTTCATGATATAAAAAGCAAAAATATCTGTAGTTGCAAAAATGCAATCATTCATTACGACATGGATGATTATAAAACTCAATTAATAGAGTCGCTACAATTAATACGATCCGCCTTATTTTATTTTGTCGATATCGTTCATACTCGGGAGCATCGTATCCATCACTGCAATGAGTCGTTAAGGGTTCCTATCGCTATTCCAGATCATGACTGGGTTCGAAGCAAAAGTGATGGTATGTAGAGTGATCATATATATTTTTGATAATTGCAAATAAATATTGATTTAATAAAAAATAAATGTGGCATCCGTGGTCTAAAAACAGGAGGTTTATTATGACACAACAACTGAATCTTGGACTGATAGGCGTGGGGCGGATTGGGAAGGTGCACGGGGAGCATCTGGCGTACCGGATACCGCGCGCGCGGCTGGCGGCGGTTTCGGACGTGAACGTGGAGGCGGCGCGGGAAGTCGCGGGGCGGCTGGGCGTGGGGCGCGTGGAGGGGGACCACCATGCGCTGCTGGCCGACCCGGCGGTTGACGGGGTGGTGATCTGCTCGCCGACGGACATGCACGCGGTGATGATCGAGGAGGCGGCGGCGGCGGGGAAGCACATTTTCTGCGAGAAGCCCATCGCGCGGACGCTTCCGGAGATTGACCGGGCGCTGGCGGCGGTGGAGAAGGCGGGGGTGAAGCTGCAAATCGGGTTCAACCGCCGCTTTGACGCGAATTTCGCGCGGGTGCGCCGCGCGGTGACCGCCGGGGAAATCGGCGAGCCGCACCTGCTCCACATCATCAGCCGCGATCCGGGGCCGCCGCCCATCGAGTACGTGAAAGTCTCGGGCGGCATGTTCCTGGACATGACCATCCACGACTTCGACATGGCCCGTTTTCTGGCGGGCGACGAGGTGGAGGAGGTGTACGCGGCGGGCGCGGTGCGGGTGGACCCGGCCATCGGCGAGGCGGGCGACCTGGACACGGCGCTGGTGACGCTCAGGTTCCGGGGCGGCCTGCTCTGCGTGATTGACAACAGCCGCAGGGCGGTCTACGGCTACGACCAGCGGGTGGAGATGCTGGGCAGCGCCGGGGGCGCGTCGGTGGGCAACAATCACCCGAACACGGCGGTCATCAGCGACGCAACGACCGTGCGCCGCGACCTGCCCCTGAACTTCTTCATGGACCGCTACCTCGACAGCTTCCTGGTGGAAATGCGCGAATTCACGGACGCGGTGCTCGACGGCAGGCCGGTGCCGGTGACCGGCGCGGACGGCCGGGCCGCGGTGGCGCTGGGCGTGGCGGCGCGCCGCTCCCACGAGGAGAAGCGCCCGGTCCGCATGGCGGAAATCGGGTAGGGACGGGCTTTCACGGCGGGATGAAACCACGGGCCGGGCCGGCGGGTCGGTTAAACGCCCCCGTGACCGGCGTCCCGCCGGAGGAAAGCATTCCGACCATGAGCGAAAACCGCCTTGCCTACCTGGACAACCTGCGCGTGAGCCTGACCGCGCTGGTCATCTGCCATCACGCCAACGCGGCGTACGGTTCGCCGGGCGGGTGGTATTACATTGTCCAGGAGCCGGGCGGTGTGGTGGCGGAGGTGTTCGGGACCATGTTCGCGGCGGTGACGCAGGCCTTTTTCATGAGCTCCTTCTTCCTGATCTCCGCCTATTTCACCCCCCCGGCGTACGACCACAAGGGCGCGTGGGGCTTTGCGCGGCGCAGGCTGGTGCGGCTGGGCATTCCGCTGCTGGTGTATTTCTATGTGCTCTGCCTCCTGATGCGCTATCTTGTCCGCTGTTTCGAGGGCCGCACGGAGCAGGGCTTTGCCGCGTTCTTCGGCGAACGTTTCCTGACTTACACCGATCCGGGGCCGCTCTGGTTCGCCCTTGCGCTGCTGATCTTCGAGGGGGTCTACATCGCCTGCCGGATGGTTGCGGGGCGGCTGGGCCGGCTGCCCCGGGTTTGGCCGCTTCCCACGGACCGGCAGATCCTGCTCTTCACCGTGGGCGTCGGCGTCTTCACCTTCCTGTTCAGGCAGTGGCAGCCGCTCACCGCCTTCGTGTTCCACCTGCGGCTGGGTTTTTTCCCGCTGTATGTGTGCATGTTTGTCTTCGGCCTTATGGCGCGCCGTTCCGGCTGGTTTGAGACGCTGACCGCGAAACAGGCGAACCGCTGGTTTCTGGGGTCGGTCGCGGCGGTTGGAATCGCGCCGGTTTTCATGGTGCTGAACGCCGTGCTGGGCAACGACGTGTTTGTGTTCTGGGGCGGGTTCAACTGGCAGTGCTGCATGTATTCGATGTGGGAGCCGTTCTTGTGCGTGGGCATCAACCTGAAGCTCATCGTGCTTTTCCGGGACCGGTTCAATTTTTCCACGCCCCTGAGCAGGCGGCTTGCGGCAAGCTCCTACACGGCGTACATCTTTCACGCGTTCTTCGTGGTCACCGCCACCTATCTTTTCACCTTCTTTTCCCTGGGCAGGCTGCCTGAGATTCTGCTGATGTGGCCCGTCGCGGTCATCCCCTGCTTCCTTTTCGCGGACGGGTTCCGCCGGCTCCCCCTGTTGAACCGGGTGCTTTGACCACCGCTCCCCCGCTTGGACCCGCCGAACAAGATGGCCACGCTTTCTTGATGCCCCAACGGGGCTGCGCAACAAAGCCCCAGGCTGTCCTGCCCCGAAGGGGCTGGGCTGCCTGGGGTAAGGACGGGCCATATAACCACGCTATCCTGTAGGGATTGCACAACCCCTTCAGGGTAGCCTAAATAGGGGGCATCCTGTTCCCAAGGTAGGCCGAGCCCTTCAGGCTGCGGCCAACCTTGGGCTTTGTTGCACAGCCCCGTTGGGGCAAAAGAGGGTGACAGCACATGCAGTCCTTGAGCATGCCGACTTTGGCAGTGCTTTCTTTTCCGGCTATCCGCCTTTTTTCCCGCCGCCTGACAGGGATTGTTCCAGCGTGTTAGAATCAAAACTCTTTCAGCCGCAGTTTCCACCGTCTTTTTGAGGAGTTCAAGCGATGAAAACCTTTCGCAGGGTGCTGAAGTGGGGCGGCGGCCTCATTTTGCTGGCGGTGTGCGGGCTGGTCATTTTCGCCTGTGTCTACGGGCACGCGCCCGCAAAGCGCCCGGATCTGGCCTCGCCGGTGCCCGCCGGGGTGCCCGCGCCGCCCCGAGGCTATCCCAGCGAGATCACCTCGTTTCTGGCGGGCTACCTGTTTTACGACCTGATTCCGCTGGAGGACGCGCCCCCCGTGCCGGGGGTGGCCATGAAGGCGGACATCCCCTACTGCACGGTTGACGGGACCACGCTCACGCTGGATCTGTATTCCCCGGAGAAGGCCCAGGGGTCCGCGCCGGGACTGCTGCTTTTTTACGGCGGCAGCTGGAAGCAGGGGCGCAAGGACCAGCTGCGGATTTACGCGCAGCACTTCGCGCAGCACGGGTATGTGGTGGCGACGCCGCAGTACCGGCTGAGGGAGGCGGGGCAATGGCCGAAATCGGTGCAGGACGCGAAGTGCGCCGTGCGCTGGATGCGGGCGCACGCCGTCGAGAACGGGGTGGATCCGGGGCGCATCGGCGTGATGGGCAACTCCGCGGGCGGCTACCTTGCGCTGATGGTGGGGTTCACCGCCGGGATGGCTGAATTTGAGGGGGACGGCGGCTGGCCGGAGCAGGGCAGCGCGGTGCAGGCGGTGGTGGACATTTACGGCCCGACCGATTTCACCGAGCCCGTGCGCCGGGACCACCCGGCGATCCGCGACTACATGAACGGCACCTATGAGCAGGATCCGGCCCGGTTCGCGCTGGCGTCGCCGTTGCAGCATGTGACGGAGAAGACGCCGCCCACCTGCGTCATCCACGGCACCGTGGACATGCTCGTGCCGGTGGAACAGAGCGACCGGCTCGTGGAGAAGCTGAGGGAGAAGGGTGTGCCCCACCACTACAGCCGCATCAACGGCTGGCCGCACGCGATGGACGCGGTGGAGCTGGTCAACCGGCACACGCGCGCGCTGGCGGTGGATTTCTTCGACAAGCACCTGAAAAACACCGCCGCGAAGTGACGCGCCGCCGTCCGGGCCGTCCTTGTGCTAAGATCCTGGCCGGATGGTTTAACGCGGCGGGTTCCGCACGAGGCGCAGCAATGGACAGAATGAACAGGCGCGGCTTTACCCTCATCGAACTTCTTGTGGTGATCGCCATCATCGGCATCCTTGCGGCGATCCTGCTGCCCGCGCTGGCGCGGGCGCGGGAGGCGGCGCGGCGGTCCTCCTGCCAGAACAACCTCAAGCAGTGGGGGCTGGTGTTCAAGATGTATTCCAACGAGGCCCGGGGCAACTTTCCGCCGCTGCAGGCGGGAAGCTACCCGGCGATAGCGGGCGACCCGGACGCCATTGCGGGCTACCACGGCGCGTTTGACCTCGGCCCGAACGTGTTCGCGCTGTACCCGGAATACCTGACCGACCCGATGCTCCTGTTCTGCCCGTCGAAGGCGGGGCTTGAGGAGGCCATCACCCTTTCCCGGAACGAGCTGAACGGGAACTGGTGCATGGGAAACGCGGCACGGCACACGGGCCGGTGCGCCCGGACGGTGGACAACAGCTACTTTTACTTCGGCTGGGTCATTGACAAGGCGACGACCGCCGACTGCGAGCCGCTGCTGGGCGCCAGCGCGATTCCGCTGCTGCCGGTTGTGGAGCTTTCCCTGCCCGCCACGGGCCCGCCCGACCCCCTGATGCCGCGGCAGGTGAACGCCGCGCTGTACACGGCGCTTTCCGACCCGAGCACGGACCAGTATTACCAGTGCGCGGCGCACGGCAACGCGCCCGCCGCGGACCGGGACGCGGACATGACGGACCCCGGCATGAACGAACCCGTGGGCGCCGGGAACGGCGGCGGCAACACGGTGTACCGCATGCGCGAGGGCGTGGAGCGCTTCCTGATCACCGACATCAACAACCCCGCCGCGTCGAACACCGCCCAGAGCGCGGTGTGGGCCATGTTTGACCATGTGTCCACGATCACCGCAATGTTCAACCACCTGCCCGGCGGCAGCAACGTGCTGTACATGGACGGGCATGTCGAGTTCATGAAGTATTCCCGCGACGGCGCCGCGCCGGTGAACGCGGCCATGGCGACGTTCCTCGGCGGACTGGCCCTGTAGGCGCGGGAAGAACCGGACGGACAGGCATCACCCCAACCACGGAAACGGAAAAGGCATGAGCGCGCTTGGAAAACAAATCAGGCTGAACCGCATTTTCAGCCATCCATCGGGCCGCATCCTCGCGGTGGCGGCGGACCACATGATCAACTATTCCATCGGCATGCCCGAGGGGCTGCGCCGCATCGGGGACACGGTGCGGCGGATCATCGAGGCCCGGCCCAGTTCGATCACGCTGAACAAGGGCGTCGCCGCGCGCTGCATGGGGGACCTTGCGGGGCGCGTTCCGCTGATCATCCAGCAGATGGCCCCCAGGCCCGGCTGCGACGGCTTCGCCGATCACGCCGAGGTGGAGGAGGCGGTGGCCATGGGCGCGGACGCCATCGCCGTCGCCATGTTCGTGAAGGACCCCGGCGAGTTTGAATTCCTGAAACGGCTCAGCAAAACGGTGCGCGAGGCGGAGCGCTTCGGCCTGCCGGTCATCCCGCACATCTACCCCGTTCTGCGGGGGGAAAACGGCGCGGGCTTCATCAGCGACAGGGCCGAGGACATCGCCTACGCCGCGCGCGCCGGGGTGGAGATGGGCGCGGATGTGGTGAAAATCCCCTACACGGGAGATCCCGCGTCCTTCGCGGACATCGTTTCCGTGACGCCAATCCCGGTGGTGACGGCGGGCGGCCCCAAGTGCGACACCCTTGAGGACGCCGCCGCCATGATGCGGGACGTGGTGCGCAGCGGCGCGGCGGGCAGCACGGTGGGGCGCAACGTCTGGGGCTTTCCCGACATCGGGGAGGCCATCGCGGTGCTCAAGGCCGCGCTGGGGATTGACCGGTAGGCGGCACGCCGGGCATGGTGTTAACAGGAAGAAAAAGTGACGATGACACGGGAAAAGGCGCAGGCGCTGCTTGAGGCGCACGGCGGGGGCGCGGGCTGGACGGGGCACTGCCGCGCCGTGGCGGACGCCGCGTCCGTGCTGGGCCGCGCGCTGGGGCCACGCCACCCTGTGGACCACGATTTTCTCTGGCGCGCCGCGCTGCTGCACGACATTGGCAGATGCGCCACCCACGATCCCGTCGGACACGGCGTCGAGGGCCACAGGCTGCTTTCCAAGCTGGGCTGCGAACGGGAGGCGCGGCTCTGCGCGTCGCACGTGCTTTTCGGCCTTGACGCCTCCGAGGCGGCGCAGTTCGGGCTGCCGGAACGCGAATTCATCCCGGCGGGGCTGGAGGAGCGGCTCGTGACGCTGGCGGACTTCCTGATGGAATGCGACAGGCCCACCACGCTGGCGCGCCGTTTTGAGTCCCTGCGCCTGCGCAACGGGGGCAACCCCTTTTTTCTGGACCGGCTGGAGCGGGCGCAGGCGCGGGCGGAGGCGTTTCTGCTGTGGCTTAACGGGGAGATTGGCGGGTCCGCGGAGGAACTGCTTGCCGCGCCGGGGAGGGCAACCTGAGGGGAATGGCCGTCACGGCTTTTCCGGGGCGAGGGCGGTTTCAATGAACTCGTAGGCGTTTCGGCGCTGGGCGTCGGGGAAGTCATGCTCCGCGTCTGGGTATTCGACGGCAAGGCGGTTCTCCGCGTTGAGGAGCGCATAGGCCTTTTGCGCGGCGGCGACGCAGTCGCGCACACCGGACACGTCGAAGTTGGCATCGCGCAGGGGGGCGTTGATGAAAAGGCCGCGGGGCGCGAGCGCGGCGAGCAGGCCGGGAAAGTCGAAGGGCATGCGGGCGGGGTCTTTTCCGAATTCAGAGGCGATGGCGGGCATGTAGCCGTCATGGGTCCAGCCGGTGAGGTCGCCGTTGTAGTATTTTGGGAAGGCGGTGAAGCCGCAGCTTGTGACGAGCACCTTCACGCGGGTATCGAAGGCACCGAGGAAAAGGGTGTTGTGGCCGCCGAGGGAGTGGCCGATGCAGCCGATGCGCGCCGGGTCCACCTCCGGCAGGGAGGCGAGAAGATCCACACAGCGCATGTGGTTCCAGATTCCCTTCATGGAGGCGCTTTTGTAGCCGCGCCTGTAAAGCGCCTTCCGCGCGTCCGCATAGTCGCCGAAGCCGGGATAGTCCGGCGCGAGCACCACAAAGCCGCGCTCCGCCAGTTCGACGCCGTAGTCGCGGTAGCTGTGATCCATGCCGAGAACGGCCTCTTTGCCGTGGGGGGAGGTTGGGTGGAGGCAGAGCATGGCGGGCGCGCCGGGGAGGAGGCCCTTGGGGATGAGCAGGCACGCGGGGAGGCGGTCCCAGGCCTCCACGGCGAAGGTGACGGTCTTTTTGGTGAACTTGGGAAAATCCTCCTCTTTTATCAGGCGCAGATCCGGGGGGACGATGTTTTCCGGACCGGGGAGCGGCCCCATCACCTTTTCCATGCCCGCGAGGAGGTCTGCGCGCCGCTGCCCACCGGCGTCGGCGAGGTGCGGAACCGCCACCAACAGGAACATGGTGAAGGGCAGGGCTCCGGATGCGAAAAGGCGGCGCATGGTGTTACTCCTCCGCGACGAGCCGGATGTCGGGCAGGTTGCGGTAATGTTCGTTGTAGTCGAGGCCGTAGCCGACGACAAAAAGGTCGTCAATGGTGAATCCGGTGAAGTCCGGCTGCACGGGCACAATGCGCCGGGAGGGCTTGTCCAGCAGGGCGCACAGGGTGACGGAGGAGGGATCCTGCCCGCGCAGCCGCTCCAGCAGCGCGGCGAGGGTGCGCCCCGTGTCCACAATGTCCTCGACGAGGAGGACGCTGCGGCCCGTGACGCGCAAATCCTCGGCGCGGGAGAGGATGACACGGCCCGTGCTTTCCGTGCCCGCGTAGCTGCGGGCGTGGATGAATTCGATTTCGAGGTCAATGTCCATGGCGCGCACGAGGTCGGCGGTGAAGAGGGCCGCGCCGTTGAGCACGCCCAGCACCAGCGGCCTTTTGTCCCGGAATTCGTCCGCGAGTTCCGCGCCGAGGCCGCGCACGCGCTCCGCGATGGCCGCGGCGCTGATGAGGGGCTGCCTGCTAAGTTTCATGTTCCACCTCCACTTCGAGGAGCCGCCCGGTCCCGCCGGTGACGGCGGCGTCGGCGGCGGGCATGAGGCCCACCACCCAGAGCAGCGCGTCCCCGGCGAAGAGCAGGGGGACGCGGCCGCGCAGCGGCGCGGGCACGCCCCGGTCCACAAGAAAATCGTGCAGTTTGCGGGAGCCTTCCATGCCCAGCGGCTGGAACCGGTCGCCCGGACGGCGGGTGCGGACCGTCAGTGGTCCGGGAAGGCGGTCCGCGTCGAAGATTTGCCTGTCCGGGGTGCAGTAATCGCGGGGGGATTTGCCGCCCAGCGCCTCCGGGAAAAGGAGCCGCGCGTGAAAGCGCCTGCCCAGCGCGGCGGCGGAACCGGGCACGGGCAGGGGGGTCGCGTCCCCTCCGGGGAAGGGGGCGCTGAAGCGCCCCGCCGCGAGGCTGCCCCGGCCCAGGCTGAGTGTCACACCGCCGCCCAGATCGGCGGCGCGGCCCGTGGCGCCATCCTCCAGCAGCGCCTCGGCGCGCCCCACGGCGGCATGGTCGGCGCGCACGCCGAGGGCTTCCGCCAGGCGCATCCACCAGCGCCGCCGCAACGCCGGGGGCAGCGCGCGGAGCGCGGCGAGGGGCACGTCCGCAATCTCGTCCAGGGCGGCGCCCGGTGGCAGCGGCGGCAGGCCGTGCCGTTGCGCGTGGTCGTCGAGGAGGGCCTCCAGCAGCGCGTTGTCCGCCCGTTGCGCCTCCGCCAGGCGCGCCAGCGCCTCCGCCACGGCGGGGTTGTGTTCACGCGCCAGCAACGGCATCAAATCCAGGCGGATGCGGTTGCGCGCCGTGTGCGGCAGGGCGTTGGAGGCGTCCTCGCGCCAGTCGAGCCCGTTTTGCGCGAGCCATTCCCGGATTTGGGGCCGTGAAACCGCGATGAGGGGGCGCGCCAGCAGGAGGGAACCCTCTGCGCGGAGCGGTGGAATCCCGCCCAGGCCGCGCCCGGCGACCCCGGCGAGCACCCGCATCAGCACCGTCTCCGCCTGGTCGTCGCGGTGGTGCCCCGTGGCGATGACGGCGCATCCGGCCTCTTCCGCCGCCGCCCGCAGGAAGGCGTAGCGTTCGGCGCGGGCGCACTGCTCGAAGGATTCGCCCCGCTCCGCCGCCAGCGCCGCCACGGGCGCCGTGCCCGAAACACAGGGCACACCCAGCGCCTCCGCCGCCGCCGCGGCAAAAGCCGCGTCGCGGGCGCTTTCCCCCCCGCGCGTCTGGTGGTCGAAGGTGGCCGCGCGCACCGCATGGCCCAGCCGCCGCAGGGCATGGAGCAGCGCCATGGAGTCCGCGCCGCCCGACACCGCCGCGAGCACGCGCGCGCCGGGCGGAATCATCCCGTGGCGCGCGACGGTTCGCCGCACTGTTTCCAGGAAGGTGTCGTTTGTTGTGGCCATCGGCCCCGCCGCCCCTGACCGCGCGCCGGCCCGTCCGGCGTCACGGATTCATCATGACACAAGCGGCGGCCGCCGTGAAAGGGGGCCGGGGCGGGCCTCAGAATTCCATCGCGTGGGGCATGGCGCTGATGGCGCGGGCCATGGGCGCGTTGATCGGCGCGGGGCCGTCCTCCGCGTACCGCATGAACTCGACGTGCCCGTCCATGTACAGGATGTTGCTGCCGCCGGGGACGTGGTTGAAGTATTGCACCAGGTCCGCGCCGGTGGAGATGAGGTCATGGTAGATCCAAAGGCCGCTCTGGGCCATTGCCGAAGCGGCGGGATTGTTGATGTCGGTGATGAGGAAGCGCTCCACGCCCTCGCGCAGGCGGTACACGACGCCCCCGCCGCCGTTGCCGTCGGGCGCGATGGTTCCGAACATGGGGAAGATGACCCCGTCGTCCACGTCCGAGTCCGCGGCGGCCCAGTCGCCGGTGCGCAGTTTCATGAACACGCTGGCGATGGTTTTCCAGTACTGGGCGGGGCCGGTGTCGCCGGTGAAGGGGATGAGGGGCATCTGGGTGTCCGCCGGGGAGCAGCGGTCAAAGGCCCAGCCGAAATAAATGTAGCTGTTCATCACTAGGTGGATGCCCTTGTCCATGGCGGCCTCCCCCGCGCCGTCGTCCACGGCAAGGGTGACCATCCACCGGCCGTCCGGCGCCTTCATGTCCTCCGGGGTGATGTGCGAGTTGGAGGGGCACACGAGCACGGCGGGATCGGCGAGGTATTCGGGGTAAATCTGGTGGATGTTCGGGTTGGTGGCGTAGACGTTCATGGTGCCGCCGTTGGGCAGCAGCGTCTGCGGATCCACCAGGGGCTCCGTGGCCGCCTGCATGGCGGGGAAGCGTCCGTTCGACTCGCCGGCGTACATTTTGAAGACCAGCCCCATTTGCTTGAGGTTGTTCTGGCAGGAGGAGCGGCGCGCCGCCTCGCGGGCGCGGGCCAGCGCGGGCAGCAGGATGGCCGCGAGAATGCCGATGATGGCGATGACCACCAGCAGCTCGATGAGGGTGAAACCGGGCTTTTTCATGATGGCGTGTCCTTGCGCAATTAATATGAACTGTTGTTAACGGCGCAGATCATACCATGAATTGGATTTTTGACAATCCGGTATTTTCACTGATGCCACGGCAGGGAATCAGGCGTATATTATTGACGGCTGTCCGTGCGCCAGCCGGGTCCGGTCAAGGATGTGAGCGGTGCGTGCTTCGGGAGCATGCGTGCGGGCATCCCAGCGAAGGAGCGAAGCGGTGAATAATGCTGTCTGGGAGCGCAACAATCGATGCCGCCTGTTGGCGGTTTTTCTCGGCGTGGCCGTGGTTCTTTCCCTGGGCATGCAGGGCTGCCACAAGCCGGGGTATGTGGGGACGGAGACCTGCCTCGGCTGCCACAACGGCAAGCAGGCGGTTGACCGGACGGAGTTTTTGGGCAGCCGCCACGAGATTATTGGTTGCGAGGCCTGCCACGGGCCGGGCGCGCTGCATGTGCGCAACGGCGGCCGGTACGGCCTGTTCATCGGGGATGCGGGGAAGGTGGGGGAGCTTTGCGCCGGATGCCACGAGGCGGAGACGGCGGAGTTCAACCTGAGCGGGCACGCGGTGCGGGGCGTGCTGGGGTGCATGGACTGCCACGACCCGCACTTCAAGCCGCGCACCTCCCGCCCGACGGCGGACAACCAGTTGTGCCTCCAGTGCCATTCCTACCAGGGATTCGCGACGGAGGCGGACATAGAAGCCCACACCTTCCACGGGTATGATCCGGAGGTGACGGGGCAGAGCCGCTGCGTGACCTGCCACATGGTGCCCGCGGACCGGGCGAACCAGGACGGCACGCGCAGCCACACCCTGTGGCCGGTGCCCCCGGTTGAGTCCAACCTTGCGGGGACCACGCCCGCGCCGGCGAATTCGTGCTCGGGCATCAACGGCTGCCACGACGGCACGGTTCCCACGTCGCCGCCCTTTGATGTTGACGATCCGGACACCAATGAACGGCTTCAGATCCTCTATGACACCCGGTATGGCTCGTAATCCCGGCGCCCGAGGGGCGTTGGAGGGAGTGACACACGTGAAAGCACCGCTCCGGTTTCTATTCGCCGCCGCACTGATTGCGGGCGCGGCGGGCATGCTGGCGCCCCGGGCGTTCGCGCAGGACGCGCCCCAGACCGTGGAGGCGGCGCCCGCCGCGGAAAACGCCCCGGCGGAACCGCCCGAGGCGGCGGCCCCCCCCGCCGACGCCCCCGAGGCCGGGGCCGGGGCTGAGGCCGGTGCGGCGGACGGCGCGGCGGCGCCCGGGAAAAAAAAGAACTGGTTCCGCGGCAGCGTCAGCGGCGGTTTTGACGGGATGTGGTCCGGGGGCGACGGCGGCCATGACGTGGACCTTGACCAGTCGCTCCAGTTCCAGATGGACCCGCCCAACTGCGAGCGGCTCCACCTGCGGGGCGCCTTCTGGCTGATTGAGGATCTGGGCTCCTCCTCCGGGCACGGCACGTTAAACGACATTGACGACGCGTTCAACGAGGGGGTCATCGCCCGGGTTTCCCACCTGTACATGGACGTGGACGATCTCTGGAAGGATTCGACGCTGCGCGTGGGCCGCCAGCGGATCATGGAGGGCGCGGAGTACAACCGCATCGACGGGGTTTACTTCAAGCAGCGGCTGGACGCGTGGGAATGGTATGTGTTCGGCGGCACCCGCGCCACGTTCTACGATGACGACTTTGACGATCCGGCGGCGGGCGGCGGCGTGTCCTACTCGCCCACGGGCCGCACCAAGATTGCCCTGGACGGGTACTACGGCAGCGAGAAGCGTTTTGTGGCCGAAAGCCGCACCTTCCACGGGCCCGTGGCCGCGCTCGTGTACCGCCTTGGCGAGGACGACGACCTGAAGTCGGTGGACACCGGCTCGGTGGCGCTCAGCCTGTGGCAGACGGTCAGCGAGAACCTTTCCCTGTACGGGCGGGTGGACTGGCACGACGACGAGGGCGAGGAGCTGCTGCTCAGCGCCACGGGGTATGTGCCGGGCCCCTTCGATCTGACCTACGAGGCGACCTACCGCCGCCAGTTTAATTCGATAACCGACCGCATGAACGACGCCACGGGCTATTACCGGCTTATGGGCGTGTACGAGGAGTACGACAACCTGTTCCTCGCGCTGTACCGGCCCGTGACCAAACAGGTGACGGTTTCGCTGGAGGCCGAGTTCCACCAGTCGGAGAACGACAACTGGTCGAACCGCGACTACCAGCGCTATGCGGCGGTGGTGTCGGGCGAGAAGCTCTTCGGCGGCGCGGCGCTGGACGCGCGCGCCGGGGTGGAGTTCTGGGAGGCCGACCAGGGCGGCGGCTCCTGGGCGGTGGTGGGCGAGGTGGGCCGCCGCTGGAACAACCTGGAACTGGCCCTGGGCACGGACTACCAGCGCTACGAGGACCGCGTTGTCGAGTACAACGAGACCCTCAAACTGATCGACATGGCCAGGGTCTGGTTCGCCCCCGGCATCCTGCAGGGCTACAACCCGCTGCTGCTCTTCTTTGACCACTACGCCGTGGAGATGCACGAGAACATCTACACGGTTTACCTGAAGGCCAAATGGTCCGTGACCGCGGACCAGGACCTGTCGGCCAAGGTGACCTACGAGGAGGGCGACGGGCCCCACACGCCCGTCTGGCGCGTCCAGGCCGACTACACCTTCCGTTTCTGATTTCCGCAGGAGACCCTGAGAATGTTTAAGCAAACCGGAAAACGCTGGCTGGCGATCATCCTCATGGCGGTGCTGCTGGGCGCCTGCGCCACGCTCACCACCATGCGCGGCGGCGACCGCGGCCTGAAATTCCCGCACAAGCACCACGCGGAGCAGGGGATGGGCTGCGAGGACTGCCACGCCATGGACGACAAGGGCATGCCCGCGATGCCCAACCACGACGTGTGCGGCACGTGCCACGACTTCGACCAGGAGAAGCCGGACGACAAGTGCGCCCAGTGCCACACGCGCAAGGACTGGACGGTCACGCCCGTCAAGCGGCTGCTGTCCGACGAGGTTAAATTCAGCCACCAGGCCCACGCGGACAAGCAGGTGGAGTGCGCGGCGTGCCACACCGACCCCGACCGGGGCAAGCTGCCCGCGAAGAAAGTGATGAACTGGTGCATGGACTGCCACGGCAAGACCAGGCCGGAGCTGAACGGGTGCTCCGTGTGCCATTCCGTGCTGAGCAGGGAGACGCGCCCCGCCACGCGCCAGGGCGTCCGCATCGCCCATGACAACCCGCAGGTGTGGGAGAAGACCCACGGGCGCGAGTCGCGCAGGGATTTGGAGTACTGCAGAATTTGCCACGAGGACGAGACCTCCTGCGAGGAATGCCACCGCAAGAACCCGCCCGACAGCCACAACGGCGCGTGGCGGGGGCGCAGCCACGGCGTGCGCGCCTCGTGGGACCGCGAAAAGTGCGCGGCGTGCCACGAGGAGGACTCGTGCGTGAAGTGCCACAAAAAGACGGAGCCCGCCAGCCACCGCGGCGGATGGGGCGAGCCGCTCAACCGGCACTGCGTCAACTGCCATTACCCGCCAAACAAGACGGGCTGCACGGTGTGCCATGAGAACATCGAGCATCCCAAGGCGCTGGCCTCGCCCCACAACATCGGCATTTACGGGCAGTGCAGGTTCTGCCATCCCGGCGGTTCGCCCTACCGCGCGCCGCACATCATGAACACCGGCATCCGCTGCCTTGCCTGCCACTAGCGGGCGGCGCGGCGCGAGAAACGCCCCCGGGCCGGGCAGGCTCCGGGGGCGTTTCCATTTTGGTGGGATTCCCGACTGCGGGATGCTGGGGCCGCGCCATAAAAAACAGGGGCCAAAATGCTAATAATGTGGTATAATTCAGTGGGAATCGGTGTGTGCGGCGCAATGCGTTTGCCGCGGTCCGACCGGGAGGCCGCGCCGTCAGGGCAGGCGAATGAGGTGATGCCATGTCCGAAGATCAGAGGGAACAGCGGGAGCATGAGCGGAACTGTGTGAAACTGCGGGCGGAGGTGCGTCTTCACTGCGGTGTGATGGTGGACGGGCGCGCGGTGGATGTGAGCCTTGGGGGCCTGCTCTTTGAGACGGAACGGTCCCTGCCGCTTGACTGTCCGGTGCGGGTCTGTCTGGTTTTTGAGGGGGCGGGCGGGGAGCGCCGCTTTGAATGCCAGGGCCACGTGGCGCGGTTTGACGCGCGCGGGCTGGCCATCTCCTTCACGGGGCTCACGGGCCGGTGCGTGGAGGAGCTGGGCCTGCTGATCCATGGTCTCACCCGCGCCTATGACAACTGTCACATGGACGCGCGCGAGGAGGCGCTCGCGGGGGTGTATTACACCGGATAGCCCGCATGAAAGGGGTTGCATTTCCGCCGGGCTTCGGGTGAAAATGGGGCGAGGAAGAAGGATGCGGCCGGAGGGCCGCGGGGGGCGGGCTGCAAATAAGGGAGACGGGGATGACAAACAGGCCACAAATGACGCGGCGGGTTGGGTTGTGCGCGCTTCTGTTGGCGGGGTGGCTCGCCTGCGCCGCCGCGCGGGGCCAGGAAACATTTTCCCTGCCCGGGGGCCGCACCGAAATATCCGGCGTTCCCTGGACGCCGGAGCCGCTTTGGGGCGGCGACAAGGCGGTGTACGGGACGGACGACCGCATTGACGTGTACGCGGAGACGGACGCGGCGCGCCGGGAGTGGGCGGCGTCGGTGTGCGCGCTGGTGTACAGCGGCGATCTCACTCCCGCGGGCACGAACCAGTGGAAGCTGAGCCTGTATGAATTCCAGGCGATGGGGCTGATGCCCTGCGATTCGGAGCCCTTCCGCTTCCAGCCCGCCGCCGCGTTCTGCACGGGGTTTCTGGTGGGCCCCGATCTCGTGGCCACGGCGGGGCACTGCTTTGCCGAGGGGGATCAGAAGAACACGCGCTTTGTCTTCGGCTTTAACATGATCAACGCGAACACCCCCGCGGACACCTTCAGCGCCGACCAGGTGTACTCCTGCGCGGAGGTGGTCGGCTGGGCGCGCAACAACCCGACGGGCATGGACTACTGCGTGCTGCGGCTGGACCGCCCCGTGAGCCTGCCCGGGGTGTGGCCCTTTGAAATCAGGCGCGGCGGCGCGCCCGCGCCTGGAACACCCGTCGGCGTGATCGGCCACGCCGCCGGGCTGCCGAAAAAGATCGCCTTCGGCGGGGCGACCCGCACGACCGTGGTTTATGACAACCATTTCATGACCAACACCGACAGCTACGGGGGCAATTCGGGGTCGCCCGTGATCAACGCGGAGACGGGCGTGGTCGAGGGCATCCTGGTGCGGGGCTATGCCGACTTTTTCAACAACAACAACTGCTTCAACTCGATGGTGTACAACGACGCGCAGGCGGGGGAGGAGGCCACCAAGGCGTCCCTGATCGCGCAGTACGTGCCCGAAGTCATGAACCGGCGCGGTGAGATTGTGCTGGACAAGACGGCCTACAAATGCGCCGACACCGTCAGGATAACCCTGCGCGACAAGAACGCGGCGGGCACCGTGACGGCTGTTGTGACGGTGAACGGCCCGCCCGCCTCTGACACGGAGACGGTCACCCTCGGCGCCGTTCCGGCTACGCCGGGAATTTTCACGGGGAGCATCCCCCTGGTTCCGGGAACCGGCACCGGTGACGGCAAGGTCCAGGCCGCAGAGGGCGACACCCTCACCGTGTCCTATTCCGACATCAACGACGGCGCCGGGCGCGCCCACCTCGCAACCGCGCGCGCGGCGGTGGACTGCACGCCGCCCGGTTTCACCGGCGCCCCCTCGGTCACGGCCTCCTCCACCGGCGCGCGCATCGTCTTTGGCACCACGGAAAGCGCCCTGCCCTCCGCGGCCGCCGGAACCTCCTGCGGCGTCTCCACGGCGACGGCCCGGAGCACACGGGCGGGCACGGAACACGCCCTCTCGCTGGGTGGCCTCCAGCCGGGCACGAAGTATTATTACCGGGTGACGGCGCAGGACGCGGCGGGCAACAGCGCTACGGACAACAACCAGGGCGCGTGTTATGAGTTCACGACGACCACGGCCGGAACGGGCTGCGACAACCCGCTGGTGATTCAGACGGGCGAGCCTGTTTCCGCCTCCACCACCGGCGTGGAGGGGGGCGCGCAGTGGTTTTCCTGGACGCCCGGCGCGGAGGGCATCGCCTCGGTCAGCCTGTGCGACGCGGCCGATTTTGACACGTCACTGACGGTGTTCGACCGGTGCGGCGGCGCGGTGGTGGCCGCCAACGACGACTACTGCGGCCTGACGTCGCGGGTTGAGTTTTCGCCCGCGCCCGGCGCGTCCTACATCATCCGCGTGTCCGGCTACGGCAGCGAGACGGGCCACTTTGAGCTGGACACCGCGCTGGTCCGGGCGGAGGACTATTCCGTGCTGTCCTTTTTCAAGCCCGCCAGCCTCGGCGAGAACCACGCCGCCGCGGCCCTCGCCCGGCTCGGCATGGAGGACGTGTACGAGGCGGACAACGCGGCGGCGTTCCTGATGATGCTGCCGCTGCGCGACTGGGAGCTGGTGATTGTGGACGTGGCGGAGGGGGACAACGACAAGAGCGTGTTTGACGCGCTGGCCGCATATTACGACCGGGGCGGCAGGATCATCCTGTACCACTGGCTCTTGTCCTACGCGATGCCGCAGGCGCTGCTGGAGCGCGCGGGCGTCACCGTGTCCGGCTATTACAACACGCCCCTGTCCGTGCGGAGCTGGGAGCGGTCACCCCTTTTCATCTGGCCCAATTCGGTGCCCTCGCTCACCGGCCTCACCCCCCATGGCACGATTGCGGGGCACTGGCTCGGCACCACCACGGCGGCGGCCCACGCCGGGTACACCAGCGCGCCGGCTGCGGGCAAGTGCGCCGTGACCATGGATGCCGGCGGACGGTTCATTTTGAACGGCTTTTCCCCGCAGAACGCGGCGGGGGACACCGACACCGATTCGGACGGCACGGCGGACATGGTGGAGTTGTATGAAAACGAAATCATGAACCTGCTCCACCCCCCCTCGGCCACGCTGCGGGTGAACCTCTCCCCGGCGGAGGCTGTTGCGGCCGGGGTACGCTGGCGCAGGACGGGCACGGAGTCGTGGATGCGGAGCGGGGCGACGCTGACCAAACTTCCCCCGGTCACGGTGGGGCTGGAATTCCTCAGCGCGGGGAGCTGGATCGCGCCGGAAACACAAAGCATTGTGATGGCCGAGGGGGAGTCCAGGGTTGTCGAGGCGGTGTTCACCCCGGCGCCGCCCATGTCCGGCGCCGTCCGTGTCACCATCACCCCCGCCGGGGCGGCGGCTGCGGGCGCCAGATGGCGGGTCGCGGGGGGCGGCGCGTGGTATGCCGGCGGACAGACCGCACCCGGTGTGGCTCCCGGAACGCACACGGTGGAGTTTTCCAGCGTGTCCGGCTGGTTTGCGCCCGCGCCGATGCAGGTGACGGTGGCCTCCGCTATAACCACGTCCGTGTCGGCGGCGTACACGCCGGACCCCGGCGCGCTCGGGTCGATCACGGTTGTCATCGGCCCCACCGCGGCGGCTTCGGCGGGGGCGAAATGGCGCATATCCGGCGCGACGGAGTGGCGGGAGGACGGTTACACGGAGACGGGCCTCTATCCCGGCTCCCACTGGATAGATTTCACGGGCGTTCCCGGATGGCTGGGCCCCTGGAACGCCATTGTGTCGGTGGAGCCGGGCAGGAACACCCGGTACCGCGCCGTGTACACCCTTGACTCGTCCAGCCTGGGCGCGGTGACGGTGGAGATTGAGCCGGAGGCCGCGGCGGCGGGGGCGAAATGGCGGATTGACGGAACTGAGGAATGGCTTGCGGACAGGCATGTGGAAGGCGGCCTGTCGCTGGGACAGTTGACGGTTCAATTCTCCGACGTTCCGGGGTGGGTGACACCGGAACAGCGGACGATCACCATCACCGCACGCAGGACCATCTATGTCACCGCGGGTTATGTGCGTATCCAGCAAACCCTGGCCTCGGTGCGCGTGAATGTCACGTCCGAGCTCGCGGTGATGGCGGGGGCCAAATGGCGGCGGCTGGGCACCTACACCTGGCGCGCACCCGGAACGGGGGACTACAACCTTCCGCCGGGCGCCTGCACAATCGAATTCGCCGATGCGGTCGGATGGGTCCGGCCCGCCGACAAGGAGGTGGCCCTCACGGCGGGGGAAACCACGACGGTGGATGCGGTGTTCACGCCCACCTCCTCCGCGAAAAGCGGGCTGAATGTAATGATCACGCCGCCGGAGGCGGTGGAGGCGGGGGCCAGGTGGCGCAGGACGGGCGCGGCCTGGCGCGAAAGCGGCTCGGTGGAGCAGCCGCTGGTTCCGGGCTCCTGCACGGTGGAATTCATCAACATTGCCGGGTGGACCAGGCCCGCGAACATGCCCGCCACCCTTTCCCCCGGCGTTGTGACCGTGTTGAACGCGGCCTACGTGTCCAACGCGCAACTGTACGGCGCGGTGCGCGTGTCCGTCACGCCGCCGGAGGCGGTGGCGGCGGGCGCGAAATGGCGCAGATCGGGCACCAGCGTCTGGCGCGCGCCCGAAAGCACCGAGACGGATGTCGCCCCCGGCACGCACACCATCGAGTTTTCCGAGGTGTCCGGGTGGACCAAGCCGTCCGGAAAATCCGTTGTGGTGACGGCGGGCGCGACGGCGGAAACGTCCGCCGCATACACCCAGATCGCCCAGACGAAGGGGATTCTCACGGTGGTGCTGCTGCCCGCGGAGGCGGCGGCGGGGGGTGCGAAATGGCGGCGCACGGGCACGGAAACCTGGCGCGCCGGCGGGGAACAGGAGACGGGCGTGGCACCCGGCAACCATGCGGTGGAATTTTCCGAGGTGTACGGCTGGACCAAACCCGCCGGCATGGCCGCCGCCGTGCGCGCCGGGGAAACGACCACCCTCACGGCCGCCTACACCGCAAGCCTGCGCGACCGCGGTTCGCTGCGGGTTGTCCTCGGGCCCGCGGGCGCTGAAAGCGCGGGCGCGGGGTGGCGGCGCGCGGGCACGGACACCTGGCGCGCGGGTGGCGCGACGGAAACGGCGCTGATGCCCGGCGCGCACACGGTGGAATTCACGGAACTGGAGGGATGGGTCCGTCCCGCGGACGCGACCGTCCAGATTGCGGCGCAGAAGACCACGGAGATTTCCGCCGCATGGCTTTCCCCGGAGGAGGCCGCCCGGGCGCTGCTTGGCGCTTTCGGCGTGGCGGACGCCGACGGCGGCGGCGCGCTCGAACCCGGCGAGGCGCGCACCGTGCTGTCCACCCTCGGCAATGGTGTCTTTGCCCTGATGGACGGCAACGGGGATGGTGTTGTGTCGGAGGCGGAGTTGCGCGCCCTCACCGGGGAGGAGCCGGATGGGGGCTGCGCGGGATGTCCGGGCGGCAAGTCCTTCCTTCCGGGTGACTGGTTCCTGCTTGGCCTGGGCATGACGGTGCTGACGGTGTTCAGCAGGAGGAAATAGGCCGGGACGCTTCCGGCGGGAGACGCGCCGCATTGTGCGCGGGGTTGAACGCATTTTTTCCTGTTGTGGACAAATTTTCACGCCATAACTTTGCCGGTAAATCCGGACAGGAAATCACGATTTCCGATGGGGTATACTTTTCCCGGTTTTTACCGCTGGGACGCCGGGTAACAAGACTGATCGGGAATTCATCATGAACGCACTCACCAGGCTGATGATTCAGGCACATGTGCTGCATTGGCGTTTTACATGGGAAAAGCACAATTCCCATTATCCGGTGCCGGTGAAGGACAACCCGAAGTTCATGACCGCATGGGACGCGGTGGACCTGATCAAGGACGGGGCGGTGATGGGCACCTCCGGACTGGGGGGCAACCAGCGCTGCGCGCTGATGTACTGGGCCATCCGGGAGAGGTTCAAGGCGGAGGGCCGCCCGAAAAACCTGACCATTGTGTGCACCGGCGGCCAGGGCGCGCGGGGCAAGATACCGGGGTCGCTTGAGGAGATTGGGCTGGAGGGGCTGAACACGCGGCTGTTCACGGCCCACACGGAGACTTTCAAGGCCCAGTTGAAACTCGCGGACGCGGGAAAACTGGAGCTTCAGGTGATTCCGCAGGGAACGCTCACGCAGATACTGAAGGCGCAGGGCGAGGGGCGGGATTATGTGGTCAACGAGATTGGCCCGGGCACGTTCATGGATCCGCGCACGGGCCGGGGCACCCCGGTGACGCCGGGCGCGCCGCAGTATGTGGAGGTGCTTGACGACGGCCGCTTCAAGTACCGGCTGCCGAAGATTGACACGGCGGTGTTCAGCGCCCCGGCGGCGGACCGCAAGGGCAACATCTACATGAAGAACGCGTCGGTGCTGTGCGAGAGCATGGAGATGACGCGCGCGGCGCGGCGCAACGGCGGCAGGGTGATCGTGAACGTGGGGCTGCTGGTGGAGGAGGGCTATGACGAGGTGTTCCTTCCGGCGGACCAGGTGGACGCGGTGGTGTACTGGCCGGACGTGGAGCAGACGGCGACCATAAAGCACCGGAAGCACTGGGAGATGTTCACCACGAACAGCACCATGGACATCCGGGAGGGGGTGGCGCGGGTGCGCGTGGTGAACGACCTGCTCGGCGTGACGCCGAAGCGCAAGCCGGTGGACGGCGTGCTGGCGCGGCTCGCGACCCAGATTTTCGCGGCCCACGCGGCGAAGGGCGACCATGTGGACATCGGCGTGGGCCTGCCCGAGGAGGTGTCCCGCCTGCTGTACGAGAGCGGGGTGATGAACGATCTGGTGATGATCAACGAGAGCGGTGTTTTCGGCGGGCTGGCCGCGCCGGGCATCTTTTTCGGCGCGGCGGTGAACCCGACGGAAATCGTCTCCTCCGCCACGGCCTTCGAGCGGGTTTACGAGCGGCTGGACTGGGCCATCCTCGGCGCGCTGGAGATAGACGGCGACGGGCATGTGAACGTGTCGAAGCGGGGGGAGGGCGCGCTGAATTACGTCGGCCCCGGCGGGTTCATCGACCTCTCCACGAGCGCGAAGGCACTGGTGTTCTGCGCGGCGTGGGGCGACCGCGCGAAGATAGAGGTGGAGGAGGGCCGCGTGCGCGTGGTTGAGCGCGGCACGCCCAAATTTGTGGAGCGGGTGGACGAGATCACCTTCAACGGGCGGGAGGCGCTGCGCGCCGGCAAGAAGGTGTTCTATGTGACCCATGTGGGCGCGTTCCAGCTCACGGAGCGGGGCATGGAACTGGTGTGCGTGCTGCCCGGCGTGGACGTGCAGAAGGACATTCTGGACGCGTGCCCCATGCGCGTGGTGCTGCCCGAATCGGGCGCGCCCGCCGTGGCCGGTCCGGAGGTGGTCACCGGCAGGGGCTTCAAATTCGCCCTGGGAGAATGACATGCGCGCGTTGCTGGCCGTCCTTTTGGCGCTTGCGGGGGCGGGTGCCGCCGCCGGGGAAAGCCCCTGGGAAAAGGAGGTCCGGCGTTTTGAGCAGGAGGACGCCGCACGGCCGCCGAAACCGGGGGGCGTGGTGTTCACCGGCAGCTCCACCACCCGCCTGTGGGACTTGAAGGCGTCCTTCCCGGAGATTCAGCCCGTGAACCGGGGTTTTGGCGGCTCAACCTATGCCGGTCTTGCGGAGCTTGCGCCGCGCATCTTTGCGGCATGGCAGCCGGAGACGGTGGTGGTCTATTCGGGGGACAATGACATTGCCCACGGCGAGACGCCGCAGGCGGTGCTGGAGGCGTTCAAAAAGTTCGCGGAATGGTTCCACAACCGTTTTCCGGAGGCGCGGCTGATCGTGCTGTCCGCCAAGCCGAGCATTGCCCGGTGGGAAATGCGCGACAAGATGGCGGAGATGAACGGGCTGATTGAGGGGTGGCTCAAGGGCAAGCCCTGGGGAACGTGGGTGGACATGTGGCCCGTGACCCTGGGCCCGGACGGCGCGCCAAGGAAGGATCTGTTCATGGAGGACGGCCTGCACCTGAGCGCCGAAGGCTACAAGGCCTGGACGGAGAGGGTGGAAGGCCTGTTGACGGGGAAGGAAGCCGGGGAAAAGGCGCAATCCTCGCGCTGAGGCGGCCTCCTCACTCCCTCGCCTCTGTCAGCGCGTCGCGCCGTTCCCGCCATGCGCGCAATTCCCTGCGGAGATGGAGGTACAATCCGTACCTGTCCTGCCGCTGCGGCTGCACTGAAAAAACGCTTCCATCCTCGAGGCCGACGAGCAGCTGCATGTAGGGCGAGTCGCAGTTCAAATCAGCCTCAAACACCACGTCTGTGACGCTGTTAAGCGAAACCTGCTGTTCCTCCGCCCCGTGGTAGTTCAGCACCAGCATGCCGTTCCTCACGGTCAGGGTTTGCAGGCCGTGCTTGGGTGTTTTCAAAATACGCATGACCATGAAAACAAATCCGGCGGCCAGTGCAGCGGCGGCATAACGGAACGTGCCCCCTTCCAAAAACATTGCCAAATACTTGCCGGCTATCCCAAAAATCCAGGCGATCACCAGCACAGACGCAACCTTGCCCGGCCACCGCCGTCTGCGGGGGCATGTCAAAGGAACCTCCGTATCAAGGGGAATTTTCCCAATGATGGCCTGAAAAGCCGCATAAGAGTCCGGAAAGGCGGAACGGAGATAAAAAACCGGCTGTTCCTGCCCGCCCGCTATCCGTATACGCCGAAAAAAGGGCTGGTGTTCGATGCTTCGTATATCCCGAAAGAAAAGAACCGGCTTCCCCCGCCGAAAAGGATGGCAAAGGCCTGTTTCGGTGATTTCGAAGGCATGCCTGCGTCCCCTGACCCCCCAGTCAAGGCCGAAATAGCACACGACCAGCATGGGAACACCAAGCATGACGCAAATGAGCGCTCCAGTCACCGAGCCTGAAAAAGGGGCAAAGCCCAGGAGAAAAACCGCGAGCATAAGGACGGGCAGCGACAGCAGAACAGCCATCACGCGGTTCAGAAGGGACGGTTTGTACAGATGGCTGACGGCAGCGTCGTCTTTTTCCGGGACACCGGTGCGGGACGGCTTGGGGTTTTCCCCGGGGACAGACTCCCCGCCCCCCTGGTTCTCCCGAAAATAGTTGATGATGCAATGGGGCGCGCAGAGCATCCATGCGGAAGAGGCGGGACCAAGGAACACGGCGTTACTAATTTTGGACAACACGCCATAGCCAACCCGGCCAAACAGGGGACTGTGGCTCACTACATAATCAATGCCATCCAGTGACGCAAGCGCACGCCGCCGCCTTCCCAACAGGGACACGCTGACGAGTTCCCCTCCCCTGATCTCAAACCGCCACACCGCCGTGAAGGGGCGCGACAGCATGCCCTTGCAGAAGTAAAGCGCGACAATCGCGGGCACAACAAGCCTTGCGGCGTTTTCAAAGCCCAGGCGGGGGAGCAGAAAACCGGCAACCGCCGCGGCGAACAACAGGACAACCGCCGGGGCGGTGAGTTCCCGCCAGAGGGAAAAGATGCTGAAGCCCCGCCCCTGCGGGGTTTCGGGGGACGGGGGGGATTCGGTGAAATGCGCCAGCAGGTAGGCGGCCTGGCGCGGAACCGGACAGGGAAAGACGACTTTTCTTCCCGCCGAATCACGCGCCTCCAGATAGTGAAGGAAATCATGGTAGACCAGCCCGGAAACCGGACGGGCGCACACGGCGTCCAGCAACGGCTTCAAGTCCTCCTCCGGTCCGTCAAAGCAAACCGTGGTCACATGGGGGTACAGGAGGACGCAGTCGCTGATGACGGCGCAGCACAGGGCCGCCAGGGCGAAAAACAGCGGCCAAGGGACGGTGCCGTCCACACCGGCGCATTGCGCAAAAAGAACGCCAAGGGACATGCCGGCAACCAGGGAAACCACACAGCGGCGGAGAAGGCAGTTGACCGCCCAATTCCTCACCACTTCATTGCGCAAAAAAACCATGCTGCACAGGCCCCGTTGAAAGGTAAAACGTTGACGCGGCACATTCCTCTTCCACCGATGGTAGCTGAAGCCCCCGGGAAAAACAACAGGCGAAGGCGGCTGAGGGAGGCGGCTTTGGTCAGTCTTGTCGGACGCGTCGGCCTGATCGGGAAGGGGAAACCGCCCCATTCCCCGGCAGCAGGGGGGGTAAAATTAAGGGAGGAGAGGGCTGATGGGATAAAATGCGTCCATTCAATCCGTGTGCCCGCGTCGGTGTCTTCCGCACCGGCAAAAACATCCCGGCGGCAAAAGGTGTCCCCCCATGGTTTTCTGGTTATACGCAGGTTTTTTGCTCTTTGTTTTTGTGATGCTGGCCCTTGATTTGGGCCTGCTGAACCGCAAGGCCCATGTCATCGGCACCATTGAGGCGCTGGCGTGGACCTCCCTGTGGGTGGGCCTCTCCTTTGTGTTCAGCGCGATTGTCTGGCACATTTACGAGCACGACTGGTTTGGCGTCGCGGGCGGGGCGGGGGAGGCGCTGACGGGCCGGCAGGCGGCGCTGCAGTACATCACGGGCTATCTCATCGAAGAGTCGCTCAGCGTGGACAACATGGTGGTGATCGCGCTGGTTTTCGCCCATTTCAGCATTCCGCCCCACTACCAGCACCGGGTGCTTTTCTGGGGCATCCTGGGGGCGCTGGTCATGCGCGGCGCGATGATCGCGGCGGGCACGGCGCTGATAGCCCGTTTCGAGTGGATTCTCCTTGTCTTTGGCGGGCTGCTGATTTACACGGCGGTGAAGATGGCCTTCACGGGCGAGGAGAAACCGGATCCCGAGAGGAACCCCCTTGTGCGGCTGGCGCGGCGCGTGCTGAACGTGACCACCGAACTGTACGGGACGCGCTTTGTCGTCAGGCTTGACGGGAAGTGGCATGTGACCCTGCTTTTCATCGTGCTGCTCGTTGTGGAGAGCTCCGATGTCATATTCGCGGTGGATTCCATACCGGCGGTCATCGCGGTCACCCGGGACCCCTTCCTGGTGTTCACCTCCAACATATTCGCGATTCTCGGCCTGCGTTCCCTTTACTTTGCGCTGGCCGGGCTGGTGCGGCAGTTCCGTTATCTGAAGCCGAGCCTGGTGGTGCTGCTCGCCTTTGTGGGCGTCAAGCTCATGCTTGAGCACTGGTATCCCATCCCGACATCGGCGTCGCTGCTGGTTGTGCTCGGCATTCTCTCGGTGGGCGTGGTCGCGTCCCTGCTCGAACTGCGCGGGGGCGCGGCGGGGGCGCGGCGGGCCGGGGAGGATGGGGCTGGCGCGGCCGTGCCGCGGGATGCCGTGGGGGCCCGCCGCATCGCGGGGCTGTTCATTTTCTCGTCCATGCTTTTTCTGGGCACGGTGTTCTTTTTCCTGTCGGTCCCGGCCCATGCCGCGGCGCCCCTGGCCGCGGTTGTCCTTGCCGTGGAGATTTTCTGGGCGCGCCGCATTCTGGGCCGCATGGGCGGGACGGTCCCGGGGGTGGCGGCGGCTGCGGCGGAGGAGGGCGGCCTGCCCATGGAATAGATGGAGGACATGTGGATGGGGATTCGGGCGGACACGGGGGTCCGCCCCTGCTGGATGATGTTGGGCGGGGTGTGGGGGGCGCAAACGCGGGGCGTTTATTCCCCGTGCGTGATTGGATACAATGGCGGTCCGGGCGCGGCGTGTTGATCGGGGCCCGAACGAGGGAGAGCCATGAACCATCCGGAACGTTTTCGCGCGGTGATGAACTTCCAGCCCGTTGACCGGCTGCCGGTGATCGAATGGGCGATGTGGTGGGATTTGACCATTGACCGCTGGCGGAGGGAGGGGCTGCCCGCGGGGCTGGACGGGGTCTTCGAGATATCTGAATATTTCGGGCTGGACCCGTACAAGCAGTTCTGGTTCAGCACGAACGAGCCGACCATCGCGGCGGTGCAGCACCATGTGGACGGGGGCGTGGCGGGGATGGACGACTATGATCGCTTTCTGCCGCACCTGTTTCCCGACCACACGGCGGCGGTGGAGACGATGCGGCCCTGGGCGGCGCGGCAGGCGGCGGGCGACGCGGTGGTGTGGATCACCCTTGAGGGGTTCTTCTGGTTTCCGCGCACGCTGATGGGCTTCACGGGCCTGATGTACGCCTTCATCGAGCAGCCCGAACTCATCCACCGCATGAATTCCGATCTGCTGAAATTCAACCTGGGGCTGCTGGACCAGATTGAGAAGTCCTGCGTTCCCACCTTCATGACCATCGCGGAGGACATGTCCTACAACAACGGCCCGATGATCGGCGAAGACCTGTTCGAGGAGTTTGTGGCTCCTTATTACCGGCAACTGGTGCCGCGCGTGAAGGAGATGAACGCGTCGGTGATAGTGGACACAGACGGCGATGTGACGCGCATGGTGCCGTGGCTGCGGGGAGTGGGCGTGGACGGGATTCTTCCGCTGGAGCGGCAGGCGGGGGTGGACGGGATGAAACTGCGCCGGGAGTTCCCCGACCTGCGGATGATCGGCCACTACGACAAGATGATCATGGACCGGGGCGACGGCGCGCTGCGCGCGGAGTTTGAGCGGCTGCTGCCGCTGATGAGGACCGGCGGGTTCATCCCGAGCGTGGACCACCAGACACCGCCGCACATTTCCATGGACCAGTACCGGGACTATCTGAAACTGCTGCATGAATACGCGGCGCTGGCCGCGCGCTGAACCGCGCCCGAAAGGAGAGTCTTCCATGACGCACAAAAACAGCCTGTTTCTTCTCGCAGCGGCGGTCCTTGCCCTTTCGGCCGTTCCCCCGCTTTGGGCGGGCACGATGGAGGAGGAATTCGCCGCGCCGCCGGACACCGCGCGGCCCTGGGTCTACTGGTTTTTCATGGACGGCAACCTGACCCGCGAGGGGATCACTGCCGACTTGGAGGCAATGAAGAAGGCGGGCATCGGCGGCGCGATTTACATGGAGGTGGGCGTGGGCGTGGAGCCCGGGCCGGTGGAGTTCATGAGCGCGGAATGGCAGGAGCTGCTGGGCCACGCCTTTTCCGAGGCGGACCGGCTGGGCATCCAGATATCGCTGGCGGCGGGACCGGGCTGGTGCGGCACGGGCGGGCCGTGGGTGAAGCCGGAGCAGTCCATGCAGCACCTGGTTTCGAGCGCGGAAAACGTGTCCGGACCGGCGAAGTATGACGGGGTGCTTCCCCGGCCCAAGCCCCGGACGCCCTACTTTGGCGAGAGGACACTGACACCGGAACTGCGGAAGATTTGGGAGGAGTACTACCGGGATGTGGCGGTGCTGGCGTTCCCCACGCCCGCCGGGGAGGCGCGCACCGCCGATGTGAACGAGAAGGCGCTGTACCACCGGGATCCCTATTCGTCAAAACCCGGCGTGAAGCCCTTCCTGCCCGCCCCGGCGGAGCATGCGCCGGTGGCGGCGGAGCAGTGCGTCGCCTCGGACAAGATCATCGATTTGACGGACCGGCTCGCGCCTGACGGGCGGCTGGTGTGGGAGGTGCCGGAGGGCGACTGGACGATCATGCGCTTTGGCCGCACGACCACGGGACAAACATCGCGCCCCGCGCCGGAACCTGGACTGGGGCTGGAATCGGACAAGTTTGAGGCGGCCTCCATTGACGCGCACTTTGAGGCCTACGTGGAGGCGCTGCTGAAGAAGACCGGCGCGCCGAAGAATCCCGGCCGGGGACTGACCACCCTTCACTTTGACAGTTGGGAGATGAGCTCGCAGAACTGGTCGGGCGCGTTCCGGGAGGAATTCACGAAGCGGCGCGGTTATGACCCGCTGCGCTTCCTGCCGGCCTATGACGGGCGCGTGGTGGACAATGCGGAGGTGACGGAACGGTTTTTGTGGGACCTTCGGCAGACGGCGCAGGAGCTGGTAATCCAGAACCACGCGCAGCGGCTGAAGGAGCTGGGCGCGAAGCACGGATTGGAACTTTCCATCGAACCCTACGATTTGAACCCCTGTGCGGACCTGGCGCTGGGCGGCGTGGCCGACGTGCCGATGTGCGAGTTCTGGTCGAAGGGCTACGGTTTCAGCACCGAGTTCAGCAGCGTCGAGGCGACGTCCATCGCGCACACCATGGGCCGGACGATTGTGGGCGCGGAGTCCTTCACCGCCGCACCCGGCGAGGACTGGCGGCAGTATCCCGGCTCGATGAAGGCGCAGGGCGACTGGGGCCTGTGCGCGGGCATCAACCGCTTCGTGTTCCACCGCTACCAGGCACAGCCGTACATGGACCGCTTTCCAGGCATGACCATGGGGCCCTACGGGGTTCGCTGGGAGCGCACGCAGACATGGTGGGACATGGCGGACGCGTACCACCTGTACCTGTCCCGGTGCCAGCAGATGCTGCGGCGCGGGCTCTTTGTGGCGGACATCCTTTACCTGACGCCGGAGGGCGCGCCGTGCGTGTTCCGCCCGCCCAGCTCGGCCCTGCGGGGGGACCTGCCGGACCGGCGCGGATACAACTTTGACGGATGCGCGCCCGACGCCTTGATCGGGCGGGCTTCGGTGAGGGACGGGCGGATTGTGTTCCCCGACGGAATGAGCTACCGGCTGCTGGTGCTGCCGCGCCTCGACACGATGACCCCGCGCCTGCTGAGGAAAGTCGCCGAACTGGCCGGGGCGGGCGCGGCGGTGATGGGCATGCCGCCGAAGAAGTCGCCGAGCCTGGCGGACTATCCGAAGGGCGACGGGGAGGTGCGGGATCTTGCGGAGAAGCTGTGGGGCGGCGGGACGGTCATCCCCGACGCGGTGGAAGCCGAGGCGGAGGAGGCGAACCCGCTGGCGGACGCGCAATGGATATGGTATCCCGAGGGCAGCCCGGCGGCGTCCGCGCCGCCGGAAAAGCGGTATTTCCGGCGCGAGTTTGAAATTGCGGCAGGGGTGGCCGTCGAGTCGGCGCGGGTGGTAATGACGGCGGACAACAGCTTTAAGCTGTCGGTGAACGGAAAGCCCGCCGGGCGGGGAAGCAATTTCAACATTGCCGAGACCATGGACGTGACGGCGCTGGTGACGCCCGGCAAAAACACGCTGGCCGTGGAAGCGGAGAACGGGGACGACAAGGCGAACCCCGCCGGGCTGATCGGGTCGCTGACGGTGCGCTTTTTTGACGGAAGCATGATGACGGTGAACACCGACGGTGGCTGGACCGTGTCAAAGTCGGAGGACGGCGCGGGGAGCGCGGCGATGGTGCTGGGCGGCTCCGGCATGGCGCCGTGGAATTTCAAGGGCGTGCAGCCCTGGCAGCGCGACATCTACCCGGACTATGACGCCACGGCGGCGGTGCTGGCGAAGCTGGGCGTGATGCCCGATTTCGGATCCTGCCGCCCCATGCGGTACATCCACCGGCGCGACGGCGACGCGGACATCTATTTCGTCTCCAACCCCAGCGAAGAGGGCGGCACGGTGGGCTGCCGCTTCCGTGTGACCGGACGGCAGCCCGAATGGTGGAACCCCATGACGGGCGAACACCACGACCTGCCGAAGTTTGCCGAAGCGGACGGGCACACCGCCATTAACCTGAGCCTTGAGGCCCATGAAAGCGGTTTCGTCGTGTTCCGCAGGCCCGTGGAAAAGACGGCGGCGGCGGGGGCCAACTTCAGGGAACTGAGCGCCGTGATGACCGTCGGCACGCCATGGGAGCTGTCCTTCGATCCCAAGTGGGGCGGGCCGGAGAAGATCACCTTTGCGGCGCTGGAGGACTGGAGCAAACGGTCCGAGGAGGGCATCAGGCACTACTCGGGCAAGGCGGACTACCGGACGGTCTTTGACTGCGGCGCGGAGGTTGCGGCGGCGGGCTGCGCCCTTTCCCTGGGCACGGTGCGCAACATCGCCAGGGTGACGCTCAACGGCACGGCGCTGGGCACGGCCTGGTGCGCGCCGTGGCGCGTGGAGATCCCGGCGGGGCTGCTGAGGGAAAAGGGCAATGTGCTGGAAATCACCGTGGCCAACCTCTGGATTAACCGCCTCATCGGCGACAGCGGCCTGCCCCAGCGCAAGCGCATGACCTGGACCACCAACAACCCCTTCAAGCCCGATTCGCCCCTGCAGGAGTCGGGCCTGATCGGGCCGGTGGAGATCATGGCGGCGAAGGGAGGGTGATGGGCTCCCCATCCACAGGGCCTGAATTTTCCCTGCCACACCAAAATTATCAAGTTTATAAAAAAAAGATAAACTCGCCAAACTTGGTATAAATGCGTGGGTGATGTGAAGGGTGTTGGGGAAGAAGCCCCATCAGGCTTCTTGCCTTGGGGGCGTTGATTTTCTGATTGCATACGGAAACGCGCCTCTCCGGCCCCATTCCGGCGCTTCGGTCCGTCATTGGGTGGTAAAAATGGGGTACAATAGCGGGCCGGGCGCGGTGCCCGGGATGGTGACGGGCACTCCGGAACAGGGCGCATGTCGTTTTTTTTGAAATACCGCCGCACCACGGCGTTCTGCATTCTTGGCGCGGCGACGTGTTTTGGCGTGTGGCAGCTTTTCCGGGGGGACGACTGGCGCGAAGCACTGGAATTTTGGTCGGGACGCTGGGGGGTGCTCGGGCTTGCGCTTTGCCTCCAGGCGGTGGATGTGCTGCTGGACGGGATCCTGTGGCTGTGGGTGCTGGACAGCCTGGGCATACGCCCCGGCCTTCGCCGGGGGCTTTCCATTTTTCTCGCGGGCTTTGCCGGGATTCTCATGCCGGCGCAACTGGGCCGGCTGCTGCGTCCCGAGGAAATCGCGCGGCTGGGGCTGGGCCGGTTCGGGGACGCGGTGCGTGCGGAGGTGCTGCTGCTGGCGATGAGCGGCACGGCGGCGGCGGCGGTGATGGCGGGGGCGCTGGTCCACTGGCTCCATCCCTGGCTGGCCCTGCCGGTGACGGCGGTGGTGGTTTTCGGAATGTTTGGTGTTGCAAACCTTGTTTTTGACAGGGTATATCCGTTGCGGGTGCTGCTGCCGGAGGGATACCTGCGGCGGCCCCGGGTGGTGGTGATGGCCTTCATGGCGGTGCCGGGCTGGCTGTTGAACAGCGTTTGCCTGCATCTGCTTGTGCGGGACAACATGCCCGGCGCCACGGTGTGGCAGGCGCTGTTCGTGGCGCCGTCGAACATGATTGTGGGCGCGGTGAGCGGTCTTCCCGGCGGCATCGGCGCGGTGGAGACCTATCTGGGCGCGGCGCTGCGGGTGCTGGAAATGCCCGGCGCGCACCTGGCCCTGGCGGTGGCCTCGTTCCGGCTGGTGACCTTCTGGCTGTGGCTGCCGCTGGGCTGGCTGGCTTTTATCATTGTTTCGCGGTGGAACGCGCCCGGCTTCGGCGGAAAAGAGGACGGCACGGCATGAGTTCGGGTCCGGCACAGATTCTGAGGCGGTCAGTCCACGCCGCGGCGGCGCTTGGCAGGATTTTCCTGCTGCGCAGGCGCGTGCCCCTGTTCGTCTCCTGGAACCTGACCTTCCGGTGCAACCTGCGCTGCCGCTACTGCGGCGCCTGCGACGCACCCCGCGCGGAGCTGGGCACGGAAGAGGTGAACCGCGGCGTCAGCGAGCTGTGGGCGCTGGGCGCGCGGTGGATTACCTTCGGCGGGGGCGAGCCGCTGCTGCGCCCGGACATGGGCGAAATCATGGCGCACGCGCGCGCCGAGGGGTTTGAGCCGTTTCTGAGCACCAACGGGTGGCTTGTGCCGAAGCGCATGGACGTGGTGCGCCAGGCGGGCCATGTGAACCTGAGCCTGGACGGCCCGCGCGCGGTGCACGACGAGGTGCGCGGCGCGGGCGCCTTTGACAAGGTGCTCGACGCGGCGCGCGCCTGCCGCGACGCGCGGGTGCCCGTTTCCTTCCTCTGCACCATCTCCAGCCTGAACCTTGACGCCGTGGAGGACGTGGTGAACATCGCCCGCGCAATGGACGTGCGGGTGATGTTCCAGCCGGCCACGGCGTGGCTGGACTCCTCAACGGCCCCCAACCCCATCGCGCCCCCGGTGGAGGCGTACCGCCGGGCCGTGGACCGGCTCATCGGGCTTAAACGGGGCGGCGCGCCCGTGGCCAACTCGGTTCCGGGCCTGCGCCATCTGGCATTGTGGCCGGGTCCGGCGCCGGTGTGGTGCGGTGCGGGCCGGATCATGGCGGTGGTGGAGCCGGACGGCGGCCTGCTGTCGTGCCACCAGTGCGAGTTCGGCCGGGAGGGCCGCGGTGAGGGCCGCGGGGCCGTCCCGCTCACGGAGCAGTTCCTGCGTGCGCGGGCGCTGCCCGGCTGCGCGCAGTGCTGGTGCGCGCCGGTGGTGGAGATGGCTATGCTGTTTTCGCTCAAGCCCGGCGCGGTGGCCGCCGCCGCGGGGAGGTTTCTGGAATAATGCTTTTCCTGGGCATCAGCGAGGACCTCTTCGACGCGGGCGCGGTGGTCACCGACGGGCGGGACGTTATTTTCGCGGCGAACGAGGAACGCTACACGCGCCGCAAGAACGAGGGCGGTTTTCCGCACCGGTCCGTCGCGGCGGCGCTGCAATGGGCGGGCGCGTCCCTGGCGGACGTTGACGCGGTGGCCGTGTCGGGCATCATGACCCCGCCCCTGCCCGTGCGCCTTTTCCCCCGGCTGCATGACTGGAGCTACGCGATCAAGCGCGAGCTGCGGGGCTCGTTCCTGCGCGGCCTTGCCGACGGGGTGACCTTCCTGACGCCCATGTCGCACACCGCCTCCGATGGAATATCGCGGCGGTGGGTGCGGGCGGTGCTGCCCCGTGTGGCGCGGCGGCGGCTGTGTGGCCTGCGCCCCGGCGTGCCGGTGAGTTTTGCCGACCACCACGGGTGCCACGCGGCGGCGGCCTGCGCCCTTTCGGGATTCACGGAGGCGTTGTGCGTCACCGCCGACGGCATGGGCGACGGGCTTTCGCTGACCGTGTCCCGCCACCGGGAGGGCGCGGATCTTGAGCGGCTCTGGAGCGCCTCGTCGCGGGACTCCTTCGGCCTGTTTTACGAGGCGCTCACGGAGGCCTTCGGCTTTGTGCCCTGCAGGGACGAGGGCAAGCTGACGGGACTGGCCGCGCTGGGCGATCCGGCGCGGGTGGGGGAGCCGCCGCCCTTTGCGCGCGGCGCGGACGGACGGCTGCGCTACACCGGCCCGCTGGGCGGGCGCGGCGTGGCCTGGGCGCGGCGCCTGCTGGAGCGCCATTCGCGCGAGGATGTGTCCGCCTGGGCCCAGTCGCTGCTGGAGTCTTTCGTGCTGGAGATTACCCGTGAGTGGCTGGCGCGGACCGGCCTGCGGCGCCTGGCGGTGGCCGGGGGGGTCTTCGCCAACGTGAAGCTGAACCAGCGCCTCCATGAACTGGAGGGGGTGGATGGGTTGTTTGTCCTGCCCAACATGGGCGACGGGGGCCTGTCGCTGGGGGCGGTGGCGCTTGCGGGCGGGCTTGCGCCGCAACGGCTGAAGGATGTGTTTTTTGGCGAATCCTATGGCGATACCGAACTCGAGCGGGCGATGGCGGCGGGCGGACTGGCCTGGGAACGGCCGGAAAACATCGCGGAGACGGTTGCCGGTCATGTGGCCGGGGGCCGCATTGTGGCCCGCTTTGACGGGCGCATGGAATGGGGCCCCCGCGCCCTGGGAAACCGGTCCATCCTCGCGCCCGCAGGCGACCCCGCAGTGCATGACCGGCTCAACGACCACCTCAAGCGCAGCGAGTTCATGCCTTTCGCCCCGGCGGTGGCCGACGGGGAACTGGACCGCTTCGTCTTGGGCGCGGACAAGGCGCGCCATGCGGCGGAGTTTATGACCGTCTGTTTCTCCTGCGCCCCGAAAATGGGTGAATTGTACCCCTCCGTGGTCCATGCGGACGGCACCGCGCGGGCGCAATGCGTCCGCCGCGACGCCAACCCCGGATTCCATGCCATTTTGGAGGCGTTGGGCAGGCGCACTGGCGGGGCGGTGGTGCTCAACACCAGTTTCAACATGCACGAGGAGCCGATAGTGCGCACGCCGGAGGAGGCGGTGTCCGCCTTTCTCAAGGCCCGGCTGGATTATCTGGCGATGGGGCCGTTTTTGGCGGGATTTCCGGGAGGCAAACGGTAGCGCCTGGGTTTGAAAGCGCCAGACAGGCGACAAAAAGACGAATAATGCGCATGTGGGGATGGTTGGAGGGGTGCGGCTGGATTTTATGGTTGATGGCGCGCCTCACTTTTCCCACAGTGGGGCATGGGTGTATAATCTCCCGAAATGAAACAGGAATTATTGTCAGAAATACCCGCCGCAACGCCGGAACCGGAATATGTTTTCGTTGAAACCGCCGCGGCGTGGGACTTGTGCCTGGGGGAGTTGCGGTCCGCGCCGCGTTTTGCCGTTGACATCGAGGCGAACAGCCTGCACGCCTACCGCGAACAGATATGCCTGATCCAGATTTCCACCGAAACGCGCGACTATATTATTGATCCCCTTGCGGGCCTTGATCTTGCGGGCCTTGGCGGACTGCTTGGGGACGCGCGGGTGGAGAAGGTGTTCCATGCGGCGGACTACGACATGTCGCTGCTCAAGAGCCTTTACGGCTGGGACGTGCGCCACCATTTCGACACGATGTGGGCGGGGCGCGTGCTCGGTTTCAAGAAGATGGGCCTGGCGGTGGTGCTGGAGGAGATGTTTGGCGTCACACTTGTGAAGAAGTACCAGAAGGCCAACTGGGGGAAGCGCCCGCTGACGGCGGAGCAGCTTTCCTACGCGCGCAATGACACGCACTACCTGCTGCCGCTGCGCGACGCGCTCGAAAAACGGCTTCTTGAGGCGGGCTGCCTTGAGGAGGCGCGGGAGATTTTCGAGGGCGAGTGCCTTGTGGAACCGATGGAGCGCATCTTTGATCCGGAGTTGTTCTGGGGGGTGCAGGGGGTGCGCGCCCTTTCGCCCCGCGGCCAGGCGATTTTCCGCTCGCTCTACATTTACCGTGACGAGGAGGCCCGCCGCCGGGACATGCCCCCCTTCAAGGTGGTCAACGACCAAATGCTGCTGCGCATCGCCGACGAGGCGTCGCGCAGGCGGGAGAAGGAGCCGCTGGGCAGCGTTCCGGGCGTGTCCGACAAACTGCTGGAGCGGCTCGGCCGCCACCTGCACCAGGCCGTGGCGCGGGGACGCCGCGACGCGCCGCCGAAGCAGCCCCGCCGCCGGCCGCCGCGCCACCCGAATTCGCCGGGTTTCGCCCAGCGCTACGAGGCGCTGCTTGAGTGGCGCAAGCGGAAGGCCAAGGAGCGGGGGGTGGAGTCGGACGTGATCATGCCGCGCCGGACCGCGATGGAACTGGCGGAGAAAAACCCCGCCACGGACGGGGATTTGGAGCAGATTGCCTCGCTCGGCCCCTTCCGCCGGAAGCGCTACGCCGGTGAAATACTGAAAACGCTGAGGGACTGCTGAGGGGGAGCGCAGAGGGATGGATCCAGACACGCCCACATCACCGCAGGGGTTTCCGGAGCCCGGGGGCATGTTCCTGCCCCGCATGCGGCTGGTGCTTCAGATTGAGTGGTCGCTGGTGGCGGTGCGGTACCTGCTTTATTTCGCGGTCATCATCCTGTACCTCGCGGAGGCCGCGCCGTTTTTCCTGCCCAACCTCGCCGTGGCGGCGGGTGCGGCGATGCTCCACAACATCTTCGCCCACTGGGCGCTGCACAGCCGGCGGCACAACCTGCTTGTCTCGCCGATCAACCTGCTTTTGTACCTTGGCCGCGCGGTGCTCCTGGTGGCGATCACCGGAGGCGACCGGAGTCCCCTGGCCCCGGTGTTCCTGCTGGTGCTCGCGGGGGCGCACGTGTACGCGCCCTACTCCCCGAACAGCCCCTGGATAAGCCTGCTGACCGCCGCGGCCTACACCTTCACGGTGCTCGGCGACTGGCTTTTCAACGGCATCGACCTGGCGGCCTCCAATTTTTACATGAACCTCGCGTGCCTTGCCGTGTGCGGCTGGCTGATGAACCACCTGAGCCGCCTGCTCCGCGGGGTGGAGACGGACGCGGCGGCGCGCGCCCGCGCGCTGGCCTCGTCCGAGACCACGCTGCGCGCCATCCTGGACAACACGGCGGAGCCGATTGTCGTGTACGGCGAGAACGAGTTCATCGCCGAGGCCAACAACCCGGCCTGCGCCTTTTTGAACCTGCCGCGCGAGCAGCTCATCGGCCGCCGCTTCCGCGAGTTCCTCTTTGACGACGGGCTGCTGGGCGACCGCATCGCGGCGCTGCGCGCCCACGGATCGCTGCACGACGAGCTGCTGGCCGTGCTTCCCGGCGGGGGCGCGGAGCGCAGCGTGGACATGCACATCCACTCGTTCATGCGCGACGGGCGGCAGTTTTTTGTGGCCATGTTCCGGGACATCACCGAGCAGAAGAACCTTGAGGAGGCGCAGCGCCAGGCGAAGCGGCAGCTGGAGCTGCTGAACATGGAGCTCCAGCGCGTCAACGGGCTGCGCTCGGAGTTTTACAGCAACATTGCGCGGCGGCTCCGGTCGCCGATCACGGCGATTCTGGGCCTTGTGGAAATGCTGCTCGGCGAGGAGATTGGCGACCTGAACGAGGAGCAGCGCGGCGCGCTTCAAAGCTGCCGCCGCAGCGCGCTGCGGGTGGTGGACCTTGCGGAGGAGTCCTTCGAGCCCGCCGCGGCGCAGGCCGCGGAGGCCGCGGCGGCCCCCGCGGAGCCGGGGGACTGAGCGCCGTGGACGGCCTTTCCGCCGTCATCGGCGTGATGAGCGACACCCACGGCAACCGCGCGCTCATGTTCCGCGCCGCGGACACGATGCTGGGGCGTTTCGGCGCGGGGCGCATCATTCACCTCGGCGACGACTGGCGCGACATCACCGAACTGGAGGCGGCGGGGTATCCGGTTTGGGGCGTTCCCGGGCTGTGGTGCGACGAGTACGCCAACCGCGCCCGGCGGGTGCGGACAGAGACGGCCGCCGGGGTGCGGCTGTGCTTCGCCCACAGCCTGGCCGACGCGGAGCGGGAGCGGTCCGGCGCGCATATTCTTCTTTTCGGCCACACGCACGAGGCGGAGCTGGGCGAGGAGGGCGGCGCGCTTTACATGAACCCCGGCCATTTGAAGCGCGCCGTTGACCGGGACGAGCGGGCCTCCTTCGGCATTGTCACGCTGACCCCGAAGCGGGTGGTGCTGTCCATACACGAGGACGGCGGGGAACAGCGCGTGGAACGCCACGTTTCGCGGAGGTCGCTCAAGGCCTGGCCCTGAGGGCGCCGTCAGGAGAGTTCCCTGGGCAGTCGGAATTCCACGTCCTCCTCGACGAGGGTGCGCTCCTCAACCGAACAGGGCCCGCGCTGTTTGAACCAGTCCACCACCCCCGCCACAAGCCGTTCGGGCACGGAGGCGCCGGAGGTGAGCAGGATGGTTTCCACCCCCTCCAGCCATTCGGGGCGCAGGCCGCCCGCGTCGGGGATGAGGTGCGCGGCGCGGCCCAGGCCGCGTGCGATGTCGCGCAGCCGCGTGCTGTTCGCGCTCTCCGGATCGCCCACCACCAGCACCAGGTCCGCCTCCGGCGCGAGGGCGAGCACGGCGGCCTGGCGGTTGGAGGTGGCGTAGCAGATGTCCTCCCGCACCGGACCGCGGATGGCGGGGAAGCGCCGCCTGAGCGCCTCGATGACGCGGCGGCAGTCCTCCACGCTGAGCGTGGTCTGGGTGATGTAGGCCACCTGGTCCGGATCGGGGACCGCGAGGCGCTCCGCGTCCTCCACCGTCTGCACCAGCCGCACATGCCCGGCGGCCCATCCCATGGTGCCCACCGTCTCGTCGTGTCCCTCCTCGCCGATCAGGATGACGGTGAAGTCCTTCGCGGCGAAGCGGCGCGCCTCGTGGTGCACCTTCTCCACGAGCGGGCAGGTGGCGTCGATGACCTGGAGCCGGAGCCGCTCCGCGTGCTCCCAGCGCTCCGGGGCCACGCCGTGGGCGCTGAACAGGAGGTAGGCCCCCTCGGGCACCTCGTCCATGGAGCGCACAAACACGGCGCCCTTCGCGCGCAGTTCCTCCACCACATGGGCGTTGTGGACGATGTTGTTGAGCACGTACACCGGCGCGCCGTGCCGCTCCAGCGCCTGCTCGACGCTGCGGATGGCCCGGTCCACGCCCGCGCAGAAGCCGCGCGGCTTGGCAATGATCAAACGCATGGTTCAACTCCTGTAACGCGCACTTGCGCCCGAACTTTACCACGCCGCGCGCGCCCGTTCCCAGTCCGGCGCGGGTTTTATTGCCCCGCACGGCGGGCATCTGAAAGAATACAGGCCAACCCGCACTGGGACAGACGTGAAAATCCTCCATGTTTACAAAGACACCGACCCGCCGGTGCACGGCGGCGTGGAGCGCCACATGGCGCTGATGTGCCGCTTCCAGCGCCAATGGGCGGAGGTGGGGGCGCTTTCCTGCGCCCGCTCGGTTTTCGGGCGCACGGCAGACCGGGACGGCACGCATGTGGTGGAGACGGGCGAGTGGTTCCGGCTTCAGGGCGCGCCGGCCGCGCCCCTTTTCCCCTGGCACCTGCGCCGCATCCGCGCCGACGTGGTGGTGGTTCACTCGCCAAACCCGACGGCGGAAATCGGCTGCCTGCTGGCGCGGCCCCGGGGCGCGGTGGTGGTGCGCTACCACAGCGACGTGGTGCGCCAGGCGTCGATGATGCGCCTTTACCGGCCCGCGCTGATGCGCTTTTTGCGGCAAAGTGCTATGATTCTGCCCACCTCGCGGGCTTATGCCGAAGGTTCGGCGGTGCTGCGGGAGGTGGCGGACAAGTGCCGGGTGGTGCCGCTGGGCATCCTGCCGGAGGAGTTTGACGCGCCGGATCCGGCGCGGGTGGCGGCGCTGCGCGCGGAGCACGGCGGCGACTTTGTGCTGTTTTCCGGGCGGCACCGCTACTACAAGGGCCTGCCCGTGCTGGTGGAGGCGGCCCGCGCCCTGCGCGCGCGGGTGGTGATTGCGGGCGACGGGCCGGAGCGCGCGGCGGTGATGGAACAGGCCCGGCGGGCGGGCGTGGACGCCGCCTTTCCCGGCGCGCTGACACAGGCGGATTTGGTGGCGCACCTGCACGCCTGCGCGGTGTTCGCCTTCCCGTCGGTGGAGCGCAGCGAGGCCTTCGGCATTTCCATCCTGGAGGCGCACGCCTGCGGCAGGCCGGTGGTGGCCACGCGCCTGGGCACGGGCGTGGAGACGGCCAACCTCGACGGGGTGACCGGAGTCAACGTGCCGCCGGGCGATCCCGCCGCGCTGGCGGAGGCGCTGAACGCGCTGCTGTCGGACCCCGCGCGCCGCGCGGGGCTGGGCGCAAACGCCCGCGCCAGGGTCCGCGCCGAATTCAACGCGGAGCGGGTGGCCCGCATGGAGTATGAGCTTTACCTGGAGGCGCTGGACGGAAAGAAGGCCGATGCGCACTGACACCTTGATACTGTACGGATATCTTCTCGGGGTCTCCCTCGCCCTTTCCTTCGCGCTGACCGCGGTTGCGCGGCGGCTTGCCGTCAAATGGGACATTTTGGACCATCCGGCGGGGCGCAAGATTCACCACATCCCGACGCCGCTACTGGGGGGCGCGGCGATTTTCCTCACCTTTTACATCGTGGTGCTGGGCCACCTGCTGGCCGCGGCGTTCACCCACCGCTTCGGCATGGAGTACATCGAGAGGGAGCTTCTCGGGTTCCTGGGCGAGGACGGCGGCTACAAGATGACGGGCATCCTCATCGGCGGCATCATGATTTTCGCCCTCGGCGTGGTGGACGACATGCATGTGCTCAGGCCGCGCATGAAGCTGCTCGGGCAGATTGCGGTCGCGCTGGTGCTGGTGCTTTTCGGGCTGCGCATAGAAATTTTTATTTTCCGGGATCCGGTCACCTCGTCGCTGGTCACCATGTTCTGGGTGGTGCTGATCATCAACAGCATGAACCTGCTGGACAACATGGACGGGCTGAGCGGCGGCGTGTCGGTCATTGCGGCGGGCACCTTTTTCCTGTGCGTGCAGCCCATCGAGGACGAGCGGATGGTGCGGCTGCTGCTGCTGATTTTCATGGGCGCGGTGGGCGGCTTCCTCTGGCACAACAGGCCCCCGGCGCGCATCTTCATGGGCGACTGCGGCGCCATGTTCAACGGATATTTTCTGGCCACGGTCGCCGTGGTGGGCACCTTCCACATCGAGGGCGAGGGATCGCGCATCGCCGTGGTCGCGCCCGTGCTTGCGTTGAGCGTGCCCCTCTTTGACACGCTCAGCGTGGTGTACATCCGCGTGCGCAACGGGGACTCCATTTTCCTGGGCGACAAGCGCCATTTCTCCCACCGCCTGGTGGAGGTGGGCATGTCCAAGCCGCTGGCGGTGGGCTTCATCCTGATGGTGGCCGCCGTGGTGGGGCTGAACGGGGCGCTTCTGCCCAAGCTGGACACGGCCGGCACGGTGATCATCCTGACCCAGACCCTGGGCATGTTCCTGCTGATTGTGCTGCTGATGAACGCGGGAAAGAACGGAGGAGGAAGGGAATGAGGGAAATGCGGAACACTGTGAAAAAGACCGGCATTCCGGCCTTAACCCCGGCACCGGAGGGCTGGTGGCCGGAAACCTTCGCCCCGCCGCGGACGGCGGTGTTCATGGCAGCCTCCGCCGCGGCCCTGCTGGCCATGATGTTCGGTGCGGCCTCGCTCGGCGCGCTTTCACCGGTCAAGACATCGCTGGCGCTGCTGCTGGACTTCTCCAATCCGATCATGATCTCGCGGGGCAACTACGATCTCGCCGCCGTGGTCTCGGGGCTGGGACTGGTGATGCTCGGGGGCATCGTCCACCCCTCCGTGGGGCTGGCGGCGCTCATGCTGATGCGCCCCTGGATTGACGGGTACACCTTCAAGCCGGACAACTTCTATTTCTCCCTCGGCGTCTACTTCCTGGCGGCGCTGTGGGCGGCGCGGACGGCCCTGCGCGGCGGACCGGTGCGCGGGCTGGGGTGGCTTGCGCCCCTGGCGCTTTTTTTCCTGATCGCCCTCGCCGGGCTGGCAACCACCTGGCAGGCGCACGCCACGGGCATCCAGCTCATGCGCTGGTTCTCCTTCATCGTGTTCCTGCTGCTGACGGTGAACGCGGCGGACTGCCGCGCCGCGCGGGGGCTGCTGCTGGCGGCGCTGCTGACGGCGGGCGGCGCGCAGGCCCTTTTCAGCATTCTGCACTACGAGTACCTGCTGCCCTTCCTGCGCAACCGGCTGACCGAGGATCCCCGGCTGCTGATGGAGAATTTCGGCACGGACAAGGTCACCCCGGAACTGGCGCGCCGTTTCAACATCAACCGCGCCTTCGGCACCATGCTCTTTCCCAACAGCCTCGGGGCCTATCTCGCCCTTGTGCTGCCACTTTCAGCGGCGGGTCTGGCGGGGCTTTGGGGGGGGATGCGCGCCGCCATGCGCGACCGCGCAACCATCGTTCCTGCCACACGCCGCGGGGCGATGGCCGCAACGGTGGCCGTATGGCTTGCCGTGGCGCTGACATCAATCCTTTCCGCCCAGTTTCCCGTTGTGTTCCGCGCGACGCCCCTCCCCTGGTACCTGTCTCCTGGGGCCCTGCTGGTAATTTCGCTTGCGGCGGGCGCCGTGCCCGGTCTCTGGACGCTGTTCTTTCTGCAAAAGCACGGTTGGCGGCGCTACGGCCTGACGGCGGGTTGCGCCGCGCTGGGGCTTGCGCTGTTCCTGGAGCTGTGGGCGCTGTGGGTGACCTATTCACGCGGCGCCATGCTCGCCCTTGCGGCGGCGGCCGTGTGGACCCTGCTGCTGTGGTGGCTTTCGGGACGGCGGGCGCTGCTGCCAAAATGGCTGGCGGGCGCCGCCGCGCTGCTCCTGTGCCTGGGCGCGCTTGCGCTGGCCGGCCATGGAACGGAGGCGGGCGCGCAGCAGCCCGCCGCACCGCCCCAAAACAGCGAAATCACCGTGCAGGGCGTCCAGGTGGGCGCGCAGCAGCTTATGGATCCCGCCTCCTTCCGCGTCCGGATTACCTACTGGCGCGTGGGTCTTTCCATTTTCCTCGACAATTTCTGGACCGGCGTGGGCCTGGGCAATTTCCCCGTCGCCTATCCGCAGTACCAGTACCTTGGTGCGGGCGACGTGCAGGAGGCGCACAACAGCTTCCTCCAGATGTTCATCGAAACGGGCGTGCTTGGCGGGCTGTGTTTCCTGGGGTTTTGGGCGGCGCTTTTCTGCGCGGGTGGGCTGCGCATCCTGCGGGGGCGCGGGGAACCCGGGATTTTCTGGGTGGCGGGCCTTTACTGCGGCCTGCTGGCCTTTTGCCTGCACGCCCTCATTGACATCAACTTCTCCCATCCGTCGCTTGTGATGATTGTCATGGTGTTCGCGGGGCTGCTCGCGGGGCGGCCTTCCGCCGCAACACCCGTAAACACCCCCCCCACGGCCGTCTCCCCCGTTCGGGCGACGGTGCGGCAGGCCGCCGCAGTGGCGCTGCTGGTGGCGCTGGCGCTGGCCTCGGGGCTGGGCGCGCGGGTGTGGCTGAGGGATCTGTGCCTGGGCCGCCTTGCCTTCATGAACATGACCAGCGAGCAGGAACTCATGCGCCGGATGCAGCTGGCCCAATACTTTGTCACCGACTACAAGAAATACGTGGACGCCTTTTACGCGGCGCAGTCGGAGGGGAAGCCAACGCCCAATCCGCCAAAGATTCCCTTTGCGGACGCGCTGCTCCTGATGCCGGATGTGAACCGCTGGGCCGCTTTTGAGTTTTACGCGCCCCTGCGGGACGCGCCGGGCAAATACCGCCCCATGCAGCCCGGCGAACGCCCGGCCCTGTCGTGCATGATTGGCCTGAACCGGCCCGGCCTGGCGTTGAAGGCGGCACTGGAGGGGATCGAGGCGTGGACGGCGGAGCTTGAGCGCATTGACAGCCGCTTCCCCCACGACCCCGAGCTGGCCATGCACATCGCCCAGTGGCGGCGGCTGCTGGCGGAGAATGTTTTCGGCCCCAAGCATCTGGAGGATCAGCCCCGCTGGCGCGCCGAGTACTATGACTGGTCGGAACGCGCCCACGAACGCGACCCGAAAAGCGCGGAGATGGAGCATTTCTACGCGGAGATGCTGGTTTACAAAGCCGTGTACGATCCAGACACCGCCGACCGGGCCGGTGTGATGGCCGATGCGCTGGGCCACATCCGTTCGGTGGCGGAGAAATGCCCGAACATTCCCGGTTACCTGCGGCACTGGTCCTTCGGGCTCGCGGAGATGGCGCGGCTGCTGCGCGCGTCCGGAAACGAGGCGGAGGCGGCGCAGTACGCGCGGCAGTCGGAAAAACTGAAAAAAGACGCCGAGGAACTCCAGCAAAAGCGGTGGAACATGGGCATGCCCCTGTGACACAGCCCACGCGCGGATTTCCATGGCGCAGGAGGCATTGCGGCAATGGGCGCAGAAAACAGGCTGGCGGGGCTTCGCGCCCTCATTGCGGAACAGGGGGCGGGCGCGCTGGTGAGCCTCGATCCCTCCGCCAACGCATGGATTGCGGGCTTTTACGGCAGCACTTCGGCGGTGATTGTCACCGCGTCCCGGGCGGTGCTGCTGGTGGACTTCCGCTATGCGGAGCAGGCGGAAACGCAGCGGGCGCCGGGGGTGGAGATGGCGGTGGTGGAGGGTTCGCTGGAATCCCGCGCCGGGGAATGGCTGGACGCGCTTGACGCCGGCACCGCCCTCTTCGAGCCGGACCGGATGAGTGTGGCCCGGCGCAACGCGGTGGCGGACGCCTTTTCCGGGGAGCTTCGGCCCGCGCCCGCGCTGGTGGACGGACTCCGCCAGCGAAAGGACGCCGGGGAAACCGCCGCGATCCGGCGCGCCTGCGCCATCGCCGAGGAAAGCCTGCTGGAGGTGGTCCGGGGGTTGCGCGCCGGGGTGACCGAACAGGAGACGGCGGCCCTGCTGGAGTATGAATTCAAGCGCCGGGGCGCGCGCAGGCCCTCCTTTGACACCATCGTCCTTTTTGGCGCGCGCAGTTCCCTGCCCCACGGCGTGCCTGGCGGCAACCCCCTGAAATCAGGCGATCTGGTGCTGGTTGACTGCGGCTGCGAGGTGGACGGGTACTGCTCCGACTTGACTCGCACGTGGGTTTACGGTAGTATTTCCGCCCCGTGGGTCGAGGAGATCCACCGGGTTACCCTGGAGGCGCAGGAGGCCGCGCTGGCCGCCGTGCGCTCCGGGGTGCGTGCCGCCGATGTGGACGCGGCGGCCCGCGGAGTGATAACGCGGGCGGGGTACGGCCCCCGTTTCGGCCATGGCACCGGCCATGGCGTGGGGCTGGAAATACACGAAAGCCCCCGGCTCAACCCGCAGTCCGCCGCCGTGCTGGCGGCGGGCATGGCGGTCACCATTGAACCCGGCATATACCTGCCCGGCCAGGGTGGGGTGCGAATAGAAGATCTGGTCGTCGTCACCGAGGACGGGTGCGACGTGCTGACAACAATCCCAAAGCAACTACAGGTGCTCAACGAATGATATCCACCGCAGATTTCAGAAACGGCATTGTGATCGAGCTGGACAACGATTTGATGGAAATCGTGGAATTCCAGCATGTGAAACCGGGCAAGGGCGGCGCCTTCGTGCGCACCAAGCTCAAGAACGTGCTCACCGGGCGCGTGCTCGAAAAGACCTTCCGCTCCGGCGAGCGCTTCGACGAGGCCCGCATCGAGCAGCAGCCCTGGCAGTACCTCTACAACGACGGCGACCTCTATCATTTCATGGACAACGAGACTTTCGAGCAGCTCGCCGTCAACCCCGGCGTGGTCGGCGACGCGCACCTCTGGATGAAGGAGAACAGCAACGCCTCCCTTTTCTTCTACAACGAAAAGGTGATCCGCGTCGAGGTGCCCTCCCACGTGGTGCTCACCGTGGCCAAGTCCGACCCCGGCGTGCAGGGCGACCGCTCCTCCGGTGCCACCAAGCCCGCCACCCTTGAGACGGGCGCCACCATCCAGGTGCCCCTGTTCATCAACGAGGGGGACAAGCTCAAGGTGGACACCCGCACCGGCTCCTACATCGAAAGGGTGTGACCCGGTTCCGGCATTCCCGAAGCGCCCGGCCCCCGCGGTCCGGGCGCTTTTTTTGTTTGATGGTTGACCCCGCGCACCGGGTGCGCTAGCATGGCGGCGGAGGCACAACGATGAAGACGATACTGGTGACCGGCGGCGCGGGCTTCGTGGGCGCGCAACTGGCGATGGGCTTCAAGGAGGCGGGCGACGCGGGGCGCGTGGTGGCGCTGGACAACCTGAAACGGCGCGGTTCGGAGCTGAACCTGCCCCGGCTGCGCGCGGCGGGGGTGGAATTTGTCCACGGCGACGTGCGCTGCCCCTCTGATCTCGCGGACTGCGGTCCGGCAGACCTGCTTGTGGAGTGCAGCGCGGAGCCCTCCGTGCTCGCAGGCTATGACGGATCCCCCGCCTACGTGACCGACGCCAACCTCGCCGGGGCGGTGAACTGCCTGGAGCATGCGCGCCGCCACGGTTCGGCCTTCATTTTTTTGTCCACCAGCCGGGTGTACCCCGTGGCCGCGCTGAACCGGCTGGCATACACTGAAGGGGAAACCCGCTTTGATCTTGCCAAGGAGCAGCCCCTGCCCGGCGCGTCGGAGGAGGGAATTTCCGAGGATTTTCCCCTTGCCGGGGCGCGCTCCCTTTACGGCGCCACCAAACTCTGCGCGGAGCTGCTCATCACGGAGTACGCCGAGATGTACGGGCTGCGGGCGGTGGTGAACCGCTGCGGCGTCATCGCGGGGCCGTGGCAGATGGGCCGGGTGGACCAGGGTGTGGTGGCGCTGTGGGCGGCGCGGCACATGTTCGGCGGCACCCTCAAGTACATCGGCTACGGCGGCGCGGGCAGGCAGGTGCGCGACATGCTGCATGTGGCGGACCTCCTGGGCCTGGTGCGCATGGAGGCGCTGGGCATGGACCGTTTCGCCGGGCGCGTGTTCAACGCGGGCGGCGGCCGCGCCGTGAGCGCGTCCCTGCGCGAACTGACGGAAATCTGCGCCGCCGCGTCGGGGCGGCGCATTGACATCGCGTCGGAACCGGAAACGCGCGCGGCGGACGTGCCCGTGTACATCACCGATCACCGCCGCCTCACCGAATTTTGCGGCTGGCGGCCGGAGCGGACCGTGCCGGACATCGTTGGGGACGTGTGCCGCTGGCTCCGCGACAATGGGGACGCGCTGCGCGGGATTCTGGGCTGAGGCGGTGGAACAACCACAACAAGGAACCTTCCTGATGCTAATCGCGGGCATGCTGTTTTTTGCGGGGTTGGCGGCCGGGGCCGGGGAGCCCGCCGCCGAAATCCGCGTGTGGCCGGCTGAAAAGGCGGGCACGGCGGACTCGCGCCTGTACGGACATTTCCTGGAGCACATTTACGATTCCGTGGTGGACGGACTCGACGGGCAGATTGTCCGCTGCTGCGGCTTCGAGGAGGCGGGCTCCGACCTCGGCGAATCCGCCACGGTGGTGAACGGCGAATGGGCCTTTGCGGGGGATGTGCTGGAGGCTTCGGGCACGGACGCCCACGCGGTGTTCGGCCTGGGCACCCGTGAAAAACAGGTGTTTTCGGTGGAGGCGCGCAAGACGTCGGGCTCGGAGGGGTTTCTCATCCTTTTCCGCGTCCGGGACAAGGACAACTTTTACTGGTGGAACCTGGGCGGCTGGGGCAACCAGTGGTCGGCGGTGGAGCATGAGGTGAACGGGGGGCGCTCGGCGGTGGAGGGCACGCGCACCGACACCCGCATTGAGGCCGGGCGCTGGTACACCATCCGCGTGGAGATGGAGGGGAGCCGGGCCGTCTGCATGCTCGACGGCGAAACAGTGACCTCCTTCAACACGGAGGACATGGAATCGGGGGGGGCGGGGCTGGGGGTGTGGGCCACCCAGGCGGAATACCGAAACGCCCGGCTGGAGTCGGAGGGCCGCGAGGTGTTCCGGCTGGAGCCGCCCGCGCGGGCCCGCGCAATTTCCGGTCTTTGGAAGCCCTGGCCCGAAGACGCCCCCGGCATGAACTACCGGCTGGCGGGGGACGCCCTTAGCGGCCGGCGCTGCCAGGAAATCGAGTCCACCGGCGACGGCGGCGGCATCATGCAGGACAACCTGCCCGTGAACGGCGGCGTGACCTACGACGGCTCGGTGTGGCTTCGCGGCCATGGCAGCGTCGAGGTGTCCCTGGACGGCGGCGGCGGGCAAACGCGCGCGCTTGCGGTGGACGCGGAGGAGTGGACCGAGTATCCGCTGTCCTTCAGCCCGAAGACCGACACGGATCAGGCGGTTCTGCGCATGGTGCTGAAGGGGCAGGGAAAGGTGCAGGCCGACCTGCTCACCCTGCGCCGCGCCGACATGCCCTACCGCCCCGCCGTCTACAACCGGGTGCGGGACATCGCCCCGGCCTTCCTGCGCTGGCCCGGCGGCTGCTACGCCGAACACTACCGCTGGCGCGACGGCGTGGGGCCGCAGCGGGAGCGGGTGCCCAAGCCGAATTACATCTGGGGCGGGATTGATCCCAACCTCTTTGGCACGGCGGAATTCACGCGGCTCTGCCGCGATCTCCCCTCCGAACCGGTGATTGTGCTCAACATCGGCCACCACGAGCCCCAGGAGCAGGAGGGGGCCTACATCCAGGAGGCGCTTGACTGGATCGAGTACTGCAACGGCGCCGCGGACACGCCGATGGGCGCGCTGCGCGCGCGGCACGGACATTCCGCACCCTTCAATGTGCGCTTCTGGGAAATAGGCAACGAGACCTGGTCCATGGGCGTGGATGCCTATGCCGCGCGGGCGTGCCGTTTTGTGGACGCCATCCGCGCGAAATTCCCCGCCATGAACCTGAAGTTCCTGCTCTGCGGCAGCGGCGGCATGGATCTGAAATGGAACCGCCGCATGATCGAGCTGGCGGGAACGCGCATGGACTGGCTGAGCACCCACCACTACATGGAGGGCAGTTTTGCGGACGAGATGAAAAACGGCGTGGACTATCCCGAGTTTCTGCACCAGACCGCGCGGCTCATTGCCGCCTCGCCCACGCCGGAGGTTAAAATCGCCTGCACCGAATGGAACCAGCAGTCGGTGAAACTGCGCACGGGGCTCTACGCCGGGCTCGTGCTCAACGGATTTGAGCGGTACGGCGGCGAGATCACCATGAGCTGCCCCGCCTTGTTCATCCGAAAGGTGGGCGGGACCGCATGGGACAACTCCTTCATCAACCACGACTCCTTCCGCACCTTTGTCGCGCCGAACTACCTGGTCATGAAGCTCTACCGCGACAATTTCTCCGCGGAACTGATCCGCGCCGAGGCGCCCGCGCCGCTGAACCTCACCGCCTCGAAAATCCCCGGCGGAAAGGGGGTCATCCTCAAGGTGGTCAACCCCTCCGCCGACACCGAGGTCACCGCGCGGATAACCGTGGAGGGGGTGGAGGCGCCCGTGTTCCGCCAGTGGCGGGTCTGGTCCGAAGACATCGACGACATGAACACCCTCGACGCCCCCGAACGCATCCGAGTGGAGGAGTCCGAGACCGGCGCGGAAGTGCGCTTCCCCGCGCACTCTGTCACCGTGCTGCGCAGCAGGGAGTAGCGGGCGGGGGGATAAATGGGAGGCATGGATCCGGAGTTTACAGGCACCCAAAACGCCCATAATTCCAAGGCTGCTATTTTGCCGGGTTCATCGAAACCATGCTCAACGACTCAGTCCGGCCCTGCAAGGCCGGTCGCCCCAAAAAAGAAAGGGTCCAGAGATGGCAAACAGGGGAAGCGTCCCCTATTTGCTCTAGGATACTAACTGCATGACCACTAGAATACCAATGGTTAAACCTGTAATATCGCCTAATGCGGCCATCATTTCAAATTTGGCTGCACTTGGACTCATTGACATCCGGGCTTTTTGAAAACGATTGTGATCGTTTAATAGCATTCCTATGCCAGGCAAAACGTACATAAATGGCGAAAAATCAACATTCATCCAACTACAAAACAAATATCCAAAATATACAGCAGAAAATGTTGAAAAAGCATCCGAAATAAAATTGAAACCTATTGTTTTACTTATATTATTTATAAATACTTCAAGGAAGGTGCCTATAATTGATAAAAATAATATTCCGATAATAGGCGATATGATAATTAGACTAAAGAAACAAAAAACATAAGCTAGAAATGCGTGCATTCTTTAAGCCCTCATATATACGTTGAATCTGCTGTTTCACATATGTTGTGCATATAGAAGCCATCATTCCATAGTCCATGATCTTTGGCAACGCTCAGGTTGTCACATAAATTGTTTAATATTCAGGCTGCCAATTTTACAACGTCTAGGGAAGTTAGGATAACATGGGAGTTGTAAAAAGGCAACCTTTTTTATGAAGTCACCGCATTATCGTTAAAGCCTTGGAGTGAAGCCTTTAAAGGAACTTCAGTTTTCACCGTTGCCAACAAGTCAATTTCATTAACCCGCAGGGGAATGCCACGTCAAAAACCGGACCTTTTTTGCGGGGGTGGGATTGTGCCCATGGGCGCACAGGCAATACCCCCTGACCTTGGCCTTGTTGCTGAATCACGGCATTATCCCTTCCCCCGGCGGTCTCGCCGCACATTGGTGCCGCCACTGAGGTTTGATAGGGGAGGTGTTTTATTTTGCCGGGCTGTAGCGGACGACCATGCTCTGGGCGGGGCCGGGCAGCGACACCTCCAGGCCCTTTTCCGCGAGGTCCGCGCCGGAACGGCGTCCGGTGGTGACGGCCCCGTCCTCGGCCACGTATTCCAGTGTGTATTCCGTGGCGGGGTTGAGCGCGTCCAGGGTGACACCGAAACGGGGATAGGGCAACTTGGCGCGGCGGAAGAGGAGCACCGCCCCCCCGTCCAGGTCGGCGCGGTGCAGCTGGAAGGCGCACCAGTGGCCCGGCCCGTTCATGCCGAGGGTCTTTGGATAGATGTCTCCGTACCAGTATTTGCGGAACTCCTTCGCTTCCCAAATCAGACGCTTCCCCTCCGCCGCCAAGAACCCGGATTGTTGGTGGTTTCACTGGCAGATGAGTCCGGCGGGGGTGATGTGCGCGGTCAGGAAGCAGCTGGTGCCGAGGGGTTTATACGGGAGCACCACCCATATTTCTGCATGGGCCGCGCTATTGGGAGCAGCAGAGGCCGCCGGTGAAGGGGTCCCCGCCGGCGCCCGCCGTGGCCTTCACCAGCCACGCGATGGTTTCGCCGAGATCCCGCATGTTGGCGAGCCCCTCGCCGTCGTTGGCGGCCTCGCCCTTTTCCAGGCCGAAGCCCATGTTCCAGTAGGTGGAGCCCGGCACGATCATCCGCGTCATCAGGAACGTGTGGTTGATCGCGTCCTGCACGCCGCCCGCGCCGCCGCGCCGCACCGCCACCACCGCCGCGCCAATCTTGCGGCTGAGCATCGCGTTGTTCGCGCAGGCCACCAGTCCGAGGCGGTCGAGAAAGGCCTTCGTCTCGGCCGTCGGCCCCGCGAAATAGGTCGGCGACCCGACAATGATCGCGTCCGCGCCGATCACCTTCCCAATCCACTGGTTCACCTCGTCGCGGTCGTTCGCGCAGCGCCGGTCCCTGGTCTGGAAGCAGGCATAGCACGCACGGCATCCGCGCACCTCCCTGCCGCCCACCTGCACCAGCTCCGTTTCGATTCCCGCCGCCGCAATCGGCTCCAGCGCCGCCCGCAGCAGCAGTTCCGTGTTTCCGCCCGGCCTCGGGCTTCCGTTGAAAGCGACCACCTTCATGCCTTTACCCTTTCATGTGGGGCGCCTAGTCTATCCCAAATCCGGCTGTCCGGAAAACAAGCGCCGGGGGGGCGGACACACGCAGCCGGGTTTGCCCCGTGCGCCCGCGCCCCCCGGCCGCAGGGGGGTTGCGCGTTTCGCGGTTCCGGTGCTACCCTAACGGCGGGATGTGGAGAACTGCCCATGCAATGCCCGAATCATGAGTGCGGTGCGGCGGCGGATGCGGGGACCGCAGTGCAGCCCCCCTGCGGCACCGGTGCCGGAACCCTGGCGAACATATGCCTTGCCCTGGGGGTGCTGGCGTGTGTCCTGCCCTGGGCGGGTTCGGCGGAGCTGGAGGCGCTGGGGTGGCGGGCCGAATGGCGCACGCCTTTCCTGGGAACGCTCCTACCCCTTTCCCATGCGCCGCATGCGGCATTGAAGGCACTGTCGCTGTTGCCTGCCCTTGCGGCTGTTGCCATGGGGCATCTGGCCCTTTTGCGGGGCGGCGGCACGCGCCGGTCGCTGGCGGTGGCCGTGACGGTGTGCCTGCTGGCGGGGCTCTTCGTCCTGTGCCTTGGCCCGGTTGGGCGTATGCTCTCCCCGGTAATCCCGTATTACGCGGCCTTCGCCCCCTTCGCGCTGCTGGCGGCGGCGGCGGCCTTTGCCGTCGTGCAGTCCATTGCCGGTATCGGGCGCGTCCGCGTTCCCGGCGGGGTGGCATGGCGTCCCGTGCCGGGGGCGCTGCTCGGCTACTTCAACATCACGCTGGTCCTGCTCGTCACCCTTTCCCTGCACACCAAGGGCCGCCACAACCTGGACATGGCCGCATGCGCGGGCAACCTCAGGCGGATTGAGGCGGCGCTCGACGCCTATGCGGCGGGGAACGGGGGGCGCTTTCCCCCCCTGCCGCCCCGGCCCGGCGTTCTCATGTTCGCGCCGGACATCCTCCCCGGCGGCGAAGAGCTTCTGTCCGCGCTGACCTGCCCGACCGCGCGGTTTGCGGCGAAGGGCACGGCGGCTGAAAAGGCGGCCCGCATGGGCACGCCCCCCGCCGACGACCAGAGCTATTACTACCTGGGCTACGCCCTGCGCTCCGAGGCCGCCCTTGAGGCCTTCGCAACGGCATACCGCAGGGGGATTGCCGGGGGCGGCGGCTTCACCGGCGACCTCTTGGTGGAGGATGCCGGGGGCGTCCACACCCTCCACCGGCTGGCCGAAAACTCCCGGGAGGTGCTGCGCGCGTCGCCGGATTCCCTCGCAAAATCGCCATACGAGGGCCAGTCCCCGGGCTACCACGTCCCGTGCGTCACGGACGACGTCCCCATCCTCATCGAGCGGGACTTGGGCCACAGGAACATTGACGCCGTGGATGCCCCCCCAGCCGAAGGCGCCTGGGTGCTGTACCTCAATGACGGTCCCTGCTTCATCGCGCGCGGCACTTGGCCCGTCACCGAAAAGACCCAGCGCCTCCTCGCCGAACTCGCCGAATAATCCTGCGGTCCCGGATAGTATGGACGGTATGGACGGGGTGGACGGGGTGGACGGGGTGGACGGGGTGGACGAAAAAATAAAACGGGGCGAGCCGGGTGGCTCGCCCCGCCTGTTTGGGTTGTGGTGTTACTGTGCCGGGGCTGCCGGGGCCGCAGCCTCGGGCGCGGGCTGTGCCGGGGGGGCGGCCATGGCGGCGAGAGCGGCGACCTGTCCCTGGCGGGCGAAGTCGGCGGCCTCGCCGAGGACGCGGGCGGCCTCCTGGGGGGCGTGGAAGCCCATGGAGTTTTCGGCGGCGATGAAGTCCAGACGCCACTGCGCCTTGCGGTGGAGGTCCAGCGCGGGGGCCAGCTGCGCCTCGGTGGCCCCGCCGGACTTGGCCTGGACCACCGTGTCCATCATGTCCATAAGGGCGGAGGCGGCGCGCTGCATGAGGTCGTGGTTGCGCTGCTGGATGACGTCCACGCGGGCGAGGATTTCCTCCTCGGAGAAGTGGTGGCAGACCTGGCAGGCGCGGTTGACGTTGAGCAGGGGGCTGCGCACCCAGTGGTCGGAGACCTTGGAGGCGCCGTCGCGCATGTAGGGCATGTGGCAGTCGGCGCATGCGACGCCGCTGCGGGCGTGGATGCCCTGGCTCCAGAGCTCGAATTCGGGGTGCTGCGCCTTGAGGATTGCCGCGCCGGTTTCCGCCTGCTTGTAATCGTAGAACTTTTCGCCGTCGGGGAAGACGGTTTCGTCCCAGAAGCGTTCCACATCATCCACGCGCAACCCCTTCCCCCAGGGGAAGGTAAGGGGCATCTTCGAGGAGCAGTAGTACTCCACGTGGCACTGGCCGCAGACGAAGGAGCGCATCTCGGTGCGGGACGCCTCGGTGTTGGGGTCATAGGCGGCCGCGCGGGAGCCCGCGCGCCAGCGGTCCACGGAGGGGAGGTGCGGGACGGGCGCGTCGGAGGCGGCCAGTTTGGCGATGCCGTTGATGAAGCCCGGGCGGGTGACGCGGAGCTGCATGGTTTTGGGGTCGTGGCAGTCCACGCAGGAGACGGGGTGGCCGTGCCCCATGTCGTGGAGCATCTTGTTCAGGTCCTGGTAGGAATACTGGTAGCTTTTTTCAAAGCCGGCCATGGCGTCGCCGTCGCCCAGTTTGCGGTAAAGGGGCATGATGGAGGCGTGGCAGTGGAGGCAGGAGCCGCTCTGGGGCTTGGTGAGGCGCTGGGTGTTTTCCTGGTCCATGAGCATGTAGGCGTGGCCGCGCCGGTCGCGGTAGTCGATGGAGAAGGCGTAGCCGCCGAACATGCGCTTGAGCCAGGGGTCGCGGTCAATCTTTTCCTGGGGCATGGCCTCGCTGCCGCCGTGGCCGCCGAAGCGGGTGCGCGTGGTCTGGGCGGTGAGCTTGTAGGAGTCGTATTCTTTGGGCCAGTTCACGCCCCATTTTGCCGGATCGGTGTCGTCCTCGGTGACCTCGACCACCCGCACATGGGGGGTGCGCGCCTCGCTCTTGCGCTCGGCAATGTTCATCAGCAGGGCGACAACGCCCACCGTGCACGCGGCCACCAGCGCGGTGACGCCCCCGAAGAGGAGCAGCGAGCGGAGGTCAAGTTTGATTTCTATCATGGCGTTTCCCTTTCGTCCGGCAGAAGGCGTCCGCCCAGGCCCAGCGTCTCGCCGTGGCCCGCGGAACTGTGGCAGTGCACGCAGCGCACCGAGTCCGGATCGGTGGTGGCGCCCGCCACCAGCCCGTGGACCATCTCCCCGTGGCAGCGGATGCAGTTGTCCTGAAGAATCCGGCTGTTGCCGGGCTTGATCATGATGGGTTCGTGGAAGTCCTGCAGCGTGAACCCCTTGGAGTGGTGGTAGCCGTTGGAGGACTTGGCGATGTACTTGCCGATGAGGTCGTGGGGGAGGTGGCAGTCCACGCAGGTGGCGAAGTTGTGGTGGCTGCCGCGCTGCCAGGAGTCAAACTGGGGACGCATGATATGGCAGTTCACGCAGGTTTCCGGGTCGGAACCCGCATAGGAGAGGCCCTCGGCGTAATTGAAGGTGAAGGCGCCCAGTCCCGCCAGCAGGCCCACGGGAACGCCGAGAACGCACGCAAGCGTGGTCCGGCTGAATTTGGACAGAATCCCGCGTTTTTGGGCGGATTTTTCCGGCTGGTCAACTTCCATCAGCTGGTTTCCGGGGTATGTATGCTGAAAAAACCATTCCGGGGGGACTTTTCAGCCACCCCGTAAATGCCGCTAACATTTGTCAGTATTATACATATTATGAAATGCGTTTTCCACCGTTTCGGGGTGGAAAAAGAAACGACCGGATTTCCTTGGGGGGAAATCCGGCCGCTGAATGGATTGCCTAAGGCTTAGTAGCGGGAGCCGCCGCCGCGGTAACCGCCGCCACCGCCGCCGCCGCCGCGGTAACCGCCGCCGCCGCCGCCGCCACGATAACCGCCGCCGCTGCCGCCGCGACCGCCCTCTTCCTTCGGCCGGGCTTCGTTGACCTTCAGCGCGCGACCGTCGATCTCGCGGCCGTCAAGCGCCGAAATGGCGGCCTGGGCCTCGTTGTTGTCCGGCATCTCGACGAAGGCGAAGCCGCGCGAACGGCCGGTTTCGCGATCGCTGACGACGCGGGCGGAGGAGACCTCACCATACGCCTCAAAAGCGGCGCGAAGGCCGTCTTCCTTCGTGTTGAACGAGAGGTTTCCAACGAAAATGTTCATACCAATCAACTCCTTGTCTGTTCGGGCCTCCGGCCCGGGTGTCCATGATAGTCGGTTCAGCGCAAACGGGGTCGGAAAAACAAATCACAAACACCATATGGAGCTGATCGACATACGCTGATGAAGGGGCCAACCATTGGCCTATTCATGCCACGTAAACCATAGTATAGCAGAAAACATTCTCCAAGACCATAAATTTTTGACGAATTATTTGCCCCCCTGTTTGGCGGGTGGAAAAGCCCGCCGCTCTTTCCGGCGAACAAAACACCCCATTCCACAAAACGCAGTTTTAGCATCAAAATTTCAACATATTGTGTCCTTGGCGGGGATATGCCACACAGCCGCACAATTTGCGGGGTAAATTATTGACAGAAAAACTGGAACATGGTATCCTGCTTTTGATAAAAAGTACCAACAGGATTTTCATAATGGTCAAGTTGGTCCTGTTTGTCACAAAGTTGCGGACAGTTTAATGACACGATTCCATACCGCGAAAGGCACACAAACCAAGGGCCGAAAGGAGGAATGAACACGGTATGGCGTGCGCCATGCCCGCTGTGCCATAGGATGATTTTGGCGGTATGCGCCCATAAACGCACCGGTCCCCCTTTGCGGGGAACGGCCAATGGACAAAGAGGCGCCATCCGGCCCTTGCGGATGGCTTGAGGCGGAAGCCTCCGAATACTGAAGGAGAGAACACACATGAAAATTCGCACCCTTATCGCGGTTGCGCTGGTGGCGGTTTTCTGCGGCGGCGTTTACGCCGAGCTGCAGAACGTCGAAGTTGGCGGCAAACTCCGCATACGCGGCAACTATTATGATTTTGACAGCCTTGGCGAGGACAGTTTTATCGAGCAGCGCACGCTGCTGAACGTTAAGGCGGACTTCACGCAGGACGTGAGCGCCTTCATCGAGCTTGACTCCTATGACGTGTGGGGCGAGGATTTCCGCTCCTGGTACCTGTGCGGCAACGACTTCCGCGCGGTGAGCGACGACGATGTGGAAATCTACCAGGCCTACATCGAGGCGCGGAACATGTGGGGCACCCCGCTGAGCATGCGCGTCGGCCGCCAGGAAATCCTGCTGGGCAGCCAGTTCCTCGTGGGGAACAACGATGCATCCTCCCTTTTTTACGGCCTGTCCTTTGACGCGCTGCGCCTGACTTTCGGCGACGACACCTACAGCATCGATGCGATTGCGGCCAAGCTGGCCGAGAATTACGGCGATTTCGGCGAGGATGACGTGGACTTCTACACGGTCTACGGCAGCTACAAGGGCGTCGAGGACATGGTTTTTGACGCGTACTGGATGTTCGTGCTCGACAACGAGGGCGCGATTGGCGACCTCGCGGACGCGGACGACATCAACCAGCACACCGTCGGCCTGCGCGCCGCGGGCACCGTCGGCGCCTTTGACTTCGAGGCCGAGGGCGCGTACCAGTTCGGCACGGTCTACGACGTGGCCAACCCCTGGTTCCGCCTGTTCAACCGGCACGCCGACGTGGAATTCGACGAATTTGCCGTGAACGCCGAGGCCGGCTATACCTTTGACATGTCCTGGCAGCCCCGCGTGTTCGCGAAGTTTGCGTATCTCGGCGGCGGCGACCCCGACGACAGCTGCTGGAGCAACGACCGGACCATGCCCTTCGACCGCCTGTTCTCGAATGTCGAGTACAGCGAATTCCTGGACAACTACACGGGCGACAACGGCGCCCTGTCTAACGTGTTTGTGTACAGCCTTGGCGTGCAGGCGCAGCCCTCCGAATGCGTCGCGCTGAAGCTGGTGGGCTCCTACCTCCGCGCCGACGAGGATGCGGGCAGGTGCGACGACAACTCCAGGGAACTGGGCTGGGAAGTCGGCGTGTACGGCGACTACAACTATTCCGAGGATCTGGTGTTCCGCGCCGGCTACGCGCACTTCTTCGGCGACGAGGGCCTTGAGACCCCGCCGGTCCGCTGGAGCGGCCTGACCTCCTGGGACGCCGACAAGGACGACAATTACCACTACGCCTTTGTTGAGACGGAGATTAGCTTCTAAGACGGCTTGAATCTGTTTTCCGCGCTCCCCGGGCAGCGATACTGTCCGGGGAGCATTTTTTTTTTTGGAAAGCAATTTTGGGCACTGGTGTTAACATTATTATTTTGCCGAAATTCAAATATTATCCTACCGTTTGGTATCTTTTTATACTGTCTGGAAAAAGAAGAATAACTCATAAATATGCGGAAATAAGCGCGCCCAGAGCCGTGTTTTTTTTCGAAAGGCACGGCGATTTTTATGTGGACAGGCGGACGAATGGTTGTTAATTTTTATTTTGCAATGGTTTAGCGAGGCTGGGAATATTTTGATCAGCGGCATTCTAGGAGCTGTTTTTCAACCCAGTAAGTTGCATACAAGTTATCTTTTTTGGTAATCGTTCTTGTTTTTGTTTGATCTTTTGGTGGGACCATGGTAATATTCGTCGGTTTTGGGTGAGAGATTGTCCATGGCAGTGCAGGAGCATGGACGATTAAAGGGCAGTTTTTTTGGACTAATGGCAGGTGGTATATGCGCAGAGAAGGCACGAGGTGTGCAAGCACCCACGCCCTAATTCTGCCCATCCATAACGCAATCATGCACGTTCAACAGCACTCATGGAGAGTCCGCACGATGAACACCAACCAATTCCGTGGCACAGGCAGGATCACTGGCGCAATCCTCCGGGGGGCGGCCGCATTGCTTTTCGGCCTGCTGGCGGCGCTGCCCGCGCAGGCGGTGTACATGGTGTACGAGTTTTATCTGCCCATGCCGGAGGCGCAGGTGCGCACGTCGCTGCTGACGCTCCAGTCGGGCACAGGCGCCACAGTGGACGCGGTGACCTCGATCGTGGTTACCGGCACGGGCACCGTCATCCACTACGACCAGTGGGAGGACGGCTACGAGGTTGACATCAACAACCCCGTCCAGCCGACCACCCAGATATGGGGCGACGGCAACGACACCAACGGCAAACCCCCGTCCTATGTGAACGACCCCGCAGGACTGCAGCGCGGTTCCGTGATCAGCCTGCGCAACCTTGTCCCGTTGCCGCGGAATGCGTCCAACATCCTGTATGACGGGCGGGACCGTGTGACGGCGAGCAAGGCACTTGTGGTGTCGCGCGCGAGCTGGGCCACGTCGCCCGGGCCGGTGCTGGCGGGCGCGGTGGAGGTGAACGCCACGATTGACCACGGCACGAATTTCATCAGCCCCATCGGCCAGGACGTTTCCGCGGCCTCGATGTTTGAGTATGTGGGGCTGTTTGTCATGGCGTCGGAAAACAACACCGCGGTGACCATAGACGCGGACGGCGCCGGGCCGGGGGCGGCGGTGGTTGTGACGCTGAACCGGGGCGAGTCGCACCATGTCAACGGGGGCATACTGAAGGGTGCGACGGTCACGGCCACGAAACCGGTGCAGGCGCACATTCTGACCGGTGACATCAACGCGAACTATGAATCCCGTTGGTACACCCTTTACCCGTCGAACGACTGGTACAACACCTACATCAGCCCGGTGGGCACCGCGGCGGACGGCGACCAGTGCTACGCCTTTGTGTACAACCCGAATCCGGGGCCCGTCACCATCAACTACACGACCCGGGTGGGATCGGGCAGCTTCAATGTGGCGGCGGGCGCCTCCTACCAGTGACAGGTGCCGCAGAATTCGGGCGCGCGGCTGCAGAGCGCGGGGTCGGAGAACTTCTTCGCCCTGTGCGCGGTGGGCGCGAACCCGTCGGCGAACAATGTGCATGACTGGGGCTTCACGCTGGTGCCTGCGGACGCGCTGACCACGCAGGCGGTGGTGGGATGGGGGCCCGGCAGCAGCGACCTGACCCAGAACGGCAGCCCGGTGTGGGTGTCCCCCGAGACGGCCACACGGGTGTATGTGGACTACAACGGCGACGGGAACGGGCTGCTGACCGATCCGAACGGCGGCAAATACGACGCGCATTACGATCTGGCGGCCTACGAGTCAAAGACGATTTACGATCCCGACAAGGATCAGACGGCCATGCGGGTCTACACGCTTGACGGCGTGCTGTTCGCCACGGCGTGGGGCCAGGATCCGGCGGTGTCCGGGGCGGGCAACCCCTTCCTGGACCTTGGCACCACGGTGCTTCCCATCCCGCTGCCGGTGATCCGCAAGAGCAGCAGAATCATCACGGACATCGGCGCCTCGGGGCTCAGCATCGGCGACATTCTTGAATACCGGGTGGAGATTGACAACAAGGGGCTGCTGCCGCTCGGCAACACGCTGGTGGTGGACACGCTGCCCGCCGCGATCACCTACCAGCCGAACACGAGCCAGTGGAACGGCAATCCCATCGCGGACGACACCGTCGGGACGACCATTTTCCCGCTGGACGAGACGGGCTACACGATCCCGGTGATTTTGCGCGGCGGCACGAGCGTGTTCACCTACAATGTCCAGATCAACAACTCCGGCACCATCAGGAACACCATCACCGCGGCCGGTTACGGCCTGCTGTATGATCACGAGATCGTGGTGCCGCCCCCGGCGGGCAGCAACCCCTGCACGGTTGATTTCACGGACGCCGCGGCGCCCGTGGGCGCGTACCAGGAGAACGCGCCCGTTTACGTGCGCCTGACTGACGCGGACGCCAACACGAACGCGGCCACGGCGCAGACGCTGACGCTGACGGTCAAGAACGACACCCAGGGCGATGTGGAGACGGTGCTGCTCACGGAGACGGGCCCCAACACGGGTGTTTTCCAGAGCGCGGCGCTTCCCGCCTCGTCCACGACGGGGCTTGGTGTGGAGGACGGGACGCTGCATGCCCGGCCCGGCGACACGCTTTCGGTGCTTTACATTGACGCGCTTTTCGGTGATTCCTGCGGAGACACGGCGGGCATCGCCGTTCCATCGGAGATAAAGCCGCTTTACCTGAACACCGACGGCGGCGACGACGACACGACCGGGGCGATGGATCGTGTTGATCCGGTTGCGGCGGGGGACAACACCACGTCCCAGACGGTGGCTTTGAACGGGGGAAGCACGGTTGCCGTGGACGCGTCGGGATCCATTTCGGGCAACGTGACACAGACCGCACCGGTTTTCAGCTCGCAGACGACCACATCGGGCAGCAATTCCACCTACACGTTCTCCCACACTCCGGGAGTGGGCGCCAACAAACTGCTGATGGTCAGCGTGTCCCTGCGTGACGCGGGGGCAACGGTTTCCTCGGTCACCTTCGGGGGGACCCCCCTCACCTTTGTGAACTCGGGCACACGCGGCACGGGCGCGGCGCGTCTTCTCGTTGCCATATACCGGCTTGTCGCTCCGGCGAACGGGCCGGCGAATGTTGTGGTGACCCTTTCGGAGACGGCGGACGGCGCGGTAATCGGCGCGAGCACCTACACCGGCGTGAATCAGACCACACCGCTGGGGGCCTTTGTCACGGCGAACGGAAGCAGCACGGCCCCAACGGTGGATGCCGCTTCAAAGTCCAGGGATTTGGTGTATGACACGGTTGCCAGCGCGGTGACGGGCACCAACCTTGTGCCGGACGCGAGCCAGACCGAACGGTGGGACGTGACTTCGGGCACGAGCATCCGGAGTGCCTCCAGCACCGAGACCAATGATGCGGTGACCACGACCATGAGTTGGACCGCCGGGAACGGAAACTGGGTGATTGGCGCGGTTCCCATCAAGCCGCTGGCGGCGACAGTCACCCTCTCGCACACCACGGGCACGGGTGGAAACCGCCTGATGCTGGTGGGTGTTTCCTACGAGGACGACGACGAGAACGGGCTCGAAGCCGCCTCGGTAACTTATGCGGGCAATCCGCTGACACAGGTGATCCGGCGCGTCCAGAATGAGGTGATCTCGGAAATTTGGAGTTTGGTGAACCCGCCCAGTGGCACGGCGAACGTGCTGGTCAACTTCAACGGCGCGGGCGCCACGCAGGATTCCGCGGTTGTCGGCGCGACCACCTTCACGGGGGTGAACCAGTCCACCCCCCTCGGAACCGCCGCGGGCGCCATAGGCAACGCCACAACCCTGTCCGTGAACGTCAGCTCCGAGGCCGGCGGGATGGTGTTTGACAATCTGGCGGTGGATGATGGCCGGGTGGCCACCGTGGGGGGGGGACAGGCGCAGCGGTGGAATCTGCGGACGGAGGCGGGCGTGGACGGTGTCACGGGCGCCGGGAGCACGGAGCCGGGGGCGGCGACCGTCACCATGTCGTGGACCTGGGTGAACACGGACTGGGGCGCCCTGTGCGCGGTGCCGGTCCGTCCGGCGCCGGCGGGAACGACCCTGGCCACGTTTACCCAGTCCCCTGCGCTGTGCGAGAACCTTTTCCTTCCCGTGGGCGGCGCAATCAACGTGATTGCCCACGCGAATGTCACCTCCGGGAGCATGCCTGCGGGGGCGAATGTCACCGCGCGCCTGAAATACGGGGCCACAACCTTCTTCACAGACACCTCGGCGGTGTGGAACAGCGGCGCGGGCACGCTCACGTGGGACGGCACGCTTCCTTCGAATGTGACCATTCCCTCGGGCCAGGCGGTTGTGCTGGAGGTGGAGACGGCGCAGAGCGGCGTGGAATTCAGGGTGGAGTATGACAGCCAGACGCGGCCCTCGCGGGTGTCGCTGCCGACGACCACCGTCATCAATGTTGATCTGCTGGGCGTTTACGACGCCCCGTATTCCGGCGGCGGGGGCGGGCTGGTGGCCTCCGCGAACACCGGGGACACGCTGTACATCCGCGCGGCGGTGAGCGATCCATTCGGATCCTACGACATCACGGATTTGGACCTGGCGGTGAACGGCCCGGGCGGCGTGGGCAGCTTCAGCGCCACCCTTGACGGCCTGGACGTGGTCGCCGACGACGGCTGCACGAAGGTGTACGAGTATGCCTGGGTCACGTCGGCCCCGCAGGGCGCCTATGAGATTGTTGTGACGGCGAACGAGGGCACGGAGGGGATTACGGACACGGCGTCCACCAGCGTGACCCTGAGTTTCCAGGATCTCGGCACGCCCAGCATGACGGAATTCACCACGGGGGACAACGGACCTCACACGCTGACCTACGCGCCGGGGGAAACCGTGTGCGTGCGCGTGACGGACCTTGATCAAAACAAGAATCCGGCGGCGGCGGAGACGGTGACGGTCACCATCACCACCAGCGGCGGTGACATTCAGAGCAATGTCGTACTCACCGAAACGGGGCTTGACACGGGTGTGTTCAGCGGGTGCGTAACGGCGGACGGCGTGACGGACGGAGGCGACGAGGACGGAATTCTCTACACGCCGCAGGGCACGCTGCTGGAGGTGTTTTACACGGATCCGGACGATCCCACCGACCAGTCCGGGGACACGGCCACCGTGCCGTCGAGCACGCCGGCCCTTTCGGTGACGAAGCTGCTGGCCTCGCCGGTGGACGGCCAGGCCCGCGTGGGCGAGGCGGTGCAGTTCACCATCCAGGTGACCAACACGGGGAACGCGGCGCTTCCGACCGTGTCCCTGACGGACCTTTTCCCCGCGGCGAGCCTGACTTATGTCTCTGCCAGCCCGGCGCCGACCGCAACGGGCGCGGGCACCCTTTCCTGGGCCAATATCGGCCCCCTCGCGGTGGGGCAGTCTGTGGCCGTTTCGGTGAGCTTTACCGCGGCCGCGTCAACGGCTTCCGCCGTGAACAGCGCGACCGCGGACGCGGGCGGCGGCGTGACGGACACGGACAGCGACGATGTCCGCATCACCAACCCGTCCCTTTCCGTGACGAAGACCCTGGTGAGCCCGAACCCCGGTCCGGCAAACTACGGCACCAACGTGGTTTTCCAGATCGTCGTGACGAACACGGGCGACTCGGACATTGAAACCCTTCCGCTGGAGGACACGTACAGCAACGCGTTCTTCCAGTACGTGTCGGCTAGCATCCCGCCGGATTCCATCGCGGCGGGCAGCCTGCTCTGGCTTGACCTGACGGGCGCGGGGGCGCTGGCCCCCGGGAATTCGGTCACCATAGACCTCACACTGAGCGTTGTCGGCGCGGGCAATCCCGCGACCAACACGGCCGACGTGTCCTTTGCCGAGGACGAGTATGGCGACCCGGTGCCGCCGGACAGCGACGATGCAACCATCGTGACGCTGGCCTCCTCCATCACGGGCACGGTGTATGACGACCTGAACCAGAGCGGCGGATTAAACGCGGGAGAGCCGGGTCTCCCAGGCGTGACGATGTACCTCTACACGGACCCCGACGGCAACGGCGATCCCTCGGACGGCGTTCTGGTCCAGGTGACCACCACGAACGGAGCTGGTTACTACGAATTCGTAAACTTGCCCGCCGACTTCTATGTCGTCGTCCAGACGGACCTGCCCGGCTATGGCAGCAGCGGCGACACGTCCGCGCCGAATGACAACCGGATTCCGGTGGACGCCTCGGCATCGGGCGCCTTTGCCGGAAACGACTTCTTTGACTATCTCGTGCCGCCTGCGACCTATGCGACGGTCTCGGGAACCTCCTGGAACGATCTGAATGGGAACGGGGCTTTTGACGGCGGAGAACCGGGCATTCCCGGAACCTCCATCGCGCTGGTTTCCGACCTCAACGGGAACGGCATCGCCGACCTTGGCGAGCCTGTGCTCTCCACCGTGGACACGGATGCGAACGGGGCGTATGTGTTCACCGGCGTGGTCCCCGGAAATTATGTTGTTGTTGAAACAGACCGTCCGGGATTCGCAAGTTCCGGTGACACTGGCGGCGTAAACGACAACCAGATAGGGGTTGTCGCGCTGGCGTCGCAGACGAGCGGCGGAAATGACTTCTTTAATGTCGCGCTTCCGCCGATTTCCCTTGTCAAGACGGCCAATCAGGTGAATTATGACGCGGCGGGAGATGTGCTCACCTATTCGTTCACTGTTACGAACACCGGTTCCACAAACCTGACAAACATCACCCTCGCTGATGCGGTTCCCGGTGTGACAATTACGGGTGGGCCAATTGCGCTGCTTGTGCCCGGGCAATCGGACAGCACGACCTTCAGCGCATCTTATACCGTGACGCAGTCGGATGTTGATGCCGGAGAATTTACCAATACGGCGACGGTTACGGGGACGCCGCCGAGCGGCCCGGATGTGAGTGACAGCGACGACGAGACGGTCCCGGCGGCCCAGTCGGCTGCCATAACCCTCACGAAGACCGCCGACCAGGCCAACTACGACGCCTCTGGCGACGTGCTCACCTACACGCTGACGGTGACCAACAACGGGAACGTGACGCTGAGCAACGTGACGGAGGATCCGGACGGCGATCCGGTGGCGGACACGGACGACGAGACGGTCCCGGCGGCGCAGTCCGCGGCGATCACCCTGACCAAGACGGCCGACCAGGCGAACTACGATTCCGCCGGTGACGTCCTGACCTACACGCTGACGGTGACCAACAACGGGAACGTGACGCTGAGCAACGTGACGGTGACGGACCCGACGGCGGTGGTTACGGGCGGGCCTCTGGCCTCCCTGGCCCCCGGCGCGTCAGACAGCACGACCTTCAGCGCGTCCTACACCGTGACCCAGTCGGACGTGGACGCGGGGAGCTTCACCAACACGGCGTCGGTGGACGCGGAGGATCCGGACGGCGATCCGGTGGCGGACACGGACGACGAGACGGTCCCGGCGGCCCAGTCGGCAGCGATCACCTTTGTGAAAACCGGACTCTATCTGGATGCCACAATGGACGGCATGCCGAATGTCGGCGATGAAATCACCTACACGTTCACGGTGACGAACATTGGCAACGTGACACTGTCGAATGTGACCGTGTCGGATGCTCTGGTCACTGTGACGGGCGGACCCATTGCCACGCTGCTTCCCGGCGCAAGCGACACGACAACATTCACGGCCACATACGCCGTCACACAGGCGGATCTTGATTCAGGTTCGCTGGTCAACACGGCGTCGGTGGACGCGGACGATCCGGACGGTGATCCGGTGACGGATGATGATGATGATGTCCAGAACTTCGTCATCACCACCGTGAGCGGCCACTTGTACAACGATGTGAACAACAACGGCGCGCAGGATTTGGGCGAGACCGATCTTGCGGGCGTGGATGTGATCATCACGGACAGCATTGGCAACACGCGGACCGCCACAACAGACGCCTTGGGCAACTGGACGGCGCAGGTGCCGCCGGGCACAACCCAGGCGGATGTGGACGAGACGGATCCCGACTTCCCGTCCGGCGCAATCCAAACGGAAGGCACGGATCCCACCACAGTGGACGCCGTTCCCGGGGTTGACACCTTCACCGACAATGACGGTTACCATCTTGGCGGCGTGATCATCGGCCACCTGTACCTGGATGTGAACAACAACGGCGTTCAGGATTCGGGCGAGCCCGACCTTGCGGATGTCGATGTGATTGTCACGGACAGCCTCGGCAACACGCAGACTGTCACCACAAACGCCTTTGGCAACTGGTCGGCGAATGTGCCGGTCGGAGTGACAACGGCGGACGTTGACGAGACGGATCCCGACTTCCCGTCCGGCGCGGTGCAGACGGAGGGCACGGATCCGACGACGGTGACGGTGGTCCCGATTACCGAAACCTTCACCGACAACGACGGTTATCATGTCTCCCCCGGAGCCCCCGGAATAACGGTCACCAAGACCGCATCCCCGGCGGTTTACGCGGCGATTGGCGACGTGATCACCTACACGGTGGAGGTGCGTAACACCGGCGCCGTGACCCTGACCGACGTGCTGGTCACGGATCCGCTGGCGGGCCTGTCTGAAACCATTGCAAGCCTTGTCCCGGGCGAGACCGCGACGTTCTTCCCGACTATCACCATTGGCCGCGCCGAGATTGACGCGGGCAGCGTGGTGAACACCGCCAGTGCGACGGGCACGCCCCCGAGCGGCCCGCCGGTGACGGACACGGACGATGAAACGGTGACGTCCGTCTGCGACGGCACGGCGGCTGTCTCCGGAACGGTGCTCCTCGCGGGCACCCTGACACCGATTGCGAACGTGCCTGTGACGCTTGTGCCCCAGGGCGGAACGGTGGGTCCGGTGCTTCTGCAGGTCACCGGTGCGGACGGGGCCTATCTGTTCGACGGCCTGACCCCCGGCGCCTACCTTGTGCAGGTGCAGGATGCCAACCTGAACAGCGCCAGCGGCCTCTATCCGGCGGGTTCCAGTCTCTTCTTCACAACGCTTGAGTCCTGTGATCCGCAGGAGAAAGACTTCGCCTATGAGCCCTACGCCCTGCCGGTGCTGGGCGACTTTGTCTGGTACGACGCAAACAACAACGGCCTCCAGGACGAGTGGTTCGACGCCAACGGAGACGGCCTTGTGACCGAAAATGTGCCGGACGCCCGGGGCCGCGTCAACTTCCAGGAATGGGAGTGGATTGACCTCAACGGCGACGGTGACCACAGCGGTCCCGCAAACGAGGGCGAGCTGAACAAGTGCGGCGTTGGCAACGCGCTCAGCGCCAACATCCGGGTCACGGGCCCCAACGGCTACGAGGAGACCAGCATCGTCGGCCTTCTTGGCTACTGGCGCGTCAGGCCCGGCCAGGCGGATCCGTGGGGTGAATACACGGCGGAGCTGGTTGTTGACGAGCCGCTGCTGGACGCCGTGCGGGCGCTTGCCGCCACGGGCCTGTGCAGGACGCTTCCCGCCGGGAAGATGGACGCCGCACCCGCCGAGAAGGCCGCGGGGCTTGGCTGCGTGCCGAGCACCGGCGTGTTCAAGACGGGATCGGTGTCAATCTCCGAACCGGCAATACTCACCCTGGACTTCGGCATCTTCTGCGGCATGCTGACCCCGGCGCTGGACGTCACCAAGACGGCGTCGCCGTCGGGCTATGACAGCGTGGGCGACGTGATCACCTACACGATAACCGTGGCGAACACGGGCAACGTGGCGCTGACGGATGTCGTGGTCACGGACCCGCTGACGGGCCTCTCCGACACCATCCCGTCCCTCGCGCCGGGCGCGTCCCAGTTGTACACGCAGACATACGCCGTCACCCAGGCGGATCTGGACGCCGGAAGCGTGCCGAACACGGCTTCGGCCTCCGGCCTGGATCAGGACGGCGACCCGGTGGGCGACACGGACGACGAGACGGTGACGGCGGTCAAGAACGCCTCCATCGTGCTTTCGAAGACGGCCAACCAGGCCAGCTATGCCGTGGTGGGTGATGTGCTCACCTACACCCTCACCGTGGCCAACACCGGCAATGTGACGCTGTACAACGTCACGGTTTCTGATCCGGACGCGGTGGTGACGGGCGGCCCGCTGGCATCCCTGGCCCCCGGCGTGACGGACAGCACGACCTTCAGCGCCAGTTACACCGTCACCCAGGCGGACATTGACGCGGGTTCCTTCACGAACACGGCGGCGGTGGCCGCCGAGGATCCGGATGGCGAGCCCGTGTCCGACACGGACGCGGAGCTTGTCTCCGGTCCTGTTCCCGGGCCGTCGCTGGCGCTGGTAAAGAGCGCGAACCCGGTGGTTTACACCGCGGTTGGACAGACCATAAGCTACAGTTACCTTGTCGCGAACAACGGCAATGTGACGCTTTACTGGCCGTTCGCCGTGGTTGACGACAAGATTGCGTCGGTGGACTGCTCCTCCGCGCCCGCCTCCCTGGCCCCCGGCGGCTCCTTCACCTGCACCGGTGTCTACACCGTCACCCAGGCGGACATGAACGCGGGCAGCGTGGTGAACACCGCGGTTGCCACGGGCGAGGACGGTTCGGGCAATCCGGTCACCTCCGCGCCCGACGACGAGACGGTGACGGCGGTTCAGACCCCGTCGCTGTCGGTGACCAAGACGGCGTCGCCGTCGAGTTACGACAGCGTTGGCGACGTGATCACCTACACCATCGTGGTGCTGAACACGGGCAACGTGACGCTGACGAACGTGTCGGTGACGGATCCGCTGACGGGCCTTGCGGCGAACATCGCGTCGCTTGCGCCGGGCGCGTCGCAGACCTACACGCAGACGCACACGGTCACCCAGTCCGACCTGAACGCGGGCAGTGTGGTGAACACGGCCTCCGCGACGGGCACGCCCCCGAGCGGCCCGCCGGTGGGCGACACGGACGACGAGACGGTGACGGCGGTTCAGACCCCGTCGCTGTCGGTGACCAAGACGGGCCCCCGAGCGGCCCGCCGGTGGGCGACACGGACGACGAGACGGTGACGGCGGTTGTCCAACCGGGATTGTCCCTGGTTAAGGAGGCGGATCCGCTTCCCGCGGAGGTGGCCGCCGGGACCCTGCTGGGTTACACGGTCACCGCAACCAACACGGGCAACGTGGTGCTGACCAATGTCACCGTGGACGATCCGATGCTCACGCCCTCCGGACAGGTGTGCGCCACCCTGGCCCCCGGTCAGACCTGCGTGCTCACGGGAACCCATGCGGTCACCCAGGATGAGCTGGACGCGGGCGAGGTGGTCAACACGGCGACGGCGGACAGCACCGAGACCGGCCCGGAAAGCGACACGGTGGTGACGCCGCTGCCGCAGAACCCCGCGGTAACCCTGGCCAAGACCGCCGCGCAGTCCAGTTACGCCGCCGCGGGCGATGTGCTGGTCTACACCCTCACCGTGGCCAACACGGGCAACGTGACGCTCTACAACATCATGGTTGACGATCCCGCCGCGGTGGTGACGGGCGGTCCCATACCCGTGCTCGCGCCGGGCGGAACGGACAGCACGACCTTCAGCGCGTCGTACACGGTGACCCAGGCGGACGTGGACGCGGGAAGCTTCACCAACATAGCTACCGTCCTCGCCGAGGATCCGGCGGGTGATCCGGTGGATGACACCGACGACGAGACCGTGCAGGGGCCGGTGTCCGGCCCGTCGCTTTCGCTGGTCAAGAGCGCCTCCCCGGTGGTGTACAACGCCGTCGGCGAAACCATCGTGTACAGCTACCTCGTAAGCAACAACGGCAACGTGACCCTGTATGGTCCGTTCACCGTCTACGACGATAGGATCGCGTCGGTGGACTGCTCCTCCGCGCCCTCCATGCTGGCCCCCGGCGCGTCCTTCACCTGCACCGGCGTCTACACCGTCACCCAGGCGGACCTTGACGCGGGCGAGGTGGTGAACACGGCGCAGGCTGCCGGACAGGACGGAAGCGGCGTCCCGGTCACGTCAAACACCGACACGGAGACGGTGGTGCGCGATCAGGGCGGCTCCGTGACCGCCTCGGTCTCCCTGGCCAAGACGGCGGACCAGGCGGGCTACCTTGCCGCGGGCGACATGCTGACCTACCGGTTCACCGTCACCAACACGGGCGAACTTACCCTGTACAACGTCACGGTGGACGATCCGGCCGCGGTTGTCACCGGCGGCCCGCTGGCCAGCCTCGCCCCCGGCGCGTCTGACAGCACCACCTTCTCGGCGGTCTACACCGTGACCCAGGCGGATGTGGAGGCGGGCAGGTTCACAAACACCGCCACGGTGAACGCGGAGGATCCGGACGGCCAGCCTGTGGCGGATTCGGACGACGAGACCGTCTTCGGTCCCGTGGCCGGGCCGTCCCTCGCGCTGGTCAAGAGCGCCGGTGCGGCCACCTATGGGGCTGTTGGCGGAACCGTCAGCTACAGCTATCTTGTCACCAACAACGGCAATGTGACCCTGTACGGGCCGTTCACCGTCACGGATGACCGGATCGCGTCGGTGGACTGCTCCTCCGCGCCCTCCACGCTGGCCCCCGGCGCGTCCTTCACCTGCACCGGGGTGTACACCGTCACCCAGTCCGACCTCGACGCCGGCTCGGTGGTCAACACCGCCGTGGCCTCCGGCAGGGACGGCTCCGGCGGCGTGGTCGAGTCGAACACGGACAGCGTCACAATCACCGCCGTCCAGGTGTCGACAATAGGCCTGGCGAAATCGGCCTCCCCCCTGACATATGGCAGCGTGGGCGATCAGATCGCCTACTCCTTCACCGTCACCAACACGGGTAACGTGACGCTGTACAATGTGCGGCTGAGCGACCCGCTGGCGCCGGTGGTTGGCGGCCCGCTGCCGACGCTGGCCCCCGGCGAGTCCGACAGCACCACCTTCTCGGCGGTCTACACCGTGACCCAGGCGGACATTGACGCGGGAAGCATTGTCAACATCGCCACCGCCTCGGCCGACAACCTCTTTGGCCCGCCCGTCAGCGCCACCGACGCCGAAACCGTCATCAGTTCCGCCTCGCCGGAGGGTGAAGGCGAGGGTGAAGGCGAGGGCGAGGGCGAACCCGGTCCTTCCGGGGGGTGTGACGGCATTGACTGGGGCAACCCCGGCACCATCATCACCCTGCTGATTGCCCTGCTCATACTGATCCTGTCCTTCATCCTGGCGGGCGGCGACATCCGCCTCGGAAAGGGCTGATCACGGCTTGACTGAAATGGCCGGGCCGCGCGACCTTTGGGGAAGCGCGGCCCGGCCTTGTTTATTGGAACAAAGCTGGTTGAAATACGGAGGCGTTTGGGGGAATGATTAGCCATGCCCCCGCCGCGGGCCGGGCATGACGGGTTGCCGGGGCGGATGCGCAAAGGCGGGATTGCGGCGAATGGACACCTTTACCAAAAGGCTTGTGCTTGCTGTTTCCCTTATGGTTCTTCTTGTGCTTGCGGAATGGGTGCTGCTGCTGGGCACCTCCTTCGTGGCGCTCGTGTTGTGCTCGGTTGCGCTCGTGGTTTTGGCGTGTATGGTTCTGCTGCGGCGGGGCGTTTTTCGGGAACGAGCGGAAGGCCGAATGGTTGCGCGCGCCGCGCCCGTTATCCGCGGGGCGCTTCTGTTGACGGCCTGTGTTTGTGTCTATGCGGCCGTGTTCAGGGGGGTGCCGGTTTTCGTCTCCCTTTTCTGCGCCGCCGCCTGCCTTGTGGTTTGTTTCCGCATTCCGCCGCCCCCCATGGCAGAATCCTCCCCGCTGCTGAACGGACTGCTGCTTGCGGTTTCGGTCTGTATTTGTGTCGCCATGGCGGAGGTTGCTGCCAGGCTTGTTTTTCCCGTCCTGACGGAGTCCGGGGACTTTTATGCGCCCGACGAGGCATATCTGTTTCTGCCCCGTCCAGGCGGCGTCATGACGAGGAAAATACCCCTCCTGCAGGGGGGTGAAAAAATTGTGGAACACCGGGTCTCCTCCCAGGGATTCCGCGATGTGGAACATGGCGTGAAGGAGCCGGGGGAGTTTCGTGTGCTCATGCTCGGCGACTCCTTTCTTGAGGGGTTTGCCGTCGCCCCGGAGGACAGCATCCCCAAAATTGCGGAAACCCTGCTGCGCGCGGACGGTCCGCTCCGGAAAATATCGGTGGTCAACGGGGGTGTTCCCGGCGGCGGCCCCCTGCAGGCACTGGGGATGCTGCGCCTGCGTGGGCTGCCCCTGGAGCCAAACCTGGTGGTGCTTTGCCTTTACACGGGAAACGATTTTGCAAACAGCCTTGAGGCCGCAGGGAAACGGTTCCGCGCCTTTGACATGGAGTGGCACCGGAGGTTGTTGAAGTGGCGGGCGCAGTCCTCCCTTCCCTGCCGCATCGAAAGGGCGCTCCAAAAACATTTCCGGCTGTATTCCCTGACATCTTCAGCGACCGGGCGCGACCTTGTGATGGAATTCTCATGTAATTTCAGGTTTTTCAGGACACCCGTGCCCCCGCGACCCGGCCAACCGGAGGACCGCACCCCGCTTGTTGAGATGGACCTGCGCGAATGGTATCCGGAACTGGATCTCGCGTGTGTCCTGCTGGAGGGAGAGATCCTGGAAATGCGCGAGGAATGCGGGAAGCGGGGGATCGGTTTTGCCGTGTGCTGCGTTGAGGACGCCATCGAAATGGACGGCAATGAATGGCTGAAACACACCGCGCGGGCGCCTGGGGGGGCCGCCGCCTATGAGCGCCATAAGGCGCTGAGGGTTGCAGAGGAGTTTCTGCGGCGTGAAGGCATTTCCCATTTTCCCGTCATGGAGGACATACGCGCGCTTGACAATGTGCTGGACGCCTATTACCGTTTCGACGGCCATTTTTCCGAGTTGGGCAACCGCCTTGTCGCGCGCCGCATTGCGGATTATGTGCGGGAAAAATATTTGGGCGGGCGCTGACAGCCGGCGGGTAAAACGGCCTGTCAGCGCCCGGTTGTTCAAACCGTGTCAGGGCTGGGGGGCGGCGGGCGGGGCGAGGGCGCTGAAGAGGCGCTTCGCGTCCAGTTTCACAAGCTTGAAGTCCGGGTCATGGACCAGGGCGACGGGGCGGTATTGGACGGTTTGGGGCGGGCCGCTGTGTATCTGCAGGGCTATCTGCCCCTCGCGTTCGCCGTCGAAGTCGAGGCACGCCGCGCCGAGGGTGCCGTTGACAATGAGCCACATGGCGGGGCCGACGGCGAGGATTTCATAGCGGTTCCAGTCGCCGGGTTTCACGGCCTTGTCGGCGCTGCCGCTCCAGTCCAGCTTGCCCCGTCCGTGCTCGTGGTAGAGCCGTCCCCAGTAGTCCTGTCCGATATCGGCCTGGTACCCCAGGGCCTGCCCGCTGTCGTCCGCCTTTTTCGAGCGGAACTGGATGCCCGCGTTGGCCTTGGGCGGGTCGAGTTTCACGTCCACGGCGAGGTAGAAGTCGCGCACCCCGGCGGGCAGCCAGAGGAACTGGTTCTTTGGGATTTCCCTTCCGCCGCCGGTGATTGCGCCGTCACCGAAGCGCCAGAAGTTCATGTCGCCCTGCCATCCGGCCAGTCCGTCGGCGGCGGCAAAGGCCGTGTCGGCGCGGCCGGATTTGCCCAGCCCCTTGGAGATGGTGACGGCGGCTTGGACGGCCTCGGCCTTCACCGTCTCGTCGCCGAACTGGCGCAGCACCAGCTCCAGCGCGTCCGTCCGGGGCACCTGCGCCAGCCCGCTCAGCACCAGTTTCTTCTCATCGGCATTGGCGGCGTTTTCCATCAGCCCCGCCAGCAGCCGGACGCGCTCCGCCGTTTCCATCTGGCCCAGTCCGGCCATGCGCACCGCGCCGCGCCGCGCCAGCGTCTTCACCGTCGGGTCCGGGGCGTTCATGGCAAGGTCCATCACCGCGGGCAGCGCGTCCACCGTGGGCCACTCGCAGATGCCGCGCAGCGCGGCCTCCCGCACCGCGGCGTCGGCGTCCCCGGCGGCGGCCTGGAGTTTTTCGAGGGCCTTGGCGCTGCCGGTGGCGCCCAGCAGGCGCAGCATGGCGAGTTTCGGCCCGCCCTGGGCCTTTTCCAGCGCGCCGCAGAAGGCGTCCACCATCGCGGCGGGCACCGTGGCGGCGGCAAGGGTCATCACCTCGCCCTCCGCGGCGGTGCGGGTGGCGGGGGAGCCCTTCACCGTGTAGTCCACGCGCAGTTTCTTGACCTTTCCGGGGGCGGGCTCGCCAAAGTTGGCGTTGGACGCCTCCACGGTCATCGCGCCTGCGGCGACGATGCGGGCGACCTTCTCGGTCACGTTTTCAGCCGGTCCGTCCGGCAGATCCCCGTAGACGGCCTCCCGGATGGCGACGTCCGCCGCCGGGGTCTTCTGCCGCCGCACGCAGAGCGCGGCGAGGGCGCTTTCCGCCCCGCTCATTTCCTCCGGGGAGGGCGCGGCGAGCAGTATGCCGAGCAGCGCGGGCATCTGCGCCTCGGTGGTGTGGTTGCGCAGCGCCGCCAGCGCGGCGGCGCGCACCCCCGCTTCCGCGTCATTCTGCGCGACGCCCAGCAGCAGGGCCACGGGGCTTTCCAAGCCGCCCTTTCCGATAAGTTCCACGGCGAGGCGGCGTGTTTCCGTGTCGTCATTCTTCACCATGGCCAGGAGCAGTTCATCCCCCTCCTTGCCGGGGAAGAAGCTCACACAGTTCCGCGCGGCCGCGGCCAGCGCCGCGTCCTCCGAGCGGAGCCATCCGCCCGCAAGTTCCAGGACGGGCGCGTAACTGGTGCGGGTGAGCGCGCCGAGGGCGGCGATGCGCACCGCGCCCGTCTCCGTCCGGGCTTCGGCAAAGAGGGCCGGTCCCGCCGCCTTGCCGCCGAGATCGCCCAGCAGGCTGATGAGGCGGAGCTTCCGCTCGCCGTCAAGGCCGGGCAGCGCGTCCGCCAGGACTTTCACGGCGTCATCGCCCCCGCCCAGCTCGCGCAGGGTGCGGAGCGCCGTGTTGGCCATGTCCTGGTCGCCGGTTTTCAGCGCGTCCACCAGCGGCGGTAGCGCATCAACACCGCCCCGCAGCAGCGCCGCTCCGCGCAGCGCGGCGCAGCGCGCCCCGGCGGGCGCGGTCTTGTTTTCAAGCAGACTGTCATACAGCGGCAGGGCAAGGTCCTTCTTGTTTGCGGCGCCCAGCGCGTCGGCGCAGTCCAGCAGGCCCTCGCAGAAGAAGGGCAGGTTCGCCGCCGGGGTTTCGGGTTTGGCGACGGCGGTCTTCAGCGCCTCCGCGGCCTCCGGCGTGGCGATGTATCCCAGGGCCGATGCGGCGGCCTGCGCCACCACCGGGTCGCCGTCCGCCAGCAGCGCGGCCAGCTCCGGAACGGCCTGCGCGTCGCCACGCGCCGCCAGCGAGCCGATGACGCCCGCCTTGAGCAGGCCGGTGGTCTTGCCCAGCGCGGCGCGCAGCGCGGCGCCCGCCTCCGGGCAGGCCATGGGTTCCAGGGCCATGCGCGCCATGTGCGCCAGCTCGTTGTCGGTGAGCAGCGGTTCCAGCACGGCCACGGACTCCGGCCCGCCCTTGATGGAGAGGAGGCGGCAGGCCTCCTGCTTCTCCTGGAGCGGCGCGCCGGAATTCAGCACGGCCATGGGGTCCGTTCCCTGGGCGGCCGCCGGGACGGCGGACGCGAGGCAGACCAGCACAAGCAGCAAAATTATGGTGTGACGCATGATAAGTCTCTTTCCTTCGGTGCGGCGGCCGCGTTTCATATCACCCAGGGTTCCCGCTGGGCGCGGGCGCGCAGGCGGTTGGCCTCGTCGTCGTTCACAAAGCGCTCGGTCACCGGATCAAATTCCAGGTCGCGCCCGAGCCACATGCAGATGTTCGCCGCGTGCACCGTGCTCATGGAGCGGTGCATCACCGACGGGTTGGCCACCGTCAGCTCCCGCGACTTCACGCAGTCCAGGAAGTTGCGCATGTGGTCGAGGGAGCGGCCCGTGCGCGCCGTGTACTCGCCCACCACCTGGTCGTACTCCGCCAGCAGGTCCGGCGACGACACGTCCGGCGCGCTGTAGCCGTCGGCGGCGGCGGCCCAGCCGCGCTCGCCGTCGAAGCGCTCGCCGCAGGAGCCGTACCAGTACTTGTCGCCCCGGGACAGGATCATTTTCTGGCCGTTGGCGAAATGGCAGACCATGCCGTCGCCCGAGTCGTTGTCCACATACTCATAGCGCACGGGCGACGTGTCCCCCGCGTCGAGGCCGGCCTGGGCCTGGGCGAAGGTGTGCGCGCCCCACTCGCCGATGCAGCTCGTGTGGAAGTCATAGTCGCCGCGCCAGCCGCCGCTGACATACTCCTGGTTGTAGGGCCGCCAGGGGCAGGGGCCCAGCCAGATGTCCCAGTCCACCTCGTCAATGGGGGGCAGGTCCTGGGCGGGTTTCCAGGTGCGGGGCATCTTGGCCATGTCCCACGGGGCGATGTGGGCGTAGGCGGTGTGCACCTTCCCCAGCCGCCCGGTGCGCGCCATCTCGATGGCGAACACGTGGTTCGCCTCGCTCAGGCGCTGCGTGCCCGTCTGATACACGCGCCCGTGGCGCTTCGCCGCCTCCACCACCGCCTGGCCCTCGGCGATGGTCATGGTGGAGGGCTTCTCCGTGTACACGTCCTTGCCCTCCCGCATGGCGCGGATGGACGCCTGGGCGTGCCAGTGGTCGCCCGTGGCGATGAGCACCGCGTCAATGTCCGGGCGCGACGGCAGGAACTCGCGCAGGTCGCGGTACATGGCGCAGTCCTTGTTGCCGTAATATTCGTCCACAAAGGACTTCACCTTCTCCCGCTGCTGCTTCCAGATGTCGCAGATGGCGAGGACCTGCACGTCCTTGTTGCCGATGATCCACTGGAGGTCGCCGAAGCCGCGCCCGTGGATGCCGATGCAGCCCACGGTGATGCGCTCCGAGGGGGCCACGGCCCCGTCCCGCCCCAGCGCCGAGGCCGGCACAATGTAGGGCATGGCCGCGGCGGCGGCCGTTCCCGCCAGGAATTTGCGGCGTGAAATTTTCTTGTCCATGAATCCGTTCTCCTGATGCTGCATGCGATCCCGCCAAACACACCCGTCCGCGCCGCCGCCGTCCTTCGCATTCTGACGGTTTCACGGGGCTCGGGTCAAGGGGGGCTTTCGCCGCTGCCGTCATATTGAAGACCCACGCCGCGCGTTTCCCGCAAAAGTTCGCCGGCGGCGCGGCGCCGGCGCTCCATGAATTCGCGGGGCGCATGGCGCGAAGGGGTCCGCAACGGGTAGAATACCCGTCTGTCTATGCTGGGCCGGGGCCCGCCACCATGGGAGATTCGCCCGTTGAGCAATCCTGTCAAATCCGCCACACTGAAGCCGAAGGAGGAGCGCCGCCTGCTGCGCGGCCACGCCTGGGCCTACCGTAACGAATTCCAGCAGATTCCCGCCGACCTCGCGGACGGCGCGGTGGTGGACGTGTTTTCCGACACGCGCCGCTTTGTGGGCCGGGGCTATTTCCAGGCGACGGGCGGCATCGCGGTGCGGCTGGTGACGCGGCACCAGGAGGAGATTGACGGGGAGTTTTTCGCGCGGCGGCTGGCGGAGGCGCGGGCGCTGCGGGAGCGGCTCTTTCCCGGCGAGACGGTGTGCCGCTGGCTGCACGGCGAGAGCGACGAGCTGCCGGGGCTGGTGGCGGACCGTTACGGCAGCGTGGTGATGGCGCGCGCGGCGTCGGTTTTTTACGCGGAATGCGCCCCGGCGCTGACCGCCGCGTTTCTTGCGGAGGAGGGCGTTGAGGGCGTGGTGCTGGAGGCGGGCGGCGCTCGGATCACCGCCGGATCGGTGCCGGAGTCGCTGGATCTGACGGTGGACGGGGTGCGCTGCGGGCTGCGGCCGGGGGAAACGCAGAAGACGGGGCTCTTTCTGGACCAGCGGCGCGGCTGGGCCGCGGTGCGGCGGTTTGCGGCGGGCGCGCGGGTTTTCGACGGCCATTGCTACCACGGCCTGTGGTCGTGCAACGCGGCGCTGGCGGGGGCGGCGTCGGTGTTCGGCGTGGACTCGTCCCAGCCGGCGGTTGACCAGGCGCGGGCAAACGCGGAGATGAACGGCGTGCAGGACCGCTGTTTCTACGACTGCGAGTCGGTGGAGACGGCGCTGGAGGCGAAGACCGCCTATGACGTGGTCATCATTGACCCGCCGGCCTTCGCCAAGAACCAGCAGCAGGTGCACAAGGCCATGTGGCGCTACGAAGCGCTGAACGTGCTGGCCATGGGCCGCGTGGCCCCGGGCGGGGTGCTGTTCACGTCGTCCTGCTCCCATTTCGTGGAGCCGGCGGCGTTTCTGGACATGCTCAAGCGGGCCGGATGCGCGGCGCACCGCCGGGTGTCCCTGCTGGAGATGCGGGGCGCGTCGCCGGACCATCCGGTGCTGCTGTCCATGCCCGAGACGGCGTACCTGAAATGCGCCGTGCTTCGGGTGGAGTGAGCGCCCCCGGCAGCCACACAGCCGTTACCGTTTATTCGGCGGCCCCTTCGGTTTCCAGGGGGTCCGCTCCTCCCCCACCCGTGTTGGCTGATCCATGTCCGCGAATAGAAACTCCTCCTGCGCGGGCTTGGTGTGAACCACCGGCACGGCGGCGGACATGACGGCGGAAAAGGCTTCCGGGGTGGCCGGTTCGGGCCACGGCAGCGCGCCCTTTCTCCGGAGTGCCTCCAGCCCTTTTCCTGTTTCGCCAACGGCGCGGACATACACAGGCACCAGCCCGAAACGGCCCAACTGCTCCACCGCACCGGCCCACGTGCCCCCCTTCTCGTAGTCGGCATTCACCACAAGGGCCGCGTCGGCCAGGGCGTAGATGAACTTGTTGCGCTGCATGGCGTTGCCCACGTTGAAACCCGCGCCGGGATCATAGGGCGAGACAAGGACAAGCCTCCCGTCCATCAGAAGTTCGCGGTGCTCCGCCCGCAGCGCGGCGCGCTCAAGGCTGTCCGCCAGCACACCCGCCACCCTGCCGCCCTCTTGGAGCGCGCCCCGCATGGCGGCCTGGTCTATGCCCCGCGCCCCGCCCGACACCACCGTGACACCCGCCGCGGCGGCCCTGCCCGCAACGGTTTCGGTGTATTCCACAAGCCCGCCGTCCACGCCCCGCGAGCCGACAACGGCCAGCCCGCCGGTGCCGAGCAGGGATTCTTCACCGCATCCGTACAGAATGGGCGGGGCCAGCGCGCCCAGCCGCTCCTTCAGCCGCTCCGGATAGGCGGCGTCCCCGCGCCCCGCCACCCAGAGCGCGCGGGCGCGCCAGCGCTCCACCGCCTGGCCCAGCAGCAGGCCCCGGCCCAGCAGCCGTTCCAGCCGCGCACCGTCAACCACCTCCCCGCAGGCCTTAACCGCCGCCTCCGCCGCACCGGCCATGTCCGCCAACCCCAGGCCGTGCCCGCGAAGACGTTCCTCCAGCCGGTTGAACTCGCCCGGACTGAGCAAGTCGGGGCAGGGCGCGGTCTGCCCCGCCATCAGGGGGGCGGTCAGCAGCAGCGCCGCCTGGGTTTCCGGAGACAACTTGTGGTTCATTTCCTGTTTCCTGAACGGGCCAGCGCCATGGGAAAAACCTCACCCGCCCCGTTGGTCCGGAGCAGCCATGCGGCCACTGTCATGGTCCAGCCGGAATCCACCATATCATCCACCAGCAGGACAGGCAAATTCGGAACACCCCCTTCCCGGACGGCAAAAACCCCGTCAACATTCCGGGCCTGTTGGAAACTGTTCGCCATGATTTTTTGCGCGGGGCTGTCCAAAGTCTTTTCCAGCACGGGGTAAAATGGCAGCCCAACCCTGGCCGCCAGCCGTTCGGCAAAACCCCTCACAAGTTCCGGATGCCGCCGTGAGGGCACGCAGGCCACCCATTCGGGTGCCGGTTCGGGATTCCACCGCCCGAACATTTCCGCGGCGGCCGCCACAAGCTCATCATCGTAGGCACCGTCCTCATACTTGCCCCGCCGGATCAGCTCCCCCCAGCCCGCATCCCCCCAGCAGCACAACGCCATGCCCGGCTCCGCCCGGTGCTCAACGGGTATGAGCCCCTGAACGCCGTACTTGGGCAGGCCGCCCGAGGGCCAGCGCTCGCGCGGGTTAAAGGGTCTGTTGAGCCTGCGCAAAAACGCCAGCGCCCCGCGCAGAAGCGCCGGATCCACAGTCCTGCCCAACGGTGGAATCGGCGGCGGGGTGGTTTCTCCAGGCTCACCGTCCAGAAGCCGGATTAAATACTCCATATGCCCGGTTTTGAGCTCACCATACTCCCGCATCTGCCGCCGCTCCTCGCGGCGCAACATGGTAAGACGGTCCGCGCGCGCCCAGAACTCGGCACTCAGCGGCGCGGACGTCAGCATCCACTTCGACTTCTCCCTCACCACCGGCGCGGGTGACTCCAGTGACAGAAGCTCAAGCGTCTTCACAATGCGCCCGTACCGAATGTTCAGGCGGGCGGCCAGCCCGTTGATTGACAGCCCGTCGGCGGATTTGGCCAATGCCCCGAGCACCTCGCCAGCCTCCTCACGTGTCGGAAAAGCGTCCCCAATGAAATAGTCAATGATTTCATCGTCCTCAACCCCGCCAAGCAGCACGCCATAAGCCCCGTCCAGGGCGCGCCCCGCCCTTCCGACCTGCTGGTAATAGGCCACCGCCGAACCCGGCGCCTGGTAGTGGATTACAAAGGAAAGGTCCGGCTTGTCAAAGCCCATCCCCAGCGCCGTCGTGGCCACCAGCGCCTTCACCCGGTTGTCGAGCAGGGCCTGCTCCAGTTCCGGCCGCCGCTCGCCCGTTTCACCGGTGTAGGCCTCCACATTGAAACCGCGGGATTTGAGCCAGTCCGCCACCTCTTCAGCGTCATGCACCGTCAGTGTGTATATGATGCCGCTGCCCTGCAGAAAGGGCAGGATGCCGGCGAGCCAGGCAAGCCGCTCCGCCTGGCCCGGCATTTTCATGGTTTGCAGCAACAGCGAAGGACGGTTCAGGTCCCCCTTGGACACCGCCAGATCAGGCCCCAGCACCTCCCGCAAGTCCTCCATGACCCGGTTGTTCGCCGTGGCGGTGGTGGCCAGCAGGCGCATGGCGCGCGGCAGCGTGCGCACTATCCGTTCCAGCAGACGGTATTGGGGACGGAAGTCATGGCCCCAGTCCGAGATGCAGTGCGCCTCATCTATGACCAGAAGGGATATTTGCCCCGCCACCCGCGCCAGCACCTCGGAGCGGAAATGCTCGTTCGCCAGGCGTTCGGGGGAAACCAGCAGGATGTCCACCCCGCCCGCGTGAATGTCCGCCTCCACCTTTTCCCAGTCGTCCTGGTTGTCGGAGTTGATGGTGGCCGCGCGCACCCCCATCCGTTGCGCGGCGGCAATCTGGTTGCGCATCAGCGCCAGTAGCGGGGAAACCAGCAGCGCGGGTCCAAGGCCGCCCTCACGCAGCAGTTTCACCGCGATAAAATAAACAAAACTTTTCCCCCATCCGGTTTTCTGCACCACCAGCAGCCGGCCCCGCCCCTCCACAATGTGGCGGACGGCCTCCTCCTGGCCCTCCCGAAAACGGGCATCAGGCTGGTTTGCGCCCGCCCGAAGAAGGGCCAGCGCCCGTTTGTGATCGTAGTTCATTGGGCAGTCCCCCGCGCTTTTTGCTTTACCGTGCTGATGATACCAGCCGGTTCCGGGGTGTTCAAAAGAACACCGCCCGGGGGCTTCTACGCCTCCGGGCGGTGGTGTCTTTCCGGGGAACGGGCCCCGCGCCGGGATCAGTGGTGGAACTGGGCCTCCTCGGTGGAGCCGGAGAGGGCGGAGAGGGCGGAGGTGCCCTGGGAGGTGATGTTGGTGATTTCGTCGAAGAAGCCGGTGCCCACGAAGCGCTGGTGCTTCACGGCCATGTAACCAAGCTTCTCCTCGGCGAACTCGTCGTCCTGCAGCTCGGAATAGGCCGCCATCTGGCGGTCCTTGTAGCCGCGGGCGAGCTTCCACATGGACAGGTTAAGGGCGTGGAACCCGGCCAGGGTGACGAACTGGAACTTGTAGCCCATGGCGCCGAGTTCGTTCTGGAACTTGGCGATGGTGGCCTCGTCCAGCTTGGCGCGCCAGTTGAAGGAGGGCGAGCAGTTGTAGGCGAGGAGCGCGTCGGGGTGCTCGGAGAGCACGCCCTCGGCGAACTGGCGGGCCTGCTTCAGGTCGGGGGTGCTGGTCTCGCACCAGACCAGGTCGGCGTGGGGCGCGTAGGCGCGGCCCCGGGCGATGGCGGTCTCGATGCCGGGCCGGATGCCGTAGAAGCCCTCCTCGGTGCGTTCGCCGGTGCAGAAGGGCTTGTCGCGGTCGTCAATGTCGCTGGTGAGCAGGCCGGCCGCGTCGGCGTCGGTGCGCGCCACCAGCACGGTGGGCACGCCCGCAACGTCGGCGGCAAGCCGCGCGGCGATGAGCTTCTGCACGAATTCACGGGTGGGCACGAGCACCTTGCCGCCCAGGTGGCCGCACTTCTTCGCCGAGGCAAGTTGATCCTCGAAATGCACGCCCGCCGCGCCCTGCTCGATCATGGCGAGCATCAGCTCGTAGGCGTTGAGCGCGCCGCCGAAGCCGGCCTCCGCGTCGGCCACAATGGGCACCCAGGGGTCAAAATCGCGCTTCCCGGAAAGCATCTGCACCTGGTCGGCGCGCAGGAGGGCGCGGTTGATGCGGCGCACCACGGAGGGCACGCTGTTCGCGGGGTACAGGCTCTGGTCGGGATACATGGAGTCGGCGAGGTTGGCGTCGGCGGCCACCTGCCAGCCGCTGAGGTAGATGGCCTTGAGCCCGGCCATGGCCATCTGCACGGCCTGGTTGCCCGTGAGCGCGCCCAGGGCGTTGATGTAGGGTTCGGTGTGCAGGAGGTGCCACAGTTTTTTGGACATTTCCTCCGCGATGGTGTGGCGCACGCGCATGGAACCGCGCAGGGTGATCACCTTTTCCGCGGAATAGGGCCGGGTGACACGGGCCCAGCGGGGGTCGTTTTGCCAGTAATCCTCCAAGGCCGCCACCTCGTTGGGGCACACAAGCAGTTTCGGATCGCACTGGTCCTCCCAGCCGCAGAGGCCGCAGTGCTTTCCCCTTGTCTGAGCCGGCTTGCCGCCGTTGTTTCCGTTCACGCCCATTTTGTGCTCCTTTTGGCCGCCTTTAGTCCAGCAGCGCGTATGCTTCCAGTGTCAAAAATTCCGCGGGTTTGTCCGCCGCCACAAGCCTGTCAAAGAGTGCGCGCGCCTCGGCGTAACGACCCCGTTCAAACCGTTCCGCGCCCAGGTCCCCGGCCAGTTTGCCCATCTCTTCGTCGGTCACGGCGCGCACCAGTTCCGGGGTGATCCCGCGCCCGTCGTCCAGGCGGGCCCCAGGGTGGTGAAGCCACTGCCAGACCTGGGTCCGGGAGATTTCCGCCGTGGCCGCGTCCTCCATCAGGTTGTAAAGGGGCACGCAGCCCGTGCCGCAGATCCACGAGGCGATGTACTGGATACCCACGCTGATGTTCTGGCGCAGCCCCGCCTCCGTGATGGTTCCCTTCGCCGGCTCGATGAAGTCGGCCGCGCCGAAGGAAACCTCCGGAATCCTGTCCAACTGGTTGGGGTTGTCGCCGAGAACCCTGTCGAACTCATCCATGGCCACGGGGACCAGCCCCGGATGGGCCACCCAGGTGCCGTCGTGGCCGTCGGTCGCCTCGCGCTCCTTGTCGCGGCGCACCTTCTCAAGCGCGGCGGTGTTGGCCGCCTCGTCGCCCTTGATGGGTATCTGCGCGGCCATGCCGCCCATGGCGTGGGCGCCGCGCCTGTGGCAGGCGCGGATGCAGGAGAGGGTGTAGGCGCGCATGAAGGGCACCGTCATGGTGACCTGGCCCCGGTCGGGCAGCAGGAAGCGAGGGTTGCCGCCGAGCTTCTTGATGTAGCTGAAAATGTAGTCCCAGCGCCCGCAGTTCAGCCCTGAACTGTGGCGTCGCAGCTCAAAGAGAATTTCCTCCATTTGGAACGCCGCAAGAATCGTCTCGATGAGCACCGTCGCCTTGATGGTGCCCTCCGGCACGCCCGCCAGCGCCTCGGCGCGGGTGAACACGTCGTTCCACAGCCGGGCCTCCAGGTGGTGCTCCAGCTTGGGCAGGTAGAAGTAGGTTCCGGAGCCCAGCCCGAGGCGGTGCCGCGCGTTGTGGAAGAAATACAGGGCGAAGTCAAAGATGGAACCCGACACGGGCGTGCCGTCCACGGTCACGTGGCGCTCATCCAGGTGCCAGCCCCGGGGGCGGACTATCAGGGTCGCCGTCTTTTCCTTCAGTGCGTAGCTCTTTCCGCCCGGCGCGGTGAAGTCAATCTGGCGGCGCACCGCATCATAAAGGTTCACCTGGCCGTCCAGGGTGCCGTGCCAGGTGGGCGCATGGGAGTCCTCAAAATCGGCCATAAAGGCGCGCGCGCCCGAGTTGAGCGCGTTCACAATCATTTTCCGGTCCACCGGCCCGGTGATTTCCACGCGCCGGTCCTGCATGTCTTCCGGAACCGGGTCCACCCGCCAGTCGCCCTCGCGGATGCCCCGGGTCTCCGGCAGGAAATCCGGCAGTTGCCCCGCGTCAAGCGCCTTTTGGCGTTCCCTGCGCGCCTGGATCAGTTCCAGCCGGCGCGGATTGAACTCGCGGTGCAGCACCGCCAGAAATTCCAGGGCTTCTGGGGTTAAAATGCGTTCGTGACCGGCCGCGACAGGCGACAGGATTGTCATTCCGTTTGGGAGTTTCAGGCCTTCGGACATGCTGTTCTGTCCTCCTTGGGTTTATGTCACCACGCCCCCGGCGATTATTTTTCAATATCCGCATTATTCAGGCGTGATGCGAAAAACATTGCCGCCAAGCGGGTCTATTCCCCATGGGATGCGGATTTGCGCCGCGGGCAATAAAAACCCGTCCGGACGCCAAGTCCGGACGGGATGAGGGTTTGAAACGGGTGGGGGAGGTTATTCGCCCTTGGCCGCGCCCCACTGGACCGCAAACCATGTGCCCGCCGCAAAGTAAACAAGGGTGGGGGCGATCATCCATGCGCGCATGGATGCAAGCCGCGCGGCATATTCCCCATCCCCCGAGGCTAAGACATAGAGGGGCAGGGCGGCGCAGACGCCCAGTGCGCACAGGGCAACCATGCCCGCCAGCCACCCGGAGGGGGAAAGGGGTTTCTCCGTCCGTTTGGCCGTGGCCTGGTCACGGGGCGCGCAGGGTGCCTCCCCGTCCCCGTCCCCGGCGGGCAATCCGGCGCCGGCCATGCGCGCGAAAAGAATGTACAATCCCACGGTCAGCAGCCAGGTGGGCACGAAGAGAAAGAACAGGTGCAGCCAGCCCAGCTTGTTCACCGCAAGGGCGGCGGCCACGGCAATGCCCCACGCGGACAGGGCCGGCCAGAAGCAGTTCCGCCCGCCGCGCGTGGCCCAATACCGCGCCAGCCCGATGCGGGGGAATATCCAGTGCTCGGCGAAAACGACCGCGCCGACGGGCATGAGCAGCAGCCCGTAGAGCCCCACAAAGTCGAGGAGTTTCACAAACACCCACGGCGAGCACGCCATGACGGTGGTGGCCGCGCCCGCGGCAAGGGTCACCAGCCATCGGGGCCAGCCGGGCGTCACCGCCTGCAGCGCCAGTCCGGCCCGGTACAGGGTTGGATTTGAGGTTGTCCATCCCGCCACAACCACGGCGATGATTCCCGACACGCCGAGGGCGGTGTGCGCCATCTCCCCGGCGTCGATTTTTTGCAGCGCGTCAAAGGCGGACAGGCCGGGGTGGAGCATCTTTGCGGCGGCGGCGCCCATGACACCCGCGCAGATCCACGCCAGGTAATGTCCAAGGAACATGCCAAACCCGGAATAGAGGCCGTAGCCCCAGTGCCGGGCGTAGCGGAACAGCGCCATGTCCGAAAGGCCGCCGTGCACGGCGAGGTTGCAAATCCAGGCGAAGGCGGCCACCTGCGGGAAGGTGATGCGCTCCTGTCCCGGCGGCGCCTGCCCGGTCCAGACCACCTCCCCCGCCAGCCGCCACAAGTCGCCGGGGGACCGGATCGGCGCGCCATCCGCCAGCGCGGGAAGCATCGCCGCCGCGCCCGCGAGGAACATGAGAAACATCCAGGGCGAGCAGACCGTGGCGAACTGGGCCAGCCGCCTGAACCCCAGAATCGCCAGCACCACCACCACCGCGCCGACCGCCAGCACGACCAGGACAAAGCGGATGTCCGTGGGGAGCACGCCGGTCTGCGGCGAGATGCCGAAGGGGATGCGCACGGCCGAGGCGGACACGGTGATCATGCACCCCGCGAGGATGCAGAACAGGAAGGCGTTGAGCACGTTGTAGACGGTGGTGGTCACCGGCCCGGCGATGCGCCGCAGGTACCAGTAGAGCGTGAGCCGGGTTTGCACCGCAATGGGCGCGCACATGAGCGTCCAGGTGAGCACGGCCAGCGCGTTGCCCAGCGCCAGCCCGAGAAAAATGTCCCAGACACCGGCGCCCCACTTAACAAAGAGCACGCCGATCACGAATTCCGTGCCCGCCACATGCTCCCCCGCGAAAAGGCCCGCGAAATATTTTCCGGGCTGGAGCCGGTCCCCGGAAACCGGTTCCCGCTCGAATTCGTGGAGACTGTCCAGCGCCTCCGCCGCGCCTCCGCTGTGCTTGTCCACGGGCAGCCTCCTTTCCTGCGCCCGCCCCGGGGAATCCCGGCGGGGGCATGCCATAGGGTAGGTCCGGCGGCGGCCCATGTCAAGGGGCAAAAACAAAACCGGCCCGGGCGCGCGGCCCGGGCCGGAAAAACGGCGCAAAAAGCCCGGCGTCAGTCGAAGCTGATGTCGTAGTGGTACACGCCCTCTTTCACCTCGCTGGTGACCTTGTAGCCGCTGTTGTTGAACACGGACTGCATGGCCCGGTTCTCCTCGAGCACCTCGGCGGTGAAGCCCGCGATGCCGTTGCGGTGGGCGATGTTGGTGAGCTGCTTGAAGAGGAAGGTGCCGATGTGGCGGTTCTGCCAGGCGTCCTGGACGGTGAAGGCGACCTCGGCGCGGTTGGTCTTCGGGTTGAGGTAGTAGCCGCCGAGCGCGACTATCTCGTCGCCGTCGGCCTCGGGCACGGTGGCGACGATGGACACCTCGGTGCGGTGGTCGATGTAGACGAATTCCTGGACCTGCTTGCGGGGCACCCATTTCATGCGGCTCATGAACCGGGAGTAGATGGACTCCTGGGAGAGCGTGTGGAACAGCTCGCGCAGGCGCGGCTCGTCCGTGGTGTGGATGGGCCGGATGGTAAGCTGGTTGCCGTCCTCCAGGAGCATGAGCGTGCGGAAGTCCTTCGGGCCGACGGCGATGCGGTCGGAGTACCCGGCCATGTCGGCGCGGATGTACTTCATCTCGATGGCGTCCTTGAGCAGCTGCGCCCGGACGTCCGGGTGGGCGATGCTGATGAGCGCCAGTGCGCGCTCCTGCACGCTCTTGCCGTGCAGGTAGGCCACGCCGTATTCGGTGACGATGTAGTGGACCGCGCCGCGCGTGGTGACCACGCCCGCGCCCGGGGTCAGGGTGGAGACGATGCGCGACTTGCCGGAGCTGGTGGTGGAGTGCAGGGTGATGATGGCCTTGCCGTTCTCGCACTTCGCCGCGCCGCGGTTGAAGTCCACCTGGCCGCCGATGCCGGAGTAGAACTGGTGGCCGATGGAGTCGGAGCACACCTGGCCGGTGAGGTCCACCTCGAGGCCCACGTTGATGGCCACCATCTTGTTCTGGCGGCTGATGACAAAGGCGTCGTTCACGTATTCGGTGGGGTTGAGGGAGAAGACCGGGTTGTTGTCAATGTAGTCGTACAGCCGCTGCGTGCCCATGACGAAACTGGCGACGACTTTGCCCCGGTCAAGGAACTTTTTGGAGCCGTTGATGACGCCCGACTCCACCAGGTCGATGATGGCGTCGGTGAGCATTTCGGTGTGCATGCCCAGGTCCTTCTTGTCCCTGAGGCACTTCGCCACGGCCTGGGGGATGCGGCCGATGCCGAGCTGGATGGTGGAGCCGTCCTCGATGAGGCTGGCCAGGTACTCGCCGATTTCCTCGGTGCCGGGCCGCTCCTCGGGGATGGGGTTTTCCAGGATGGGCGCGTCCACGGGCACGAGGTAGTCGATGTCGTGGACGTGGATGGTGGAGTTGCCCAGGGTGCGCGGCATGCGCGGGTTCACCTGCGCGATGACAATGCGGGCGTTCTCCGCGGCGCTCCTGGTGATGTCCACCGACACGCCCAGGCTGCACAGTCCGTTCTCGTCGGGGGGGGTGACGTGGATCAGCGCCACGTCCAGGGACAGGCGGCCCGAACGGAAGAGGCGCGGAATGTCGGACAGGTAGATGGGCGTGTAGTCGCCGAAGCCCTGCTGGATGATGTCGCGCACGTTGGCGGAGATGAAGAAGCTGTTCACGGGGAAACAGCTCGCCAGCTCGCGGTTGGCGTAGGGCGCGTCGCCCCGGGAAAGAAGCTGCACGATTTCGATGTCGGTCAGCTCGCCCGCGCGCGCCACCAGCGCCTTCACCAGCTCCACCGGGCTCGCGCAGCCGGTGCCGAGGAAGACGCGCATGCCCGGCTGGATGTGGGACACCGCCTCCCTGGCGGTGACCACCTCGTCGGCGTACTCGCGCTGCCAGTCAGGATTGTAGGAGGGTTTCTTTTCTGTGCTCATGGTGTTATTCCATTCCCGAAAGGATCATGCGCGCGTCGGCGACCACGGGGGTCATGCCGATTTCGCCCACGATGAAGGGATTAATGTCCATTTCCTCGATTTGCGGAAAGTCGGTGACAAGCTGGCTGATGCGCTGGAGCGCGCCCGCGATGGCGTCGAGATCCACGCCCGCCTGGCCGCGCGCGCCGCGCAGCAGGGCGAAGGAGCGGGTGCTTTCGAGCATCTGCATGGCCTCCGACTGGGTGAGCGGGGCAAGGTAGAAGCTGACGTCCTTCATCACCTCGACGAAGATGCCGCCCAGGCCGAACATCAGCATGGGGCCGAACTGCGGGTCGCGGTGCATGCCGATGATGACCTCGCGGCCCGGCCTGCTCATCTTTTCCACGTACACGCCGCGCAGCAGCGCGCCGGGCGCCGCCCGGCCGATGCGCAGCATCATCAGGTCGAAGGCGTCGTGCACCTCCGAGGCCTTGGAGAGGTTCAACTTCACGCCGCCCATGTCGGACTTGTGCAGGATGTCGGGCGACACGATTTTCATGGCCACGGGGTAGCCCGCGCGCTCCGCCAGCATCACGGCCTCCTCGGCCGTGCGGGCGAGGCCGCCGGGCAGCACGTTGAAGTCGTAGGCCTTGAGGATGTCCTTGGCCTCCACCTCGCCCATCTCCTTGCGGCCGGAGCGGGCCTGGCGGGACAGCACGCGCTCGACGCGGTGCCGGTTCACGGGGAAGCGGGTCACGATGCGGGGCGGGCGGTTGCGCCAGAGGGCGTAGTCCATCATGGCCTTGAGCGCGCCCACCGCGCGCTCCGGCGCGGTGTAGTCGGGCACGCCCGCGTCCACGAATTTCCTGCGCGCGCCGAGCACGTCGGAGCCGCCCATGAAGCAGGCCAGCACCGGCTTGCCGCCCTCGCGCGCGGCGGCGATGATCGCGTCCGCCGTGGCCTCGGGGTTGGACATGGCCTGCGGGGTGAGGATCACCACCACCGCGTCCACCTTCTCGTCCGCCAGGATTGCCTTGAGCGCCATGGCGTAGCGCTCGGGGTCGGCGTCGCCCAGCACATCCACCGGGTTGGCCACGCTGGCCGCCGGGGGAAGCTTCGCGCGCACCGCCTCGGCCACCTCGGGCGTGAGCGGCTCCAGTTTCATGCCCAGGTTTTCCACCGCGTCCGCCGCCATGATGCCGGGGCCGCCCGCGTTGGTGATGACGCACACGCGCCTGCCCTTGGGAAGCGGCTGGGTGGCAAAGGCCATGGCGTAGTCGAAGAGGGACTCAAAGTCCTCGGCGCGCACGACGCCCGCGCGCTTGAAGGCCGCGCCGTAGGCGATGTCGGCGCCCGCAAGGCTGCCCGTGTGCGACGACGCGGCCTTGCCGCCCGCCGCCGTGGTGCCCGCCTTCAGGATGACCACCGGTTTGTGGGCCGAAACGGACTCGGCCACGCGGATGAACTCGGGGCCGGAGGCGATGCTCTCAAGGTAGGCCGCGATGACCCTGGTCTGCGGGTCGTCGGCGAGGCACTGGAGCAGGTCCGTCTCGCACAGGTCGGCCTTGTTCCCGATGGAGAGCAGCTTGGCGAGGCCGACGCCGCGGCCCTCGGCCCAGTCCAGGATGCCGGTGCACAGCGCGCCCGACTGGGAAATCACCGCGATGCTGCCGGGCTTCGGCATCTGCACCGCGAACGAGGCGTTCATGTGGTTTTCCGTGTTGATCAGGCCCAGGCAGTTCGGCCCGAGCATGCGCACGTTGTGTTTGCGGCAATAAGCGGCGATTTCCAGCTCCATCGCCGCGCCGTCCTTGCCGGTCTCCTTGAACCCCGCCGTGATCACCGTGACCGCCTTCGCGCCCGCGGCCACCGAAGCCTCCAGCGCCGCCAGCACCGCCTTGTTCGGCACCACGATCACGCTGTGGTCCACCTTGACGCCCGCGTCGCGCACGTCCTTGTAGCAGGGGATGCCGAGAATTTCATCGGTGGTGGGGTTTACGGGGATGATTTTTCCCTTGTAGCCCCCCTTGATGAGGTTGTCGAGGATGGCGTAGCCAACCTTGCCCGGCGACTTGGACGCGCCGATCACGGCTATCGCCTCGGGATAAAGTAACGCTTCAAGCATAAGCTTAGAACCTGATTATGGAGCCTCGTGAAGAAGTTCCGTTGTTGCCCTGCCGAAAAGAACCCGGCGGGATGGCCAAAAGGAAGTTTGGTAGAAGCAGACACCCGGCTCGGGTGCCAACTTGGTATACCATTTTTGCGGTCTGTTTTTCCAGTTTTTTTCGGTATTGGGCTGCGGCAACCCTCCGCAGGGTGTGATATTCCAGAAAAACCGGGGCCTTTTCATTCCGGGGGACGCTTGCCCAGCGTCAGTCCATGGGCGGGCAGGGGGTCGCCCGGCAGCCCACGCATGGCCGCCTTTTCGGCAATCCAGTCCTCCAGCAGCGCCTCCATCCGGGCGGCCAGCTCCGGCAGCCTTTCCACCAGGTTGTCCAGTTCGTCCGGGTCCGCGCGCAGGTCGTACAACTCGCGCATGGGCGTGCCGTACACATCGGGCTGGCGGGCCAGGATGAACTTGTGCTCCGGTGTACGCAGCGCCCATTTCATCTGCCAGGTGCATTCCTCGCAGACGATGAACTCCCGCACCGGCCCGGCCGCCGTGCCGTCCATCCAGGGAACCAGGGACACCCCCTCCATCTCGGGCGGCACCGCCACACCGCACAGGTCGAGCAGGGTCGGCGCCACGTCCAGATGCGCCGTCATCTCCGCCACCCGGCGGGCTTGCGCGCCGGGACGGCGGATGATCAGGGGCACCCGCAGGTTGCCGTCATAGAGGCCGTGGTGGTCGAAAAAAATGCCGTGTCGGTGCATCAGCTCGCCGTGGTCGCCCAGCAGCGCCACCACCGTGTTGTCCCTCAGCCCGAGCCGGTCCATCGTGTCCAGCAGCGCGCCGACGCCCTCGTCGCAGTGGCGTATCTCCCCGTCGTACAGCGCCTCGATGTAGGCCGCGTCGGTGATGCCGCCGCCGAGCTGGTTAAACCATGTCTCCCGCCACACCGTGCCCAGGGGGTGCTTTTCCAGGCCCTCAAGGCTCGTGTTCGCCGGATCGCGGGGATCCCCCCGGTAAAAGAGCTTCCGGTAGGCCGGCGGGGGCAGGTAGGGTGTGTGCGGGTCCCAGTAATGGATGAAAAGGTAAAACTCCTCCCGGTGGTGCTGCTCCAGCCAGGGCAGGGCGCGGCGGTTGATTTCCCGGTTGTCCGCGTTGATGGACAGGGTGCGCCGCCGCGTGGGGTCGATGTAAAACTCAAAGCCCCGGTGAAAGTCGAGGTGCCACTGGCTGAGGTTGTCCACGGCGCAGGTGGTGCGGCCCGCGCGCTGGAGCAGTTGCGGCAGCCAGGGCGCGCCGCGCGGGATGGGCGCGCTGCCGCCGTGGGCCACCACCCCGTGGGTGATGCTGTGCTGGCCCGTGTTGATGGTGGTGAAGGCGGGATGCGTGGGAATCGCCGGGGAAATGTGCCGCTCAAAGAGCGCCGACTCCGCCGCGAAGGCGTCAATGTGGGGCGACGTGTTCCGGTGGTACCCGTAGCAGCCCAGATGGTCGGCCCGGAGGGTGTCCACCGCGATGAGAATGACGTTCATGAAAAGAGCCCTGAAATTGCGCAAAAGCCTAGCACACCTTGGGCGTGTGCGGCCACAGGACCGCGGCGGCATCGACGCCGCCGCATCTCCATAGAAACCCCACTTCGGCCAGGGATAGGTGTCCGCCTCCAACGTGGCGCACACTTCAAACCTGCACCCGGAAAATCATAAACATCCGGCTTCCCGGCTATTTGCCGTCCGGTTGTCCGGCCTGGGGGGCTTCCTCTCCGGGGGGCGGCAGCAGGTCTTTCAGGCCCTCGAATGCCTGAAAGCCCAGGGCGGGCCGGTCCACCACCACCATGGGCGAGCCCTTGATGCCGAGCTGTTCCGCCGTGCCGTGGGCCATGTCGTGGCAGTAGAGGCAGAGCAGTTCCCAGTTGCTTCCGTCGGGCGGGTTGTTCATGTGGTCGCCGTCCTTGTGGTGGACGGTGAGTTCCTTGAGGGATTTTCCGGTGAATTCGCGCCCGCAGCGCCCGCAGAGGTGCGGGTACAGTTTGAGCGCCTGCTCCCGGTAGGTGCCCTCCCGCTGTTCCCGCGCGCGGCGGGCCTCCGCCACAATGCGCGCCATTTTTTCCCTGTCGGGCGGCCTGTTTCCCCTGGGCATTGCTGATGGGATCCTTTCCCAATAGGCGCTGTTGCGCTTTGGCCCCCGAAACCCGTTTTCGCGGCCAAACCGTTGACAGCCGGTCCGGAACACATTATACTATTAATGGTTACTCTCGCGGTGGCGCGGGATGACTGTATGGTGAGTTGGTGCGTTTGTTGAGGTCCTTTGTCATTGGTCACAGAGACAGGGGGATTGTCAGATGACAAATTCCACAATCAGTTTCCAGTTTGAGCCCGGTGCCATGGTCGCGGACCGTTACCAGGTGATTGAACGCCTGGGCAAGGGGGGGATGGGGGCGGTGTTCCGTGTTCATGATCACAAGACCCGCCGGGACGTGGCGCTGAAGGCGATGCTCCCCAAATTCGGCAACACGAGCCAGGCCGCGGCGCGCTTTGAGCGCGAGGTTCGCCTTTGCCGGCGGCTGAACCATCCGGGCATTGTGAAGATCTACGACGCCCAGAAGTGGAACGACATCCTTTTTTACACCATGGACTACATCCAGGGGAAGACCCTGCGCCACTGGCTGGCGCAGCAGGGGCGGCTCGATTTCGGGTCCGGGGTGCGGGTGCTGTGCCTGGTGGCGGACGCGCTGGAGCACGCCCATGAAATCACGATTCACCGCGACCTTTCGCCCGAGAATATGATGGTGCTGGCCGACGGCTCGGTGCGCCTGCTCGACTTCGGGCTGGCCAAGCTGGACGACAAGTTCCAGGGGCTGACGATGGCCGGGGCGAACATGGGCAAGCTGATGTACATCGCGCCGGAACAGGAGCACGACGCGGCCAGCGTGGACCACCGGGCGGACATTTACTCGCTGGGGGTGATGTTTTTCGAGGTGATGGTGGGGCGCACACCCCTGCCCGGCGAGAAGCCCGGCTTTTTCCGGGACGATTTGCCCCCCGAAGCGGACGCCTTTTTCTCCAAGGCGACCGCCTACCGGCCCGAGGACCGGTTCTACTCCGCCCGGGAATTCCGGAATTCCCTGCTCGGCCTCTACAAGCTGCACGAGGCGCGGAACAATGTTTCCATCACCTCCGCAAACCGTCCGCCCATCCTGAACACCGGGATTACGGGCCGCCTGGGCGCGTTTTTCAGGAAGATTCTGTTCCGCGCGTGACCGTCCTGTCCGGACGGCGCGGAAACCCGGCGCGCCCACGGATGGTCTGTTGCCTTGATCCGCGCGGTGAACGGCGCGGACCACAGGCACGAAAGGACGGCCCATGATCCCCGGAACCCTCATTCTGCTGCTGGCGGCGGCGTCCGCCCAGGCCGCGCCCCCCCCGCCGGCCTTCGGCAACAGCCCGAGAATGAACCAGATACAGGTGGTTGGCACGCACAACAGCTACCACAGGCGCCCGCCCCACCTGGAGGGCATCGCGGCCATCAACAGCGAGGCGCGCGACTGGGACTACGAGCACGCGCCGCTGGACACGCAGCTCGACCGGGGGGTGCGCAGTTTCGAGCTTGATCTGCACAACACCCCGGAGGGGTGGCGCATTTTCCATGTGCCCATCCTGGACTCCGAAAGCACGTGCCGCATGCTCACGGACTGCCTGGGAGTGGTCAAGGCCTGGTCCGACGCGCACCCCGGCCATGTGCCGGTGTCGTTCCTGCTGGAGCACAAGGTCGAGGGGCCGCTTTTGGACCCCGGCAACATTTCCATGCCCGGCGCGGCGGACCTGGACCGGCTTGACGCGGACATCCGCGCCGTGTTCCCCCCGGACCGGCTCATCACGCCCGACGATGTGCGCGGCGGATTCGCCACGCTGGAGGAGGCGGTGCTGAAACGGGGCTGGCCCTCCCTCGACTCCGTGCGGGGCCGGGTGTTCTTCATTTTCCACGAGACAACGGAACTGCGCGACCTCTACGCGGCGGGGCGCCCCTCCCTCCAGGGCCGCGCCATGTTTGTGAACTCCGAACCGGGCCGCCTCGACGCGGCGGCGATGGTGCGCGACAATCCGGACAACCCGGAAACCCCGGACCTGGTGCGGAAAGGCTACTGGGTGCGCGCCACGGCCGGCGGGCCCGGCAAAAGGGGCCTGGAGGCCGCGCAGGCCCGGCGCGACCGCGCCCTCGCCTGCGGCGCGCAAATCGTGAGCACCGACTACCCCCCCGGGGAACCCCACGCCCCCACGGGGTTCACCCTTTCACTGCCGGACGGGGCCCCCGCGCGGTGGAACCCGGTGAACCCGCCGGAGGACACCTCCACCCCGCCGGAGCCGGCAAAGTAGGGGGGACTACCCGGCGTTCATCGCGGTGCGGCGCGCCGGGTGGAAGACGTTCCCCGCCATGCCGTATACTCTGTTTCCCACCCCGTGGGCCCTTAGCTCAGTTGGTTAGAGCAGGAGACTCATAATCTCTTGGTCGTAGGTTCGAGTCCTACAGGGCCCACCAATTTTTCTATTGTATCTTCTTGCCAGCCCTTGTCTTTATTGGTCAAAACGCATTTTGTTCAATTGCGCCCCTTTGGGTGAAAGCGGGGAAATGTTGCCAAATGTGCCCGTGATGTCTGAATACCTGAAACCGGTCGGATGTGTGGCGCAATAAAAACGGATGGTGTTTTTAGTTGCCGGGATTTTCATGCATAAAAACCTGTCCACTCCGCAGTGGTAGTGCATGGTAAGATCATAAACGGCAGGGCAATACAATCGCCGGTAAGATTTTAATGGTGCGACTTCCCGGATTGACTGGTAGAATCGGTTTGTGGCGGGAATGGACACCGCAAGCGCCGCGTGAATGCGGGCATACATGCCGTCTATCCAGGGGTCAGGGTGAGATATTCGGATATATTCGTCCATTTTTGGGCTTTTGCCCAAGAATCCGGCACGGACAACCCACCGCCGGCACTCATGGCATCCCCTTAATACTTTGCCAGGGCGGTGCCCACCATGAACTCGGGCATGACATCGAAGAGCCGGCGCGTTGTGAAAGGTTTTGCCATGAGGCGCGCGGCTTCCGTTGAAACGGGCGGCGCGTCGATTTTTGAGGCAATTTCGTACTGTTCCACGGCCCCGGCGCGGCGGCCCATGAGGTCGAGGCAGCGCCCCGCCCACACACGGGCCTCGGCGCGCATCAACGGATCCCGGTGCCCATGTTCCGCGTTGCGCATGAGGAGCGGCAGCGCCTGCGTGTATTTTTTCTGCTTTAGGAGCAGGACGCCCGCCATGCGCGGGAAAACGGCCTCATCGGGCTTTAGTTCCGCGGCGCGGCGCAGATGGAACACGGCCCGGTCACTGTCCAGATGGTCCATGTACTCCGACCATGCCTGCTCGTATTCGAGCATGGCGGCGCGCTCCGTTTCATCGAGCTGCCCGCCGCCGGGCAGGTCGTCAATCTCGTACCGGCCCTCGTCCTCGTCCAGCAGGGCGGAGATTCGGAATCCGAGAAACCGTTCGGCGTGGCACACGGGGAATTCCCCGTGGGCGAGCCACAGCGCATCGTCGTCGGGGCTCATCGCAAGGCTTTGCACGTTGTGGGGCGCGGCCACCGTGTTGCCGACAAGGACTTTCCCCTGTTCGAAGGGATCGATGCAGTCGCTTAAAATCACCGGAACATCCCCCGCCGTGAGGACACCGCGCTTCTGCCCGAGCAGTTCCGTGATGCGTCGGAAACGACCGTGGGAGTTGGACTGCCATGGATGGGGCCCCACCTCGATGCGCCGCATTTCCGGGGTGGTGTAGTGGTTGCTCCGCACCAGCACGCCGTTTTCCGGGCGCACCAGCTCGGCGCGGCGGGCCGAGAATCCCACCACGGCGGCCTTGCGCGCCCGCGTGTCGGCGATAAAGAGGGAAAGCCCGCAGAGGCGCGGCCGTGCCGTGGCGCAAGCGACGGCCTCATCCAGCGTGGCGCAGTTGGCGAGGATGTCGTGGACAATCTTGAAGATGGGCGAACCCTTGGTGCTGACATCGCCCGGGAAATTGGAGTGGAGGCCGACGAAAAGCCCCCGGTCATTGAATCCCTGCCCGCCGGCCGGCACGCCCAGCGCGCCAAGCCAGCAGAAACGGCCGCCGTTTTTGGGATGCATGACAATGACAGCCTGGTTGGTGTTCCAGACGCCGCGGCCGAAAAAGTCAAAATTCCGGCCGATGAGGAGCTTCCCGTCCCTTGTGGCGCCGCCGCAGGCGAAGAGGGCGGAACACGCGGGAGGCGGGGCCAGCATTGAAAAACTGCGCCCTGCAAGGTAATGAAAGATGTCCGGCACGAAAAGGAGGCGCTCCGCCATGGCCGGGCGCTCGCCGAAGCCTGCGGCCAGCGCGTCCAACTGCGCCCGCAAATCATCCCCCAGAGCCCCCCGGTTTCTCAGGTGGAACCATCCCTTCAGGAGGGATGCGGCGGGGCCCGCGAGCGGTGGGACTGTGTGGGCGATCAGTTTTTTCACGAGCCCGTCCATGTACCTGGGCACGACATCCCCGCATGCGGCGAGGGCCAGTTCCGCGTGCTGGCGGCCCATATCGGCGTAGCTTCCCCGGAGATGGGCGATGTAGACGCCCTTCCGCCGGACAAGGGTGCCGCCGGAACGCTCAATGCGCAGTTCCTTTCCGCCAAGCACGTCACAGAGTGCCGTCATGAGCCGTCCTCCTCTTCCTCCACGTATTGCCTGAGTTCCGGTTGTATTATTGTTTTATCCCCGTGAGTTTTCGGATAAACGCGGCCTCGTCCGCGGAGTAGGGAGTGCCGTCCTTGCGGAACACGTCATGGAACCACGGGTTCGGCTCTTCGGTGTACTTCTTCTGCCACGAATCCCAGGGGTAGATGGTCTGGGAGCGGCCGCTGACGAGGCCCCAGTTGATGGCGCCGACGCCCTGCTCCTTGAGGTAGGGCATGACAGTTTCAAAGGTGCTGCCGGAACCGCGTGACATGTATTCGGTGCAGATTATGGGTCGGCCCGACTGTTTCAGCCATTCCACCGCCTTTTTCACGGCGGGGAGCCTGTCGTAGCTGTGGAAGGTGATGATGTCGGAGCGTTCGAGCATCACCCTGTCGAGGGGATCCACGGGGCTGGTGCGCCCGCCCACGTTGATCCACACCCCGGCGGTGAGCGGCTGGGAGGGGTTCACCTCCCGGGCCCAGTCGAAGAGCTTGTTCAGCAGGACGAGATGGGCGGCCTCGCGCTCCTTCTGGTCCCAGTTGTCATCGTATTGCGGCACGGGGTTGCCGGGCTCGTTGAGCAGGTCCCACGCCAGCACGCGGTTGTCATCCTTGAAACGGGTGAGGATGGCCGTCAGGTAGGGCTTCAGGCGCTCCTCATATTTTGAGGGGTCCTTCTGCACGTCCACATGCGGGCTCTGGACCCAGCGCGAGTTGTGCACATGGGGCACGGGCTCCTCCTGTTTCCCCACCTTCGGGAAGGGGTCCCAAACGCTGTCAAAGGGGACCAGGACCGTCTTGATGCCGTGGCTGTCCGCGATGGAAAGGTACTTGTCGATGCGGCGCTCGAAACCCGCCGCGTCCACGGCCCACACCATGTCGTGGAGGTAGACGCGCATGACATTGAAGCCCAGGCCCGCCGCCCAGCCCAGCTCCCGGTCAATGGTCGCGGGGTCCCAGGTCTCCGCCTGCCACATTTCCAGCTGGTTTGACGCCGTGCTGGGCGCAAAGTTCGCCCCCGCCAGCCAGCCCTGCCCGGCCTGCCAGGCGTTGGCCTTTTCGGCGCTCCAGCGCCCCTCCTCCAGCGTCCAGTTCAGGGGCGCGGTGTCTTCCCCGGCCCCCGCGGCCACGCAGAAAAGGACCACGAGTGCGGCGGCAAGGACGGCGGCGGCTTTTTGAAGGACAGACATGGCCGAATTCTCCTCTTTTCCAGGCTCTGCTGCATTGCGGACGGCACGCGTCCGGAGGAAATGATTGCGGCGGGACGGTCCCGGTGTCAAACGGCCCCACCCCCCCTGCATGGGGCGTGGTGTCATGCGGGATTCTCGTGTGAAGGCGGGATGTTTCCCTGTGATACGCGAAGAAACCTGAAAACGCGCGTTCGCAGTCTTCCCCGCCACCGCAGGCAGCGGGGAAGACTGCCGCCTCACACGCGTTTTCACTCACCGGAGTGATTTTCTGGAAACACGAAAAATCAGAATCCCGGCTCCACGCCGCTCACAACCCACACGCCCTTCTCCTTGACACCTGTGAATTCGAGGCCGAGGGAGCCGAAGCTGCCGCTGGCGGTCACGGGCGACACGGTGGCTGTTTCGCCCTCGATGACGGTTTCCGCGTCGGCAAGGTCAATCTCGATGTCGTCCAGGAAGCCCATGTCGTCGGCGTTCTTGAGGTAGTCCATCAGGTCCTGCTTGTCGCCCACCGCGCCGCTGGAAAAGTTGTCCGAGACCATGCCGTCAAAGGCGTCAAAGTTTTTGGCCTTGATGGCGGCAATGCCCTCCGCGATGCGCTGCTGGATGAGTTCCGCGTCCGAGGCGCCTTTTCCCGTGGTGGCGCATCCGGCCGAAAAAACCGCAACCATGGCGGCGGCGAGGGCGAACACTGCAAGTTTCCGCATTCTTCTTCTCCTTTTTTTAGAAAGTTTCCACACGTTAAAACCAGGGACCGGCCCGGTCATGAACACGCTTCAGACCGCTTCGGCCCCGTTGGGGTTTCCTCGGGTCAGCTCAGGGCCGGAGTGAGAATGCCCAGCACATTTGCCACGGTGCCGATTACCGGCGCCGTCCCGTTGGTTTCCTGGTAGCGGATGAACTCCACATGGCCGTCCATGTAGAGCACGTTTGAGCCGCCCGGAATGTGGTTGAACTGGCCCGCGCTGGTGGCGACGATGTCCATCATCACAAAAACCCCGCTCTGCGCCATGGCGCTCGCCGCGGGATTGTTGATGTCCGTGATGAGGAAACGCTCAATGCCCTCGCGCAGCCGGTAGACCGTGTCCCCGCCGCCGTTGCCGACGCCGGCCATCAGCGAGCCGGAGATGTCCCGGTCAAGGGCGCCCATGATCCCGGCGTCATCCTTTCCGAGAAATGCCTGGATCAGGGATATGCTCATCATCTGCTGCAGCGCGTTGACCAGCTGGACCGGGCCGCTGCCCGTGGTGTCTATCCCGGTCAAGTCCAGCAGGGGGCTGAGGATGGAGGCCACCGGCGCCACGGGGATGACGCCGTATTTCTCGTCCGTGCGGTCGAAAACCCAGCTCAGGTAGAGGTAGCTGGAGTCAATGGCGCGCATGCACTCGTCCACCAGGCCAACGTCATCAAAACACCACTGGCCCTGTTTCGGGCCGCTCTTGTACTTCGACTTCTCGATGGAGGTGCCCAGTTCGGGGTCCGAGGGACAGAAAACAATCATGGGGTCTGTCAGGTACTCGGGGTAAATGCACGGCACCCGCGGCCCCATGTCCAGCGTCGCATCATGGCCGGTCCACGCGCCCGCGGCCAGGGGCGGGAAGCTCATCCCCTTCGACTCATTGGCGTACATTTTCATGACCAGCCCCCACTGTTTCAGGTTGTTCTGACAGGAGGAGCGGCGGGCCGACTCGCGCGCCCGCGCCAGGGCCGGCAGCAGGATTGCCGCCAGAATGCCAATGATCGCAATGACCACCAGCAGTTCGATCAGCGTGAAACCGTGCTTTTTCATTTCCGTCTCTCCTATGTTTTGGATAAAAGCAACCGCCCAAAAGTGTTTGCGCGCGCCAGACGCCTCCGGAGGGCTTTCCGCATTTCGACGCCATCACCCGCGGCGCGTCTGGAAAAATCGGTCTCAACCTGCTAGCCTAAGGTTGCAGCCAATTGACGGCGCTCAATCGCATGTTTATACTCTGAACGCCGTTCAGGAGAAATTATGAGTCAGCGGCCCGAAAAAAGTCAACCGTCCGTTTCGGAGATGCGCCGGGAGCGGGAGCGCGCCGAAATGACCGAACGCATCATGGACGCGGCGCGGGAAATGTTCGTGCGGGACGGGTATGAGGCGGTGACTCTGCGAAAAATCGCGCTCGCCGTTGAATATTCGCCGGGCGCAATCTACCAGTATTTCAAGGACAAACAGGCGCTGGTCATGGAGATTATCCGCAGGGATTGCCAAGACTTGCGCGAGTATATCCTTGAATGCCTCTCCCTGGAGAGCCCCCGCGAACAGCTTGTGGAAATGGCGCGGCGCTACGCCGCCTGGGGTGTTTCCCATCCCAGTCATTACCGCCTGATGCTGGTGCCGCCGCCCGCCTGGGCCGAGCAGGACTCGGCGTTGAGCGAGCGCATGCCGACCCCCCTTGAGCGGGAGTTGCTGTTCGTGCTGAACCTGCTGGTGAGGAAGGCGGTGGAACAGGGCCTGCTAAAGGAGAAGTACGCCAATCCGGCGCTTGTCGCCGCAACCTTATGGGCGGGGATTCACGGGGTGGTGCTGCTGGAAATCACCATGAGACCCAAGGACAGGGTACTGCTGGGCGGGACCGACTCAACTTTTGAGGCCCGCTTCAACACGCTTAAGGAGGTCTTTTTGGACGGCTTCCTCAAGGAGGAACACCGGGCCGCCCCGCCCGCCGGCGGGAAAAAGGCGGTAAAAAGCGCCGGTGTGCGGCAGCCCGGAAGGGCAAAAAAAGTGTGACAACAAGGCAAACCTGCGGACAATGCCGGGCGGCGGGGTGCGTGGTTTTTTTGTGCCGAAAAGCGACAGGAGCGGCATCATGCCAATAAACAGCGGTTCCGAGCGGGAAAAATGGGCGGTCACAGTGCTGCGCTGCGCCATCGGGTGGCATTTCCTGTACGAGGGGCTGGCGAAGGTGGCTTCGGGCCGGTGGACGGCCAGGGGGTATCTTGAGGGCGCGGCGGGTCCGCTGGCGGGCTTCTACCACCTGATGGCCTCCTCGGAACCGGCCATGGCGGTGGTTGACGCGCTGAACATGTACGGATTGACCCTTATCGGGCTGGCGCTGTTTGCCGGTGTCGCCATCCGCGCCGCGTCCGTCTCCGGCATTGTCCTTCTGGCGCTCTATTATTTCGCCTATCCGCCCTTCGGCGGCGCATTGCCGGGCAGCACGGAGGGAAGCCTTTTCCTGGTCAACAAGAACGTCATTGAGGCGCTGGGCCTTGCGGTGCTGCTGTTCGCCGGGGAGAAGGGTTACGGCCTTTACGGGCTGTCCTTTTTGTTCAGGAAAAAGCAGGCTGACGCGGCGGTTGGCGTTCCGACGGCCACAAGGCGCGAAGTGCTCAAGCACGCCGCCACGCTGCCGGTCCTGGGTGTCATGGGCTATGGGGCGTCCAGACAACTCCGCGGGGGCGGCGTGGACGCCTTTTCCGGGGCGACCCGGAAAATCACCGTGCCGGACATAACCGATCTTGCGGGGACGCTGCCAAAGGGGAAGATCGGCAAATTTGAGATCAGCCGCCTGGTCATGGGCGGCAACCTGATTGGCGGGTGGGCCCATTCGCGTGATTTGATCTACGTGCCTTCGCTCTCCCTCGCCTACAACACGGAGCAGAAGATATTTGAGACGCTGATGCTGGCGGAAAAGGCGGGCATCAACACCATCAACATCGGATGGCCGTCCAATCCGGTGCTTCAGAAGTACAAGAAGGTCACGGGGAGCAAAATCACCGTCATTTCGCAGGTGGCCCCCGACATGAAGGCGAACGACTACTTCCGCGAGATCAACGCGGCCATAGACTGCGGCGCGGACATCCTCCAGATTCAGGGGAACTGGATTGACGTGCTGTCGCGGGACGACAAGTATGACGTTATTGTCAAAATGATGGAGAAGATACGCGGCGAGGGTTACGTGGCCGGCATGGGCGCCCATTCGGTGGAGGGCCTGATACGGTGCGAGGAGCGGGGCATCATCCCTGACTACTACATGAAGACCCTGCACCACGACCGGTACTGGTCGGCCCATCCGGTGGAAAACCGCACCTCCTACGAGGTGATGGGCGGAAACTCCCCCGATCACAACAAGTACCACGACAACATGTTCTGCGCCTTTCCCGAGAAGGACGTGGCGTTTGTCGAGCGCGCCAAGGTGCCCGTCATGGGGTTCAAGGTTCTTGCCGCCGGGGCCATCGAGCCCAGGGACGGGTTCAATTGGGCGCTGCAAAACGGCGCGGATTTCATCTGCGTGGGCATGTTCGACTTCCAGGTGGTCAGCAATGTCAACACGGCGATCGACGTGCTGGCCAACCTGAAGGACCGCAAGCGGGAATGGTACGGCTGAGGCCGCGCATAATCCCGACCCGACAAGGAGCACCGGCTCATCATGAAAAAACTGACAGGTCTTATCGCCGCGACGTTCACCCCCATGCACCCCGACGGGAGCGTGAACCTCGCGCCCGTGCCCGCGATGGTCGACAGGCTTGCCGGACAGGGCGTCAAAGGGTTGTATGTCTGCGGCAGCACGGGGGAGGGACCCTCGCTGACAACGGCGGAGCGGGAGCGCGTGGCGGAGGCCTTTGCCGCTGCGGCGGCGGGGCGCATGCCGGTGGTGGTGCAGGTGGGCTGCAACTGCGTGGAGGACGCGCGGCAACTCGCCCGGCACGCGGCATCCATCGGGGCGGATGCAATCAGCGCGGTGTCCCCGTCGTATTTTATCCCGGAGGGGGTCTCCGCCCTGGTGGAAACGCTTGGCCGCATCACGGACGCCGCCCCGGAACTGCCTTTTTACTACTACCACATTCCCCGGCTGAGCGGCCTGTCCCTGAGCCCCCTCGCCTTTCTGGAGGCGGCCCCGGCCCGAATCCCGTCGCTGGCGGGGGTGAAATTCAGCAGCCGCGACGTGGAGGTCATGCAGCAGTGCCTGGCTTTTGACGGGGGGCGTTTCAACATACTGTTCGGCGTGGACGAGATGCTGCTGAGCGGGCTGGCGGCGGGCGCCGACGGCGCCGTGGGCAGCACCTACAATTTTCTCGCGCCCCTGTACCACCGGGTGATCCGGGGTCTGGAAACGGGCGACCTCGCCTCCGCGCGGGCGCACCAGCGCAGGGCGGCGGACATTATCGCGGTGATTCTCCGCCACCACGGAAACGCGGGGCTGAAGGCCGCCATGACCCTTTCGGGCATTCCCTGCGGGCCGCCGCGCCTCCCCCAGACCGCGCTTGATGACGCGGAAACCGCCCGGATGCGGGAGGAACTGGACGGGCTGGGGTTCCGGGAGTTTGTGTCATGAGATGCCCGCGGCGCGCCTGGCTCCCCATGGCCGCGGCCCTGTTGTTTTCCGGCGTTTGCGCGGCGGTGGGGCTTCAGTGGGAAGAGCTTCCGCCGCTGCCCGATCCGGAGGGCGTGGCGGGGCCCTTTGTGGGGGTCCACGGCGACGCGCTTATTGTCGCGGGCGGGGCCAACTTTCCGGAGCCTCGCTGGGAGACGCAAAAGGTCTTCCATGACCGGGTCCATGTGCTGCTCCGCGGGGCTGAGGGCGGGAAGGCCGCATACCGATGGGCGGAGGGGCCGCCGCTGGCGCGGCCGCTGGCCTATGGCGCCTGCGCGTCCACCCCGCGCGGGGTGGTGTGCGCCGGGGGCAACGACGGGGAGCGGGTTCACGCCGACGCGTTCCTGCTCTCCTGGGACGCGGCGCGGAAGACGGTAAATTGGACGGCCCTGCCGCCGCTGCCCGGACCGCGCACCAATGCCGCCGCCGCCGCCATCGGCGACATGGTCTACATCGCCGGGGGCACCACCGGGCCGGGCCTGGAGACGGCGGACACGGGGTTTCTGCGGCTCGACCTGTCGCGGCCGGGCGCGGACTGGGAGATCCTGCCGCCGTGGCCGGGGCCGTCCCGCGCGCTGGCGATCGCCGCCGCGCAGAACAACGGCGTGGACGACTGCGTGTACCTGTGCAGCGGCCGCCGCGTGAACGGGTCCGGGACCACGGAATTTCTCGCCGACCTGTACGAATTCAACCCGGCGCGGCACCGGTCCGGCGCGGCGGCGTGGCGGCGGCGGTCCGACGCGCCCCGGTGCGTCATGGCGGGCGCGGGCGCGCCCGCGGGCCAGAGCCACATCATGGTGCTGTCCGGGGCCGACGGGGCGCTGTTCCACCAGGCGGACACCCTCAAGGACGCCCATCCCGGTTTCCCGAAGGAATCCTTCGCCTACCACACCATCACGGACACCTGGGTCTCCGCCGGCGCAACCCCGGCAAACCAGGTGACCACAACGGCGGTGCGGTGGGGGACCGATCCCGTGAAGGCCCCGATCATCGTGGCCAGCGGCGAGCTGCGCCCGCGCGTGCGCACGCCGCGCGTGTGGGCCGTGACCCCGGAACCGGGCGGCACGCGCTTCGGCGCGGCGGACTTCACGGTCCTCTTCCTGTATCTCGCGGCCATGCTCGGTGTCGGCGTGTTCTTCTCCTTCCGCAACCGGACGGCCGATGATTTCTTCCGGGGCGGCCAACGGGTGCCGTGGTTTGTGGCCGGACTCAGCATTTTCGCCACCATGCTCAGCTCCATCACCTTCATGGCGATTCCGGCGAAGACCTACGCCACCGACTGGGTCTATTTTCTGGTGAACATGACGGTGGTCGCCGTGGCGCCGGTTGTCGTGCTGGTTTTCCTGCCCTTTTTCAGAAAGATAGAGGCCGCGAGCGCCTACGAATACCTTGAGCTGCGCTTCAACCGTTTCGCGCGGCTTTTCGCCAGCGCGTCCTTCACGATCTTCCAGATTGGCCGGATGGCCGTTGTGCTGTACCTGCCCTCCCTCGCGCTGGCGGCCATCACGCCGCTGTCGGTGGAGCAGAGCATCCTGCTCATGGGTGTCCTCAGCATCATCTACTGCGCCCTGGGCGGCCTGGAGGCGGTGGTGTGGACCGACACGGTCCAGAGCTTTGTGCTGCTGGGCGGCGCGCTGTTCAGCCTGATTCTCATTCTCACACGGGTGGAGGGCGGCCTCGGGGGCGCGCTGGAGACGTCGCTGGCGCACGACAAGCTGCGGCTGGCCACGCTGGACTTTTCGGCGCACAGCTTCGCCACGCCGGCCCTGTGGGTGGTGGTGCTGGGCGGCTTTGCCCAGAGCCTCGTGCCCTACACGTCGGACATGGCGGTGGTGCAGCGCTACATGGCCGTGCCCGACGAGGCCCGCGCAAAGAAGGCCATCTGGACCAACGCCATCGCCGTCATCCCCGCCACGCTGCTCTTCTTCGGCATCGGCACCGCGCTCTTTGTGTTTTACGCGAACCATCCCGACCGCCTCGATCCCGCCTTCCGGACCGACGCGATCTTTCCCCTGTTCATTGCCCGGGAGCTGCCCATCGGGGTGGCCGGCCTGGTGGTGGCGGGTGTGTTCGCCGCCGCCCAGTCCACCATCTCCACCAGCATGAACAGCGTGTCCACGGCGGTGGTCTCCGACTTCTTCCACCCGTTGGGGCTGGCCCGGTCGGCGCGCGGCGGCCTGTGGCTGGGCCGCGTGCTCACCGTGCTGTCCGGGACCCTGGGCACCGGGCTCGCCCTGACCTTCGCCTCCTCCGGCGTCATGTCCGTCTGGGACCGGTTCATGGGCATTCTGGGGCTCTTCGGCGGTTCCATGTGCGGACTCTTCTGCCTCGGCATCCTCACCACGCGCGCCAACGGGCCTGGGGCGGTGATCGGCGCCCTCGCCGGGGCCGCCGGACTCTACTGGGTTCAGCGCCACACCCCCACCCACCTGCTGCTCTACGCATTTGTCGGCGTGTCGCTGTGCTTCGCTGTTGGCTACCTCGCCAGTTTCGCCTTCCCCCCCGCGAAAAAACCCATCCGGGGGCTGACCATTTACACGCTGCGCGGCGGGAACTCAGAAGGCGGCTGACGGGGCGGGAAAGGCCGCCGCGCGTCTTGACGGCCACAAGCCGCGTCCCTATAATTCGGGGCATGTTTTCCCATGCCGTGTTGCGCCGCCCGTGATGGGGCGGTTTGATTCCGAAAGGGTTCCCGCATGCGCCTTCAACTCATAGACTGGGTCATTGTCGTCGCGTCCCTGCTGGTTTGTTTTGTCCCGGCGCTCTTTTTCGGCAGGCGTGCGGGGAAAAACACGTCGGAGTTCTTCCTGTCGGGGCGTTCGGTGCCGTGGTGGCTGGCCGGTCTTTCCATGGTGGCCACGACCTTCAGCAGCGACACGCCCAACCTGGTCACCGACATCGTCCGCCGGCAGGGTGTGGCGGGCAACTGGTGCTGGTGGGCCTTTGTGCTCACCGGTGTGGCCACGGTCTTCTTTTACGCCCAGTTGTGGCGGCGCTCGGGCGTCATGACGGACCTTGAGTTTTACGAGGTCCGGTATTCAGGCGCGGCGGCGGGGGTGGTGCGCGGGTTCCGCGCGGTCTATCTGGGTTTCTTCTTCAACTGCATCATCATGGCCTCGGTGAACCTCGCGGCCTGCAAGATAGCGGCCATCCTCTTCGGGCTTGACCGGTGGCAGACGCTGGCGATGGTGGGGGTGCTCAATGTGGTGTTTGCGGCGCACTCCGGCCTCTGGGGCGTGCTGGTGATTGACATGATCCAGTTTTTCATCAAGATGACCGCCGTGATCGCCGCCGCCTATTTCGCGCTCAGGCAGCCCCAGGTGGGCGGGTTGTCCGGGCTGGTGGAGAAGCTTTCCAGCCCGATGCAGTCCCCGGACGGGGGCGGCATGATCCATTACCTGAACATACTGCCCGACTTCTCCAACAACTGGGACATCGCGCTGGCCGTCTTCATCATTCCGATAGTGGTGCAATGGTGGGCGGTCTGGTATCCGGGCGCTGAGCCGGGCGGCGGCAGCTACATCGCCCAGCGCATGCTTTCGTCGAAGTCGGAGAAGGACTCCCTGGGTGCTGTGCTGTTCTTCAACGTCGCCCATTACGTGCTCCGCCCGTGGCCGTGGATTCTTGTGGGGCTCTGCTCGCTCATCATTTATCCGGAGCTTTCCGACATCCAGGCCGCGTTCCCCGATCTCAATCCGGCGCTTCTGGGCCACGACATCGCCTACCCGGCCATGCTCAAATTCCTGCCCGTGGGCTTTGTCGGCCTCATGGTTGGCGGCCTGATAGCGGCCAACTCCTCCACCATCCTGACCCACCTCAACTGGGGCGCGTCCTATCTGGTCCACGACTTTTACCGCCGCTTCATCCGCCGGGACGCCACCGAGCGCCATTACGTGTGGGCCGGGCGCGTCACAACGGTCATGCTTTTTCTCGTCTCCTCCGCGGTGGTTTTTGTGATGGATTCCGCGAAGGACAACTTTGACCTGATGCTCCAGGTCGGCGCGGGCACGGGCCTGCTCTACCTGCTCCGCTGGTTCTGGTGGCGCATCAATGCCTGGTGCGAGGTGGTGGCCATGATCAGCTCCTTTGCCGTGTCCGTGGCGATTTTCTTCCTGAAGAAGGACGGCTGGGACATTCCCACGGCCCAGGGCCTGATCATCACCATCGCCCTGACCACGGTCTGCTGGGTGATTACCGCGTACGCCGGTCCCCAGACCGACCGGAAGGTGCTGGTTGACTTTTACCTGAAAGTGCGCCCCTTTGGTCCGGGCTGGGCAAGCATACGCAGGGAGGCGGGCGTTTCGGAGGATGAGGCGGCCTCCACCCACCAGAACATTCCGCTGGCGCTGCTCGGCTGGGTCGCGGGCTGCATGATGATTTGGGCGTCCCTGTTCACTGTGGGCAATTACCTCTATGGGCGCATGGGCTATGCCGCGGCGCTGTTTTGCGTCTTCCTGGTGAGCGCGCTGCTTGTCCTGTGGGTGGTCAACCGGCTTTGGACCGGCGGCACCGGGGACACGCAGGCTGGTTGAGCGCCGGGGGGCAGCCGCCCCGCAATGAGACGGGACGGGGCCGCGTTTGGCGGCGCGTGCCGTTTCCGTCGCCGCATGCCCCGTTTTGGGGGAACTTTTCCGGGGTGTTGCGCAATACACCAACGGGGCGGGGTGACACCGGACATGGGAGCCGCCGATGGCTTTGATCACGAAAAAGCGGGTGAAATACGCGCTGGCCGGGGCCGGAGCGGTGTATCTGGTCCTGTTTGCGGGGTGGCTGGTGTATTCGGCGGTGCAGCAGGAAGCGCCCCGGGGCCCCTCGGACTTGGAGGCCCATCCGGAGCGGCAGGAGGAGATTGTGGCGCGCAGGCGCGCGGAGGAACTGCGCGACCGGCTTCAGCTCAGCGAGGAGCAGACCCAAAAGATCGCCGAAATTTACCAAAAGAACCGGATGGACGACGAACCCCCGGACGGCCCCCCGACGGAGGAGCAGCGCAACCGCTGGCGCGCGCGGCAGGAGGAAATCGCCCGGGTGCTGACGCCGGAGCAGCAGGCGCAACTGGAGCAGGAGCGCCGTTTCGGCGGGCCGGGACGGCCGGGAGGGCGCATCACACCCGAGCGGATCGAGCAGCTCAAGCAGAGCATGAGCCCGGAACAGCGGGAGCGGTTTGAAAAGGCGGCGGAGCGGATGCGCCAGTTCCGGGGGGCGGGTGGGGGCGGCCGCGGTCCGGAGCAGGGCGGACGGCGCGGCGGGGGCAGGGGGCCGGGGCGGGAACAACCCCGTCCCCGGCAATAACAGAACGGAGCGTCGCCCATGAACAAGCGGAGCGGATTCACCCTCATCGAACTGCTGGTGGTCATTGGCATCATCGGCATTCTGGCCTCCATACTGCTGCCCGCGCTGGCGCGGGCCCGTGAGGCGGCGCGCCGCGCGGGCTGCGCCAACAACCTCAAGCAGTTCGGCCTGGTCTTTTCCATGTATTCCGGAGAGGCGAAGGGCGGGCTCTTTCCGCCGGTGGAAATGGAGCTGGGCTGCGGCACCCGCGCCTGTTTCGCCTTCGGGCCGCTGATTGGCGCGGTGTATCCCGAGTACCTCACCGACCCGGCGATTCTCTTCTGCCCCTCGGACGCGCTGGACCGTCTTTCCAACCACCAGCTTCCGGACGGCACGCTCACGCTGCTGAACAGGGTGCCGGGCAACCGGCAGGAGGGCGTGGAGGCCGTTGACGCCAGCTACACCTACATGCCCTGGGCGCTGGACCGCGTGTCCGACACGGACCCCCTCGATTTTTCCCTGCGGCTGCTGCACCGGCTCCTTGAGGTGGCCGACGTGATCGGCCTTTCCGACGCCGACATCCTGAACATGGCGGAGGGGCCGGAGCAGTTCATAGACACGACCCACAGCCTTTTCCGGGCCACGCGCCCCCACCGCCACGGATCCGGTCCGGCGGCGAACGCCGCGCTGCGCGGGGAGGCGGACAGTGACAGAAAGGTTGAGCCGGGCATCGGCAATGGGGGCGGCGACACGGTGTACCGGCTCCGCCAGGGGATTGAGCGGTTTCTGATCACGGATGTGAACAATCCCGCGGCCTCAGCCAGGGCCCAGAGTGATCTCTTTGTCATGTATGACAATGTCGCCCTGACCGTGTCCATGTTCAACCACATCCCCGGCGGGGCGAATGTCCTTTACATGGACGGCCACGTCGAGTTCGTCCGGTATCCGGGCAGGCCGCCCGTGAACCCCAAGATGGCCGCCGTCACCCACATGTTCGACATCAGGCCGGGCAGTTAAAACCCATTGATCCCCCGCGCCGCGCCTGCTAGAGTGGAACGGGGCGGTTTGCGCCCCGTCGGGGTATCCAACACCGGTTATGAGCGCGGCCATAATAAAAGGGGTGTCCGGACTTTTCCTCCACGCCGCACTGTGCGCGGTGCTGGCCTCCGCTTTTTCAGCATGCGCCCCCCGCCCAAACAAGGTGCAGGCGCCGCAGCGCCCCTTCAGCATGACCCCGTTGGCCCCGGTTAAAAGCGCCGGTTCCGATCTTCGCGCCTTCCTCTTTAAATGGCTCGATCTGCCGCGCCTCATCAAAATGGCGGACAAGGAGTACAACCGCCAGGCGGTTCTTGACCATTTTGAAACGCTCAAATTTGATCCCGCGCGGCTGATGCTGCGCGAGAGCAGCGAAGTCCGCGTGTATTTCATCGGCGAGGGCAGCGGCTATGCGGACGCATTATGCGTCAACATCGAGGGCGTGGGGTTGGACGACGGCGTTCCGAAGCTGCTCTTTCCCAACGCGAACACCAAGACTCCGCTGGACGCGGCGGCGCGGCTGATCCGAAAACGCTGGATCTTCGGCCAGTGGTGGTTCGGGGAGCGTTCCGAAGCCGAACCGCTTCTTCCCGGTGACTTTGTGGATCTTGGCAGCGTGCCCGCCGGCAAGGCACTCAGTTTCATCCTTGCCGTGAACGGCGAAGATGCCTACACCCCGGTGGCGGAGCGGAACCCCGACAAAAAGGCCCACATGGTCGGGATGGCCGTGGAGGACTCCCCCTATGTGCTCATCAGTTTTGAGGACATGTTTGATTTGGGCGACTCGGACTTCGAGGACGCGGTGTTCGCCGTGGAGCTTTCCAACGGCAACGTGGAGGCGCTTCTGGGGCGTTTTGATCCCTGGGGCAAGGTGAAGCGGCTCGCAAAGCTGATCGCGTTGATGGCGGCGCTCTTTGGCACGCCGGTGGGCATCGTTGCGGCCCGCAGGGCGACGCTGCGGCGGCGCTGGGGACGGCACTGCGGGGAGGCGGAGGCGTTCCTGGAGGAGGGGCGGCCCTCCGACGCGCTGACCGCCGCGCGCAGGGCGGAGCGCGCCGCCCGGAGCAGGGCGGAAAAGCACCGCTGCCGGGAACTGATAGTCGCAGCCTCCGAAGGATGCAGGGATCTCGCGGGCCTGTCCGAGCTGTACGACACGACGCCGGAGATCTTCGCGCGGAACGAAAGCGCCGCGCTGGCCATCGGCCGCGCCCAGATTGAGACGGACCATCTTGATGCCTACGGAACCCTGCGGAGGGCGTGGGAAAAGCGGGAGATTTCCGCCCCGGCCTGGCTGGCGCTGGACTGTGACGCCATGATGAAGGAGGGGCGGGAGGGAGACGCGCGGACCCTGCTGGAAGGGGTGCGTTTTGCGGGCGCGGAGGACGCGCCGCGGCTGGCGCGGCTGGCGCGGCTGCTCTCCGGGGCGTCCCCCGCGGGGGCGGAGGAGCTGGCCGCCCGCGCCGTGACGTTGAATCCGGGGCTGGCCGAGGCCCATTTGCTCCGCGCCTCGGTGCTGGACGGGCACGGGAAATTCCAGGAGGCGCATGGGGCCTACATGGGCGCGCTGCGTCTTGCGCCGGAGGATCCCGTGGTGCGCGACCGCCTGGCCGGGTTCTACTGCCGCATGGGCCGCTTTCCCGCCGCGCTGGAGGTGCTGCGGGACGGACTCCGCCCGCCCTCCATCGGCTTTGTCTGGACCAAATTCCTGTTTTGGTCGCGGGTGGTCCGCACCGTGCCCGTGGAGTGGGGGGCGCTTGAGCCGCCGCCCGGCGAGCTGCGGCCGCTCATTGACTACCTCCTCAGGCTGGAACCGGAGCGGTTTTGGAACACCGCCCGCTTCAATTCCATCGGAAAACTGCATCCGGTGCTGCTGGACCGCCAGGAGGTGCGCTGGTTGCGCACCCTGGAATCACTGCGAACGGGCCGGGAAACCGAGGCCCGCTGGCTGCTCAGCTTTGAGGGTTCGGGCCGCGAGTCGTGGCATCCCGCCCTGGAAACCGCGCTCCTGCGGGTCATCATGTACCGCCAGACCGAATCACTGGGGCCTTTCCAGGTGAAAACAGGGGAGAAACCCGTCCCCGCCGTCCCGCAGCACCCCTTCTTTGCCCGGTTGGAAGAGCACGCGCAGAACAGCATCGGTTCCCTGCCGAAAGCGCTGGCGGACTTTCTCAGAAGCGACGCTGTGTTTGCCATCCTCTGCCTTGCCGCAGGCTGGACCGAGGCGGGCCGCCGTCTTGCCCGGCACGCCGCGCTGGACGATTCCGCGCCGGAGTGGGCGAGGGCGCTGTGGAAGGATGTGGTTGATTTGTAGGACAATCCCCGCGCCCAATCAAAGGGATCATTTCCCAGGGAGACCAGCCGATGAATATCCGCCCCATTGCCCCGGATGAGTGCGCCGCCGCGGCGGAAGTGCTGGCGAGGTCGTTTCATGAATTCTCGCTGCATGTGTACCTTTTTCCGGATCCGGAGCGGCGGCCCCGCCAGTTGCGCTGGCTTTTTCACCGTGCGGCCCTGATGTACAGCCGGGTGGGCGGCGCGTTTATGGCGGACGACGGCAGCGGTGCGGCCCTGTGGGCGCCGCCGCTGCATTGGCGTGGTCTGGGTGCGGGCCATTACCTGCGCGCCGGCTTTCTTGCCGCGCCATGGCGCCTGGGGTGTGCGCTGCCGGGACGCCGGATAAGGGCGTTGCTGGATTTGGAGCGGCGGCACCACACGGAGATTCGGGAGCCGCACTGGTCGCTGGAGGTGCTTGGCGTGGACCCGGAACGCCAGCGCACCGGCTCCGGTTCGGCGCTCATCCGCCATGTGCTCGCTCAGGCTGACCGGGACCGGCTTCCCTGTTATGTCATCACCCACGACGCGAAGAATGTGGCCTATTACGAGCGCCACGGGTTCCGGCTGGTGGACGACACGCCCTTTGAACCCGGCGCGCCGCCCACCTGCTCCATGATCCGCCCGGCGGTGGAATCCTAACGCATCGGACCTCTTGCAAAGCCTCCCCGTTGCCCACATAATGAACCCGCCGCCCGCCGCATTTTGGAAAGCGCCCCGGCAAGGAGGAAATCATGCGTGTGACAATCATCCCGGCCTGCTGCGCCGCCGTCCTGTTTGCCATGTCCTCCGGGCATGCCCAGCCCGTTGAAAAGGGAAAACGCATGCTGCGCCCCTTTGACTACCGGGGCGTCACGCTGCATGACAGCCGCCTGAAACTCCAGTTCGACGAGGTGCGCGACTTCTACCTGCGCCTGCCCAACGACGACATTCTCCGGGGCTACCGGCTCCGCGCGGGCCTGCCCGCACCGGGAAAGGAACTGGGCGGCTGCTACACCGGGCACAACGCCTTCGGCCAGGTGCTTTCGGGGCTTGCCCGGATGCACGCCGCCACCGGAGACACCGCCTGCAGGGAGAAGGCGGCGGCACTGCTGCGCGGCTGGGCCGAGTGCGTCGCCCCGGACGGCTTTTTCTTCATTGACAAGGAACCGCAACTGCCGCCCTATTATTACGACAAGATGGTCTGCGGCCTGGTGGATTTAATCCTTTACTGCGGCAATCCGGACGCGCCCGCGCTTCTCAGCCGGATCACGGACTGGGCAATCGCGCACCTGGACCGCGCGCGGCTCTACGCCCGGCCCACCGGGCCCGGCGGCGGCGAGTGGTACACGCTCAGCGAGAACCTGTACCGCGCCTACCTGGCCACGGGCGATGTGAAATACCGCGACTTTGCGGAGGTTTGGGAGTACACCGAGTTTTGGGATTTGATCGCAAAGAAGGGGGACATCTTTCAGCACCCCATGAACGGCGGCTGGTACCACGCCTACAGTCATGTGAACTCCCTCAACGGACTGGGGGCGGCCTATGCCATCAAGGGCGACCCGTGCCATCTGGACGCGCTGAAGAACGGCTACGAATTTCTCCAGGACGGCCAGCTCTGGGTGACGGGCGGCTTTGGCCCCAATGAGACGCTCATGCCGCGTGCAAAGCTTGCGGCCACGCTGCGTGACAGCAGCAGCCATTTCGAGACACAGTGCGGCTCGTGGGCCGTGTTCAAGATGTGCAAACAGCTCATCAGCCACACCGGCGACGCGCGCTACGGCGACTGGATGGAACTGATGACCCTGAACGGCATCGGCGCGAGCATTCCCATGGACCCCGACGGCGGCGTGTTTTACTACTCGGAATACAACCTGGGCGGTTCGTCGAAGCAGAACATGGCCCCCTGGGCATGCTGTTCCGGCACGCGGCCGCAGGCGGTCGCCGACTTCCACGACATCATCTACTTCAAGGGCGGCGGCGAACTCTGCGTCAACCTCTTTGTCCCCTCGGCGGTGGAATGGGAATGCGGGGGCGCAAGGGTGGGCGTTGAGCAGGTGACGCGCTTTCCCGAATCGGCCGGCACGGAATTCAGGGTGCGCGTGGGCGCCCCGGTGGAATTTGCGCTGAAGGTGCGCGCGCCGGGATGGCTGTCCGCGCCGATGACGGCGGCGGTCAACGGCGGGCCCGTGAAGGTCGAGGTGGACGGGCACGGCTGGGCCGTGTTCCGCAGGGAGTGGAAGGACGGCGACCGTCTTGTCCTTGAACTGCCCATGGCATTGCGGACGGTGCGGATGCTTGAGGAGCAGGAGTTTCCCGCCGCGCTGTGCTGCGGTCCGGTAACGCTGGTGGCGCGCTGTGAAAAGGGGAACCCCTCCAGGCAGATTGACCTCAAAGACCCGGCGGGGTGCCTTGAGCCGCTGCCCGGCGAGCCCCTGAACTACCACGCCAAGGCCGATCCGGAGATTCTGGTGCGCCCCTTCTACCAGATGAAAAAAGGCGAGCGCTATTTCATGTATTTGGATCCGGCCAATCCGCTCCTGCGCATCCCGCGCACCGCCGCAACCTTCAGCCCCGGCTGGATTGATTTCGGCGCCTGGCACGCCACCAACACCATCGGGTCTTCCGCGCAGTATGCCTTCAACGGCACGGCCATCACGCTGATCGGGCAGTTGTATGACGATGCGGGCCGCATGGAAGTGAAAATTGACGGCAAGGCGGCGGGTGTCATAGACCAGTACGGACCGAACCGGGGCGAGCCAAAGCGCTGGGATTTCACCGGCTTTGCGGCGGGTCCGCACACCCTGCAAATGACGCTGCTGCCCGGCAAGGCGGAAGCGTCAAAAAGCAATTTCGTGAACATCACCGCGTTTGAGGTTTCGGGCTGAGACGTTGCTTGCCCTTTGAATTGCGCCGCCCTCACTGTTTGCAGGTGTACTCCAGATCGTCGAAGAATAGGCGCTGCCCGTTGCCGTCAATCCACGGGGTCACGAAACCGAAGCGGTTGAAGTGCGCGCCGGCGGCCCGGTGCCCTTTTGAAAGGGGCATTTCCACGCGGTCTCCGTCCAGGGAAACGATTATTTTCCCGTCACCGCCCGCCGGGTCCGGGGCATAGTCAAGGGTCCAGTCATGCGCCCTGCCGTCGGGAAGGATGCGCGGCGGCGAGTTCCCATAGCCGCTGCTTTGCCCGTCGCCGTGGACCCGGTAGCCGGGGTAAACGTAAAAGCCCTCACGCGAAGGGCCCTCAATGCACAGGCCCAGAAAGTCCCCGGGTGTGCCGGAGGCCTGCGATTCGTTGACGCGCAGGCTGTGTTCGGCGTGGTAAAAGCCGAAAAGCGCCGTGCTGTCGCTCACACCGCGCAACAGCACCACCCTCCCGGATGCGTGGAGCGGCTTGTCCAGCGACAGCAGGTCCAGCCGGTCGCCGTAGCAGGCCAGCTTGTCCGGGTAACGGCAGTCACCCCGGAAAAAGAGGCCGCCGATCTCGCCGGGTGACCTGCCGCCCGCATGGTTGGTGGCGCTGAAGCCGAAATTGAAGCGGGGGCGGACTTCCTCACTCTCATAGGCAAGCCGGTTTCGGATGCCTTCCCAGCCCGGATCACGGCTGAAATCCTCCGCCTGCCCGTCCACGATCACGTCGTCAATCCACACGGTGCCGGGGTTGTCGGCGCTTTTCACCACATTCAGCAGGCCGAAACGGTCAAACACCGCCCCGTCCGCGCGGTGGCCCGGGTCGAGGGCGCATTCCGTGCTGAGATCGTCAAAGGTTGCCCGGATGGAGCCGTTGCCGCTGTTTCCGTTGCGGTCATAGGCGATGGACCACGAGTGCGCCCCGCCGCCGGGCACCTCCACAGGATGGACGCGATCCGCCTCGCGGTCCACCCGGCCAATCACCGAAGCGCCCGCCCGCCAGCGGCTGGTGGCGTATTCCACGTGGACATGAAAAATATCGCCCCGCCCGTTGATGCGGAACACCACGGAGTTCGGGGTGCGCCATTCGTTGAGGGTGCCGTGGTTGAAGAAACCCAGCAACAGGTTGCCGCCGCCCTTTTCCATCACCAGCGTGCCGGAGGCGGAGAAACTGTCCTCAAAGGTTTTTTCGGGGATGGGTTTCGCGTAATAGGCGGCGGTGCCGTCCGGGGTGATGACGCCCCCCGCCGCGCCGGGGGCCCTGCCCTGGCGGTCTTCCGTGCTATGGCCGAAGTCCTGCACGATTTTGGCCGGGGGCGCGGCCGTGGGGCGGTTGTTGAACCCGTCCCAGCCGGGGTCACGGTCAAAAGACTCGCGGCGCAGTTCCGCCGGGGCCAGGGCGGCAAGCCCCATGGTGATTGCCCAAACCATCCCAGTGCGCAGACATTTTGTGTGATTCATGCCGCTTTCATCCTGTCCGGTTCCGCCGTTGTCCCTTGGAATGATCCCCGTTTTCGCCGCAGTGTTCCCGCATTTTTCACCCCCGCCATTTCCAACTTTGGCGTCATGCGGGGGTGGTGGGCTAGAATATCCCCTCACATTCCGAGGAACGGAGACACGGGCATAATGAAACAGATACTGGTGACGGGCGCGGCCGGGTTTATCGGGTCGCACCTGACGGACGCGCTGCTGGCGCGGGGCGACGCGGTGGTCGGCTATGACGAATTCAACGACTACTATGATCCCGCGATCAAGCGGCGCAACCTGGCGGGCGCGCTGGCCCATCCGAACTTCCGGCTGGTGGAGGCGGACATCTGCGACGAGCCCGCGCTGCGGGCCGTGTTCGAGCGGGAACGCCCCGAGGTGGTGGTCCATCTGGCGGCGCGCGCGGGGGTGCGCCCGTCGCTTCAGGATCCGAACCTGTACCACCGGGTGAACGTCATCGGCGGCCAGCACATCCTGGACGCCTGCCGCGACTTTCGCCCGTCCCACCTGGTCTTCGCGTCCAGTTCGTCGGTCTACGGCGGCAGCACGGAGGTGCCCTTCCGGGAGACGGACCCGGTGATGCGGCCCATCAGCCCCTACGCCGCCACCAAGCGCATGAATGAGCTGCAGGGCCACGTGTACAGCCACATTTACGGGCTGAACGTGACCATGCTCCGCTTTTTCACGGTCTACGGCCCGCGCCAGCGCCCCGACATGGCCATCCACAAATTCACGGGGAAGATTCTGCGCGGCGAGCCCGTGCCCATGTTCGGCGACGGCACCACCCGGCGCGACTACACCTACATAGACGACATCATTGACGGGCTGCTGCGCTGCGTGGACACGCCCCTGCGCTATGAGATATTCAACCTCGGCGAGAGCCGCACCACGAGTCTGGCGGAGCTGATCACCCTCATTGGGAAGCATGCGGGCCGCGCCGCGGTCATTGACCGCCAGCCGCTCCAGCCCGGCGACGTGGAAATCACCTATGCCGACGTCAGCCACGCAGGGGAACTGCTGGGCTACCGGCCCCGGTTCACCATGGACGAGGGTGTGGGGCGTTTCGTGGCGTGGTACCGCCGGGAATACGGTGTGTGACCGGGCGGTTTTGTCACCCGCACACGCCCGGCGGGCGTTAAGCAGGGAGACCATCCGGGCGCGGCGCGCCCGAACAAGGAAAACCCATGGACAAAAAAGGCGTGTTCACCTATCTTGCGTTCACCTTTGGCGTTGGCTACGCGGCGCAGTTCGCCCTGCTGCGCCTTGGGTTCATCGTGTACGACGAGCCCACCATATTCAACACCCTGCTGTTTCTGGCGGTGATGTGGATTCCGGCCATGGGCGCCCTCGCGGTGACGGTGCTCTGCCCCGGCGAGGGGCGGATGCCCCGGCTCTGGCCGGTGCCCTTTGCGCCCGCGGTGAAGCTGATGGCGGCGGTTCCCCTTGTGGTGGCCCTTTCCTACGCGGTTGCCACCCTGCTGGGGCTGGCCGCGCCCCAGTGGGATTTGAGTTCCACCATGATGCAGCTGGAGGAGTCGCTCAGGGACACGCCGCCCAACGTCATGGCCATCCTGCCCCCCTTCCTCATTGTCACCGGCCTGCTTTTGGGCGTGGTGCTGGGGGCGACGGTGTTCGCCGCGGCGGCGCTGGGCAGCGAGCTGGGCTGGCGCGGCTGCCTGCTGCCCCGGCTGGCTGTCAGGGGCAGGGCCGCCGCCCATCTGGTTACCGGGGTGCTGTGGGGGCTGTGGTTCATGCCGCTGGTGTTCTGGCGCTATTACGACACGGGCAACCTGTCGGGATTCCCCGTGGCGGCGCTGTGCGGCATGGCGGTGGCCCTGGTGCTGGGCGCGTTTCTGAATGAAATCGTGCTGTGTTCGCGCAATCTCGGGCTGGCGGCGCTGGCGCTCGGTCTCTTTGTGGGACAGCGCGAGGGGATATGGCAGTATCTTTTCCCCACGGCGGAGCTGCCCTGGGCGGGTGTGTTCGGCGTGTTCACCATGGTCCTGCTGCTGGCGCTGGTGTTTGCCGTCCGCCGGCTGGTGGGCGGCGGCGCGCCGTCCGTGCAGGAAAAACCGGAGGCCTGATTCCCCGGCGCGGGAGGTGCGGCATGACAAGGTGTTTGGCGTGTGTTTTTGTTTTTTCCTGCATGACGGCATTTGCCGCCGCCGCTGATGATGCGCCGCCCCTGCGCGCCGCCGTGTTTGACGTGGACGCCACGCCCCCCGTGGGCAGCCAGATGGCCTATGACCCCGTGGCCGCGCAGGGCGAGCCTGGCCTCCGGGCGCGCGGCGTTGTGCTGCTGGGCGCGGACGCGCCCGTGGTCTTGTGCGCGGTCGACTGGATTGGCATTGCCAACGGCGCGCATGACGCCTTCCGGGACACCCTGGCCGGGGCGGCGGGTACCTCGCGGGAGCGCGTGGCGGTGCACACGCTGCACCAGCATGACGCGCCCGCCTGTGATTTCTCCGCCGAGGCCCTGCTGGGGGAGCACGGCCTTCCGTTGAAATACTACGACGGCGTCTTTGCGCGGGAGGTGCTCGCGCGGCTGGACGTTGCGGTGCGGGCGGCGCTGGAAAAAGCCCAGCCGGTGACCCACATCGGCACGGGTGCGGCGCGGGTCTATGGCGTGGCGTCAAACCGGCGCATTCTCGGCGGTGACGGGAAGGTGCGGGCGATGCGCTTCACCACCTGCGCCGAAGCCGCGCTGCGCGCCGAACCCGAGGGCGTGATTGATCCCGAGGTTTCCCTGGTCAGCCTGTGGAACGGGGACGCGCCTGTGGCGGTGCTCAGCTATTACGCCACCCACCCCCAGAGCTATTACCGCACCGGCGTGGCCAACCCGGATTACCCCGGCATAGCCCGGTTCATGCGGCAGCTTGCGGTGCCCGGCGCGCTCCATGTGCATTTCACCGGCGCCGCGGGCAATGTGGGCGCGGGCAAATACAACGACGGCGCGCGGGAAAACCGGCTGGTGCTGGCGCGGCGGCTTGCCGACGGCATGGAGCGCGCCTGGAACGCCACCGTGAAAACCCCCGTGGCCCCCGCCGATCTTCGCTGGGAGACGGTGCCCGTGGCGCTGCCCCCGGCGGCGCACCTGTCCCTGGAAAAGTTTGAGGCCGCCCTGGGCGGCGCGGAGGCGGCGGAGACGCTGGACCGGCATGCTTCGGAGATTGCCTGGCTGCGCCGCCTCGCCGGGGGCCGCAAAATTGACGTGGGCTGCCTTTCCCTGGGCCGCGCGCGCATCCTGCACCTGCCTGGCGAGCTTTTTGTGGAGTACCAGCTTGCCGCCAAGTCGCTGGGCACGGAGTCGGGCCTGTTCACGGCCATGGCCGCCTACGGCGACGGCGCGCCCGGATACATCGGCACCGCCGCCGCCTACGAACAGGGCGGCTACGAGACGGGTGAACAGGCGAGCAACGTGTCCCCCGAAGCCGAAACCGTGCTGATGTCGGCCATCAGGGAACTGCTCAAGCCGTAACCACCGCCCGGATGATCAGCCCAGGTTTTTCCGGTGGGCCCACACCTTCTCGAAGGCCTTGGTGTACTGCTCCGTCAACTCCGGCTGATCCGAGGTGAAGTGGGCGAGCTGGATGGCCTGCCTGTTGGCCTGGTCGCAGCCGGGCACGCTGTCGGGCGCGCAGAGCACCGGCATGTGCCGCCACCACTGCTGCTCCGCCATCATGGGATAGGTGTGCAGCAGGGTCCAGGAATACTCCAGCACGTCCACGCCCTCGGCCTGCAGCGCCTTCACCACGGCGGCGCGGGACACGCCCGCCTTCGCCTCGTCAATGAAAAGCAGGTTTTTCGAGTAATACACGCGCTCGATGCCCTTCGCGGCCACGGGTTCGGTGAGCCCCGGAAGCTGGGTGATGCGGTCGTTGAGCGCGCGCACCTGGGCGCGGTTCGCCTGGTTGCGCGCCTCCAGTTTTTCCAGTTGGAGCCGTCCGAGGATGGCGGACACCGGGTGGATGCGCAGTTTGGAACCGAGGGCCGTGCCTTGGTATTTGGCGTAGGGGCTGCCCTCCGGGAAGGTTCTGGGCAGGTCGTAGTTGCCATAGGTCACGGCCCGCTCAAAGTCGGTCTGGTTTTTGTACATGCCCATGCCGCCCTCGATGGCGGGGAGGGGCTTGGTGCCCTGGAGGCTGAACCCGGCCATACGCCCCCAGTTGCCGATGATCGTGCCGTTCACCCGCGAACCGTGGGCGTGGCTTGCGTCCTCAAGCACGTCTAATCCGTGCTCCTTCGCAAAGGCCGCGATTGCCTCCATGTCGCAGGGGAGCCCGTACCAGTGCACCGCGAGGATGGCCTTTGTCTTGGGCGTGAGCCGCTTTTTGCAGTCCTCCACGTCGATGTTCATCGTGCGCGGATCCACGTCGGTGAACACGGGCACCAGCCCGAAAAGGCGCATGGGCACCACGGGGAACCAGGTGCTGTAGTCGGCCACGAGGATCTCGCTGCCCTCGGGGTAGTCCGCCGCGAAAAGCATGGATGTGAGCGCGCTGGTGCCGTTGCAGTGGGCCTTGGCGTGGTCGCACTTGTGGAACGCCTTCCACGCGTCCTCGAACAGCGCGATGGGCGCGTAGTCCGGGCTGCGCAGCAGCGCGGACACCTGCTCGATCTCCGCGTCCCCGTAGAGCGGCCATTTGACGGCGTCCGTTGCGGCGGCGGTGACGGCCTTCGGCCCGCCGTTGACCGCCAGCGTTTCCGCCTTTGCCGTCTGCGCGGCGGCCTTTCCGGAGGTTCCCGCCCCCGCCAGATAAATCCCCGCGCCCATCATCCCGGCGTTTTTCAAAAAGCCGCGGCGTGTGTCGGTTGAGCTGTTCTTGTCCTGGTGCATGATTTTGGACCTCCATTTGTGTTCGCGTAACGCAGCCGACAGAAATCTGCCCTGCAGGGCCATGCTTTGAGCATACTCGCAGCGTGCACGCCGCGTCAATGGGCCGGGGAAGGGCGGCTGAAGGAAGGTTTATTTTTCCACCGCATCGACGTATCACCTGTGTTGTCCCGCCGACATCCGACTGAAACATTATCCATTTAGCGTTGCTTTCATATTCAATCATTGTTGCCAAGGCAAGGGAGTAGAACACTCTTCAAATCGCTTGACAAAATACCGTGTTTTACCCTATAATGAGCTTAAGCATTCGAAAGGATTGATTTATGAAAAATTACCTGAAGGCAATTCGAAAAAAAAAGGGCCTAACTCAACGACAATTGGCTGAATCTACCCATACGAGCCAGCAACAGATTCAGCGTATTGAGTCTGGAGTACAAACGGTACGACTCGATTTGGCCACCAGCATATGTGCTATCTTGGATGAACCACTCACAGCCGTATTTCCAAAGACGTACAGACCTATACAAAAGGAATTGAGAAGGGCAAAATCAGACAGCAAGTCTTTGGATTTGCATAAATTGCACGATGAACTACTAAAAGCTGGAATCGAAACAGACCCATTACAGTATTTCATAAAATACCGGATCCGAGGAGGAGTTACAAATATTCTTGCCCTGACTGGTCCAGTATACAAAAACCTCTATGTGCAGTTGCAGAATAGGCCAGATGAAACATCTTTTGTAACATTCAATTCAGGGTCAAGTGTATTTTTGCTAAACCTAAATCATTTACAGTATTGCCACTTTCTATGGGAAGCGCCTCGGATATATGATAGAAAATATGATGAAAAAGATGCATGTAGTCTAAATATTTTCCTTGCAGGAGATACGGAACCACTGAAGTTTGACATAGAACCAGATACTGAAATAATGTCTGCAGATTGTGATGATGAAAAATCAACGCAACTTCAAAGGATAATTTTTGATGCAGAATACCATATTCCACAGGTTGATGACTCGAGGTTTATAATCTTTGATGATATAGATGGGGAGACTGTATTTATCAAATGGGACGATATCGCCATGCTAAGTTTTCCCCTCAGTTACATGTGCCCTGATCTATATGAGGCAGAGATGGAGGGGTTAGGCGAGGACGAAGAATAAAGAATATATATTCACTAGACACAATATAGCTCTCAGGTAATATACACGCTTCAATAAGTGGGAAAATATGAATAATAATTAAGCTACTCATAGAGGAGGTTGCAAAATGAACATTGATTTTGATTCACTAATAAAAATTTTGCCATGGGTGCATAAACAGTGGTACTCTGCTTGGGGTATGCTTGCAGCTATTGCATTGGCAACAATGACATTAATTGTTTATTATGGTGGGAAAGATATTTCACAAATATCACTTGCAAATTGGCTATTCATTACGGCAATCAACTTGGGAATTGGCCTTGTTTGGTGGTATCAAAACAAAATAGAAAAATGCAAAAAAGATCACATAGGATTTGCAATAGCAATTGATGTAAAATGCCCTAAAGAAAGAGAGATAATCGTAAATGACTTTATAAAAGTTATGAGGCGATTGCTTGATTCACATACAACAAATAACTGTCGGCTTATGCTTCTCGAAGTGCCACAACGTTACGCCTGTAAGATTACAAGTGAATCAGCAGAAAAAATTATGGACCGCTCCCGTTGCCATTTTTTACTGTGGGGAGAAGCTCGTCTCCGGTCCATTAATGGAAAGCAAACGCATGTGCTAGATTTACGAGGTATGGTACGGCATGCATCGATCTCAGCCGATGTGCAAAAGCATTTCTCGGAAGAATTTGCTACGCTTCTTCCAAAACAAATGTTTTGTCCACGCGAAAATGATGTTATTCATCTTGAAAATATCGGCCGTTTAGTTGCATGCAGTTCAAGGTATATCATTGCGGTTGCTGCGGCATTGTCAGGAGATTTAGATTATTCCGAACAAATGTTTACTGAAATACTTAATTCAGATGCTAAGAAGATACAATTTAATCCTATTGTTGCTAAAGTAATACAAATGATACCGCGCAGGCTTGCGCAACTATATCAAGCCCGAGCGAGTATGGCATATTATGAATGGCGCAAAAACAAAGTTCAAAATAATCTTGATGCTATAAAAAATAACTTAACAATTGCTAGTAGATATGATAACACATTGAGCGGAATATTAAATCTTTGGGCCATTTATTACTTTATTTCATCACGCGATATCACGATGGCTTTCTCCACGCTTCGCAAGTGTAATGATATAAGTAATATAAATATTCGCTATAGTATGGCGTTTCTTTTTGCATATAGAGGAAATCTTCGAGAAGCCCGAAAAATATACCGAAATGCACTTAAATCAAAATTACCAACTGAGACATTTATTGAAATTAATATATTTATCCAGGATGTGCTAGAAAATGAGCCAGATAAAATACAATTGTGGTTTTGTATCGGATGGATTTTCTGGAAAGGTCTTGGCGATATTGTTAATGCCAAAAAATCATTTGTTAAGTTCATAGAATATAGTTCCGAGCGAAAACTATTTATAGATGATATGCGTGTAGTTGAATCGTATTGTCAAGAAATTCGGTCATGAACATGTGCTCAGGTAAATATATATATTTTACTGAAATTAATATCGAGTGTGCCCAAATAATACTGATCTATAAGAGAAAAGCCATAAAATAATCTAATGTTATGGTAGCCCAATGTAAATGCTATATGTATAAAAGTATGGTAAATATGTTATAAATTAAATGCGTATATTATCAAATATTATTTAAATAATATAAGTTCTATTTATGAAAGCCTATTTATAATTGCCGTATATTCCGCTAAAGTATAGTACCGTGATGTTAATGTTAGGTAATTTTAGGAGAATGCGAATTTCGCTATTATCGCAGTATGATGTGCCTAAAAGGTCTATCTTGGACCATTTTCGAAGCATGGGGATATTCTGTATAGCCTCTCGGACCCGTTGCGGCGACTATCCATTTTATGCTTGAATCTCATGAAGTGATGGGAGGAAAACCGTCCCAACAGGGTTGGCTAGACAATCTTATAGGGGCATCCATAAGTCTTACCCTCTATCTGAATTCACTGGCCATACTCATCTTTTCAGCGAAAAACACTGAAATTGAACTGTCAGTGGATGTTTGCTATAATACTGCTCCCTCTGCATAAGGATTGTCCGCGGCTGGGGGAGTAGCAGAATCAACCGGCGCCGCCCTGAACCGGCCGCGCACGACACCCACATTGAGGGGAGGTTGAGCACGAGTGACCAAGGTTCGCGTAAAGGCTGACGAGCCCTTTGAGAAGGCCCTGCGGCGTTTCAAGAAGAAATGCAACAAGGAAGGCCTGATGCAGCGGCTCAAGGAAATCAAGTACTTCGAGAAGCCGTCGGAGCGCCGCCGCCGCAAGCTGGCGAAGGCGATCTCCCGCGCGGTGCTGGAGGAGGTCTGAGACCTTCCCGCCCGCCGACAGTTAAATCCATGCGTTACCACACGGGACCCCGCTCATCCGGGGCCCCGTGTTTGTTTTATCGTGTTTTATTTTACCGGCGGAACCGAAACGTTCTCAGTTTCCGCCGGGTCAGACCCTGGTGACAGTTGACATTGGCGCGCCCGTCCGCGGGCCTGTGGAGAATCAGGCCGGAGAATGCCGCCGGCCCCAACCTGAAGCGGAGACACCCCATGACCCGAGTAATTCCAGCCCTGATCATGACGACCCTTTTCGCCGCCATGGCCTGCGCGGAGGAGGCGGTGCCCGTCCGCGTGGGGGTGTTTCCCCAGGAAATCGCCCGGACCTTCACCACGGAGCAGGGTCTGCCGGACAACGAAGTTGATGACGTTTTTATTTTGGACGGCGCGGTGACTGCGGACACGGACGGGGGCTTCGCCCGTTTCGACGGCACGGCCTGGACGGCCTGTGATGGGGAGAACCCCCGGTTTGTGCTGGAGCCGGGCGAGGGCGGCTACCGGCTGGAGCCGCGCAGGGAGGGGGAAACGGAAAAGATTGAGGCGGTCCACCGCGCCCCCCGGACGGCGGAACCCCTTGCGGTGGGCGCGGCCGAGGGTCTGTTCCTCCGGGATGACGCGGGCCTTTATGCCAAGGCGGACATCGCCGACGGGCAGGGGCGCCACTGGGCGGTGTCCGACGTGCGCGGCGTGGCATTGGACGCGCAGGGTCGGCTCTGGTTCGCCACGCTGGCGGGCGCGGGCTGCCGGGGCGCGGACGGCAAGTGGACTTTTTACACCGGGGCGGAGGGACTGCCGTACACCGACATCACCTGCATGGCGGCGGGCGCGGACGGTTCGGTCTGGTTTGGCACCACCAAAGGCGCCATACGGTTCAAGGACGGCAACTGGAGCTACCGCCAGGGCCGGCGCTGGACGCCGGATGACGACATCCGGGCCCTTGCCGTGGACGACAAGGGCCAGGCATGGCTGGCCACCAGCGAGGGGGTCGGCCTCATCGGTTACCAGCCCATGACGCTGGCGGAAAAGGCGGCGTTCTACAATGACGAGCTGGACCGGCTCATCAAGCGCACCGAATACGGCTACACCTCGGAGGTGGGCTTGAGGGTCGCCGGGGACAAGAGCACGGTCGTTTACACCGACAGCGACAACGACGGGCTGTGGACGGGCATGTACGGCGCGGCGCAGGCCTTTGCCGTCGGCGCGACAAAGGACCCGGCGGCGCGCATCCGGGCAAAGAAGGCCTTTGAGGCGATGCGCTTCCTGCAGACGGTGACCCAGATGAGCGAGGCCAGGCCGCCCAGGGGCTATGTGGCGCGGACAATCCTCCCCGGCGACGGTCCGGACCCGAACAAGGGCCGCATCGAGGGCGACAGGGAGCACCGGGAAAAGAACGACAGGCTGTGGAAGGTGTACGAGCCCCGCTGGCCCAAAACCACGGACGGGAAGTGGTACTGGAAGAGCGACACGAGCAGCGACGAGCTCGACGGCCATTATTTCTTCTACCCGGCCTATTACGACTATGTCGCGGAAACGGAGGAGGAGAGGGAGGCGGTCCGCGCCGTGGTGCGCGATCTGACGGACCACCTCGTTGACAACGGCTTCTACCTGATGGACCACGACGGCACGCCCACGCGCTGGTCCGTGTACGGCCCCGACGCGCTGAACAACGATCCGAACTGGTGGTCCGAGCGCGGCCTCAAGTCGTTGAGCTTGCTTTCCTACCTCGCGGCGGCGGAGCATGTGACGGGCGACCAGAAATACGCCGCGCTCAGCCGCGAACTTGTGGAAAAGCACGCCTACCGCGCCAACGCCATGTTCTACAAGGTCCATTTCGGCCCGGGCTCGGGCAACCAGTCCGACGACGAGATGGCCTTCATGTGCTTCTACAACCTGATGAAATACGGGAAGGACGAGGCGCTCAAGAAGGAAATCCTCTATTCCTTCTACTCCGCGTGGACCGTGGAGCAGCCGGAGATGAACCCCTTCTTCAACTTCTGCTACGCCGCCTTCGGCCGCGGCGCCACCTACGACAATCCCTGGGGCACCCACGGCATCGCCCCCTGGACCGGCTGGCTCGCGGACTCGGTGGCCACGCTCATCGACTTCCCCCTCGACCGGGTGAACTGGGGCCACCAGAACAGCCACCGCGCCGACATTGTGATGCTGCCGCGCCAGCAGGCCATGGAACCCTACGAGCAGGGCGGGGCCCGCATGCGCGGCCACCGGGTCAACGGCCGGGTGCTGCCCGTGTCGGAGCGCTTCTTCGGCCACTGGAACACCGACCCCTGGCAGCTCAACTACGGCGGCAACGGCCATGAGCTGTGCGGCGGCACCGTCTTCCTGCTGCCCTATTACATGGGCCTGCTCCACGGGTTCATCGCGGAATAAGGCCGCGCGCTGTGCTATACTTTTTCCACAGGGACGGGCGGCGAGGCGCCGCCGCGAAGCCCGAGGAGGAACACGTCAGATGCTGAAAGACCGCATGGTGCGCGTGAAACTGCGCAAGCATTTCCAGCAGCAGCGCCCCGTCTCCTATGTGGGCCGGGTGACCGCGTTCAACGACTTCTGGGTGGTGATGGAGGCGAAAATGCTCATGATGTCGCGCCAGCAGCCCACGGGCGTGCAGCTCGACGCGAAGCCCTCCGCCGTGGTCATCCCCCGCGACAACATCGAATCCATCCGGGTCCTGCCCGACTCCTTTGACATGAACGACATCCAGTTCGCCACCGACGGGCAGCAGATCCGGATGCTGGTGAGAAACGCGTCCGACTGCTTCATCGGCGAGATGGGCGAGGGCTGAGGACGGCGCGCGCGTCACGGTGTGATGGTGACGCGCCCCCCGTAGATGGATGCCTCGTCGGGCCGGTCCGCCGCGCGTTCATGCTGGGAATACCAGGTGACCAGCAGCACGGGCGGACCGTTGGGGTCGGCCGCCGGATCAGTGATGAGTCCGGGGTAGGCCGTGTCGCCGCCGCTGGGTAGGGTGATCAGTTTTTTCACCGCCCCGTCCTTCAACTCCCAGAGGGAGGTGTTGTACCCCTTCTCGTCCTTCCCGCGCCCCGCCACAAAGCAGCGATCCCCCCATTCCGCGAACACGGGGCAGTGGATCACCGGCTCCAGGTCCCGCTTTTCCCACTGTGCGCGTCCGGGACCACTGCGTAGCCACATGGAGTTTCCCGCCTTGTCGCAGGTGCGCGCCACCATTTCCAGGCTGCCGTCCGGAAGAAACCGGATGTCCGCCTCGTCGGGAATGCGTTCCTTTGTGACGAGTCCCGTGTCCTCCCAGGCGAGGCCGTCGGCGGATTTCAGCAGCCGCAGCTCGCCCTCCTTGAAGGAGGGCCACTGCAGGAAGTAGGCCGGGGAGTAAAGGACGCCCCCATGGGCGCGCACGCGCCACAGCCACCAGTCCGGCTGGTGTACGCCGCGCACTTCCGACCAGTGTTCCCCGTCGGTGGTGGTGGCGAAATGGGAACGCAACCGGCCCCGCCCCGGCGTTCCGTTGTCCTTCGCGTGGGCCAAATCCCACACGCCGAAAAAGAGAAACAGGGTGTTGTTCAACACGGTGAAATGGGGGTCCCGGTCGTCGCCCAGGGTGTCCACCACGGCGCACTGTTCCCACACCAAGAAGTCGCGGCTCCGCATCACCCGAATTTCGCCGTCCATGGACAGGTGCCCCGCGCCGTGGCGGAAGCACAGATAGTAGGCGTCGTTCCAGCGCACCAGGTCGGTGAATGCGTTGTGCCGTCCGTCGCCGAAAATCTTTACCGGCCCCGTCAGCAATGCTTCCGCCCGGGCGTCGCACGCCGCGGCGAGACAGGCCAGGAGTGCGGCCAGCAGTATGGTTGTCCGGTTCATGAGAGGGTCTCCCGTGGGTTGCGCCGCGTTGCGGTGGTCCCGGTAGTATAGCGCGGCAGGTGCCGGACCGGACAAAACCCTGCTATGCTTTGGAAAAAGTTGGAGCATGCGAACCCATGAAGATGCGGATGGCTGGGTGGCTGGCGCTGTTTGGCGCGGCGGGTGTGTGGTGTTTTTTATCCCCTGCGTTCGCGCAACCCCCGGAAAACCTGGCCTATTCGGCGCACATCAGTGCCAGCAGTGAATTCAATGCCGAGTATGGGGCGGCCAGGGTCGCGGACGGGCAGATTCCCGGCGCGAATTCCCAGGCCGACGCGGGGCTTGCCTGGTGCGTGAACGGCGCGGCGGGCACGGAGGCGGCGGAGCTGGTGTTTGAGTGGGACGCGCCGGTGACGCTGGGCGAGGTGGTGTATTACGCGCGCACCGCGTGGATGCCCACGGAATGCTGGAAGTCCTGCGCGCTCCACGCCGACGGTTCGGCCGCGCCCTTTCACACCGCCGCAACGGGGATGGTGGACGGCCCCCAGCGGATCCGCCTTTCCGCGCCGGTGACCCTGAAGAAGCTCAGCCTGCGTTTCAGCGGCTCCCATGGCGGCCTCAACCCCGGCGCCTCGGAGGTGCAGCTTTTCACCGAAAGCCCCACGGACGCGCAGCTTGCGGAATCCGCCGAGGAGGCCGCCGCGCGCGCGGCCCTGCGCAACCTGCCCGCCGCGGACCGGGTTGATCCGGAAAAACTGGCGGAACTTATCGGCAGACTTGAGGCGAGGCACGGCGCGGCCTTCTCCGGGGCGAAGGGGTTTTGGGTCGAACTGGCGCGGCTGCGCGGCGATCTCGAAAATGCGGGAGGCCGGACCAAAAAGGAAAAGGCGGCGCGGGCGGGGCTGGCGGATTTGCAGCGGCGCGTGCTGCTTTTCGACACGGACCGGCTGGTGGTGATCAAACGCCACGAGATCGTCGCCTCCCATGTGTACACCTACCACTATGAGGGGTTCCGGGCGGGCGGCGCGCTGTGCGTGGCCGATCTGCGCGGGGACAGGCCTGCCGTCACCGAGCTGGTGGCCTCGCCCGGCGGCCAGATACTCGACTGCGACCTGTCCCATGACGGGCAAACCATCCTGTTCAGCTGGCGGCAGAGCGAGAAGGAGGGCTACCACCTCTGGACCGTCGGCGCGGACGGGAAGGGGCTGCGCCGAATCACGGAGGGCCCCTGGCATGACTACAACGGCTGCTGGCTGCCCGACGGAGGCATCGCCTTTCTGAGCACGCGCACCGCCCAGTTCGCCTACTGCTGGCATGCGCCCGTGGGCGTGGTGCACCGCATGGATGCGGACGGAACGAACGTGCGGAAACTGTCCGGCAACTACCTGAACGACTTCACGCCCGCCGTGCTTGAGGACGGCAGGCTCATCTTCACCCGGTGGGAGTATGTGGACCGGCCCGCCATCCCGATCCAAAGCCTGTGGACCATGAACCCCGACGGCACCACCCTGGCGGGCTACTTTGGCAACCGTGTCATCTCCCCCGGCACCTTCATGGAGGCGCGGTCCATCCCCGGCACGGGCAAAATCGTGTGCACCATGACGGGCCACAACGGGCCCACGCGCGGCGCCATCGGCGTGGTGGACCGGAGTTTCGGCGACAACAGCCAGGCCGCCATCGAGAACATCACCCCCGACGTGCCGGTCCCCGCCGTGAACGAGGGCAACGGCAACACCGAGGGATCAAAACTGTACAGCTGCCCGTGGCCGCTGGATTCGGAGCGCCTGCTGGTGTCGGCGCAGGGGCCCGTGCTGGTGCGTGATTTCGCGGGCGGCTGCCAGTCCGTGGCGCTCCCACCGCCCCGGAAGGGGATGCAGTACTTCTCCGCCATCCCGCTGCGCCCCCGCCCCGCGCCGCCGGTGCTGGCCTCCGCCCCGCCCGCCCCGGAGCGGGGGGAGCTTGCCGAGGTGTTCCTCCAGGACGTGCACAGGGGACTGGAGCCGCAGGTGGAAAAGGGCGTGGTGAGGCGCATCCGCGTGGTGCGCGAAATGCCCAAAACCGTGCGCATAGACCCGTCGCTGCGCGCATTCGGGTTCCAGTTTCCGGTGGTGTCCTGCGGCGCCACCTACGCCGCCAAGGACGTGCTCGGCGAGGTGCCCGTGGAGGGGGACGGCTCGGCCTTCTTCAGGGTGCCCTCCGGCGTGCCGGTGTACTTCATGGCGCTGGACGCGGAGGGCCGCGCGGTGCAGCGCATGCGCACCTTCACCCACTTCATGCCGGGCGAGCGCCAGGGCTGCGTCGGCTGCCACGAGCCGCGCCGCGGCACGCCGCCCGTGCGCCGCAGCCTTGCCCCCGCCAAGCCCCCCCGCGACCTGGAGCCGCCCGAGTGGGGCGCGGGCGGGTTCAGCTACGTCCGCACGGTCCAGCCGGTGCTCGACCGGTACTGCCTGGAATGCCACAACCCGCTGCGCCCGGAGGGCGGGCTCGATCTTTCCGGCGACCGCACCGACTATTTCAACGTGTCCTACGAGAGGCTGGCGCGGGACGACCAGGGCCCGGAGGGCAGCCCTTATGTGAGCTGGATCCCCACCTACAACGGGCAGGAGCAGAACATCCTGAAAATCACGCCCCTCGCCTGGGGCTCGCCCGCGAGCAAACTGGCCGCCCTGGTGGCGGGGGGGCATCCGGACGGGGACGGGAAAAAACGCTTCGACATGGACGACGCCAGCCGCCGACGCCTGTACGCCTGGATGGACCTGAACGTGCCCTACTACGACACCAGCGAAACGTCGCACCCCGGCAACGAGGGCTGCCGCCGCATTTATTCGCCCACGGTGGACAGGGTGCTTGAGGACGTGGGGAAACGGCGCTGCGCCGAATGCCACGCGGGGGGCGCGTTCCCCCGGCGGGAGTGGATCCGCGTCACCGCGCCGGAACTGAACACCTTCCTGCTCGCCCCGCTGGCGCGGGCCGCGGGCGGCACGGAGCGCTGCGGCAGGCCGGTGTTCGCGGACAGGGCCGATCCCGACTACGCCGCCATCCTCGCGGAGCTGAAACCGCTCGAGGACGGGCTGAAGACGCTGCCCCGCACGGACATGCCCGGCGCGAAACCAGCCCCGGAGGTGTGCCGCGACCGGTATTGAGCGGCGTGGTTATTTCCCCGGCGCGCCGATGCAGTAGAGGTGGGATGCCGTCCTCAGGAAAAGCCGGTCGCCCGAAACCGCGAAGGAGGAGAGGGTGTTGCCCCCGTCGAGCTTGTTGGTGGCCAGGATTTTGAAGGAGGGCCCCGCCGCCATCACGGTGGTCACCGCGTCCTCGTTGGTGATGTAGAGCCGTCCGCCCGCCAGCAGGGGCGACGCGCTCACCGTGCCGGGCGCGGTGCGCTCCGGCCCCCAGATCACCGCGCCGGTTTTGGGCTCCAGGCAGGTGGCCACGCCCCGGTCGTCCACCATGTAGAAAAACCTGCCGTCGCACAGGGGCGTGGGCACGTCGGGCCCGCCCGCCTGTTCCCATTTCCACACCACATGCGTGGCGGAAACGTCGCCCGCGCCGTCGGCGCGCACCGCGATGAGCGGCTTCTTGCGCGACGGGGCGAAGACCATGCCGTCCGCCGCCGCCACTGTGGCGATGATGCGGTTGTACTCGTCATTGCGGGGGTTCAGCCCGTAGGTGCGCCATTTCTCCGCGCCCGTGCCGGGATCGTGGCCCGTGACGCAGTCCCCGCCCGACAGGATGAGCTGGTCGCCGTCCTTTCCCTTCAGCAGGGTGGGCGTGTTGTACGCGTCCGGGGCCTCCTTGGGCGCGTCGGTGGGCCGCTCCACGCGCCAGCGCTCCTCCCCCGTGGCCCCGTCCAGCGCGAGCAGGTAGGAGGGGGCGTCCGTGCGGTAGCCATGGAGCACCTGAATGATCACGTTCCCGCCGTACAGCACCGGCGACGAGGCGTAGCCGAAGTTAAGCCCGAATTCACCGTACTGCGCCGGAATGTTCTTCCGCCAGACCACGTTGCCGTCCATGTCCAGCGCGGCGATGACGCCCGATCCCGTCAGCGCCCACACATGCGTCCCGTCGGTCACCGGCGTCGGCGAGGTGTTGTTCTGCTTGTTGAACAGCGCGTTGCCCACCGCCACCTCCCGTTCCCACAGCGTCCCGCCATCCTGTTTGGAAAGGCACAGCAGCAGCAGCGCGTCGCCGCCCGCCTTCTCCTGCTCCCCCGCGCCCGGCTCCGGCTTGGACGGTGACATGACAAACACCTTTTCGCCCCAGACAATCGGGGAGCTGCCGCTCCAGGAGGGCAGGGCCGCCTTCCACAGGATGTTCTCCGACTCGCCCCATGTCACCGGCGGATCCGCCGAGGGGGCGATGTTGTTTTGGTCCGGCCCCCGCCACTGCGGCCAGTTCTCCTGCGCCGTCCCGGCCCCCGCAGCCATCATCAGTGCCGCCGCCGCGAGCGCGGCCGTCCAGTTTCTTCGCATCGGCGCGTCCTTTCATGGGTTGCATGCGCCCCCAATGATAGGGAATGGCGCGGCGGATGTCCAGATTGGGGCGGCAAGGGGAAAACGGCGCGCCAAAAATGGATGCCTGCGGGTGGTTTCGTTTTTTGCCGTGATGGGATATCATGGACATGCGTTGCCGGACGGTTTTTTCAACAACAGGAGGTGTGAACCATGCGGAATGCGGGGCTTTTTCTGATGCTGTTCGGGTTGGTGCTGGCCGGGTGCATGCGCGGGCCGGAGGAGGCCCCGGGCGGGCTGGCGGCGGGGGACTTTGTGAAGACCTGCGAAAACGGCTTTGACGCCGCCGACCAGGCGCAGGACCAGAACGACTACGCCTGGTCCATGGAGCACTTCATTCCGGACGGGGCAAAGGAGGACGGCGGCCATGTCTATGTGGGCACCTGGAACCGGGTGCAGCAGTGGAAGGGCTTCCAGGGGAACCGCCAGCCGGTGTATCCGGAGATTCGGCGCTACCGCGCCGATCTTTCCCCCGCCGTGTGGGAGACGGTGCTGGACACGCGCACCCTGGGCATGGACGAACACAGCCGCCCCCACGGGTTCCGCTCGATGCTTTCCTACCGCAACCAGTGCGACGGCAAAAAGTACCTGTACGCCGGGGGCCGGGGCGACACCACCTCGCTGTGGCGTTCGGCCACGGGCGAGCCGGGCTCGTGGGAACAGTTCTGGGTGTCGGACCAGACGGGTTCCATCCGGGGCCTGACCGTCCACAAGGGCCTGCTTTACATGTCCTTTTACAACGACTACGCGATGGTGGACAAGTCGGCGGACGGCGACTCCCTTCCCAAGGCCGACGAGGGCAGCGCGGTCATCCTCGCCACCGACGGGGACCGGGTGTGGACCGTCATGAATGACGGATTCGGCAACAGGCGGAACGTGGGCATCTTCACCCTGGAGTCCTTCAATGGATGGCTGTACGCGGGCACGCACAACCCGCTCCAGGGCGCGGAGGTGTGGAAGCTGGAGGGGCCCGATCCCGCCGCGCCGCCGGTGCGGATTATCAAACACGGCGGCCCCCGGTGGATGAACGAGGCCTTCATGACCATGTGCGTGTGGGGGGACCATCTGTATGTCGGGGCGCAGGCCAGCTTTATCATGCGCATGGTGGGCGGGCTGAAGGCGGCGGACGTGGTGCGCATTGACCGGAACGACCACTGGGAGGCGGTGACCGGCCCCGGCTCGGTTGCGGATGAGAGAAGCGGCTTCGGCGAGCGCAGCAATGCCTATATCTGGTCCATGTGCGAGCATGACGGATGGTTCTACGTCGGCACCTACGACATCATGCCCGGCCTGAGTTACATGCTCACCCACCCCGGCTTCATGCTGGGAATCATGGGGCTGGGCGGCAAGGCGGCGGAGGCCGAAGGGGACAAGCTGCTGGCGCTTACCACCCTGGAGATGGTGCTGTGGCGGAAAAACGCGGGATTTGACCTCTACAAGACGCGGGACGGGCTCAAGTGGTACTGTGTGACCGCCGACGGGCTGGGGAACCACGAAAACTACGGCCTGCGCACCATGAAATCGGCCAACGGCACCCTGTTCCTGGGCACGGCCAACCCCTACGAGGGCCTGGAGATTTGGGCGGGAGCCGCCCCCCCGCAGTGACCATGGGACGGCATCGCGGGCGGAGCCGCGCCCGCCGTTGAAGCCTGCTGCCCGCAAAAGGTGTTTTTTGGGGGGAGGTGTTCCTTGTTTCCCCGCACCCCTAAGATTTTTCCGTTCCCGCCCGTTATTAAGGTGTCAGTGCACCGGTGACGACGGGAACCGCTCCGGAACGGTTCCGAAACCAACAATCAGGATGAGGGAACCCAACGATGGAATGGGTGAGAACGGCGCTGGAACGGCATGAGGCCCCCCTGGTCCGCTATGCCGCGCGCATCACGGGCGACGCGGAAAGCGCGCGCGACGTGGTGCAGGAGACCTTTCTGAGGCTGTGCCGCGCGGATCGGGACAAGGTCGGGGACCATCTGGCCGCCTGGCTGTACACCGTCTGCCGCAATCTCGCCCTGGACCACCGCAGAAAGGAGCAGCGTATGACACCCCTGGACGAGGCGGCCACCGCCGCCCTGCCCGGCCATGGCGCGCCCGCCTCGGCGCTCGCCGAACGGGCCGAGGCGCGCAGCCGCGCGGACAGTCTTCTGTCCCCGCTTCCACCCAACCAGCAGGAGGTGATCCGGCTTAAATTTCAGGAGGGCCTGTCCTACGGGGACATCAGCCGGATCACGGGACTCAGCACCTCCAACATCGGCTATCTAATCCACACCGGCCTCAAGACCGTCCGCAGGCAGATTGCCGCCGGGAACGGCCCCGCCGGGGAGGTTGTGTCATGAACATCACACCGGACGATCCCATTCTCACCGCCTACGCGCTGGGCGAGCTGGACGACGGCACCCGCGCCGAAGTGGAGGCGTTTTTGGAGGGCAACGAGGCCGCGCGGCTTGAGGTGGAGGGCATCCGCGAAACCATCGCCCTGCTCACCGCCGAATTCGCCGCCGAAACCGAAGAAGTGTCCGGCCTCACCGGGGAACAACGCGCCGCGCTGCTCGCCGAGGCGGAAAAGGCCGAAGGCACCCCAAACATCACCCCGCTGCCCGTCCGGCCCCGGATCTGGCTGCGCTACGCCCTGGCCGCTTCCCTGCTGCTGTGTGTTGGCGCGGTTTTTGTGCTCCCGGCGCTGACCCGCGCCCGCGAATCGGCACGCCGCCAGGAATTCCCCGTGGCACGGCAGGAGGTCCTCCCCAAGGGCGATCTGCCTGAAGCCACGCCGTCCGCCCCGCAAAGCGCTGTTGCGGTGCAGCCCCCCGTGGCGCTGGAAAAGAAACAGGAGAACGAGGGTGCCGTGAGTGCCCAGGCGGCCCCCGCCGCCCCCACAGCGGTGACGGCGGATGAAAAGGATGACGCGGGCACGGCCCAGCCGGCGCAGGAACCCGTCCCCACTCCGCCTGCCCCCGCCGCCCCTGTGGATGAATGGGCCGAGGTGGGCGTGAAAACCATGTCGCAGCAGCAGGTCATAGGCCTGCCTGAGGAGGCGCCAGCCCCCCCGCCAGCGGTTCAGTCTGCCGCCGCAGAAGCCCCCAAACCGGAAAAAGCCAAGGAAGCGCCCGGCATAAACGTTGGCGCGGACGCCCCGCCCGCCCCGGCCCCGGCGGGTCAGGTTGTTGAACAGCGCACCCGGCTGAACGTGAAGGCTGATTTCACTGATAATGTCGGCAAGTTCACGGAACTGCCGCCCGCAGAAGCCCGGGAGCAACTTAAGAACCTTGGCTACGCGACCAATGCGGACGGGGTGTCCGCCCAGGCGGGCGCGGCCCCGGCGAAAAAAGCGGAGCCAGCGGCCGGGGGCGGGGTGAACCTCTACTGGAACCAGCCCGTTGTGCCGGACCGCGAGGCCTACACGCCCGTCACGGAGAATGCCTTCCAGCGGGTGGCGGACGCGCCCCTGTCCACCTTCAGCATTGACGTGGACACGGCGTCCTATGCCAACATGCGTCGCTTCCTGGGCCAGGGCACGCTGCCCCCGGCAGACGCCGTGCGCATCGAGGAGCTGATCAACTACTTCAAGTACGACTACCCCGCGCCGCAGGGCGACGCGCCCTTCGCCGTGGCGGTGGACATGCACCCCTGCCCGTGGAACCCGGGGCACTTTCTTGCGCGCATCGGCCTGCGGGGCAAGGAACTGCCCGCACAGGAGCGGCCCGCGGCGAACCTGGTCTTTCTGGTTGACGTGTCGGGCTCGATGTCGGACGGCGACAAGCTGCCCCTGCTGAAACAGGGCATGAAGCTGCTGGCGCGGAGCCTGGACGGGCGCGACCGCATCTCCATCGTCACCTACGCGGGCAACGCGGGCGTGCAGCTGCAGCCCACCCCCGGCGACAACCAGGCAACGATCCTCCGCATCCTGGACGGCCTCCGGGCGGGCGGCTCGACCAACGGCGCGGGCGGCATCCAGATGGCCTACGACCTCGCCCGGCGCAGCTTCATCCAGGGCGGCGTCAACCGCGTGATCCTCGCAACCGACGGCGACTTCAACGTGGGCGTGAGTGACACGGACGCGCTGGTGGGGATGATCCAGCGCGAGGCGCAGTCCGGCGTGTTCCTCTCGGTGCTTGGCTTCGGCCGGGGCAACCTGCAGGACGGCCGCATGGAGGCCCTCGCCGACAAGGGCAACGGCAACTACGCCTACATTGACTCCTTCGAGGAGGCGCGCAGGGTGCTGCTCGACCAAGCGTCGGCCACGCTGTTCACCATCGCCAAGGACGTGAAAATCCAGGTGGAGTTCAACCCCTCCCGCGTGGGCGCGTACCGGCTCATCGGCTACGAGAACCGGGCCCTCGCCGCGCAGGACTTCAACGACGACCACAAGGACGCGGGCGAGGTGGGCGCGGGCCACACGGTCACGGCGCTTTATGAAATCACGCCCCCCGGGGTGGTCCCGGCGCCGCCGCAGGTGGATTCGCTGAAGTACCAGACGACGCCGCAGTCCGCCGAAGCGGCCAAACCCGCCGGAGACGCGCCCGCCGCGGGCGAGTGGATGACGGTGAAGCTCCGCTACAAGCACCCCGACGGCAGCGCGAGCAGCAAACTGGAGCTGCCCGTGCCCGCCGGGGTGGTGGAGGCGCCCGTCGCGCCGGACTACCAGTTCGCCGCGTCCGTGGCGGCCTTCGGGATGCTGCTGCGCCGCTCGGCCCACAGCGGCTCCGCCACCATGGACCAGGTGATTGAGCTGGCGCGGCAGGGGCGGGGCGCTGACCCCGACGGCGCGCGCGCGGAGTTCATCGGCCTGGTGAAAACCGCCGCCGCGCTCATGGGCCCGGTGGCCGTGCCGCAGCCCGCGCCGATGGTTGAATAAGAGGGCGTCCCGCGCATGCGGTCTGTCCGCCCCCTCCGGACCGGGGGGGGCGGACTTGTGTTTTTTCGCCCATCCGGCCCTCCGGGTTGAGCGCCCGCCCGTGATGGGATATGCTCTCAGCGGCGCGGACGGCGGCGAAAAGGTTCCGTCCCGGCGCATCCGCGCACACCGGAGGAGCATTCGATGGCCAAAGACCCCCTTTCCACCCGCCGTCAGTTCATGCGCCGCGCCGCCTCTGCGGCCACCGTTGGCGCGCCCCTCGTCACCTCCTCCTGCGTTGCGGGAAGGGGGCGCGCGGTTGCCCCAAGCGGGCGGATCACACTGGGCGTCATCGGGATCGGGCCGCGTTGCAAGCATGTCCTGCCGCAGATGCTCGGCCATCCCGACGTGCAGTGCGTCGCCGTGGCGGACGTCCAGGCGTCCCGCCGCAGGGCGGGCAAGGAATTCGTGGACGGGCACCACGGCGGGGGCGGCTGCGCCGCCTACCGCGACTTCCGCGAACTGCTCGCGCGAGACGACATTGACGCGGTGCTCATCGCCACGGGCGACCGGTGGCACTCCCCGGCGTCCATCCTCGCCATGGAGGCGGGCAAGGACGTGTACAGCGAGAAGCCCTGCGGGATCACCATCACCGACTGCCGGCTCCTCGCGGAGACCGCCCGGCGCACGGGCCGCGTGTTCCAGGCCGGGACGCAGCGGCGCAGTGTGGCCAATTTCCGCCGCGCCGTGGAACTCGCGCACGCGGGCCGGCTCGGCCGGCTCCGCACCCTCCACGCCAGCGTGTATGTGCCGGAGATAAAGACGGCCTGGCTGCCGGGGGAGCCGACGCCCGATCCGGACGTGGTGGACTGGAACCTGTGGCTGGGGCCCGCGCCGTGGCGGCAGTACAACAGCGGGTACGTCAACGGCGACTGGCGGGGGCAGTACGACTTCGACTCGGGCGCCCGGCTGCTGGACTGGGGCGCCCACACGGTGGACCTGTGCCAGTGGGCCAACCAGGCCGACGGCACCATGCCCCTCTCCTATGAGCCGGGGGAAAAGGGTGTCACGGCGCGCTATGCCAACGGTGTCACGCTGGTGATGCACTTTCTGGAGACGCCCTTCGGGGACCGGCCGGGGTGGATTCAGGAGCTGGGCACCTGCCCCGTGCGTTTCGAGGGCGACGAGGGCTGGGTGGAGGCGGGCGACAGCGGCGGCATCAGGGCGCATTCCGAACAGCTTCTGCGGGAGCTGCCCCCGCTCTCCCGGGGCGAGGCCGGCATTGACGTGCGGGAGCATTCCCGGAATTTCCTGGACTGTGTCAAGTCGCGCGGGCGGACGGCGGCCAACGGGGAGACCATGTATCGTTCCCACACCGCGTGCCACGCGGCGGCGCTGGCCTGGATGCTGGGGCGCAAACTGGAGATGGACCCCGAAAAGGGGGAATTCATCAACGACAGCGAGGCCAACGGGCTGCGGACACGCCCGGCGCGGGACTGGACCGCCTAGCCGCCGCGGGTTGACTCTGCCGGGCTTTGCGTCTACGATTACGAAAGACCGGCCGGGGATTGGCCTCCGGAAGCCCTTTGAACCGTCCCGTAAAAGCAAGGAATCCGTACCCATGCGCAACCGAAAGCCCGTTTTTGTGTCCGCGCTTGCCGCACTGGTTTTGTGCGCCCCCCATTTCGCCGCCGCCTGGGAGCACCACCCGATTTTCACCAGGCCGGTGCTCTCCACCATGACGGAGGTGAATGGCGCGGCCCCGGTGGCGGCAACGTCCCTGCAGTCGTTTCTGATCGCCGTTGAGGCGGACCTCCCCGCCTTTTTGGAGGCGGAGGAGGCATGGGCCAGGGAAAACATGCCCGCCTACCGGGCGCGCCCCGACGCGCTGGCCTTCCAGGCAACCGGCAATCCGGATGACATCGTGCAGCGTTTCCTCAGGGCCATCCGGGTGAACCCCGGCATAAAGACCCCCCTGTATGTGAGTCCCCCGGCGGGGGTGGAATCCGCAAAGGCGCCCTCGCTTGACCCGTCGGAGGTGTCCATCCTCCAAAACACCTCCAGCTTGGAGGTCTTTGACTTTAAGGCCCATTCCCCGGGGGATCTGCTTTCTCCCCTGGATGTGGCCGCCACCGCCAGCAACGAGCCGGACTACGGCATGGACATCGGCCTTTTTGAGGACAACAACACGCCCTTCGGGCTGGAATACGGGTTTGGCGCGCAGCCCTTCGGCAACCCCAACCTGGACTACGGGTCCCAGGCGCCGTTCCACATGGGCATCTACCATGAATCATGGATCGTCTACCTCTTCGCGGCGTTCCTGAAGGAAACCTATCCGGAATACCGCATCCACCTGTTCAAATCCCTGTCGGAATTCGCCTTCAGCCGCGGCCAGGACTACTGGGGCTGGCGTTTCATGGGGTGGGGTCTGCATTATCTCGGCGACCTTTCCATGCCCTACCACACCGCCGCCCTGCCCGGTTATTCGACCCTGCGGATGCTCTGGGTCAACCTGCTCAGCATGCTGGGGTGGCCCGGCCCCCAGGAGGACGCCATCCAGCTCGCGTCAAACCGCCATGTGGCGCTGGAAACCTTCCAGGGAATCATCCTCAACGGGGCCGTGCTGGCCGGGGACGTGCAGGATCCCACCCTCGCCGCGCTGCTCGCGCCCCGCGAGATTCCACGGTATGACGATGACGTCCCCCGCGACTGTCTGTCCGCCGCCACCCACGGGCTGACGATGAAAATGAACCGGGCCATTTTGAAGTACATGCCGTCCTATTATGTCTCCAATCCCGCCGTGGAATTGAACGACATACCGGAGCGGCGCGGCATTGTGGACATGATTACGGCCGAGCACGGGCCCGAGGGCGTGCGGGCGATGGGGGAAATCCAGGCGAGGGCCTTTTCGGGTTTTGCCGTCCATGGCCGCAGCTTTGTGCTGGCGGTGCTGGGGGGCGGCAACTGAGTGTTTTTGTCCCAACACAACCATGGAAGGACAGAGGAATGAGAAGCATTTTTATTGCCGGATGCAAGCTGCTGGGGCTCTATCTCACGGCGGGCACGCTTTGGTTTGTCCCGCAGTTGCTTGGTGTGTTTGCCATGGGCGCGGGCGCGCCCGGTTCCATTGGCGGTGATCCGGCGGCGCTGCCCATGCTTGCGGGGATTGCGGTGTGCATGCTGCTGCACCTGGGCTTCGGCCTGTTTTTGCTCCTGCGGACCGGGGCGGTTGCGGCGTTCGCGGGAGTGGGCGGGGAGGGGGAGGCGCCCGCCGCCCCCGCGGCGGCGGAGTTTCTCTCTGCGGGTGTTGTGCTCATCGGCTTGTACATGATTGGACGGGGACTTTCCGGCCTTCCCGCAGGCCTGCTGACCATATACGGACACATTCAGGCCATGGGCTTTTCCGCCCGCGCCATGGGGGGCGTGCTGTCATCGCTTGTTCTGGCGGGCATTGGCGTTGTCTTCGCGCGTTATCCCTCCCGGGTGCTGGCCCTGCTGCGCGGATAAGGCGGACAGCCGCAGGGTCGCCGGATGTTTTGCGTGGTATACTCCCGCGAACCATGGAGCGACCGGAATATGACCCGCCGCCACGCCGCCTTTTTTCTGCTGTTGTTGCTGGCCGGAACCACCAGCGCCGCGTCCGTGCCGCCGAAGCTGGGGGAACTCTCCGGCGCACGGCAGTTGTGCCCGACGCTGGAGCAGATGCCCGCGATATGCAATTTCCACGGTGGGCTGGCGGCGGGGCGCAATGTTCTTTCCATCGAAAGCCTCACCCTTCCGCCCCTGTCGCAGGGCGGCGAAACGGCGCGGCTGACGCTGGACGGACAAGACATTCCCGCGCAATGGTCGCAATGGCTGGCCCATGAAATCCGGCGCGGCGCGGTGTCGGACGGCCTCCGTGTGGAGACGGCGGTGCGGATGGCCTTTGAGGACGGGGGTGTCCTCTTCCGCGCCATGGTCACCAATGAAACGGACGGGACCCGCCGGGTGGAACTGGGGGTGAACACGGGCCTGTTTCTCCGCCGTTTCGACCGCACCTGGGAATGGGGACCGCCCCGCCCCGGCACGGACAAAAAAGCCGCCGCTGAAGCGACCCCGGACGGAATGCTTGCCGTTGCGGACGGCGACTCCCCGGCGGTTGCCCTTTTCGCCTTTGCCGCAAAGCCGGACTCGCTGGAAGACGGTACCAGCGCCCGCGCCGCATGGAACCTGTCCCTGAACGCGGGGGAGACGCGGACGGTGGAGTTTGTCCTGGCCGTTGGCGGTGACGGGGAAGCGATCCGCGCCAAAGCCGCCGGATGGGCCGGAGACTTCACGGTGGTGTTTGACGCCGCCCATGACCGCTGGCAGGAGCGCTTCGACGCGGCGTTCACGCCAAACAACGGCCACTTCTCCGGCCATCTTCCCCTGCTGGAAACGGGGGACAAGGCGCTGCGCCGCGTCTATTACGGCAGCGTGCTGAGCTGGCTCTGCCTGGAGCGCACCAACTTCGCCACGGGTTTCCCCCGCATATTCGCCACCGCCTCGCCCCACTACGCGCCCACGCTCACCTATTTCTGGGACACCATCAGCTATGCCACCCTCTGGGCGCTGCTGGATCCCGAACAGGTGAGGGCGCAGCTCCGCCTCTTTCTCCAGACCGACATCCACGGCTGCTACGCCGTGGACTTTCTCACCCTCAAGGGTGTCGGCCCCTGGTACAGTGCCAACGACTACACCGTGTTCAACCTGCTCTGGACCTACCTGCGCGTCACCGGCGACTGGGCCTTTCTGGACGGGGACATCGGCGGGAAAAGCGTGCTCTCCCTGATGGAGGAGCTGGCGCTGCACTGGAAAACCCTGGTGAAAAACCCCGGCGGCCTTGCCGACTACGGCACCAAGGACAACCTCCTTGAAACGGTGCCCACCTACACCAACCAGGTGGCCTCCTTCAACGCCGCCAACGTGTGGATGATGCGCACCCTCGCCCGCATTCATGAGACGCGCGGCGGTGCGGCCCGCGCCGAAACACTCAGGAACGAGGCGGACGCGCTCGCGCGGGAGGTGCTGCGCCTGGGTGACGCCGCCACCGGCTGGTGGCGCTGCCGCATGCCGGACGGACGGGAAGTCGAGACACGCAGTATCGTGGACTTTCTCACCGTGGCGGCCTGCATGACCGGGGATCTTTCCCCCGGACTGCGCGAAAGGATGATGGACGCCGCCGACCGCGAACTCTGGGCGGGATGCTGGCCCCGCGCGCTGTCGCTGGAGGATCCCTCCGCGCTGGCCACGCTGGCCTCGCCGGAAATCATGGCCACCCTCCAGTCCCCCTGGCCGGGCAATTCACTCCGCGCCGACCACGGCTTCACCGGCTCCTACGGGGCCTGGCCCGCGCTGGCCGCGGAGGGCTGCGCCCTGCTGGGACGGCCCGGCCGCGCGCGGGAACTGCTGCGCGCCGCTGAATCCGTGCTGGACGAGGGCCCCTTCGGCCAGTCCCACTACGTCTCCTCGCCCACCCGGCCCGTGCGCAAGGCCTTCATCGGCGGACAGGACTACTTTGAGGGCTGCGGCGCCGCCTTCGCCGAGGTCATCCTGCGCTGCCTCTGCGGCTACAACCCCGGCCTCCCCGGCGAACCCGCGCTGCGCCCACCCAGCCTGCCAGGCGGTGAGACGGACACACTGGTGAACCTGCGCGGGGTGAACTGAGGAAAAGACCGCCATCCCGGCTCAGTCCTCGGGCTTTTCTCCGGCGGGCGCCATTTTGACAAGGCGCGGCTGGAACCGGGCGAGCGCCTCGACAAGATCGGTCTGGGCGGCCATGACCTCCCCGATATCCTTGTAGACCATGGGCAGCTCGTCCACGCCCGCGGACATGACGATGACGCGGCGCTCCTCCAGCAGGGCCTTCGCGTCATGCCAGCGGAAGGATTCGCGCGCCTTGTTGCGGCTCATCACGCGGCCCGCGCCGTGGGAGGCGCTGTTCAGGCTTTCCGGGTTGCCGAGGCCGCGCACCAGATAGCCCGGCGCGGCCATGGAGCCGGGGATGATGCCCGTGACGCCCCGGCCGGCGGGCGTCGCGCCCTTGCGGTGCACCACCACCTCCTCCCCGTCGTGGACCTCTTTCCACGCGAAGTTGTGGTGGTTTTCCACCTCCAGCAGCGGGTGCGCGCCCAGGTGCTTTGTGATGTGCTTGTGGATGAGCGCGTGGTTCGCCGCCGCATAGGCGCCCATCAGTTCCATGGCATCCCAGTATTCGCGGCCCTCCCCGCTGTCCAGATCAAGCCAGGCCAGGTAGCGCACCGCGTCGGGCAGGCCGCGCCGCCGGTCCCGGGCGATGCGGCTGTAATGCTCGCACACCGCCGCGCCCGTGCCCCGGCTGCCGCTGTGGCTGAGCAGCGCCACATAGGTTCCCGGTTCCAGCCCCGCGTCCGCGTCCAGCACCTCCAGCGAGCCGAATTCCACGAAATGGTTGCCGCTGCCGCTGGTGCCGAGCTGGGCCCAGGCCTTGTCGCGGTGTGAGCGGGTGACGGGGGAGACCGTCCAGTCCCCGTCCATCACGGCGTGCTCGCGGCGGCGCTGGAAGGTGGCCCCCACGCCGAAGCGGGTCTCGTCCTCGATGGCGCGGCGGAGCTGCTCGATGTTGCGGTCCAGCGCGGAGACGGGCAGGTCGAGCACGGTCATGCGCATGCGGCAGGCGATGTCCACGCCCACCGCATAGGGGATCACCGCGTTGCGCGCGGCGAGCACCCCGCCGATGGGCAGGCCGTAGCCCACGTGCGCGTCGGGCATGAGCGCGCCGCGCACCGACACGGCGAGGCTGCACGCCGCCTCCATCTGTTTCACAGCGTTGTCGTCCAGGTTGCGGCCCCATTTGCGCCAGGGCGCGCCGCCGCCGGGATGGAGGGACGGCCCGTGCAGTTCCTCCTCCTCCGCCTTTGCGTGGCGCAGCACCGCCGCCGTGTTCGCGCCGCCGTCGTTGTGGAGCGCCTCCGCGAGGGGCGCGAAGAGGGCGTGGGTGCGGTGCTTTTCCGGGCGGTTCGCCACCGCCCGGATCAGTTTGCGGAGCTGTTTGGGGGAGATTCCCGCCTGCGCGGCGTGCTGGAGGCAGCGCCGGACGGCGGCCACCGCCGCTGGTGAGGCGATGCCCAGTTGCGCGAGTTCCTTGTCGGTCATGGGCGCAGGCCGTCGTAAATTTGCAGCAGTTCGCGGTGCGCGCGGAAGGGCACGTCGGGCCTTTCATCACGGCTGAAAAAGCGCAGGTCCCGCGCGTCGCTGCCGGGCGCCGGGACGCCCTCCCAGCGGTCCAGCACATAGCCCAGCACCAGCACGCTGTCGTACAGGGCGCTTTTCCCCAGCGTCGCGCCCAGCAGGCGAGGCCCGAAACCGCGCAGCCCCGTCTCCTCCATCAGCTCGCGCAGGACGCACTCCTCGCCGGTCTCGCCGGACTCCATGAAGCCGCCCGGCAGGGTCCAGCGCCCGGCGTGGGGCTCCACGTCCCGCTGGGCGAAGAGCAGCGCCCCCGCAGCGTCGCGCGCGAAGACGCAGCACGCGGGCACGGGGTTGCGGTAGAAAAAGCGGTTGCACGCGGCGCAGTAGGGGCGGGGCCGCTCGCCGTCGTCGCGGTGGACGAGACGCGCGCCGCAGGTGCCGCAATGGTTCCATTCAAAGGGTGTGGGGGGATTCCATGTCATGGGCGACACTGTAGAACAGAAACGCCCCGTGCCGCAAGCGCAACGGCGCGGGAAGGGGTGGAGAAACCGGATGGCCACGTCCGGCTTTTTTAATTGCGGCCCGGATTCCTGTACAATTCCCCGCATGAAACGTTGCGGCAAAACCCGCCAAACACTTTTGGCGCGGGGTGTGACGACCGTGGTGGTGGTCCTTCTGCTGGCCGCCGCGCAGTTTCATGCCTGCCGGACTCTTCCCGCCCAGGGGGAAACCCCGCCGGCAAGCCTCTCCGCCGGCATGCCCGCCCCGCTTGACCTTTTCGTGCAGACATCCCGTCAGAACACGCCGCACGATCCGTCATTCCGTCCCGACGGATTCGGCGCGACCCCCTGCGCCGCCGCGGACGGCGCGGCCTCACCGCCCAACACGGGAACGGTCCGTGCCTCCCGCACGGGCGCGTCGCCCTCCCCCCGCACCGTCCTGCTGCTCAAAAGCAGCCTGATCATCTGAGATTCATCCCTTCCCCGGCACCCCCTCTTTGTCCGCGGCGGTTTCCCGTTGTTGGGGACCGCGCCGCACGGTTTGTGTTTGAGAAAGGATGAACAGATGAAAAACACTCAGGAAACCCTGTACTGCTACAACTGCAAAAAGAATGTCACCTGCCACCACGAGCCTGTTGACCACAAGAAACAGCTCCGCACCACCCTCTTCACCTTTGGCTTCTGGCTGCCCATCTGGCTGCTCATGACCCTGGTGAAGTCCACCGTGTGCGACATCTGCGGCACACCCCTGACCCGCGACGAATAACCGTTGGCAAAAGCGGGCCTGCGGGGACAACCCCGCAGGCCCGCGCTCCTTTTCAGCGGCCGCTCACACGCGGGTGCGCGGCGTGTAGCGGGTGTGCAGCAGGTGGTGCGACTTTTCGCCCAGCGGGCGGCCGAGGAATTCCTCGTACAACTGTTTCACCGCCGGGTTTTCATGGGACTTGCGCATCGCCTTGCCCTCGTCCTCGTGGTAGATTGCGGAGATGCGGGCGCGCCGCACGTCGTCGGTGCAGAAGCGCGGCTGGCCGCCGCCGCCGATGCAGCCACCGGGGCAGGTCATCACCTCCACGAAATGGCAGGCGACCTCGCCCGCCTTGATCGCGCGGATGAGCTTTTCGGCGTTGCCCAGGCCGTGGGCCACCGCCACGCGCACGGTCACCCCCTCCAGGAAGGACCACTCGGGCACGGCGCCCTCCACGGTGAGGGCGGCCACCTTAACACCCTCCAGGCCCATCACGGGCGCGACGTGCATGTTCTCCGCGGGCAGGGGCCTGCCGGTCACGATTTCCCACGCCGTGCGCAGGGCAGCCTCCATCACGCCGCCGGTGTTGGCGAAAATGTCCGCCGCGCCGGAGGACATGCCCATGGGCGCGTCCATCTCCTCGTCCGGCAGGCTGTTGAAGTCGATGCCCGCCGCCGTGATCATCCGCCCGAGCTCGCGGGTGGTGAGCACAGCGTCCACGTCCTGCACGCCCGAGTCGTACATTTCGGGGCGCTGGCACTCGTATTTCTTCGCGGTGCAGGGCATGACCGACACGCAGTAGATTTGATGGGCGGGCTTGTCCAGACTGCGGGCGTAGTAGGTTTTGGCCAGCGCGCCGAACATCTGCTGCGGCGACTTGCAGGTGGACAGGTTGGGCAGGAAGTCCGGATGGTAGTGCTCGGCGAACTTGATCCAGCCCGGCGAGCAGCTCGTGAACATGGGCAGCGCCGCGTCCTCCTTGTCCACCAGCGCCTTCTTGAGGCGCGTCAGCAGCTCCGTGCCCTCCTCCAGGATGGTCAGGTCCGCCGTGAAGTTGGTGTCGAAGACCGCGTCAAAGCCGAGTCGGCGCAGCGCCGCCGTCATCTTCCCCGTCACCAGCGTGCCCGGCTCGTTGCCGAAGCACTCGCCCAGGGCGGCGCGGATGGCCGGGGCGGTCTGCACCACGACATGCGTGTCCGGATCGTCCAGCGCGTCCCACACCCGCTCGATGTGCGACTGTTCGGTGATTGCGCCCACGGGGCACACCGCGGCGCACTGGCCGCACTGCACGCAGGGCACGGTGGAAAGTTCGCGGGCGAAGGCCGGGCCGATGACGCTGTCGAAGCCGCGCCCCTGGGGGAACAGCGCGCCCACGCCCTGCACCTCGCCGCACACGCTCACGCAGCGGCGGCATTTGATGCACTTGCCGCTGTCGCGCACCAGCGCGGGCGTGGAGGCGTCAATGCTGCGCGCCGGGTGGGCCCCGGCGTACCTGTTTTCGCGGATGCCCAGCTCGTGGGCCAGCGCCTGCAGCTCGCAGTCGTCGTTGCGCTCGCAGGTGGCGCACTCTCCGCAGTGCTCGGAGAGGAGCAGCTCCACCACGGTCCCGCGCGCCCCGCGCACGCGCCGTGAATTCGTGAGCACCCGCATGCCGGGCGCGGCGGGGGTGGCGCAGGCGGCGGCGAGGGCGCGCGCGCCCTCGATTTCGCAGAGGCACACGCGGCACGCGCCGATGGTGGAGACGTTCTCCAGGTGGCAAAGCGTGGGGATGCGGATGCCCGCGGCGCGCGCCGCCTGCAGCACGCTCATGCCGGGCGCGGCCTCCACGGTTTGGCCGTTGATGGTGAGCGTGATGGTGGCCGTCTTTTCGGGAATGGTCGCCGTTGTCATTGTTGTGCCTCCCCTGCCTGTGACCGCTTGCCGTATTCGCAGCGGAGGCAGCGTTTCGCCTGGCGCGTCGCCACGGGCGTTTCCCAGCAGTGTTCCACCTCCTCGAAGCTGTTCCTGCGCCGCTCCACCGGGATGGTGGGCATCTTTTCGCGCGCCAGGGGCAGCGGGTCGGCGTTCGGATCGAAGAAGGTGTCGAGCGTGTGGTCGCGGCGCCAGAACGCGTGGTTCGCGCCGGTGAGGTAGTGGTCGATGCCCACGGCGGCGCGCTCGCCCGCCGCCACGGCGCCCACCACGGAGTCGGGGCCGGCAACGGCGTCGCCGCCCGCGAACAGCCAGTCCACCGACGTCTGGCCGGTGACGTTGTTCGCGTCAATGAAGGTCTTCCATCTGCGGCGCAGGTCCATGCCGCCGGTGATGGCGTCCAGATCCAGCGTCTGGCCGATGGCCGTGATCACCTGGTCCGCCTCCAGCACGAAGGAGGCTCCCGCCGCCTCGGGCCGCCGCCGGCCCGACCGGTCGAAGCCGGCCAGCGCCATTTCGCGGCAGCGCACGCCGGCGACGGCGCCCTTCCTGGTGACGACCTCCTCGGGCAGGGTCAGCATGCGCAGCTCCACGCCCTCGTTCTGCGCCTCCTCGATTTCCTCGTCATAGGCGGGCATGTCCTCCCGCGTGCGGCGGTACACGATGGTGACCGACTCCGCGCCCAGGCGCAGCGCGGTGCGCGCCGCGTCCACCGCCGAGTTGCCGCCGCCCACCACGATCACGCGACGGCCCACCGGCACCGAGCCGCGCATGTTGTAGGCGCGGTTGAATTCCATCGCGTCCACCACGCCCTCGGCGTCCTCGCCGGGGATGCCCATGCGCGTGCCCTGCGGCGCGCCCACGCCGAGGAAGACCGCCTCGTAGCCGTCGTCGCGCAGGCCCTGGAGCGTGAAGTCGCGGCCCAGTTTCCTGCCGGTGCGGATGTCCACGCCGAGCTGCTCGATCATGCGGATCTCGCGCGCGGGGATCTCGCGGGGCAGCCGGTACGCGGGGATCGCCTGCACCAGCATGCCGCCGGGGCGCTCCTCGGACTCGAAGACGACGGGCTTGTAGCCGAGCCGCGCGAGGAAGTACGCGCAGGAGAGGCCCGCCGGGCCCGCGCCGATGATCGCCACGGCGCGCCGCGCGTTTTCGGGGTTCTCCCGGACACCGGGCACCTGCATGGTGATTTCCTGGTCGGCCATGTAGCGCTTCACGCCCCGGATGGCAACCGCCGCGCCGTCCACAAGCGTGTGGCGGCACTTCGTCTCGCAGGAGTGGAAGCACACCCGGGCGCACACCGCCGCCAGCGGGTTGCGCTCGCGGTGCAGCCGCAGCGCCTCGGCGATGCGGCCCTCGCCCACCAGCGAGAGGTAGCCGGGGATGTCCACGTTGGCCGGGCAGCCGCTGCGGCAGGGGGAGTCCACCAGCGCGGGGCAGACACCCGGCGTGCACTTGTGCTGGCGGATGTGCTCCTCGTACTCGTGCCGGAAATGGCGGATGGTGGAAAGCACCGGGTTCGGCGCGGTCTGGCCCAGTCCGCACAGGGAAGTGTCCTTGATCTGGCGGCCCAGCTCCTCCAGTTTCTCGATGTCGCCCTCCTCGCCCGCGCCCGCGCAGATGCGTGTCACAATCTCAAGCATGCGCTTGGTGCCCACGCGGCACGGGGTGCATTTGCCGCAGGACTCGTCCTGGACGAATTCCAGGAAGAACCGGGCCACGTCCACCATGCAGCTGTCCTCGTCCATGACCACCACGCCGCCGGAACCCATGATCGCGCCGAGCTCCTGGAGCGACTCGTAGTCCAGCGGCACGTTCAGGTATTCGCGGGGGATGCAGCCGCCGGAGGGGCCGCCGAGCTGGGCGGCCTTGAACTGCTTGCCGCCGGGGATGCCGCCGCCGATGTCGTGCACCAGGTCGCCCAGCGGCATGCCCACGGGCACCTCCACCAGCCCCGCGTTGTTGATGTTGCCCGCGAGGGCGAAGACCTTGGTGCCCTTGCTTTTCTCCGTGCCGTGGCCCGCGTACCAGGCGCCCCCCTTCAGGATGATGGACGGCACGTTCGCGTAGGTCTCCACGTTGTTGAGCAGGGTGGGCCTGCCCCAGAGCCCCTTCACCGCCGGGAAGGGCGGCCTCGGGCGCGGTTCGCCCCGGTTTCCCTCGATGGAGGTGATGAGCGCCGTCTCCTCGCCGCAGACGAAGGCGCCTGACCCCATCCGGATTTCAAGATCGAAACAGAAACCGGTGCCGAGAATGTTGCGGCCGAGCAGGCCCGCCTCCCTCGCCTGGCCGATGGCGGCGCCCAGGCGCTCCACCGCCAGCGGATACTCGGCGCGCACATAGACATAACCCTGGGCCGCACCCACCGCCGCCGCCGCGACGCACATGCCCTCGATGAGGCTGTGCGGGTCGCCCTCCAGCACGCTCCGGTCCATGAACGCGCCCGGATCCCCCTCGTCCGCGTTGCACAGCACGTATTTCACATCGCCCGGGGCCTTCCTGGTGAAGTCCCACTTGGCACCCGTCAGGAAGCCCGCGCCGCCGCGGCCCCGCAGCCCCGACAGTTTCATCTCGTCCACCACCGACTCCGGCGTCATTGCGGAAAGGGCCTTCGCCAGCGCCTGGTAGCCGTCCTCGGCGATGTAGTCGTCAAGGCTCAGCGGGTCGATGCGCCCGCAGTTGTGCAGCACGAGCTTTGTCTGCTTGGCAAAAAAGGGGATTTCCGACATCATCAGGATGGGGCGGCCGTCGGCGCCCTTCCGGAGAAGGCGCTCCACCGGACGGCGGTTCACCAGGTGCTCCGAAACAATCTCCGCGGCGTCCTCCGGGCAGACGTGCTCGTAAAGCGCGCCGTCCACATGCACCAGCGGCCCCGCCGCGCAGGGCCCCATGCAGCCCGTGTGCACCAGGCGCACCCGGGTGTCCTCCAGACCCGCGGCGGCAAGGGCTTCCCTTAACGCGGCCTCCACCTTAAGCGCCCCGGAGGCGATGCAGCCGCCCCCGGCGCACAGGTGCACCATGCGGCCCTTGAACCCCGCCTTTTCGGCGCGCAGCGCGTCGCGCGCGGCGCACAGCGCCTGAATGCTTGTGATTTTTCCGGTCATTTCGCGCCTCCTTCCCGGTAGTGTTGCAGGATGCCGCCGACCTGCGCCGGCTTCACCCCCTGGTGCACCTGGTCATCCACCATGATCACCGGCGCCAGGCCGCAGGCGCCGAAGCAGCGGCCCACGTCCAGGGTGAACATCCGGTCCTCCGAGGTGCGGCCCACGTCCACCTTCAGGACGCCCTTGAGCGCCTCCAGCACGTCCTTGCCGCCGCGCACATAGCACGCCGTGCCCAGGCAGACCCGCACCAGGTGCCTGCCCCGCGGCTCGGTGGAGAAGAAATGGTAGAAACCCACCACCCCGGCCACCTCGCTGAAGGGTTTGCCCAGCCGTTCCGCAATCAGTTTCAGCGCCGGTTCCGGCAGATACCCGAACATCGCCTGGGCGATTTGCAGCACCGGTATCAGCGCCCCGTCCCTGTCCTTGTACTCCTCCAGCACCGCCTCAAGCCGTTGGAGGATTTCGGCCTCATCGGCCATGTGTTCACACGCGCATGTACCGCAATCTGTCTCAGCCATAAGTCCCACTCCTTTGGTAATGCCCTGACCGCTGCCTTATGTTCACGGACCGAACAGACTGTCCGAAAAAGCCGCAACCGGGTGAAAACCCCGGATCCGGACGCCGAATTCATCCGGAGAATCACCTGAGACCTCAGGGGCATCATAGCAGAACCCGCCCGCAATAAAAAGATAAAAATGCAAAACACCAAGATAATAATATTAGTGCAAAACTCTTGGCTGTTTCATATACCTACCGTTAAGTATCGTAAACAAAACAAAGGACGGGAGAGGAAAAGGCAGAAACGGAGGAGGGCGGTCCGGGAGTAATGAGGGAAGAAGACGGCGAACCGCCGGATGGGGCGGCGGCCCGGCTGAATTCAGGGAAAAGCCGGTCCCCAGTGTGTTTTACCGGCAAACTTGTCCGCACCGGTACATTCCGGTGCGGACAGGAGGGAAAATTAAATTACTCCCAGCGGGGGCGGACGCTTTCAAGGAAGGACACGGGCCTGTTCGCGCCGGGCACCTCGAATTTGATGCCCAAGTCGTCCAGGAGCGTGCCCTGGGCGAGCTGGAGGTCCACCAGCGACTTCTCGTAGGCGATGCGGGCGCGCAGTTCCATGTTCTGCGCGGTGGTGAGATCCTCCTGGACGCGGAGCACCTGGAAACTGGTGGTGACGCCGAGGCGCAGACGCTTTTCCTCTGCGGCGACATTGGCCTCCTGGAGGCGCACGGCCTGCTTGTTGCTTTCCACCAGAATCTGGTTGGTTTTGACGTTGCTCGCGGCGAGGTGCACCGCCGTCATGACGCCGAGCTGGGCCTGTTTTTTGCGCTCCTCGGCCTGGCGCTGGGTGAGGCGGGCGCGGAGGTGGGCGCCGCGCGCGGCGCGGTTGTTGATGACCACGGTGCCCTGCACGCCGATGCTGTAGTTGAAGTCCTGCTTTTCGCGGATGCCGTAGAAGGTGTGGCTGAGCTTGTGGTTGCGGCCGCCCTGCCCGTACACGCCGACGAGGTCGAGCTGGGGCAGCATGTCGTTGCGCGCGCGCATCACCTCCAGCTCGGCGTTGGTGATTTCCAAATCGGACATGGCCATTTCCGGGCGTTTTTCAAGGGCAAGGCGCACGCTCTTGTCCAGGCTCTCGTCGTAGGCGGCGAAGTCGAAAAGTCCCGCGTCGCCGGGGTTGGGCCGGTCCGTGGGGGCGATGCGCGCCTTGGACAGGTACTCGCCGTCCCGCAGGCCCATGAGCTGCTTGAGCAGGCTGGCGGCGTCGTTCGCCGCGGACTGGGCGGAGATGAGCTCGGACTGGCGGCCCGCCACGCCGGCTTTGGCCTGGAGCACCTCGATGTCCGCCGCCGTGCCGATTTTTTGCCGTGTTTCGTTGATCTGCAGCAGCCGCTCCGCGTTTTTCAGGGATTCGCGGCGCACCTCCACCGCCTCCACGGCGAAGACCAGATCCCAGTAGGCCTTCACCACGTCGCCCATGGTGGCGAGCAGCTTCATGCGCAACTGCTCCTCGGTCAGGGCGCGCGCCGTCTTCGCCTGCACGATGCGGACGGTGTTCACCCTCGTCCCATAGCCCCGCAGGACCGGCTGGGTGAGGGAGAGGGCGAGGATCCCGCCGAATTCCTCGATGAAACTGCTGTAGGAGCTTTCCGACTTGTCCAGGTTGAACTGCACCGCGTACTGGGTGCCTGTGTGCAGTTTGCCGCCCAGCGTGGCCGCCATCCGGGTGTTCCACTGTTCAACGGCGCTGATGCCGCCGTAGAGCCGTATCTGCTGGTCCGCGGTGGCGGAGGTGTAGCTGTAAATGGTGGAGGCCTGGAGGGCGGGATCGAATTCGCCGCGCGCGGTGAAGATGTCCGCCTCGGATTTCATGGGCTCGTAGGAGGTCACCAGCACGTCGGGGTTGTTCGCCGCCGCAATCTTCACGGCCTCCTGCAGGCTAAGGCGCATGACGGTCCACTTTAACTGGTCGGTGGCTGCCTGGTTGAGCGCGGACAGGTCGATCAGGTCCGCGGAAATTTGCTCCTTGATGGAGGGTTCCGCGGCGGCCTCCGCCGAAGCGTCCGCCGGTGGGGCCTCCGCGGGGGGCGTGTCCGGCGCGGGGGCGGCTGCGGGTTCCGCCTCCACCTGGGCGGGGACGGAATCCTGCGCCCAAAGGGGCGCGGCGGCGCAAAGTGCGAGCATCAGCAGGCAAAGACTGGTGGTTGACAGCCTGGACATGACCCGTTCCTTCCTGTCCGGCGGCGGGAAACCCGCCCGGTCCGGTGAGTTCACTTAATGCGCTAAAGTCTAGCGCACCCCGGAAAGTCAGTCAACAAAAAACCCGTCCGGCGGGGCGGACGGGTGAAAAACACGGGATTGCCGCGGGCTACTCCTGGGGCACGCGCAGGGAATTGGGATCGATCCCCGTCTGGCGCATTGCCTGGGCTTCGAGCTGCTGCACCCTGGCCATGAACAGGCGCTGGAGTTCCGTCACCGTCTCCTCCAGGTTGGCCTGCTCCTGCTCCGTGAGGTTGCCCTTGGTCTTGTCCTGGAGCACCATCAGCATTTCGATGGTGAAACGCGCCTGATCCAGGTTGATCATCACCCGGTCGCCGCCGCCCTGGGAGATGAGCCCCAGCGCGAACATGCCCTGGGTGGCGAGGCTGCCGATCAATTCGTCGAAGGTGGCCTGAAGCTCGCCCTCGTCCCCCGCGTCCGCCTCTCCGGAGGCCGCGTCCGCGTCGGCGGCAGGTTCGGAAGCCTGCCCCGCAAGTTTGCGCTGCAGTTCTTCCTTCTCCCGCTGGGCGCGGGCCTTCCAGTCCTCGTCAATGAAGATTTTCGAACCGTCGTCCGCCATGACCGCCTCGATTCCGTGTTGGATCGGCCAAACACCCGCGCCGCACCCCTGTCCGGGCGCGGCCTTCCGGCCCCATATGCCCGAACGGGGGCGCGGTGTGGGAACACGCCTCCCGCGCCGTCAGTTATTTGTTCTTGTGACGGTTGCTGCGGGAGCGTTTTTTGCGCTTGTGCTTGTTAATCTTCGCCTTGCGAACTTTTCTTCCACCAGCCACGCCGAAATCCTCCGTGCGTTGGTTTTGCCCGGGGCAAAACCGCGGTTGACAATCAACTATTTAAGCCACGCCTCCACCGGAAGCGTGTGTTCCACCAGCTCTTCGGGCCGAAAATACAGCGCGATTTCCCGCGCCGCCGTCTCCGGGCTGTCCGACGCGTGCACCAGGTTCTTCTGGTTGCTCAGGCCGAAGTCGCCGCGAATCGTGCCCACGTCCGCGTTGATGCAGTTCGTCGCGCCGTTCATCTTGCGCACCTGCGCCACCGCGTCCCGGCCCTCCCACACCATCTGCACCGTGGGCCCGGAGGTCACAAAGGCCGCCAGTTCCGGGTAGAAGGGCTTGCCCACATGCTCCGCATAGTGCTTCGCCGCCATTTCCCCGGTCAGAATCTGCATCTTCAGGCCCACAAGCTTCAGGCCGCGCCGCTCATAGCGGCGCATGCACTCGCCCACCAGGCCGCGCCCGACGCCGTCGGGCTTGATCATGACAAAGGTGCGTTCCATCAACCCAGGTTCCTCGGTCCGTCCCCGCGCGCCAAAACAGTTCCGGCTCAAAAGGCGGCCGGAAACAACACCACGCGCCCAAAAAAAGACACGCGGGACCGTCGGGGATACGGCGCGGAAGCATACCAAATTCCCCCACACCCGCGCAAGTCCTTTTTTTGCACGGCACTGCGCGGGCGGGAGTCCTGCCGCCGGGTTGAATGCGGTGCGCCGGGCGTGTAAGGTGTGTGCCCAGATGAAAAACCGCGCGGACCGCGCGGCAACAACAGGATGGATGCCGTGCCGGAAGAGACGCACCGCACACGTTTTGAGCCCAGCGGCCGCACCGTGGACGCGGCGGCGGGGGACACCCTGCTTGAGGCGGCGGCGCGGGCCGGGCTGGTTATCGACACGCCCTGCGGCGGCGGCGGCACCTGCGGCAAGTGCCGGGTGCGCCTGCTGCCCGCCGGGGAACCTTCCGCCGCCGAGGCGCGGGCCTTTTCCGCGGACGAACTGGCAAAGGGGTGGCGGCTGGCGTGCAGGCAAACTGTCAGCCGGGATATGACGGTCTATATTCCAGAGTCATCCCTTTTCGGCGGCCGCCACCAGATTCTCACCGGCCATGACACGGAAGACACGCCGGAGGCCGATTCGGAAATCCGGCAGCAGCCTGTGGAGATGACGCCGCCCTCCCTCACCGACGGCACCCCCGGACTGGTCCGGCTGGAACGGGCGCTTGGCTGCGCGGAGCCGCTGGAGGCCTCGCCGGAAACGCTGAACCGTCTGGATGCGGCCTTGCGCGACGGCGGCCTGCGGGGGGCGGCGGTGCTGCGGGGCGCGCGGCGGCTGCTGGATTACCTGCCCGGCGCGGCGGAGGCGCCCAGTTTCGGGCTGGCCGTGGACCTGGGCACCACCACCATCGCGGGCGCGCTGCTCGACCTGCGCGACGGCGCGGAGCGCGGCGTGGCCTCCAGGGTCAACCCGCAGACAGCCCACGGCGACGACGTCATCTCGCGCATTTCCCACGCCTGCACCGGCGCGGCGGCCCTTGCGGAACTTCAGGATGCGGCGCTGGAGGCGGTCCGGGAGATCATCCGGGAACTCTGCGCAAACGCGGGCGTCGCGCCGGAAAGCATCCACACGGCGGCCTTCTCCGGCAACACGACCATGGAGCACCTAATCTGCGGCATCAACCCCGCCGCGTTGGGCATGGTGCCCTTCGTGCCCGTCTTTGGCGGCGGGGTCACCGTTGCCGCGCGGGAGTGGGGCCTGCCCCTGCACCGCGAGGCAAAGGCGCGCGTCTTTCCCGTCATCGGCGGCTTTGTGGGCGGCGACACCGTGGCCGGACTGCTCGCCACCCGGCTGGCGGAGCGGCCCGGCACGACCCTTTTCATTGACGTGGGCACCAACGGCGAAATCGTGCTCTGCCACAACGGCGAACTGCTGGCGGCCAGCACCGCCGCCGGGCCCGCCTTCGAGGGCGCGCGCATCTCCTGCGGCATGCGCGCCGCCGCGGGCGCCATCGAGAAGGTTGTCATCGGCGACGACCTCCACTTGGGCGTCATCGGTGGCGGGGAACCCGCCGGGCTCTGCGGCAGCGGGCTCATTGACCTGTGCGGCCAACTGCTCAAGGCGGGCCTGCTCGGCCCCGACGGGCGGATGCCCGCGCCCGACACGCTGCCGCCGGGCACACCCCCCGCGCTGGCCGGACGGTTCACCGTCAGTGAAAGCGGCGAGCCGTGCCTCGTGCTGCACAGGGACGGCGCGCGGGATGTCACCCTGACCGGGCGCGACGTGCGCGAATTGCAGCTCGCGGCGGGCGCCATCCGCGCGGGCTTCACCCTGCTGCTGCGTCAGGCGGGCCTCACCCCGGATCAGGTGGACACGGTGTTGCTGGCGGGCGGCTTCGGCAGTTTCATCCGCCGCGACAACGCCCAGCGCATCGGCCTGCTGCCCGCCGAAATCCCCCACGACCGCATCCACTATGTGGGCAACACCTCGCTGGCGGGCGCGAAGTGGGCCGTCCTTTCCCGTGATGCCTGGCGGCATGCCGGGGAACTCGCCCGGCGCGTGCGCCATGTGGAGTTGAGCAATGATCCCGACTTCGCCATGGAGTTCGCCATGGCCATGTGGTTTCCCGGATAAGGCCGGACACCCCGGGCTTTCTTGGACGGCACTTTCCGCACCAGGGCGGATTCATCCCTCGTCCCCAAGTTGTACTTGGGGACGCCTCTGTCCCCGAAGTTGCACTTCGCAACCAACATAATTGCCGCAACATCCCGTCACAGGGCAAAGATGAAGCACAGCTTCAAAGACACCCCCGTCACCAAGTGCAACTTGGTGACGAGATAATAATTTCGGCGCGGTTTGAAGCCCTCCGGCGGGGGGACGTATAATTTCCAACGGTGTGATCCATCTTCCGCCGGGGCCGTTTTGGCGCCGGCACTGACCAACCGAGGGAGCCCTCCGTGATTCGAGCAGGAATTATAGGCGCCACAGGATACGGCGGCCGGGAGCTGTTGCGGCTTTTGAGCGCCCATCCCCATGCGCGGGTGACGGCGCTGGCCTCGACGAGCGCGTCGGGCGAGCCGGTCGGGGACGTGCTCCCCGCATTCCGCAAGGTGTACGACCTGTCCTTTGAAACCTTTGACGCGGAGGCGCTTGCGCGCAACTGCGACGTGGTCTTTATCGGCGTGCCGGGCAAGCAGTCCATGGAGCCGGTGGCGGCGCTGCGGGCGGCGGGCGCGCGGGTGATAGACATCGGCGCGGACTTCCGGCTGAAGGACACGGCGGCCTTCTCGAAATATTACAAGGCGGAGCACACGGCGGCGCACCTGCTGCCCGAGTCGGTCTACGGCTGGGTGCCGGGCTACCGCGACGCGCTGAAGACGGCGCAACTGGTGGCGGTGCCGGGATGCTACCCCATCAGCATCATCACGCCGCTGCTTCCGCTGATGGACGCGCCGCTCACGCCGGGCCTGCCGGTGGTGGTGGACAGCGTTTCGGGCATTTCCGGCGCGGGCCGCAGCCTGAGCGACGCCTTCCACTACCCCGAAATGAACGAGAACATGAAGGCCTACCGGCTGGGCAACCACCAGCACATCCCGGAAATCGAGCAGGAGCTGGGCTTCCGGGCAATGGTGCAGTTCACGCCGCACGTGGCTCCGCTGACGCGGGGCATCCTGACCACAATCACAGTGCGCCCGGCGCAGCCCTTTGATCCGGCGGACTACTACAGGCGCTATGACAGCGAGCCCTTCATCCGCGTGCTGGGCCCCGGCGTGCTGCCGGAGGTGAAGCACGTGCGCGGCTCGAACTTCTGCGACTTCGGCTGGGTGATGGACGGGCGCACGGGCAACCTGATCATCGTCAGCGCGATTGACAACCTCTGCGGCGGCACGGCGGGCATGGCGGTGCAGTGCATGAACCTCATGTTCGGCCTGGACGAGGCCGGGGGCCTGGGTTTCGGGGGGATGACGCCATGAGGACGGTTGCGGGCGGCGTCTGCGCGCCGGGCGGCTTCCGGGCCGCGGCGGCGGCGGGACAAATCAAAAAACCGGGCAACACGCGGCTGGACTGCGCGCTCATTGCCACGGAGTTTGCGGCGTGCGCGGCGGGCTGCTTCACCACCAACCTGGTGAAGGCCGCTCCGGTGCTTTGGGATCAGGACGTGTGCGCCGGGGGCGGCGCGCGCGCCATCTTTGTGAACAGCGGCAACGCCAACGCCTGCACCGGCGAGCAGGGTCTTGCGGACGCGCGCGCCACCGCGGAAATGACGGCGGCGGCGCTGGGCATCCCGGCCGCGCAGGTGCTGGTGTGCAGCACCGGCGTCATCGGCGTGCCCCTGCCCATGGACCGCATCGGCGTCGCGGTGAAAGCCTGCGCGGCGGCCATTTCCACGGAGGGCGGCGCGGACGCGGCGCGGGCCATCATGACCACGGACACGGTGCCCAAGGAGATGGCGTTGGAGGTTGACCTGTCCACCGGGCCCGTGCGCATCGGCGCCATGGCCAAGGGTTCGGGCATGATCGCGCCCAACATGGCCACCATGCTCTGCTTCATCACCACCGACGCCATGGTGCGCCGGGAAACCCTGCAGCCCCTGCTGGCGCGCTGCGTGCGGGACTCCTTCAACCGCATCTGCGTGGACAACGACATGAGCACCAACGACACGGTGCTCTGCCTGGCAAACGGCCATTCCGGCACGGCGGAGCTGCTGGAGGGCACGGCGGATTTCGAGCTTTTCGCGGAGGCGCTGCAAAAAACATGCACCGCCCTGGCCCGGGCGCTGGTGCGCGACGGCGAGGGCGCCACAAAGTTTGTGGAGATCACGGTGGACGGCGCGGCCTCCGACGGGGACGCCCTCAGGATCGCGCGGAGCGTGGCGCAGTCGCAGCTGTGCAAGACGGCCTTCTTCGGCCAGGACGCCAACTGGGGGCGCATCGCCTGCGCGGCGGGCTATTCCGGCGCGGCCTTCTCGCCGTCGGGCATGAGCATCTTCATCGGCGGCCTCAAGGTGGTGGAGAACGGCACGCCGACGGGCTTTGACGAGGGGAAGGCGGCGGAGATTATGCGGCGGCGCGACCTGCATGTGCGGGTGGCGCTTTCCGAGGGCGCGGGCACGGCGGTCTTCTGGACCTCCGACCTGAGCCATGACTATGTGAGCATCAACGCCGACTACCGAAGCTAGCGGCGCTTGCCGGGTTTTGCGCCCCCACGGGAACCCGGGGGCCCTTTTGGAGATGATATGCCCATGCAGAGAATCATAGAAAAGGCGGAAACGCTCATCGAGGCGCTCCCGTACATCCGCGAATTCGCGGGGAAAACGGTGGTGATCAAGTACGGCGGCGCGGCCATGCTCGATCCGGCCCTGCGCGCCAGCACGGCCCACGACATCGTGCTCATGCGCTACGTGGGCATGAACCCCGTGGTGGTCCACGGCGGCGGTCCGGCCATCAACGGCATGCTCAAAAAGCTGGGCATCGCGTCCCGCTTCACGAAAAACGGGCTGCGCGTCACCGACGAGGCCACCATGGAGGTGGTGGAGATGATGCTGTGCGGCCAGGTGAACAAGGACATCGTGAACCTGCTCAGCCTGGCGGGCGGCGAGGCGGTGGGACTGGCGGGCAAGGACGGGCGGCTGCTTTACGCGCGCAAGGCGGACGCGCAGGACGGCGAGGACATCGGCCTGGTGGGCCACATCACCCGCGTGAACACGAAGATTATCCAGGCCGTCGGCGGCGCGGGCATGATTCCCGTCATCGCGCCGGTGGCCACGGACAGCGAGGGCGGCACCTGGAACGTGAACGCCGACACGGCCGCGGGCGACGTGGCGGCGGCGCTCCAGGCGGAAAAGCTGGTGTTCCTCACCGACACGCCCGGACTGCTGCGGGACAAGGACGATCCGGACTCGCTGATACACCGGCTGCACTCGCGCGACGTGGAGACGCTGAAGGCGCAGGGCGTGATTTCGGGCGGCATGTCCCCCAAGATTGACGCCTGCCTGAAGGCGCTTGACTTCGGCGTGCGCCGCACCCACATCATTGACGGGCGCGTGCCGCACAGCCTGCTGATGGAGATTTTCACCGACAAGGGCCTGGGCACGCTCGTCAGCCACGACGTCCCGGCAACCGGAGGCAAGTGACCATGGGGATGAACCCTTACGAACTGCTGATCCAGGGCGGCATCCTGATGTGGCCCATCCTGTTCTGCTCCATCATCGCGCTCGCGATTGTGGTGGAGCGCGTCATCGCGCTGCGCCGCGCCGACATCGACGCGCGCGAATTCATGGACACGATGCGCCAGGTGCTCCGCCAGAACCGGCTCCAGGAGGCGGTGGAAATATGCGACGAGACCGACGCGCCCGTGGCGCGGATTGTCAAGGCGGGCATCCTCAAGCACAACCGCAGCAAGGAGGAGATCCGCGAGGCCATCGAGAACGCGGGCCACTTTGAAATCCCCCGGCTCGAGCGGTACCTTTCCGGACTGGCCACCTGCGCCACCGTCGCGCCCATGCTCGGGCTGCTCGGCACGGTGCAGGGCATGATCAAGGCCTTCGCCCAGATCCAGAACAAGCGCGGCCAGGTGAACCCCTCCGACCTGGCCGAGGGCATCGGCAACGCGCTGATCACCACGGCGGCCGGGCTTGTTGTGGCCATCCCGGCGCTGATCATGTACAACTACCTCATCAGCCGCGTCGAAAACATGGTGGTGGAGATGGAAATGAGCTCCACGGAACTGATCGAACTGCTGACCCGCCACCGGGGCGAGCGCGAGATTTGACGCCATGACATTCCGGAAGAACCGCGGACGCAGGGTGCAGGCGACGCTGGACATGACGCCGATGATCGACGTTGTGTTCCAGCTCATCATCTTTTTCATGCTCTCGTCCACATTCGTCATCCAGTCCTCCGTGCCCATCGAACTGTCCAAGGTGGACGAGGGCGCGGTGCAGCCGGAAAAGAAGCAGCTCACCATCACCCTTTCCACCGAGCCCGGCGGGCCGGACAACGAGGGCATGGTCTACCTCGACGACACGCCCGTGGGCAACTGGATTGACCTGAGGCGGGCGCTCATGGAGCTGAAGAACCGCGATCCCGAGGCGCTGGTGCTCATCCGGCCCGACAAAAACATCATCACCGAGCGGCTGCTCAAGGTCATGGGCATGGCGCACGCCTGCGGCATCCTCCACTACGGGGTTGCCGCCGAGCAGCCCGTGTCGGCGGACATCACCGCGCCCCTTCCGGCGGACGGGGCCGCGCCCGCGCCGCCCGCCGCCGAACCCGCGCCCGCCGCCGCGCCCGCACCGGCGGCCGGCGGAAAATGACATGACCGCCGCGCCGCGCCGCGCCGCGCCGGCATCGGCCAACGCGGCGGCATCCGCACCCCCCGCGGACGCGCCGCCCCCCGCAGGGTCCGCCGTCAGGCGGCGTTCCCGGCGCATGGCGGGGGCGGTGGTGTTTTCCACCCTCTTCCACCTTTCCATGGTCACCCTCTTCAGGATTGTGGTGTACTTTCCCGAGCCCGAAGTGACGTATTACACCATGGACATCATTCCCGTGGCCGCCTCCGCGGCCGGGGCCTCCGCCGGCGCGCCGCAGGGCGGGCTGCGTCTGGGCGGTTCCGAACTGGCACAGGCCTTCACCGCGCCGGAGGTGCGGCTGCCCGCGCTTGACTTTGCGGAGCTGGAACGGCTGCGGGTCAGCGGCATCGGCGCGGGGGACGACGCGCTGATGGACAAGGTTTTCGGCGTCCAGGAGCCCCGCGACAGTTGGGGACGTTTCAGCCGGGGGTTGCAGCGCTTTGGCGAGTCCATCGGTGATCTGGCCTGGCCTGGGGACGGGGAGGGCTCGGCGGGGGAGCCCAAGCCCGCCGCGGCGCACCGGCCCGCCGTGGGCTTCGAGGGGTATGTCGTCTGGAACAGCGCACCCCCCGACCGTGAGCTGCTCTTCGCGCCGCCCATTGAGGCGTTGTGGAAGGCCGGACCGGAGGCGCTGGCCCGCCCCCTGGAACTGGTCATCACGGTCAACCCCGCCGGCCGGGTGGTGAACGTGTGGAGTCCCACCGTGGAGGGCGGGGAGCTGACGGACGCCGTGCAGATGGCCGTGCTGAACTACCGCTTTGCCCCCCTCGGCGAGGGGCCGGACGGCGCGCCCGCCAGGGAGCAGATGGGCGCCCTTTACATCCGCGCGGCGGAGGACCGCCCGTGATTACCATCTCCCTCACCACCGCGCTCATCCTCTACAGCGGCGTGCTGGCCGTCACCGCCCTTGTGTTGTGGGTTTACACCGAACTTTCCACGGGGCGCACCCTGCGCGTGCTGGAAAAGCAGAACCTGTGGCGCTGCGCCTACTGCGGCTATGTCTACCTGGACGAAGGCGCGGGCACCCTTTCCCACTGCCCGCGATGCGGCATCATCAACGAGACCGGCGAGGCCCAGGACCGGCTGGTCCGGCTTGGCAAGGAGCAGGCCGCCGCGGACGCCCCGGAACCGGAGGACACCGGGGAGGCGGAGCCGCCCCGCCGCAACCCCTCCCACCGCAAGCGCACCCGCCCGGGCGGCCGCGGTCCCCGGCGCAGACGCTGACGCCGTTTCCCCGGTGAACGGCGGCGTTTTAAGAATAAATGGACAAGATTTGCAATTTTCTTACTTTTTCGGGAAAATATTGGTAGGCAGGTTTAATAAACATCATCCTTTCATGTGTCAGCGGGCATCTTGATTTTGTGTGTCTTTCGGCGGGTGTGGCACTGGGGCAACAGGTGGTGAAACGGGCAAAAGACAAATATCCGGGCATTGACGCCGCCCGGAGGGATGCCATGGCTGAATTCGGCATCGGACTGTACGGCATGACGCCCGACGGTGTTCTCCTGTTCATGGACGAAACCGCGTTTTCGCTGCTCGACCTTGCGGGCAGGTTTCCCTCCCCCCACGCGCTGGCGGGCCATGCCGTGTCCGAACTGCCCGGCTCCGCCGTGCATGAGCAGTTGCTGCACACGCTCCGCGGCCAGGAGGTGGTGCGCGGCGCGGAGTGGCCCCTGCGGCTTTCGGGCGGCGGCACCCGCTGGCTGTCGGAGGAGGCGCGGCTTGCGGGCCGCATGGCGGGCGACGCGCCCCACGCGCAGGTGCTGGTGCGGGATGTCACCATGCGCAGACACCGGGAGTCGCTGCTGCGCGCGGATCAGGACAAATACCAGACGATTCTCGAAACCATCCACGAGGGCTACTACGAGCTGGATTTGTCGGGCAGGATTGTCTTCATGAACCGGGCCATGGCCAACATGCTGGGCATGCCGGGCGAGGATCTGCTGGGCTCCGACTTTGCGGGCCGCCACTGCGCCGAGGGCGGGGACTGCGTCCTCCGTGAGGCGCACCGCCTGCTGCTGGAGGGGGAGGGTTCCGCCGAGCAGATTGTCACGCTGGAGGTGGCGCGCCCCGACGGGCGGCAGGCGCTGCTGGAGGTGTCCGTGTCGCTCCTTTGCGACGGGGACAGCCTGCCCCTGGGCTTCCGGGGGGTGTGCCGCGACATCACGGACCGGAAACGCTCCGAGGCGGCGGCGCGCGACGCGGAGCAGCGCTACAACCAGCTCTTCGACGAGGCGAACGACATCATCTACACCCACGACATGAACGGGTATTTCACCTCGCTCAACCGCGCCGGGGAGCGGATGAGCGGCTACCTGAGCGAGGAGGCGCGCCGCCTCTGCGTTTTTGACATCATCGCGCCCGAGCATGCGGAGCAGGCCCGCAAAATGTTCACCACCAAGCGGATGGACGGCGATGTCACCCGCTACGAGCTGGAGATTGTGGCGCGGGACGGGCGGCGCGTGCCGCTGGAGGTGAGCACGCGGCTGCTGCTGAAGAACGGCGTTCCGGGCGGCGTGCTCGGCATCGCGCGGGACATCACCGAGCGCCGCCACGCCGAGGAGGAGCGGCGGCGGCTGGAGCAGAAACTGCTGCACATCCAGAAGCTCGAGGGCCTTGGGGAGCTTGCGGGCGGCATTGTCCGCGATTTCAACAACCTGCTTGTGGGCGTGCTGGGCAACGCGGGCCTCGCGCTGCGGCGCCTGCCCAAGGACTCGCCCGTGGGCATCTACATCAAGCGCATCGAGGCCGCGGCGCAGCGCGCCTCGGAGCTGACCGGCCAGCTGATGGCCTATTCCGGGCGCAGCAGTTTCGTGGCGCGGCCGGTGAACCTTGCCCGGGCCGTGTCGGGGGTGCTCGACCAGCTTGGCGGGGGCCTTCCGGATAACATCGAGATCCGCAGCGAGCACCCCCAGGAGACGCCCCAAATTCTGGCGGACTGGTCCCAGCTGCAGCAGGTGGTGCTGAACCTGATCACCAACGCCGTGGAGGCGATTGGCGGTGTGCCCGGCATTGTCACGGTGCGCACCGGCACCGTCCGGGCCACCCCGGAATACCTTGCCCAGGTGTATTACCACGAGGCCGCGGGACCGGGACTGTTTGTGTCGCTGGAGGTGTCCGACAACGGGCGCGGCATGGGCGAGGAGGAGAAGGCCCGGATATTCGACCCCTTTTACTCCACCAAGCCGGAGGGGCACGGGCTGGGTCTGGCGGCGATTTTGGGCATTGTGCGCGGGCACAGGGGGGCCATCAGCGTGTACAGCGAACCGGGGCTGGGCACCCGGTTCCGCCTTCTTTTCCCCGCCGTGGAAAACGTCGGCGCGCCTCCGGAACCGGAGGGGGACGGGGTGGGCGCGGACGGCGGCGGGCGGCTGATACTGGTGGCCGACGGGGACAAGGCGGCGCGGGGCGTGGCCTGTTCCGTGCTAAAAAAAGCGGGCTACGAGGTGCTGGCCGCCTCGGACGGGCAGGAGGCGGTGTCGCTCTTCCTTCAGCATCCCACGGAGGTGGCCGCCGTTGTGGTGGAATATTTCCTGCCCCGCACGGACGGCCGGGAACTGGCCGAAAAACTCCACCGCCTGCGTCCGGACCTGCCCGTCATCGCCGCCAGCGGCTACGGCGCGGCGGAAATCCTGCCCCTCTTCGGCGGGGTGAAACCCGCCGCATTTGTCCAAAAACCCCACCAGCCCGTTGTGCTGGCCGGGGTGGTTTCCCGCGTCCTGGCCGGGGACAGGCCCTTGGCTGCTGAATAAAATGAAACGTTTTGCCGTCCTTGTTGGTCGGATAAGGGCCCCCCTGAAGGGACCGGGCGCAATGCGTGTAAATGACCCCCGTCATTTGCTACAATAGCGCCCCGCCGCCCTGCGGGGAGGGCGGAATACCGGTTTTATGAACAGCAACCCGCTGTCCGGCGACGCAGGACGGCACAAGAAAAGGAGTTGGATATGAAGGCGTTTTGCACACTGGCGCTGGGCGCGATTGCGGTGATGACCCTTGTCGGCGCGCTGCCCGCCGCGGCCGAGGACATGGAAGCCATCAAGATTGAGCTGCCCGAGCCCTTCTTCGGCGGCACGCCCATTGACTACTGGAGCGAAAACCTGGAGCCCGAAGACTTCAAGGATCGCGCCCCCTTCATGGCGCCCAAGGGCACGGCGCTGGTCTCCAAGGGCAAGCCCGTCACGGCCAGCGACAAGAACCCCAGCCTGGGCGAGTTGAAGATGATCGTCGACGGCGACAAGAACTACGCCAAGAACAGCCTGGTTGAGCTGGGCGACGGCCCCCAGTGGGTGCAGATTGACCTTGAGGCGGCGCACAACATCTACGCCGTGCTCGTGTGGCACTTCCACGAGGGCAAACGGGTTTACTTCGACGTCGCGGCCCAGGTGTCCGACGATCCCGAATTCAAGACCGGCGTCACCACGCTGTACAACAACGACATCGACAACTCCGCCGGCCTCGGCGTGGGCGCGGACAAGGAGTACATCGAGAACAACAAGGGCCGCCTGATTGACGCCAAGGGCGCCAAGGGCCGCTATGTCCGCCTGTACACCAACGGCAACACCGCCGACGAGAAGAACCACTACGTGGAAGTCGAAGTGTTCGGCGCCCCCGCGAAGTAAGGTTTTTCAGCACCACTGAATCCAATCCGCCGCCGCCCCTGGTCAAACAGGGGCGGCGGTTGTTTTGTGTGTCCGGATGCGCCGTGCGTCCGCGCGCGGCAAAAAGGAGGAAGTGCCATGAGAATCCCGTCCATGTCTTTTGCGCTCACGGCGGCGGTGCTGGTGTTTGCGGGGCAGGGCCCCGTTGTTTCCGAGGAGATGGAACCCGTCAAGATTGAGCTGCCCGAACCCTTCTACGGCGGCACCCCCCTGCCCTATGCAAGCGACAACCTGGAGCCGGAGGACTACAAGGACCGTCCCCCCTTCCTGGCACCCAGGGGCACGGCGCTCGTCTCCAGGGGCAGGCCCGTCACGGCCAGCGACAAGAACCCCAGCCTGGGCGAGTTGAAGATGATCGTGGACGGCGACAAGAACTACGCCAAGAGCAGCGTGGTCGAACTGGGGGAGGGACCGCAGTGGGTGCAGGTGGATCTCGGGGCGGCGCACAACATCTACGCCGTGCTCGTGTGGCATTACCATGCGGAAAAGCGGGTGTACTTTGATTTTACGGTCCAGGTGTCTGATGACCCCGAATTCAAGACCGGCGTCGCCACGCTGTACAGCAACGACACGGACAATTCCCTCGGACTGGAAACGGGCGCCGACAAGGAATACATTGAGAACCACAAGGGGCGGCTGGTGGACGCCAAGGGGGTGAAGGCCCGGTATGTGCGCCTCTATTCCAACGGCAACACCTCCGACGAGAAGAACCACTATGTGGAGGTTGAGGTTTTCGGCGTTCCGGCCGGGTAGGCGCGTTTCCGGAACCGTAAAAACCAACCCGCCGCCCCCGTGTTGACGGAGGCGGCGGGTTCGCTTGTTTCGCCCCGCATGCGGGCGCTTATTTGGTCTTCAGCACCTTTTCGGACTCGAGGTTTTTGAGCAGGTCGTCCTTCTTGAACCAGGTGGGTTTGAACTTGCGCTGGGAATAGAGCTTTTCCGCCTGGTCGGTGTGGTGGGGCGAGTCAGGATTGGCGCTCTGGCCCCACACGACAAGGCTGTAGGAGTCAATGCCGTCCTTGTTGAGGAAGGAGAGCAGGATGGTGCTGGACCCCTTGCGGGCGATGAATTTGCCCGTGTTTTCCTTGTCCTCGCCCACGCCCACGACCATGGGGGTCTGGGTGCGGTTTTTGTTGTCCTTTCCGCCGCCGAAGTCTGCGCCGTCGCAGGCGAAGTATTTGCCGCTTCTGCCGACCAGGTTGATGTCGCCCCATGTTATGTCCGTCTTGCCGTAGCGGGCCTTCATTTCGGCCAGGGTCTCAGCGAGGCCGTTGAGCAGCTTTTTCTGGTCCTCCGCGCCCAGGGTTTTCCCGTCGGCGATGGCGGCGATGTCCACCAGGCTCTCGCACTTGAGCCGCCAGAATTTCACCACCGGCGCGGCGTCGCTGTCCTTGGTGTACTCGCCGTTCCAGGCCAGGATCTTTCCGACCGCTTTTCCGAGTTCGGCGTTCGCCGCGACCAGGTCGTTGTTGTTGCCCGCCGCGTCGCGCAGCGCCTGCTGCCAGGGCTTGGCCATCAGGTCGTACACGTCGAGGGTGTAGGCCATGGCCTCCTCCCTGGTTATGGAGTCGTCGGCGTCGAGCAGTTCAAGCAGCCGCGCGCCGCGCGGGGACTGCTTGTCCCAACTGACGTTATAAATGTAGGGGAGGTATTTGTCCGCTGTCATGGGCGAGTCGCGCATCATGACCGCCGGGCTGCAGTTGCAGTTCTGGAAGTAGCCCTGGGGCGGGTCCATGGTTTGCACCAGGTCGTCCACCCCGTGGAAACCCTTCCAGCGGGTGGCGTCGGTGCCGCCGGGGATGGGCACGGCATAGTTCACGCCCTCCGGGCGCACGGGCACCGCGCCGTTGCGCAGGTAGGCGATGTGGCCGCCCGTGTCGGCGAAGGAGATGTTCTGTTCCATGAATTCAAACATGGACAGGGCCGTGCGGAATTCGGCGCAGGAGCGGGCCTGCACCATTTTCAGGGACTGTTCCAGCAACCCGGTGGAGTCTATGTAGCGGGTGGCGCCGCAGAAGGCGACGCCCTTCGCCGGATCAGGCTCCTCCCACACCGGCCCGTAGACTGAAAGCAGCGAGGGCACCGTCACCGGGTCGCCGCCCTTCACGTTGATGGTGAAGGGGCGCAGCTCGAAATCCTTCCACTCGCCGTTGTACTGGTACTGGAGCGGGTTGTCGGGGTTGAGTTTCACCATGTACACGTCGGAGGTGTCCGGGCCGCCGGTGGTGCAGGCCCAGGCCACGTTCGCCGAATGCCCCAGCGACGGCAGGGGCGACCCGGCGATCCAGTAGCCGCACATGTCCACGCCCCCGGCGTGCATGCGGGCCTCGTAGAACACGGCCATGCCCTCCCAGGTCAGGTGCGGATCGGTCATGAGGATGGCCGTGCCGTCCGCCGAGCGCGCCGGGGCCACGGCGTAGGAGTTGGAGCCGAAGGGCGGCGCCTGGTCCTTGCGCTCCACCTTCGCCTGGATCTCGTCCAGCGGCCAGTTGAAGATCATCGCGCGGCCCACGGCCAGGCACTGCCAGCCGTGGAGTTCCAGCGCAAAGGGCGACTGCCGGCCGGGATGCTCCGCCAGCCACGCCTCCACACCGCGCATGAAGCTGTCGCCCATGCCGCGTATTTCCGCCGGGGCTGTTTTCCAGTACCTTTCGCAGCGCCCGGCGTTGTCCACCACCTGCATGACCATGTCGGTGCGCAGGCCGTCCTTCCCGATCACCTCGGCCAGGCAGCCCGTGGCGAGGCGTATGTTCAGGTAAATGTCGTCCAGCCGGTCCTCGGCCTGGGCATAGCCCAGGGCATAGGCCCCATCCGCCAGGGTGTCCGCGTAGATGTGGGGCACGCCCCAGGTGTCACGGTAGAGGGTGGCCGAGCCGGGGGCGGCCGCGGCGGAGAATGCGGTGAAACCGCACAGCGTCAGGATCAGGAGCGCTCTTTTCATGGTTCTCTTTTCCATTTGATGTTTCGCCCGGGATCGGCAAGTTTCCGGCGGGCGCGATGACGCGCCCGCACACCCCGAAAAGTACCATGTTTGGCGGGATGGATCAACAGCCGGGGATGAGGGAAAAAGCCCCCCCATCCCTTGGGGGGATGGGGGGAGGGGAATCTTTGAATGAGTGTTTGACGCTCAGCGCACCGCGGGGGACACCACCCGGACCTCCCGCTCCTCGTAGACCTCCGGGATCACCTGGGTGCGGGTCTCATGGTAGCCGCCGCCGATTTTGGCGCCGGTGCGCGGGTCATAGACCTCGGGTATCCACACCTGGGTGGTTTCCAGGCGGGGCGGCGACACCAGCACCCGCTCACGGACCCAGGGATTCTCCACCGGGGCCTGGACCATGGCGGGTTGCGCCGTGGCATACGCCCTGGCCTGGGAGGTCTGGGCCAGCACGCCCACCAGCGCGACCACCGCATTGGCGATGCCCACCTCGCGGTAGGCCTTGGCCATCTCGTCCTCGCGGTGGTGGTAGTCCCCCCAGCCGCCCCGGTAATCCCCGTATCCGCCGTTCATCAGGCCCTTGCCCAGCAGGCTGCCAAGCTGCCCGAGCTGTTCGCCGTTGAAGGAGCCGCTGCCGCGCGACGGGGAGGAGGAGGCACCCCGCGAGAGGACGCGTCCGAACTCGCGGGCGGCGGAGCCGCCCACCGAACTTCTGATGGAGCGGGAACGGTCAAGACCGCCTGTTTTGACCCGGAGCCCCCGCATGTTGGACGACTTGGCCGCCTTGCCAAGGCCGCTGAGGGTGTTCATCCTTTCCGCCCCCGCCTGGGGGGCGAGCAGCATGCCAACGCCCAGCAGCGCCAGCACCAGCCCAACTGACAATGTCCTGCGCTTCATGGCCTCATTTCCTTTCCTGCACCGGCACCAGGGTGTCCGGTGATTGCCGGTTCTTTCGGCAAAATAGGTCTGCCCAATTTGTCAACAATTTCCCCGAGAACCTGTCTCAAACGATTCAATTGGTATTTCCAATCCACCACACAAGACGATACTGGCCATTTAGTTATTCATTACTGGTGCCATTAAGGGGAAAGATTGCCATTAACGGGAAAGGCGGGCTTATTCAGTGTCTGCAGGCAAGGGTTCCCACCACAGGTTTTCCGGAAGGGGGAACGCCCGTTTTTTGGGAATGATGGCATGGCTGGCGGCTTCGGCAACCACCGCTTCGAGTAGTGCGGGCAGTGCGGCCCTGACGGTTGGGCTCAGCCCCGCGCCCGTGTCCAGGTTTTCTGGCACCACCCCCAGCAGGGTGATCTCAGCCGGTCCGTCCCCGGTCAATTCCAGTTGCCGCATGGCCATGACCAGTCCCGGATCATGGGGGGTTCTGGTGCCCGGTTCAGGGGCTGCCGTTAGTTCAGAATGACCGATGCGCGCCACGGAGCCTGGTTGTGCGCCTGTGTTGACCGAGTCCACCACCACAACCTTTTCAAAGGGGAGCAGCAGTTGGGCCAGTTCCGGCCCCGGAGTGCCCAAATCAAGCAGGGCAACGGAATCAGGCCACTCCCAGCGTGAAGCCAGCAGGGCCACCGAATGGGGACCGAGGGCGTCATCCCCCATCAGCACGTTTCCCAGTCCTATGATGCCCAGTTGTGTGCGACACTTTCTCATTATTGCGCCCATGTTGGTCTTTATCATAATTATTGATTCCGGGGAAAGTACGGATTATACTATACCTATCGGTAGGTCGGTTTCCACCGGTAAAAATGTACTGAAAATAGAAAATACCTGCGTAAAACAAGGCGATTCATCGCGGGAGGCACCATCCACAGTGAAAACGGAAACTCAGGTGGGTTCAGTTTGTTCTAGTGGTTTTTCCCAAGGCGGGAACGTGATGGATCAGGGTTATTCCCGCAGGGACTTCATTAAAGTATGCAGTTTGGCGGCGGCGAGTGTCGGCCTGTCGGCCACGGCAGGCAGGGCCTTTGCCGCCGGGTTGCGGCAGGGGGGAAAACCGTCCATCATCTGGTTGCATTTCCAGGAATGCACCGGCTACACGGAAAGCCTTCTGCGCACCAGCCATCCCGATGTGGCCTCGCTGATACTGGACATGGTGTCGCTGGACTATCATGAAACGCTCTTTGCCGCCTCCGGAGCGCAGATAGAGGCCGCGCTGGAAACGGCGCTGGAGGAAAACGCGGGGAAATACGTGCTTGTGGTGGAGGGGGCCATTCCCACCAAGGACAACGGTGTTTACTGCCAGGTGGGCGGACGCACGGCGGTGGACAGTCTGGCGCACTGCGCCGAAAAGGCCGGCGCCATAGTCGCCATCGGATCCTGCGCGTCCTGGGGCGGGCTCCCCTCGGCGGAGCCGAACCCCACGGGCGCGAAGGGGGTGCCGCAGGTGCTTGGCGGCAAGACGGTGGTCACCCTTCCCGGCTGCCCCCCGAATCCCTACATCCTGCTGGGCACCGTGCTCCAGTTCGCCACCTTTGGCACGCTTCCCGCGCTGGACAAGCTGGGCCGTCCGCTCAGCGCCTACGCGCGCACCATCCACGAGGACTGCCCGCGCCGCCCGCACTTTGACGAGGGCAACTTCGCGGAGCAGTACGGCGACGAGGGGCACCGGCTCGGCCACTGCCTGTACAAGCTTGGGTGCAAGGGGCCGTCCACCCACGCCAACTGCGCGCTTTCGTCCTTCTGCGAGGTGCCCGGCGCCTGGCCCGTGGGGATTGGCCACCCGTGCTTCGGCTGCACCGAGGCGGAGCTGGCTTTCCGGATGCCGCTGCATGAAACGGTTGAGATTGAGCGTCCCTCGCCGCCGGAGACCTACCCGCCGATTGTGGCGCCGCAGGGTTCTGTGAGCCCGGTCTCAACGGGGATCTTCGGCCTTGTGGGCGGGGCGATTTTGGGCGCGGGCGCGATGCTCGCCAAGCGCCTCTCCCATGAGGATCACCAGTGCCGTGTTGACGGGACGGAGGAGCAAGGGAACAAGGAGTCCGAATCATGAACCTGACACGCCGCGAATGGTTCAAGGGGGTTTCCGCCGCGGGGCTTGCCGCGGTCGCGCCGGGCACGGCCACGGCACGGGAGCACAAGACGGTCAACCCCGAAGACGTTGGGATGCTGTACGACTCAACCCGCTGCGTGGGCTGCCGCGCCTGCATCACAAAGTGCGTCGAGGTGAACGGGCTTGAGCCGGACGTGAGGGAAATCGATGGGGTGAAATACGCGGCCCCGGTGGACCTCGACAGCCACACCAAGAGCATCATCAAGATATACAAGGAGAACGGGCGCGAGGCCTTTGTGAAGCGCCAGTGCATGCACTGCGCGGATCCGGCGTGCGTGTCGGTGTGCATGGCGGGCGCGCTGCACAAGGAAAAGAACGGCGTGGTGGCGTATGACAAGTCCGTGTGCGTGGGCTGCCGCTACTGCCAGATAGCCTGCGCGTTCGACGTGCCAAAGTTCAGCTGGGACAAGGCGCTGCCGCTCATCGTGAAATGCGAGATGTGCCGCGACCGCCCCGAGGGGCCCGCCTGCTGCGAGGTCTGCCCGCGCGGCGCCCTTATGACGGGCACCATGGAGGAGCTGATTGGGGAGGCGCACTACCGGATTGAGGCGGAACCCGAGAAATACCACCCCAAGGTGTACGGGGAGCACGAGGGCGGCGGCACGCACGTCCTTTACCTGACCGCCCAGGACGTGCCCTTTGAGAAGCTGGGTCTGCCCGCCGTCCCCGAGAAACCGCTGCCCGAAACCAGCGAAACGATCCAGCACACCCTGTACAAGGGATTTGCGGCGCCGATGGGCCTGTTCGGCCTGTTCACCGCCGCCCAGTTCTACCACGAGCGGCGGCGGCGGGCCGTTGACGGGGCGGCCGGAGAGGAGAAGCCGGAATGAGCGGGCACGATGATCACCGCCCCCTGGGCGGACCGGTGTTCACCCCCTCCTTTTTCATCCTGCTTTCAATCATCGCCGCCGGGGCCGTCCTGGTCCTGTACCGCCTTGTGAACGGGCTGGGCGCGGTGAGCGCGATGAACGACGGCTACGCCTGGGGCATCTGGAAACCGCTGAACGTGGTCACCTTCACGGGCATCGGGGCCGGCGCCTACGCGGTGGGCCTGCTGACCTATGTGTTCAACCGGTGGCATTACCACGGGCTGGTGCGGTCGGCGATAGTGGTGGGCGCCATGGCATACACGCTGGGCGGCACGTCGGTGCTGATTGACCTGGGCCGCTGGTGGAACCTGTGGGTGACCTTCTGGCCGCCCATGTACAACCTGAATTCGGTGCTGCTTGAGGTGGCCGTCTGCGTGATGACCTACACGGGCGTGCTGTGGATCGAGCTGACGCCGCCGATCCTGGAGCAGGCGAGCCGCTGGCGCTACGGGCCGGTGCGCAAAATCGCCCAGGCCGGCCTGCCCGTCGTGCGCAAACTGCTCCCCTTTGTGATTTCGCTGGCGCTGCTGCTGCCCACGATGCACCAGTCCTCGCTGGGCGGCCTGTACATGATCACCGTGACGAAACTGCACGCGCTGTGGTACACCCCGTGGATTTCCGCGCTGTTCCTGCTGTCCTGCATCACCATGGGTTTCGGGTCGGTGGTGATTGTGGAGAACCTGACCAGCATCGCGTACCACCGGGCACTGGACCAGCGCCTGCTCTGCCGGATGGCGCCCGTTCCCGCCATGCTGGCGCTTTCCTACCTGGTCATCCGCATTGCCGATCTGGCGAACCGGGGCCTGCTGGCGCAGGTGCTGAACCTTGACTTTTACAGCATTCTTTTCCTGGCGGAAGTGGCGCTGTTTCTGGCACCCGTGCTGATGCTCCTGTACCCGAAATGGCGCCGGAACAGGGGCGGGCTTTTCTTCGCGGGGTTCCTGCTCGTGCTGGGCGGCACCCTTTACCGGTTCGACACCTATCTTGTCGCCTACAAGCCCGCGCCCGGCTGGGTGTATTTTCCGAGCCTGGGCGAGCTTCTGTTCAGCATGTGCCTGGCCTCGACGGGCATCGCGGCGTACATCGTCCTGGTGAAACTGTTCCCCATCCTCAGCGGCGTCCGCCCCAGGCGGCGGGCCGCCGAGGGCGCGGCATAAACGCATAATCCGGCCAAGGGAGAGGTAGTCAGACAATGAGCAAGACCGTGACAATTGATCCTGTGTCCCGAATCGAGGGGCATCTGCGCGTCGACATCGAGGTTGACGACACGGGTGTGGTGTCCAACGCATGGTCGTCGGGCACGATGTGGCGCGGCATTGAGACCATCCTCAAGGGCCGGGATCCCCGGGAGGCCTGGATATTCGTGCAGCGCATCTGCGGGGTATGCACCACGGTGCACGCCATCGCGTCGGTGCGCGCGGTGGAAAACGCGCTCGGCCTGGAAATACCGCCCAACGCGCAGCACATCCGCAACCTGCTCATCATCGCCCACACGCTGCATGACCACATCGTGCATTTCTACCAGCTTTCCGCGCTGGACTGGGTGGATGTCACGTCGGCGCTCCAGGCCGATCCCGCGAAGGCGGCGGCGATCGGCCAGTCGACCTCGGACTGGCACCGCAATTCCGTCCAGGAAATGGCGGCGGTCAAGGAGAAGGTGGCCGCCTTTGTGGCGCAGGGACGGCTGGGCATCTTCACCAACGGCTACTGGGGCCACCCCGCGATGAAGCTGCCGCCGGAGGTGAACCTGCTCGCGGTGGCGCACTACCTCCAGGCCATCGAGTACCAGCGCAAGGCCCTTCAGATCGTGGCCATCCTCGGGTCGAAGACCCCCAACATCCAGAATCTGGCCGTGGGCGGCGTTGCGAACGCCATCAACCTGGACAATCCGGCCACGCTGAACATGGAGAAACTGTACCATGTCAAGAGTCTTTTTGACGAGGTGACGCCCTTCATCCGGCAGGTTTACTTCCCGGATGTGTGCGCCATCGGCGCGATGTATGCGGACTGGTTTGGCCATGGTGCGGGTGTGGCGGAGTACATGGCCGTTCCCGAACTACCCACCGACGGCAAGGGCACGGCCTTTGACCTTCCGGGGGGGACGATCACCATGGGGGACGCTGCCTCCCTCAAGCCGATATCGGCCTTTGGCGATCCCTATTTCCGGGACAACGTGACCGAATCCAGCGCCCGCTCCTACTACGCCGACGGCGGCGCGCCGCTGCACCCGTGGAAGGGCGAGACCGAACCCGCCCCCACCCCGTGGGACGGCGCGAAGAAATACTCCTGGTCCAAGGCACCCCGTTTCGCCGGACGGGTCACCGAGGTGGGGCCGCTGGCTCAGGTGCTTGTGGGCAACGCCGCAGGGAACGAGTCCTTCAAGAAATGGACCACGCTGTGTCTGGAGACGGCGGGGAAGCTGGCCGGTGCGACGCTGTCGCCGGACATCCTGCGCTCCACCCTGGGCCGCCATGCGGCGCGCGCCATCCGCTGCGCGGTTTTTGCCGATCACGCGGAGCGCCATTGGGGCCTTCTGGCCGAGAATATTGGCAACGGCGACACGGCCATTTTCAACCCGCCGGTGTTTCCGAAGGGGGAAATCCAGGGTTTCGGCTTCCATGAAGCCCCCCGGGGCACGCTCTCCCACTGGACGGTGATTCAGGACGGGAAAATTGCCAATTACCAGGCGGTGGTGCCCTCCACATGGAACCTCGGCCCCAGGGATGACAAGGATGCGCCCGGTCCCGTGGAGGCGGCGCTGATGGGAAATCCCATTGCCGATCCCGAACGGCCGCTGGAGGCGCTCCGGACGGTGCATTCCTACGACCCGTGCCTTGCATGCGCCATTCACACCCATGACGCGGCGGGGAACAAGCGGTCAACCGTAAAGGCGCTGTGAGCGGGATGCGGGCGCGTCCCGCGGCGGCGCGGATGCGCATCGAAGTGCGCGGACTGGTCCAGGGGGTCGGGTTTCGGCCCCATGCGTGCCGTTTGGCGGAGCGTCTTGGCCTTGGCGGCAGCGCGCGCAACACCGCCTCGGGGTTGGTGATCGAGGTGGAGGGGGACGGGGAATGCGTGGGGGAATTCCTGCGCGCGGTGCGTGAAACCCCCCCGCCCATGGCGCATGTCAGGGATGTGCGGACGGAGTATATGGAGCCGCTTGGCGAGCGGCTCTTCCGTGTCGCCGGAAGCGCCGGGTCCGGGGTCGCGGAAGCACTGGTGCCCCCCGATCTGGCCGTGTGCGACGAGTGCCTGTCCGAATTTTGGGATCCGTCCAACCGCCGCCACCGCCACCCCTTCATCAACTGCACAAACTGCGGCCCCCGCCACACGATCATACTGGACATGCCCTATGACCGGGTCCGCACCACCATGTCCGGTTTTGCGATGTGCGGGCGGTGCCGCGCCGAGTACGGCGATCCCCTAAACCGCCGTTTTCACGCGGAGGCGATCTGCTGCCCCGAGTGTGGTCCGCAACTGCGCCTGACGGATTCACGGGGGCGGATGGTTGCGTCGGGGGATCCCGCCGCCGTTGCCGCGGAAATGCTCGCCACGGGCGCCATTCTCGCGGTGAAGGGCATCGGCGGATACCATCTGGCCTGCGATGCGGCCAACGCCGCTGCGGTGCGGGAACTGCGGTGTCGCAAACGGCGGGACGCAAAGCCCTTCGCCCTGATGGCAAAGGACGCCGGGGCGGTGCTCAGGGTTGCGGAAATGGACGGGGGGGAACTGCGGCTGCTGCACGGGCCGGAGCGGCCCATTGTGTTGCTGGCCAAGCGGAACGGGGTGTTGCCGGAGGAAATCGCCCCGGACAGCGGGCGCTTTGGCGTGATGCTCCCCTACACGCCTGTGCACCACCTGCTGACGGGCGGGGACTGCCCCGTGCTGGTGATGACCAGCGGAAATGTGTCGGACGAGCCCATAGCACATGAGGACGATGACGCCCTGCGCCGTTTGGGCCTGCTGGCGGACGCATTTCTCACGCATGACCGGCGCATCCACACGCGCACGGACGACTCGGTGGCGCATGTGGCGGCGGGACACCCCCGTTTCCTGCGCAGATCGCGGGGATACGCGCCCTTTCCCGTGCAGCTTCCCTGCGACACAACGGGCGCGGAAATCCTTGCCACCGGCGCGGAACTCAGCGTGACCGCATGCCTGACACGCGCCGGCAGCGCCTACATGAGCCATCATGCGGGTGATGTGGGGCACCTTTCCGCCTGGGAGGCCTTTCTGCGCGCGGTGGGGGATCTGAAAACGATCTTCGGCGTGGAACCGGCGGTGGCGGCGTGCGACCTGCATCCGTCCTTCGCCACCACCCGTTATGCCCGCGAAACGGGGCTGCCCCTCGTGCGGGTGCAGCACCACCACGCGCACATCGCCTCCGTGCTGGCGGAGCACCGCAGGACGGACAGGGTCATCGGCGTCGCCTATGACGGATTTGGTCTGGGCGACGACGGACGGGCGTGGGGCGGCGAGGTGCTTGTGTGTGATCTTGCCACGAGCCGCCGTGCGGGCGGTTTGCGCGGGATGCCGCTGCCGGGGGGGGACGCGACGGCGCGGAAGCCCGCGCGCATGGCATATGTGATCCTGCGCGGCCTGTTCGGGGACGATGCCGCCGCGCGGGCGGACAGGCTTCTCCCACGACTCTCCCCGGAGGAACGGCTGGTGCTGGACCGGACGCTTGCGGATGCGCCTGAATGCACCAGCATGGGCCGGCTTTTTGACGCGGCGGCGGCGTTGCTGGGTGTTTGCGATGACAACACGCACCACGCCCGGGCCCCCCTTGCGCTTGAGGGCCGCGCCGGCCTGGCGAAGCCCGATGAATGCGGTTATTACACCGCCCCGGCGGTTTGCGGCGGGTCCGGGCAATGGGAGGTTTCCGGGGCTGAAATTCTCCGCGGCATGATCGTGGATTATCTCGGCGGAAGAACGGTGGGAGCGTGCGCCCGCGCCTTTCATGAATCCGTCGCCCGCGCCACGCTTGACATTTGCCTGCGCGTGCGGAAGGATACGGGCCTGGAAACGGCGGCCCTTTCGGGGGGCTGTTTCATGAACGCGCTTTTGCTGGAGAGGAGCGCCGGACTGTTGCGCGAAAACGGGTTCGAAGTGCTGGCAAACGGGATTGTGCCCGCGGGTGACGGCGGGCTGAGTCTGGGACAGGCGGCTGTGGCCGCATGGAGGCGGCATGTGTCTTGCAATACCCATGGAGATACTGGAGACTGACGGCGCGCGCGCGCGCGTGGGCCTGGACGGGAACATCCGCGAGGCCGACGTGACCCTGGTTGAGAACCCCGTTGCGGGCGACTGGGTGCTGCTCCACGCCGGTTTTGCCATCGAGAAGCTTTCCCGCGGGGAGGCGGAGGAGGCGCTGGTGCTGCTCAGGCAGATGGGGGAGGCGGCAAGTGACTCCGAAGGTTGAGGAATCCGCGCGCAGAATCCGGGCGGCGGCGGAACGCCTGGGCCGGAAGGTGCGGCTGATGGAGGTGTGCGGCACGCACACCCACGCCGTGGGGCGGGGCGGGCTGCGGGCGCTGCTGCCGGAATCGGTGGAACTGCTGAGCGGTCCCGGCTGCCCGGTGTGCGTCACCGCGCAGCCCGACGTGGACCGGATGATCAACGCGGCGGAACTCCCCGCGGCCGTGTGCACCTTCGGGGACATGATGCGCGTGCCCGGCAGGGATGCCACGCTGGAGGCGCGCCGCGCGGCGGGCGCGGACATCCGGGTGGTGTACTCGCCGCTTGACGCGCTGGAGACGGCCCGGCGGGAGCGGCGGCACGAGGTGATTTTCCTGGCCGTCGGCTTTGAGACGACCGCGCCCGGCGTGGCCGCCACGGTGCTTCACGCGCGCGCCGGGGGGCTGCGCAATTTTTCCATTCTGGCCTCGCACAAGCTGATCGTGCCCGCCATGGAGGCGGTGCTTTCGGGCGGCGCGGCGGTGGACGGGTTCGTCACGCCGGGGCATGTGTCGGTGATTATCGGTCCTGAGGCCTACGGGAGTCTGGCGGAACGGCACGGCATGCCGTGCGTGGCGGCGGGCTTTGAGCCCGCGGACGTGATGGAGGCGGTGGCGATGCTGGTGGAACTTATTTCGGAGGGGCGGTCCGGCTCATTCGTCCAGTACGGGCGCGCGGTCCGGCCCGGCGGCAACCGCCGCGCCTGGGATGTCCTCATGTCGGTATTTGAGCCTGCGGACGCGGAATGGCGCGGACTGGGGCGCATCCCCGGCAGCGGCCTGGCGCTGCGGGAGGAGTTTTGGGAATTCGACGCGGTGCGGCGTTTCGGCCTGCCCGAGCCGCCCGCCTTTGAACCGGCGGGGTGCCGCTGCGGCGATGTGCTGCGCGGAATGCTGGATCCCCGCGGCTGCCCGCTTTTCGGCACGGCATGCACGCCGCGCAAACCGGTGGGCCCGTGCATGGTTTCCTCCGAGGGCGCGTGCGCCGCGAGGCACAAATATGGATGAGACAAGGATTGTGCGCGCCCACGGCGGCGGCGGACTGCTCACGCGCGAACTGCTGGGGGGGGTGATCCTTCCGGCGCTTGGCGGCGCGGAGGGGCCGCTGTCCGACGCGGCGGCGGTGCCGGGCGCGGGGGGGCTGATGTTCACCACGGACGCTTTTGTGGTGAAGCCGCTTTTTTTCCGCGGCGGGGACATGGGCAGCCTTGCGGTGCACGGGACGGTGAACGATCTCGCCGTTTCGGGCGCGGAGCCGCTGGCCCTTTCCCTGGCGCTGGTGCTGGAGGAGGGGCTGCCGGTTGAAACGCTGCGGCGCGTGCTGGAGTCCGCGGCGGCGGCGGCCCGCGCGTGCGGCGTGCGCATCGTCACCGGCGACACGAAAGTGGTGGCGCGGGGCGAGGCGGATCAGATGTTTGCCGTGACGGCGGGCGTCGGCCGCGGGATTCTCCGGGTGTCCCCGGCGGGGCTCAGGGAGGGCGACGTGGTCCTGCTGAGCGGCAGCATCGCGGACCACGGCGTGGCGGTGCTCAGCGAGCGGGACGGTCTGGCCTTTGACTCAACGGTGCGGTCGGATTCGGCGGCGGTGTGGCCGCTGGTCAGGGCCCTGGCCGAAGCGGGGGTGGAGGTGCACACCATGCGCGACCCGACACGGGGCGGCCTGGCGGCGTGCTGTGTTGAGTTGGCGGCGGATTCGGGGGTTACCATCGAACTGGACGAATCCGCCATACCGGTCCGGCCTTCGGTGCGCGCCGCCTGCGAAATGCTGGGCCTGGATCCGCTCACCGTGGCCAACGAGGGAAAACTTGTGGCGGTGGTTCCGGAGCGGGACGGGGCGCGCGCGCTGGAAGCCCTCCGGGCGGAGCCACTCGGTGCGGAGGCGGTTGTTGCGGGACGGGTGGCGGCAAAACGGGCCGTGCCCGTGGTGTTGCGGACGCGCCACGGCGGCGAGCGGGTGGTTGAAATGCCCTACGGCGAGGAACTGCCGAGGATCTGCTGAGGAAAATTCCGGGTGCATGAGCTGTCCATAGCGCTTGAGATGCTCGACATCGCGGGCCGCGCCATCGGCGGACCGAAACCGGTGCGTTCGGTCCGCGCGGTGGTGGGCACGCTCAGCGGCGTGTGCGCGGACTCGCTGCGGTTCTGCTTTTCAGAGGTGGCGCGGCAGGAGGGGTTTGGGGCGGCGGTGCTGGAGGTTGAGCTGCGTTCCGCGACGGCGGTGTGCCGGGCCTGCGGCGGCGGGCATGTTGTGGAGGATTTCACGGAAGGCTGCCCGGCCTGCGGGTCGCTGCACCGTGACATAAAAACAGGCTATGAATGCGAGGTCGTTTCGATCACGCTGGAGGACGACGATGACGGAGAATGCAGCCGGGGAGAAGGCAACAGTGCGGGTGAAGTCGCCCGTGATGGCGCGGAATGACGAGATCGCCGCGCGGACGCAGGCCCTGCTGGACGGGATGGGTCTGCGCGCGGCCAACCTGATGAGCTCCCCCGGGAGCGGCAAGACGACCCTGCTTGAGGCTGTCGCCGCGCGTGTCGGGCCCGCGATGGCCGTCATCGAGGGGGATGTGCAAACGAGCCGCGACGCGGACCGCATCACGAGGGCGGGCTGCCTGGCGCACCAGATTGAGACGCGGGGCGCGTGCCACCTGGACGCGGGCATGGTGGCCGACGCGGTGGCGGCCATGCCGCTGGACCCGGCGGCGCACCGTCTGCTGGTCATCGAGAACGTGGGGAACATGATCTGCCCAAGCGGCTACTGGCTGGGCGAGCACCTGCGCGCGGCGATCCTGTCGGTGCCCGAGGGGGACGACAAGGTGCTGAAATATCCGGGGCTGTTCAGCCGCGTGCACGCCGTTGTGCTGGGCAAGATTGACCTGCTTCCGTACCTTCCCTTCGACATGGAGCGGGCGATGGACGAGTGCAGGGCGATCAATCCGGACATACGCATATTTCCCCTTTCAGCCAGGACCGGAGAGGGCGTTGAAGCATTCATCTCCTGGTTGTTTGAGGCGGGGGACCGCTGGCGGGGATGAGTGCGGAGTTGCGCTTCCCATACGGTTTCGGCAAGGATGTCCGCAGAGGAGAACAATGAAATGGTTGCACGGATTTGCCTTCTGACGGTTGCGTTTGGTTTTGCGTTCATTGTCCCCGCGACGGCGGAGGATGCCGGGACAGTGCCCATGGGGGATTTGTCGGCCTTTCAGGAACCCACAGGCGACTGGACACCGGCGGCGGAGGTGTTTCTGGACGGGAAGGATGAAAGGAAGCTCGCCTGGAAGGAGGGAACCGGCGCGCTGGTGAACGGACCAAAGGGCAAAACGGCGCATCTGGTGACAAAAGCCGAACATGGCGATGTGCAGCTTCATGTCGAGTTTATGGTGCCGAAAGGTTCCAATTCGGGGGTGTACCTGCAGGGACGCTACGAGATCCAGGTGCTCGACAGTTGGGGCGTGACGGAACTAAAACACGGCGACTGCGGCGGCATCTACCAGCGGTGGAACGATGCGAAGGGGCTGGATGACGGCAAGCGCGGCTACGAGGGGCGCGCCCCCCGGGTGAACGCCTCGAAAAAGCCCGGAGAATGGCAGGAGTTTGACATCACCTTCCGCGCGCCGCGCTTCGATGCGGCGGGCCAAAAAACCGCCAATGCCGTGTTTGTGAAAGTGGTCCACAACGGCGTTGTGGTGCATGAGAACGAGGAGCTCAGCGGCCCCACCCGCGCCTCACTGTTCAATGATGAAAAACCCCTCGGCCCGCTCATGCTTCAGGGCGACCACGGTCCCGTGGCCTACCGCAACCTGCGCATCCAGCCGCTGGGGGAAAAATAGGGGGTGGCCGCCGGATTGTTGGGCGGGCAAGGCAGGACTGGCCGTTGGGCCTTGTTTTCCGTCCGCGCATGCCCATAGGCAAATGAATAATGCGCGAAGCATGAGCTGACTTATGCCTGTTTTAAAACCGGCAAAAGCAAAATTTCATATTGAACCATAAGTAAATTTCAAGCGGGCCCCCCATCTGCGCGGTCTTCCTCAGCAAAGCGTGGGAGGCATCTTTTTCATGATGTGCAGCCCCGCAATAAATCCTTGGGAAACCTCATTTTTAAGAATATTTCCTGATTAAAAAGTACTTGACAAAATGGGTGGGTTGGTTTATTGTGGCTTTACTCGGTGGTTGAACCGATCAGGTTTGGCCACTAGTTGGCGGCGGGTTCCTTGACGCCATCCTGTAGTGCAAAACGCTCAGGGGTCCCGATGACTGTTGTGTGGACAGTCAAAGGGGCGGCGTCAAAGGGACAGCCAGAGTTTATATTTTTGTCAGGTGTGGGTTGGCAAACGCGAGGGCTGTGTCATGTCTAAATTTATGCGGTGGGGTGTCTGTTTTCTTCTTTTCACGGGGCTTCTCCTCCCCAGTACCGTCCAGGCGCAGGTGCGCGACATCGATTTCGACTGGATTGCGTCCACGCTGGACACGTTGCTGAAGGGCTTCGCCCCCGGCATCAACATCAATCTGGTGAACATGGACAACGACGGCAACGGCATCCAGGAGGATGACGCGCTGGCGTTGCTGGCGGCGGTGCTGCGAGGGGGCACGCGCGTGCCGACAACCTGCATGTCCGCGGCGCAGGTGGCGGCGATTCAGGCGGACTTTGAGTACAACCGCGGCCAGGTGGCCGATGACATGCGCATTGCGGGGGTGTGGACGAACTTCCTGTTCGCCACCCCGGCGGACGACCTGGTGCGGGCCATGTACGGCCATGACCGGCTTCCGGAGATTCTCAAGGGCGCGCTGGCCCCCTACGGCGGCGCCATGGTGGGTGATCTGCTGGTGGACTACATGGCGGGTCTTGCCACGATTTCCGACAACCCGGCCACCTTCACCCACATCAACAACTATCTCGGCCAGATTGTGGACGCGCTGGCCTCCACGATGAACAATGAAAACCTCTACATCACCGACATGTGGACGGTGCTCCGGGCGGAAAGGTCCGTTGCGGGCCTCTATCTGGACGCGACGCGTTACCGCCGTTGGGGCGCCTCCCCCAGCACCGGCAAGGTCAACCTTTTTGGTTCCGCCGGCAATTTTGGCGGTTCCGCCACCACAACCGGCGCGAGTTACACCGCGGCGGGGTATGTGAGCCAGACCCCCCGGCTTCCCAACACCTGGCGCGAAACCTTCATGACCAACGAGGGCATCGTCCAGCCGCCGCTGCGCATCACGGTTCCGCCCCTGGGCACTCCCCAGGACAATCATGTCAACAACGGCGACATGATCAGCGTGGCCACCTGGACACTGGGCACGGGCTGGTCGCAGAGCGCCCAGGGCGCGGCAGCCCCCCAAACGCTGTTTTATGTGCTGCAGAAGACGGCGGGCAACGTGAACGAGGCGGTGCAGACCAACGCCAACCAGCCCACAGGCTTCAAAATCACCGACGGTGTGACCTACCGTGTGGAATTTTCATACAAGTGGACCAACGATGACGACCCCACGCAGAGCGCCAACAGTATCAGCGTCGCCCTGGGCACGGCGGTGTCGGGCGCGTACACCTCCACCAACCTTGACTGGCACAATGAGGTGGTCTACCTGACCGCAGCCGGGGCAAACCCCTCCTTCCGCATTATTCCCACCACAAACTTTGCGGGGATGGTGGACAATGTCAAGGTTAAGGTGGCCAAGCTGGCTGGTGACACACTGGACACGGGCACCGTGACCACCGTGGGCGGCGTGGCCCCCTATGTGAAGTCATGGGAGGACGCCAAGGACTTCCCCAGCACCGGCGGCGGCACGGTGCTGAACAACTGGGAAATGAAAAACCCGGGCAGTTACTGGACGGCCAACGCGCCGTGGGCGTATGTGAACAAGCGCGGCCCCGGCGGACTCGTGGGTGACCAGTTCCCCCAGGAACGCTTTGAAAAGACCGCGGCGGGCACGGGCGCGCTGGTGCAGACAGAGGCGAACATGAAACGGCCGCTCATCACCGGCCAGTGGTACATCGTCTCCTACTCGCTTTACCTGACGGCGGGCGCGATTACCCCCTACCTGGGCGGCACGGCGCTCACCACGCGCAGCACGGTCATGTCGGGCAACTACTGCACGGTGTACACGCAGATAATCCAGTGCGGCGCCGGCGCGCACGAACTGTCTTTTGTGCCCACGGACGCCTTCCGCGGGGCCATCGCCTACGCGGATGTGCGCCTGTACAACTACTACGAGCTGGATCCCCACTGGACCGGGGATCCGCCGGGCAGCCGCACGCCTGACCTTGTGGCGGACGGCAACGGTTACCAAGGAACGGGCACGGACAATTTGGTTTTTGATTACCTGCTGACCGCGCACAACAACATCGCGCCGGTGCGGCGGGTTTCCGACACGGGCAACGGTTCCTACACCTCCCAGACGGTGTACAACGTGCCCGACCGGCCGGAGACGATTCCGGCGGGCACCATTGAGAAGGACGGCCGGGGCGGCCGCTCCTCGCGGCTGACGATGATTGAGGTGGGTCCGCGTGCCTTCCAGATACTTCCGCAACCCCCCGCGCTCACAGGCGTGGCGGTGGGCGGCACCCTGACCCTGACCTCTGGCGCGGTGGGCGGCGACAGCGTCCCCACCTACAAGTGGCAGAAGAACATCAGCGGCACCTGGACGGACATCGCGGGTGCAACCGGCAAGACCTACACCAAGGCCGGCTATGTGGTGGGCGATGCGGGGGACTACCGGCTGGTCGCCACCAACACGGACGGCGGCGGCACCACCATCTACTCCAACACCGCCGTGGTGCAGACCACAGTGCCCCTGGCCGTCACCAATCCCTCCCCCGCCACAATTAATGCGGCGGTGGGCGGCAGCGCCTCCTTCAGCGTCACCGCCAGCGGCGGCGCCGGCGGCTACACCTACCAGTGGCAGAAAAACACGGGCGCCTGGGTGAACATCTCCGGCGCGACCGCCGCAACGCTTCCCCTCAGTCCGCTTGTCGCGGGTGATCAGGCCCAGTACCGCTGCGTGGTCACGGACAGCGCGCTGGCCACGGCGACCTCCGGCGCGGCGACGCTCACCGTGCTGGCGATCCAGACCCAGCCGGTCTCGCTGACGCGCACCACCGGCACGGCGGCCAATTTCTCGGTGACGGTGCTTGCGGGCAGCGGCACAGGCGGTTACACCTACCAGTGGAAGAAGGACGGCGTGAACATCGGGGGCGCCACCGGCGCCACCCACAACATCGCCGCCTGCACCATGCTTGACGCGGCCTCCGCGCCCGGTTATGTGTGCGAGGTGCGCGACTCCTCCGGGGCGTTGCTGAATTCCTCCGCGGCCACCCTGACGGTGAACGCGGCGGGCATCACCGTGACGGGTCCGACCCCGACCACCCCGTCCATTTACCTCACCCAGAATTACACCTTCACCGTGAGCGCCACGGGCGGATCCGGCGCGGGCTTCACGCTCACCTACCAGTGGCAGAAGGACGGCGTGGACATCCCCGGCGCAAACAGCGCCTCCTACACGGTGAACAACGCCACGGCGGCCAGCGCGGGCGTTTACCAGTGCTTCGTGGGCGAGACGCCGAACGTGCGCCCGCCCGCCGCAAAGGTGGCCTCCGCCACGGCGACGCTGACGGTGAACGCCGCCCCCATAACGATCAACCCGCAGCCCGCGGGCGGCACCCGCTATGTGACGCAGTCCTTTGCCTTCACGACGGGCGCCACGGCCCCGGCGGGCACGATTTCCTACCAGTGGCAGAAGAACATCAGCGGCACCTGGACCAATCTCGGCAGCGCGACGGCGGCGACGCTCAACTTCGCCTCGGTGACCCTTGCCGACGCGGGCGACTACCGCTGCGTGATCACCTGCTCGGCGAACCCGACCCCCTCCATCACCGGCCAGGCGACGCTGACGGTCACCAGCATTCCGATCACGGTGACGGGCAGCCCGTCGAACGTGTCGAAGTATGTGACAGAGACGGCGCAGTTCACGGCGTCGGCCACGGTGCCCGCGGGCGCGGTGACCTACCAGTGGCAGCGCTGGAACGGCACGGCCTGGGCGAACGTGACGGGCGGCAGCGGCGCGACGACGGCGACCTACACTACGGCTGTGCTGGGGCTTGCGGACAACGGCGCGCAGTTCCGCTGCCTCTTCGGCGACACGCTTGATCCCACGGCCAGCGCCCCGAGCGGCACGGCCACGCTGACAGTGACGGCAATTCCGGTGAACTTCACGACGCAGCCCGCGGGCGCGTCGAAGTATGTGAGCGAGTCCCACACCTTCACGGTGGTGGCGAGCTCGCCGCTGGGCAGCACCTTCACCTACCAGTGGCAGAAGAACATCAGCGGCACCTGGACGGACATCGGCGGCGCGACGAGCGCGTCCTACCCGCTGACGAACCTGACCACCGCGAATTCCGGCGACTACCGCTGCGTGGTGAAGAACAGCCTGAACCCGGTGGCCACGGCGGGCACGCCGAGCAACACGGCGACACTGACGGTCACGAACATCCCCATCAACATCACCGTCCAGCCCTCGAACACCTCGGTGTACGTTACGCAGACGGCGCAGTTCTCGGTCACGGCCACGAGCCCGACGGGCACGGTGACGCACCAGTGGCAGCGCTGGAACGGCACGGCCTGGGCGAACGTGACGGGCGGCAGCGGCGCGACGACGGCGACCTACACGACGGCGGTGCTTGGGCTTGCCGACACCGGCGCGCGGTTCCGCTGCGTGCTGGGCAACACCGCGGACGCGGGCGCGTCCAACACCTCCGGCGAGGGCGTGCTGACGGTGACCGTAATCCCGGTGAACTTCACAACGCAGCCCTCGGGCGCGTCGAAGTACGTGAGCGAGTCCCACACCTTCACGGTGGTGGCGAGCTCGCCGCTGGGCAGCGCCTTCACCTACCAGTGGCAGAAGAACATCAGCGGCACCTGGACGGACATCGGCGGCGCGACGAGCGCGTCCTACCCGCTGACGAACCTGACCACCGCGAATTCCGGCGACTACCGCTGCGTGGTGAAGAACAGCCTGAATCCGATGGCCACGGCGGGCACGCCGAGCAACGCGGCGACGCTCACGGTCACAAACATCCCCATCAACATCACCGCCCAGCCTGTGGACGCCTCGGTGTACGTGACACAGACGGCGCAGTTCTCGGTCACGGCCACGAGCCCGACGGGCACGGTGACGTACCAGTGGCAGCGCTGGAATGGCACGGCCTGGGCGAACGTTTCCACGGGCACCGGATCGACCACGGCAACCTGGACCACGGCGGCGCTGACCCTTGCGGAAAACGGCGCGCAGTTCCGCTGCCTGCTGGGCAACACCGCGGATGCGGGCGCGGTGAACAACACCGTGACGGCCGCCCTTACGGTTTCCGTGATCCCCGTGACCATCACGGCCCACCCCGCGGGCGCCAACAAGTCAGTGAGCGAGTCCCACTCCTTCAGCGTGACGGCGACGAGCCCGCTGGGCAGCACCTTCACCTACCAGTGGCAGAAGTGGAACGGCACGGCCTGGGCGGATATCGGCGGCGCGACGGCCAACCCCTACGCGCTCACCAACCTCCAGACCACGGATTCCGGTGACTACCGCTGCGTGGTGAAGAACAGCCTGAACCCGGTGGCCACGGCGGGCACGCCGAGTAACGCGGCCACGCTGACGGTGACCCTCGCGGCGATTAACATCACCGCGCAGCCCGCCGGCGGGCAGAAGTATGTCGGCGACAGCCACACACTTTCCGTGACGGCCACGGGCGGCGTCGGCACGCTCGGCTACCAGTGGGAAAGCAGCGCCGACGGCGTGGGCGGCTGGACGGCCATCGCGGGCGCGACCAGCCCGACCCGGACGATGAACCCGCTCGCGCTGACGGACGACAAGTACTACCGGTGCCGGATTGGCGATGGCGCGCGGCCGCCCCAGCCCTATGTCTACAGCGACGTGGTGCAGCTCCAGGTGCGGGCCGTGCTGAACATCACGGGCCAGCCCGCGGGCGCGAACACGATTGCGGGCGCCTCGCACACCTTCACGGTGACCGTGACGGGCGGCTACACCCCGCTGAACTACCAGTGGAAGCGCGGCGCGACCAATGTCGGCACCAACAGCAACACCCTGGCCCTCAGCGGCCTGGCCTACGCGGACCAGGGCTCGTACACCTGCGTGATCACCGACGCGCGCGGCGCCACGGTGACCACGGCGGCGCGCACCCTGACGGTGCTTGAAATCCAGACCCAGCCGGTGGGCGGCGACAAGCTGCCCGGCCAGTCCCACACCTTCAGCGTGACGGTGCGCGCGGGCAGCGGCACCGGCGGCTACACTTACCAGTGGAAAAAGGACGGTGCCAACATCGCGCAGACCGGCGCCTCCTTCACCCTTTCCTCGCTGGTGCTGGGCGACGCGGGCAGTTACGTCTGCGAGGTGCGCGACTCCTCCGGGGCGCTGCTGCCGTCCGCGGCCGCGGTGCTCAACATCACCGCCAACCCGATCAACTTCACGGCGCAGCCCGCCGGCGGCTCCAAGTATGTGACGCAGTCCCACAGCTTCAGCGTCACCTGCACCGGCGGCACGGGCACGCTGACCTACAAGTGGCAGAAGGACGGCGTGGACATCCCCGGCGCGACCGGCAACATTTACACCATCGGCTCGCTGGCCACGACGGACACCGGCAGTTACCAATGCCTGGTGGGCGACACGACCCGTCCGCCCGCCCCGTACGCCACGTCCAACGCGGTCACGCTGACGGTCAGCCTGGCCCCCGTGAACATCACGGTTGATCCGGTGGGCGGCAGCAAGCTGGTTAGCCAGTCCCACACCTTCAGCGTGACGGCAAACACGCCGGCGGGCGGACTGACCTACCAGTGGCAGAAGGACGGCGTGGACATCCCCACCGCGACCGGCAGCACGTACAGCATCGCGACCCTGGCCACGACGGACACCGGCAGCTACCGCTGTCTGGTGAAGAGCACCGCCAACCCGGTAGCCACCCCGGCAACGCCCTCGGCGGCCGCCGCGCTCACCGTGACGAACATTCCGATCACGGTGACGGGCAGCCCGTCGAACGCGTCGAAGTATGTGACCGAGACGGCGCAGTTCACCGCCGCGGCCACCACCACGCCGGGCGGGATTACCTACCAGTGGCAGCGCTGGAACGGCACGGCCTGGGCGAACGTGACGGGCGGCAGCGGCGCGACGACGGCGACCTACACGACGGCGGTGCTTGGGCTTGCCGACACCGGCGCGCGGTTCCGCTGCGTGCTGGGCAACACCGCGGACGCGGGCGCGTCCAACACCTCCGGCGAGGGCGTGCTGACGGTGACCGTAATCCCGGTGAACTTCACAACGCAGCCCTCGGGCGCGTCGAAGTACGTGAGCGAGTCCCACACCTTCACGGTGGTGGCGGGCTCGCCGCTGGGCAGCACCTTCACCTACCAGTGGCAGAAGAACATCAGCGGCACCTGGACGGACATCGGCGGCGCGACGAGCGCGTCCTACCCGCTGACGAACCTGACCACCGCGAATTCCGGCGACTACCGCTGCGTGGTGAAGAACAGCCTGAACCCGGTGGCCACGGCGGGCACGCCGAGCAACGCGGCGACGCTCACCGTCTCCAACATCCCGATCACGGTGGACACGCAGCCCTCGAACGCCTCGGTGTACGTGACGCAGACGGCGCAGTTTACCGTCGCGGCCTCGAGCCCTGTGGGCACGGTGACGCACCAGTGGCAGCGCTGGAACGGAACGGCCTGGGCGAATGTGACGGGCGGCAGCGGCGCGACGACGGCGACCTACACGACGGCGGCGACGGCCATCACCGACAACGGCGCGCGGTTCCGCTGCGTGCTTGGCAACACCGCCGACGCGGGCGCGGCAAACACCTCCGGCGAGGGCGTGCTGACGGTGACCGTGATCCCGGTGAACTTCACGGCGCAGCCCGCGGGCGCGTCGAAGTACGTGAGCGAGTCCCACTCGTTCAGCGTCACCGCCTCAAGCCCGCTGGGCAGCGCCTTCACCTACCAGTGGCAGAAGAACATCAGCGGCACCTGGACGGACATCGGCGGCGCGACGAGCGCGTCCTACCCGCTGACGAACCTGACCACCGCGAATTCCGGCGACTACCGCTGCGTGGTGAAGAACAGCCTGAACCCGGTGGCCACGGCGGGCACGCCGAGCAACGCGGCGACCCTTGGCGTCACAAACATCCCGATCAACATCACGGCGGAACCGGTGAACGCCTCGGTGTACGTGACACAGACGGCGCAGTTCTCAGTCACGGCCACGAGTCCGGCGGGCACGGTGACGCACCAGTGGCAGCGCTGGGACGGCACGGCCTGGGCCAACGTGACGGGCGGCAGCGGCGCGACGACGGCAACCTACACGACGGCGGTGCTGGCGCTTGCGGACAGCGGCGCGCAGTTCCGCTGCCTGCTGGGCAACAACGCCGACGCGGGCGCGGCGAAAACCAGCGCGACCGCCACGCTGACGGTGTCGGTCATTCCGGTGAACATCACGGCGCAGCCCTCGGGCGCGTCGAAGTCCGTGAGCGAGTCGCACTCCCTCAGTGTGACGGCGACGAGCCCGCTGGGCGGCAGTTTCACCTACCAGTGGCAAAAGGACATCAGCGGCACCTGGACGGACATCGGCGGCGCGACGGCCAACCCCTACGCGCTCACCAACCTCCAGATCGCGGATTCCGGCGATTACCGCTGCGTGGTGAAGAACAGCCTGAACCCGGTGGCCACGGCGGGCACGCCGAGCAACGCGGCGACGCTGACGGTGTCGCTGGCGGACATCACCATCACGACCCAGCCCCTCGGCGCGCAGAAGCTGACCGGCGGCGCGCACACGATGACCGTGGCGGCAACGGGCGGCACGGGCCCGCTGACCTACCAGTGGCAGAAGGACGGCGCGGACATTTCCGGCCAGAACACCGACACGCTGGCGCTGACCGGCCTGCAGCTCTCCGACGGCGGCACCTACACCTGCCTGGTGGGCGACAACGCCCGTCCGTCCTCGGCTCCGAGGGTGGCCTCCTCCGGGGCGGTGCTGGAGGTGCGCGTGCCCGTGTCCATCACAACCCATCCGGCGGGCGCGAACAAGAAGACCGGCGACAGCCACACCTTCTCGGTGGGCCTGAGCGGCGGCTACACCCCGTACACCTTCCAGTGGTACCGGGACGCGGCCCCGGTGGGCGGCAATTCCGACACGCTGGTGATCGGCAGCCTCACCGCCGCCGATCAGGGCGTGTACACCTGCCAGGTGACCGGCGGCATGGGCACCGTCACCACGAGCAACCCGGCCACGCTGACCGTTCTGGCCATCCAGAACCAGCCCGCGGCGCAGGGCGTGTCCGTGGGTGACAGCGCCTCCTTCGGCGTGACGGTGCTCGCCGGAAGCGGCGTGCCCGGCTACACCTACCAGTGGCGCTACAAGGGCGCGGACATTCCCGGCGCGGTCGGTGCGGTCCTGCCGCTGAACAACGTGCAGGGCGGCTCCCCCGACGGCAACCCGGCCCCGGTGAACCCGACCGGAAACGAGGGCGCCTACTCCTGCGTGGTCACGGATGTTGCGGGCGTTTCGCTCACCAGCAGCCCCGCCACCCTGACGGTGGCCTCGGTGGCGCTTGACTTCACCACGCAGCCCGTCGGCGGCAGGGTCCATGCGGGCGGTTCCCGCCTGCTCTCCGTGTCGCTTTCGGGCGGCTACGGCCCGGTCTACACCTACCAGTGGCAGAAGGACGGCGTGGACATTTCCGGCGCGAACGGCCCCACCCTGGCCCTGAGCCCCGTGGCGCTTGGCGACGCGGGCACCTACACCTGCCTGGCCGGTGAGACGGGTGTCCGTCCGCCGCTGTCGCTGGTGACGTCGGCCGGTGCGCTCATTGAGACGGCTGATCCGGTGTCCATCACCGGCCAGCCCTCGGGCGCGGACCTCTACGCCGGTGAAACCTTCACCGCCACGGTGTCGGCTGCGGGCGGTTTCGGCGCGCTCTCCTTCCAGTGGCGCAAGGACGGAGCCGACATCTCCGGCCAGACCGGCGCGACCCTGACGCTGGGCAGCGTCCAGGCGTCCGACGCGGCGGGCTACACCTGCGCGGTGACGGACGAGGAGGGCTCCACGGCCGTTTCGAACGCCGCCGCGTTGACGGTGTCCCCGCACATCACCTTCACCACCCATCCGGCCGGCGCGCTGCTGCTGCCCGGAGCCCCGTACACGATGACGGCGGCGGCCACGGGCGGCAAGGGCGCGCTCCAGTACCGCTGGTACAGGGGCGGGTCCGTGGTCGGCACGGGCGCCACCTACACCATCACCTCGGCGACGCTCACGGATGCGGGCGCCTACGCCTGCGAGGTCACGGACAGCGGCCTGCCCGTGCCCGAAACGGCCATGTCCAACTCGGCGGTGGTGACCCTTGACGTGGTCTTCGCCTTCGACCTGCAGCCCCAGACCGGACGCGCATACTACCGCGGTGAGAACACCTTCTCGTGCAGCGTCATCTTCAACACGGGCGATGTGGCCTACACCTGGTACGGGCCGGGGGGCGTGGTGATTCCGCAGTCCCCCTTCGACCAGCCGAACACGCGCCGCCTGGTGGATCTGCAGTACGCCCAGACCGGCGAGTACTACGTCACCGCCACCGACGACAAGGGCACGCCGGGTGACGCGTCCGACGACGAGACCATCACCTCCAACAAGGTGATGCTGTACGTCGGCGACCACCTGGCCATCACGACGCAGCCCCAGGGCGGCACCATCCCCGAGGGCGGCAGCCACACCATGACGGTTGCCACCAGCGGCGGCTTCGCCCCGCTTGTTTACGAATGGCACAAGGAGGGGAGTCCGGACGTGCTCGGCACGGGCGCGAGCCTGACCATCTCCGGCGCGGACGCCACCGACGAGGGCGTCTACTATGTGACCATCGTGGACATGAAGGGCGAGATCAAGGAGTCGGCCCACGTGACCCTGGCGGTCATCACGGGCATGCCCGCGGCAGGTTCCCTGGGCCTGCTGCTGGGTGCGGCGGCCCTGGCCCTGGCGGGCGCGCGCGGCCTGCGCCGCCGGAGGTAGCCCCGGCACACGGCAAGAAAAACGGCGGGGCCCGGAAGTGATTCCGGGCCCCGCCCCTTGTTTGGGTCTGTGATTGTTTACTCCGTGAAGGTTATCCGGACCATGGGGCAGGCGAAATGCTCGCCCGCGCCGGGGGCTAGCTCGGCATAGTGACGCTTTTTCAGCGGCCCGGCGGGGTCCAGGTCGTTCACCAGCAGGGAGAAGCGGATGGTGTTGCCCGCCTCCAGCCGGATGTGGGGCACCTCCGACGCGGGGTAGGCCGCCTCATACACGACCTTCGTCCCGTCACGCTTCACGGCGACGGGCACCTCGGGCACCACGGCGTCCAGGTGCTTGTCGGGCCGCTCGTCCAGGAAAACCTGCGGCCCCAGCGGGGTGAGGCTGAAGCTCCAGTTGGACTTTTCAATCCACAGCTCCACGCTGTCCGCCATCCAGACCACGTCGCCGTGGTAGGGCTGGTGGAACTCGTTGTCCTCCACCTCCACGGCGACATACAGGTGGTCCTTGTCCCACATGACCCGGGTGGACGCCTTCAGGTCCGCCGTGTCCTTGGGGTCGTAGGAGGAGCCGTATTGCAGCGCCAGCGGCATGGCGGCGGCCCATTCCGACAGGTCGCCGTCCAGGGTGACCGCGCCGGTGGCGCGGGGGGCTTTCGCCGCAAGGGCCAGGTCCAGGGGAAGGCTCAGGGGGATGGCCGCGCCACTTTCCGGGTCGTCCACTTTCCCCTCCAGCACCGGCACGGGGAACCCGGCGGGACCGCCGCTTTCCATGCGCGCCGTGAGGGTCGCTTTTTCACCGGGCCCGGCCTTGAAGGCCATTTCCGCCGGGGTCACGCGCCAGCCTTCGGGTATGTTCCAGCGCAGCGTTGTTTCCAGCGGCGTGGTGAAGGGGTTGGCCAGGGTGATGGCCACGTCGCGGTTCAGGGGCTCGTTCCAGGGCAGCACCGCGGTTTCGCAGGAGACCATGCCGCGCAGCTCCCGCAGCCGGGCCACCTTGGCCTCGGTGACAATGTCCGACGGGAGGGTGGCCCCCGGCTTCACCACGGTCCAGTCCAGGTTGTCGCCCCGGACCTTCACGTTCAGGTAGCAGTAAAAGCCGCCCTCCTCCTCCGGCGTGCCGATGCCGCCGCCCGCGCAGCCCGCCACCACATAGCGGACACCGTCGCGCGTGCCCCAGTCGCGGTAATAATGCTCATGCCCCGCGAAGACCGCGCGCACGGGATACCCCTTGATGATGTCCGCCACGGGCTGCCAGTCCCTGTCCCAGTTGCCCGTGAAGAGGGGCACATGCAGGAACAGGAGGATGTGCTTTGCCGTGGCCGCCTTGAGCACGCCGCGCAGCCATTCCCGCTGGGCCCCGGTGAACCCGTCCGGGTTGCCCGGCTCCTCCGTGTTCAGGATCACGCACAGCAGGTTTCCCCGCTGGATGGTGTAGTTGAAGGGGGCCACGCGCCGTTCGTAGACGCGCAGCACCTCCGCCTCGTCGTTCACGTCGTGGTTGCCCGCCACCGTGAAGAAGGGGATGGGCAGTTTGCCCGCATGGCCCAGGAACTCGTCCCACATGGGCCCCACCTCGGCGGGCGGGCCGCCCATGATCATGTCGCCCGCGCAGACGATGAAGTCCGGCTTTGTGGTGTTCCACTCCCGGAGCATGTCCAGGAAGATCTTGGGCGTGCCCAGCATGGCCCCCGGCTGGGGGTCGGCGCAGATCACAAAATCCACCACGTCGGGGCTGATTTGCGGGGTTTCGGCCAGTTGTTTCAGGGATTTCTCCACCAGGCTTTCCGCGCCCGCAAGGGGGGACAGGACCAGAAGGGCGGACAAAAGCGTCAAAAGGGGGCTGCGCATCGTGTTCTCCTCCAAAGTTGGCCGGGATGATACCCCATGTTCCGCCGCGCATGGAAACCGCGCCCCTTTTCCGGATAGAGTAGGGTTGCGCGCCGCACGAACCAGGCGTGTTGAGGAGAACACCCATGACATGGACAAAATTGCCGCCGGTTGTGCTGGCGCTGGCGTGCTTTTCCCTGGCGGGTTGGGCGCGCGAGGACATCCTGGTGGCGGATTTTGAGGGCCCGGACTACGGCGCATGGACGGCGGATGGCGCGGCCTTCGGAAGTGGTCCGGCGCGGGGCGCGCTGGAGGGGCAGATGCCCGTGTCCGGATTCGAGGGGAAGGGGCTGGTGAACAGTTTCCTCGGCGGCGACGGCGCCACGGGCGCGCTTACCTCGCCCCCCTTCAGGATTGAGCGGAAACGGCTCAACTTTCTCATCGGCGGCGGCATGCACCCCGGAAAGACGTGCATGAACCTGATGGTGGATGGCAGGGAAGCGCGCAGCGCCACCGGCCCCAATGACCGGCCCGGCGGCAGCGAGGAGCTGTCCTGGCAAAGCTGGGACGTGTCGGAATTCGAGGGAAAAGAGGCGGTGCTGCAAATCGTGGACAACAGCGCGGACGGATGGGGGCACATCAACGTGGACCAGATCACCCAAAGCGACGAGCCCATGGACGGCGGGCAGTCCGTCACCTTCCGGGCGGAGAAGCGGTATCTGAACCTGCCCGTGAAGAACGACGCGCCCATGCGGCGCGCGCGCCTGATGCGGGGCGGGGAAACCCTGCGGGAGTTCGACATCGAGCTGGCCCCGGAGGAGCCCGACTTCTGGGTCTTTCTGGACCTGTCCGCCTTCGCGGGCCAGGAACTGTCCCTGTGGGTGAACGCCCCCGCCAAGCGCTTCGGCGGACTGGGGCGGGTGTTCCAGGACGACGCCGTCCGGGGCATGGAAAACCTCTATAAGGAGAAGGACCGGCCCCAGTTCCACTTCTCCAGCCGCCGCGGCTGGAACAACGACCCGAACGGGTTGGTCTGGATGGACGGGGAGTACCATCTCTACTACCAGCACAACCCCTACGGCTGGAAATGGGGCAACATGCACTGGGGCCACGCCGTCAGCGCCGATCTCGTCCGATGGAGGGAGCTGCCCATCGCCATCCATTCCCGCGCCCACGGCGACTGGGTGTTCTCGGGCAGCGCCGTGGTGGACCGGGACAACACGGCGGGCTTCAAGACCGGTACGGAGGACGTGATCGTGGCGGCCTACACCAGCACGGGCCGGGGCGAGTGCGTCGCCTTCAGCAACGACCGGGGCCGCACCTTCACCGAGTATGAGGGCAACCCCGTGGTGAAGCACGAGGGCCGCGACCCGAAACTGGTCTGGTACGCGCCGGGCGGCCACTGGGTCATGGCGGTCTACGACGAGCGGGGCAAGTCGCAGGGCATCTCCTTTTACACCTCGCCCGACCTGAAGCAGTGGGGGTTCCAGAGCCGCATTGAGGGCTGGTATGAGTGCCCCGAACTGTTTGAGATTGCCGTGGACGGCGGGGCCGGCGGCAAAAAATGGGTGGTCTACGCCGCCAGCGGCGAGTACGCCGTGGGTGCGTTCGACGGCAAAACCTTCACGCCCGAAACCGGCAAAATAAAGTACAACCATGGCAACTGCTTCTACGCCTCCCAGACCTACAGCGGCATCCCCGCCGAAGACGGCCGCCGCATTCAGATCGGCTGGGGCACCACGGGCCGGAAGGACATGCCTTTCAACCAGATGATGGACTTCCCCGTGGCGCTGACCCTGCGCGCCACGGCGGAGGGACCGCGCCTCTTCGCCAACCCCGTGCGCGAGATCGAAACCCTGCGCGGCCCGTCCCATGTGCTGGACGGCACGGTATTCAAGAAGGGGGAGACCGTGCTGGAGCAGGCCGGGGGCGATCTCTTCGACATCACCGCCGGGTTCGACGTTTCCGGCGCGCGCAGTTTCGGGTTCATCGTGCGCGGCGTGCCCGTCACCTATGACGCAAAGAAGGGCGAACTGTCCTGCGGCGACAAGACCGCCGCGCTGGAGCCGGAAAACGGGCGGGTGTCGCTGCGGCTGCTGGTGGACCGCCAGTCCGTGGAAATCTTCGGCGGCGGCGGCCGCGTGTACATGCCCATGGCCGTGACCTTCAGGGAGGACGCCGCGCCGCTGGCGGTGTTCGCCGGGGGCGGCGGTGTGCGCGCCGAAGCCCTGACCGTCCACGAGCTCCGTTCCGCCTGGGAGTGAGGGCGCGCCCCGGCATAAAAAAGGCTGGAACATAAGCACAACATCCCCCCAAATCCCCCTTCAGAAGGGGGGCTTGGAGCGGGCGGACACGGGGGACCGCGCTTGAAGAAGAGAGATGTTTTTTTTGGGGCACGCATTTCGGCGTGTGGTCGGTTGTCGCGGGTTGAGAGTTTCCGGACACGCTGAAGCGTGAACAACAAACCAGGAGGCGCGGTATCTTAAGCCCCCTTTAAGGGGGGATGTTCGTGCTGTAAAAAGAATCCCCCCGCCGCCGGTTTCCCGGGACGGGGGGAAGTGTCAGGGGGATGGGAGGGCCGGTCTTAGTACATGTCGCCCATGCCGCCGCCCATGCCGCCGGGGCCGCCCGCGGGGGCTTTTTCCGGCTCGGGGATGTCGGCGATGAGCACTTCGGTGGTGAGCAGGAGGCCGGCGATGCTGGCGGCGTTCTGCAGGGCCGTGCGGGTGACCTTGGTGGGGTCGATGATGCCGGCCTTCATGAGGTCCTCGTACTCGCCGGATTCGGCGTTGTAGCCGACGTTGCCTTTTTTGGCGCGGACGTTCTGGACGACCGTGGCGCCCTCGTCGCCCGCGTTGAGGGCGAGCTGGCGGAGCGGGGCCTCCAGGGAGCGGCGCACGATGAGGGAGCCGACCTTTTCGTCGCCCTCGAGGTCGAGGGCGTCAACGGCGTCCTGGCAGCGCAGCAGCGCGGTGCCGCCGCCGGGCACGATGCCCTCCTCGACTGCGGCGCGGGTGGCGTGGAGCGCGTCCTCGACGCGGGCCTTCTTTTCCTTCATCTCGATCTCGGTGGCCGCGCCGACGTTGATGACGGCGACGCCGCCGGCGAGCTTGGCCAGGCGCTCCTGGAGCTTCTCGCGGTCGTAGTCGGAGGTGGTTTCCTCGATCTGCTTGCGGATGAGGTTGATGCGGCCGGTGATGTCGGCGCTGGAACCGGCGCCTTCGACGATGGTGGTGGTGTCCTTGTCGATCACGACGCGCTTGGCGCGGCCGAGATCGGAGATGGCGACGCTTTCAAGGGAGCGGCCGAGATCCTCGGTGATGCAGAGGCCGCCGGTGAGAATGGCGATGTCCTCGAGCATGGCCTTGCGGCGGTCGCCGAAACCGGGCGCCTTGACGGCGGCGGCGGTGAAGGTGCCGCGGATCTTGTTGACCACGAGGGTGGCCAGGGCCTCGCCCTCGACGTCTTCGGCGATGATGAGCAGGGGCTTGCCGCCCTTGGCGATCTGCTCGAGGAGGGGCAGCAGGTCCTTGAGGTTGCTGATCTTCTTCTCGTTGATGAGGATGAAGCAGTCCTCAAGCACGCACTCCATGGTCTCGGAGTCGGTGACGAAGTAGGGGGACAGGTAGCCCTTGTCGAACTGCATGCCCTCGACGACGTCGAGCGTGGTCTCGATGCCCTTGGCCTCCTCGACGGTGATGGTGCCGTCGTTGCCGACCTTTTCCATGGCCTCGGCGATTTTGTCGCCCACTTCCATGTCGCTGTTGGCGGAGATGGCCGCCACGTTGCGGATGACGTCCAGGTCGTTGCGGACCTGCTTGCTCATGGACGCGAGCTTCGCGATGACGGCCTCAACCGCCTTGTCGATGCCGCGCTTGAGCGCCATCGGGTTCGCGCCTGCGGTCACGTTGCGCAGGCCCTCGCGGAAGATGGCCTCCGCGAGCACGGTCGCCGTGGTGGTGCCGTCGCCGGCGACGTCGGAGGTCTTGGAGGCGACCTCCTTCACCATCTGGGCGCCCATGTTCTCGTACTTGTCCTCAAGCTCGATTTCCTTGGCCACGCTCACGCCGTCCTTCGTGACGGTGGGGGCGCCCCATTTCTTGTCGAGCACGACATTGCGGCCCTTGGGGCCGAGCGTCGCCTTCACGGCGGCGCTGAGTTTCGTCACGCCTTCCAGAACGCGGCGGCGTGCGCCTTCGCCAAATTCAAGCTGCTTCGGCATGGCAGTGTCCTCCTAAATAAGGTGTGTGGCCGATGGGGTTTAGTCGATCACCGCGAGCACGTCGTCCTCGCGCATGATGATGTGCTCTTCGCCGTCAATCTTCACCTCGGTGCCGGAATACTTGCCCATGAGGATCCGATCGCCGACCTTCACTTCGAGGGCGACGCGTTTGCCGTTCTCATCCACGCGGCCGGGGCCCACGGCGATGACCTTGCCCTCCTGGGGCTTCTCTTTGGCGGTGTCGGGGATGATGATGCCGCCGCGGACGGTCTCGCTCGCATCTTCACGCTTCACAAGAATACGGTCAGCAAGGGGACGCACTTTCATCGAAGTTCTCCTTTTGTTTTGGGGTGTGTGTTCACCCGGTTTCCTCCGGTCGCCGCCAAATTGCCATTTTGGCAAGAGTATCTGCTCGGCGCGCGACCGTTAGCACTCAACATGTGTGAGTGATAATAACACACGACGGTGCCATTGTCAAGCCCTGAATGCCCCATTTTTTATGGGATCAACAGGCCAAACTTCAAGGGGTGTTTGGGTTGATTTGGTTGTTGCTCAGTTGGATTAAGGCAGGGGGATAGAGTTAAATTGTCAAAATGACAAAGCTGTTGCGGCTCTGAAGATCGATTGGCTGCAGATTTAACCGTCCAAAGTACTGTAAATGGCTGATAACGCTTGTGAAAAGAGGCGGGGAGGGGGAGATCGGTCTGTTATTGCTGATTTTTTACAAAACCAACCGTCTTTTGTGTTTCAAGCCCCTTGTTTGCTATACTTTAGGCCTCCTTGCAATCCCCGTCCGCCCTTTTTGGGGCGGTCCCCCAACCACCCGGGCAGGACAGGTTCTGAATGATTTCCATTGATCGCATACGAAATGTGGCGATAATCGCGCACATTGACCACGGAAAGACGACGCTGATCGACAGCATCTTCCGCGCCACCCGCCTCTTCCGCGAGAACGCGCGGGTCGCCGAGCGGGTGATGGACAACAACGAACTGGAGCGGGAGCGGGGCATCACCATCCGCGCCAAGCACTGTTCAGTTGAGTGGAACGACCACCTAATCAACATTATTGACACGCCCGGCCACGCCGACTTTTCGGGCGAGGTGGAGCGCATCCTGTCCATGGTGGACTCGGTGCTGCTGCTGGTGGACGCGAACGAGGGGCCCATGCCCCAGACGCGCTACGTGCTGATGCGCTCGCTGCGCCTGGGCCTGTGCCCCATCGTGGTGGTGAACAAGGCCGACCGTCCCCAGGCCAACCCGGTGGACGCGCTGCACAAGACATTTGACCTGTTCATCGAACTGGGCGCCACGGACGAGCAGTGCGACTTTGCGGTGCTCTACGGCTCGGGGCTGCACGGCTGGCTGGTGCGCGACCTGGAAAAGGATCCCCACGAGGGCATGGACGCCCTTTTTGAGACGATTATTGAGAAGGTGCCGATGCCCTCGGGCAAACCCGACGCCCCCTTCCTGATGCAGGTGAGCACCATCGGCTGGAACGACCACATCGGCCGCACCGCCACGGGCCGCATCCTGCAGGGAACCCTGCGCCGGGGCCAGGACATCCTGCGCATGACCACCCGCTGGACCAACCCCACCGCGATTACCGCCGTGGGGGACGAGGCCTCCCCCGACGACTTTGAATGCACCGGAGCCACCGTCGAGCGGGCAAACTACCTGTGGATGACCCACGGCCTCGACAGCGTCGCGGTGGAGGAGGCGGGCGCGGGCGACATTGTCACCCTTGCGGGGCCGAAGGATTTGAGCATCGGCGACACCCTCGCCGCGCCCGACGCCGGGCAGGAGGCGCTGCCGCCCCTCGAAATCGAGGAGCCGACGGTATCCATGCTGTTTCTGGTCAATTCCGGCCCCTTTGCGGGCCGCGAGGGCCGGGCGGTCACCATCCGCCAGATTCGCGCGCGCCTTGAGAAGGAGCTGCGCACCAACGTGGCCCTGCGCGTCGAGGACATAGACCGCAGCGACGGCGTGAAGGTCTCCGGCCGTGGCGAGCTTCACCTTGCCATCCTGATAGAGGAGATGCGCCGCGAGGGCATGGAGCTCTGCGTGTCCCCGCCCGAGGTGATCACGCGCACCGACGAGCACGGCCGGCTGCTGGAGCCCATGGAGGATCTCACCATAGACGTGCCCCTGGAGCACCAGGGCATCGTCATCGAGAAGGTCTCCCAGCGGCGCGGCGAGCTCACCCACATGTACAACGAGGGGCGCGGCATCGTCCGGCTCGAATTCCGCATCCCCACGCGGGGCCTCATCGGCTACCACGGCGATTTCCTGAACGACACGCGCGGCCTGGGCATCATGGCGTCGCGCTTCACCGGCTACGGCCCCTGGACGGGCGAGATTGCCGGTCGCAGCCGCGGCTCCATGATCAGCATGGACACGGGCGAGGCCACGGCGTACAGCCTTGAAAACCTTCAGCAGCGGGGCCAGCTCTTCGTCTCCCCCATGGACCCCGTCTACCCGGGGATGATCGTGGGCGAGTATTCCCGGCCCAACGACATCACCTGCAACCCCACCAAGCGCAAGGCGCTCACCAACCACCGCGCGGCGGGCAAGGACCACACCGTCGGCCTGGACGTGCCCCGGAAGCTCACGCTGGACACGGCGCTCGAATGGATCGCCCCTGACGAACTGCTTGAGGTCACCCCCAAGTCGGTGCGGCCCCGCAAGGCCATCATCGATCCCGAGGAGCGCAAGCGCGAGGAGAAAAAGCGCGCCTCCGCGGGGTGAGATCAGCCCGCGCCCAGGCCCAGCGCCGCTGCGGCGACGCCGAACACGAGTGCGGCAACCGCCAGGTAGGCCCAGCCCAGAATCCCGCCCCAGAGGGAGATTTCATGGAAGGCGCGCGCCTGGATGATGATCACGGGCATGCGGATGATGTCCCACACGCCGAAGACCTCCGACTTGCCGGGCGCGATCCAGAATTTGCCCTCCCCGCCCGCGGGCAGATAGGTAACCAGGTAATACTTGCCGCTTTGGGGCAGTATGTAGTCCTCCATCGAAAACTGCCAGTCCACCGTTCCGGTGAATTCTTCGTTGAACACCGCCGGGTCCAGGCCTTCGGTGGTGAACACCACCGCGCCCATCCCCTCCGGGACGGCAAAGGGCAGATCCGGCGCGGCGGGAAGGCCGGGTCCCAGCAGGGCGGTGGCCGGGCGCACGGCCGAATAACGTTCTATCTTGGGCACGCCCATCTGAAACTCGATTTTTTGGCCCATTCCCCCGTCGAAGGTAAGCCAAAGGTGGGGTTGTCCCGGTTTCGCGTGGTGGTAGGCCACGCGGCTCACGGAGATGTCCTTGATCTTGTGCGCCGTTTCCGCGTCCGTGGGGCCGCCGTTGATGACCACCGGGTTGTGCGCCCATGCGCCGCATGACACGGCCAGCAACAGCGCGGGGAGCAGGCGCCTCGTGCAAATACGGGTCAACATGGCATGTGCCTCCTTTGTTTTTGCATGCCTTAATCCACTGCGTTGTCCGCATGAACCATTTTACGCCGGGCAAGTATTTCCACCATGCGAAAACGGTTGAAACGCTGCGTCACGATGCAGGGCAGGTTTGCCGCCGCGCCGTAGCCGACCATCAGCAGGCCCGCCCACCAGGGATTCCACAGGAAAAAGAGGGGGGAACAGGCAAAAACAGCCCAGTGCACCGCCTCGCCCCGGCAGGTCTCCCGGACAAACGCCTCCAGATAGGCCGGTTCGGCTGAGGTCAGGCGCTTTTTCCGGAACCCCCCGCGAAACAGGGCCGCGCCGTCAGGAAGGTGGCGTTTCCATTCGTTCATGCGCAGGCCGCGCCGGTAAAACCGTCCGCCCCTTTCCCAGCGCCTTGGCAGGTAAAGCCACTGCCCCGGGCCAAACCAGCGGCGGGGCATCCGGGTGCCGAGCCAAGCCGCGCCCAGGTGGACGGCCAGCCACGCCGCGATGTTGACCGCCACAAGCATCCCCGGATGGAGCTGCACCAGCATGGTCAGCCCCCCTCTTCAGGCGGGGCCGCCCCGGTCCGGCGGCCCTTCCAGGAAACCGGCCTGCCAAGGGCGGACAGGAGGGCCGAGCGGGTGAACACACAGAAGTAAAACACCATCGGGATTGGATAGAGCCATGCGGTGGCCGCGCGGAAAGAGCCAATGCGGCGCAGCATCCAATGAATCTGGGCCGCAAAGAGCAGGTAGGCGAGCATCGCGGGCGCGAAGGCCGGGGCGTGGGTGTGGAACAGCGCCCACACCAGCATCAGGGCCGACGCCATGCCTCCCGAAAGCCATGCGGTGATGAGCAGCAGCAGCAGGGGGGGCGTTTGCGCCGCGCCGTCGGCGAAGGCCTTGCTCCATCCCGCAACCAGGCTTTCCAGCCCGTCGGGGTACATGCGCATGGTGAACGCGCCCCGCCCGCCGAGGCAGCGCGTCCGGACGCCGCCGCCGCGAAACACCGCCCCAAGGTGGAAATTTTCCAAAATCTTGTCCCGCACCCGCTCATGGCCGCCCATGCTGAAATAGGTGTTGCGGTCGAGCATCAGGAAGGGGCCGAAGAGGCCGTTGGGCCGGCGTTTTTCCCCGAACACCGTAAAGGCCCCCGTGCCCGCCGTCATGATCAGGTTGAAAAAGGCGGACAACTCCTCATAGGGCCGTTCCACCCGGTGGTAGGCCCCGATGGAAAGGACGCCCTCCCCGTCAAGATAGGCATTGAGGATGCGTCGCAGGCCGCCGTCCTCGAACCGGGTGTCCGCGTCGGCGAAGATCAGCAGTTCCGCCGACGCCGCGCGCGCGCCCTGGTAACAGGCCCAGTTCTTGCCCCGCCATCCCGGCGGCGCCGGTTCCGGCGCCAGCACACGCGCCTTGTGCTCCGCGGCCACCCGCGCGGTCTGATCGGTGGAGCCGTCGTCCACCACGATGACCTCCGCCGGGGCGGCGTCCTGGCGCGCGATGGAGCCGAGAAGCACCGGCAGGTTGCGCTCCTCGTTGCGCGCGGGCACGATGATTGCGAAGGACGGGAGGGGCCTCCCCGGGTCGGCGGCGCGGCATGCGGGAATCCGGAACAGAAAAAGAAAGCCCAGGCACCACAACCCGAAGAGGGCAAGGACGGGGATCATCGCCTGTCCCAGGCCGCCACCAGACGGCTCACGTTCTGGCCGCATTGAACCACCATCGGCATTCCACCGCCGGGGTTTACGGAGCCGCCCACAAAAAAGAGGTTGTCATATTTGGTGCTCTGCTTGGGCGCCTTGAAGGCCAGGTTTTTGAAACGGTCCGAGACGACGCCGTAGATGGAGCCCATGTTCGAGCGGTACTCCCGCTCAATGTCCAGCGGCGTCCAGAAATGCTCGTAGACCACATGCTTCCGGAGGTCCGTGAGGCCCATGCGCTCCAGCTTGTCCAGGAGCCGTTCCTTCAGGGCCGCATAGTCGGACTGCGCCAGGGGACGTTCCGGGTTGATGTGGGGGATGTGCGGCAGGATCTTGAGACAGTCGCAACCCTGCGGGGCCACGGTGGGGTCCGTCTTTGACGCGGCCACCAGATAAATGGTCGGATCGCCCGGAATCTCCTTTTTCCGGAACACGGCGTTGAAATGCTCCCGCTGGTTTCCGGAGAAGAAGAAATTGTGGTGTGCCAGCTGCGGATACTGGATGTCCAGCCCCAAATCCAGCACCAGCCCGGAGCAGGCCGGCTCGAAACGGCGCAGGCTCCGCATAAACTCCCGGTCCTCCCGGAGCAGGTCGCGGTACGCGGGAATGACCTCCATGTTTGACACCACAATGTCCGCCGCCACCGTCTCCCCGTCCGCGAAGACCAGTCCGGTCACGCGCCCGCCCGTCGTGCGGATCTCCGACACCTCCCGGTTGAGGTGGACCCGGACGCCGAGTTCGTCCATCAGCCGGCCCAGGCCCAGGGCGATGTTGTACATGCCGCCGCCCACATACCAGAGGTCGTGGCGGAACTGTATGGTGGGCATGCAGTTCATGAACGCGGGCGCGTCATAGGCCGAGGAGCCCACGTACTTGATGAAAAAGTCGAAGATGTCCCGCATGTGCGGGCTGGAGAGGTGGCGCGCCACCGAGCCGTGCATGGTGCGGAAGAGGTCAAACTTCAGGAAATTCGCCAGACCGTAAAATTTTCTGAAATCCCGGGAGTTGTCCAGGCCCGCCTGAAAATACCCGCGATCAACCAGATCGTAGAGGCGGCCGCTGTATTCAAGAAATGCCTCCACATTGCCGGGGGCTTCCCCGGCCTTTTCGGCCTCCCGCGCCATCAGGTCTTTTTCGGGATAAAGGTCTATGACGCTTCCGTCCTCGAAAAAGTTGCGCCAGTGCGGGCGCAGCGGGAGGATGGTGAAATAATCGGACATCTTCCGTCCCGAGCGCTCAAAGAGCCGCTCAAAGATGTGCGGCAGGGTCAGGATGGAGGGGCCGAGGTCGAAGGAATAGCCCTGGTCGGTGAGTACGTTGAGTTTGCCGCCGATTTTGGCGTTCTTCTCGAAGACGTCAACCTCGTAGCCCTCCTGGGCCAGGGATATGGCCGCTGAAAGGCCGCCCAAGCCCGCGCCGATCACCGCCACCCCGCCGCGTTTTCCTCCGGCCATGCGTCACCTCACTTTCGTTCCCCGGTCCCGTCCGCGGCGTCCAACCCCGCCCGCGCCCGGCGATCCAGGGGGTTCACTTCGAGGGCCCTTCTGAAACAATCCGCCGCCTCTCGCTCCCTGCCCATGCGTTGGCAGGCCATGGCGGCGAAGGTCAGGCAGGCGCCCCTGCCCCATGCGGGCGCGAGCGGCGGCCTGTCCGACTTCGCCTCCTCCCTGAATAATCCTTCCGCCTTGAGGAAAAAGTCAAGCGCCTTTTCCGGCTTCCCCCAAATTCCGGGGGCGTTGAAGTGGCCCGTGCCGAGCAGGAAATAACAGCGCGGGTTGCCGGGGCCGTGTTTCATCGCCTCGCGCGAGTGCGCCGACACCTTTTTCCCCAGGGCCAGGGACCGCCACGGGCTCCGGGAGATTTGAATCCCGTACAGGGTGGCCAGAAGGGCGTGGCTTTCACTGTCGGTTCCGTCGAGAGCCACGGCCTGCTGGAGCGGGGCCTCTGCCCCCAGGGCCAGTTCCTTGAATTCATCGCGTTTTGGCGGGTTGGCCGCGTCCTGGTGGCGGTGCAGGAAGACATGGAACCGGGCCGCACCCAGCCAGTAATGGGCGGCGGGGGAGTCCGGATGGGCGGCGCAGGCCTTCTCAAAGACCGCCGCCGCGCTCTGGAATCCCGCCAGGTCCCAGGCCAGATAGGCGGCGTTGAACTGTTCCACTCCGGGGAGGAGTTCTGTTGCGGCGTCTTCGGCGGAAGGGACGGCGGCGGCGCATGCGGCGGCGAGGACCAGCGCGGCCGCGCCGATTAGAAGAGTATTTTTTTGACTCCCCGCCGGATTGAACATATCATGCACGCGCCCGATGTGAAGGCAAACACGCCCGTCATGGCAGAGGAACACACATGCCCCCGCCTGCTGGCTTCGAAATGGAAAACACCCCCGCCGCGCCCCTTGTTCCCCCCGGCACGGCGGACCGGTTGCGCGCCCACTTCGACACCCACGCCACCCGCCCCCTTTCAGTCCGTCTGGAACGGCTCGGGGCGCTGCTGGACGCCGTCGGCGCGCATGAGCGGGACATCTGGGACGCGCTCCACGCGGATCTGCGCAAGGCCCCGCACGAGGCCTTCTCCACCGAGACGGGGTTTGTGCAGTCCGAGATCCGCCATGCCATGCGGTGCCTGCCCCGGTGGATGAGGCCCCAAAAGAGGCGCTCGCCGCTGATTGCCTGGCCCGCCCGCAGTTGTGTCGTTCCGGAGCCGCGGGGGGTTGCGCTGATCATCGGCCCCTGGAACTACCCCTTCCAGCTTCTGCTGTCCCCTGCGGTCGCCGCGCTGGCCGCGGGCAACTGCGTGTGCCTTAAGCCTTCGGAACTGGCTCCCAACGTGTCCGCGGTGGTGCGCCGGATGATTCAGTCCGTGTTCCCCCCGGAATACATTTCGGTGGTGGAGGGGGGGCGGGAGACGGCGGAGGCGCTGCTGCGGGAACGCTTCGACCATGTGTTTTTCACGGGCAGCACGGGGGTGGGCCGGGCGGTGATGCGCGCGGCGGCGGAGACGCTTACCCCCGTCACGCTGGAACTGGGCGGCAAATCGCCCGTGGTGGTCTGCCGCGACGCGAACCTTGAAACGGCGGCCCGGCGCATTCTTTGGGGAAAGTGCATGAACGCGGGCCAGACCTGCGTCGCCCCGGATTACGTGCTGGTGGAGGAGACGGTCCGGGAGCCGCTGCTGCGCGCCCTCGCGGCGGCGCTGGAGCCGTTTGCGGGGGGGCGCGGGCGGAACAACCCGCACTATGGCCGGATCATCAACCGGGGGCACTTCGACCGGGTTGCAGCCTATCTTTCCCAGGGCCGGATTGTCTGCGGGGGGGAGTTGGACCGGGACGACCTGTTCATCGCGCCCACCATCCTTGCGGACGTGGATTTCCAGTCGCCGGTGATGGAGGAGGAAATTTTCGGGCCGGTGCTTCCCGTGGCCGGCTTCACCTGTTTGGATTGGGTGTTTGAGTTCCTGCGCCGCCGCCCCAAGCCGCTGGCGCTGTACCTGTTCACGGAGGATCGCGCCGTGCAGCGGCGTGTAATCGCGGAGACCTCGTCCGGCGGTGTTTGCATCAACGACACGGTTTCCCACATGATCAACAAGGAGCTGCCCTTCGGCGGTGTCGGCGACAGCGGCATGGGCGCCTACCGTGGCAGGACGGGTTTTGACACCTTCTCCCACCACAAAAGCGTCATGCGCCGGTCGCTCCGCATCGATCCGAAAATGCGGTACTCGCCGGGGGCGCTGCCGCTTGAACGGCTCAAGAAAAGCTACCGTTTCTTGCTTGGAGGCTAGCGGGCATGGGTGCGACAAAGGCGTCTGAGAGGCATGTTGTGGTGGTGGGCGCGGGGCCCGGCGGCCTGACCGCCGCCATGATTCTCGCGCACCGCGGCTTCCGGGTCACGGTGTTCGAGTCCAAGGCGCGGGTGGGCGGCAGAAACGCGGCCATCCAGCTTGGCGCGCACACCTTTGACACGGGGCCGACCTTCCTGATGCTGAGTTCCGTCCTGGACGAGGTCTTTGAGGAGGCCGGATCCGCGACGGACAAGCTGCTGGACATGCGGCGCATCGATCCGATGTACCGGCTCCAGTTCGCCGACAAGGCCATCGAGCCTTGCTCCGATCCGGAGCGCATGAAGGCGGAAATCCGCCGCTGTTTCCCCGGCCAGGAGGACCGTTACGACGTGTTTCGCGCGCGGGAGGGGAAGCGGTTTGAACGGCTGTTTCCCTGCCTTCAAAAGCCCTACCACAGGCTGTCCACCCTGTTCCATCCCGATCTCGCGCGGGCGGTGCCCCATCTCGCGCTGGGCCGCAGCCTCTTCTCCGTGATGAACGGCTACTTCAGCGACGAGCAGCTCGCCCTCACCTTCACCTTCCAGTCCAAATACCTCGGCATGTCCCCCTGGGAGTGCCCCGGCCTTTTCGCCATCATCCCCTATATCGAGCACGCCTTCGGCATTTTCCATCCCATCGGCGGCCTGAGCCGCATTTCCGACGCCATGGCCGGGGTGGCCGCGGGCAACGGCGCGGAAATCCGGCTTGGAACGCCCGTGGCCCGGATTCTCACCAAAGACCGGGCCGCGTGCGGCGTGCTGCTGGAGAACGGGGAGCGGGTGGACGCGGATGACGTGGTGATCAACGCCGATTTCGGCCATGCCGCGACGCGCCTCTTTGAGCCGGGCACCCTCCGCAAGTACACCCCGGAGCGCCTGGAGAGGACCAAGCTGTCCTGCTCCACCTTCATGATGTACCTGGCCCTCGACAAGCGGTACGACCTGCCCCACCACACCATCTGCTTCGCGGAGGACTACCGCGCCAACGTGGACTCGGTGTTCCACGGGAAGTCGCTGCGCAAGGACATTTCTTTTTACGTGCGCAATGCGGACGTCACGGACCCGACCCTTTCCCCGGAGGGATGCTCCTCCCTCTACATCCTTGTGCCGGTTCCGAACACGCGCAGCGGCATCAACTGGCCCGCGGAGCGGGACGCCTGCCGGGAACTTGTCCTGGACAAGCTCGGCGCGCGCATGGGGCTCACGGACATCCGGAGCCATGTCAGGCAGGAGCTTGTCATCACCCCCGATGGATGGGAGAATGACTACGATGTTTACCGGGGCGCCACCTTCAACCTCGCCCACAACCTGGGACAGATGATCTACCTGCGCCCCCGCAACAAATTTGAGGAGCTGGACCACTGCTACCTCGTGGGCGGGGGCACCCATCCGGGCAGCGGGCTGCCGACGATTTACGAGTCGGGCCGCATCGCGGCGAACCTGATATGCCGCGGCTGCGGAACCCCGTTCAAGTCCGCCAACGCCCACACTTAGAGCAGCCCCCCCGCCCGGCCCCTCGGAATTCCGGCCCTTTCATTTCCTGTGCCGGGACAACATAAGGAGACGCCCCATGATGCTTGCCACGCTGGTGATGGTTGTGATGGCCGCGGCGGACGCGCCGCCCCGCCCGGAGCAGGGCCTGCAGTTCACGGAGCCGGTGAAGGTGTGGGACGAGGCGCTTCCCCTGGGCAACGCCGTGCTGGGCGCGCTGGTTTGGGGGGACGGCACACCGCTGAAGATATCCCTGGACCGGACCGATCTCTGGGATCTGCGGCCCGTGCCGGAATACCACTCTGAGGACTACACCTACACGAAGATGCGCCAATGGGAGAAGGAGGGCCGGGTAAAAGAACTGGAGGCAATGTATGACAATCCCTACAACCGGCCCGCACCCACGAAAATTCCGGCGGGCCGCATTCTCATTGAGGTGAAGGGCGCGAAGTTTGAGAACACCTCACTGGACCTTGCCACCGCCGAAGCGGCGATGTCACTGGGCAAAAAGACCCGGGCAAGGGTGTGGATCAGCGCGGTGGAGCCGGTGGGATTCATCGAAATCAGCAACGCCGGGGACATGGCGGTGAAACTGGCCGCGCCCGCCTTCGGCGGCAGGGAGCCGGGCGAGGCGAAACCCGCCATTTCCATGGGCAGTCTGGACCAGCTTGGCTATCCTGCCCCGCAGGAACGGGCGGGGGATAATTTTGCCGCCTATCTGCAGGAGGGCTGGGGTGGGTTCCGGTTCGCGGTGCATCTTGCCTGGCGGGAACAGGACGGCGCGTGGACCGGGGCGTGGTCCATCGCCACGTCGAACGAGGGGGGCGACCCGGCCGCGCTGGCGGAGGCGCGGGCCACCGAAGCGCTTGCGCGCATTGACGCCGCCCGCGAGGCGCACCATGCCTGGTGGCGTGCCTGGTGGGATGCGGTGTGGCTGGAAGTGCCCAACAAGGCGGTGGAGCGGCAGTGGTACCTGGACACCTACAAGTTCGGCGCGGCGGCCCGGCGCGACGCGCCGCCCATCACCCTGCAGGGGCCGTGGACGGCGGACAACGGCCAGCTTCCGCCGTGGAAGGGCGACTACCACCACGACCTGAACACGCAGCTCAGCTACTGGCCCTGCTACAGCGGCAACCGGCTCGACGAGGGGCTGGGCTACCTGGAATGGCTCTGGAAGAACCGGGAGAACAACCGGGACTGGACCAGGCGCTTCTTCAACATGCCGGGCATCAACGTGCCGATGACGGCGGACCTGAACAACAACCAGATCGGCGGCTGGCGGCAGTACACCCATTCCTCCACCACGGGCGCGTGGCTGGCGCACCATTTCTACCTGCACTGGAGGCACAGCATGGACCGCGCCTTCCTCCAGGACCGCGCCTGGCCGTGGATCAGGGACTGCGCCGTGTTTTTGGAGGCGGTGACGAACGAGCGCGACGCGAAGGGCCTGCGCACGCTGCCGCTGAGCTCGTCGCCGGAAATCAACGACAACCGGCCCGACGCGTGGTTCCCCAGCATCACCAACTATGACCTGGCGCTCATCCGCTGGACTTTCGGCGCGGCGGCGGAACTGGCGGGCGAACTGGGTCTGGCCGACGAGTCGGCGCACTGGAAGTCCGTGCTGGGCGAGATGCCGGAATTCGCGCTGGGCGACGACGGGCGGCTGCTGGTGGCGGCGGATTACCCGCTGAAGGAGTCGCACCGCCACTTCTCGCACCTCATGGCGCTGCACCCCCTGGGCCTGATAGACCCGTCCATGGGTGATGCCGCTAAGAGGACCATGGACGGCGCGCTTGCCGAACTGGACCGGCTCGGCGGCGGCATGTGGTGCGGCTACAGCTTCTCGTGGCTGGCGAACCTCGCGGCGCGCGCCGGGGACGGTGCCCGCGCGGAAAAGGCGCTCGAAACTTTTGCCACGGCCTTTGTGCTGCGCAACGGGTTCCACTGCAACGGCGACCAGTCGGGCAAGGGTCACAGCACCTTTACCTACCGGCCCTTCACGCTGGAGGGCAACTTTGCCGCAGCGGCGGGGTTGCAGGAAATGCTGCTGCAGAGCCACACCGGCGTGGTGGCCCTCTTCCCGGCGGTGCCGGAAACCTGGAAGGACGCAAGCTTCCACCGCCTCCGCGCCCAGGGGGCCTTTGTGGTTTCGGCGGCGCGGAAGGACGGCGCGCTCCGGAATGTTGAGATCACCAGTGAGACCGGCGCCGCGCCGGTGGTCCGGCTGGCACCGGGCGGTCCGGAATGGAACCTTGGCGGAGGCCCCGCCCCGGCGGGATGGAGCGTGAAACAAGAGGGAAACACTTGGACGCTTACGGCGGTAAAATAGGGCCATGGGGTTGCCGCGCACTCTTGGTGGTGTTGGCATTGGGGATTCTGTCGGCCTGCTCCGCCCCTGAACCGGCTCCGCCGCCGAAACCGCAAACCCCCATGCCTCCGCCCGCACCGCCCGCCCCGGCGGGATGGGAGTTTCCCTTCAAGACATCGGACACGGGGGAGGCCTGGACGCTTGCCGCCAAACCAGTGTTCGCAGAGGGGCATCCACTGCTGTTCCATGAGCATGTCTTCGATTATGCGGCAAACCGCCACACCCGCACGGTCATCGCGGCGGCGGCCAACGCCCCCGGCGAGATATATGTGTCGGAGAACATGGGCGCGACCTTTGTGAAGGCCGCCTCCCTTTCCGAGCCGCCGGTGCAGGTGTTCACCACCGCCTCCGGCGTCCACATCTGTTTTGACACGGCGAACCGGCTTTGCCGGTATGACGCCGCCTGGCAACCCCTGCCGGTGTCGGGTGAACCCCTGCCGGAATTCGCATGGCACGGTTCGCAGGGCATCGGCCAGCGGGACGGCGTTATCATGTTCGCCGAATACTGGACCGACAAGGCTCGGCCGGAGGGGCATGTGTGGCGGTCCCGCGACGACGGGGCCACGTGGGAGCGTGCCTTCACCGCGCACACCAAAGCGGGCGCCGGCGAGCCCTGGAAGCTGGTGCGCCACTTGCACACCCTCCAGCCCGATCCCTTCCGTCCCGGTGACTGGTACCTCTCCTCGGGGGACGCGCCGGAGGAGTGCCACCTCTGGCTGGGGCGGGACGACGGCGGTGTCTGGCTGGAGGTGAACGCGGGCGGCCTGCCCATGGCGGCGGCGTACCGGTACACGTCCCTCTTTTTTGAACCGGACCGCATCTGCTGGGCCACCGACGGCAACATGGGCAAAACCGGCACGGGTTTTGTGTCCATAAGGCGCGGCGAGCCGGTTGCGCTTGAATCCCTGCCGGGGCTGGCGGTCAACCCGGCGCGCAACCTGATCGCCACCGACGCGGGCTTTGTCATGATCACTGAGAACAAGTACGGCCGGGAGGTTCCCGGCGCGGGGCGGCCCGGCGTCGAGGTCATGGTCATCTCAAAATCGGGCGCGTTCACCCGCGCCGCCGTGCTGCCCGACCGGAACAACGACGGATTCACCTATTCCAAGGGGAGCCGCCACGCGGTGGACGGGGTGTTTTTCACCTTTGCCCGCTCGTCCCTGCCGGGCAACATGCTGCGGTGGGAGCTGAAGCAATCCCCCTGACCTCAGCCCTTCCCCTTGCGGGGCCTGTTGGCCAGGTGCTTCAGGTGGTAGATGAGGTTTTGCGCCTCCCGGGGGGAGAGGCTGTCGGGGTCGATCTTCTGCAGCTCCAGCTCCACCGCCGAGGGGCCCGTGTCGGCGGCCGCACCGAAGAGCCACATCTGCTCGGGCAGTCCGGCGGGCGCGGGGTTGCCCGCCTCCAGCGACTCCAGGATGGCCCTTGCGCGCTGGAGCACCGCCGGGGGCAGACCGGCGAGCTGCGCCACCTGGATGCCGTAGCTGTGGTCCGCGCCGCCGTCCACGATGCGGTAGAGGAACACCACACGCTCGCCCCACTCGCGCACCGCGACGTTGACGTTCTTCGCGTGCTCCAGCTTGGCGCCCAGCTCGGTCAGTTCGTGGTAGTGGGTGGCGAAGAGCGTGCGCGCGCGGACCGTGTCGTGGATGTGCTCGGCCACGGACCAGGCGATGCTGATGCCGTCGAAGGTGCTGGTGCCCCGGCCGATCTCGTCGAGCACGAGCAGGCTCTTTTCGGTGGCCGAGTTGAGGATGGCGGCGGTTTCGATCATCTCCACCATGAAGGTGCTCTCGCCGCGCACCAGGTTGTCCGAAGCGCCGACGCGCGTGAAGATGCGGTCCACCGCCCCGATGCGCGCCGAGGCGGCGGGCACGAAGGAGCCAATCTGGGCCATGAGCGTGATGAGCGCAGTCTGGCGCAGGTAGGTGGACTTGCCCGCCATGTTCGGGCCGGTCACGATGAGCATGGACGCGTTGTCGGGGTCGAGCACGGTGTCGTTGGGCACAAACTCGCCCCGCTTCATGAGATCCTCCACCACGGGGTGGCGTCCGTCGCGGATGGCCAGCGCGCCGAAAGCGCCCACCTCGGGTTTGCAGTAGTCCCTGGCGGTGGCCACCTCGGCCAGGGACAGGAGCACGTCCAGCGCGGCGACGGCGTCCGCCGTCTGCTGGATGCGGCGCGACTCCGCCGAGACGGTTTCCCGCACCGCGCAGAAAATATCGTATTCGAGGGAGTGCATACGCTCCTGGGCGCTGAGCATCTCCTCCTCACGTTCCTTGAGCGCGGGGGTGACGTAGCGCTCCGCGTTCGCCAGCGTCTGCCTGCGCTGGTAGTCCTCCGGCACCTGCGCCGACTGGCCCCGGCTCACCTCCAGGTAATAGCCGAAGACCCGGTTGTAGCCCACCTTCAGCTTGGCGATGCCCGTGCGCTCCCGCTCCTCCAGCTGGAGCTGCGCGATCCAGTCCCGGCCCCCGCGCACCAGTCCGTGCAGCCGGTCCAGTTCGGCGTCGTAACCGTCGCGGATGATGCCGCCCTCCTGCACGGAGAGGGGTGGCTCGTCCACCACGGCGCGGGCGATGAGCGACGTCACATCCTCCAGCGGATCCATCAGGTCGCGGAGTTCCCGGAGCAGCGCCGACTCCGCGCCGCCAAGGAGGCCGCGCAGGACCGGGCCGCGCTCCAGCGACTGGCCGAGGGCGCGCAGATCGCGGGCGTTGCCCGTTTTCGAGGTGATGCGGCCGGTGAGCCGCTCCAGGTCGCTCATGCCCCGCAGCTGCTCGCGCAGGGCCAAGCGCAGCTCCACCCCCGCCGCCAGCTCCGCCACGGCGTCCAGCCGTCCGTTCACCGCGTCCACGTCCACGAGCGGGTGCAGTATCCAGTGGCGCAGTTTGCGGCCGCCCATGCTGGTGAGGGTGCGGTCGAGCACGCCCAGCAGCGAGCCGCGCCTGCCGCCGCCCGCCAGCGTGGCCACCAGTTCCAGATTGCGCTGGGTGTTTCCGTCCAGCACCACATAGCCGGAGGGGCTGTAACGGCGGGGCAGCCGCAGCCGGGGCGCGCAGTCGCGCTGGGTTTCGCGCATGTAGGCCAGCGCCGCGCCCAGGCAGCCCGCCGTCTCCGGGGCGTCCTCCAGCCCGACCCCCTTCAGCGTGCCCAGGCCGAACACGTTCATCACCAGCTCACCCGCCAGTTCGGGGTCGAAATGCTCAGGTGGGCGGGGGGTGAAGGTCATTTCCGGAAAAATGCGGCGCAGCCGCTCCAGCCTGTCCGTGTCGGCGTCGTCCGGGTGGAGCATTTCCGCGGGGGCCATCCGGGTGATCTCGTCCTGGAAAACCCGGTCCGCGTTTCCGTCCACGGGCGCGGCAAGGGTCTCGCCGGTGGTGACGTCCAGGAAGGCCAGCGCGCCGCGCCCCTCCGGAAGCCACGCCAGCGCGCCGAGATAGTTGTTGGCCCGCTCGTCGAGCAGTTCCGGCTCCATCACCGTGCCCGGCGTGATGGTGCGCACCACCTCCCGCTTCACGATGCCCTTGGCGGTGCGCGGATCCTCCACCTGGTCGCAGATGGTGACGGTGCGCCCCGCGCGTATCACCCGCGCCACATAGGCATCCACCGCCCGCACGGGCACGCCGCACATGGGCACGCGGGCGTCCTTGTCCGCGCCGTCCCGCGAGGTGAGGGTCAGGCCGAGCAGCTCCGCCGCTTCCAGGGCGTCCTCAAAAAACAGTTCATAAAAGTCGCCCATGCGGAAGAAGAGCAGGGAGGTCCCGCATTCCGCCTTCGCCTGCAAATACTGCCGCACCATCGGCGTGATGTCCGACTGCGACAGGTTTTCAGTGGTGATCCAGTTTCCAGCCATGGCCGCCCATTATAGCAACCGCGCCGGGCCTGTTAGAACAGGCAAAAAGACCTTTTTAAAAGTGAGCATTTTGGCAAAACAACCAAAACCTGTGCTAGAGTTAAAGAGTCTAAAGGGCAGAATGGTGTGTTTTACGTGAGGCGGTTGAACTGGCGCGGCGTTGCCGTGCAAACAATCACGGGCCGAGGGGTGTGTTTCCCCCTGCCTGGTTTTCCCGGTCAAACCAATCCGACCAACAAGGAAATCAAGGACAATGTCAATCACAGGGAAGATGCGGGGCTTGTTCGGCGGTCCGGGGTTCTGGCCTGCAATGGTGACGGCACTGCTGGCCGTGTTTGCGGCGGCGCTCCCGGCGCACGCGGTGGTGTATGTCGTTCCCGGCGGCGCGGGCAGCCAGGACGGCACGAGCTGGGCCAACGCCATGGGTTCCATCCAGGCGGCGGTGAACGCGGCCGCGGCGGTGCAGCCGGGGGGTGACGAAATTTGGGCGGCTGCGGGCGTGTACAACGAGCCGGCCACCGTGGTGTGGGCCTCCAATGTCCGGGCTTACGGCGGCTTCACCGCGGGGGACACCCTCTTTTCCCAGCGCAACCCGTCGGTTAACACCACCACGATTTCCGGCGGCAACACCCACCGGGTCATTTCCATGAACACCCTGGTGAATGTCCGCCTGGACGGATTTAACATCAGCGGCGGCCGCAGCGCCGCCCCGGGCGCGGGCATTTACTGCCTGTCCATGGAGGGCACCAGCCGCATCGCGAACTGCGTGATTTCGAACAACACCACCACCGGCGCGGTGGACGGCGGCGGCCTCTACATGGACCAGTGCAATGGGTTCCTGGTCACCGGCTGCACCTTCAGCAGCAATGCGGGCGGAACCGCCACCGGCGCGGGCATCCGCGGCGGCGGCGGCGCGGCGCTCCGCAACAGCGCGTCCACGGTGGAAAACTGCGCGTTTACCGGCAACACCACCCACGGCAACGGCGGCGGCCTGCTGGCCAGCGGCGCGGGCACCACGAGCGCGGCGGTGATAAACAACTGCGTCTTCACCTCCAACCAGGCGGGCAGCGCCGGCAACAACCGTTACGGCGGCGGCATCTGCGTGGAGGACGGGGCGGCACCCTTCGTCCTGCGCTGCGCCTTCACCACGAACAGCACCAACTACACCGGCGGCGCCATCGCCGTGGCCACCAACGCCTATCCGGACGTGCGGGACAGCCGGTTCAACAGCAACTCCAGCACCGGCTACGGCGGCGGCGCGCTCTACGTGCAGGGCGCGGGTTCCGGCGCGGCCACCACCTTTTTCCGCCGCTGCGTGTTCAATGGAAACACAAACACCCAGTACGGCGGCGCGGGCTGCATTTTCGGCGACAACGGCCAGAACATCCAGCTGAACCAGTGCACCTTCACGAACAACAGCAGCCCCTACGGCGGCGGCCTGTTCCTGCTCGGGTCTAACAACAATGTCAGCATGACGGGGTGCAGCTTCCAGTCCAACACGAGCACCGGCGGCCCCGCCAGCCACGGCGGCGCCATCTACATGCAGCAGTCGGGCACGCGCCTGACCGCCGCCAAGTGCTATTTCATCGGCAACACCGCCAACCTCTACGGCGGCGCGCTCTTCACGGAGACGCAGGCCCAGGCGAACCTGACCAACTGCGTTTTCAAGGACAACACCGCCAACGGTTCGCTGGGCGGCGCGATCCTCTTCAACGGCGCGGGGCTGGCCAGCGCCAACACGGTCATGAACTGCTCCTTCAACGGCAACAGGGCCCTTGGCGCGGGCGGCGGCGGCGGCGCCATCCGCAACTGGACCGGCACCGCGGGCAGCCCCACCCTCATCACCAACAGCGTCCTCTGGGGCGACACCTCCGCCGCGGGCGGCCAGGAGATTGACAGCAGCGGCACGACGCCCGGAGTTGTCACCGTCACTTATTGCGCGGTCCAGGGCGGCTATGCGGGCACCGGCAACATCAATCCCGGCGCCACCACCCCCTACGTTGCGACCGGCGCGGCCACGCTGCGCATTGTCAGCACCGTCTCCGCCACCATGCCGAGGGACAAGGGAACAGGCACCGGCGCGCCCGCGGACGACGTGGTGGGCACGGCGCGGCCCCAGGGTGCCTCCGTGGACATGGGCGCCTATGAATACAAGAGTTCGGCGACCACACCCACGGTGACCTCCATCAACCGCCTTACCCCCACCACCACCCCGACAAACGCGCAGGCCGTCCAGTTCCAGGCGGTGTTCAGCGAGTCCGTGGCCAGGGTGAGCGCGGCCAATTTCACGCTGGCCACCACCGGCTTCACCTCGGCGCCGTCCATCGTGAACGTCTATGGGCTCAACAACATCGCCACGATCACCGTGGACACGGGCGCAGGCAACGGCACCATCCGCTGCGACTACGCGCCCGCCTCCGGATCCCCGGCGGACGCCAACAACAATGTGCCGCCCCTCTACAACAACGGCCAAACCTTCACCATTGACAAAAGCGCGGCGGCGGCGCCGGTCATCACCTCTCCGAACAGCGGGAACGACTTCTCCACCAGCGACGCGCCCCTCGTCCTGGGCGGCACCTGCGCCGCCGAGACCAGCGCCATTCTGGTGAACGGCCTCGCCGCGGGGGTCACGTACACGCCGGGCGGAACCACATGGACCTACACCACGACGCTGACCATGCCCTTCGCGAACGTCTTCAACGTCACCGCGCGCAACCAGGCGGGGAATGAGTCCGCGTCGGACGGCATCACGGTGACCTTCAACCGCGCGCCCACGCACATTGTGCTGACGGGCGACACGGTGGTTGAGAACGCCGCCCCGGACACGGTTGTCGGCACCCTGGCCACGGTGGATCCGGACGCGGGCGACACCTTTGCCTACTCCATCCTCTCCGGCGGGGCCGACTTCAACGTCAACCTGAACGGCCTGGTCTGGGAACTCAGGACCAGCCGCCCCTTCGACTTTGAAACCGAGCCCGTGCTGACGGTCACCGTGCTGACCCAGGACATGGGCGGCACCGGCCTGACGTATTTTGAGACGCTCACGGTCAACGTGCTTGACGCGGACGAGATCGCGCCGCAGGTTGTTTCCGTGGCCGTGGCCGGGCCGCGCGAGGTGGACATCACCTTCAACGAGACCATGGGCGCGGGGGTTGTCACGCCCGCGAACTACGCACTCTCCGGTTCCGGGCGCGGTTCGCTGGCCGCCAGCCCCGACGGGGTGGCGCTTTCCGTCGGCAACACCTACCGCCTGTCCTGGCTGGCGGGCGAGATGTTCAACGGCGGCGACATCACCGTCACCGCGGCGAACGCGCAGGACGCGGCGGGCAACCCCGTGGGCGCGCCGGCCAGCGGCACCGACGCGGGCGCGGGCATCGGCGTTCCGCCGGTCATCACGCGCCTTGGGACGGACCCGCTGACGGTGCTGTGCGGCGTGGCCTACACCGACGCGGGCGCCACCGCCCTCGACAACGTGGACGGCGACCTCACCGCGAACATCACCACCGTCAACCCGGTGAACCCGGCGCTCTCGAACACCTACACCGTGACTTACAACGTGAGCGACGCGGCGGGCAACGCCGCCGCGCAGGTCACCCGCACCGTCACCGTGGATGCCGACACGGTCAAACCGGTGATCACGCGCGGCGGGGCGGCCTCCGTGACGGTGGAATGCGGCGCGGTTTACAGCGATGCGGGCGCCACCGCCCTGGACAACTGCGGCGGCGACCTCACCGCGGGCATCGTGACCGTCAACCCGGTCAACACGGCGGTTCCCAACGTGTACACCGTCACCTACAACGTGAACGACGGCAACGGCAACAACGCCGTGCCGGTGGCGCGCACCGTCACCGTGCAGGACACCGCCAAGCCGGTCATCACCCTGAACGGCGCGGCGTCGGTGACGGTTGAATGCGGCGCTGTTTACAATGACGCGGGCGCGACCGCCTCCGATGCGTGCGCGGGCAACCGCACCGCGAACATCGTGACCGTCAACCCGGTCAACACGGCGGTTCCCAACGTGTACACCGTCACCTACAACGTGAACGACGGCAACGGCAACAACGCCGTGCCGGTGGCGCGCACCGTCACCGTGCAGGACACCGCCAAGCCGGTCATCACCCTGAACGGCGCGGCGTCGGTGACGGTTGAATGCGGCGCTGTTTACAATGACGCGGGCGCGACCGCCTCCGATGCGTGCGCGGGCAACCGCACCGCGAACATCGTGACCGTCAACCCGGTCAACACGGCGGTTCCCAACGTGTACACCGTCACCTACAACGTGAACGACGGCAACGGCAACAACGCCGTGCCGGTGGCGCGCACCGTCACCGTGCAGGACACCACGGGCCCCGTCATCACCGTGCAGGCCCCGGCCGTGGAGTATGTGGGCCAGGGCGCGGCCTACACGCCGCCCGCCTACAGCGCGCTTGACGCCTGCGGCGGCGCGGACTACACCGGTGCGGTTGTGGTCACCGGCACGGTGGACACCGGCACCCTCGGCACCTATGTGCTGAACTACACCGTGACCGACGGCGCAAACATCGGAACCGCCACGCACACCGTGGTGGTGGAGCCGGTCAGCACCCTGGCGCTTGCCGCCGTCGCTGCGCATGTGAACGCCGTCGAGGGCACGGAGGCGCGCCTTGAGGTCACCGCCACCGGAAACGTCGGCCCGGTGCTGTACCAGTGGTATAAGGAGTCCGCGGGCAAGGCGCTTGACCCCGTGGACGATGCCACCGCCGCCGCCCTGGTTCTGAACCCCGTCGCGGACACGGACGCGGGCGTGTATGTGTGCGTCGGCACGGACCACCAGAAGTCGGCGCAGTCGCCCGAAATCACGCTGACCGTCGAGCCGCCCATTCCCGCCGCCACGCTGGCGGGCCTGGCCGGGCTGGTGGCGGCGCTGGGGCTTGGGGGCGCGCTTCGCGCCCGCAGGCGGCGTTAATCAGATCCTTTTGGGGCGGTGCCGCGATGCGGCGCCGCCTTTTTTTTGTGCAAAACGAAAAAATGGTTTTGTGATAAGATCGCGTAAATTTTTGCAGGCAGAAGGTTTAAAACAAGGATTCATACCCATGTTCCGTCTTTATGCGCCCGTCCTGATGGTGGTGTTTTGCCTTGGTTCCGGCGCTTTTGCCGTCTCCAGCAGCGGGGATTCCGCAACGGGGCCGCTGGAAACGGTTCAACCGGTGGCGCAGTCGGCGGCGGCGCTGACGGAACAAAGCATTTCCGTGTCCTTCAGTGAGCCCATGCTCGCCCCCGGCGTCACCATCCCCGCCAATTACACCCTGTCCATGCCGGGCGCGGGTTCCCTTGCCGCCCATCCCGACGGGGTGGCGGGCTCCGGCCCCTTCACCTTGCACTGGGCCGCCGGGGAAATGCTGGACGGCGCGCCGGTCACCGTGACCGTGTCCGGGATGCAGGACCTCGCGGGCAATCCCGTCAATCCCGCGGCGGCGGCCGCCGCAACGACCGGCATTGGCTCCGTTCCCGTGGTTTCCGGCCTTTCGGCAACCCCTGAAAAGGCGGGCGCGGGCGAGGCGGTGGAAATCTCCTTCACCGTTTCCGAGACACTGCCCGCCGAGCCAACGGTGACGGTCAACGGGAATCCGGCGTTTTTCACCGGCCTGGCCAAGGACGGGGATTACACCTACACCTACATTGTGGACATCGGCGATCCCCTCGGCCCCGCCGCGGTGTCCGTGACCGCCGTTGACGGCGCGGGCAACACGGGCGGGCTCAGCGACACCGCCGCCCTGGCCATCGTGCGCGCCACCGCGGGCATGCCCATGCGCGCCTGGCCCGCCGCGCCGGCGCTGGCCGCCGCCGCCCTTCTTGTCCTTGTCCGGCGTCGCGCGGTGCGGGTCCTGCCGGTGCTGCTGGGGGTGCTGGCTGCCGCGTCCGCCGCCGTGGCTGCCGGACCGGTGGTGTCCAATGTGGCCTTCGTCCAGCAGAGCGACGGCGCGGGCGGCACGCGCGTGGTCATCACCTATGATCTTGACTCCCCCGGCGGCGCCTGCGGCGTCACCGTGTCCCTGTCCAAAAACGGCGGGATTGACGGATTTCCCCACCCCGTGACCTCCGTCTCCGGGGACGTGTCGGACGTGGCCCCCGGCCCGGGCCGCACCATCCACTGGAACATTGCGGCGGATTACCCGAACGAGGCCATTCCCCAGGCGCGCCTCCGCGTCACCGCCGACGACGCCGCGCCGGTGACGCACACCTTCACCTACCTTGCCGGACCGAACGGCGTCATCCTCGGAAGCACGCCCCAGGTGGTGGCGCAGGGCGCGGACGGTTCCCAGGTGGTGGCGCTGCCGAACACGGGCCACCATTTTGTGAACTGGAGCGACGGCTCCACCCAGAACCCGCGCAAGGACACGAACGCCTCCGCCGACATCACGGTGACGGCCAGTTTCGCCGTCAACACCTACACCCTCACCTATCTGGCGGGTCCGAACGGGTCCATCTCCGGCCCCACCCCCCAGACGGTGAGCCACGGCGCGGGCGCGGCCACGGTCACCGCCGTGGCCAATTCCGGTTACCGGTTCCTCAACTGGAGCGACGGTTCCACCCAGAACCCGCGCACCGACACGAACGTGACCGCCAACCGGACAGTGACGGCGAATTTCATTCAAACCCACACACTCACGTACACGGCGGGCGCGAACGGTTCCATCACCGGCGCCAGCCCCCAGACGGTGAACCACGGCGCGAACGGCGCGCAGGTGACGGCGGCGGCCGCCACGGGGCACCACTTTGTGAACTGGAGCGACGGCTCCACCCAGAACCCGCGCACCGACACGAATGTGGTTGCGGATGTCACGGTGACCGCCAATTTCGCGCCGAATGTCTACACGCTGGCCTACACGGCGGGTCCGAACGGTTCCATCACCGGCGCCAGCCCCCAGACGGTGAACCACGGCGCGAACGGCGCGCAGGTGACGGCGGCGGCCGCCACGGGGCACCACTTTGTGAACTGGAGCGACGGCTCCACCCAGAACCCGCGCACCGACACCGGTGTGACGGGTGACATCACGGTGACGGCGAACTTTGCCGTGACCTTTGACATTAAAAAGGTGGCCGACACGGCCTCCAACTCGTGGGTCAGCTCCTTCTGGGGACACACAGCCCCGAAACTGGCCTATGACGGCACCGCCTACTACACCGTCAGCCTCAGCGGCGTCTACGGCGCGGCCACGGGCGCGGTGTACAAGTATCAGGGCGGCATATGGACCAAGGGCTATGAATGGACGCTGAACTACCAGCCGCCCATGATTATGGTGGACGCCACGGGCCGCCTGGTCATCGTATACGCAAATGCACCCTGGTCATCCCCCACCATCCTTCGCTCCACCACCCCGGGCAACATCAACGCGTTCACCCCCATCAACGCCTCCACAATCTCCTGGGCGGGGTACATGGGCGCGGCCATGCACGGCAACAAGCTCGTGCTCGGCTACATCAACCACCCGGACACCTACAGCTTCTGGGTGGCCGCCGTGGACGTGTCCACCGGCGTGTGGACCGCGCCGAAGATGCTGGCGCAGCACCTGCCCGCCGCGCCGGAGCCGCAGGTGAGCTGGCTGTACCCCACCATCGTGCCCCGCGCCGACGGCTTCCACATGGTGGTCATGAACAACGCCGACGCGAACAACCTGTACAACGAGCTCAAGTACATGAAGCTCGACTACAGCCTCAACTATCTGATCAGCCCGGAGACGGTGGACATTGTGCCGCCGCCCTACATCACCAACTTCGTTTCCCACGATTCCATGATTGTGGGCAGCGACAACGCCGTGTATGTCATGGGGCGCAACATCAACGGGGGGGTGAACGACACGCTGGTGCACCGCCGCGACGCGGGGACGGGCGCATGGACCCACACCTCACTCGCCCCGCTGGGCTTCTCCTCGTCCTACACGGCGATATTTGAGAGCCCCGCGGAACCGGGAAAACTGTGGCTGACGCGCCATGCGGGCAACCGGCTTGCGCTGTACAACTCCACGGACGCGGGCTTTACCTGGAATCCCCTCACGGCGGGCAGTTTCACCTCCCAGGGGCTGTCCATCAACTTCATGCACGGCATTTTGCAGGGAAGCAGCCAGGTTCTGCCCGCCCGGCCCGCCGTGGTCTTTACCGGCAGCCCGTCCCAGCCCTATTCCGTGTGGTTCCTGGAGTGGCAGACAAACTGAGCGGCGCGGGGATTAACGTCCCCCGCGACCAGCCCTGTAAAGGGAGCGGATTTGCCCGTTTGTGAGGGCCGCGCCGTGGACGCGCACATCGCGCATCCAGCCGTTGAAATAGTCCCCCGCGCCAAAGCCGATTTTCAGCGGCGCGCCGTTTGACGCGTCAAGCGGTCCGTCTTCGGCCTTGTGCTCCGCCACGGTCTTCCCGTCCACGCAGAGCCGCAGCGTGTTTCCGTCGCGCACCGCCGCGATGTGCCGCCAGCCCGGTTCCAGGGCGCGGTCGAAGGTCGTGTTCAGGCCCGCGTCCAGGCTGTGCACATTGCCCGAGGGCAGGGTGCCGCAGAACAATTTTCCGTCATACAGCGCCATGGACCAGGCACGGCGGTACTTGCCGCCCGCCGAGTCCAACTGTGCGCCGATGGGCGTCCAGGCATCGCCGTCGAGGCGGTACACCTTGGATGAGGGCAGTGTGCCCGTGTACAACTTCCCGTTGTAAACCATCATGCCCATCGTCTCCAGCTCTTCCCCCGGCCTGCCGCGCAGGGTCCAAGTCCCGTCCCGCTCCATGCGATAGACATGGGCCTCGGGCCAGGTGGACAGGTGGAGCCGCCCGCCGTAAACGGCGAAGGCGTAGTCCTGGTGGATGGGCGGGGTGATGCCCCCGCCAACATAGGCCCATCCGTTGCCGTCGTGGCGGAAGGGTCCGCCCGGCGCGTCATAGGAAACCATGTACAGTGCGCCGTTGAACATGCAGGGATTCAGCACCCGCCGCCCTGGATTGCCGCAGTAGCGCCATTCCCCGTCTTTTACAAGTTGGTAAAGGCCAAAACCGTCCTGTTTCAGCGTGGTCGCATACAGTGTCCCCCGGAATTCCGCCAGGCCGCCCATGGTCGCCGCCGTGCCCGTTTCCGGGTTGGACAGGCGTCCGCAAAAGGCCCAGGACTTCCCCCCACCATACCGGTACACCGCGCCGCCCGGAGTGGTGTTCGGCGACGCATCCAGCGAGGAACCCGTGGTGTCGTACCAGGACGTGCCCGCATAGAGCGCGCCGTCATGGACCGCCAGCGCGGCCACGGCGTTGCTGCCGTCCGGGCTGCCGCAGTCCTCCCAGTCCGCGCCGCCCAGGAAGCGGTAAACATGCCCCGCCTGGCCCGCCCCCGGCTCGCAGGTGGCGGCGTACAGGCTGCCATCATGCACCGCGAACCCGAAAACGAACACGGCGTTGCCCGGCCTGCCCCGGAAGGTCCATTGCGGCTCCGCCGCGCCGTTGTCAATACCGAAATGGAGGGTCCGGTGGTTGGGCTGGGAATTGGACACGCCGGTGAGGGTGGGCACGGACAGGTTGACGCCGCGCCGCGTTTCGGGGTCAAACTTGCCCAGCAGGTCGCCCACGGCGTCGTCCAGCGCGGTTTCAGTGCAAATCCACATGGACAGGGTGAAATCGCCCGCTCCAAGACCGGGCAGGGCGGCGGCGGATGCCTCCAGAAAGGCGTCGCGTCCGTTGAAGCGCGCCGCCGGGCCGCCGTCGGGCGCTTTGCCGCCAAAGAGCACCCCGTGGTTTTCCGCATCGCACCCGTTGCCGGAGGCGTCCGCGCCGTTTTCCAGCAGCGGCCAGTGGGCCAGCGGCGCGGGGGGGGCTGCGGGGGCGGTTCCCGCGAGAACAAGAAAGGCCGCAATCAATGAAAAGCGTCCCATGACCGAATCCTCCGCGGCGGGGCGGCGGCGGGTTAACAGGTCCGCGCGGCCCCGGCCAGTGAATGTTCCATGGCGAGCACGGCGGCGTGGCCCCGGTCCGCGCCACACAGGGTTGGCGCGCCCGTGCGCGCCGCATCCATCCAGTCGCGGAGCAGCACGGTTTCGGGGGATTCCAGGACGGGCGCGGGCATGCGGGTTTCCACGCCGTCATAACGGGACAGCACCACCGTGTCCGGGTGAATCTCAATAAAGCCATTTTCACCCCGGATGACGGGCCGGTTGCCCGTGGGGTTCGACGGGGCCGAGGTGAGGTGCAGGGTGACGCCGTTGCCGTATTCCAGCGTGGAAATCAGGCTGTCCGGCGTGGCGCAGGCGCTGTTCCAGCGCCCTGAGGCGGAGGAAACCCGCAGCGGTTCCCCCTCCGTGAGCGCCGCAAAGGCCGCCGCCTGCTCAAAATGCAGGCGCGCCGCCGGACCGGGCGAGCAGTCGCCGCGCCAGCGCCAGCCGTCCGCGCCGGCGCCGCCGCGGGTGCTTTCCGCCGCCACGGAATGGCACCAGCCCGCCGGGCCAATCTCCCCGGCGCGCGCCAGGCCCAGCGCCAGACGCCACGCCGGGTCGGCGGCGGCGTGCGCGGCCACCTGCACAGTCTTTCCCGCGCGGCGCGCGGCGGCCTGTATTTCGGCGCTTTCACGGCTGTTCACGGCCATGGGGGTTTCGATGAACACATGCTTTCCGGCGGCCAGCGCCGCCAGTGCGGCGGGCGCGTGGAGGTGATCGGGCAGGGCGACGACCACCCCTTCCACCCCTTTTGTTTCCGCGGCGGCCCGCCAGTCCCGGACCATGGGAACGCCCTCCGGTGCGTCTGCATGGGGGTCGGCGGCAACCACGATTTCGGCGCCCAGGCCCCGCAGAGCGGACACCAGCATCCGGCCCCGCGCGCCGCAGCCCAGCACCGCCACACGGAAGGGCTCCGCCGTCCGCGCCGAAACCCCGCCCGCAAAGAGGGCGGCTGTTCCGGCAATCCCGGCGCTTTTCAGAAAGCTTCTGCGGTCAAGGGCGAATTCGCGCTTCATGTCGTCACCTCCGCGTGAAAAAAACGCGGGAACGGCCCGGACAGGACCGCTCCCGCGCATGGGGTTCAGGCTCAGGCCTTGTGGGGGGCGGTCAGGCTCCATCCGTTGTTGTAGGCGCGGTAGGCGAAGTTGTTCGCCTTCTTCACAGCCTCGGCGTCGCCGCCGGTGAACTTCTGCGTCTCCGCGTCCCAGCCGAGGGTGGCCGCGCCGTGGGTGGGCGCCTCGTCCGGCAGTTCCGTGCCGTCGAAGGCCGCGCCGGAGGCGAAATGCGCCCCGGCCACGTAGGCGCAGGTGCCGATGTGGCACACTCGGGTGGTGTTGAACAGCACGTCAATCGGCGAATTCGGCGTGGCCGTGCCGCGGATGCTGTCGGCGAAGTTCTGCCAGTGCGGCTTGTTCAGCGCCATCTCCTGGTCCGGCACCTCCGGCTCGACGCGTTCGGCGACGGTTTTGGCCGCCTCGGACTGGTTTTGGGGCGACGCGTACACGTCCAGCCCGTTGCGGCTGACGCGCAGGATGCCGCGCTCGCCGTAGAAGACGATGCCGTGGTCCGGCTGCTGGCCGTCGAAGGTGAGCGGGTTCCACACCCGGTTGGTGAAGGAGAGGATGAAGTTGTCGAAGCGGTAGTCCACCTCAAGGGTGTCGGGGGTGGTGCGGCTGTCCTGCATGAGGTATTTGCCGCCCACGGTGGACACGGACTTCGGCTGGAGCGTGTCGCCCATGGCCATCATGGCGATGTCCATCAGGTGGGCGCCCCAGTCCGTGATCTTGCCGCCGGAGTAGTCCAGGTACCAGCGGAAGTTGTAGACCCAGCGGTTCGTGTTGAAGGGGCGGTGGGACACCCAGCCCTGGTGCGCCTCCCAGTCGAGGCCCTTGGGCACGTACTTCGCGGCGTCCGTGTCGCCCATGCCGATGCCCGCGAGGGGCGTGTTGTCCAGCGAGAAGGTCTCCACGCGGGCCACCTTGCCGATGCTGCCGCCCTTCACCATCTCCACCGCCCTGCGGAAGTGCTGGCCGCTGCGCTGCATGTTGCCGCCCTGGAACACCACGCCGTTGTCCTTCACCGCCTTCAGCATGGCGTGCGCCTCGGCGATGGTGGTGCTCAGCGGCTTCTCGCAGTAAATGTTCTTCTTCGCCTCGGCGGCGTAGAGCGTGGGCAGGCAGTGCCAGTGGTCCGGCGTGGCGATGACCACGGCGTCCACGTCCGGGTTCTCAATCACCTGCCGGAAGTCCGACACGATCTTCGCGTCCGGAATCTTCGACGCGAACATCTTCATCACGCGCTGCTCGACGTGCGGGATGCGCAGGTCGCACAGCATGATCGGCTGGAAGCCGCCGTTCATCACGGTGAACTTGAGGTCCGCCGTGCCCATGCCGCCCAGGCCGATGTGGCCCGTGCGGATGATCTCGTTCGCGCCCAGCACCGAGGCCGGGAGGATGGACTTGTACACGCCCGCCTCCGCCCGCTTCGGGGCCGCGCCCGCCGCCACCGCCCCGGCCACCGCCGCGGTGATGAAGTGCCTGCGCGAGATGCCGCTCTTGTCCTGCCGCCCGTCCGGACGGGATTCGCTGTTCACGTCTGCCATGGTAGGGTCTCCTGAAACCGTTGATGTCCTCCGCCCCGGGGGCGCGATTCATGCCAAAAACCGGGCTAGTGTATCCCATGCGTGCCCGTGTTTCAAAAGACCCGTTTCGGGGGCGTTCCGGTTTCAACCCCCCGGTCGGGTAAGATAGGGGCATGAAACGCGGTTTTTTTAAGGTTTTTGCGGTGCTGCTGTGCTGCGGCGCGGCGCTGGCCGCGCCGTCCAAGCTGGAGCTGCGCGAGGGGCTGGTGTCGGTGGCCTATCCGCCGGGCAATGAGGACGCGGCGCGGCGCGCGCTGGCGGAGATACAGGCGGGGTTGCGCGAGTTTGGGGACCGGCTGCCGCCGGGGGACAAGCCGGTTTATGTGCTGATCGCCGAAAACGCGGCGGAGTTCAACCGGCACGCCTCCTCGTTTCTGCCGGGGCAGGTGAGCGCGCTGGCCCGCCCGGCGCAGGGGCTGATTGTGCTGCAGCCGCCGAAAATGCGTCGGCACGGGTATGAGTACGGCGGGACGATTCGGCACGAGCTTGTGCACATCCTGCTGGACCGCAACACGAACCCGGCGTACCTGCCGAACTGGCTGAACGAGGGCCTGGCGATGTTCCTGGCGCGGGAATACCAGTTTGCCACGCCGATCACCATCGCCTCGATGATGTTCGAGGGGCGCATCATCCCGTACCAGCGACTGGACATGGCCTTTCTCACGCCGGGCGAGGAGATGCAGTTCGGCGACGCCTACGCGCAGGCCCTTTCCATGACGCGGTACCTGCACCAGCGCGCGGGCGCGGACGCATTCTGGCGCATCGTGCTGGCCACGCGGGAAAAGCACTTTGCCGACGCGCTGCGGGAGCACGCGGGGGTGGACGTGTTCGAGTTCTGGGACGGCTACATGCGCTCGCTCTGGCTGGTGGCCGTGGTGGGCGCGCTGGCGTCGGGCTCCTTCTTCACCCCCGCGGCGGTCATCGTGATCATCGCCTTCTTCCGGGTGCGCAGCCGCAACCGGCGCACGCTGGACCAGTGGGCGGAGCAGGAGGCGGCGGACGACGCAGCGCCGCCGCTGATGACCTGGGAGGAGGCGATCAACCGGGAAGACACCTACATCCCCGGCATTGACGACGAGGACGAGGAGTACTGAGGCGGCCCGTCAGAAGGTGATTTCCTGCCGGGTGCGCGAGCGGAGCAGCCGCACGTCGTGGATGTGGAAGGCGTCCTTGGGCTCGATGGTGATCTGGCGCTCGAACTTCTCCAGCATCAGGTCGAGCAGCCCCCGGTCCTCCGTTTCGAGCCTGCGGGCCACGTCGGGGTGGAGCTGGAGGATGACGTGCTGCTCCTTGCTGCGGCAGAAGAGGCTCTGGAGCCTGCGCAGCACGTCGAAGGTCATGGTGGTGACGCTGCGCACCACGCCGCCGCCCTCGCAGTAGGGGCAGGGCTGGGACAGGGCCTTGACCAGGTTGTGCTTGACCCGCTTGCGGGTCATCTCGATCATGCCCAGCTCGCTGATTTCCGACAGGGTGTAGCGGGCGCGGTCGTTTTTCAGCGCCTCGGTGAAGGTGCGCAGCAAATTGCGGCGGTTCTGGGGGAACTCCATGTCGATGAAGTCGATCACGATGATGCCGCCGAGGTCGCGCAGGCGCACCTGGCGGGCGATTTCCTCCGCCGCCTCCAGGTTGGTGTGGAGCACCGTGTCCTCCAGCTGCTTCTTGCCGGTGAACTTGCCGGTGTTCACGTCGATGGCGATGAGCGCCTCGGTCTGGTCGATGCAGAGGTAGCCGCCGCTCTTCAGGAACACCTTGCGGCGCAGCGCCTTGGTGATTTCCTCCTCGATGCCCATCTTCTCGAAGATGGGCTGCTTGTGGGCGTACAGCCTCACGCGGCGCTTGAGGGCGGGGGAGAAGTGGTCCAGGAAGCCAATGATGCGCTCGTACTCCGCCTCGTCGTCCACGGTCAGCCGTTCGAAGTCCGCCGAGAACTGGTCGCGCACCACGCGGATGATGGGGCCCAGATCCTCCCGCAGGAGCCCGACGCCGCGGCCCTGGTCGAATTTTTCGCGGGCGCGCTCCCAGATGCGGTTCAGGTAGTCGATGTCGTTCTTGAACTCCTCGCGGCTTTTTCCCTCGCCCGCGGTGCGGGTGATCACGCCCACGCCCTTTGGGCGCAGCTCGCGCAGCACCTTCCGGAGCCGGTCGCGCTCCCTGTCCGAGTCAATCTTGTGGGACACGCCCAGGGTGTCCACCGTGGGCATGAGCACGCAGTAGCGGCCGGGCAGGGTGATGAAGTTGGTGAGGCGCGGCCCCTTTGTGCCCAGGGGGTCCTTGACCACCTGCACCATCACGTGCTGGTCGCGCTTGAGCATGGTCTCGATGGCCTGCTGGCGCGCGCGCTTCGCGCGGCTTTTGGCGCGGGGGACGCCGTCAATCAGCTCGATGTCGCCGGTGCCCTCGGCCCCGGCGATGTCTGAGACGTAGAGGAAGCCGTTCTTCTCCAGGCCGATGTCGATGAAGGCGGCCTGGATGCCGGGGACCACCGAGTCCACGCGGCCCCGGTAGATGTTGCCCACGATGCTGCGGTTTTCCTCGCGCTCGATGACAAGCTCCGCGAGGCGGTTGTCCTCGAGCAGGGCGATGCGCGTCTCGCGCGGGTTCACGTTGATGACGAATTCTTTCATGTGTCCTCCCGCCGCCGGGGTTTCGTCCGGCGGCGCGCCGTTGCCGCCGGCCTATCCCGCTATTATACCCCTGCCGCGCGCGGGAACGTTGAGCAGGATGCCCACGCCCGCCATGGTGGTGATGTAGAAGGAGCCCCCGAAGCTGAGAAAGGGAAGGGGGATGCCCGTGACGGGCATGAGGCCGATGGTGATGGCGATGTTGACGAAAATATGGAATGCCAGCACGGTCACAATGCCCGCGGCCAGCAGGGTTCCGGTCATGTCGGGGCAGTCCCTCGCGAAAAGGAGGCCCCGCAAAAGAAAAGCCAGGAAAAGGGCTATCACCGCCACGGAGCCCACAAAACCCTGCTCCTCCGCGTACAGGGAGAAGATGAAGTCGGTGTGGTGCTCGGGCAGGTAGTTGAGCCGGGTTTGGGTGCCCCTCATGTAGCCCTTGCCGCTCATGCCTCCGCTGCCCACGGTGATTTTGCTCTGCATGGTGTGCCAGCCGCTGCCCTTGGGGTCGTACTCGGGGTGCAGGAAGGCGTAGACGCGCATCTTCTGGTAGTGCTTCAGCTCGTAGAAGCCGCGCGGCTCGGCGGGCGTGGCGGGGTCGAAATTGTGCATCTGCCACCACATCACCGGCACGATGGAAAGGCCGAGCAGGATCACCACGGCCAGGTGCCACACGCGGCACCCCGCCACGAAGAGCATGACGATGAGCAGCGGGGCCATGGTGGCGGCCGTGCCCAGGTTGGGCTGTTTGAGGATCAGCGCCATGGGAAGCCCGGCCAGCAGGAAGGTGAGCAGGAACCAGTGGAGCTTCCGGATGCGCGGGCCCAGCCTGGACAGGTACCAGGCCAGGGAGTAGACCATGATGATTTTCATGGTTTCCGAGGGCTGGAGCCGCAGCGGCCCGAGAACCAGCCAGCGCTCGCTGCCCTTGGCCTCCGTGCCCACGGCGAGCACCGCCAGCAGCAGCAGCACGCCGCCAAGGTACATGGCGGGCGCGAGGGACACCAGGAAGCGGTAGTCGATGCAGACGAGGACGAGCGTCACCGCCAGCCCGATGAAAAAGTACATGATTTGGCGGTTGAAGTAGGTGATGTCGCTGCTGCGCGCGGCGCTGTACATGGTGACCCAGCCCACCGCGGCCAGGGCGACGACAAACAGCGGCAGCATCCAGTCCACGCGCTTGAGGTTGCGCCAGTTGAACACGCGGACCGTGATGTCCTGGTATTGCACGTCTAGCCGGCTGTGGGGCACGGCGCTATTCCTTTCGGGCTGCGACCGCCGCGCCGCCGTCACGGCCGGGGCGGTCTGAATAGAAGTACTCTATCACGTCCTTCGCGTAGGGCGCGGCGGCGGAGCTGCCGTGGTGCCCGTGCTCCACAAGGATGCACAGCGCGATTTTCGGATCGCGGTCGGTCACCCCCGCCACAAACCACGCGTGGTCGCGCATGTGGTAGGGGATGTCCTCCTCGTTCTTGTACTGCTCGTGGTGGGCCAGCGACATCACCTGCGCCGAGCCGGTCTTGCCGACCACGCCCATTCCGGGGATGTCGGCCTTGTTGCCCGTGCCCGTGGGGGGCGGCGCGCCGTCCGCCACGCACTTGCGCATGCCCTCCAGGACGACCTCCAGGGTGGCGTCGCTGAAGAGTTTGGGCGACTTTTCCGCGGGCGACTCCGCCCACAGGTGGGGGCGCACCCGGTAGCCGCCGTTTATGACGCAGGCCATGAGCACCGCGTTCTGGAGCGGCGTGGACGACATGCTTCCCTGGCCGATGCTCAGGTTCACCGTGTCGCCGGGGTACCACTTCTGCTCCCAGACGGGCTTGTCCTTGTTCAGCGCCGCCTTCCATTCCCGGTCGGGCACCAGCCCCGGCATCTCGCCGGGCAGGTCCAGCCCCGTCTTCTCGCCCATGCCGGCGGCGTGGGAGAACTGTGAAATCTTGTCCACCCCCAGATCCAGGCCGGTGCGGTAGAAAAACACGTCGCAGGAATAGGCCAGCGCGTCCACCACGCCGGTGGTGCCGTGGCCGGAGTGCTTCCAGCAGCGCCAGCGGCGGCTTGCGCCCTCGGGCTGGTAAAAGCCCGGGCAGAAATGGGTGGTGCCCTTTTTGATGACGCCCGCCTCCAGGGCGGCCGCGGCGAGGAGCACCTTGTACACCGAGCCGGGCGGGTACACCTCGCGGTAGGCCCGGTGGGTCATCCGGTTCGGCTTTTCGCCGGAAAGCAGCTCCATGCGCTCCGCGTCGTGGCCCCGGTTCACAAAGACGCCCGGATCGTAGCCGGGGGTGCTGGCCATGGCGAGCACCGCGCCCGTTTCGGCCTCCAGCACCACGATGGCGCCCACCTCGCCGCGCAGGATTTCCTCGCATTTGCGCTGGAGCCCCAGGTCCAGCGTGAGCCGGAGCGGCCGCCCCGCCACGGGGGGCACGGGCGGCGCCTCCAGGTCGAGCAGGTGGCCGATGGTGTCGCGCTTGGCGATGTAGGGCTGGCCCGACTTGTCCGTGAGCAGCTGCGGCTGGCCCGATGCGTACTTTGTGACCAGCATGTAGCCGTCGCTGCCGTGGAGCAGCGGCTCGTACATGCGCTCCAGCCCGTCCTTGCCCACCAGGTCGCCCATGAAATAGTTCTGGTCCCGGGCCGCGTCCAGCTCGTCCTGGTTGATTTCGCCGAGGTAGCCCAGCAGCTGGCCCGCCGTCTCGCCCTGCAGGTAGCGGCGCTGGGGATGGACCACGATGGCCACGCCCGGCAGCTCGTGCTGGTGCTCCTCCACGCGGATGCGGTCGGCCTTGGTCAGGTCGCGCTTGATGATGATCTGGGTGAAGGGGGAGCGCCTGAACTCGGCGGCCCGCGCCGCCAGCCAGTCCGCGGGCACCCCGATGAGCTCCTCCAGCCGCCGGTGCACGTCGGGGCGGCGCTCCTCCGGGCATTCGCCCGGAACGAACACGGCGTCGGCGCTGGCGCGGTTGTCCGCGAGCACCTCGCCGTTGCGCGCGTAAATCAGGCCCCGGTCCGAGGCGAGCCGCTTCTGCCACACCCGGTTGTGCTCCGCAAGGCGGGTGAATTCGTCCAGGTTGAGCACCTGGAGCCGCCAAAGCTGGCCGCAGAGCACCAGCATCGCGCAGGTGAGCAGCAGGCTGAAGAACTGCACGCGCGTCTCGACGCCCTCGTAGCGCTGGGGCTCGTTCTTGTTGGGCATCACCGCGCCCCCGCGCGCGGGCCGGTCATGCGATGATCCCCCGGCGCGCCGGGTCGTCCCCGCCGCAGACCGCGTCAAGGGCGATGAAGAGCAGGGGGGCCACCAGCGCGGTGTAGAAGGCGGTCGGCGCGGCCGCCGTGGCCAGCGGGTAGAGGATGCCCCGCTGCGGCTGCATGACGTACTGGATCAGCGTGAACAGCACGCCCTGGAAGAGGGACGCGAAAAGCACAAGCCCGGCCTTCACCGCCGCGTGGCCCGTGACCAGGCGCATGGAGATGCGGCCCACCACGTAGCCCGCCACCACGTTGCACAGCACGTGGTGGCCCATCACCGTGTCCACGGCCGCGTCCTGGTACAGGCCGCCGATCAGGCCGGTGAACATGGCGCGCTCCTCGCCCTCGGCGATGGCGAAGTAAACCACCATCACGAGCACGAGGTCGGGCAGCACCTCCTGGAATTTCAGCATGTCCGGCCAGTTGGTCTGGACCAGCGCGAAGAAAATCACGCTGCCCAGCCACACCAGGTGGCGCGTCCACGGGTTTTGCTTCCATCTCACGGCGCAAACCGCTCCTGAATCGTCCGCGTGTCCGGCGCGGGCCCGCCCGCCGCCACGGCCGCGCCCGCGGCCTCCTGCCGCCGCGCGGTCATTTCGAGAAAATCAGCCTTCGGCCCGGAGTAATACTCCGGCGACTCCACGGCGCGGCGGACGAGGAAAACCTCGTCGAGCCGGTACGGGTCCACGGCGGGCACGACCTCGGCGCTCTTCCACAGGGAGCCGCCGCCGGTGTGCACCGCGGTGATGCGCCCGATGGGTAGTCCCGCCGGGAAAAGGCTCTCCGGGCTGGTCACCACCACGTCGCCGGGGCGCACCTCCTCCTTCATGTCAATGTACTCCATGGTGCAGATGCGGCTGAGGTCGTTGCCGCTGGCGTGCACCACCCCGTCGTAGGCGCGCAGCCGGTTGCGCAGCACCATGCCGCCCACGCGGCAGTCCATGTGGTGCAGCGTGGCCACCGTGGCGGTGAAGTCGGCCACCTCCGTCACCATGCCCACCACGCCGGTCTCGTTGATCACGCACATGGACGGGCGCACCCCGTGCGCCGCGCCCCGGTCGATGCGCAGCATGCCCTTGTAGCTCTCCAGCACGGACACCGGCTCCAGCGTGAGGCGCGGGTTCTCCCGCGTGAAGTTGAGCATGTCCCGGAGCCGGGCGGTCTCCCCTTCCAGCATGGCCAGCCGCGCCGTCCCGGTTCTCAGGCGCGCCGTCTCGCGGGTGAGCTCGCGGATTTTCCCCTGGAGCCCGTCATAGTCGGAAACGTAGCGGTAGGCGCCGCCCGCCGCGCGCGCGGCGCGGTTCTTCGCCACCAGGAAGGGGTAGGCCGTGACGGAGACGACGCGGACCACGCCCCGCTGCAGAAGCGAGGCCTCGGTGCCGCTCACCAGGGAGATCAGCGAGCCCAGCACGAGCACCACAAGGACCACGGCGGGCCTGTGCTCGCTGAGTATGCGACCCGGGTTCAACAATACACACCCTTTCCTGCCGGCGGCGCGGGCTCAGGCCCGGCGCGCCGGGCGCCTCAAATCTCCTCGGGCTTGGTGTGCTTGAGCTCGTCGAGGAATTTTCCGCCGCCGAGCACCACCGCCCCGAGCGGATCCTCCGCCACCGTCACGTGCAGGCCGGTCTCCTTGGCGATGAGCTGGTCCAGCCCGCGCAGCAGCGCGCCGCCGCCCGCGAGCACCACGCCCCGGTCCACGATGTCCGCAGAAAGCTCCGGCGGCGTGCGCTCCAGCGTCACGCGCACCGCGTCCACGATCGACGTGACCGGCTCGCGCAGCGCCTCGCGGATCTCCTCCGAAGTGATGGTGATCACCTTCGGCAGGCCCATCACCTGGTCGCGGCCCTTCACCTGCATCTCCAGCTCCTCCTTCAGCGCGAAGGCGGATCCGATGGCAATCTTGATCTCCTCCGCCGTGCGCTCGCCCACCATCATGTTGTAGGTGCGCTTCAGGTGCTGGATGATCGCCTGGTCCATCTCGTCGCCCGCCACGCGCACCGACTTCGCGAAGACGATGCCGCCCAGCGAGATCACCGCCACCTCCGTCGTGCCGCCGCCGATGTCCACGATCATGCAGCCCTGCGGCTCCTGCACCGGAAGCCCCGCGCCGATCGCCGCCGCCATGGGCTCCTCGATGATGTACACCTTCTGCGCCCCCGCCTGCAGCGCGCTCTCCACCACCGCGCGCCGCTCCACCGCCGTGATGCCCGAGGGCACGCTCACCGCCATCCGCGGCCACACCAGCCGCTTGCGGTTGTGCACCTTCTGGATGAAGTGGCGCAGCATCGCCTCCGTCACCTCGAAGTCCGCTATCACGCCGTCCTTCATCGGGCGGATCGCCACGATGTTCCCCGGCGTGCGGCCGATCATGCTCTTCGCCTCGTTGCCCACCGCGCGCGGCAGGCCCGTGTCCTTGTTCACCGCCACCACCGACGGCTCGCTCAGCACGATGCCCTGCCCCTTCACATACACCAGCGTGTTCGCCGTGCCCAGGTCAATAGCCATGTCGTGCGAGAAAAAACTGGGGAGATACCGGAAAATGTTAAACACGTTCAAACCTTTCAAACGCGCGCCGCCGGCGCGCCAAAAAACGGCGGCCACGCCGCCGTTGAAAATCTAACCCGCGAATTCCAAAGGGTTTAGGGACATTCCCAGAGTGCGGGATTATAGCAGATTGTCCAGCGGAATCAAAAGCGGAAATTTCCCGCAAAACCGCCCGGTGCCGAAGGACTGAATGCCCGCCGCGCCCTTTCCGGTTCCAAGGAAGCCCCGGAAAGGGCGGGATGATGCATTTTGCCTGTTTGGCGCGGGCTGCGCCAATGGCAACCCCTAATTGGCGGGCTTTTCGCCCTCCCCCTCCGTTGCCGTCAGGGGATACCATTTCTTGAGCTGCTCCGCCGTGACGCGGGCGGGGGGCTTTTTGCCGGTGGGGCGCACCGGCTCATAGTCCACCTTCCCGTCGGGCCGACGTATCTCGCGGATGTATCCGGCCCTGAGGGCGGACTCAATCTGCGCCTGCTGTTGCGCCTTGAGGCGCGCGTCAATCTCCGCCTGCTCCCCCGGGGTGCGCTTGTCCAGCTCGGGGTGCATCCGCTTTTCAAGGTGTTGGATGCCCTGTGTGAGCTGTTCCTTTTCTGCGGGGGTGACCCCTCCCTTGTCAATCAGTTCACGCATGGTGTTCTGCGCCAGGATGTAGTGCGCGTCCCGCTCCACCGTCAGCGCCTTTGACATGTGAAAGGAGGCGTACTTCGACATCGTGTCCGCCAGCAGGACATGGCTTGAGATGACGTTCGGATCCGTCGCCGGGTAATTGTCGAATATCTCCGCAAAGAGCGTCTTCAGCCAGTCCAGGGGCATCTGTTTCCGGCACGCCCCGATGACCAGGCAGCGCCGTATCATCAGCGCCTCCGGTTCTTCGGGATGCTCCGCAATCCACTGGCGCCCCTCCTTCACCGCCTGAGGCGGCTCCATGCCCGACAATATGTAAAGCCGGCTGAACTGGGCCTTGCGCTTTATCTCAAAGGGTATGGCGGGATCCGCCAGCACCCGGGCGCAGTTCTCAAGCGTGGCCCGACGCCCGTCCGGATCGCCCTTGCACGAGACGGATGCAATCAGTTCCCGCTGGACTTCATCCTGCGCCTGCGGCGGCGGATAATATCCAATCGCCTCCGAATCATATCGTTTTGGCAGTGTCGGCTTCGGTACTGTGGGATCTTCCACGGTGATGGAGTAGGATTCTGGGTTGATTTTATTATCCGCATAAAGCGTCCCAGAAATACCTAGTAATATAGTCATGCCAAGACGAGACAATAGCAACATGGTTGCCTCCTTTCATTCATACCAATAGATACAACCGGACATATACGCACTTCCTTGATCTGCTTGACAATCCATGCCTTTTGATACATTTGCCCCAAGACCCAACCCATTAACCATAATATTGTATGGAAGAGCTTTTCCATCTAAAGACATTGGATCCAATATTTCATTATCATCCAATCCACAACAGTGGCCTATTTCATGAATTATTGAGTTTGCTCTACTATCCGCACCTTCAATAGCGTTGATAACAATAAAATGAAAAAAGGTATAACTTAATCCCAACGTGCCTTCTCCACTATCTAAAATATCATTTACTATTAGCATGTCTATATCTGCAGACATCAAAGCCAACAAATATTCTGTTATTGTTGTAGAATTCGGATCCCAAATATCTTCAAGAGCATAACCGGGGACTTGATTAGATATTATCACAGTAGATACTTTATAATCTACATCAACAGAAACATCCCTTCCGTCTTCCGAACGCTCTTTAAGCCCCATGGTTGAAACATGTGCACCGCTTAAATCTTTTCTCAAAGCTTGAGAACCTAATATAAAATTATTTTCTATATCCATGGGTTGAACGCTTGTATTTTGTGCAACAGTTAAGACAAATTTGCTTTGTGTTGGGCATACCGCACATTCAATTATGCGACTTGCAAAATTGTCTTCCATTTCAGGTATTGGCGGATCGAATTCATATGGCCATTCATCTCCACTGGAGCCAAGCCGTACGACAGTCAAGTAAAATGTTTTAATTTCAGTAAAATCCTCCAAGTCGCATTTTATTTCAACATAACAATCACTTGTCTCGCCATTTGTATAGTATTCAATCCCCTCAATTAACTCATCTGGATCGTCATATCCCCAGATAAATTCGACATTCCGATTGTCATATGACGATACGCATATTTGTTCTGGATCACCACAAAAATATTGACAACTATCGGAAGGCAGGCAGTCTGGACATCCTGACAAAGGAGCTACAGCGCCACCAATCATAAGATCTTCGTCTTTGCCGCCGGATACTTGAACATGGATTATTTGACCAGGGTGCCCCATCGGAAATGCTGGCTGGGATATTTCCTCTATCGGCATTCCGTTTGGTGCGGGAATACTGTCAATTTCTCCCGCGCAGGCACACCATGCGGCAACTCCATAATCGGTTGTTTCCGGACATCCTGATAATAAAATAGAAGAGCATCCCAATAAGAAAATATTCATGTGAACCAGAAATCTACGAATTGCATTTTTCATCTTAAACCCTCCATTTGTTTTTTTATATCATAGATGGCATGTTTTGTCAATACCCTTTTTAACCTTGTTCGGCCAAAAGAGGGGAATGCCGCACCGGAAAAGGTTATATTGAAATTCGGCCAGTTTTGCGGGACTTTGTGCACTGCGTTTGGAGGCTCGTCAAGCCGCAAGCACGTCAGCCCCCGTCCCGCGCCGATGAACCCCCTGCGTGTCATTCCGCCCATGTCCGGCCCTTTCTGCGCGGAGCGCGCCAAAACGCGGATTGTTCCCATTTTCAGGCGCGTTGATGGTATCCTTTTTGCAGGGAAGGTTTCGACACCCGCGCGCCGCGGGTGCGTCCCCGCCCCGGAACACGCGGAACCGTCATGGAAGAGCAGAAGGAACAGACAGCCCCGCCCGCGGAGGAAACGGAAGTCATTGTGATTCCGCAGCCCTCCTCGGAGGAGTCCGAATGGCCCGCGCCGCCGCCGCCGCCCACGCCGCGCAACCTGCTGCGCACGCTGGCGGGGAAGGTGCCGGGTCTGCTGGCGCGGTGGCGCGCCGCGCTGGCGGACGCGCCGGAGGCGCTGCGGGAGCGGGTGCGCGCGGTGTTGCGCGGGCGCGCCCTGCGGCGGGCGCTGTGGGCGGAGGAACTGCGCCTTTTCGAGGACGACTACACCCGCAACTACACGCCCGGCCTGACCAAGCCGCCGGACGTGGGCCGCCCGTTCCTGCTCATGCCTTGGCGCGTGCGCGGCGGGGTGGTGCTGGCCCACGGGTACATGGCCGCGCCGCTCGAGGTGCGCGCGCTGGGCGAGTACCTGCGCCGCCGGGGCTTTGCGGTGCTTGGCGTGCGCCTCACCGGCCACGGCACCTCGCCGGAGGACCTGTCCAACCGCACCTGGGAGGACTGGTACCGGGCGGTGGAGCGCGGCTGCGCCCTGATGGAGGCGGTCACGCCGAAGGTGGCCGTGGCGGGCTTTTCCACCGGCGGCTGCCTGGCGCTCATCGCGGCGTCGCGGCTCCGGGACCGGGTGCGCGCCGTGGTCTCCGTCTGCGCGCCGCTTTACGTGCGCGACCACGGCATCCATTTTGTGCCGTCCATTGTGGGCATCAGCAGCCTGCTCAAGCGCATCGGCATCAAGCGCTTCCAGTTCGACTATGTGGAGAACCACCCCGAAAACACGCATATCAACTACAGCCGCAACCCGCTCAGGAGCGTGCGCGAGCTGCGGGCCGTCATGGCGGAGACGGAGCGCGCCCTGGCCGGGGTCGCCGCGCCCGCCCTGATCATCCAGGGCTCCAGGGACACCACGGTCCACCCCGACAGCGGCCCCGACATTTTCGCGAAACTCGGCTCCGCGCAAAAGGAGCTGACCATCTTCGAGCGCGGCCGCCACGGCATTGTGAACGGCGAGGGCAGCGCGGAGGTCTTCTCCCGGGCCGCCCAGTTCCTGGAGCAGGTGTTCTCGGCGGCGGAGCCCCCGCCCGGGCCGCGGCCCGCGCCTTCGGAGACGGCGGCTGTGGTCGCGTCCGGCGGCGGGGGGGAGGACCTCCCCAAGGAGGGCGATGCGCCCCAAATAACGTCAACCGGATGACCATCCCGTGCGGGAACCGGGCTGATCGGCCCGATGATTCCGTCCCCTGACCATCCTGGTTGCGTCCCCGATGAAACCTGTTTCCGCCGTTTCCGGTCCTCTAAGGGGTGCCATGTTTCACATAAGGAGCCTGTCCGATGAAACTGTTCCGAATCTCCCTGCTTGCGTTGATGGTATTGCTGGTGTTCCAGACGGGATGCCAGACCCCCGCCGGGTCCGGAGAGGGGGGCAAGGCTCCCGCGCAGTCCTTCAACACCTCCACCACCGCCGAGAAGGACGCCGCAAAGGCCCCCACCGCCCCGCCGGAGGAGCCCCTGGCGCCCCTGCCTCCGGACCATTGGCTGGTGGGCACGAGCGCCGTGCCGGACATGGTGCCCGCCACCATCGCCGCCGACGCGCCCCGGACGCTCCTGCGCGAATACGGCCCGGCCTACCTGGAGCAGATTGGCGCCGAGCGGGTGCTCCACCTCAAGGGAACCCACTATGAGATGGGGTTCCAGCACGGCACGCTGATGAAGGACGAAGTCATCGCCGCCTCCGCGCGGCTCCGTGCCGTGGGTTCGCTGTCCTGGGAGGGCGACTTCAAGGCGAGCCTGGGCGAGGCGTGGCGGCGCTGCGACCCCTTCATCCCCCAGAAGTTCAAGGATGAGATCAAGGGCATGTCCGACGCCACCGGTCTGCCGTTGGACTATGTGCAGGACTTCACCATCTTTCCCGAGCTCTTCCACTGCAGCGGATTCGCCCTGTGGGGCCGGGCCACCAAAGACGGCGAACTGCTGCACGGCCGCGTGCTGGACTACATGCGCACCGCCGGACTGGACAAGTGGGCCCTCATCATCATCCAGGAACCGGAGGGCGGCGCGGCCTTTGTGAACGTGGCCTACTCCGGCATGATCGGAAGCGTCACCGGCATGAACGACCAGCAGGTCGCCATTGGCGAGATGGGCGGGCACGGCGCCGAGCAGTGGGACGGCATGCCCATGACCCTGCTGATCAGCGAGTGTCTTGAATCGTCCAAGACCCTCGACGATGTCCGCCGCATCATGACGGACACGCCGCGCACCTGCGAGTACTATTACGTCATCAGCGACGCCAAGGCGGACAACGGACGCGGCATGGCCTACGGCGTGGCGGCCTTCCCCAAGGAAATCCAGTTCATCGGGCCGAACGAGTCCCACGAGCGCCTTCCCCGCCCCGTGGAGGACGCCGTGCTCCTCTCCGCCGGCGACCGGTACAACTGCCTGGTGGACCGCGCCCTGAAGATGTACGGAAAGTTCACCCCGCAGGAGGCGCTGGATTTGATGGCGCGCGGCGTGGCGATGGAGAGCAACATGCACGACGCGCTCTTCAAGCCCCGCACCATGGAACTCTGGGTGGCCAACTCCACCGTGCGCCAGCCCGCCTGCAACCGCCCCTACCGCCACTACGACGTGCGCAAACTCATCGCAGAAAAACCCTGACCGGCGGCCCTTACGCCCCGCCGAACACGCCCTTGTCCAGCGAGCGGTACTGCACCGCCTCGGCGATGTCGCTCTCGGCGATGTCCCCCCGCCCGTCCAGGTCGGCGATGGTGCGCGCCACGCGCAGCACCTTGTCGTAGGCGCGCGCGCTCAGGCCCAGCCGCTGCAGGGCCGTCTCCAGCAGCGCCTTCGCGCCTCCGCCCAGGACGCAGTGCCTCCGCAGGGCCCGCGTGTCCAGGTGCGCGTTGCACGTGTGCCTGCCGCCCAGCCGCTCCCGCTGCCGGTCCCTCGCCGCCTGCACCCGTTCGCGCACGCCCGCGCTTTCCGGGCCGCAGGGGCGCTGGTCGGTGAGCTCCTCAAAGGACAGCGCGGGCACCTCGATGTGGATGTCAATTCGGTCGAGCAGCGGCCCCGAAACCCGGCTCATGTAGCGCTGGATGTCCCCCGGCGAGCAGCGGCACTCCTTGCGCGGGTCCGTGCGGCAGCCGCAGGGGCAGGGGTTCATCGCCGCCACCAGCATGAACCGGCTCGGGTAGGTCACCGAATAGTTCGCGCGGCGGATGTGCACCATCCCCTCCTCCAGCGGCTGGCGCAGCACCTCCAGCGCGGCCCGGTTGAACTCGGGCATCTCGTCAAGAAACAGCACCCCGTTGTGCGCCAGGCTCACCTCGCCGGGGCAGGCCATCGTGCCCGCGCCGCCCCCCGCGATGGACACGGTGGTGGAGGTGTGGTGCGGGCTGCGGAAGGGCCGCGCCGTGATCAGCGCGTCGCGCCCGCCCGCCGAGGGCATGACACTGTAGATGCGCGTCGTCTCCAGCGACTCCTCAAAGCTCATCTCCGGCAGGATGCCCGGCAGCCGCGACGCCAGCATGGTTTTGCCCGTGCCGGGCGGGCCGATAAGCAAAATATTATGGCCGCCCGCCGCCGCCACCGTGAGGGCGCGTTTTGCGTGGCCCTGCCCCTTCACGTCGCCCAGGTCCGGCGCGTCGCGCCGGCCGGCGGCAAGGGCCGCGTTCACGTCGGTCCTGTGGGGCGGGATTTCCGCCGCGCCGGAGAGGAAACCGTGGGCCTCGTGCAGCGAGCGCAGGGGAATCACCTCCACCCGGTCCGCCACGCCCGCCTCCTCGGCGTTCTCCGCCGGGAGCAGCAGCCCCCGCAGCCCCAGGTCCCGCGCCGTGAGGGCCATCGCCAGCGCGCCCGCCACGGGCCGCAGCGTCCCGTCCAGCGCCAGTTCCCCCACCATCGCGTATTCGGAAAGCCGGTTTCCCTGAAGCTGGCCGCTCGCCGCAAGGATGCCCAGCGCGATGGGCAGGTCCAGCGCGCTGCCCTGCTTGCGCATGTCCGCCGGGGCAAGGTTCACCACCATCGCCCCCTTGGGCATGCGGAACCCCGAATTGAAAAGCGCCGCCGACACCCGGTCCACGCTTTCGCGCACCGCCATGTCCGGAAGGCCCACCACCTTGAAGGCGAAGATGCCCGGGCGGATGTTCACCTCCACCGCAAGCGGAAAGGCGTCAATCCCCAGCACCGCGCATGATTGTGTCCGGGCAAGCATCGTGTTTCTGTGTCCCCGTCTCGCCGCCCCGTCATCCCGGACGGCCCGGTCATTCTGGGGAATTCACCGGACCGCTTTCAAGCGGCGGCGGGCGGATTCATCGCCCTCCCCAAAAAAACGCGGGCGGCGAAGAAGGATGTGCCGCTTCGCCGCCCGGGCGTGGAATGGGCCGGGGGTTATTTCGCCGCGTCACGGCGCTGCTTGAGCTCGCGCCAGGTGGTGAGGATGATTTTTTCCTCCTCAACCGCCTTTTTGACCTCGGGCGAGGTGAGCGCCTCCAGTTCGGCAAGGCGCATGGGCCCGGATCCGGTGATGTGCTTGAAGGTCTCGGAGGGGCGGGTGCAGTGCACGATGAACTGGGTGAGGCCCGGCTTCATGGTGCGCAGGAATTCGATGATTTGGGCCTTTTTGTCCTTGGAGTCCTTGCAGCCGTAGCCGGTGTGGACATCGTCGAGCACGGGCAGGCCAAGGGCCCACACCATCGCGCCGAGGGCGGGGACGCCGTCAACCATGTCGGGGGAGTCAATGGCGAGGAACTGGGCGTGGCCGCCGGGCACCATCACGGGGATGCCGTTTTCCGCGCCGACCCGGATGTAGCGCTCAACAAAGGCGGGGGTGGCGAACACGGTGCCCATGTGCGTGTCGAGGTGGGTGGGCGTGATGCCCAGGGTGCGGCAGCGGTCAAGCTGGGCGCGCAGCTCCGTCTCGAATTCGTCGGGGGTGGCGTTCTTCGCCACGTCCTCCACGTCGGGCCAGAGGCAGCCCTCGGGATCCACCAGGCCGGGCACGGCGGGCTTGCCCGCCACGGGACCCCAGCGGTAGATGTCCCATTCGGAGGTGAGGGTGCAGTGGACGCCGATGTCGGCGTCGGGGTGGGCCTTGGCGTAGTCGGCCATCTCTACCACCCAGGGGCAGGGGAACATGATGCTGGCGGAGGTGGCCACGCCCTTTTCCATGGCCTCGATGGCGCCCATGTTGGCGTCGTGGTGCATGCCCGCGTCGTCCACGTGGAAAATGACCACCTTGGAGCCCTTGGGCCAGCCGAGTTTCTCGGCGTAGGTGGGTTCCTCGGCGAAAGCCGCCGCACCGGACAGGGTTGTCACCGCCATGGCCAGAATCGCTCCCGTAATTGACTTCATCGTTTTAACGCCTTTCCGTGTTTTGTGTGTTCGTCCCGGGGACGGGGGTAGTGTACCCCCCGGCGGCGCTGTGCCGCAACGGGTGCCCGGGGGAAGGATGGCTGTTCCGGAAAAGCGGCGCGGTGGGCGGCGCATGGGGTATGATTCCGGCGCTGTTGGTGGAACCATTTTCGCAAGGAGGCGTCATGAGCGAGCAGACCCCGCAGAACACACCGGAAAACATCGCGCCGGAAAACATCCCCAAACCCGTCAAACTGCGGATTTGGCCCGCCGTGGCCGTTGGTGTTTTTCAGGTGGCGGGCGGCTGGCTGGCGGTGCGTCTGGCCTCGACCAATGTGGAGAGCGGCATGGCTATCGGCCTGGTGCCCCTGGCCTCGTCCCTGCTGCTGCTGCTTTGGTGGATTGACGCCAGCCGCGCCCCGTGGCGCGACCAGATTGCCGGGGCGGCGCTGTACCTGTTGGCCATTGCGGCGGTGGTTTTCTCGCAGGCCACCCCGGCCATGGGCGGGCTGCTGCTGGCCCTCGCGCTGCCCGCGCTCACCGTGACGCTGGCGGCGGCCTTCGCCGTCACTGTTCCCGTGCCCTGGAAACAACGCCGCCTGCTGCTGGCGCTCTGTGTGATTGTGTGCGCGGGGGTGTACTGCGCGAAGCGCGTGGATGAAATCGGCGGCGACCTGCTGCCCGTGGTGTCATGGCGCTGGACTCCGGACACGGAGGCGCGTTCCGCCGCCGTTTCCGGTCTGAGCGTCAACGGCACGGCGGAGCTGCCCGCCGAGGTCGCCCCGGAGGACTGGCCCCTTTTCCGGGGACGCAACCAGGACGGCCGGGCGCCGGGGGTGGTGTTCTCCACGGACTGGGCCGGCAAGCCGCCCCGCGAGGTGTGGCGGCGGCCCGTGGGGTCGGCGTGGTCCTCCTTCACCGTGGTGGGAAACTATCTGTTCACCCAGGAACAGCGCGGCGGCGCCGAGCTGGTCACCTGCTACCGGGCGGACACGGGCGAACCCGTGTGGGCGAACAGCGTGGAGGCCCGCTTTGAGGACGCCATGGGCCTGGGGCCGCGGTCCACGCCCACCTATGACCGGGGCCGCCTGTACACGCAGGGTTGCACCGGAATTTTGCAGTGCATTGACGCGGCCACGGGCGAAACCCTCTGGCGGCGCGACGTGCCCGGGGACACGGGCGGAAAGGTGCCCTCCTTCGGTATTTCCTGCTCGCCGCTGGTGGTGGGGGATCTTGTCGTCCAGTTTTCCTCCGCGGGCGACGGGAAAAGCGCCATCGCCTACCGGCGCGACACGGGGGAACCCGCCTGGACTGCGGGAAAGGACACGGACCTCTACAGCTCGCCCCATTACTCGGTCATCGGCGGCGTCCCCCAGATCCTCATGACCTGCGACTACGGCATCCAGTCCTTCACGCCGGAAACGGGCGCGCTGCTCTGGGACCAGGAATGGAAAGTAAAGCAGTACTCCCGCTGCGTGCAGCCTTATGTGGAGGGGGACTCGGTGCTGGTGGGGGCCACGGGCACCGGCGGCGCCAAGCGCTACCGGGCGGCGCTGAAGGACGGCAAATGGGAACTGACGGAAGAGTGGTTTTCCCGGGAGTACCGCCCCTACTTCAATGACGGGGTGGGGCACAAGGGCCATTTTTACGGCTATGACGGCGACCGCCTGGTCTGCATCGATCTCGCCACCGGAAAACGCCTCTGGAAGGGCGAACGCCACGGCGGGCAGGTGCTGCTGCTGCCCGACATGGACATGCTGCTCGTCCTGACGGAAAAGGGAAGGCTTGTGCTGGTGCCCGCCGTGCCGGACGCCTACAGCGAGACGGCCTCCATGGACGCGCTCAACGGCAAGACCTGGAACCATCCCGTCATCGTCCGGAATAAACTCTACATCCGCAATTCCGAAACCGCCGCCTGCTATGATCTGCCCATGTAATTGGCGGGCCCGGTGGTGTAAACTCGTTCTTTGCGCGGACTTTTGGAGCCTTTCATGGAACTTGCGCTGCAAATAGCGGGCTGGAGCCTTTTCGGCCTGGGAATCCTTGCGGGGCTGGCCCTGGACTTGGTGGGCCTCTTTGGCAACTGGGTGATTCTCGGCATGGTTGCGGCGGCGTGGGTTCTCGGCGGCTTTGAGCATTTCGGGTTGTGGGCGCTGCTGGGCATGGCGGTGCTCGCGGCGCTGGGCGAGGCGCTGGAGGCGCTTGCGGCGGGCTACGGCGCGGCGCGCTTTGGCGGCGGGAAGGGCGCGGCGCTGGCCGCGCTGGCGGGGTGCATCGCGGGGGCGATCCTTGGCACTCCCGTCTTTCCGCTGGTGGGCACGCTCATCGGCGCGTGCGCCGGCGCTTTTGCGGGGGCGGCGCTGTACGAGCTTGTCATTGTGAAGAAGACGGCGGACGCGTCGCTGAAGACGGGATTCGGCGCGGCCCTTGGCCGGATGGGCGGCGTGGCCGCGAAACTGATTATCGGCGTGCTCATGCTTTTGGTGGCGTGGGCATCGTTCTGACAACCTTGCACGGAGGCCTGTGGTGATGAAAGACAAGAGCCTGATGGTGTGCGCGCTCGCGGTGCTGGCCGCGCTGGCCCTTCCAATGTCTGCCTCCGCGCAGGGACCGGCGGCGGACGCGCCTGTCCAGACCGGCATGGGCCGCCATTTCGCCGCCACCGACTACACGGGGGGGAAGGTGTTCATCGTGTCGGCGGAGGGCAAGGTGGAGTGGGAATACGAGTCCGGCACCTGCAACGACCTGTGGGTGCTGCCCAACGGCAACCTGCTCTTCAACACCGGCAGGGGCGTGCGCGAGGTCAACCGCGCCAAGGAGACGGTGTTCAACTACGATTCCAACGGCGAGATTTTCGCGTGCCAGCGTCTGGCCAACGGCAACACCTTCATCGGCGAGTGCACCAACGGCCGCCTGATCGAGGTGGAGCCCTCCGGGAAGATCGCCTTTGAACTGCGGTTGGTGCCGGAGGGCACCGACGCGGGGCACATCTTCATGCGCAACGCCCGGAAACTGCAAAACGGCAACTATCTGGTGGCCCATTCGGGGCAGGAGGTGGTGCGTGAATACGATCCCCAGGGGAAGGTGGTGATGGAGATTCCCGCGCCGGGCGGCCCCCACAGCGCGGTGCGCACCCCCGAAGGCCACACCATCATTTCCTGCGGCGACATGCACAAGGAGGCGATGATCTTTGAGGTTGACAGGGACGGGAAAACGGTCTGGAAAATCACCCACGACGAGCTGCCCGGCATCCCGCTCAAGTTCATGTCGGGCTTCCACCGCCTGCCCAACGGCAACACGGTGATGACCAACTGGGTCGGCCATGGCGAATTCGGCAAGGCACCCCATCTCATCGAGGTCACGCCGGACAAGAAAGTCGTGTGGACCTTCCAGGACCACAAGACCATGAAGACCCTCTCCAGTGTTCAGGTGCTCGACGTGCCCGGCGACGCGATCAAGGGCGACATCATCCACTAGGCAAACTGCTTCCGGGGCGCGGCGCGTCCGCGCCCAAAACCGGCCCGCAGCGGTCCGCGCCGGGACCGCGTCCGTGCTTGCGGCCGGCCGCCATCCCCGGACCTCCCCGCCCTCTTGCCGCGAAAAACCGGCAATTTTTGGGGATAATATCACGTTCGACTCCCCGGCGCGCCTTGGTTATAATGGCCTGCTCCCGGTTTTGGGACCGGGGCGCGTTTTTGAGGCATTGGCACGACAACAGGAGGCGAGGTTTATGGCAGCGGCGCAGTTCCATCATTTCGGCGTTCCCACAAGCGTGAAGCATGAGAACGAAAACTACATCGCGGGCGCGAAGGTCTATGTGACGGACCCTGAGGCGCACCCCTACCGGGTGGAGTTTTTGCGGTTTGACGCGGACAGCCCGATGCCGCCCGAGATCATGAACGGCCCGCACGCGGCGTTTTTGGTGGACTCGCTGGACGAGGCGTTGGTCGGGCAGGAGGTGATTCTGCCGCCCTTCGACGCGACCTACGAGCTGCGTTGCGCCTTCATCAAGGATGGCGACGCGGTGATCGAGGTGATGGAGAAGCGGGCCTGACGCTCCGGAGAACATCCCCCTAAATCCCCCTTCCAAGGGGGACTTAAGAAGGCGTTGTTCTGGCATGTTGTTCACGTTTCAGCGTGTCCGGCGGGCCGTGGCACAGTTGAAAATATCCCCCTACCCCCCCGTTAAAGGGGGACTTTTGGCGATTAAACAGACACCTAACATGGTTTTTTGCGGTCAAACAGGAGGAGAAACACATCATGGCGATGAAAAAACTGATTAACAGCCCGGAAAACCTGGTGCAGGAGCTGCTGGAGGGTTTTGTGCTGGCGAATCCGGGCAAGGTGGCGCTGGCGGGAAACAACCTGGTGGTGCGCGCCACGCCGAAGTCCAAGGACAAGGTGGCGCTGGTGACGCTGGGCGGCAGCGGCCACGAGCCGGCGCTGAGCGGGTTTGTGGGCGCGGGCATGCTGGACATCAGCGTGCCGGGCGAGATTTTCGCCGCGCCGGGACCGCCCCGGGTGGTGGAGGCGCTGCGCCTCGCCGCGCGCGACGCGGGCATCCTCTTCGTGGTGCTGAACCATGCGGGCGACGTGATGTCGGCGAAGATTGCCATGGACATGGCGAAGAAGGAAGGCATCAACATCAAACAGATCCTCACGCACGAGGACATTTCCGGCGGCCCCCGGGAAACCCCGGAGGAGCGGCGCGGGCTGGCGGGCTGCCTGCCGGTGATCAAGGTGGCGGGCGCGGCGGCGGAAAAGGGCTGTTCCCTGGACGAGTGCCTGGCCGTGGCCGAGCGCATGGAGCAGGGCATGGCCACGCTGGCCGTGGCGGTGGCCGGGGCCACGCACCCGAGCACGGGCGACGTGATCGCCGACATTCCCGACGGCGTGATGGTGGTGGGCATGGGCCAGCACGGCGAGGCGGGCGGCGGCACCCAGCCGCTGAAGACGGCGGACGCCACGGCGGACATCATGGCGGCGGCGCTGCTGGAGGACATCCAGGCGCGGCCGGGCGACGAGGTGTTCGTGATGCTCAACGGCGTGGGCGCGACCACGCTGATGGAGCTGTACCTGGTGCTGCGGCGCGTCGGCCAGATTCTTGAGGGCCGGGGCATCACCATGGCGCGGACGCTGGTGGGCGAGTACCTGACCGTGCAGGAAATGGGCGGCTTCCAGATGTGCATCGGCAAGCTGGACGCGGAACTGAAGGAACTGTGGGACGCGCCCTGCGCCTCCCCGGCCTGGACGGCGGTGTAGGCCATGGCGGGCATGGTGACACGGGACCATTTCGCGGCGATGCTGCGGCAGGCCGCCGCGGAAATCCGCGCCAACCACGAGCTGCTGGGCAAACTGGACTCGGTGGGCGGCGACGGCGACCACGGCACCACGATGGTGCGCGCCATGGGCCACCTGGAAAAGGCGGTGGACGCGGCCTCCGGCGGCCTGAAATCCCTGCTTCACGACGTGGGCTGGGGCATTCTGGGTGTGGACGGCGGGGCCACGGGCCCGCTGCTGGGCATGTTCTTCCTGTCCATGGCGGAATCGCTGGGCGAGGAGGAGGGGCTGGACCCGGCGGGGCTGGCGGCGCTGTTCGAGGCGGGGCTGGCGGGCGTGCGCGCCCAGACCAAGGCCCAGCCGGGCGACAAGACCATGCTCGACGCGCTGATTCCGGCGGTGGCGGCGCTTTCCGCCGCGGCGCCGGCGGGCCGGGAGGCGGCGGAGGCGCTGCGCCTGGCGGCGGAGGCCGCGGAGCTGGGCGCGGCGGCGACGAGGGACATGCAGGCGCGCTTTGGCCGCGCGCGGAACATCAAGGAACAAAGCATCGGAACACAGGACCCGGGCGCCACGTCGGTGTCGCTCATATTCAGGGGCTTCATGAAAGGAATCGAATCTTATGCCTGACGATGAAAAGACCAAGGGCGCGTCCGAGGAAAAGAACTACGGCATCGGCATCCCCATGGAGACGCCCGGCTTCTTCCTGAAGGGGTCGGCCCACCTCAACTGGGGCATGAAAAACCGGCTCTCGCAAATCTTCAACCCGAAAAGCGGCCGCACGGTGATGCTCGCCTTCGACCACGGTTACATCATGGGGCCGACGACGGGCCTGGAGCGGATCGACCTGGTGGTTCCGCCGCTCATCCCGCACGTGGACTGCCTGATGTGCACGCGGGGCGCGCTGCGCTCCTGCATCAACCCCGAGGTGCGCAAGCCCGTGGTGATGCGGTGCAGCACGGGCGCGACGGTGCTGCGCGAGCTGAGCAACGAGGTGATCGGCGTGACCGTGGAGGAGGCGGCGGCGCTGAACGCGGCGGCGGTGACGGCGCAGGCCTGCATCGGCGCGGAGTTCGAGCGCGAGACGCTGGACAACCTGGCCTACCTTATCAACGAGGGCAACCGCCTCGGCCTGCCCACACTCGGCGTGACCGCGGTGGGCAAGGAAATGGTGCGCGACTCCCGCTACCTCGGGCTGGCGTGCCGCGTGATCGCGGAGCTGGGCGTCCACTTCGTGAAGACCTACTACTGCGAGCCGGGCTTCGAGGAGGTGGTGGCCGGATGCCCCGTGCCGGTGGTGATCGCGGGCGGCAAGAAGCTGCCCGAGCTTGACGCGCTCAAGATGGCTTACAAGGCTGTCGATCAGGGCGCGATGGGCGTGGACATGGGCCGCAACATCTTCGGCGCGGGCGATCCCTGCGCGATGGCGCAGGCCGTGGGCGCGGTGGTGCACAAGCTGGAGAAGCCGGAGCAGGCCTTCCAGATGTACAACGATCTCAAAGGCTAGCAAGCCGGGAGGTTTTACCCATGGAAATCAGCAGACGGGCGATGCTCGGCGGCATGGCGGCGGCCGCCGCCGGGTCCCTGGTGACTGGCGCGGCGGGCGCCGCGCCGAAGAAGGAGCAGAAAGTGAAAAAGTACCCCAACGAGCATTATTACAAGGCCGACGGAACCTTCGATCAGGAGGCGGCGAAGGCGGCCTACTACGAGATGTTTGAGGCCTTCGGCTACCCCATGTGTGACCGGCTCAAATCGGCGGACTTCTGGGTGGCGGAATTCGGGCTTGGCAAATTCGCCGAGGTGGGCATGGCCGGCATCTTCTGGGTGAACAACCAGAAGGACAACTATTTCGGCCACGAGATTTACCTGCTGCCGGGGCAGATGATTCCCGAGCACAAGCACGTGAAGACCGCCAAGGCCGGCCCGAAAATGGAGGGGTGGCAGCCCCGGCACGGCTGGATTTACACCTACGGCGAGGGCACGCCCACGCCGGGCGTGGATGATCGCATACCCCCCTCCCACCGGGAGAAGGCCGTGGCCCGAACCGAGCAGAAACTGATGCCGGGCGAGACCGCCGAACTGGCCGGCCCCGAGCAGTGGCACTGGATGCAGGCGCCCGAGGGCGCGATTGTGACCGAGTATGCGACGTTCCACGACGGCGACGGCCTGAGGTTCACCCTGCCGAATGTGAAACTGTAAGAGATGCCTGCCACCGGGCGGGGAATCCCCGCCCGGCGCGCATCCCCGTGTTCGGGCGGGCTGGGCGAATGGAGGCCAACATGAATTATCGTGTGCCCGGATTGGCGGTTTCCGGTGTCTTTCCGCCACTTGGCATCATTATGCCTGGTGCGGTCCTGGGTCCGTGCCCGCAGGACGCGCCGCAGCTCCCAGCGAAGGCGCTCCCCTGATGCCCGACACCCACATGCCCCGTCAGGCATGGCGCACAGGTAACAGCCCCGTCAGCGCGGCCCTGGACGCCTGGCGGCACAGGGCGACCAATGTGATTACGGCCGCGATAGCGGTGTTGCAGTTTCCCTCGGTCGTTTATCTTTTCACGGGGTACAACCAGCCCATGCCGGTGCTATGGCGGGCCGTCATGGTGTGCGCCTATGCCGTGAGCGTGTGCTGTGCGGCAACGTGGCGCCTAGGTCACCGGACGCGGGCGTGGGGGCTGCTGGCCGCGGGGTACACGGTGGCGGTTGTGGGCGGCATAGGCCTTCCCCAGGGTCTGTTCATGCGGACAATGCCGGTAATACTGCCGGTGGTGGCGCTGGTTTTGCTCGGCGCGCGTGCGGGATGGATTGCGGTGTTGTTGAGCGGGGTGGTGTTGCTGCTCACACCCCAGGTGAACGCGATGCCCTGTCTGGCCGGACTGCTGACTTTGGCCCCGGCCGCGACTGAACCGGCCTTTATCCAAGGGTTCATGCTGACGGCGCGGATGCTTGCATTGATGCTGTTGCTGGACCGTTTCCACCACTTTCTCATGCAGTCCCTTTCCCGGCTGGAGCAGGAGACGGGGGACCGCCGGAAGGCGTATGAGGACCTTGCCGGGGAGATGGCGGAGCGGAAACGGCTCGAGGCCGAGGTGGCCAGGATCGGCGACGAGGAGCGCCGCCGCCTGGGTCAGGAGATTCACGACGGCGTGTGCCAGCAGCTCACGGGCGCGCTGCTCCGGTCCGAGGCGCTCGCGTGCCGGGCGGGCCGGGGCGAGACCCCCGCGCCCGGCGACTTTTCGGCGCTTTCCGCCGTGCTGGGGGAGGCGATTGACGAGGCGCACGCCGTGGCCCGGGGGCTTTGCCCGCTGGGGCCGGAGGCGGGCGCGCTTGCGGCGGCGCTGCGCACGCTTACCCGGCGGGTGCGCGAGGCTTCCGGCATCGCCTGCTCTCTCGAAGTCGCGGGTGACGGGAATGTTTCAGACTCCACGACGGCGCAGCATCTTTACCGAATCGCGCAGGAGGCTGTGGGCAATGCAGTCCGCCACGCCCGTGCGGGTGGTATTTCCGTGGTGTTGCGGGGCACGGGGGACGAATTGGCCCTGACGGTGGAAGACGACGGCGTGGGACCGCCGACGCGTGTGGCGGCGGAAGGCGTGGGCCTGCGCGGCATGGCCCACCGGGCCGCCCTGCTTGGGGGCGAACTCACGGTGACCAGGGCCTTGTCAGGCGGCACCCGGGTGTTCTGCCGGGTGCCGCGCGGCAATCCGGCGCCGCCCGGACTGGCAGTGGAATACAGGACGGAGACGCGTCATGCGCAATGAACTGGCGGTGGGCGGCGCGTCCGTCCGTGTCATGATTGTGGACGATCACCCTGCGGTTCGCCAGGGGCTTGTGTTTTTGCTGGAGTCTGAGGGAATAACTGTTTGCGCGGCGGTGGAGACCGTAGCCGGGGCCTTGGCATGTGTGGAGAAGGACCAGCCAGACATGGCGTTGGTGGATATTTCGCTCATTGACGAGGACGGCACGGAACTGATAGCCGAACTCAGCGCCCGGAACCTTCCGTGTCTGGCCTACTCAATGCATGAGGATGGCCGGCATGTGGAGGCCGCCTTTGCTGGCGGTGCGCGGGGATATGTGACAAAACGTGAAATGCACGGGGTGCTTGTCCGCGCCATTGGCGAGGTGGCTGCGGGCGGTCGTTTTGTCAGCCCCAGGGCGGCGGTTGCTCTGGCTGAGTATGCGGCGGACAGGGGGGCGAAAGAACCGCAGAACGAACTGAGCAATCAAGAAGGGCAGGTGTACCGGCTTCTGGGCGGCGGCGCGGGCACCACGGAGATCGCCTGCGTCATGGGTATAAGCACCCGCACGGTGGAATCCTACTTCGCGCGAATCCAGGTGAAAATGGGGCTGGAGGGCATGCGCGCGCTCCGGCACCATGCCATAGGGCGCTTTCGTGACGGCAAGGCCTGAACTGCCACGCGCAGGAGGGGGCGGATTTGCGGCCGTGCCCCGCAGTCAACTGCACGGCGTTTAGCCTTGCGCGGCGTCAGTGGGGGATTTCCCCCACAACCATGACGGAGGATCCCGTTGCATACAAATTCATGCTCTTTTGCCATAATTTCTCCCATAGTTGGAGACAATTCCAGTGAACGCAGCCGGGCAGTGTCAGGTCCGGCGGCAAGGGCAGGGAGAAAGGCTCAAATCTGGGATGCCGCCGGAGTCCGGCTGTGGTGCCGGGCTGGGGCGGTTACCGGAAAACACAAAACAGGCAAGGAGTGGTTAAAGATGACACACAAATTCACACGGCGGGATGCATTAAAGATTTCGGCGTTGGGCGCGGGAGGTATGGCGCTGGGCGCCGGGCTGACGGGGTGCCCGGAGGGGCCCCCGCTGGAGCGGTTTCCAATCGGCGAGGAGCTGAAGGCGGACGAGATGCGCATCACCTTCATGGGGACGTCGGTGGTTCCCCGGCAGAAGCAGGAATGCAACAGCGTGTTTGTGGAGGTGGGTAGCGGCGACAGCTTCGTGTTTGACTGCGGTTCCGGAGTCAGTTCCAAGTACAACGGCATGGGGATAACCCCGGCGCGGATGGACAAGGTGTTCCTGACGCACCTTCACGGGGACCACACCAGCGACATCATCACGATTTACTGTTTCGGCCCCTCGCAGGACCGGAAGACGCCGCTCCACATCTTCGGCCCCTCGGGTGACACGCCCGAGATGGGCACGGCGGCGTTCTGTGAAAACCTGTATAACCTGATGCGCTGGCACGCCCTCAGTTTCAGTTTCGGCCGCACGGGCACCATCGGCAAGGGTGACGGCTTTGACATCGTCTCCCACGAGCTGCCCTACATGGAGGCCGGCGGTGTGGCCTATGACAACCCCGAGACGGGGGTCACCATCACCCACTTCCCCGCCGTCCACTGCCGGAACGGGTCCATCAGCTACCGGCTCGACTGGAACGGCATGTCCATGGTGTTCAGCGGCGACACAAAGCCGAGCAACTACATGCTGGAGCATGCCAGCGGTGTGGACGTGCTGATTCACGAGATGGTCGTGCCGCCGGAGGTCTGGGCCGCCAAAAACTCCGGACTCACCGAGGACGACCCCTCCTGGCCGCAGGTGGTCGCCTATGCCACCGCCGTGCAGGACTCGTCACACACGCCGCAGCGGGCGCTGGGCTACATTTTCAGCCAGACCAAGCCGCGGCTGGGCGTGGCCACCCACTTCCAGGCCAACAAGGACACCATCGGCCCGGCGCTGAAAGACCTCAGGGATTTCCACGACGGTCCGGTGGCCATCGCCACGGACCTGCTGGTCATCAATGTCTCCAAGGATAAAATCCGCCAGCGCAGGGCGGAAATTGACGAGTGGGCGTGGTACGCCAAGCCGTATGTGTACAATCCGGCGACCCTCATGCCCCCGATGTTTCCGACAGCGACGGCACAACTGAGCGACGAGCTGTTGAACAACTGCATTCCACCGGAGCTCTTCGAGGCGCAGGAAAACGCGGGATAGGCGTTGGGCGTCGTTGCGCATCCCCCGCGCATGGGTGCGGCACCCCATGGTGCCCGGACCCGTGCGCGGGTTTTTGTTGTTGAGCCGGCATGGCGGGAGGTGGCGCGGGTTACCCATGTCCCCTGCGGTAATTTCAAAATACATCAGACCATTCGGCCACCATCCATTGGTTTGCCACTTGTATTATTTGTGCCGGTCGATTTTTTTTCCGAACCTGAATATCGCGGCGGCTAGACACACAGGGCCAAGAATGCCTATACTTTGTTGTCCGCACCGGGCAACTTGCGGAATGCCGTGCTGACGGCACGATGGCGCTTGCCTCTGGTCTTTCTGGCGGTTGGAATCGGGATTTTTACGCCATTCTGACCGTATGGGCGACATGCAGTACGAACGGAGAATGAAATGAACAAGCGGTTGGCGGGGTGGTCCATTGCCGGGTTGGTGGTTGCGGGGTTGTGCGCGGCGCTGTTGTGGCCCGCCGCGCCGTCGCGGGGGGATGACGGCTGGTCCTCACCGCAGCAGCGCGCGGCGGCGCTGCGCCGGGCGGTCAACGATCTGGCGGAAACGTATCCGGCGGACTACACCGGTGCGGCGGCGTTTCTGGCGCGTCTGGACGCGCTGGAACCCCGTCTGGCGCCCGAGTCGGAGGGCCTGCAGGAGGCGGCTTCTGAGCTGCTGGCGCTTCAGCGCGAGGCGCTGCTGGCCAATCCGCTGCTGGACTTTGACCAGTTGTTGCTGGTGCGGCGGGCCGAGGGGAACATGGGCCTGCCCCAGAACTGGCAGGGCAACTGCGCCGTGCCCATCACCGGCTACGACAACGAAATTGCGGTGCTTTCGCCCGTCAGTCCCGACGGCGCGCTGACCACGCTGTACAAACCCGAGGCGGGGCGTTTCGTCGGCGACGTGGACCTCCATTTTGACGGCGGACGGATGCTTTTTTCCATGCAGGGCAGCCATGACCGCTGGCAGATTTGGGAAATCAACGCGGACGGCACCGGCCTGCGCCAGGCAACCACCGGCGAGGAGCCGGACGTGGACAACTATGACGCCTGCTACCTGCCCGACGGGCGCATCACCTTCGCCTCCACCCGCGCCTTCCAGGGGGTGCCCTGCGTGGGCGGCGGCAACACGGTGGCCAACCTCTGCCTGATGAACGCGGACGGCTCCGGCGTGCGCCAGCTCTGCTTCGACCAGGACCACAACTGGTGCCCGACGGTGCTCAACAACGGCCGGGTCCTCTACTCGCGCTGGGAGTACTCCGACACGGCCCACTATTTCACCCGCCTGCTCTTCAGCATGAACCCCGACGGCACCAACCAGGCGGAGTACTACGGCAGCAACTCCTACTGGCCCAACTCCACCTTCTACGCCCGGCCCATCCCCGGCCATCCCACGGAGGTGGTGGCCGTCATCTCCGGGCACCACGGCGTGGCGCGCATGGGCGAGCTGGTGGTTTTCGACCCCGCCAAGGGCCGCTCGGAAAACGAGGGCGCCGTCCGGCGCATCCCCTCCAGCGGCAGGCCGGTGGAGCCCCTCATCATGGACACCCTGGTGGACGACGTGTGGCCCAAGTTCCTGCACCCCTACCCGCTCAGCGGCAAGTATTTCCTCGTTTCCTGCAAGCCCTCCCCGGACGCGTCCTGGGGCCTGTATCTGGTGGACATTTTCGACAACATGCAGCTCATCCGCGAACTGCCGGGTCAGGCGCTGCTGGAGCCGCTTCCCCTGCGCGCCACCCCGCGCCCGCCGGTGGTGCCCGACAAGGTGCGCCCGGAGGAAAAGGAGGCGACGGTCTACGTGGCTGACGTCTACCAGGGCGAGGGGCTGCGGGGTGTGCCGCGCGGCACCGTGAAGAGCATGCGCGTCTTTGAGATTTACTACACCTACCCGCAGATGGGCGGCCACATCAACATCGGCGTGGAGGGCCCCTGGGACGTGCACCGCATCCTCGGCACGGTGCCCGTGCACGGGGACGGATCCGCCTACTTTAAGATCCCCGCGAACATTCCCGTGGCCCTGCAGCCGCTGGACGCCGAAGGCCGCGCGGTGCAGCTCATGCGGAGCTGGTTTGTGGGCATGCCCGGCGAGGCGGTGTCCTGCGTGGGCTGCCACGAGCGGCAGAACATGACCCCGCCGCCCGCCCAGACCATGGCGTCGCGGGGCGCGCCGGTGGAGATCACCCCATGGAAGGGGCCCGCGCGCGGGTTCAGCTTCAAGCGCGACGTGCAGCCCGTGCTGGACAAGCGCTGCGTCGGCTGCCACAACGGCGAGAAGCGCAAGGACGGCGGGGAACTGCCCGATCTCCGGCGCAAGGACAAGCGCGGCACGGGCGGGTTCACCCCCTCCTACCTGGCGCTGCACCCCTATGTGCGCCGCCCCGGGCCGGAGAGCGACTATCATATTTTGAAGCCCACCGAGTTTTCGGCAAACACCAGCGAGCTCATCCAAATGCTTGAAAAGGGCCACCACGGCGTGGCGCTCGACGCCGACGACTGGGACCGGCTTTACACCTGGATAGATCTCAACGTGCCCGACCACGGCACCTGGGCCGAGCACCAGAAGATCCCCGGCAACTTCCACGCGCGGCGGATTGAAATGCGCACCCGCTATGCAAACAGGCCCGAAGACCCCGAACTCATCCCCGAGATGAACCTGGAGCCTCCGGCCTTCATCGCGCCGGAGCGGGAATCCAGGGCAAAGGCGAAAAAGATCAAGGCGGATGGATGGCCCTTTGACGGCAAAACGGCGGCGGGACGCCAGCAGGCGGCGGGCGCGGAAACCCGCAAGACCATTGATCTGGGTGATGGCGTGACCATGGAACTCACCCTTGTGCCCGCGGGCGAGTTTGTCATGGGGTCGGCGGACGGCGCGGCGGACGAGACACCCCGGACCCGGGTGCGCATTGAAGAGCCCTTCTGGATGGGCACGGTCGAGGTGACCAACGCCCAGTACAAGCGCTTCGATTCAACCCATGACAGCCGGTACATAGATCAGGCGAACAAGGACCACACCACGCCGGGCTACCCCGCAAACGAGCCGGACCAGCCGGTCATCCGCGTTTCCTGGGAGGAGGCCATGGCCTTCTGCAAATGGATCGGCGAACAGGCCGGGGCCGAATGCCTGCTGCCCACCGAGGCCCAGTGGGAATGGGCCTGCCGCGCCGGGGCGGCCACGCCCTTCTGGTACGGCGACAGCGGCACGGACTTCTCCAAGACGGCCAACCTGGCGGACCGTTCCATCAAGCTGCTGGCCGTGCAGGGCATCAACCCCCAGCCGATCCCCAACCCGACGCCCTTCCAGGATTTCCTGCCGAAGGACGACCGTTTTGACGACGGCGCCAAGATCGTCACCGCCGTGGGAAAATACCAGCCGAACCCGTGGGGCCTCTTCGACATGCACGGCAACGTGGCGGAATGGACCCTCTCCGCCTACCGCCCCTACCCCTACACGGATGATGACGGCAGGAATGATCCCGGCGTCGGCGGAAAAAAGACGGCGAGGGGCGGCTCCTGGTTTGACCGGCCCCACCGGGCCACGGCCTCCTACCGCCTCGGCTACGAGCCCTGGCAGCCGGTGTACAATGTGGGCTTCCGCGTGGTGATGCCCGCCGGGGACGCGCGGGTGGCAAAGGCCGGCGGGTGACAAAAGGAATGAACACGGGTGTTTAGGCGGATTGCCAAAGGCGCCCCGCGGGTCTTCTTGTACGCGGGGCTGCTGGTGTGGGGTGGTTGCGCCCTTGCGGAGGGCGGCCCCGCGCCGGAGGAGTGCGCCGCGCTGCGCGCCGCCGTCACCGATCTGTCGGAAACCTTCGGGGACCGTTATCCGGGGGGCGGCGAATTTTTGCGGCGTCTCGCTGAGATTGAGGGCGCGTCCGGCGGCGCGGAAGCCTTTGAGCGGCTCCGCCGCGAGGCGCTCACCGCAAATCCGCTGGTGTCGGGGAGGCCCGTCCTTTTCGTGTCGCGCCGCCAGTACAAGCCCGACCACCACAACACGGAGACCATGTTCCAGACCGGCGAGATCAACACGGCCAGCTTCGAGCCCGGCGCGGCCCTGAAGACGGTTGACTTCGCGCGGGGCGGCGAAACACGCACCCTGCTGGAAACGCGCGAGGGCTCGCTCCGCGACCCGGAGGTGAGTTTTGACGGCGCGCGCATCCTCTTTTCCATGCGGAACAGCATCACCGACGACTACCACATCTATGAGATGAACGCCGACGGCGCGGAATTGCGGCAGCTCACCTCCGCGCCGGGCGTGACCGACATCGACCCGCTCTACCTGCCCGACGGCGGCATCATCTTCTCATCGAGCCGCGAGCCGAAGTTCTGCATGTGCAACCGCCACATCATGTGCAACCTGTTCCGCATGGAGGGCGACGGCGCAAACATTCACCAGATCGGCAAAAGCACCCTTTTCGAGGGCCACGGCGCGCTTATGCCCGATGGCCGCGTGCTCTACTATCGGTGGGAGTATGTGGATCGCAATTTTGGCGACGCGCAGGGGCTGTGGACCGTGTTTCCCGACGGCACGGGCCATGCGGTCTACTGGGGCAACAACACCCAGTCGCCCGGCGCGGTGTTCAACGCGCGGCCCGTTCCCGGCACGGACGCGGTGCTGTGCGTGTTCGGTTCCTGCCACGACCGGCCATGGGGCGCATTGGCGCTCATTGACCGCCGCCTTGGTGTGGACGGCGCGGAACAGGGCGCGCGCAGTGATTCTGTGCTGCGCACCTGGCCCGCGGACGCCATAAACAAGGTGGGTGAGGGCGACTGGAACACATACAACTTTGATTCTTTCACCGGCGTGAACCCGAAGTATGAGGATCCCTTCCCCCTTTCGGACAAGTATTTCCTCTGTTCGCGCATGACCGGCCACGGCGAGGCCATGGGCATTTACCTGCTCGATGTCTTCGGCAATGAAATTCTGCTCCATGCGGAGGGGGACGGCGGCACGGCCATGGGCTGCTACGACCCCATGCCCCTTGCCCCCTCGGCCATGCCCCCCGCGATACCGATGCGGCGTGACTATGAAAAGGGGACGGGTAATTTTTACATTGCCGACGTCTGCGAGGGTACCCACATGGAGGGTGTGGCCCGGGGCGATGTGAAATACCTGCGGGTGGTGTCCTCGCCGGAAAAGCGCTTCTGGAACAATCCGCCCTGGGAGGGGCAGGGCCAGGAGGCGCCCGCCATGGCGTGGCATGACTTCAACAACAAGGAAATCCTCGGCACCGTGCCGGTGGCGGAGGACGGCTCCGCCTATTTCACCGTGCCGTCGGACACCTATGTGTACTTCCAGTTGCTGGACGAAAAGGGCATGATGATCCAGTCCATGCGCAGCGGCACCATAATCCAGTCCGGCGAGACCCAGGGCTGCGTGGGCTGCCATGACAACCGGCGCGCCGCCGTGCCCGCCGCGCTTCCATCCCGCCTGGAGGCCATGAGCCGCCCCCCCGCCGTGCTGGACGGGTGGCACGGCCCCGCGCGCAAGTTCAGCTACCTCAGGGAGGTGCAGCCGGTGTTTGACCGCCACTGCGTGCGCTGCCACGATTACGGCAGGCAGGCGGGGGAAAAGCTCAATCTTGCGGGTGACCGCGATCTGGTGTTCAACACCTCCTACAACGAGTTGTGGCGGAAGGGCTTCATCAAGGCCGTGGGCGCCGGTCCCGCCCAGATTCAGCAGGCCAGGTCGTGGGGTTCGCACGCGAGCAAACTGGTGGAAACGCTTCTGCGCGGCCACAATAACGTGGAGCTGGACGCGGAGAGTTTTGACAGGATTGTCACCTGGATTGACATCAATGCCCCATACTATCCAGACTACTCCACGGCCTACCCCGACAACCTGGCCGGACGGAGCCCCCTGGACAACGGCGAAATTGAACGCCTGAAGCGGCTGACAGGGGTGCCCTTCGCCGAGTTGATGGGCCATGGAAAAGACAGGGGGCCGCAGGTTACATTTGAGCGGCCCGGTTTGAGCCCCTGCCTGGGGCGGGCGGCGGAGAAGGGTGGAAAAGCGCGCCGCGAGGCGGTGGAGATCATCCAGGCGGGCGCGGATCGGCTGAAAAAGCAGCCGCGCGGCGACACGGACGGGATGGTTGCCTGTCCGGTTGATCAGGCGCGGCAGGAAAAATATGAAATGCGGCAGGCTGCGGAGGCGCGGAGCCGCGAGGCCATATACAGGCAAACAAGGGTCTACGACCGGAATTAGGTTTTCGGCAAGGGAAGGACGGTGCAAGGTGAAACAGCAACTGGTGTCCAAGGGTTCAGCCATCATTTCCGCCATTCTGGCGCTTGGGTTTGCCGCCGCCGCCGCTTCGGCGGACAAGGGATACCATTCCCCCTGCGCGGTGGCGGGGAGCGCCGACGGCAGGGTGCTGTACGTGGCCGAGCAGGGCAAAAACAGCGTGGCCGTGGTCAACACCGAGAAGGACAAGGTCGCGGACCGGATCAAGCTGCCCGACGCGCCGGGCGGACTGGCGCTTTCCCCGGACGGGAAAACCCTCTATGTGACCAACTGCGCGCCCGAAGGGCTTGTGCGCTATGTTGACACGGAGTCCGGGAAGGTCACCGGGGAAACTGTCGTGGGCCACAGTCCCGTGTCCCCCGTGCCCTCTCCGGACGGCGCCCTCCTTTATGTGTGCAACCAGTTCAACGATGACGTCTCCGTGGTGGATCTTGCCACCCGGAGCGTGACCGCCCGCATTGCCGCCGGGCGCGAGCCCGTGGCGGCGGCGATCACGCCGGACGGCAAGACCCTCGCCGTGGCCAACCTGCTTCCCTCGGGCGCGTCGGACGGCGACTACACCGCCGCCTCGGTGACCCTGGTTGACACGGCGTCCCGCGGGGCCGCCGCGGTGAAACTTCCTAACGGCAGCACCGGTCTGCACGGCGTCTGCGTGTCGCCCGACGGCGCCTTCGCCTATGTGACCCACCTCCTGTCCCGGTACCAGCTTCCGACGACCCAGCTGGAACGCGGCTGGATGAACACCAACGCGCTGACCGTGGTTGACCTCGCCAAAAAGGCGGCGGTCAACACGGTGCTGCTGGACGATGTGGACCTGGGCGCGGCCAACCCCTGGGCCGTCGCCTGCACGGCGGACGGCAGGTTCCTGTGCGTGACCCATGCGGGCACCCATGAAATCAGCGTGATTGACCGTGCGGGAATGCACGCCAAGCTGGACAAGGTGGCGGCGGGCGAACGGGTGACCGAGGTGTCCGCCACGGCGGAGGACGTGCCCAACGATCTTTCCTTCCTGGTGGGCCTGCGCCGCCGCGTGAAACTGGCCGGCAACGGCCCGCGCGCCCTCTTTGTTTCCGGAACGACGGCCACCGCCGCGATGTATTTCACCGGCACCCTGGACAGGGTGGACGTGGCCGCCGAGGGCGCTGCGGGAAGGCCCCGCACCCTTGAGCTGGGCAGGGAGCCGGAGATGACGGCGGAGCGGAAGGGCGAGATGTTCTTCTTTGACGCGGACCTGTGCTTCCAGCATTGGCAGAGCTGCGGCAGCTGCCATCCCGACGCGCGGGTGGACGGCCTGAACTGGGATCTGCTGAACGACGGCATCGGCAACCCGAAGAACACAAAGAACATGCTCCTCGCCCACCAAACGCCGCCCGCCATGAGCCTTGGCGTGCGCGAGGATGCGGAGTACGCCGTGCGCTCGGGCATCAAATTCATCCAGTTCGCGGTGCGCCCCGACGAGGACGCCGCGGCCATTGACGCCTACCTGAAGGCGCTGAAGCCCGTGCCCAGCCCCAGGCTGGAAAAGGGCGCGCTGAACGAGTCCGCAAAGCGCGGCCAGGAAGTTTTCGGCCGCGCCGGATGCGCCGACTGCCACGCCGCGCCGCTGCACACGGACCTCGGCCAGTACGATGTCGGCACGGCGAAGGGGCTGGACGCGGGCAAGCCTACGGACACGCCCACCCTGGTGGAGGCGTGGCGCACGGCGCCCTACCTGCACGACGGGCGCTCCGCCACGATTATGGACGTGCTCAAGGCGCACAATCCGGAGGACAAGCACGGAAAGACCTCGGACCTGTCGGAGCAGGATCTGGCCGATCTGGCCGAGTATGTGCTGTCCCTGTGAGTTGCCGGGAACCCTCCGGAAGGCGCGGTGTTTAACCGGTTGGTTTTGGCGGATGTTTTTGGCGGCCCCGGCGGGGGTAATGGAGTGAACATGACGGGTAGTGAAAACGGCGGGCCGGGGCGCGTCCTGCGGCGGTTTGTGGAGCACGGCACCCAGGTGGCCGCGGTGGAGCGCGCCGGGTGCGCGGAGTATTTTCTGACCCTCCTCCCCGGCCCGGACACCGGTTTTGACGCGGTGTGCCGGGAACTTTCCGGCGTGGCGCGCGGCCTGGGCGCGGTGCCCGTTTCGATGGAGGTTTTCGGCGTCGCCGCTGCGGCGTCGGAGGGGCTCAACGGCATTTTTGGCGGTGTTCCCCTCCCGGTGACCTGGGTGGAGGAGGGCTGCTGCTGTCCCGTGCCGCGCTGCGGTGTCCAGGTGTGGGCCGTGGCCGGGGCATCCGTGGAGCCCGTTGTGCTGGACGGGCGGGTCGCGGGGACCGTCTTCGACGCCGACGGGATTCGCTACTGCCGGCTCGGCGGCCTGGTTCCCGGTGACTTGGGCCGGTCCCGCGCGGAGCAGACCCGGGAAATTTTTGACCTCATGGAGCGCGCGCTGGACGCGGCGGGCATGGATTTCAGCCACACTGTGCGCACCTGGTTTTACAACCGCTCCATGCTGGAGTGGTACGACGAGTTTAACGCCGTGCGCACCGCGTTTTTCCGTGAGCGCGGCGTCTTCGACGGGCTGGTGCCCGCGAGCACCGGCATCGGCGGCCGCAACAGCGCCGGGGCCGCGCTCACTGCGGGCCTGCTGGCCGTGAAGGGCGGCGCGGAAACAGTACGGCCCTTCGCCGTCGCCTCCCCGCTTCAGTGTCCGGCTCCCGCCTACGGCAGCTCCTTCAGCCGCGCCGCCGAATTCAGCGCGGGCGGCGTCCGGCGCCTTTACATTTCAGGCACCGCCAGCATCGAACCGGGCGGAAAAAGCGTTCACATCAACGATCTTGACGGGCAGATTGACCTCACCATGGATGTGGTGGGGGCCATCCTGGAATCGCGCCGCATGGACTGGCGTGATGTGAGCCGGGCTGTCGCCTATTTCAAGTGCGGCACGCGCCGGGGCGCGTTCCACCGCTGCCTGGCGGAGCGGGGCATTCCCGAATTCCCCACGCTCCTCACCAACACCGACATCTGCCGGGACGACCTGCTCTTTGAGCTTGAATTGGACGCCGTCGCGGGCGGGGAATGACCGGGACCCGGCGGAGCCCCCGCCCAAATCCGTCCGCGCGCCTTTTCCTTTGGCCCTCTTGGCAAGTAAAATAAAACGGTTCGCAGTCCGGTCTCCAGTGTGAAATGCAACCCGGAGGAGAGGTCGCCCATGAGCGAGAAGATGGAGCAGTTGTACGCGGAGCGGCTCAAGCGCTACACCACGGCGCTGCGCAACGGCAAGCCCGACCGCATCCCCATCCGCCCCTTTGTGGCGGAGTTCACCGCCAAGTACGCCGGATACACCTGCCAGGAGGTCACCCACGACTACGAGAAGGCCTTCGCCGCGGCGCGCAAGTGCGCTGCGGACTTCGACTGGGACGCCGTGGTGGGCAACATGGTCTACGTCTGGACCGGACTGGTGCAGACCATCGGCCTCAAGTATTACCGGGTGCCGGGGGTGGGCCTGTCGCCCGACACGGGCTTCCAGTACCTGGAGCCGCCCGAGGGCGAGTCCTTCATGCGGGAGGACGAGTACGACCAGCTGATCGAGGATCCCACGGGTTTCCTGTTCAACGTGTGGCTGCCGCGCGCCTCCGCCGACGTGGTCGCGCCGGGCCAGCCCAACACATTCCGCAACAACATGTCCTTCCTGAAGGGCGGCATGGCGATGATGAACTATTTCGGCGGCTTCCCGCGCCAGGGCGAACTGCTGCGCACGGAATGCGGCACGGTGGGCGCGATTTCGGGCATTTTCAAGGCGCCCCTCGACATTCTGGGCGACAAGCTGCGGGGCTATCTCGGCCTGACCATGGACCTGCTGTACAACCCGGAGAAGGTGCTCGCCGCCTGCGAGGCGCTCATGCCGCACCTGCTGCACGTGGCGCTGTCGGGGGCGGATCCCGACAAGAACGTGCCCATCGGCTTCTGGATGCACCGGGGCTGCGTGCCCTTCATCACGCAGGAGCAGTTCGACACGGTGTACTGGCCCACGCTCAAGCCGATCATTGAGGAGCTTTGGCGGCGCGGCCACCAGACGCTCTTCTACGCCGAGGGCAAATGGGGCGCGCATTTCAACGCCTTCGCCGAGCTGCCCGAGGGCAGCATCGTGTTCCATTGCGACCGCGATGACATTTTCGAGGCGCACCGCGCGCTGGGGCACAAGTTCTGCATCAGCGGCGGCGTGCCCAACTACCTGCTGGCCTACGGCACGCCCGACGAGGTGCGCGCCTGCTGCAAAAAGATTATTGACGGCGTGGCCCGCGACGGCGGCTACGTCATGGACGCGTCGGCCATCATCCAGAACGACGCGCAGATTGAGAACGTGAAGGCGATGACCGATTTCACCCGCGAATACGGGGTGTATTGAGCAAGGAGGCATCATGGACGGTGAAGTCAAAAGAGCGCCGGGCGTGGCCGTTCCCTGGGAGGAAAAGCTCGCGGAACTGCCCGAAATCGTGGGCGACGAGGAACTCGTGAAAAACGTCTGGGAGAACATCGACTCCATGGCCTACACCTACATCTGGCACTGCCTGCTCTCCTTCTGACGGCGCGCGGGCCGCGCCGTTTCGGGCATGACAGTCCGGTGAAACACAACAAGGCGGGGAGGTGGCTCATGTTTGCGGCTGGTGTGTTTTTTTTGTTCATCGTTGCGGCGCAGGGAAACAGTGACGCGCCCCAGGCACCGCCGCAGGACGCGGTGATGGCCGGGCCGGAGGAAATCGCCGCCATGGCGGAATGGGCGGGGGAGGTGTTCGGCGGCGTGCCGCTTTCAGACGCGCCGCCGCCGCCCGTGCAAATTGGGGTCATACGCCAGGACTTCAGCGAACTCCACTTCAGGCAGTCCTGCGTCGACACGCCCCTGCGCATCGGCGGCAGGGACTTCGCGCGCGGGCTGGGCACCCATGCGAACAGCGAAATCACGCTCAGCGTGCCCAGGGGCGCGGCGCGCTTCGAGGCCTTCGCGGGAATAGACGACAACCCGGACACAAACGGCGTCCACGGCAGCGCGGTCTTTTCCGTGGAGGCGGGCGGCGTGGAACTGGTCCGTTCCCCCGTGCTGAAGGGAGGCGTCGCGGCCTTTCCCGTGGCGGTGGACCTGGCCGTCGGGACGGCGGCGCTGACGCTCAGGGTGGACACCACGGAGGACGGACCCGCCTGTGATCAGGCCGACTGGGCGGACGCCCGCTTTGTCCTTGCCGACGGCACGACGGTCTGGGTGGACACCGGGCACCACCGTCCGCCCTTCGCGCCCCGGCGCGCACCCTTCTCCTTCACATACGGGGATAAGGCCTCCGCCGATCTCCTCCCCGGCTGGAAATGCGCCGTGGAGACGAAGGACTGCGGCTCCCACCACCTGCGCACCGCGCGGTGGACCGATCCCGCCACGGGGCTGGCGGTCACCGCCGGGGTGAAGGTATTCAAGGTGTACCCCGCCGTTGACTGGGTGCTGCGCTTCGAGAACACCGGCGCGGCGGACACGCCCCTCATTGCCGACATTCGCGCGCTGGACGCGGCCATGCACACGGGCACGCGGGCAAACCCTGTGGTGTTCGGGCACAACCTGGGCGATGTGTTTTCCGAGGCCAGCTTTGAGAACGTGGACACGCCGCTTGAACCCGGCGGACGCTTCGAAATGGCGCCCAGGAACGGCCGCTCGTCAAACGGCGCGTTCCCCTTCTTTGATCTGCGCTTTGGCTCGAACACCCTTGTCGGGGCAATCGGCTGGTCGGGCCAGTGGTCCGCCGCCGCCGAGCGCGGCGGCGAAAACATGCGTCTCCATGCGGGCATGGAGCGCACCCGGCTGGTGTTGCATCCGGGCGAAAGCATCCGCACCCCGCGCATCCTCCTGCTGCTGAACAACACCGCGCCCCCCGTGGCGCACAACCGCTTCCGGCGGCTCATGCTCTTTGAGTACCTGCCCAAACAGGACGGCCGCCCCGTGTTCCCGCCCGTGGCGCTCCAGTGCTTCGACCGCTACTACCGCAAGGATCCCGCATGGGCCACCGAGGCCGGACAGCTCAAGGGCGCGGCGACGGCGGCGGATTTGGGTTTTGACACCTACTGGTTTGACGCCGCCTGGTTCCCCAAGGGATTCCCCGACGGGGTGGGCAGTTGGTCCGCCGATCCGGCGCTCTTTCCCCGGGGGCTGCGGCCCATTGGTGATTTGTGCGACGATCGGAACATCCGCTTCCTGCTCTGGTTCGAGCCGGAGCGCGTTGCCGCCGGTTCGGAAATCGCCCGCGAACATCCCGGCGACGTGTTCGGCGGTGAAAAGGGCGGACTCTACCGCCTTGATCTGCCGGAGGCGCGCCAACGCCTCACCGACCTGCTCTCCTCGCGCATCGGGGAATACGGTCTTGACGTCTACCGCAACGACTTCAACATTGATCCCCTTGACTACTGGCGCAAAAACGACGAGCCCAACCGCGAGGGCATGACGGAGATCCGCTACATCGAGGGGCTCTACGCCATGTGGGACGAGCTGCTGGCGCGCCATCCCGGCCTGATCATCGACAACTGCGCCAGCGGCGGGCGGCGCATCGACCTCGAGCTCTGCTCCCGCTCGCTGCCCCTCTGGCGCAGCGACACCAACTGCTTCCCCGGCAACACCGACTGGAACCCCGGCCACTCCATCGGCATCAGCTACTACCTGCCCGCACACACCGCCTCCGCCTGGGAGCCGGACCCCTATGCCATTCGCGCCGCCGCCACCGCCGGGCTCATCTGCCAGTGGGACTACCAGAACCCCGCCTTTCCGGCGGCGGAGGGGAAGCGCCTGGTTGAGGAGGCGAAGGAACTCCGCAAATACTGGTACGGCGACATCTATCCGAAGACCCTCGGCATGAACGGGCCGGACCACTGGTGCGCCTTCCAGCTGCACCGCGCCGATCTGGACGGGGGTGTTGTGCTCCTCTTCCGCCGTGCCAAATCGCCCTATCCTCGGTTCAGCGTCACCCTCGACGCGCTCAACCCCGCCGCGGAATACGCGCTGGAATACGTGGCCGAAGACGGAACCGTCACCACCGGACGCCACTCCGGCGCGGACCTCGCCCAAAACGGCATCGAAGCGTTCCTCCCCGGACCCGCCCAAAGCCTGGTCATCCGCTACGGCCCGGCAAAATAGACACCCCGCGCGGCAGGACCGTTTGGAAAAAGATATACCGTGATTCAGCAACAAGACCGGGGGGGCAGGGGAATAAAGCCTGTTCGCCCATGGGTACAATTCCAGTCCCGCAAAAAGGCCGAGTTTTTTGAAGCGGTCCCCCGGACGGATGGAAACCGGGCCTTTATTCTTTCTTGCGGTTGGCTGTCGCCAGCACGCCAAAACCCATGCAAGCGATGACAACCGTGAATTGCAAACCTATACGCGCAAGATCAATCTTATACCCCTCCGCCAAATTACTTGTGATTTTTCCTTCCGGTGGTGATCCAATAAACTGATATCCAACCGGATCTTCCGCATAGGCCAGATGCGTTTGGGCGGTATGTGTCCATGGCGGGATCAACGCCATTGTGATGAGTGCGATAATTCCCAAATAAATGATTACCCTCTGAGCTTGGTTCATGAGCGGTTCTTCTAAGCGCGGCATGAACTGATAGAGAATGTAGCTTCCTGCAAGATAAAATCCCGGGAAAAATAATATCGCAAACCTACCATCCGACATCCAGTCTTCTGGAAAGAAAAAGTAGGCAGTCAACGCAACACAAGACACTCCAAATGCGGTGGCACCCAAAACAACACCAATAAACCTCTTCACTTTTTTCTCCTTGTAGGATCAAAGCATGCTAAATTTTACTCGGAAGGCAATAATGAAAGCAAGGTAGTTTTAATCGAGCGATGTGCATTTATAATTAACTATAGATAGATACTTGCGGATGCCACAAGCCGAAACAGATTCTCCTCGGCCCTTTTCCTGCACAAAGAGGGGCGGCACCCCGAAGCATGCCCTTTTGCCCCGCCGACTCTCCTTGACCCAGCCAAGGTGACGCTCCGCCTCCGCAAACATGCCCATCGACTGAACGTGTTTGGAAAGGGCGATCACACCCGAAAACGATGTCACACGAACCCCGTCTTCTGCCACTTTTGCCTCAATCAATTCCTGCGGTATCATCAATTCACCTCGTTGGTGTTGCCGAGGTTTCTTGTCGGATGCCATTTGGATCCGCGTCCTGTCGATGCGATTCACCTGCGAGGTGCTTTTTCTCGGAACGTTGTCCGGAGATTAATAAAGACGGGGTCTGGCAAGAGGGGGCAAAAGAAAAAGATGGTGGGCGGTACAGGACTCGAACCTGTGACATTCTGCGTGTAAGACAGACGGTGCCGGGTTGCAAGGGGCCGGACGGCAATGATTTACAGACGGGCGAAAATCCCGTTACCCCAACGGTTACCCCAGAATCCCAAAAAGACACCACGGCGGACCCCCGGCAAACCCTGCTGGATGCCTTGCGCGGGGTGGACCGGGAAACCCTGCTGGCGGTGCTGGCGGACGTGCTGGCCGGAGGGGCGTAGCATGGCCGGTTTCACACAGCGGCAACGGCGGTTTATTGAGGCGTTCCGGGGCGATGCCACGGCGGCGGCACGGGCGGCGGGATACGCGCCCGCCACGGCCTCGGTGATGGGTAGCCGGTTGTTAAGGCTTGTTAAGGTTCAAGAGGCGATACAGGCGCGGGAGGCGGAAACCCTCCGGCCCCTGATTGCGGACCGGGATGAACGGCTGGCGTTTTGGTCCGGCGTTATGCGCGGGGTGGACCGGGGGGAGGGCGGCGCGCCCCGGCTGGCGGACCGGCTGAAAGCCTCGGAACTGCTGGCTAAAGCGTCCGGCGATTTCCTCCCCCAGACTGAAACACCGGGGCCGGTGCGCCTTACCGTGAAACTACCGGAGGGGTGGGGGATGGATGCCCAAGACATGGGAGGGTGTGCGCCGGAATAGCGGAACCTTGCGAGATATCGAAAAGATAACTGCGAGATTCCCGCAAGATGTCGCAAAATTATCGCTGGAAAGTCGCAAGATTATCGGAAAAATATCAGAAAAGTAACAGGATTGTGCTATCCCTCCCCCGGCCTAAAACCGGGGGTTTCTCATGTAAATAGGGCTTGCACAACAATGTCATTTCTCATTTTTTATAACCCCTTGACAAGATTTCAGGGGCGGGGTGAAGATTGACTCCACAACGCGCACAAGGCGCACAACTGAAAGGATTACCGCATGAATGAAAGACTGTTGATGACTGTGGATGATGTGGCCGAAATGCTCCGCATGGGGGCGCGTTCCATCTGGCGTTTCCGCGACATGGGCAAGATGCCGGAGTCTGTGAGCCTCGGAAAATCTGTGCGCTGGAAACGGTGCGATGTTGAGGCGTGGATTTCGGCGGGTTGCCCGGATGTGCGGCGCACCGGGTGGACTCCCCCGGCGGCGGGATGCGCGGGGCAGTGTGCGGGGAACGGCCACCATGCGTAACCCGGAATTGCTCTGGAACGTGGACACCATGGCGCGGGCCTGTGACGTGGACACCAGCACCCTTTTGGAACTGGTGCGGCTGGATGCGTTGCCCATGCCGTTGGTGCTGAACCATGAGCCGTTTTGGGTGGCCGGACGTGTCCGGGCATGGGCGCGGACCCTCGGGGCGGCTTCCCCCGCATTCGCAACAGCGGCCCTTGTGGGACGGTTACAGGGTGACACCGGGAGGGCCGGACATGGGCGGGGAGGGTGCGGGAATGGCTAAAATCTGGATCCCTGACTTTTTGGAGTTTAAACGGCTGAAAAAGGACTTGGGGATTCCAACACCCCACGCCTTGGGCATTCTGGAAACGCTGAACATCTACTGCCACAAAAACACGCAGGATCTCCATGGTGTCCGTTTCAAGCCGGGTGATATTCCGGAATTGTGTGAGTGGCAATCGAAAATTGACCTTGAAGCCGCACTGTTGCACCACGGATGGATTATTAAACGGGACGGGACATATCTACTTGAAGACTATGATGCCCCTACGTTTGTCCGGAAACGCCTTGCCCGCCAAAACGCATCCCGCAATAAATGTCCAGACAATGACCGGTCAATGACCGGTCAATGTCCAGACAATGACCGGTCAATGACCGGTCAATGTCCAGACAATGTCCGCCTAGAAGAGCCGAAAGAAGCGAAGCGTAAAAAAGCCGACCCGACCCGACCGACCGACCGCGAACATCCCCCGGCCTCCTTTTCGGATGTCGGCGGGGCTACGCACAATCGGAAAGAACAGGAACCGGAAAAGAAAAAGGGAACGGCTTTTAAAGGGGACAAAGGGGCTGTCCGGGCCGGTGACAAGGCGGCGGGATTCCTTGAAACCGTGGCCATCCCGAAAAGGGGACAGGACGGCCACCGGGAAAGGTATCTGGATTTCATCATGAAGACCATGGGGGACGGGGAACCCCGCCGGGAATGGTGGGGGGAAGTCTACGACAAGATGAAAGCCACCACGGACGGACTGGAAACACTGAAAACGGTGGTGCTGGAAGCCTCTACCTCTCCCCCGTTTGGTCCAGAAAATCCGGGTGCTTACATTGCGGCGCGGTGCAAAGAGCATCTGAAAAAGCACGGCCAGCGGCTTCCCAAGAAACCGGCGGCTTGACACCATAACCTGCAAGGTGTGACAATGTGGACATGATGAACATGGGCGACATACTACGCGATGCGGTGCGGGCCTCGGGCCTGTCCATGAAGAAACTGTCCGAACTGTCCGGGGTGAACCGCGTTTCATTGATGCGCTTCATGGACGGGCGGACGGACTTGAACCTTATGGCGGCTTCCCGGCTGGCGGAGTTTTTCGGGCTGGTGCTGGTGCCGGAAAAGCCGGTGAAACGGACACGAAAGGGGGACAAATAACATGGCGCACCTTTTCAGACAGGCGGCAACCCGGCCCATGCCGGAGGGCGCGAAACTGTTCACCCGTGACGGCGCGGAATATGCCCGGTGGACGGCGCGGGGCGGCAAGACGCGGACGGCAAAGGTTGCCACAGGGCCGGATGGTGTCCGGCGCATCCAGACGGAGAGCGCGACATGGTTTGTGCGCTTGCGCCTTGCTGATAATTCGCTGTGCGCGGTGTCCACCGGATGCCGGGACAAATCGGCGGCGGCTTCCCGCATGGCCGAACTGGTGGCCGAACAGGAAAAAATCCGGGCGGGCATTATCACCCGGCGGGAGGCAAGCACGGCACACCATGGGCGGATGGACTTTGCGGCCACGGTGGGGGACTTTGTGGACGGTATGAGGGCGCGGGGCTGTGCGGTGAAGTCTTGCGGGGAATGGAAACGTTATCTGCTGGTGGCGGGCCGGGACGGTTTGGGCTGGCGCACCTTGCGCGACATGGACCGGGGGGAACTGGAACGGTGGTTATCCATGCGGGCTGTCACCCCGAAAAACCCCGACAAACCGGAGTCCGTTATGGGGGCGCGGGTGCATAACTGCCACGTCACGGTGTTTTCCGCCTTTGGGAACTGGTGTTTCCGGCAAGGGTACACAAAGGCGAACCCGTTCGCGGGCATGGTGACACGGGATGAACGGGCGGACCGGCGGCATGTCCGGCGGGCGTTGACCGTGGATGAACTGGCGCGGCTGTTCGAGGCGGCGCAAACCCGGCCCATTCTTGAGGCGGCGAAAATTAACCGGGGGCCGGACAAAGGCAAGGCGGGGGCGGAACTGTCCGCCCAGACGCTGGACCGCTTGCGTTTCCTTGGATGGACCCGTTCCCTTGCGTACAAGACGGCGGCATTAACCGGCTTGCGGTGGGGCGAACTGCGGAGCATCACTATTGGCGCGGCCCGGTTGGACGCGGACCCGCCCCATTTCATTCTTGAGGCGCGGAACGAAAAGGCGCGGCGCGGCGCACAGATTCCCTTGCGCGATGACCTTGCGGCGGAACTGCGTCTTTACCTTGTGGAAAGGCGTTCGCGCCTTGTGGGGCATTCTGGCGCGTCTATGGTGGCGTTTCCCGGTGCGCTGGACGGCGTGGCGGTGTTTGACGTTCCGGTGAACATGAGCAAGGTTTTCAATGCGGACTGCAAGGCGGCGGGCATTCTGAAAAATGACAGCGCGGGCCGGGTGGTGGATGTTCACGCCTTGCGGCACACCTTTGGAACCCTGCTGGCAAAGGCGGGCGTTCCCCTCCAACTAGCACAGCGGGCCATGCGGCACAGCACCCCGGCATTGACGGCGAACGTTTACACCCATTTGGGGGTGCTGGACGTGGCGGGCGCGATGGACAAACTTCCCGGCATGGGAACCCCGGCGGCTGAAAATGTGGTCAATTTGGTTACCCCAACGGTTACCCCAGATTCAGACATTTTGCGGCATTCAGGGGTAACCAATGGCAATACTTCCCCAGTTTCACCCAAAAGTGGCCCAAGTGGCACAGAATGCATTTTGACCAATAAAGACGGGGCTTGGCAAGAGGGGGCAAAAGAAAAAGATGGTGGGCGGTACAGGACTCGAACCTGTGACATTCTGCGTGTAAGGCAGACGCTCTAACCAACTGAGCCAACCGCCCGGAAGGGGCAGGCGGCAGTATACCATTTGCGCCCGCATGAGCGAAAATCCACGGAGGCCGCCGGGAAGTTGCCGCGACGGATTGGATCAGGGTCCGGACATGGGGTGGGGTGGGGCGGACGGTGCGGGGTGCTTTGTCAGTCCGCCAGCCCTGCGAACAGCCATTCGGCGGCGGCGGCGAGTTCCTTTTCGTTGTCCGGCCAGGGATGGCCGCCGCCCTCGCGGAGGATGACCTCGGCATGGCCGCCGGCGCGCCGGAGCGCATCCGCCAGCCTGTGCGTCTGCGCCACCGGCACCAGCGGGTCCGCCGTGCCGTGGACCAGCAGGAAGGGCGGCGGCGCGGCGCCGTGGTGGGCCGCGGCGAAATGCGCGGCGCGGTAAACCGGCGAAAGCTCGCGCAGCCGGTCCGTGATCTCCCCGTCGTTCCTGCCCGCCGTGCCGCCCCGGAAGAGCAGCGCCCCCGGATCCACCCCCTCCAGCCGCAGCGAGTCAAAACGGACCCCGCCGAAGTCGATCAGGTCGGTGGGCGGAAAGAAGAGGGCCGCCGCCCGCACCGACGCGTCCTGGCGACGCCAGCCGTCGCGGCTGTCGGGCCGCCCCTTTTGCGGGGAGAGCGCCGCCAGCGCCGCCAGATGCCCCCCCGCCGACGCGCCCGTGACGCCAAGCCGGGCGGGCTCAACGCCGTAGTGCGCGGAGTGCTGTTTGATATGGCGCAGCGCCGCGTGCACGTGGAGCACCATGTCCGCGCCGGTGAACAGCGCCGACGAGCCGGGGGACACGGCGAAGACGGTGAAGCCCCTCGCGCACAGCGCGTCCGCCAGTCCGAAGCCGAGGTGCTCGTTCATCACCACCCGGTCCGAGTGCCAGCCGCTGCTGACCACGTCCACCACGCCAAGGCCGTTGCCGCCGGAGGCGGGGCGGAGCACGTCCATGATCAGCCCCGTGCCCAGCGCCTCCGCGTAGACCATGTTGCACAGCCGGTCCTGTCCGCCCGCGGTCTTCGGGCGCACCCGCAGCAGCGCGCCGGGGCGGTGGAGCAGTTCCACGGGGTGGTGGGGGTTTTCGGGGGCGGGCGGGCGCATGGCTACTCCGACAGCCTCCGGTCGAACCAGTCGGTGATCATGACGATCTCCATGGGGATGGTGAGCCAGAAATGGCCGCCGTTTTTCTTCACGAACACCTCCGCGCTGTTGCCCTGTTCCTTGAGCATCTTTTCCATTTTCTGCGACTGCTGCAGGGGCACTATGGGGTCGGTGTCGCCGTGGACCATGAGCACCGGCGGCATGCCCGGTTTCACATGCCGCGCCGGGGAGAGGCGCGCCGCCGCCTCGTCCATCTGCTCCCGCGTCTTGCCCTCAAGGCCGTCGTTGAACAGCAGGGTCGGCGCCTTTTCATACAACGCCCTGGGATCCCCGCCGTCGCCCCATTCCAGGAAGTCCGTCGGCGGGAACAGCACCGCCACCGCCTTCACCGCCGTGCCGTGGCGCATCACCGGATCGGCCGCGGCGGGGTCGCCCTCCTTCGCCGTCACCATGGACATCAGCGCCAGATGGCCGCCCGCCGACGCGCCGGTCATGCCGATCCGGGCCGGGTCCACGCCGTGTTCGGCGGCGTGCTCCTTCACCCAGCGGACGCCGCGCTGCACATTCTCCACCAGTTCCAGGCCGTTGAAGTCGGGCAGCGATCCGGGGCGCACGGCGAACACCGTGTAGCCCCGCGAGCAGAGCACGTCGAAAAGCCCCGCCTTCTCGTGCTCCTCCTGGCGCGCGCGGCTGCCGTTCCAGCCGCCGCTGATCACGTCAATGATTGCGCGGCCCTTCCCCTGGTCGCCCGGCTTGAAGACGGCGTTCAGGTTTTTGCCGTTCGGCGTGTACACGTCCAGCAGCAGCGCCTGGCCCTTGGCCTCGCCGTACTGCACATCCTGCCGCACGTCCCACGGGCGGGGCGGCTGCGCGGGGGCGAGCCCCGCAACCAGCAGCAACGGGGCGATCACGCATGACATGACAACATGTTTAACGGGCATGGATGGTGTGTCCTTTTTCAGGAACCGCCGCGGCTCCAGGTCATTTTCAGCTTTTTGCGGTTGACCGCGCAGTCGCGCAGGTACAGGTTGATCAGGTTCTGGTAGGGCACGCCCGTCTCGCCGGACAGCGCCTTGAAATAGTCAACCGTCGCCGTGTCCAGCCGGATGGTGACCGGCTGCTTCAACCGTTTCGCATAGGGGTTCTTCTCCCCCTGCATCCCGCCAAAATCGTAATGTTCTCTCATGGCTTTCAAGCCCCGTAATGTTTGGCCTCTTCCTTGTTTGCCTTGCGGGCGGAAATTATCCGGATTACGTCCTCTTCGGTGCGGAAACAGTGGCAAACAACGAGAATTCTGAGGTTCCAGCTCATGCCCAGCATGATAAAACGGTCTTCCCCGGATGAATGATCGGGATCAAAAAAACGCAGGGCGTTTTCGTCAAAGAAAACGGTTTTGGCTTCTTCAAACGCGACCCCGTGTTTTTGGAGGTTCGTCCGGTTTTTTGCCTCATCCCATTCAAACCGCAACTCATTCATATGTACAGTGTACATAATGCATGCTGGGCTGTCAAACGGGACGGCTGTTTTGGCGTCTACTTGGACGCGATCACCACCTCGATGAACAGGTCCAGGAACTCCTGCGGCCTGCGGCCGGGGCGGTCCTGCTTGTTGAACGCCGCCACGAGCGTGTCGTAGTCCTCGTGGTGCATCCGGTCCGTCTTGTACAGCTCGTACATGGGCGCCGTCTCGTGGACCCCGTCGCGGTTGCGGGGGCAGCCCACCTTCGTGTGCAGGGTGAAGCCCTTGAACTTGCCGTCGCGGGTCTCCTCCAGGCGGAAGGGATAGAGGCGGCACAGGATCGGGCGCGACTCATAGATGCGGCAGAAGCGCGTTTTCTTGTCGAGGAAATAGCAACCCTTCTTCTCGTCCCGCCTTAGCGCCATCAGGTACTTTTCGCCGTCCGCGCGCAGCCAGGTCGGGTCGTTCTTGTTGACGCCCTCGATCTCCTCCGGCGTCAGGAACTCCAGAAACTCGTGGGGGTTCTCGCCGGTCTCCATGGCGATGCGCAGCACGTCCCAGGGCGTGGGAAGGCACACCACGTCGCGGCAGCAGTGGCTGCAATGATGGCATTTGAAATTGACGGTGTCTCGGCCCATGACTGCGTACTCCCTGAAGGCCCGGCCGGAATTGGCGGGCACAAGGTTATACACCACCGGCGGGCAAAAATGCATGCGCGCGGTCCGGGGGGCGGCAAATTATCGGCTTCTGCCGCCGGGGCCGGAGCCGGGGATGCGGCCGATGGCGCGGATGCGGGCGTTCATGCAGCCGTGGCAGTCGCGGGCGCTTTCCTGGATGCAGGCCTTTGCGGGGTAGATTTCGTAAAGCTGGCGGTACTTGGGCGGGGTGAGGTTGGGCATGACGATGTTCGCGCCGCGTCGCAGGCCCAGCTCCCTGCCCTGCGCCAGGTTGAGCGTGGCCAGGGCGGTGGTGCTGGGGATGTTCGCCTGGGGGCAGACGAGCCGGGTGAGGGCGACGACCTTGTAGGTCATGTCCTCGCTGTTGGGCGTCTGATCGCCGGGCGGCGCGGGCATGGGCAGCAGGCCCTGCGGGCCGTCCTCCATGGCGGCCTCGTTGCGCGCCAGCGGGGTGTCCGGATGGGAGATGTAGGGGCCGACGCCGATCATGTCCAGGTCCAGGGCGCGGAAGGTGTCAATATCCCTTGCGAGCATGGCGTAAGTCTGTCCGGGGATGCCGATCATGACGCCGCTTCCCGCCTCATAGCCGAGTTCGCGCAGCCGCCGGAGCATGGCAATGCGGTCGGAGAGGGTTCGGCCCGGTCCGGGGGGATGGATCATGGCGTAGAGCCGGGGGTCGGAGGTTTCAAAGCGGAGCAGGTAGCGGTCCGCGCCCGCTTCGCGCCAGGCGGCGAGGTCCCCGTCGGGGCGCTCGCCCAGGCTCAGGGTCACCGCCAGCCCGGTTTCCGCCTTGACGGCGCGCACCAGTCCCGCCACCCAGTCGCGGGTGACGCCGTAGTCCTCGCCCGCCTGCATCACCACGGTGCCGTAGCCGAAGTCGCGGGCCTGCCGGGCGCATTCGAGGATTTCGTCCCCCGTCATGCGGTACCGTTCCAGGCCCCGGTTGTCGGCGCGGATGCCGCAGTAGCCGCAGAGGCGGCAGCAGTGGTTGGAGATTTCAATCAGCCCCCGGAGGTGCACCTGGTCGCCCACGTTTTCGCGGCGCGCCGTGTCGGCGGCCAGCCACAGCTCCTCCAGCCGCGCGGGGTCCTCCTCGCGCAGCCATTTTTCCAGGGCCTGGGCGTCCTTCAGTTCTTCCGGGTTCATTGCGGTTCCCGACCGGTGTTGTTTCCGTCCCCGTCCGCGCCCCCGCCGGGGGCGCCGGTTATTGTGTCATACCTGCCGCGCAGCTCGTCAACCACCGTGTTCCCCCAAAGCGGCGTGCCCACCCGGTAGGCCGCGCGGGCGATGAGGTGCGCCGCCACCGGCGCGGTGAGGAAAAGGAACAGGATCACGAGCAGGGCCTGTATGGCCACGCCGAAGTCCTGGAAATGCACGGCGATGGCGAGGATCATGCCGGACACGCCCAGCGTGCCGCTTTTCGTGGCGGCGTGCATGCGGATGAACAGGTCGGGCATGCGCACGATGCCCAGCGCGGCCAGGAACATGAAGGCCGCCCCGGAAAGCATGAGCGCGGCGGTGATGATGTCGTTAATCATTGCCGTCCCCCTTTCCAACGTAGTAGGCGAAGGCCGTCGTGCCCAGGAAGGAAATAACCGAGAGGACGATGGCGTCGCGGATGTACACCGACTGGTGGGTCGCCACGGCATAGGCCGCGATGACGCCCACCACCAGCGTGCCGATGAGATCCAGCGCCACAACCCGGTCGGGCAGGGAGGGCCCGCGCACCAGCCTGAAAAGGGCCAGCGCCAGCGAGACGCCCAGCACGGCCAGGGTGATTTCGGCCACAACGGTCATCGCATCAGCTCCAGCAGCCGCCGCTCGCCGTCCTTCAGCGCGCTCCGCAGCTCTTCGGGGTCGTCAATAAACATGGCGTGGACGTACAGCGTCCGCCTGTCGCCCGAAATGTCCAGGGTCAGCGTGCCGGGCGTGAGCGTGATGAGGTTCGCGAAGAGGGTGATCTCCAGGGGGGTCGCGCAGTCCAGCGGCACGGCCACCACGCCCGGACGGGACATGTGGCGCGCCGTCAGCACGTCGTGGGCCACCCGCAGGTTGGAAACCGCCATCTCCCGGGCGAACCAGGCCAGAAACGCGGCGGCCTTCCAGGTCTTCTGGAAATAGGCCGCCCGCGCCGCGCCGGGCCGCTGAAGCATGAGCAGCGCCAGATAGGCCAGCACAAAGCCCGCCGCCAGGTTGGCCGGGGTGACCGAGCCGGTCATGGCCGCCCAGATCAGGGCCAGCAGCACGTTCATCAGCAGCAGGTTCATGGCGCGCCCCCCGTCACGGCCCGTATGTAGCCCGAGGGATCCGCGAGCTGCTCACCGGCGGCCATGGCCAGGCGGACGCAGGGCTCGGCGCACACGCCCATCAGCACAATCAGCACGGTGATCACCGCCACGGGGGCCATCATGCCCCGCACCGCGCCCGTGTCCGCCGGGGACGGGGCCGGCGCGTCCGCCGGGGCCGCGCGCCAGAAGGCGTGGGCCCAAATCTTTGTCATGGAATACAGCGTGAGCACCCCCACAAACAGGGCCAGCGCCGTGACGGTCCAGGCCTCCGCCCGCAGGCCCGCCACCACCAGCAGCAGCTTGCCCACAAAACCCGACAGGGGCGGCGCGCCCGCCAGCGACATGGCGGACACGAAAAAGCACAGGCTGATCCAGGGATGCGCCCTGAACAGGCCGCCCATCCTTTTCAAATCATACTCCCCGGTGAGCCGGTGCGCCACGCCGCTGATCAGGAACAGGTTCGTCTTGGCGAGGATGTTGTGCGCGGTGAAAAAGACCGAGCCCGCCAGGGACAGCGGCGTGAAGATGCCCAGCCCCATGATGATGTAGCCAATCTGGCTGATGATGTGGAAGGCCAGGATGCGCCGCGTCTCGAAGTGCGCCGCCGCGCCGAGCACGCCGGTCAGCATGGTCAGCCCGCCGGCCGCCAGCAGCACGGCGTGGGTCAGGCCGGTCTCGTGGGTGAAAAGGAGCGTGAACATCCGGATGAGCGCGTAGGCGCCCACCTTCGTGAGCAGCGCGCTGAACAGGGCCGTCACCGCCACGGGCGGCGTGTGGTAGGAGGCGGGCAGCCAGAAGAACAGCGGGAACAGGGCCGCCTTCACGCCGAAGGCCGCCATGAACAGGAAGGCCAGCGTGGTGACCAGGCCCGGCGCGGGGTGCGCCGCCGCCTTCACCGCCAGGTCGGCCATGTTCAGCGTGCCGAACACGCCGAACAGGATGCCCGTGGCGGAGAGGAACAGCGCCGACGCGATGAGGTTGATGGTCACATACTTCACGCCGCCCTCAAGCTGCGCGCGGTCGCCGCCCAGCGCCATGAGCACGAACGACGCCATCAGCATCACCTCGAACCACACGTACAGGTTGAAGATGTCGCCCGTGAGGAAGGCGCCGCACACGCCCATGAGCAGCACGTGCGCAAAGGCGTGGTAGCCGAAGCGCTCCCGGCCCGCGTCAATGGCGAAAAGCGAGTAGAACACCACCGCCAGGCCCATGAGCCCGGCCATGAACACCATCACCGCCGAGAACAAATCCGCCACCAGGGTGATGCCGAAGGGCGGCGGCCAGCCGCCGATCTGCACCGCCGCGATGCCGCCGCGCCGCACCCCCGCGAGCAGCGCCGCGCCCGCGCAAAACAGCGCCGCCGCCCCCGCCAGCGAGATGGCCCGGCGCGCGCGGGGCATGCCCCGCGCCATGAGGCACAGCGCCGCCGTCAGCAGCGGAATCACCACGGGAAGCGCCAGCAGCGTGCTCATCGCTCGCCCCCCCCGAGATCGTCCAGATCGTCCAGCGCCGCCTCCTGGTGCGTGCGCCGTATCAGCGCCAGCATGAAGGCCAGCACCGAAAAGCTGATCACAATCGCCGTCAGGATCAGCGCCTGCGGCACCGGGTCCGCCGCGCCCAGCGCCGCGTCCGCGCCCTCGGGCACCAGCGGCGCGCGGCCGCGCGTCAGCCCGCCCGCGGTGAATATGAGCAGGTTCGCGCCATGCGCCAGGAGCGACAGGCCGATGATGAGCTTAACGATGTCCCTGCGCAGCATGAGGTACACCCCCGCCGCGTAGAGGCCGCCCACCACTATGGAGAAAACCAGTTCCACCCTGTCTCCTATCCCTTCCTTCCGTCCTCTTCGGCCATGGAAAATATAATCAGCGTCGCCACGCCCACCACGTCCAGGTACACCCCCGCGTCAAACAGCAGCGGCGTGCCCAGCGGCACTTTTCCAAACCCCGGCACGTGGATTTCCGTCCAGAGCCCGGTCATCAGCGGCAGGCCCAGCGCCATTGACACAAGGGCGCTGCCCATCGCCACCAGCAGGCCCAGCCCGATGAGAAACTGCGGGTCAACCCGGAGCAGCCGCCGCGCCTCGGGCACGCTGAAGGCCAGCGCGTACAGCACAAACCCCGACGCCGCCATCAGTCCGCCGGTGAAGCCGCCGCCGGGCGCGTTGTGGCCGCTCAGCAGCAGAAATACCGAGAACAGCAGCAGTATCGGCTGCAGGTAGAGGGTCGCCGCGCGCAGGATGATCGAGTTCACCGGCCGCCCCCCCGTCCGGGGCGCAGCTTCAGCAGGGCGAAGGCCCCCGCCGCCGCCACGCCCAGCACCGTGATTTCGCCCATGGTGTCCAGCCCGCGGAAGTCCACAAGAATCACGTTCACCACGTTGCGCCCGTGCGCGAGATCAAGGCTGTGCCGGTTGAAATACTCCGATATGGGCGGAAATTGCAGTGTGTCCGCCGCCACCAGCGTGAGCGCCGTCATCAGCACGCCCACCCCGGCGGCCACCGAAAAATCCCGGACCATGGAGGCGCGCCGCACCACCGCCCGGAATTCGGGCAGGTGGTGGAAGGTGAGCACCATCAGGATGACCGTGAGCGTCTCGATGACAAACTGGGTCATCGCCAGGTCCGGCGCGCCGTAAAGCACGAACACAAGGGAGATGCCGTAGCCCACCATGCCGAGCGCCGCCACCGCGGCCAGGCGCGTCCTCGAATGCACCGCCGCCGCGATGGAAACCGTGAGCAGCCCCGCGAGGCCGAGCTCGTAAAAGCGCAGGTGCGCCAGCGACTCCGCAAGGTGGCGCAGGAACACGCTGTTCAGCAGGTCCACGTGGGTGAGCAGCACCGGCCACGCCAGCAGCAGCACCGTGGACAGCACCATCAGCAGGTAATAGCGCAGCCGCCCGTTCTGCAGCACCCGCGTCTGCGCGCCCGCCGTGATTACCAGCGCGCGCAGCGCCCCGTCATAAAGCCGCTCCGCGTCCAGCGCCCCGGCCGGCACGGCCGGAAACGCCGTCACACGGCGCGCCGCCGTCCGGAACCGCCACAGCGCAAGGCCCAGCGCCACGGTCAGCACGCCCAGTCCGAGCGCGGGCGTGAAGCCGTGCCAGAGCACCAGACGGCCCGCCGAATCCCCGCCGCCCGCCGCCGCCACGGCCGGCCGCACGAGCCAGTCGTCCGCCAGCCCGGGCATGAGGCCCGCCGCCAGCGAGCAGACACCCAGCACCACCGGCCCCAGCCACAGCGCGGCGGAAACGCCGTGCGGCTTCCGGGGCGTGGCAACCGGCGCGCCGAAAAAAGGCTTCCACACCGCCGCCGCCGCAGTAACCAGGAAAAACACCCCCGCCGCCACGGTGGCGGAGGCCGTGACAAGGGGGAGGGGGCCTCCAGTCGCGACACCGTAAACGGCCTCCTTGGCGGCGAATCCGAAAAACGGCGGCAGCCCGGCCATTGACAGGGCGGCCACCGCCGCCGCCGCCGCGGTCAGGGGCATCGCGCCCGCCAGCCCGCCCAGGCGCGACACGTCGCGCTCGCCCGTCTCATGGTCAATGATGCCCGCCGTGAGAAACAGCGCGGCCTTGTACAGGGCGTGGGCAACCAGAAAGGCCGCAGCCGCGTGGAGCGCCCCGTCCCCGCCCAGGCCGATCAGCATGGTGAGCAGGCCCAGCGCGCCCACCGTGGACCAGGCCAGCAGCCGTTTCAGCAAATCCTGCCGCCACGCAAGCCAGGCGCCGGCCAGCAGGGTGGCAAGGCCCACCGGCACCACAGCGCCCTGCCACGCCGCCGTCCCGCCCAGCACGGGCGACATCCGCGCCAGCAGGTAGACGCCCGCCTTCACCATCGTGGAGGAGTGCAGGTACGCGCTCGCCGGGGTGGGCGCCGCCATGGCGCGGGGCAGCCAAAAATGAAAGGGGAACTGCGCCGATTTGGTGAAGGCCCCCGCAAGCACCAGCGCCAGCGCCGGGAGGTACAGGGGGTGCGCCTTGACGGCGGCGGACCGCGCCGCCATCTCGGAGATCTCCGTGGTTCCCGAAGCGATGGAAAGAAGCACCAGGCCCGCCAGCAGGGCAAGACCACCCGCGCCCGTCACCAGCAGCGCCTGAAGGGCCGCCGCGCGGGCGGCCTCCTCCTCATGGTTGAACCCGATGAGCAGGTAGGACGCGATGCTGGTCAGCTCCCAAAAAACGAATAGTGTGTAAATATTGTCGGACAGCACCACGCCGAGCATCGAGCCCATGAAAAGGAACAGGAACGCGTGCCAGCGCCCCAGTTGCGGGTGGCCTTTGAGGTATTCGCCGGAGTAAAGCACCACCAGCGCGCCGATGCCGCTGATGAGCAGGGCGAAGAGCAGCCCCAGCCCGTCCGCGTTGAAGCTGAGGTTCATCCCCAGGCTGGGCACCCAGTCACGGGCAAAGCGGAAAGGGCCCGTGACGGGCATGTCCGCCCGCAGGCGCAGGAAATAGAGGAACAGCCCGAAGGGCACCATTGCGAAGAACCAGGAAGATCGCGCCCCCAGCAGGCGGTGCGCCGCAGGCGCGCCCGCCGCCGCCGCAAATCCCGCTGCCACAGCCGCAAACATCAATCTGAAACGTGCTCCCGGTGCCTGTTTATCGCGAAGACACAGCGTCCCCGGCCCAGTATTTATAAGACAGGCCGGGTCCCCTGATTATTCCCCCGCAAAGGCGGCTGCGCTATTCCTGCAGGTCGAAAAGACGGCGCGGGCGCGGCACTTCGGCTGAAAAGTTGCGCGTGTCAAGCACGGGCGGATAAAGCACGTGAACGGGCTCGGTGCGGCTGCCGACCAGCCATTCGGCGAGGGACTCGATGCCCTGCGCGGCGGTTTCGCGCACCGGAAGCCAGACATGGGCGCACGCGCCGTGGGACACGGAGGCGTTGTTCACATAGGTCCAGGCCACCAGGTCAAAGTCGCGGCCCACGATGCGCCCGGCCCGGCGCGCGCCCTCCTCCAGGCTGGGGCCGTCCTCGGTGCCGCTGCTGTCAACCAGCGCGGTGACCCCCCTGTCGGCCAGAAGGCGGTGGGTGGCGGCGGAAACCTGCTGCGCGCCAAAGCCCGAATCGCGGACGAGGCCGGGCTCAAAGGGAATGCCCGCCTCCTCCAGGGCGCGCCGGTACCCGCGCATGCGCTCCTCGCCCGGCTGGTAGCCGTCGAAGGCGCGGAGCATGGCGATGCGGCGGTGGCCCCGGTCAATCAGGAAACGGACGCTGTCGTAGGCGCCCTTCTCATAGTCCACCGTGGCGCTGCTCATCTCGGGAAGGCTGTCAAGGCGGCCCATCACCAGGTAGGGGATGCCGCTCCTGTGGATGCGCGCCGCCACCGCGTCGTTTGGCCGCAGCGGCCCCGCCACCACGCATGCCTTGAAAAGATGCTGCCACACGCCGCGCCCGTAGTCGTTTTCGCTGCCCGCCCCGTGGGGGTTCAGGTCAAAACCGATGTATTCACCGTACCGCCCGAAGACCTCGTACAACTGCGCGAAGAGCCATAGCAGAAAGCCCTGGCTCAGGGGCACCTCCTCCGGCGACGCGGGCATGGTCACCCCGATGCAGGCGCTTTGGCGGCTGCGCAGCGACCGCGCGCCGATGTGCGGCTGGTATCCCACCTCCTCCATGAGCTTCAGGATGCGCTCGCGCGCCGCAGCGCCCACGCCGGATTTGTTGTTCAGCACCCGGCTGACGGTTTTGGCGGAGACACCCACCTCGCGGGCGATGTCATGAATGGTCCAATGGTCCCGGCCTTCGTTGCCCTTGTTCATCCGCATATTCCTTGATGGAGCCCCGTTTGCGGTCAATCCACCACATTGTCACCCAATTTTGTGCAAAACAGCAAATCGGACCTGTTCATACCGGCCCGCCCGGTTGTGCATTGCGCGGCGCGCCGCCTGAACTGTCACCGATTACTGTAAAGCATACAGATTGATTTTCCGTCATGCAAACAATCCCATCTTGCCGGTCTTCCGCATTTTCATTCCCCCGTGCCCTCCCGGCCTTGACTGTTCCGCAGCGTCCATGATATTCTCACGGGGGTTATCGATTACTCTGCGCCGGTGGGAATTGCCGGACGGACGCGGAGGATTTGACAGTTGAACCAGCAACATTACCGCGTGTGATGACGTCATAAGGCGCGCAGGTGCAGCCTTGTCTGGTCGCACCGGCGCGGATGCGGTGTGGTTTTGGCGGGCGCGCCGCGTGGCGGCGCCTCTCCGTCGCACCGTCTTGGGGGCCGGGTGTGGCTTGTTACCCCAGCGTTCACCCGATCACAAACATCCGGCCCTCCCTCCGGGCGTCACAATGCGGTTATGGCGGGCGTTGCCGTCCGACTCCTTGGCGGCGCGGCCCGCATCCCTTCGGGCGGGCGCCGGAACATGTCTCCGGCCCCGTCTTTTTTTTCAGTTGCGCCCCCGCCGGACGGCTGTGGTACAGTCTTTTTTCCAAAGGAGAAGAAAATGGGCTGGTTCCGGCTGCTGACGCGCATCCCCCTGCTGATGGCAATGACCGTGGTGCTTTTTTCGGGACGGCTTCTTTGCCGCCCGCTGGTTCTGGCCGGCGAGCGGACCGACCGCAGGGTGCGGCTCTTTTTCCTCCAGTCATGGAACCGGCTGTTCGCCCGGATTGCGGGCATCCGGGTCGAGGTGCGCGGCACACCCCCGCGCCGTCCCTTCTTCATGGTGGCCAACCATCTCAGCTACCTGGACATGCTGCTGCTCAACCACACGGTGGGCGCCATTTTTGTGTCCCGCGGCGACGTGGAGCACTGGCCGGTCATCGGTTTCATGGCGCGCTCCCTCTACATCATCTTCATTGACCGCGAGAGCCGCCGTGACACGGTGCGCGTGAACGGGCTCATCCGCCACGCCATCGAGCAGGGCGACGGCGTGGTGGTGTTCGCCGAAAGCCGCATCACCGTGGGCCGGGAGGTGGACCCCTTCAAGTCCTCGCTCATCGAGCCCGCCGTGGCGGCGGGCCTGCCGGTGCATTACGCGGCGCTCACCTACGAGACGCTTCCCGGCTGCCCGCCCGCCAGCGAGATAGTGGGCTGGTGGCGGCCCGAGGGCTTTTTTTACCATCTCCAGCGGCTGCTGCGGCACCGGGGGCTCAAGGCCACCGTCACCTTCGGCGACGCGCCCATCACGGGCGATGACCGCAAGGTGCTCGCAGTGCGGCTGCACGACGCCGTCCAGGCGCTCTACACCCCGATTGTTTGATTTTTTTGCGGGATGTTCCTTGAAAGCGGACAAAAAACATGCTAGCATCGCGGTGGTGTTAGCGGGCGGACAGGGTGGCTGTCCCGCCAGTTGCGGGATTTTGCATCGGTCCGGCGTCCGTTTCACCCGTAGTCATTTGTTCGTTTCTGTTCGGTCAACATAAACCGCCCTCCGCCGCATGGTGCGCGCGGGGAGATGCCGGGAGGAGAATCCCATGTCTGTAGCCGCATTAACCGCCTTTTCGGGGGTCTTCGCCCTCGGGGCCATCTTCGCCATCTTTGGCAGCGTCAAGCTGAAGCTCCAGGAGCAGCTCAAGATTGACGACGCCAAGGCCAGCCAGTTGATCTCGGCGATGATGTTCAGCTGCCTCGTGTTTTCGCTGGTCATCGGCGCGCTGACCCCCGCCCTTGGATTCAAGGTCGTCGGGCTCATGGGCTTTGCGGCCGGCGCGATCTGCGTTGGCCTGCTGGCCGTGGCGCCGTCCTACGGCGCGGCCCTTGGCGCCTTCCTGGCGCTGGGCTTCGCGGCGATGTGCGTGAACACCGTCGGCAACACGCTTGGACCCATGGTCCTCTTCAAGGACAGCCCGGCCACGGCCTCCAACCTGCTCAACGTTTTCTTTGGCGTGGGCTCCTTCCTGACGCCGCTCATCATCGGCAACCTCATCGGCAAGGCGGGGTACAAGGCGACCCTCGGCATCATCGCGGCCCTGCTGGCGCTTCCCATCGCCTGGACCGTCATGGGCACGGACTTCCCCCCCATCGAGGGCGGATTCAACTTCGGCCGCGCGGCCGGCTGGCTGCTCAACCCCGCCGTGCTCGCCGCCGGCGCGGCGCTCTTCTGCTACATCAGCCTTGAGGCCACCCTGGGCGGCTTCCTGACCACCTATCTGGCCGATCACAAGGTGGACGCCACCAAGGCGAACAACTACCTTGCCGGGTTCTGGATCTCCCTGCTGGTGGCGCGCCTCTTCACGGCCTTTGTCGTGCCCGCCGCCATGTTCCCCTATTATGTGCCGGTGCTCGCGCTGATTGCCGCCGTTGCGCTGATGATGATGGTCAACGCCAAGAGCGCGGGCTCGGCCGTGGCCGCGATGCTGGTCACCGGATTCGTTATCGGCCCGATCTTCCCGACGCTGGTCGGCGTGACCTTTGGCAAGACCGGTGCGAGCGCCGAGGTGTTCGGCCTGATTTTCGCCATCGGCCTTTTCGGCGGCATCATCACGCCCCGCGTCATGGGCGGCTTCTCCGCCAGCGGCAACATCCGCAAGGGCATGCAGGTGCTTGCGGGCCTGGCCGTCGCCCTGGTCGTCATCGCCTCCGTGCTCAGCCTGGCCATTCCCGACCTGGCAAAATAACACTGTCTGGACATGCTGGTTTTCACGGCCCGGGGCCCGGCTCCCGGGCCGTGCTTTTTTGTCGCCCAAAAGCTCCCATGGACTCCAAGTGCCGGGTTTGGCATAATCTGTATGGAAATGACCGATGTGGCGGTGCCTGTTAAAGCGGACCGCCAACAAACGCGTTTGAGGCGGACCGGCAAAGAGGCATGAGAACCCATCAGGAAATAGATCGGCGCAGTCTGGCGCTGGCCCTCGCTGTTGCGGAACAAATAGACCGCGATCCGCAACGGAATGGGTTGCGGCTTGCGCGGGAAAATTGCGCCCGCTGGCTGCAAAACAGCGAAACCCCTGCCGTGCTTGAGTGGAAGCGCCTGCTGGACGGTGACTGGGAGCATGTGCGGAAAGTGTTGCTGGCCGACAGTGAACTGGGCCGCCGCCTGCGCCAGAGCAGCCCCTTCTGCGGCATTCTCACGCCCCGGGAACGTTGGGATATTTACAGGCGTTTCAGCGATGAAGAAAAACGAGCTTGAGCATATTCTGCGGGCGGCAGGCGGCATATCCGAATGCCGTGAGATCATTGTTCTTGGCAGCCAGGCGATTCTTGGCTCGTTCCCGAACGCGCCCGTGGAGCTTCTGGTTTCGCTGGAGGCTGATGTCTATCCGTTGGATGATCCGGACAAGGCCAACCTGATTGATGGTTGCATAGGCGAACTCTCCCCGTTTCATCAGACATTCGGTTATTATGCCCATGGTGTGGGGCCTGAAACCGCAATGTTGCCGGACAACTGGAGAAAGCGCCTTGTTCGGTTGGAAAACAACGATACTGCCGGAATTGTTGGATTATGCCTTTCTCCGGAGGATCTGGCCGTTGCAAAACTTCTTGCCGGACGGGAGAAGGACTTTGAATATGTTCGTGTGATGCTGCGGAACAAACTGGCCAGTGTTGATGCGATCGAGTCCTTGGGGCGGGAGCTGACCTCCGAAAATGCCGTGTTATTGGCGGCAAGACTATTGCGTTGTCTTTGAACAGTCCGGTTTGAGCGCAGATAAATGTTCCCTTTGCTTTCACTTTTTCCGGGCGCCCCCCGGGCCGTTTCTCTTTGCGGGGCCTGGGCTCAGAACGCCAGCCGCCGGGTCACGATGGTTTCGTCGGTTTTCAGGGGGTCCTTGTTGAAGTCCACCGTGTTGGGCTTGGGGATCATGTAGCGGGGGCGCGGGGGAATGTCCAGCGCCGCGGGCAGGCCGTAGCTGTGGTCCGTGACCCGCAGCGACGCGGCCCCGCCCTCCGGCAGGTCCAGCTCCAGCAGCAGCCCGCCGCCCCGGTAAATGCTGTAGCTCAGGAACCACGCCCCCCCCTCCACGGGCTTCAGCCGGACGCCGTTCAGCCGCGCCGCCAGCACCCGCGTCTCCTCCCCGGCCCGCATCTCCACCACCTCCGCCCCGCGCGGCGAGTCAATCCGCAGCGACAGGGTGCGCACGCCGTTTTCCGTCCTGTCCGCCACCGTTTCCACCGACGGCGGCTCCAGTGGCAGCACGGGAGCGGACGCGCGCAGATAATCATCCCGCTCGGCGTGGGGCAGAATCTCCCGAACCGGCCCCATCTTCGGCGTCTCGCCCAGGTACGGCTCGGTCCAGAAATCGGGTGCGGCGTCGCAGCTCAGGTAGAGCGCCCTGCCCGCGTCGGCGTCCAGCGCGTAGGACAGCGAGTTCAGCTTGGGCCGGTCCGCGGTGAACCAGGGCTGGCTGAGCGCCAGAATGACCGCCGCCACCGCCACGCCCAGGCACATCGAACCGATGGTGCGCAGGTGGCCTCCCATCGCCCAGACAAGCTGCGGCAGCAGCGCGCCCATGGTGAGCAAAAGCAGCAGCGCCAGCCCCGCCGCGCCCAGCAGCATCACCGCCGCGTAAAGCCCCTGGATGATGCCCGTCATGAAGAAAATCGCCGGAAGACCCGTCAGCGCCAGCAGCACAATCTCGCCCGGCGTGGCCGTGTCGGGCGAGGGCCGCCGCACCGCCAGCCACAGCAGCGCCAGCGACGAGGTCAGCAGCGGGCCGAAAAAGATGTAGCTCGCCCCCGGCATCCAGTGGGCCGCGGCCATCAGGCCCGCCACCCACGGGACCAGCGCCGCCGCCGCCGCGTTGAACAGGCCGAAGCGCCGCCAGGCCCAGCCCATGGTGAAGCAGAACAGCGCCGCCGCCGCGCACAAAAGCACCACGGTCCACGGTTCCGCCAGGTACACCATGTAAAAACTGCGCGCCCGGTACACAAACCAGAAGGCCGCCGCGCCCGCCGCCGCGCAGAGCGCCAGCATGCCCAGCGTGAGCCCCAGGCAGGCGCAGAACCTGCGCACCGTGATCCGCCCGCGCCGCAGGCCCGCGAGCAGCGCCGCGCCGTACACCAGCACCGAAAGCACCGCCAGCGGCGGCACCCAGCCAATGGAATACTGCACGATGCCCAGGGCGGGGAAATGAAAATACACGCTGTTGCCGCCCGTGCCCGCGCCGTCCAGCGGCTCCGCGCCCAGCCGCAGCGCCATGCCCAGCGCGTTGTCACCGTGGTGCTGCAGGCTGCGCATGGAAAGGTTTTCCGGCGCGTCCAGCGCCGTGTGGTACCGTTCAAGGCCGTTGATGAACGCAAAGTTCAGGCCCGGGATGCCCTCCTCCAGAAACATCGTCAGGTCGCTGCCCACGGGCATGCGGCTGTAAATCTCAAACATCACCGAGGTGGCCACCGGCTTGGTGCGCGCCTGGTTCAGCTGGCGCACCAGCCAGCTGTTCGGCGCGCTGCACTCATACATGTAAGACGGCCCCCTCACGCCCCGGCAGTCGAAATTGACCGCCACCTTCACCTCGCGCGCCCAAGGGTGGTGGTGCACAAAGCCGTAGGCGCCGCGCAGCCCGGCATGGCCAAAGATCCGGCCCTCCTCGCCGTCGGTGAAAAGGAAGATCAGGTCGTTTTTCGGCGGCGGACCCGCCAGCACCGCCCGCAGCGACTCCAGCAGCGCCGCCACGCCCGCGCAGTCGTCCGCCGCGCCCGGCCCGAAGGCCACGCTGTCATAATGCGCCAGCAGGCACACTGCCCCGGTGGCGGCCGTGCCCCCCACCCGGGCAAGCACGTTCTGCACCGTCGCCGCCTGACCTGGCCCCCGGTTCACCATCGTTTCCTGGAGTTGCGGCTCCAGGCCCAGCGCCCGGATTTCCGCCATGAGGTAGTCGCGCACCTTGTCGTTGGCCGCCGAACCCGACGGGTGCGGCTCCCGCGCGATCCGGCGGATGTGCGTCATGGCCCGCTCCGCCGAAAACTCGCGGGGAGGCGCGGTCTTGGGCAGGGGTCGCGGCGGCGTGTGGCCCGATATGGACACCACCACGCCGCCGATAAGCGCGGCAAACAGCAGGGCGCGCAGCAAATACGCGCTCGCGGGGGAATGACCGTAATCCATGGCTCGCCCTTTTTCCCTCGAAAAAAATAAAAAGTCAACAACCCTCTCGCGGAAATCATACAGGATTTGGGGTTGGCATTCACGCGCGGCGCGCGGAAGGCGCGGTTTGGGCATCCGCCGCATGCGTGGAGGAGGGATTGGGGGATGCGCTTTCATCAATCCGGTGCCTGCCAAGTGGGAAACGGCATTGATTATGGGAATAAAAATAAAACAAAGATTAATAAGAAAAGCATTGACTTTTTGAAGGGATGGGGCCACAATAACGGTGAGGTTGCGTTTTACATAGTTGACCGAATGCTGGAAGCAACGAGTTTCCACGGGGCGCATGATGGTCGCAAGAGGTGTCACAGAGCCTCCCCCAAGGCAAGGTGTCCTTGGGGAGGCGGGGGATGCCCGGGGGATGGCGTCGGCGGGGCCGGCGTCACCCTACGGGCATGCCGCGGACAACCGGCTGCGGTGTTCTTCCCGTCCGCCTTTCACCCATTCATGCCATGACTCCACGGTGGGGATGTCGTGCGTTCCTGTCGCCGACGGCGGGGGGCTGTTCTCCATGATGCCTGGGGGGCAGTCCGCCGCGGCAGCCATCAAACGGTCGCATTCACAGAGGCTGCGGACTTCTTTCCGGGGGACGCCGCGCGCGTTTCCCGCCGGGGTCTGCCATAGGCGGGGACCGGAAAAATGAGAAACAGGCAAAGGGAATTGCGGGGTGAAGAGTCGGGTGTTGCCCTTTTGACGGCCGTTATTTTTGTCGCCATCTCCCTGCTCATTCTGGGGACCATGGTGTCGCGGCACCAAAACCAGCGGTTGCAGGCCGAGTTTTACCAGACCTACCAAACCGCCTTTGACGGGGCGGAATCGGCCCTGCTGGGCGGCAAGCTGGCCGTTGAAAACGGGGGCAGCGGCATCGTCGGCCTGGACGACTGGGATCCCGTGTACAATGACAACAACACCCTGCAACTGCCCGCATTCGACTCCACGGACGCCAATCCCGCGGCGTTCTCCTCCATGCCCGAAATTGAGTACATGAGTTATGTGGTTGACTGGTTCACCGATGGAAGGGACTCCAACGGCGACGGGGAGGTGGACAACGCGGCCGAGCGGGACATTATCAGCATCCACACCGCGTCCCAGTTCAGGGGGGTGCGGCGCAGGCTGGAGGCAATCTACAGGACCGTGGACGTCAATGTCTGGCGCAACGCCGTCTTTGCGGGGGGCGGCCAGGCGGGCGGACTCATCAACGGCAACGTGAGCATCCACGGGTCGGTGCACCTGCTCGGCAACAACATCATGAACGGCAACCCGGCCATTGAGGCGCTGGACCTGAGCGGCACCAGCCTCATCCACAACAACTACGAGGGCATCCCCGCGGCGCTGCGGGCGCGCGTCCCCGCGCTGCCCACCACCCTGCACAAGGGCGCGACGGTGGAGTATCTGCGCGCCAAGCTGCGGGTGCGCAGGGGCCTCGTGGGCATGTCGGGCAATTCCGAGATCGGCCAGCCCTACGTGGCCGGCGCCACCGTCAAGGACACCATGGACGGGGTCTTTGTGAACGACGGATGGTCGGGCAACCAGGTGATTGACAACGGCGGCCGGGGCATCCCCAAGAACGTCTACAGCGACAACAGCCACACCGCGCTCTATGATCTCGGCAACCGGGTGGCCATGCCCATGCTCAGCGACGACTGGCGCAACGTGGACGGCACCCGCATCCTGAATCCCGACACCAACGACTGGTACACCCACGAGGATTATTTCTCGATGGTGCTGCTGGCCGACCCCGCCGTGACCAATGATGGTGTCTACAACGGCAACATCACCCTGGACACCTCCTCCAAAACAAAATTTTACTGGAACGCCACCAAAAACACGACCAACACGGCCATTCTTCCCGCCGCGACGGACGACTACATCCTCTTTGATCCCGCCAACAACACACTGAAGATGAACGGGCAGATCAGGATCAACGGCACGCTGACCTTCGCTCAGAAGGGCAGCGACAAGGTCATCAACTACAGCGGCCGCGCGGCATTTCTTGTGCGCGACAACATCACCATCGACGCCGACCTTGTGTCCTGCAACAACGGCAACCCCGCCAGCACGGCGAACAGTTTCCCGGTGAACAACATCATCGGCCTCATGACCTACAAGGACATGCTGGTGGGCAGCACCTCCCAGCTTCAAATCATGGGCGCCTTTTACGCGCAGGGCACCATCAAGACCATGAAGCAGACCAATGTGATGGGCACCTTCGTGGCCAACTACTTTGACATGGGCAGCCAGGTGCCCAGCATCTTCCAGGTGCCCACGCTGGCGGAAAACCTGCCCCTGGGCATGATCGCCAATTACCCCCTGCTCACCCTGGAGCTTGAGTCCTGGCGGGAACTGGACCTGATATGAGCGATTTGAGGGAGACGCTCCGCGGCAGCTGGTGGATGGTTGTGGCGCTGCTGGCGGCGCTCGGCGCGGTGGTGTACGGTGTGGCGAATTTTTCCGGCGGCGGCGAGGCCCCAAAGGGGCGGCCCGCCGTGCTTCCCAACCGGGTGATGTCCGAGGATGAAATGCGCGGCGTCCTGTTCAAGACGCCCGGGGACGGCAAGTCGGACCTGCAAAAGCGCAACGAGGCCTCGCTGGCGGAGTACCGCGCCCGCTACGACGGCAACCCCGACGATCCGGAGGCCCCCGCCCTACTGCGCGCCATGGGCAACCTTTACAGGCAGACCATGGATTATGAAAACGCCGCATGGGCCTACCAGCAGCTCATTTCCCGCTTTCCCGACTCGCCGGGGGCGCGGTTGGCGTGGGCGGAGCTGGTCACCTGCTTTGAGCGGCTCAAGGACACGGACAACCTCACCCGCACCTGCCTGGACATGATGAAGGCCTTCCCGGAGGATTCCGACGAATACCGTTTTGCCCAGGCCAAGCTGAAGCTCTCCAAGGAAACGCTGGTGGAGCCAAACGCCGAGGGGCAGGGGGAGCAGGTGGTCCGGGAGGGAGAGTAGGCGCAAGCCGTCCCGTCCGTCCATCCATCCTGTCCATTCTTCTCCGCCCAAACGGCATCCCCCCTGTTGACCCCCCGCCGTTCTTGTGCTACTTTAAGAATCAGAGGTTAAGGGTGGTCCGTCTCCGCAGGGGTGCGGTTGGGGCCTGTGCGGCGTATCCGGGCCGGAACGGCGTTCCGCCACAACAGGCAGATGGAGGGTCTTCCCATGCTTACCTGGTGCGTTGAGGTGCTTCAACGGCTTTGCTACAGGCCGACAACCCCGGTGAACCCCGACTTTGAGGAGTGCGGGGAATGCCGCGAATGCCGCGGCGGCGGCATCGCGGCGCTGCTGGCGGCGATGCTGCTGGCGCTCGGCTCCCTTATTCCCGGTTGTCCGGTGCGGGACTGGCTCGGCATCAACGACAACCCGCCCGCCCCGCTGCCGGGAAAAATCACGGGGGTGCTGGTGAACGCGGACACGGGCGCGCCGATTGCGGGCGCGGCGGTGGAACTGGTGGACGCCAACGGCGGTGTGGTGGCGGGCGGCGTCACGGACGCCAACGGCGGCTATGTGTTTGAAAACCTGCCCGCGGGCGGCTACACGCTGCGCTACACCGCGGACGGCTACAACGGGGGCTCCAGGGACTGCGCCGTGGGTGCGGGCGCCACAGTGGACGTGCCCGCCTCCCTGACCCGGCCGCCGGGAAGGATAACGGGCCGCGTGCTGCGCGCGGCGGACGGCGCGCCGGTTGCGGGCGCGGAGATTGCCCTGCTGGACGGCGCGAACGCCGCGGCCGGCACGGCGACCACCGGGGCGGACGGCGGGTTTGCCTTTGAAAACCTGCCCGCGGGCGGCTACACCGTGCAGTGCGCCGCCGGGGGCTATCAGCCCGCGTCCCAGTCCTGCGCGGTGGCCAACGGCGCGGCCACGGAGGTGCTCTTTGAGCTGGCCCTTGTCCCGCCGCCGCTGAACACCCTCGCGGGCCGGGTGGTGGGCGCCCTTGACGGCGCGCCCATCGCCGGGGTGTCCGTGACCCTTCTGGACGGGACCGGAACCGCGGCGGGCACGGCAACCACCGACGAAAACGGCCAGTACACATTCGAAGGCCTGCCCGACGGCGACTACAGCCTCCGCTACGAGGCGGACGGGTACGAGCCCACAACACAGACCTGCTCGGTCAACGGCGGGGGCGTGTTCCAGTTGATCACGGCGCTGGTGGTCCCCTCCGATCCCAGCCCCGGCACCGCGCGCGCGCAGGTGATTGACGCGGTCACGGGCAATCCCGTGGCGGGCGCCTCCGTGCGGGTGTTCCCCGGCATCCTGCACCGCGTTCCCGCTTCCGGCGCGCCCGTTTACGAGGGGGACTGCGATGCGGACGGCTATTTCACCGTGGCGCTGCCGGGCGGCACCTACACCGCCTTTGCGTCCCATCCGGGATACGCCGGGAACTCCGCCGTGATCTACGTGCTCGGCGGGCGGGAAACCAGCCTGCCCCCGGTTGCCCTGAGCCCGGTGGTGACGGGCGGCGAGGTGCGCATCATCCTCAGTTGGGGCACGGACCCCTCTGATCTTGACTCCCACCTGACCGGCCCCTCCGCCCAGGGCGACGGCAGCCGCTTCCATCTTTACTACCCCTATTCCGACACGGACAGCCCCGAGCCGGCCCACATCAACCTGGACCTTGACGACACGTCCAGCTACGGCCCGGAAACCACCACGATTTACATGCAGTACCCCGGCGTCTACCGCTTCACCGTCCATGACTACGACAACTGGGGTGATCCGGAAAGCGCCGCCATGTCCAACTCGGGCGCGCGGGTGACCGTCATCACCAGCGCGGGAACCCGCGAATTCCAGATCACCCCGAACACACCGGGCAACGTGTGGGTGGTGTTCGAGCTGGATTCGAACACGGGCCAGTTCACTTTTGTGAACCAAATCCTGCCGGACAGCGACCCCGACGACATCCAAAAGGCCCTGGGCGGCCTTTTTGACGATGTGGACCTGCTTCAGGAGATGCCCGCGAAATAGGGGCGCACAAGGAAACCCCGCCCCCCCGCGCCGCCATGCCGCGGCGCGGGGGGGCTGTTTTTGGGGACGGCGCGGCAAATTTGTCACCCTGCGGGGGTGCGGCGGCGTTGTCCACGTGGTACGATGATCGTCATGACGCACCATTTCACATTTCGCGCGGGCCTTTTTGCGGTCCTGCTGCTCCTTGCGGCGGGGGGGCTGTCCGCCGAGGATCCCCCGGCGGTGAGGAAACCCGAACTCGCGCCGGCGGCGGCGGAAGCGCCGGAGGGCGGCAAGGCCGGGGTTGAGGCCGAACTGGAGGACATCAAGGACCAGTTGAAAATGCTCCAGGGCACCCTTGACGTGATGGTGAACCAGATCATGAAGGATCTCCGGGAGGAAAACGAGCTGCTCCGCCAGGAGGTGCGCCGTCTCCACGCGCTGCGCGGCCAGGGCGCGGAGGAGGAAACGGCGGTGCCCCGGCCCGGCGGCGGGTTGATTGACGAGGTTCTTTCCGAAGGCGCTCCGGGGGGCGCGCCCGCGCCGCCCCCGGATTTTTCCTTTGCCGTGGTGCGTGAATGGGGCCGTGAGCCGGAGGAGGGCGGCCCCCCCTCGCTCAAGGGGATGGTCGGGCTGGTTCCGGAGGGCAGCGCGCGGGGGGACATCGAAAACCTGGGACGGGAGCTCCGCCGCCGCTACGACGCCTACGACAACATCAACATCGAGGTGTATGACACCCCGGCGGCGGCCCGGCAGTTCGCCGACAACAAGAAGGGGGACGCGGAGCACCGGGTCCTCTCCGTGTCGCGCCACAAGGCCTCCGGCAGGGACACCATCCTTTACCTGGAAAAGGGCAAGGCGACGGAGGTGCCCCCCGACGCCGGAAACGCGCCCACCGGCGGCAGCGCCGGGGAAAGCGGCGGTGACACCCCGGAAAACGGCAACGACACGCCGCCGCAGGAATAAGCCCCCCTCGCGTCACCGTTTTTTTGCCCTTGACCGGGGCGAAAAACGGCCAACCGTGGTATGATCAAGGCCCGGTCCGGCGATGGCCGCCGGTCTGGAACGGCAGGAAGGAACCGGCAAGGAAGGCGCGCGCCATGTCGCAGAAAGTTTCCGTTTCCATCAGGTTCACCGACGGCGACGGCAATCCGGTGGAGGGGCTTCGGGTCGATTTGCACGGCGTGGACGGGTTTATTGGCGAGGAGGAAACCGACGAGTGCGGCTCCGTGTGCTTTGACGACGTCAACGCATGGGAAACCTACGACCTGTGGGTGGAGCACGAAAATTTTGACAGCATCGGCGTCGGCGGGGATGACGAGGACTTTGAATTTGCCCACGAAGGTTGACGGTGAAAGGAAGCCCCATGACCCTGCTGGTACTCCTGTGCGCCGCGATGGCGCAAACCCCGCAGTCCGAATCGTATCTGGACCGGACCGTCCAACTGATGGAACTGTCCCGGGCGGACCTGCCGGGCATGGCCGCGCCCGCGGAGGCGGCGGCGAAAATGCTCGCGGACGGCGGGCGGCTTTTCGCCTCCGGCGATCCGGGGTTGGTGAGCGAGATCAGCGGGCGCGCCGGCGGGTTCATGATGATCCGGCCCCTCTCCGGCAGCACCCTCCAGGCCAATGACGTGCTGCTCCATTTCGCCCTGCCGGGCGTGAGGGAGACGCTTCCCGCCAATCCGCCGAAGGACGCGTTTGCGGCGGTCTTCGGCGAATGCGCCGCCGGTTCCGGCGCGGCCTGCTTTCCCGGCCACGGCGCGGAGGCGGGCGTGTCGCCCCGGCTGGCGGCGGCGGCGGACGCGTGGCTCTTCACGGGCGAGATGATCGCCGCCCTCACGCGCCTCGGCAAAATGCCCGTGATCTACGAAAGCATCGGCGCCTACGGGGGCAACGCCCGGATGGTGCAGTACAAGAACGGCGAGATTGGCTTCCACGAAGACGCAAAGGTGCCGCCGGTGGCGGCGGGCGCGGTGGGCGGCCGTTTTGTGGACGGGATTTGCCGGATGCTGCGGCGCGTGGCGGCGGAGGAGCGGGATGATCTGGCCCGCACGGGCGCCTGGGCGCGCGGGGCCCGCGAACAGGGCGGTGCCCTGTTCATGTACAGCATGGGCCACCTCTTCCCCTTCGAGGTGGAGGACACCGCCATTGGAAGCCTCTTCAAGTCCGCCGTGTGGAACGCCGGGTTCCGCCATCCCCATCCGGAGGACGCCTACGGCCCGAAGGACGTTGTGGTCCAGATCGGCTACCAGCAGCCGCCCGACGTGCTGCTGCGCAAAGCCTGCCCCGCCGGGGCGCGGGTGGCCTATGTGTCCGTGCGGCCCGACCGCGACTACATGGGCGGAGAGAACGTGATCTGGATTGACCCCATGTGGGACTGGCCCGACGCCTGCGTGCCCATTGACGGCTACGACGTGCCCCTCCTCGCCGCCTCCGGCATCGTCAACGGCGCCATCGCCTGGGAAATTTACCGCCTCTCCGCACAGCCCTGAGCAAATTTCCCCAGCCCGGAAATGACAAACCGGTCAAAACCCGTCTATGATGGGACTGGTCTGACTGCATGTCCGGGCGCATGGCGCGCCGCGGCCAACCGCCGACCGGGAGACAGCGCATGAGCACAGGAAACACCCTTTCCCGCCGCCAGTTCATGAAACGGAGCGCCGCGACGGCGGCGGTTGCCGCCTTTCCCACCATCATCCCCGGCAGCGCGCTGGGGCTGGACGGCGCGGTGGCGCCGAGCAACCGCATCACCATCGGCGCCATCGGCACGGGCGGCATGGGCACGGGCAACCTGAAGGCCTTTCTGGAGCAGCCGGACGCGCGGGTGGTGGCGGTGTGCGACGTGGACCGGGCCCACCGCGAAAACGCGGCAAAACTGGTGAACGAAAAGTACGGCGCGGCGGACTGCGCGGAATACAACGATTTCCGGGAGCTGCTGGCGCGGGCCGACATAGACGCGGTGTCCCTGGCGCTGCCGGACCACTGGCACGGGATCATGGGCGTGTCCGCGGCGCGGGCGGGCAAGGACATCTACGGCGAGAAGCCGCTGGCCTACAACATCTCCGAGGGCCGCGCGGTGGTGGACGCCGTGCACCGCTACGGCCGGGTGTGGCAGACGGGCTCGTGGCAGCGGTCCAACGAGAATTTCCGCTTTGCCTGCGAGCTGGTGCGGAACGGCCGCATCGGAAAGGTGCGCACCGTGAAGGTGGGCCTGCCCGCCACAAACTCCATCCATGAGGGCAGCACCACCCCGGCGGAGCCGCCGGAGGGATTCGACTACGACATGTGGCTCGGCCCCGCGCCCTGGGCGCCGTGGTGCGAGGCGCGCTGCCACTGGAACTTCCGCTGGATCAGCGACTACGCGGGCGGCCAGCTCACCGACTGGGCGGGCCACCACATTGACATCGCGCACTGGGGCATGGACGCCGAAATGACCGCGCCCGTGGAGGTGGAGGGGCGCGGCCGGTGGCCGAAGGCCAAGGACGGCCTTTTCGACACGCCGGAGAACTACACCTTCACCTGCGCGTACCGCGAGGGTTTCACCATGATCGTGAGCGCCCTGCTCCCCGGCGGCACCCGCTTCGAGGGCGAGGACGGCAAGTGGATCCACGTCAACCGCGGCTTCCTCGACGCGAACCCGAAGTCGCTGCTCAAGGAACAGATCGGCCCCGGCGAAATCCACCTCATCAAAAGCGACAGCCACCACGCGAACTTCCTGGAATGCGTGCGCACGCGGGCGAAGACCATCACCCCCGCCGAGGCGGCGCACCATTCGGTGATGGTGGCCCATGTGGGCATGGCGGCCATGCGGCTGGAGCGCAAACTGCGCTTCGACCCGGACACGGAGCGCTTCGTGGACGACGACGCGGCCAACCGCATGCTGTCCCGCGCGATGCGCGGCCCCTGGCACCTCTGAAACGCACCAAGGCACAAGGAACCACGCCATGAACACACGCAGCCTTTTCCGAATCCTGCCCCTGGCCGCCCTGGTGCTCTGCCCGGCCCTTCATGCCGCCGCCGCGCCAACGCTCAAGGCGCTCATCGTCACCGGCCAGAACAACCACAACTGGCCCGTGAGCGCGCCCATCCTGAAAACCCTTTTGGAGGACACGGGCCTCTTCACCGTTGAAACCGCCACCTCGCCCGCGCAGGGCGGCGACATGTCCGGCTTCGCGCCGGTCTTCGCCGGAAACGACGTGGTCGTCCTGGACTACAACGGCGACAGGTGGCCCGAAGCCGTGAACCGCGCCTTCCTGGACTATGTGTCCGGCGGCGGCGGCGTGGTGGTGTTCCATGCGGCGAACAACGCCTTCCCCGACTGGCCGGAATACAACGAGATCATCGGCCTGGGCGGCTGGGGCAACCGCGACGAGAAGAGCGGCCCCTACCTGCGCTGGCGGGACGGCGGGGTCGTGCGGGTGGAGGAGCCGGGCCCCGGCGGCGGCCACGGCAAGGCCCACGAATTCGCCCTGGACCACCGCGCCCCGGAGCATCCCATCCTGAAGGGGCTGCCCGCGCGGTGGATGCACGCCACGGACGAGCTTTACCACCTGCTGCGCGGTCCCGGAAAGAACCTGGAGGTGCTCGCCACGGCCTACGACGATCCGGCCACGAACGGCAGGGGCCACGACGAGCCCATCCTCTTCACCATCGCCTACGGCAAGGGGCGCGTGTTCCAGACGGCGCTGGGCCATCCGGGGCCGACCCCGGAGGAGACACCCTCCATGCAGTGCGCCGGATTCATCACCACGTTTCAGCGCGGCGCGGAATGGGCCGCCACGGGCGCGGTGACCCAGCCGGTGCCGGGGGACTTCCCCACCGCCGACGCGGTGAGCCTGCGCCCGGACTTCCGCCGCGCCTCGGTGGACACCATCCCGGCGCTGCTGCCGCAAATCCAGGGCTACAAGTTCGGCGACAGCCTGGAGCCGCTGGTGGCCTTTGAGAATATCTGCCGCGCCGTGACCCGCGCGGGCGGGCCGGTCGCGCCGCTGGAGGACGCCCTGCTGGCGGTGATCGAATCCGGCGCTTCGGCGGACGCGAAGCGCTGGGCCTGCAAGGTGCTCAGCCTGCACGCCTCGGAAAAAAGCGTTCCCGCCATGGTGAAACTGCTGGGCGACCCCGTCTCCGCCGACACGGCGCGGCTTGTGCTCCAGCGCATGCCCGGCGGCGCGGCGGATCAGGCGCTGCTTGACGCGCTGAAGACCGCGCAGGGCGCCACGGCGGCGGGCATCGCCCAGACCCTCGGCGCGCGAAAAACACAGGGCGCGGAGGGGGCGCTGGGCGTGTTGCTGAAAAATACCGATCCAGTGGTGGCGGCCGCCGCCGCGGGCGCGCTGGGGAATCTGGGCGGGGAGACTTCCTTCACCCTGCTCACCACCGCGTGCTCCGCGTCCAACGGCCCGCTGCGCGACCAGATTACCGACGCGGTGCTGCGCTGCCTGGAAACATTGCCGGAACCGCAGCGCAAGACCCTTGGCATGGAATGCTACACCATGATGGACTCGCCGGAGGTGGGCCCGGCGGCGCGCGGCGCGGCGCTCCGGGGGCGCATCCTCTGCGCGAACCCCGACGACGCGGCCCGCCTGGTCGTCGAGGCGATGAGGGGCGACGACGCCTTCCGGCGCAACGCGGCGGTGGCCGCGGTGCGCAGCCACCCCGAGCCGTCGGTGTTTTTGAGGCTGACACCGCAGCTTGCGGAACTGCCCGCCCCATCCCACGCGCTGCTGCTTGCCGCGCTGGCGGAACGGGACGTGGCGGAGTTCACCCCCGCGTTTCTCGCGGCGGCGGAGTCGGAGGATCCGGTCCTGCGCGGCGCGGGGCTGGCCGCCCTTGGCCGGGCGGGGCGCCCCCAGACGGCGGAGCCGCTGCTGGCGCTGGTGCTGCGGCTGGAGGGCGCGGAAAAGGACGCGGCGATGGACGCCCTCGGGCGCATCCCCGGCGCGGGCAACCGCGCGCAGGAGGCGGTGGAAAAGGCCTGCAAGGAGGAGGACATCCCCCGGCTGATCAAACTGACGGAGGTTGCGGCCGCGCTGGGCGCGGCGGACGGTGTCATGACCAGCGTGGAGGCGGCGGCGGTGCGCCATCCTGAAGCCAGGGACGCGGCCATCGCCCTGCTGGCCACGGCGTCCACCCCGCTGTCACTCACCCATTTCCTGTTTCATGTGGAGGAACTGAGCCCGGCCCAGCAGGAGGCGCTCATGGACGCGCTGGTCAGGGTGGCCGGAAGGCTGGAACCCGGCAGGGACCGGACAGAGCCGATCATGGGCGTCGCGGACAAGTTGGACAGCGGTGCGGCGACGGAATTTTGCCTGCGCCTGCTGGGCCGGATCGGCGACGACCACGCCCTGCAATACCTGAAGGGCGCCTGCGAACAACCGGGAAGCATGGCGGCGGTGGAGGCGCTGGCGAACTGGCCGACCGCCGCGCCGCTGGAAACACTGCGGGGACTGGCAAAGACCGCGCAGGGCGGCATGGCCACGCAGGCGCTCAAGGGCTATGTGCGCCTGCTGGGAATGGCTTCGGACCGGCCCAAGCCGGAAACAGTGGCGCTCTACACGGAGGCGCTGAACCTGGCCAAGACACCGGAAGACCGGGCCGCCGTGGTGGAGGGGCTCGGCGCGACGGGTGACGCCGCCGCGCTGCCGCTGCTGTATGACGCGCTGGCGGACTCCCGGCAGGTGGTGGCCGAGGCTGCGGCCAGGGCGCTGGGCGGCTGGCCCGACGCCGCGCCGCTGGAAAAACTGTCCGCACCGGCAAGGGACAAGAACTCGCCCCTCCAGACCACGGCGCTGCGCGGCTATGTGCGGCTGCTCGGACTGGACCAGGGCCGTCCTGCGGAGGAGACCGCCGCCCTGTACCGCGAGGCCCTCGGCCTTGCCCCGAACACGGACGAGCAGAAGCGGATCATGTCGGCGGTGGCCGCTTCGGAAAACGCCGGGGGCATGATGCTTGCCGCGGAATATTTGGAGGACCCGGCGCTCAGGGAGGAGGCCGCCGTGGCGGTGGTGAGAATCGCCAAGGACGTTGCGGCGACCAACCCCGCCGGGGTGAAAAACATCCTCGAATCCGTCCTCGCAAAGAGCGGCAACGAGTATGTGAAAAGCCAGACGCCCAAGATTCTCGACCGGCTGGAGCGCTTTGACAATTACCTCACGGCGTGGCAAATTTCGGGGCCGCACATGGAAACGGGCAAAAAGGGCGCGGAACTGTTCGACATCCAGTTCGCCCCGGAAAAGGAGGGTGCGGCGGCGGAATGGCAGCCCGTGGCGATGGGCTCAAACCAGGCGATGCCCTACGTGGTGGAAATTGAAAAAATTCTGCCCCACGGCAACGACCGCGCGGCCTACCTGCGCACTTTTGTCCACGTGGACGCCGCCGTGGAGGCCCTGCTTGAGGTGGGCAGCGACGACGGCGCGCGGGTGTGGGTGAACGGGAAGGAAGTGATCGCCGTGAACATGGTCCGCCCGGTCAAGCCCGCCTCGGACACGGTAAAAGTCAGCCTGAACGCGGGGTGGAACAGCATCCTGATGAAGATTACCCAGGTTGCGGGACAGTGGGGCGCCTGCGCGCGCCTGCGCACCGCCGACGGCAAGAACCCCCTGCCGGGGGTGGTCATGTCCGCCGCGCCCAGGCAATAAATCCGCACATTTGCACCGCCCCCGGCGTGTCACACGCCGGGGGCTTTTTATTGGCCGTGGGCTTCAGTTGAATCAGGCCGCCCCGGCGAATAGAGTGTTTTCCAGTGTTGCGGAGACAGGGAAATGCCTGAGGCGTCTGACAGGACCGTTTCGCCGAAAGTCCGGCTGGCTGCCGAATCGGTGCTGGTCGCGCTGCTGCTGCTGGCGGCGCTGGCGGCGGTGTATCCGGGGGTGTTTCTTCGGGGCGAGCAGGCGGGCCCGGCGGACGTGTACTACAATGTGCCCCCCTGGAACGCGCACAAGCCCGCGGAGTGGAAGGGCAACCCGCATCATTTGATGCTGGATATCTACGCCTTTTTCGCCCAGACCTATTACAACGTGGCCCAGTCGTACCGCCGGGGGGAATGGCCGCTGTGGAACCCGCACCAGATGGCGGGGATGCCGTTGCTGGCCAACTATCAGTGCTCCGTCTTCTACCCGCCCAGGCTGCTGCTGCTCTTCTTCGACCTGCCCACGGCCATGACGCTGATGGTGCTGCTCAAGCTGTGGCTGTGCGGCTTTGTGGGGTGGCTTTCCGCGCTGGGCCTGGGCCTGCCCCGCCGGGCGGCGCTGTTTTTCGCGCTTGCCTGGATGCTCTCGGGCTACTGCCTGATCTGGGCGGGGTGGCCGCTGCCGGACGTGGCGGCGTGGTTTCCCCTGCTGTTTCTGGGGGTGGAATGGATTCTGGCGGGCCGGTACCGGCGGGGCATCGCGGCGGGCGCTGCAGGCGCGGTGATGATGCTGCTGGCGGGGCACCCCGAAACGGCCTTCACCTTCTCCCTCGGCCTGGGCGTCTATTTTGGGGTGCGCTGCGTCCTCAACCTGTCTCGTCGCGGACCGGTGCTCGGGCCGGTGCTGGCCTGCGCGGTGCTGTGGACGGCGGCCATCCTCATCTGCGCGGCGCAACTGGTCCCCTTCGCGGAATACCTGCTGAACAGCGCCACTTTTTTTGAGCGGCAGACGGATCCCAAGGATCAGATTTACACCTTCCGCTGCCTCGCCTCCTTTTTCATGCCCCGCTTCCTGGGCACGGTTTACGAGGGTAATTACTGGGGGCCGCTGAACTCGAACCTTGACGCCATGCTCCACCCCGGCGCGGCGGTGTTGCTGCTGGTTTCCTGGCTGGCCTTCCGGCGGCGCGGCGGGGAGGCTCCCTCGCCCTGGAGCCACCGGCTCATCGCGATGACGGCCGCCGCCCTCTTTGTGACGCTGCTTGCCTTTGACGCGCCCACCCTGGGTTTTGTCCACAGGCTGCCGGTCTTTTCCTCCACCCACCGCGCCTACCACATCGCCTTTGCGCTGTTTGCGCTGCCGCTGGCGGCCGCCTTCGGGCTGGCCGCATGGACGGAGAAAAAACGCCGTCTCCGGGAACTGCTGCCCATGCTGCCGCTGGCCGCCGCCGGGGCGGCGCTGGTGTTCGGGCTGTACCAGTTCAACCTCAGGGTGTTGAGCATGGAGGGGATGGACGGCTACATCCGGCGTCACGCCCTTGTCACCGCCCTTTTTTTCCTTGCCGCGCTGGCCGTGCTGGCCGTGCAGTGCCTGCGCCACAAACCCCGGCTGACGGCGGCGCTGCTGGCGGCGGTGACGGCGGGCAACCTGCTCTATCTCCAGTGGGGGATGAACCCCACCTCGAAAACGGGGGACTTCTTTCCGCGCACGGAGCTGACGGATTACCTGCGCCGGCTCGGCCACCCCTGCCGCATCGGCGTGAGCGAGGGCACCATCCCCAGCGGCACGCTGAACGTGTACGGCATCGAGGACGCGCTGGCCTACGACGGCATTTATCCCGCGCGGTTGTGGCGGCTCCAGCACAAGCTGGGCCAGCGGATTTGGCAGCGCATGGAGCCTGCCACCTCGGTGGACTATTACCTGAACGATCCCACATTTCCCATCCTTGTGCCGGAGGCCTTTCCCCGCCTGGAAAAAACCGCGTTTTTGAACGGCATCGAGGTCTACAAAAACAGGCACGCCCTGCCCCGGGCGCGGCTGGTCGGCAACGCCGAAGTGCCGCCCGGTGGGGACCGGCTGTTTGAACGGATGACGGAGGAGGATTTTGATCCCGCGCGGACGGTGCTGCTGGAGCGCCCGCCGAGGGAGGGGGTGCCCGCGCCGCTCGGCGCGCCGGGCACGGCGCGGATCGCCGTGTACGATCCCAACCGGGTGGTGGTGAGGACGGAGGCGGCGGGACCGGCGGTGCTGGTGCTGGCGGATGCGTGGTATCCGGGATGGCGGGCCACGGTGAACGGCGCGGAGGCGGACCTGTTTCCCGCCTACCACGCCTACCGGGGGGTGGTGGTGCCCAAGGGGTCCGCCACGGTGGAATTCACCTACGCCCCGGCCAGCCTGCGGCTGGGCCTGGCCGTTTCCCTCGGCGCACTGTCGGTCTGCGCCGCATGGCTGACGGCGGCGATCCTGCGCCGCCGCGCGAAAAAGAAGACGGTCCTTCCCGGCTAGATGATGTCGCGCTGGACCGTCTCGCCGGGGCGGGTGGACTGGTTCGGCCAGATTTTTCGGCCGGGATAAATGGAGGTGTTGATGCCGGTGTGGGCGTGGTCGCCCAGCACCGCGCCCAGTTTGCGCCTGCCCGAGTCCACCAGGGCGCCCCCCACCATGGAAAGCACGTTTCCGCCGTCGTGGCGGACATTGGACGTGATGGTGCCGCAGCCCAGGTTGACCCGGACGCCCAGGATGCTGTCGCCCACGTAGTTCTGGTGGGGCGCGGCGGCGCGCTCCATGAGCAGGGACGCCTTAATTTCGCTGGCATGACCCACGCGGACCCCGTCGCACAGCACCGAATGGGGCCTGATCCAGCAGTTCGGACCGATGAGGCAGTCCCGTCCGATATGCACCGGCCCGTCTATCACCGCGCCGGGCAGCACCCGGGAGCCCGCGCCGACAAACACCGGTCCGGTCAGGGTGGCCTTGTCGCTCACCTCCCCCTCAATGCGCGGCACGAGGCAATGGTCGAGGAAATAGGTGTTCGCGTCGAGCAGATGCCAGGGATAACCGATGGGCAGCCAGTACCCCTCCGAGCGGACCACCCGGAAATCCCCCTGTTCCGCAAGGGTCTGCACCGCCGAGGTGATTTCAATCTCGCCGCGCACCGACGGCGCGGTTTTCCGGAGCACGTCAAAGACCTCCGGGGTGAAAGAGTAGGCGCCGATGTTCGCCAGTTTCGAAAAGACCTCCACGGGTTTCTCCACCAGACGCACCACCCGCCCGTCGGGGGTGGTTTCATAAATGCCGTAGAGGCGGGGATCGGGCACCTCCATCGCCAGGGCCGCGTTGCCCTGCGCGGCCAGCCGCCGCAAATCCTCCGGCGCGTAGAGGTCATCGCCGTTGAGCACCAGAAAGGGGCCGTCCACCACCTCCGCGCATTGGAGCACGGCGTGGCCGGTGCCCAACTGCTCCCGTTGTTCCACATAGACGACGGGCACCCCCTCCCAGGAATCTCCGAATTCCTCCCGAATCATCTCGGAACGGTAGCCCACCACGGCCACAATCCCGTCCACCAGCCCCGCCAGCGCCTCCATCTGCCGGGCCATGATGGTTTTTCCCATCACGGGCAGCAGGGGTTTGGGCCGGGTTATCGTCAACGGGTATGTGCGGGTGGACTTGCCCGCCGCCATCAGCACCGCTTTCATGGGCTGTTCTCCTCTGGGAGGATGGTACCCGAGAAGGCGTGGGCGCGGCAAACGGGATATAGGGTTTAGGGTTTAGGGTTTAGGGTATGGAGGGGGCGCAAGACCTGCGTACTAATGAGGATGGAGAAGGCGGACGGGGATGTTCTCCCTGCTTTCCCCCTGGGCGCGCCGTTCTCCTGAACGGCAACGGAAGCTTGTGCGGCGGTTCAGGGGAACTCGTAAATTCCCTGCTCAACTTGGTTGATTTTTTTTATCTGATCCGCTATCTCTTGTGGAAATTCTTCCAGTTCAATAGTCTCCCCATTCCCAGGACTCCATCGGCCGTTTGCCATGGCAATAACGCTTTCAAGGAAAACTACCTTTTTGAAACTGACGGTGCCCGACCTCCCAACGAAAACGCAAAGCTGGGTTCCTGTCACAGAAAGCCCTGCGTCAACCACGCGAATTCCATCGGCTTCATTCTTTAATAATACAGCAGCTTTCACAAGATTTTTCCCCATTTTTATCCATTTCTATTCCTGAATAGTCTATGCGCTTTTCTTTGAGTTTTCCAATCATTTCCCCTTGCGTTTTTAACGTGTAATCGCCGCTGTTGGCGCATTGAATTAACACAACACCATCCATGCCATTAACATCCACTCCACAATGTATTTGCGCTTCACGAACCGGAAGGATATCCCCCGTGCCTCCGTGTGAAAATTCCCCTTCTTCTTTGCGGCTTGTGTCGTGGCGGGAAAGTCATGGGGATAAATCGGGTTTCATTTTCCAGATAATATCGGCCTGTTCTTGGTTCAGCACCATTGAAATGTTAACATTGAAAGGACACAACCGCTTCCACACGACTTCGCCATACTCGCGTTTCGCGGTGGCGGCGACACCGTCCAACTTTAGGGTAAGCAGGCCCAAGTTCGACACATTCACCTCTCCTACCATTCTGACCTCTTTGACCTGCTCGTGGTTTACAAGGTCAAAGAATGGGAATTCCCCATCCCTTTGGTTTTGAATCATCACACTCACGATCTTGTTGCCTTGTCTTTGCCAGTCCTCCCAGTCTATATGCTCGCCCTTTATTAAGGCGTCTCGGTGAATGTTGAAGTCCATCAACCATTTATTTGTATCTTTGTCGCCTATTCCCACAGATATGGCGCTATTTTCCCCCATCGTCGTTGGCATAATGGAGACATTAACGTTGGGGTACCACTTCCCGTCTATCATTACCTCATAAGTCGCGTTTTCTTCGCCGGCTTCATTTGCTGGAGCGGACAGCGCGGCCACCAAGACCACAATCCAGAAAGACAAGACGAACACGGCGGCCGCCGCGATGACGCACCCGGTTTTTATGTTCATGGCATCCTCTTTTTTGGCCGGATTATGCCAACACACAGGAGTTATTGATCCAGAATTATTGATAACTCTAACTTCTTTGGCAGCTCACGCCAGTTTCATGGCGATCTGCTCGTCCAGGATGTCCCTCACGGTGAGGGGGATGATGACGCGCCCGGATTTCTTGAAGAACGCCCCGATTTCCGCGATGGCATCCGCGCTGAAATCGAAGGAGACGAAGAATCCCTTGGTGCGGTCGTTGCGGGTCATGGCCGCCTCGAAGGAATCGATGTCCGGACGGCCCGCCTTGTCCTTCTGTTTCACCTGAATCGGGTACCACACATCCATGAAGGGAAGTTCCCCGTCCTTCTTCACGGGAACGGCGCCCACGGGGTAAATCCTGCCGTCAATTCCCATGTCGCCCACCTGCACCTTGTTCGGAATGCCGCCCAGCGCGATGACCGCCCAGTTTTCAAACTCAAAGGGCGGAATCTTGCGCAATTGCTCCTCCGTCCACGGCAAATCGCGCACCACAAAGCCCTTGCCAATCTTCCAGAGCTTTTCATCCTCCTTGATGGCGCAATTGTCGCGCAGCCGCTTCGCCATCACCCGGCAGGCCGTGGGGGATATGTCTATCCCTATCCATTGCCGCCCAAGATTCTGCGCCGCCACCAGCGCCGTGCCGCAGCCGCAAAAAGCATCCAGCACGATGTCGTTCGGGTTGCTGCTCGCCTTGATGATGCGCTCCAGCAGGGCCAGCGGCTTTTGCGTGGGATAACCAAGACGCTCGGCGGCTTGGGCACCGATAGGACGTATATCATCCCACCAATTGCTTATTGGCTGACCTTTCATCTCATCAAGAAAACGGCGAAGAGAAATCCTTCCTTCTTTTGAGGCAGGAAACTGTAAACGCCCTTCCTCGTCAAGTTGTTTCATTTTTTCAAACGAAACAGCCCATCCATTCGGATGTGGCTTATAGCCCTTATATTCATAGGTCAAATTAGGGCGAGGGCTTGGACTCCGGAGATCACTCAGTCGGTAACGCCTTCCGTTCTCATCAGTGAACCGGTAAAATTTTTCCAAATAATCTTCCGAATACTCACCATGCTGAGGATTAAACAAATAATCCGGACCGCCAACATAGAAAAATATACTGTCATTGACTATGCCAAAATTCCTTTTTGCATCATTATGACTACTTGTCCTTTTCCAGAGTATTTCGGTACTAAAATTATTCTCCCCGAAAATCTGGTCCAGCATGATCTTGACGTAATGGGAGGCGTGCCAGTCGCAATGGTAGTAAAAAGAGCCGGTTTTCTTGAGGACGCGGTGGAGTTCGACACAGCGGGGGCGCATGAATTCGATATACGCCTGGGTGGAGGCGTGGCGGTCCTCAAAGGCGCGCTTTTCCTTGGTTTCGCCCCAAAAGACCTCATAATTGCGGTTTGAGTTGAAGGGCGGATCAATGTAAACGAGGTCCACGCAGTTGTCCGGCAGTTTCTTGAGCTGTTCAAGGTTGTCACCGCAATAAACGACCCGCGTGTCGAGAAAGGCCGACGGCTTGCCCGCCTTCACCGGTGCCGCCGGTGCCGTCCCTTTCTTCTCGCCCTTTGCCATGGGATTGTCCCTCCTTTTGTTTCCGCGTCGGGCTTCATTTTACACAGGGCGCGATGGAACAATCACCTGTTATTTCGCGCCTTCGCCAGCGGGGTGCTTTCCGGCCGGGGCCATGGCGGGCGGCGGGACCAGCGGGCTTGCCCGCCGCCATCAGCACCGCTTTCATGGGCTGTTCTCCTCTGGGAGGATGGTACCCGAGAAGGCGTGGGCGCGGCAAACGGGATATAGGGTTTAGGGTTTAGGGTTTAGGGTTTAGGGGAAACACCAAGCCTTTGTGCTAATGGGTTTGGATTGGGAGAACATCCCCCTAAATCCCCCTTCGAAGGGGGACTTTTAGAGAGTGGACAGGAGTGGACAGGAGTGGACGGGGGTGGACGGAAGTGGACGGGGGTGGACGGAAGTGGACGGAAGTGGACGGGGGTGGACGGGGGTGGACGGGGGTGGACGGGGGTGGACGGAGGTGGACGGAGGTGGACGGAGGTGGACGGAGGTGGACGGAGGTGGACGGAGGGATTAGGGGGTTGAGGGGAGTTTTTTGCCGTGGTGGAGGAGGTAACTGCGGCATTTTTCAGTGAGGTATTTGGCGGGGTCGGCGAGGGGGGTCAGGTTTTTGAGTGCGCGGCGGGCGGGATCGGCGCAGTCGACGATGAACTGGATGCCCTCGTGGACGATGTGCGTGCCGCCCGCGTCGCGCATGCGTTCGAAGAGGCGCGCCCACCATTGGGCCTGGCGCGGGTGTTCCCCGGTGAGGGCGGGCATGAAGGCGGCAAGCTCGCCCAGGGTCAGGGTTGCGGCGGGCACGCAGAGCTGCGGGGGCAGGGTGCGGGGGGCCCCGCCGCGCACGGTGTGCGCACAGTCTTCTGCCGGGGGCGGCGGGGAGGGAAAGTCTTGGTTCTCTGGGGCGGACGTGTTGGGCGGTTCGGGCAGGGATGCGGTGGGGGTGTCGTTGTTGCGCACGGCGTGCGCACGGATTTCGGGCGGGATTTCGGCGAAACGCTCAAGGGCGCGCTGTCGTTCCACAGGTCCGAGACGGGTGAGTTTTGGGGTGAGGCCGTTTGCGAAGCGTTTTCCGGCACGTGCGAGGCGCATGTGGACGGCGTCGTCGCAGTGCTCGTGCCAGTCGTGGACAATGACACCGCCGGGGTCGGGGTCGAGCCAGCGGCATTCGAGGAGGGCGTTGAAGAGTTCGGCGGGGTCGCCGGTGAAGCCGATGCGCTCGGCGATGATGCCGGGGGTGTATTTTCCAATGCGGCCGTCGGGGGTGTAGAGGTCGGTGAAGTGCCAGAGGCATTCGAGGATGCCGACGGCGTGGGGCAGGGGCAGTGCGAGCCTGCGGGCGAGGAGGAGGAGTTTGGGGTGGTTCATGGCGCCGCGTTTCATGGGACGATCTCCTTTGGGTTGCGTTGGGTGGGGTGTGCGCGCACACAACACCCCCTATAAGATCAGCGCGGGTTGTTGCGTTTTTGGAGAGAATCCGCAGATTGCGCAGATTGGGGAGGGGATTAACCACGGAAGGGACGGAACACACGGAAGGGGAAGATTAACCACAAGGGGCGCAAAGAACACAAAGAAAACAAAATGAAGGGGAAGAGGAGGGAAAGAGGAGGAGATTGGCCACAAAAGGCACAAGGAACACAAAAGGGAGAAGAGGGGAAGAAGAGGAGGAAGGGAAGAGACCTCACGCAAAGGCGCAAAGGAAGGAGGAGGAGGATTAACCACGGAAGGGACGGAACACACGGAAGGGGAAGATTAACCACAAGGGGCACAAGGAACACAAAGAAAACAAAATAAAGGGGAAGAGAAGGAGATTGGCCACAAAAGGCACAAGGAACACAAAAGGGGGAAGAGGGAAGGAAAGAGGGAAGAGAAGAGACCTCACGCAAAGGCGCAAAGACGCAAAGAAAGGAGGAGGATTAACCACGGAAGGGACGGAACACACGGAAGGGGAGATTAACCACAAGGGGCGCAAAGAACACAAAGAAAACAAAATGAAGGGAAAGAGGAGGGGATTGGCACAAAAGGCACAAGGAACACAAGGAAAACAAAATGAAGGCCGTTTTAAACGCCCCTGAGATCGGCGAGCCTCCCTCATCCCTCGCAGTGGAGCACGGTGCGGCTTTCCAGCGCGCCTGTGGCAAGATCTATTTCGATCAGCCTGCCGCCCTTGGGGGTGGTGTCGTGGCCGTAGCCGCCGAAACCGGAGGAGCGGCTGAAGTGAAAGCGGACGCCGCCCTCGTCGAACCAGCCGTCGTTGCGGTGCATGTGGCCGCAGAAGCAGGCCCGTACATTCCCCGCGCCCTTGACCAGTTCCGCGCCGCATCCGTCATCATCCCCCCAGCCGGAGGCGGGTTCGAGGGCCAGCCCGTTGAAGCGCCCCTCATCAATGGCGCGCTGGTGGTTGCCCAGTGGGATATGGAAAAACAGCAGCGCCGGAACCGTTTTTTCCCGCTCGCGGCGCAGCGCGTCCGTCTCCGCGAGAAACCAGTCCAGATCGCCGGGCATGCGCCATGCCTCGCCGGAGTTGAGGACGAAGAGATCCCACAGCGCCTCGCCGTCCCGGCGGAGTTCGATGCGGAAGTCGCCGCGCGGCGTCGGCGCTGGGATGCGCGCGTTGGACATGCGGCCGATGGACGCCAGCAGCCCCGCCGGATCGTTTTCCGTGTAATCATGGTTGCCGTAGGTCAGCGCCCAGGGCACGCCGAGGGCGTTCAGAAAGGACAATTCGCGGTTGCGCCACATGGGCGCGAGGTGGGGTTTGTCGTCGGAGCACCACACGTCCCCGGTGACCATGAGCAGGTCGGGGGAATGCAGGTCCGCCAGGCGCCGGATGCCGTCCCGGGTTTGGATGTTGTCAACCTCGGAGACATCCGCGTGAATGTCCGTGACCTGGAGGATGCGGAACACGGGGGACGGACCCGCGTCCATGGGCACGGTGTGGGGGCGGAGCGCGCTCATTCGCACCCCCGCAGCGCCGAGAGCGCGTTGAGGTAGGCGGTGTTGTGGGGCAGCCAGCACTCGTTCGACTCGAAGGAGGGAATGTCAAGGCCGCGCAGGTCCACATAGGGCCGGTCGTCGCCCACGGAGCGCCAGGTGACGCCGTTGACCACGCTGCCGGGCACCGCGCCGCGCGCCACGCCCGCAAAAGCCTGGCGGTGGTGGTAGGTGGGCAAGAAGGCGCTGCCCACACCCTCCATCAGGCTGATGTTGAAGGGGTTCACGCCCAGCGTCCAGTTGAACTGGTTGCGGATGAATTCCACGAGGCGCGGGTCGGGCGCGTACTGGCAGGCGAGCGCCGCGATGGTGGCGCAGTCAAACAGGTAGGTGCTGTTGCCGACATGCCAACCGCCGCCCCCGGCGGGAGTGTTGAAGAAATTGGGTTTCTCCGGCGGGCCGAAGGTGCAGAGACCAAAGGGGTTGTCCGCCAGTTTGAGCAGCGCCTCCGCCCGGCGCGTGAGCATGGCGCGGAGAACGCCGCCGTGATCCCCGCCGCAGGCGGCGTCATACCTGCGCACCACATCCACCAGCATCGGCGTGGGATCTGTATCAGCGCTCGGGCTCAGCCCCGCGAAAAGCTCCCGCGCCAGCGCGGCGTATTCGGCCTTGCCCGTGGCCAGGAAGAGGTCTGTGGCCGCGCTGAGCTGGTGCCAGCCGCGCCGGTTGTTGTCGAGTGCGAATTTCAGGCTGCGCGCCGCCGGTTCGGCCCACGCCTCCGCGTCCGCGCCGCCCCGCGCCTTGATCAGCGCGGCAATGCGCGCCAGCGCGGCATGGTGCTCGTCGGGGTTGTCGCCGCGCTCCACGGACGCGGGGCGCTCGTCGCCCGTGCCGGGCAGGTTGTCCGTCTCCAGTTCCGGGGGGCCCCAGAAGCCGTAGCCGCTGGTGATGGAGCCGAAGGAGGAGCCGTCCGCGGTGACCATCCGCCGGGCGTGCGCGCCGCCCCAAAGGATCTCGTCGAGGAAGCCACCGCCCGCTTCGGTGGCGGTGGCGTCAAAGGCGGACGGGTTCCAGCCGTAGGCCCTGGCCAGCCCGTGCACATAGGGCGCGTTGTGGTACTTGTTGTAGTCGCCCGCGTCATGCCAGCCGCCCGCCACGTCAAACTGTTTTTTTCCGTCGGGGCCGGTGGCGTCGTCCAGATGGCAGGGACCGTGGAAACCTGGCACCGCGCAGCCGCAGCGCTGGTAATAGAAGAACCGGTACGCCGCGTGTGCCGTGGCTTTCCAAAGCTGGTCCGGGCCGATTTCAAAGGGCCAGGAAAGGCCCTCCGCGCCGTCGAGCACCACCCGGATGCGGTATTTACCCGGCGTGTCAAAGGCGGCGAGGTCGCCGGTGTAATATTCATGGCCCCAGTCCTGGCCGTAGGCCCCGGTGATGCGCCCCGCCGGGGCGAGCACGCCCTCATGGGCCGTGGATCCGTCGCCGCGAAGCACCTCATACCGGGCCTCTCCGGTTTTGATGTTTGCCTGGACCACAAAACGCTTCGGCGCGCCCGTGTCATAGCCCGCCTGGTTCACAAGCACCGCCACCGTGGGCGCTTCGGAGGAGACCCCCGTGATCTTCGCGTCATCCCAGCATGCGCCCGGGGTTTCGGAACGGAGCGCCAGGCTCAGGAAAACCGCCGTCGGGGGCGGAATGATTCCCTCCGCTGAAAAGGGCCTCCATCCGTCCGCGTCCACGCCCGCCGTCAGGGCGTCTTCGCGGAGCAGGCCCGCCGCGCCCGTCCAGCACAGCGAGGCCGAAAGCCCTTCGCCACGGCCATAAATCTCCGCACCCACCCGGCGCAGCCCCGGTTCCAGGGCGATGCTGTCAGAAACTATTTCGCCCGGCACATCCAGCGCCACGCACTTTTCCCCGCCATGGCGGATTTCCGCCGTCAACGCCATGTCCGCCCCCGGTGTGGCGCATTTCCAACCCCGGGGCCGGTTCAGCACCTCCGCGCGGAGGGGATTGTCCTTGGGGGTTTGCTCCAGGCCGTCCCGCACCTTGCCCTGTTCGAAGGCACCGTGGGCAAAGAGTTCCCGTGTCGTTTCCACCACCGGACGGCGGGGAACGCCAAGGGCGGAGCCCGTCTGGGCGGGATCGTGGCGGCGCGAGGGCCAGGGCACAAGGGCCGCGTCATAGCGTCCGCCCAGGGTGAGGCAGTACAGGTTGCGGTCGCTGCCGCACACGAGCATGTCCGTCTTGCCGTCGCCCTCCACATCGGTGATGGTCGCCGGATGCACCAGCCGCAGGCCCGCCGTGAAACGCCACTGCTCGCGGCCCGTGCCGTCGAGGCAGTAAAGGTTGTGGTCGCCGCTTGCGGCCAGCACGTCCACCGCGCCGTTGCCGTCCACGTCGCCCAGGCTCACCGCCGCATGCACCTCCCTGCCGGTGCGGAACATCCACATGAGCGCCCCGGAGGGTCGCACGGCATGCACCGCGCCGAGCCGGTCCGCCGCCACCACCTCCCGGAGGCCGTCCCGGTCCAGATCGCCCACGGCGATGGAGGAGCCGTTGTACACATCCGCGCCGGACGCCAGGGGCAGTTTCCAGGCCACCGCGCCGTCGCGCGCGTCCAGCCGCCACAGAAAGTCGTCGTCCCGCGACATGGTGTAGCATTCCGCCGCACCGTCGTTCTCGGCGTCGGCCACCACCACCGATGCGGTGAAGTCGTCCCCCGTGTCCTGACGCCAGCGCGGTGTGCCGTCGCCGTTCAGGCACACAACACCCCATCGTGTGCCCGCGTAAATCTCGCATTTGCCGTCACCGTCCGCATCCGCCGCCGCGGGCACGCAGGCCACCTCAACCGGCGGTCCCTCCTCCGGGCCGCGCCACCGCCACAGTTCCGCGCCGGCGCGCGAATAGGCGGCGATGCCCTGGGCCAGCGTGGCCACCACCAATGCCTGCGCGCCGCCGCCGTCCACGTCGGCCCAGACCCCGCCGCCCCATTCCACCGGCCCCGCCTGCGCGCGCCACCGCTCCGCGCCGGTGGCGGCATCCACGCAGACCAGCGAACCGTCGGCGTTGCCCACGGCCAGCAGTCGCGCACCCGACGCATCCGCGTCACTCAGCGCGGCGGCGGAGATGAGACGTTTCTTCCAACCGCCGTCGAATTCCCACAACTGTTTGCCATCCGCGCCGATGCAGCGCAGCCGCCGCGCCTCGCTGTCGCTGAGGATGGTTTCCAGCCCCGGATTGGGGCACAGCTCCGCCGTGAGCGGCGGCGCGTAGAGGTTTGACTTCGCCCCGAAAACCCACTTTGTCTCCGGCACCTGCGCCCCCGCGACGGCGCAGATCAGCAATGCGGCCGTCACAACCCCCAGTTTGGTCACATGGCTGGACATGGCACATCCTCCGGCGTTGGACTTTGCACTGGATATTGGATGAATCAGCGTTTTGGCTCTTCGGGCAGCACCGTGCGGATTCGTTTCACCTGGGAAAGCAGGCCGATGTACTTCACCGTGTTGCACAGGGAGACCCCGTAGGCGGCGCGCATTTCCGCATCCCCGCCCGCGTCCGGCAGCCAGGGCCGGTCGTCGCCGGGCCCGCGCGCGATCACACCGTCCAGCGGGAACCCCGCCCATGCGGCACGGTCGGCGGCGGGTTGGCCGCCGGGCATCACCGCCTTGGCGGGTGTGCCGCCCGGCGCGCCCTCCAGCAGGCAGATCCCGGCGGGATTCACCCCGAGCAGCCAGTTCAACTGGTTGTAGACAAAGGCAAGGTTTTCCGGCTGCGCCACAAAACGGTAGGCGCGGCCCATCATCTCCCCGGCGGCGAGCACCCGCCGGGTGTTTCCCTGGGGTGCGTCCTTTTTCGCGCCGCCCACGGGCAGGAAGAAGGTGTGGTCCGCGCCGTCCGCCGCGGCGTACAGGCCGAAGGCGTTTTTCACGGGCTTGCGCAGGCTTTCCGCAAGTTTCGACAGGGTCGCGCCCAGCTCCACCGTGATGGGGATGGTGACGCGCGGATCAACCACGTCCGACTCATACTCCAGCAGGGGATCCATCGCCTCGCTGTTGATGCCCGGATACCATGCCTTCGCCTGCTCCAGCCATTCCGCCGACTCCGTGGCCTTGTGCAGGTCCCATGCGGCGGAAAAAGGCAGCGCCCTGCCGAACGGGGCGGGATCCCCCGCGGCCATGCGCCTCTTGAGTTCCCCGCAGGCCGCCGTCGCGGCGGTGGTCAGCGGCGCGTCCCCGAGTTTTCGCGCCGCCAGCGCGAGGGAGGCGGCGAGTTTAGGCAGGTCCCCGTCGGCGACGCCGGACAAGTCCTTTTCGGCCAGTTGCGCCGCCCTGGAAAGGCCCCAGAGCGTCTCCTCCTCCAGCGGCGACACGCCCCCCTGTATTTTCAGCCGCCACTGGAGTCCGGCCCAGGCGCCGGTCAGCGTCCACAGGCATTCCATGTCGGAAACGGTCTGCTCCCCGGCGGGGTCCGTCCACCACGGCCCCTCCCCCGTGTTGCGGCAGCGCGACAGGGCGCGCACCACGGGATCGAAAGTCTCCTTCCAAAGCAGGTCATAGACAATTTTGACGGTGGCGGGGGCGGCCTCGACGCCACCCGCCTTCACACGGACGGTAAAAACCCCCTCGTCGTTCAGGTCGGTGAAGTCGCCGTAATAATAATTGAAGCCCCAGTCGGAGTTGTTCGCGCCGGTGATGCGTTCGCCGCCCGCCAGCACCCCGGAAAAGGCGCTCCGGCCGTCCTGATTGACCAGTTCGAAGGTGCCGTCCCCCTTTTGGAAATTGGTCTCCACCACAAAACGCTTCGCCATGAAACGCTCATAGCCCACCTGGTTCACCAGCACCCGCGCCGAGGGGATCCGCTCAAAATTGCCCGTGATGTCCACACCGTCCCACCAGCACGCCGCACCCTCCCCCGCCGTTGCGCCGAGCAGCATGACCACCCGTTCCGCCCCTCCGGGCCGGGCGGTTTCCTTGAGGGCATGCCGCGTCCATTCGCCGCCGCCCGCCGCGGGAAACGACTCCAGCGCATCCTCGCGCAGCACCGTGCCGTCCCCCGCCAGCCAGCGCAGCGCCGCCGTTCCGCCCGCCCCCCGGCACATGGCCACAACGCCCAGGCTGGTGAATTCCGCGTCAAGCACAATCGGGTCCGACGCCACCCGCACCGGCTGGACCCCGCCGGCAAGGCGCAGCGACGCGCCCCCCTGAAGGGCCGTCTCCCTGTCCGCGGCCCACAGGTCCGGCGCGCCGTCCGCGGGTGATTCAAGCATCCAGCCCGCAGGATGCGCCGTTCCACCGTTTTCCACGGGGGAGGCAGCCTCAAAGGTGCCGTTTGGCAGCAGGGCCTTCGATTCGAAGATGGTTTTCGGGGCGGCGTCCTGTCCGGCGGCGGCAAACGCCAGCAGCGGGGCAAGAAGCGCGGGGATTATTTTATGAAGCATGGGACCGGTCCTTTCCACGGCAGACAACGGAAAAATAGCATACCGAATGGCGGCGTTAAACAAAAACGCCCGCACCCCCGTTTTTTTTGACATGCGGGCGTCCGCGGTGGCGGTGTGCGCGCGGCGGATGCTACACTGGCCCCGGTTCAACCGGAGGACGCACTGTCTTGGACGAGATGCGGGTGTTGCTGGTGGACAACGACGGGGCGGCGCGCGACGCCATGCGGCGTGCGCTGGAGGGCTTTGTCTGCCGCGCGCCGGGGGACGGGGGGGAATGCGGCTTTTCGGTGGGCGAGGCCTGCGACTCCTGCGGCGGCTGCGCCGAAATTATCGAGTCCCCCCCGGACATCCTTGTGCTCGACAACACCCTTCCCTGCCTGTCCGGGGAGGACTTGATCTGCCAGATGCGCGCCTGCGCCGGGGACATGTGCGTGATTCTCACCGATCCGGCGGCGTCAGTGGAATGCGCCATGGACGCCGCGCACCGGGGCGCGTGGGATTTGCTGCCCAAGCCCTTTTCCACGGCACAGTTTCTGCACGCGGTGGAAAAGGCGGCGCACCGGCAGTTTCTGCTGCGCCGGACCCGCGCCCTGGAGCAGGAGCGGCACCGTGTCCGCTTTGAGTTTGTGTCGGTGCTGGCCCATGAGCTGAAGTCCCCCCTGAGCGCCGTGGAAAGCTGCCTGAACGTAATCCACAGCCGCACTTTGGACGGCGAACTGGACGCATACGATGAATTTATCGGGCGCGCCTCGGCCCGGCTCGAAAACATGCGCCGCATGGTGGACGATCTCCTTGACCTGACCCGGCTGGAGTCCGGCGAGCGCCCCCGGCGCATCGAATACGTGGACGCGGTGGAGCTTGCGCGGGACGCCATGGACGCCCAGGCGGACCGCGCACGGGAAAAAGGCGTTGTGCTGCGCATGGACGCACCGTCCGGGATGATGCTCCGCGCCGACCGCTGGGAAATCGCCACCGTGCTGGCCAACCTGGTTTCAAACGCGGTGAAATACAACCGGCCGGGGGGGGAGGTGGCGGTGCGGATGGGGTTTCAGGGCGACAGGGCCGTGATTGCCGTGGCCGACACCGGCATCGGCATCGCCCCGGAGGAGCAGGACCGGCTTTTCCGTGATTTCGGCCGGCTCCGCAACAAAAACACCGATGGAATACTGGGCACCGGCCTGGGATTGTCCATTGTGCGGAAGATTGCCGCGTTGAACGGCGGCTCCATTGCGCTCGAAAGCGCCCCGGGGGCTGGAAGCACCTTCACCCTCAGCCTGCCCCGCTGCCACGGCGCGGATGCGGCGGGCCGGTAATCCCGGGCCGCACCCCCGAAAACGGCAACGCCGCCGGATTCCCTGGGAATCAACGGCGGCGTGACGAGAACGTGTGGGATGCGATCAGCCCTGACGCGCCTTGAAGCGGGGGTTGGTCTTGCAAATGACGTAAATACGCCCCTTGCGGCGGACCACCTTGCAGTCGGGGTGGCGCGTCTTGGCGCTCTTGAGCGAGGTAAGCACTTTCATGACACGTCTCCTAACAAGTTTCAAAAGGAAGCGGAATTATACAAATTAACCCCGCCCGAGTCAAATAATTCGCCGCCGCACCTTGCGGCGGCTCCGGATTGGGCCAAAACCGGGCCGCGCGGGCATGTTGCCAGTCTCCGGGAAAAGTGTTACGCTGGTGCAAGGTCAACGGGTGTGTTTTCAACCACAGAAAGGGAACGGTCATGACAAAGAAGGAGATGCCGGTGGGATGCGCGTGCTGCCCAATGAGCCGCAGGCAGTTTCTCGCGGCCGGATGCGCCTGCGCGGGCGCGCTGGGCGTGCTGCCCCTGACGCAGCGGGCCCTTGCCGCGGCGGCAACCGGGAAAAAGCGCATCCGTGTGGTGTATTCACTGCACGCGGCCACCCAGCCGGGGCCGGACTGGCCCAATGTGGGCTTTGAATTCACCCCGGTGATGGACCGTATCACGGGCGCGCTGGCCCAGGCCTTCCCCGGCTTCGAATTCACGCCCGCCATGGCCACCGGCGAGGATGACGCGAAGAAGATTCTTCACGACGACAAGAAGAACGGCCCCGACGGATACATCGTGTACCAGATGAACTGCTGGAACCGGGTGGTGCAGACCATCGCCACATCGGGCAAGCCGGTGCTCTACGCCGACTTCCAATACGGCGGCAGCGGCGGTTTCCTCGTGTACACGGCGGATTTCCTCCGGAAAAAAACCCCGAACCTCGGTTTTGTCGCCTCTTCGAACATGGACGACCTGATGGCGGCGGTCAAGTGTTTTGAAACCGCGAAGGCGGACGAGTTTGCCGCCGCCACGGCGAAAGTGCGCCGGGAGCGCCATGTGAAGGCGGGCACGGACCCCTGCACCGCCGATTCGCTGGCCGTGGCGTCCACCGCCGAATGCATGGAGCGCATGAAGGCCTCCAAAATCCTCGCCGTGCTTGACCAGAACGGTGGCGCGAAGGAGCCCTACATGGGCATTCCTGTGGAGATGGTGCCCTTTTCCGAGGTGAACGACGCATGGGGCAAGGCGGACCGGGACGAGTCCCGCGCGGTGGCGGAACGGTGGCAAAAGAGCGCCGCGCTGGTCGAGGGGGTGTCCATGGAAACCCTGGAAACCTCCGCGGCCATGTATCTGGGCATGAAGCAGGTGCTCACCGCCCACGGCGCCAACGCCATCACCGTGAACTGCCTCGGCGGATTCTACGGCGGCCACATCCACGCCTATCCCTGCCTTGGTTTCCATGAACTGTGCAACGAGGGGCTTATCGGCGCCTGCGAGTGCGACATCCGCTCCACCGCCACCATGGTGACACTCACCGCCATGACCGGCGGCAGGCCCGGCTACATCTCCGACCCGGTCATTGACACGTCAAAGGGGCAGATTATCTACGCCCACTGCGTCGCGTCCAACCGCCCCTTCGGCCCCTCCGGCCCGACCAACCCCTTCCAGATTCTCACCCACTCCGAGGACCGGCAGGGGGCCTCGGTGCGTTCCATTCTGCCCGTGGGGCACATGACCACCACCATTGAGCTTGGCCCCGACAGGAAGGAAATCCTCTTCCACCAGGGCCGGGCCGTGGCCAATGACCCGGACGACCGGGCCTGCCGGACCAAGCTGGCCGTGGAGCCCAAGGGCGACATTGAAAAGCTCTTCACCATGTGGGATGCCTACGGTTGGCACCGGGTGACCGCCTACGGCGACCTGCGCGAGGCCGTGTTCGCCCTGGCAGACGCCCACGGTTACAAGGTGGTCGAGGAGGCCTGAGGCCCTGTTAACTCCTTTTCCCGCCGCGTTGTCGGGGCTCTTGCCCCGGACGGCGCGGCGGGTTATACTTTTCCTGTTACGGGTTGTATACAACACAGAAAAGGAAAAGACATCATGAGACGAAATGGATTCACATTGATCGAGTTGTTGGTGGTGATTGCCATCATCGGCATTCTGGCGGCGATTCTGCTGCCTGCGCTGGCGCGCGCGCGCGAGGCCGCGCGCCGCTCCTCCTGCCAGAACAACCTGAAGCAGTGGGGGCTGGTGTTCAAAATGTACGGCAACGAGGCCAAGGGCAACTATCCGCCGCTGCAAATCCTCAAGCAGCAGTCCGGCGGCGGGTATGACATCGTTATGGGCGCGGGCCCGGCGGTGACGGCCGTCTATCCCGAATACCTGACGGACGCCAACATCTGCGTGTGCCCGTCCTCGCCCTCGGCGGGTGACCACTATGAGTGGGTGCAGGACCCTACAAAGGGCGTGGCCAACGAGCCCTGGCTCATCGGCGCGGACTACATTTACCTCGGCTGGGCGCTGGACAAGCTGAAGCCCTGCGACGTGATTGAAAACTTCCAGGCGGTGAACGCGCTGGCCAGCATCGGCGGCTCCCTGCCCGCCGGGACGCTGGTGCCCATCCAGGTGGGCGCGACCCTTGAGGGCGTGCTTGAGCTGACCAATTTCGCCCAGTACCTGTCCAATCCGGTCGCGCTGGCGCGTGACATTGACCGCGACGCCGACCTGTCGGGAACGGCTTTTGACACCTTCGGCAACGGGGGCGGCTCCACCATCTACCGCCTGCGCGAGGGCATCGAGCGTTTCCTCATCACGGACATCAACAACCCCGCCGCCTCCAACATGGCCCAGAGCAGCCTCTGGATGATGATGGACGCCATTTCCACCGGCAGCAAGGACACCACCTTCAACCACGTGCCGGGCGGCTGCAACGTGCTGTACATGGACGGCCATGTCGAGTTCGTCAAGTATGTGCCCATGCCGGGCCTGCAGGGCATGAGCGCCGCCGAGGCGAACCAGAAACTCCAGGGCGCAAACGAGCCCGTGCTGGGCACGGTGGCCAACGTCATCGGCTCCTTCAGCTCCCTGTAGCCACAAGTTTTTTTGCGCGGGCATCCGGGCCTTTCAGGTCCGGATGCCCCTTTTTTTGCCATCCCCGGGCCAGTTTTTCGCACTTTGGCGCGGGGCTGTGCTACAATTCCGCTGTTTTATTCCTCCTGTTTTGGAGCCGCACGCCGCCCGGGTGGGCGGGGTGCGCCCAACAAGGCTTCTACTCCAGACAAGGGCCGAGTACCATGACCAAAAAATTGATGGTGGTGCCAGAAAAAGTGCGTAAAAGCGGCGTGCTGAACCTGGGCAAAATCCCGGTCAACACCTACCAGAAAAGCGTCCAGGACGAGCTCGCCTCCGGTTCCGGCGTGACGGTGGAAACCTGCCTGCGGGTGTACCGCGACATGGTCCTGATCCGTGAATTCGAGACGATGCTCGACAACATCAAAAAGCTCGGCTCCTACCAGGGCATTGAGTACAACCACGCGGGCCCGGCCCACCTTTCCATCGGCCAGGAGGGCGCGGCGGTGGGCGAGTGCCTGCACCTTGGCGTGGATGACCACATCTTCGGCAGCCACCGCAGCCACGGCGAAATCATCGCCAAGAGCCTGCGCGCCGTCCAGGATCTCGCGGGCGGCGGGCTGGACAAGATTATGAAGGGCTACTTTGACGGACGGCTCCTGGGCATCGTGGAAAAGCACGAGCCGGACTGGACCGGCCTCTCGCTCACGCCCAAGGGCAAAAAGAAGCCCGCCCTGGCCACCTCGGAGGAGGAGGAACTGGGCATCGACTTCCTGCTTTACGGGCTGCTCGCCGAAATCTTCGGCCGCGACACCGGCTTCAGCCGGGGCATGGGCGGTTCCATGCACGCCTTCTGCCTGCCCTTCGGCATTTACCCGGCCAACGCCATCGTCGGCGGCAGCGCCGACATCACCACCGGCGCGGCCCTGGGCAAGAAGGTGCTGGGGGAGAAGGGCGTCTGCGTGTGCAACATCGGCGACGCATCCATCGGCTGCGGCCCGGTGTGGGAGGCGCTAGGCTTCTCGACCATGGCCCAGTTCAAGAACCTGTGGCCCGAACACGCCCGGGGCGGCCTGCCGCTCATCTTCAACTTCATGGACAACTTCTACGGCATGGGCGGCCAGCCCATCGGCGAGACCGCCGGCTTTGACCGGCTCGCCCGCTGCGGCGCGGCTTGGAACCCGGAAAACATGCACGCCGAGGTGGTGGACGGCAACAACCCCCTCGCGCTGGCCGAGGCCTACCGCCGCAAGCTCGAAATCATCAAAAAGGGCGACGGCCCCGTGTTCCTCGACGTGCTGTGCTACCGCCAGGCGGGCCACTCGCCCAGCGACCAGTCGGCCTACCGCGAGCGCGAGGAAATCGACCTGTGGCGCGCAGTGGACCCGATCACCGAGTTCGGCGCGAAACTGGTCAAGGCGGGCGTTGCCACGCAGGATCAGCTTGACTCAGTGAAGGCCTACGCCACGCGCAAGGTCACCAAGGCCTGCCGCCTGGCCGTTTCCCCGGAGACGTCGCCGCGCATGAAGCTCACCACCCGCGAGGGCGTGTGCAACCTGATGTTCTCCAACGTCGAGGAGAAGGAGCTTCCCGGACTGCGCCGCGCCGACGACGTGAACATGCCGATGGAGGAGAACCCCCGGGTGAAGGCCATCGCGAAGAAGTCGCGCAGCGGCATCGCCGAGGACGGCTCCGTGCTCAAGGGCAACAAGGCCGTCACCTACGGCGAGGCCCTCTTTGAGACGGTCATCCACCACTTCTACAACGACAGCCGCGTCGTGGCCTACGGCGAGGAGTGCCGCGAGTGGGGCGGCGCCTTCGCGGTGTACCAGACCCTTGCGGAGTCGCTCCCCTACAACCGCCTGTTCAACTCGCCCATCTCCGAGGCGGCCATCGTGGGCACCGCCGTGGGCGCGGCGATGGAGGGCGCGCGCCCGCTGGTGGAGCTGATGTACTGCGACTTCATGGGCCGCGCCGGCGACGAGGTGTTCAACCAGATGCCCAAGTGGCAGGCCATGTCGGCGGGGCTGATCAGGCTGCCCATCGTGCTGCGCGTGTCCGTGGGCGCGAAGTACGGCGCCCAGCACTCCCAGGACTGGACCGCGCTCTGCGCGCACGTCCCCGGCCTGAAGGTCATCTTCCCGGCCACGCCCTACAGCGCCAAGGGACTTCTCGCCTCCGCCATGCGCGGCAGCGACCCGGTGGTCTTCTTCGAGGGCCAGGGCCTTTACAACCAGACCGAAATCTTCCAGCCCGGCGGCGTGCCCGCCGAATACTACACCCTGCCCATCGGCGAGCCCGAAATCATCCGGGAGGGGTCGGACCTGACCATCCTCACCTTCGGCGCCACCCTGTACCGGGCCAACGCGGCGGCGAAGCGCTTCGAAAAAGAGTACGGCATCTCCGTCGAGCTCATTGACGGGCGCACCCTGGTGCCCTTCAACTACGACAAGGTGCTTGCCTCGGTGAAAAAGACCGGCAAGATCATCGTGGCCAGCGACGCCTGCGAGCGCGGCAGCTACCTGCACACCATTGCGGGCCAGCTCAGCCAGATGGCCTTCGACGACCTTGACGCGCCCGTGTGCGTTGTGGGCGCGCAGAACTGGATCGTGCCCCCCGCCGAGATGGAGCAGGAGTACTTCCCGCAGGACTTCAGCTTCCTCGACGCGTGGCACCAGCAGATCAAGCCGCTGCCCGGCTACACGCCCGTCATCCCGCGCACCAACGAGGAATTCCTCTACCAGAACCGCAACGGCATCTAAACGGCAAGCCAGAGACAAAACGCCCCGGCGGATCGCGCGCCGGGGCGTTTTTTTGTCCGGTCACGGGGGCGCCGGGACGAAACCGCGGACGTCGGCGGCGCGTCAAAGGTTGCAGCACCGGTCCGCTGTCGCGGACAATATGCACTCCGCCCCGGGAAATGTCCCCCGTGGCGGGGCTGTTATCCCTCCCGGTAACAAAACAGGCAATCCGCGCCGAAAACCCTTTTTCGGGCGGTGATGGACGCGCAAATGCCCAAAATCAAAGCGGTCAGATGGTTTGCCCCGCGCGACATGCGGCTGGTGGAGGAGGAACGCCCGGTCCCCGGCCCGCATGAGGTGCTTGTGCGGGTGGAGTCGGTGGGCGTGTGCGGGTCGGACATGCACTATTTCCTCGACGGCCGCATCGGCGGGAACCGGCTGACAACCCCGACCATCCTCGGCCATGAATACGCCGGGATTGTGGAGGCGGCGGGGGCGGAGGCGGACGCGGCGCTGCTGGGGAGGCGTGTGGCGGTGGAGCCGGGCATTCCGTGCATGCGCTGCGAATGGTGCCGCACCGGCCATTACAACGTGTGCGAGGGCATGTTCTTTCCCGGCGGCCCCGGCTGCGACGGGGCGTTGCGCGAGTATATGGCCGTGGACGCGCGTTTCTGCTTTCCCGTGCCGGAGGGCATGACCGCCCCTGTGGCGGCGATGATTGAGCCCGCCGCCGTGGCGGTGCGCACGGTGGAGCTTGCCCGCCTGCGCCCCGGCTGCACGGCGGTGATTTTTGGGCTGGGCCCGGTGGGGCTGCTCACGGCGCAGGTGGCGAAGATGTCGGGCGTGCGCGAGCTGTACGGCGTCGATCTGCTTCCCTACCGGGCGGCGGCGGCGTCCCGTTACGGTGTGGACGCCGCTTTTGTTGGAAAAGCAGGGAGTCCGGCGGAGGGCGGCGCCGCGGCGCTGGACTGGCTGAGGGGGCGCACCGGCGGCCGGGGGGTGGATGTCGCCTTCGACTGCGGCAACGGATCAGACGGGCTGGCGCTGGCGGTCCATGCGGCGCGGCCGGGGGGCGTCTGCGTGCTCACGGGCATCAGCGGCGTTGACAGCGACCCGCTTCCGGTGGGGGTTGCCCGTCGCAAGGAGCTGACCCTGCAATGGTGCCGCCGTTTCCTGCATAATTACCCGGCCACCCTGGCGCTGGCGGCGTCGGGAAAACTGGATTTGGAGTCATTGGTCACGCATTCCTTCCCGCTGGAGCGGAGCATGGATGCGTTTGAACTGGTTGCGGAGAACCGGGACGGCGTGCTGAAGGCGTCCATAGATTTCTAGGCGCCCCGCCCGTGAAAAAAACACACTGGAGTCAAGAACGATGAAAATGCTCAAAAAAATCCTGCTTGGGATCGTCCTCTTCACGGCGGCGGTGGCGGTGCTGTTCGTGGCCTGCATCGGCCCGTGGCCGGTGTACAAGGATTCGAAATTCGCCTCCTCCTCCTACTACAAGAAGGCGCTGGCCGACATAGACAAAAACACTGCGCTGGCGGACATCACCGGCACGCCGGGCAAGCTGCGCGCGGGCTGGGCGGCCCGCAGCATCACGCCGCCCAAGGGCACCCCGCTCAACGGCTACGGCGACCGCAAGGGCGCGCCGTCCACCGGCGTGCGCGACGAGCTGTACTCCAAGGCGGTTGTCTTCGGCGACGGCGTTGACAACGTCGCCCTGGTGGGCAACGACATCCTGATCATCACGCCGAACGTGACGGACCTTGTGCGCAAAAAGGTGGGCGCGCAAACCCCGCTCACGGCGAACAACATTCTCTTCACCGCCAGCCACAGCCACTGCGCCTCCGGCGCCTTTGCGCCGGGCGTCGCCGGGCGCATCGCGGGCGGCAAGTATGATCCGAAGGTGGCGGAATTCATCGCCAACGCCATGGCCGACGCGATCATCGAGGCCTACAACACCATGGCCCCGGCCAAAATGGCGGACGGCGCGGTGGACACGCCCGAATCCATCCGCAACCGCACCCGCGACGCGGCGGTGGACTCGGCCCTCCAGTACATGGTGGTGGAAAAGCTGACCGGAGAGAAGTGCCACGTGGTGCGCTTCTCCGCCCACCCCACAATCTTCGGCGGCGACCAGCGCCAGTTCTCCGCGGAGTACCCCGGCGAGCTGCAGCGCGCCGTGGAAAGCACCACGGGCGGCATGTGCGTCTATCTCGGCGGCGCGGTCGGCTCCATGAGCCCGCGCGCGCCCGAGGCGCCCACGGACTCGGACCGCGTCATCGCCTTCGGCCAGAGCCTCGCCAGGAAGGTGCTGGAGAGCGCCGCGCAAATCACCGAATACAGGACCAGCGTGGACGTGGCCTCCGTGGGCATGCCCGTGGGCATGCCCGGCGCGCAGATGCGCCCGGTCTCCCCCAAGTGGCGCGTGTCCCCCTTTGTGACAAAAATCATGGGGGTGCCCTCCGAGGGCTGGATTCAGGGCGTGCGCCTGGGCGATCTGTTCTTCCTCGGCGTGCCCTATGACTTCAGCGGCGAACTCGCCAAGGAATGGCGCGAGGAAAAGGCGCGGGCGGGCTGGAAACTGTGGGCCCACGGCTTCAGCAACACCTACTGCGGCTATCTCTCCCCGGACCGCTACTACACCGAGCTGGACGGCAAGCAGCTCGGCTATGAAATCGGATTCATGAACTGGTTCGGTCCGAACGCGGAGGCCTATTTCAAGGCGCTCTTCGACCACATGATCGACAAGATGGGCCCGCCGCCGGTGCAGGCCAGGGCCGTGACACCCGGTGCCGCCTGATGGAGGAACCGCTCCCACAGCCCCCCGAATTTGTGATTGAAAAAGTCCCCGCCCCGCCGCCCGCGCCGCCGGGGCGGGACTTCGTTCTGGCCCTGGCGGGCATCTTCGCCGCGCTCACCCTCATCGCCGCCGCGGCCGCGGTGGAGGCGCGTCTGGCGCAGGGCCAGCCCTGGTCGGCGGCGGCGGTGGTGCTGCGCGCGCCGGAGGGGATGGCCCCGCCGCCGGAGGCGCTGGCCCTGCGCGCCCGCGAGGCCGGGCGGGACAAGCCGGTGCCGGGCGAGGAATTCCTGGATCAGTTGAAAAAGACCGCCCTGCTGGACGAGGAGCCCGAAATGGCGAAACTCCTCACCAGGAACGAGCTGGTGGCCGCCGTGGCCATGCCCCCGGAGGACGCCGCGCCCCTGCTGGCCGAGGGGCGGCTGCCCGCGCCGGGCGCGCCCGAGGCGCTGGCGGGCGACCTTGCCCGCGCCGCGCCCTTCCTGCTGGGCGGCCGTGAGTACACCGTGGTGGGCCGGCTCAACCCCGCCGTGGCGGGCTTCGCCTTCACCTATCTGGTTTTTGACGGCCCGGAACTGGACGCCGCATTTCCCGCCGACGGCAAAACCGTCCACGGATGGGTGGAGCCCAAGGGGGCGCTGGCGTGGGAGGGGCCGGACGCGGAACGGGACGGCGGGGACGGCGCGGAGGCGGACGGTGGGGGGGAGGAAACACTTTACGTCAACAACCGGGCACGGGTGCTGCCCGTGGTGTTTTGGATGACCCTGGCGGGCATGGCGCTGGCGGCGCTGGCGGGGTGGCGGCTGCATTCGCTGATCCTGCGCGCGCTCGCCTCCGGAACGGACGCCATGTCCCTGCGCTCGCTGGCGCGCGAGGCGGGGGAGCGGCCCCGCATGTGGCGGATGATGCACCTGGTCATGTACGGGGCCATGTTCCTGGCCATGCTTTCTGCGGCGCGGGATCCCCTGCTGAACTACCGCATGGTGGACTATGTGGGCTCCCTCTTCGCCGAGGGCGGCCTCGATTACATCGGCAGCGCCTACCTGTCCGGGGACGTTTTCCAGGCCGCGCTGGCCACCTTCCGCAACAACTACATCGACCAGACCGTCGAGTACACCTTCATGATCTCCGCCTTCGGCATCCCCTTCGGCCTGGCGAAGAACCTCTTCAGCTTCACCCTCGCGGGCTTTGTCATGAGCCCGCTCTGGACCGGCACCGCCGCCAGTTACGTGTTCCACACCATCACCATGGTGCTTGAGCTTGAGGCCTACATCCTCGCCTGCTTCGCCGTGACGGTGTGGAGCGTGCGCCTTTTCTCCGGATTCGCCGCGCGCGACATGAACCGCGTCGCCGCGGGCATGCGCGCCTTTTTCGACGGTGTCCTGGCCACGGGGCTCATCCTCGCCGCGGCCGCCCTCTACGAGGCGGTCACGCTGATTATGATGACCCCCGGCGGCTGATGCTATAGTGGTGCCCCGAACCAAGAAAGGGAGAGACAACCATGTCCGTGAAAAAAGCCTATGGAATGGCCCAGTCCGCCCTGGCGGAGCTCAAGACCGCCGTGTTTGTCCTGCTGGAGGAGGCGGGCGGGGAGGGGCTGCGCAACGTGGACATCGGGAAGCGGCTGGGCATCCACTGCGGCCCGGAGGGCCGCCGGGGCCACCTGTCCCGCGCGGTGCTCGAAATACTCAGCAACGACGGCACCATCCGGCAGCTTGACAACAAGCGCTGGGCGGTCAACTGCATGCCTGAAGAGGAGGAGGACGACGACTGATCCTCGTCGGAAAATTCCGGACTGATGGACAGGGAACCCACCACACTCAAGGGCGTGTGCCGCTATGACGGCACCGGCTTCTCCGGATGGCAGCGGCAGGAAAACGGGCCGTCCGTCCAGGCGGCCATCGAGGACGCCTTCGCCAAAATCGCCGGACAGCCGGTGCCCATCCAGGGCGCGGGGCGCACCGACGCCGGGGTGCACGCGCTGGGGCAGGTCTTCTCCTGCCGGTGGCCCGGCGCGCCGCCGGTGCGGCTGCGCCACGCGGTCTCCAAAATGCTCGCGCCCGGGGTGCGCGTCGAGTCGCTGGAAACGGCCCCGCCGGAATTCAACGCGCGCTTTTCCGCCAGGGCCAAGCGCTACCTCTACGCCTTCGATTTCGGCCGCGAGCCGGACCCCCTCGCGGCGCGCTATTCCTGGCATGTGCCCTATGCGGTGGATTTGGGGCTGCTGGAGTCCTGCCTGGGCCTGTTCACGGGGCGGCGCGACTTCGCGGGGTTCCAAAGCGCGGGCAGCCAGATGAAGACCACCGTGCGCACCGTCTTCTCCGTCACCCTCCACCGGGGAGGCTGGTCAGGCCCGGCGGATCATCCGAACCAGTGGCATTTGGAATTCTTCGGCGACGGGTTCCTCTACAAAATGGTGCGCAACATCTGCGGCACCCTCATCGAGGTGGCCCGGGGACGCTTCCCCGCCGCCTTCATCACCGGCCAGCTTGCCGCGCGCGGCCCCTTCCGGGGCCATTGCGCCCCGCCGCAGGGCCTTGCCCTGGCGCGGGTTTATTACGATGACCTTCCCCCGGAAATCGCCGCCCTGTGCCCGGAAGGGGAAAAGGGCCGTTGAAATGAAACCGGCCTTCCGTCCCCGCCTGAATGCGAAGCCGGGACGGCCTCCCGAAGGAAACCGTCCCGGCAGTGTGTCGCTTCAGCCGCTGTGCGCGTTCAGCCTGTGCGGCGGACGACGCCCAGCACCACGAGGCCCAGGCCCAGCAGGAACAGATCGGCCAGGCGGCCCTTCACGGCCCCGGGTGTGAAAGAGCCCTTCCGGCATCCGCCGCATCCGCCGCACCCGCCGTCTTCGTCCATGCCGAGCTCATCCCGGTCGAGCAGTCCGTTGCCGTCCGCGTCCATCTGGTCAAAGACATCGCGGGTCAGCCCCGGCAGGGCCAGTTGCGCCTCGCCAAAGCTGAGGAACTGGTCCGCGTCCGTGTCGGCCGCGTCAAACCCGGCGGACAACTGGTTCCGCGCCTCCTCCGGGGTGGGCGGTGTTTCCGGCTCGCCCTCCTGTTCCACGGGCTGCGGCCCCATGGACACGGCAAAATTCACCAGCGAGCCTGCGGCCGCCTGGGAGCCCGCCGCCGGTGTCTGGCTGATCACCCGCCCCACCTGCGTTGTGGGGTGGTATTCCTGCGTCACCGTGCCCACAACCAGGCCGAGCCCGGTGATTGCCGCCTGCGCCTGGGTCTGGGTCAGTCCGGCCAAATCCGGGACTGTGGCCGTTTGCGGACCCTTGGACACCGCCAGGTTCACCAATGTGCCGGGCGGCACCGTGGCGCCCGCCGCCGGGGTCTGGCTGATCACCCGTTCCACCGGAATGATGTTGTTGAACTGGAGGGTCACAACGCCCTGCGCAAGCCCCGCCCCGGCAAGCGCCGCCTGCGCCTCCGTGAGGGTCATGCCGGACACGTTGGGCACGGCCACCGGTTGGGGGCCCTTCGACACCACCATGTCCACCGTTGTCCAAATCTGCGCCTGCGCGCCCGCCGCCGGGGTCTGGCCGACCACCTCGTCCACGGGGGCCGTCGGATGGTACGCCTCCGTTTCCCCGCCGACGTACAGACGCGCGGCCGTGATTGCCTGGCGCGCCGCGATGCGTTCAAGGCCGGCCAGGTTGGGAACCGCCACGGTTTCCACCCCCAGCGAATACACCAGATCCACCGGCGCGCCCGCGTCACCGAGCAGATTCGCGGCGGGCTGCTGTTCCAGCACCTGTTCCGCCGGAACCACCGCGTCATAGCGCCCCGTCTCGTTGCGCACATACATTCCCGCCGCCTCCGCAAGCTGCCGCGCCGCCGTGCGGGCAACCCCGGTCAGCGCGGGCACCCGCACCGGGCGGGGTTCCCCCGGCAGCGCCCACAGCCGGGCGATGCCGTCCCCGCCGCCGGTGAGCAAAAAAATGCCGTTGGGGAAAAAGCCGGCGTCTTGAACATCGAAAATACTCTCGTCCAATGAGAGCAGTTCAACTCCGGTGCCGGCATTGCACACCTGGGCGCCTCCGCTTGTGTTGTTGGAGGCAAACGCCATCGTTCCGTCCGGGGAAAAGCATTTGGTTTCGTACAGGGATGCGGACTGCAGGATTGCGCCTGTCGCCGCGTCCAGTATGGCAACGCTTCCCGCTCCGTTTCTTTCCGCCACAAGGATGGTGGCGCTGTCATCGGAAAAGGCCGCTTTCCCCGGTTTGCCTGATGTGTACTGGCGCAATTGCGCGCCGGTGGCGGCGTCCCAAAGGGTCTTGGTGTCCCCCCCGAAGTCCCACCATGTCAAAACCCGCATGCCATCAGGGGAGAAAGTGCCCCCGCTTCCCGGAAAAGACTGAAGCTGCGCGCCCGTGGCCACATTCCACAGGATGACGGTCTGGTTCGGACCGCCGATTGACGCCGTGAGCAGTGTCATCCCGTCGGGTGAAAATTCAACAACGGAAATGTTTGAGGAGTGCCCCGTGAGTTCCCGTATGCCGGCGCCGGTTGCGGTGTCCCAAAGCTTGATCTTGTCTCCGTGGCCTGCGGCCGCGATGGAACCATTGGGGGACAATGCGGCGGGGCCCGCGCTTTCGCCGAAACTTCTGATCAACGCGCCCGTGGGCGTTTCCCACAGGTTCATCTTCCCGTCTCTCATCTGTGATGTCGTCAGCACTTTTGACAAATCGCCGGAAAGGGCCACTGCGGACACGGCGAGGGTGTGGCCGGTGAAATTCCGGATGAGCCCGCCCGTGTCCGTGTTCCACAATTTCGGGGCCACATCGGCATGCGTGCCGCCCGTGAGCAGCCTGGCCCCGTCCGGGGTGAGGTCGATGCCGTCCACCCCGCCGTCATGGCCCGTGAAGGTCAGAATTTCCGCCCCGGTTTCCGCGTTCCACATCACAACCTTTCCAATATCCTGATCCGTGTCCGGAATCCATGCGCGCCCCCCCGCAAGCACCCGTGAACCGTCAGGTGAAAAGGCCACGGCATAGCAGCCGTCGGATATGGTAAACGTCCTCTGCTCCTCACCCGTCGCAAGGTTCCACAGCTTTGCCTCGCCGTAATACTGCTGGGTGTCCGGGTTGTGGTATCCACGCGCGCCGGTGAGCAGCAGCGCGCCGTTTCCTGAAACATCCAATCCGGTAAACTCTCCCGCGCCGGTGATCGCAAAGGTTCGGATGAGCTCACCCGACTGCGCGTTCCACACCCTGACCTGGTTGTCTTCCGCCCCCGTCAGCACCTGGGCGCCGTCCGGGGTAAAGACGGCCGCCGTGACCCTCTTTGTGTGTCCTGTGAAGGTGCGCAGAAGTTCGCCCGTGTTTGTGTTCCACAGTTTTGCCGTGGAATCACTTGAGCCTGTCAAGACCTTTGAACCGTCCGGGGAAAAGGCAACGGTGTTGATCGTCTTATCGGCGTCCCCGCCGTGGCCGGTGAAGGCCCGGATAAAATTGCCCGTGCCCATGTTCCAGAGATTCACCGCCGCGTCATCGTGGCCGGTGAGCAGCAGCAAACCGTCCGGCGAACATCCCACCGCGGTAACCGTCCGGCCTCCCCCGAGTGTTCGGACGACTTCTCCCGTGTCCAAATCCCACAACCGCGCATTTCCATCGCCGGAACCGGTCACCATGTGTTCCCCGTCCGGTGTGACAACCGGCCGGGCCGTCAAGGTGCCGTAACCATATTGAACCAGCGGTTCGGTGAGGGTTGCCGCGGCATGCGCCGCGGCGGACGGCAATGCCGCCAAAAGAAGGGTGACAATCAAAAAGACAGAAAACCGAGAGATGGCAACCATGATGTTTCCTCCCATGTTGCGTTAAACCAACCCACTACACGATCCAATTATACCCGCAAACAAAAAAAAAGCAACACATCCCCGCGGCGCGAATTCAAACATCAAGTGCACCGGTCTGTTCCAGGAAGACTTCGAGGGGAG